>JAESFW010000017.1_pt1:0-505000 | contig 884240 bp, 868 predicted proteins | sample 9269481 | NCBI WGS metagenome assembly JAESFW01 (sample SAMN14515350, study PRJNA621654) | algae metagenome | isolation source: Lyngbya sp. HA4199-MV5 and co-occurring heterotrophs from soil with... | place: USA: Ahupuaa O Kahana State Park, Hawaii | collected 2009-07-21 | reverse complement strand
GGAATCATTCAGACGGGCGTCGGCTCGTATTCCAGCGCCAGCGGCGGCGCCTCGGCGACCGGCTCCTGGGGGCTGGGCGGCGACGGGCGTACGACGATCGGCGGCTCCACCGCCATCGGCAACCAGCTGAACGTGGTCGTCCAGGGCAACCACAACACCGTCATCGTCAACTCGACCCAGACCAACACCGGCGACGTGCGGGCCGGAACCTCGCTCAACGGAACGCTGGATCTGCCATGAGCCCCCTTCTGCGCCGTCTGCGCATCCTCGGAACGGTCGGTTCGGCCGTGGCCCTGCTGGGGGGCTGCATCGCGCCCGTGGCGGGCTCCGACGGCAGATACGCCCAGCCGATCGGCAACGCCCCGGTGACGGCCAACCCGACGCCTTACTCCACCGCGCTGTATTGCCTGGCCGACTACGCCCGGCGTTACGACCTGCCGTCGCCGCGCATCGCCGTGGGCCGGATCAGCGACTACACCGGCACGGTTTCTTCGGACGGCGGACGCCAGATCACGGGCGGGGCCTCGCTGATGGCCTATTCCGCGCTGGCCAAGTCCGGCGCCCAGATCGTCGAACGCTACGACACGTCGGTGTCGGAGCTGGAGCTGCGCTACGCCAACAACAAGCTGATCGGCGATCCCGGCCGCGAAGGCGAGGACGTCGCCTATCGCCAGATTTTGGCCGGACAGGTGCCGGGCTCCGACTTCTACATCGTCGGCGGCATCACCGAGGTGAACTACAACATCCGTTCCGCAGGCTGGGACTTCCTGGGCGGAGAGGCGGACACCAACACCCCGCTGTCGGGCACCTTCGCCGGGCGCTATTACGTCATGAACGTCGCCATCGACCTGCGGATGGTCCAGACCACCACGCTGGAGGTCGTCGACGTCGTCTCCTACCAGAAGCAGATCATCGGCCGCGAGATTTCGGCCGGCGTCTTCGACTTCCTGAACGGCAACGTCTTCGACATCTCGGCGGGCGAAGGCGGGTTCGAGCCGGTCCAGCTGGCGGTCCGCGCCCTGGTGGAGCGCGCCACGGTCGAGTTCATGGCCAACCTGTACGGCGCGCCCGGGCCGGAAATCTGCCTGGACACGCGCAACGAGCTGCTGCGCGACACCTACGGGCCCACGGGGGGCTTTTACCCGGCGTACCCCAACACGGACACCAACAATGGCCAGACCCGCGCTGATCCGACTCGCTGGCATGATCGCCGCGACGGCGACGTGCGTCGCAGCCGGTACTGAGGCCCAGGCCCAGGATCCCGACGCGCCGATCGTCCTGAACCGCCAGTTCCAGGGCGGGGCCGTCGCCGCGCGCCAGACCGTGACGGCCAATGACGCCGACGATCAGGTCACCGTCTCCACCTCCGCGACCGGCAACACCCTTTCCGGCGCGGTCGAGACCGGCCATCTGACCGTGGATTCGGAGCAGGAACTTCAGGGCGAGGTCTCGGCCGAGACCACCCTGGTCCTGAACGGCGACACCGACGGCTACGTCACCTCCGTCACCCAGGCCAACGGCAACTATCTGGCCGGCGGCGCCTATGGCGGCGACCTGACGCTGAACGCGACCCAGACCGTCGGCGACGTGCGGATCGAGGCGATCTCCGACCTGTCGGGCGGCACGGCGCGCCTGATCGGCGGCGGCAGGATCGAGACTTTCGCCGTCGCCAACACCGTCGCCCTGGCGGCGCAGGACGGCCATGTCGACGGCGCGATCCGTCAGGACACGGCCGCCACCCTGTTCTCGTCCAACTACGTCGCCGTCCAGTACGCGCCCGGCGCGACCGAGGTGAGCAGCCAGGCCTTGGGCAACGTCGTCGCCTACACCGGCATCGCGCCCGCCAGTCAGAACCTCAGCCTGAACCAGTCCAACACCGGCGCCCTGGTGCAGGCGGGAACCAGCGCCAACGCCGGCAACGCCTGGGATCTGGCCGGACGCGCCCGCGCCGGCGGCAACCAGGCCGTCTTCGCCAACGCCGGCGGCTCGTCCGTCGTGGAGGCCCGGCAGGACAACTCGGCGCGAGTCTGGGCGGAATCGATCGTCACCAGCTACGACTACGGCCGCGTGACCAGCCACGCTCAAGCGTCGGGCAACTCGCTGTCGGTCGGCAACGACGACATCTACGTCCGCATCGACAACGCCCAGTTCAACTCCGGGGGGGTCCAGGCCGACGCCAGCTTCTCGGGCGCTTACGGCTATGACGCCTACGTCGGGGCCGACGCCGTGGGCAACAGCGTCACCGGCTATGCCTGCGCAGAATGTGGGGCGACGCTCCAGGCCGACAACGTCCAGACCAATGAGGGCGACGTCTCCGCCACCGCCCGCACCACGATCGGCGGCGACGGCCGCGCCGTGATCACGGGCACGAACGCAGTCGGCAATGCGGCGAATTTCTACGTCACGCGCCCAGGTCAGTGAAAGACGGGGGAGCGCGGACCTCCAGGTTCGCGACACGGGTCGCCGTCCGTCGCGGACGTGGACGTCCGCGTTCCTTGGATTAGCTGACGGCTTTGTAACTTGTGAGGCGGAACGGCGGCGGGCACGAGTTCGCTCCCATCCTCCCGGAGTGCCGTCCATGCGTATCCGCCGCCCGTTGCTGCTTGCCGCATCCGCTCTGGCCCTTTGCGTCGCCGTTCCCGCCGCCTCGATGGCCCAGGACGCCGCGCACGCCGCATCCACCGGCGTCGCCCCGTCGGACCCCTGGCCCCAGGCGGCCAGCGACGTGCCGGCGGCCGAGGACGTGCGCTTCGGCCAGCTGCCGAACGGCCTGCGTTACGCCGTCATGCGCAATGCCACCCCGCCCGGCCAGGCGTCGATCCGGGTGCGCATCGACGCCGGCTCCCTGATGGAGCGCGACGACCAGCTGGGCCTGGCCCACTTCATGGAGCACATGGCCTTCAACGGCTCTACCGAGATTCCCGAGGGCGAACTGACCAAGCGCTTGGAGCGTCTGGGCCTGGCCTTCGGCGCCGACACCAACGCCTCCACCGGCTTCGACGCGACCGTCTATCAGCTGGACCTGCCGAACACCCAGGCCGCCACGGTGGACGAGAGCCTGTTCATCCTGCGCCAGATGCTGGGCGAGGCGACGCTGGAAACCGCCGCCATCGACCGCGAGCGCGGCATCGTCCTGTCGGAAGAGCGCACCCGCGCCAATCCGAGCCTGCGATCCCTGATGGCCCAGCTCGACTTCCTGATGCCCGGCCAGCTTGTGCCGACGCGCCTGCCCATCGGCTCGACCTCGGTCCTGGCCAACGCCCCCCGCGAACGCTTCGTCGAATTCTACGAAGGCTACTACCGGCCTGAGCGCGCGACCGTGGTCGTGGTCGGCGACTTCGACGTGGCGGAGATGGAGGCCAAGGTCGTCTCCACCTTCGGCGACTGGACGACCACCGCTCCCTCAGGCGCCGAGCCGGATCTGGGCACGGTCCGCCCGCGCGGTCGCGAGGCCGGGATGTACGTCGAGGCCGGCCTGACGCCGTCGATCCAGATCGCCTGGCTGGGCGCGCCGGATCAGCGCCCCGACACCCGCGCCCTGCGGCGCGAGAACACCGTCCGCGGTCTGGGCCTGGCGGTGCTGAACCGCCGCCTGGGCGTGATCGGACGCGGGGCCAATCCGCCCTTCATCAACGCCGGCGCGGGCCGGTCGAACCTGTTCGACAGCGTGCTGCTGGCCAACGTCACGGCCTCCTATGACGGCGACGCCTGGCAGCCGGCCCTGGGCGCCATCGAGCAGGAGACGCGCCGCATCGCCGAGTTCGGCATCACCCAGGCCGAACTTGACCGTGAGATCACCGAGGCGCGCACCGGCCTGACCAACTCCGTCGCCGGCGCCGCGACCCGCCGCACGCCCGCGCTGGCCAACGGCATCGTCGGCACGGTCAACGAGGACGTCGTCTTCACCTCGCCAGCGACCAACCTGGCCCTGTTCGAAGAGGCCGTCGCGAGCCTCACGGCGGACGAGGTCAACCGCGTGCTGAAAACCACGTTCACCGGCGGCGGCCCCCTGGTCTATCTGACCGCCCCGACCGCGCCTGAGGGCGGCGAAGAGGCCCTGCTGGCCGCCTTGGCGGCGTCCGAGGCCGTCCCGGTCACCGCGCCAGAGGCGGCGGCCGCCCTGAACTGGGACTACACCGACTTCGGCCCGGCCGGCACGGTGGCCGAGCGCTCGGTCGTCCAGGACATCGACACCACCTTCGTCACCTTCGAGAACGGCGTGCGCCTGACGGTGAAGCCGACGACGTTCCGCGACGAGCAGGTGCTGGTCTCGGTCCGCATCGGTCAGGGCGTGCTGGAGTTGCCGACCGACCGCGCTCTGCCGGTTCTGGCTCTGGGCCAGGTCTATGCCGAGGGCGGCCTGGGCCGTCTGACCGCCCAACAGTTGGAGGAAGTGCTGACCGGCCGGACCTATTCCGCGGGGCTCGCCGCCGGAGAGGACGCCTTCATTTTGACCGGTGCGACCAAGCCGGCCGATCTGGACGTGCAGATGCAGGTGCTGGCCGCCTACGCCACCGACGCCGCCTGGCGCCCGGAGCCCTTCGAGCGCGCCCGCGCCCAGTTCCGCAGCGTCCTGCCGGTGCTCGACGCCCAGACCCAGGGCGTCTTCCTGAAGGAATCGCTCAGCCGCCTGCGCCCCGGCGACGCGCGCTTCGCCTTCCCGACCGCCCAAGACATCGCGACCTGGTCGATCGACGACCTGCGCTCCGTGGTTCAGCCCAAGCTGGAACAGGGGCCGATCGAGATCGTGATTGTGGGCGACGTGGACGTGGACGCCGCCATCGCCTCGGTCGCCTCGACCTTCGGCGCCCTGCCGCCCCGCGCCGCCGCCGCTCCGCTGACCGAGGCCCAGCGCAGCGCCCGCTTCCCCGCCGGCACGCCCGAGCAGCTGGACTTCAAGCACGGCGGCCGTCCGGATCAGGCCCTGGGCTTCGTCGCCTGGCCCGCCGTCGACAACTTCACCGACACGCGCGAGGCCCGGGTCGTGCGCCTGCTGGCCGACGTCCTGCGCCTGCGTCTGATCGAAGAGCTGCGCGAGGGGCAGGCCGTGACCTATTCGCCCAATGTGGGAGCCCAGGCGTCGGGCAACTTCTCCGGCTACGGCTACGTCTCGGCCCTGATCGAGGCGCCGCCCGAGAAACTGCCCGGCTTCTTCGCCGACGTGGACCGGATCGCCGCCTCCATGGGCACGAACCCGATCACCGAGGACGAGCTGAACCGCGCCCGTCAGCCCCGCGTGGAGGCCCTGCGCCGCAGCCAGGCGTCCAACGAGTTCTGGCTCAGCGAACTGGCCGAGGCCCAGACCGACCCCAACCGCCTGCCCGCCCTGCGCTCGGTCGAATCGGATCTGCAGTCGATCACCGCGGCCGAGGTCCAGGCGGCGGCGGCGAGATACCTGATCCCCTCCACTGCCTACCGCATCACGGTGACGCCCCGCGCTGCGGCGACGCCCGCCGCCGAATGACAAAAAAGGCCCCGACGCGAAGGGGATGCGCCGGGGCCAGTCTCTCTCAGGATCGTCGACGGAGCGACGAGCCCGCAATCTGTCTCACGCCGCCTGACGGGCGGCTGAACGACGTCTTCAGAAGACGCGGCCGCCGACGCCGCCGTCGAGCGTGATCGCCCCGCCCTGCACGGCCCAGCCTTCGCGCACCACGACCTCTTCGCGGTACTCGGTGTAGGTTTCCTCGTACCACATGGTCAGGACCTTCACCCCGGCGCCGTAGCGGCGCAGCAGCGAACGCTCGTTGCAGTCGCGCTCCGGCTTTTGCGGCTTGCATTCCACGGTGCCGCCCGGCGCGTGCCACAGGCTGTCGCCCTTGCGGCAGGTGGTGGTCTCGCCGTGCTCGAAGCGCTCGGAGCCCTCCCAGTCGGCGATGGTGACCTGCATGTAGGTGCCGGCCAAGCAGCGGAACAGCTCGCCGTCATAGTCGCCCCAGACGTCGCGGTCCGGGCGCACCTGGGCCGCCGGATGCGGCCGGCCGCGGTCGTCCATGCAGACGGCCCGGATCACCACGCGGCGCTCGATGCGACGGCGCGATTCGAACGGAACCTTGATGATTTCGCGGACCATGCCGCCGCCGACGTGCAAACCGCTGATCGTCGTCGGATAGGGCTGCTCCACATTGACGTAGGCGCCGCCGCCGCCCGCCACGATCACGGTCGCTCCGCCGCGGGCCGAAGCGCTGGCCGAGGCATTGGCGTTCACATTGACGTTGACGTTCAGATTGCCGCCGCCACCGCAGCAGGGGGGCGGGGGCGGTTGGTCGCAGCACGGTCCCGGGGGAGGCGGCGGCGGAGGAGGCGGGGGCGGGGGCTCGCAGCACGGCGGAGGCGGCGGCGGGCAGACCGGCCCGCATTGGGCCGCCGCCTTCTCGGCAAAGGCCGCGACGGCGAAAAGGGTCACCGCCGCCGGCAGCCAGGTGATCGCTCGCAACCCCATGGGGCGCCTCCACTTGGTTCAGTCACGCCGGGCCCAGCAAGAAACGGGCCGCATTCCGCCCACCGGACCATGCCGGGCCTTTCGATTCCGTTGAGATCGGCCCCGGTCTTGCGCCGCATGGGTCGGAGACCGGGACGATGTTTCATCCTGACACGCAGGCCCTGATCGATCATTGGACCGCGCTGAGCCGGGATGGCGTGGCGCGCGCGGGGTTGCCGCCGCGCGCGGCCCTGCGGCCCGACGCTCTGGGGGGGCGCCTGACGCGCACCTTCCTGGCCGAGCGTGCGGGCGACGACGTCCGACTCCGCCTGGCCGGCGACTGGCTGGAAGCCTTTCACGACATGCCTCTGACGGGGGCGTCGCTGTCGGCGATGTGGCGTCCGCCCTCCATCGCCATGGCCGCCGCCGCCGTGCGCCAGACGGTGCGGGAAGCGCGGCCGGTCGTCGTCGTCGCCGCCGTAGGTGCAGGCAATGCGCCGGTGGAGGTCACTCTGGCGGCATTTCAGGGCGAAGCGGCGGGCCGGGAACTGATCCTAGGCCTCGTCGCGCCCGTCGCCACCCTGACATTGCCCGCCCGCACGCCGCACCGTCTGACCGCACGGGTGTCCATGGCCGTGGGCGAACCTGCCCGGCCACGCCTGGCTCTGGCGGCCCTGGACGGACGGCGCATCGCCTAGCGTCATCGTTTAAGCTGTGCCATTTCCGGCGCATGGGGCACGCCGTCACGATCACAGAGCTGTTCCTGATCGCCATGCTGATCATCTTCAGCGTGCCCTATCTGATCTGGCGGCTGTTCAGGACCGAGCACTGGGCGCCGCTGGTCGTCGTCCAGATCGTCGGCGGCATTCTCTTGGGGCCGGGCGTGCTGGGCGCGGCTTTCCCCGCCTACTATGCGACGATCTTCTCTCCGCCGGTCATCGCCGCGCTGAACGGCGTGGCGTGGTGGGCGGTGATGATCTTCGTCTTCATCGCCGGTTTGGAGCTGGACCTGCGCCAGGCCTGGGCGAAACGGGAAGAAACGGGCGTGACCGCAGGGCTGGCCCTTGTGGCCCCCCTGGCTCTGGGCAGCCTCGCGGCGCTGGTCATGCTGCGCTGGCCGGGGTGGGCCGGCGAGGACGGTCAGACTTGGCAGGTGGTGCTGGGGATCGGCATGGCCTGCGCCGTCACGGCCCTGCCGATCCTGATGCTGTTCATGGAGAAGCTGGACATCCTGCGCCGCCCGCTCGGTCAGCGGGTCCTGCGCTACGCCAGCCTGGACGACGTCGCGATTTGGGGGGTGCTGGCGCTGATCCTTCTGGATTGGGAGCGGATCGGCCGGCAGGGGGGCTTTCTGCTCGGTTTCGCCGTGCTGACCTTGGCGGTGCGCGCCTTGATGCGGCGCATCCCGGAGCGTGACCGCTGGTTCGTGGCCTTGATCTGGCTCGCCGGCTGCGGATTCGCGGCCGACTGGGCGGGACTGCACTTCATGGTGGGCGCCTTCCTTTCCGGCGCCGTGCTGGACGCGCACTGGTTCGACCGAGAGCGGATGGACCGGTTCCGTGACGCCGTGCTGATCGCCTTCATGCCGGTGTTCTTCCTGTCGACGGGCCTGCGGACGCAGTGGGACATGGGCGGCCTGGCGGTGTTCGGAGCCGCCGCCCTGCTGCTGGTCGCCTCGGTGGCGGGCAAGCTGGCGGGCGTTCACTTGGCCGGGCGCTTGCTCAAGTGGCGACCGGGCGAGGCGTCGGTGATCGGCTGGCTGCTGCAGACCAAGGCGCTGATCATGATCATCTTCGCCAACATCCTGCTGGACAAGGGCGTCATCACCAACGCCGCCTTCACCGCCTTGCTGCTCATGGCGGTGGGATCGACCATGCTGACGATCCCGATCGTCACGCCGCGGCTGAAGCGGCTGCAGGCTGCGGAAAGCCCGCTCAGAGAGACTTGAGATCGCGGGCGAACCGCTTCCAGTTCTGCACATAGTGTTCGGCCGACCCCTTCAGCGCCGCGATCTGGCCCGGCTCCAACTGGCGCACGACGCGCGCCGGACTGCCGACGATCAGCGAGCCGTCTGGGAACTCCTTGCCTTCCGTGATCAGGGCGCCCGCCCCAACCAGGCAGTTCGCGCCGATCTTCGCCCGCCCCAGCACCACCGCTTGGATGCCGATCAGGCTGTAGTCGCCGACCGTGCAGCCGTGCAGCATCGCCATGTGCCCCACCGTCACGCCTCGCCCCAGCGTCAGCGGCTCTCCCATATCGGTGTGCAAAACCGAATTTTCCTGAATGTTGGTGTCCTCGCCCACCGTGATCGGCTCGTTGTCGCCGCGCAGCACGGCGCCGAACCAGACGCTGGCGCCGGGCTTCAGAATCACGTCTCCTACCAGCGTCGCATTCGGAGCGATCCAGTATTCACCCTTGGCCGGCAGGCGCGGAGACTTGTCTCCGAGCGCGTGAACATTCATCCGAACCCCTCCAAAACTCAGCGAAATCCGCTCTTTAAGCGTTTGGAAACCACGCTAGCATCATGATGCAAGTGCGATTCGAGGCCGCCATTTCGGCCCCGGATCCGAAGCCGGATCAAGCCCGGTCCGGTCAGCCCAAGGAGAACGCGCGTGCTGCGTTCCGGTCGGCGGGTTCTCCCGCTGGAGCATGAGGCCTCCACCGACCCGGGCGGACACGTCGTCTCCGCATCCTCCCTCCCCGCTCTCGTTCGAGGCGATGCTTTCGCAGCATCGCCTTTTTTCATGCCTGCCTGGAGCCAAAAATGACCAAGCGTTCGGCCCTGAAGCGTCAGACCCGTGAGATGTCGCGCGAATTCGGCGTGCTCGACTCCAGCCAGTTCATCGAGGACGCCAAGGTGCGTCGCCTGCCGCACCACGCCGGCCAGCAAACAAGTCAAAGCCAACGCGGGTGGTCGCCCCATCCGTCCAACGACGAGCGGGACCAGGGCTATCTGAAGACGCTGAAGCCCAAGTCCGACGGTCAGGCCGAACTGATGACCATGATCGATCATCACAATCTGGTTCTGGCCTTGGGCCCGGCCGGCACCGGCAAGACCTATCTGGCGGTGGCCAAGGCCGTGGAGGCGCTGGAGGCGGGCAAGGTCGGGCGGATCGTGCTGTCCCGACCGGCGGTCGAGGCCGGCGAATCCATCGGCTTTCTGCCCGGCGACATGGAGGACAAGCTGGCCCCTTATCTGCGGCCCCTCTACGACGCCCTGTCGGATCGGTTGTCGATGAAGCGGGTCAAGGCCTTGATGGCCGAGGGCCTGATCGAGATCGCCCCGATCGGCTACATGCGGGGCCGTACTTTGAACAACGCCTTCATCGTCGTCGACGAGGCCCAGAACTGCACCTACGTGCAGCTGAAGATGCTGCTGACCCGCCTGGGCTGGCACTCGACCATGGTCGTCACCGGCGACCCGCACCAGTCGGACCTGCTGCCCGGCGTCTCCGGCCTGTCGGACATCGCCGAAAAGCTTTCGGCGGTTCCGGACATCGGCGTGGTCCAGCTGGCCGAGCGCGACATCGTCCGCCACCCGCTGGTCGCCAGCATGATCGGGGTTCTGTAGCCTCCTAGATCAGATCTCGAACCGCGACGCCTTCGGCCTTGGCCGGGGGCGTTTGCGGCTTGGCCCCCATCCGGTCGATCAGCTTGAACACGAACGGGTTCAGAGAGATCGACAGCAGAGCCGCAGCCAGGATCAGATCGTGCGTCGTCTGGCTCATCGCGCCCATCGACACGCCCAGCGCCGCCAGGATGAAGCTGAACTCCCCGATCTGGGCCAATGACGCCCCGACCGTCAGGCTGGTCGCGCGGTCCAGCCGAAACGCCGTGGTGATGGCCAGGGCGGCAAGCGTCTTGCCCACGATCACGATGCCCACGGCGATCAGCACCGCCAGCGGCTGTTCGATCAGGATCATCGGGTCGAAGAGCATGCCGACCGAGACGAAGAACAGCACCGCGAAGGCGTCGCGCAGCGGCAGGCTGCGCTCCGCCGCATTGTGGCCCAGCGGCGTCCCGTTCAGCACCAGACCGGCCAGGAAGGCCCCCAATGCGAACGAGTGGAACAGCTGATAGGCGATCCAGGCGATGCCCAGGGCGATCGCCAGCACGCCCAAGGTGAACAGCTCGCGCGACTTGGTGTGGGCGATGCGGACCAGCAGCCACGGCAGGACACGGCCCCCCACCACCAGCATGAAGGCCACGAACAGCGCCACCTTCAGCAGGGTCAGCCCTGCGCCCACCGCCATGTCCGCGGCGCCCGTCGCCTCGCCCGCCGGCGCCAGCAGCATGGGCAGAAGCACCAGGGCGATGACGATCACCAGATCCTCGACGATCAGCCAGCCGACGGCCACGCGTCCGACCTCGCCCTTGTTTTGCCTGCGCTCCTCCAAGGCGCGCATCAGCACAACGGTGGACGCGACCGACAGGGCGAAGCCCATCAGCGCCGCCTCGACGTCGCCCAACCCGAGGACGAACCGCCCCAGCAGCCAGCCCATGGCCGTAGCGGCCGCCACCTGGACCAAGGCGCCCGGGACGGCGACCTTGCGGACCTGCATCAGGTCCTTGGGCGAAAAATGCAGGCCGACCCCGAACATCAGCAGGATGACGCCGATCTCCGCCAGCTGCGGCGCCAGGGCGGTGTCGGCCACGAAGCCCGGCGTGAACGGGCCCACGGCCACGCCCGCCAGCAGATATCCGACCAGCGGCGACAGCTTCAGTCGGTTCGCCAGCATCCCGAACACGAAGGCCAGCACGAAGCCCCCGACCAGAGTGGAGATCAGGGTGTCGGCGTGCGGCATCGGCGCTCCTGCGGCGTCGGGAGGGAAGGCTCCGTTTCGGGGTGCACCCTAACTGGGGCCTGACTCTCAGGACGGCAAGGCTTTCAGGCCCGAAATCAGGCCCTTGCGGCGCCCTTCGCGACTCCCAGCGCCGACATGGCCGCGCCGGCGATGTGGTCGGCGTTGAGCCCGGCCTGATCGTACTGCTTCGCCGGCGCATCCTGGTCCTGGAACACGTCGGGCAGGTGCAGGGTGCGGATCTTCAGCCCCGCGTCCAGCGCGCCGTGCTCGGCCAGAGCCTGCAGAACGAAGGCGCCGAAGCCGCCCATGGCGCCCTCCTCGACCGTGATCAGCGCCTCGTGCTGGCGCGCCAGCCGCAGGATCAGGTCGACGTCCAGCGGCTTGGCGAAGCGGGCGTCCGCCACGGTCGCGGAAATGCCCCTGGCCGCCAGCAGGTCGGCCGCCTTCAGCGATTCCTGCAGTCGGGTGCCCAGGCTCAGGATCGCCACCGCAGTGCCTTCGCGCACGATGCGGCCGCGACCGATCTCCAGAGGCGCGGCCAGCTCCGGAATCTCCACGCCCACGCCGTCGCCGCGCGGATAACGGAAGGCCGAGGGCCGATCGTCGATCTCCAGCGAGGTCGCGATCATCGCCGCCAACTCCGCCTCGTCCGACGGCGCCATCAGCACCATGCCCGGCAGAGCGCCCATGTAGCCGACGTCGAACGAGCCCGCATGGGTGCAGCCGTCGGCGCCTACCAGGCCAGCCCGGTCCATGGCGAAGCGGACTGGCAGCGACTGGATCGCCACGTCGTGCACCACCTGATCGTAGCCGCGCTGCAGGAAGGTCGAATAGATGGCGCAGACCGGCTTCATCCCGTCCGCCGCCAGGCCCGCGGCGAAGGTGACGGCGTGCTGCTCGGCGATGCCGACGTCATAGGTCCGCTCGGGGAAGGCCTGGCCGAACAGGTCAAGCCCCGTGCCCGACGGCATGGCGGCCGTGATGGCCACCACCTTGGGGTCGCGCTCCGCCCGCTTGATCAGCTCGGTGCCGAACACCTTGGTGTAGCTGGGAGCGTTGGAGACGGCCTTGGACTGCTTGCCCGACACCACGTCGAACTTGACCACGGCGTGCAGCTTGTCGGCGCTGGACTCCGCGGGCGCGTAGCCCTTGCCCTTCTGGGTCACGACATGGACCAGCACGGGCTTGTCGGTGATGGCGGCGGCGCTCTTCAGAATGGGGACCAGGTTATCCAGGTCGTGCCCATCGATCGGCCCGACGTAATAGAAGCCCAGTTCCTCGAAGAAGGTGCCGCCGGTGACCATGCCGCGGGCGTACTCCTCGGCCTTCTTGGCGACGGTCTTGAACGGGCGCGGCAGGTGCTCGGCGACCCGCTTGCCGAGCTTGCGCATGCCCTGATAGGCGCCGCCCGCGACCAGGCCGGCCAGATAGGCGCTCATGCCGCCGACCGGCGGGGCGATCGACATGTCGTTGTCGTTCAGGACCACCATCAGCTGGCCCGAGGTGGCCTCAACGGCGTTGTTCATGGCCTCATAGGCCATGCCCGCGCTCATGGAGCCGTCGCCGATGACGGCGACGATCCTGTTGCTGTCGCCCTTCTGATCGCGCGCGGCCGCGAACCCGAGAGCGGCGGAGATGGACGTCGAAGCATGTGCGGCGCCGAACGGGTCGTATTCGCTCTCGGCCCGCTTGGTGAATCCGGACAGGCCGCCGCCCTGGCGTAAGGTGCGGATGCGGTCGCGGCGTCCGGTCAGTATCTTGTGCGGATAGCACTGATGCCCGACGTCCCAGATCAGGATGTCCTTCGGCGTCTCGAAGACGTGATGCAGAGCGACGGTCAGCTCGACCACGCCCAGTCCCGCGCCCAGATGCCCGCCCGTGACGGACACGGCGTCGATCGTCTCGGCCCGCAGCTCCGCCGCCAACTGCCGCAACTGGGCGGCGTCGAAGCCGCGCATGTCGGCGGGAATTCGGACTTTGTCGAGCAGAGGCGTGTCGGACATTCCCCATTCTTAGTGCGGGATTTGGCGGCGCGCGAGGGGGAACCGCAGCGCCGTCAGCGGCTGCGCGTCAGCACATGGTCCACGCTGGCCCTCAGGATCTCGGCGTCGTGGCCGAAGACCTCGAGGTGCGACCGCGCCTGATCCGCCAGATGCGCCACCCGAGTGCGGGCCTGATCCACCCCCAGCAAGGTCACGAAATTGGTCTTGCCCAAGGCCGCGTCCTTGCCGCCAGCGGCCTTGCCCAGGGCTTCGGGATCGCCCTCCACGTCCAGCAAGTCGTCGACGATCTGGTAGGCCAGACCCACGTCGTGGGCGAAGCTGAGCAGGGCGTGGCTGGGCGTCTCGCCGGCCTGGGCAAGGATCAGCGGGATCTCGAACGCATAGGCGAACAGGGCGCCGGTCTTCAGACGCTGCATGCGGGCCACGCCGCCCAGGTCGTCGCGGACGCCAAGCAGGTCGATCATCTGGCCGCCTGCCATGCCCCGCGCGCCCGACGCCAGCGACAGCCGCGCCGCCAGCTCACACCGGATGGCCGGATCGTCGTGGGTGTCCTCGTCCAGCAGGATGTCGAAGGCGGCGGTCTGCAAGGCGTCGCCGGCCAGCACCGCCGTCGCCTCGTCGTAGGCGCGATGCAGGGTCGGACGCCCGCGACGCAGATCGTCATCGTCCATGCACGGCAGATCGTCGTGGACCAGGGAATAGGCGTGCACGCATTCCAGCGCACAGGCGGCCCGCAGAACCGGCCGTTCCTCCAGGTCGAACAGCCGCGACGCCTCCAGCGCGAAGAAGGGCCGCAGACGCTTGCCCGGCCCCAGCGCCGCATAGCGCATCGCCTCCGTCAGGCGGGATTCCGGCCCGTCGGCGCGCGGCAGCAGCTCATCGAGCGCCACGGTGACCAGGTCGGCCACCTCGGCCACCCGATCCAGCACCCCCTGCTCGGGCGAGTTGGCGGCCAGCGCGGTCAAAACAGCTCCCCGCCCACCACGGCGTCACGGTCCACCCCGACCAGAACCACCTCGCCGTCGGCGTCGGGAAAGCCCAGGGTCAGAACCTCGGACATGAACGGCCCGATCTGGCGCGGCGGAAAGTTCACCACCGCCGCCACCAGCCGCCCGCGCAGCTCCTCGACCGCATAATGGCGCGTGATCTGGGCTGAGGACTTCCTGACCCCGACGTCGGGACCGAAGTCGATCTTCAGCTTGAACGCCGGCTTGCGGGCCTCCGGAAACGGCTCGGCCTCCAGCACCCGACCGACGCGGACGTCGACCTTCAGAAAGTCGTCGTAGTCGATCAAGGCGGCCGGCGTGGTCATTGGCCGAAGTCGGCCGGGGCCGTGCCGGTTGGGCGGCCGTCGGCGCCCAGCACGACCTTTTCGACGCGCAGCTGCGCCTCCTTCAGGCGCGACTCGCACAGCGCCTTCAGCCGCGCGCCCTCTTCGTACAGGGACACGGCCTCCTCCAGCGGAGCCTGGCCGGACTCCAGCCGCTGCACCAGCGATTCCAGACGCGTCAGCGCGGCTTCGAACGACAGGTCGGCGTCGGCAGGGATCGGATCGGTCATCGCGTCGGAACCTAGAGCCCGCCCGCGATCGCTTCAACGGCGAAGCGTCACTTCGCCTTGGACAGTCGTTCGGCTTCCTTCATGGCGTCGATCTCGGCGGTCAACCGATCGACGCGCCGCTTGGTCAGCACCCCGAAAAAAGCGAACACGAAGCCGCCCGCAGCCAGCATGTAGCCGAAAAAGGTCAGGGCTTCAGTGTTGATCTGCATCGTCGGATCCTTCAGGCGCAATATAGATCGCTAGGGCATGCAGCGCCAGACCGACGGCGAACAGCAGGGCGTTGATCTCAGAGAGTTGAAAGCGGCCGTCCAGCGCGCCGATGCCGGCTCCGGCGGCCAAACAGCCGTAACCATAGGCCGTGATGATCTTCGCAAAGGCCGTCTGTCGCGCCTGGTTCTTGCGCCGCTCGCGCTCCTGCCACGTCATCCCCGCCGCTCGTAGCGACGCTGGCTCCAGTATTTGAAGCCCTGGTTGTGGACCAGCACCCAGCCGTTGGCCTTCAGCCGTTTGCCGACCATATGGTTGAAGTATCCGTGGGCGAGCACCAGCACGTCCTCGCCCGCCTCGGCTCGCGCGATCAGCTTGCGGGCGGCCTGGTCGGCGCGGACCTTGGCCTCGCGGTGCGTCTCTTCCTGGTGGTGCCGGTCCGACAGGCGCCACCAGATGCGCGACACCACGCCCCACCAGCGCGGCGACAGTTTGATCGCGTCGGGCAGGTCCGGCGGCGGCAGGGGCGCCTCGATGAACAGGGCGTCGGACATCACCTCCCGCCCGGCCGCGACGGCGGCGGCGGTCTCCTGCGCGCGCTGGCGCGTGGAGGCGTAGATGGCCCCCGCGCCCTCGGCGGCGGCGACCAGTTCCGCGGGCGGCGTCTGGCCGGCCAGCAGGCCGCCCACCTCATACTTGGCCCACCAGTCCTTGTACTGGCGCGCCGTGATCAGACACTTGCGCGACAGGGCCGGCTCGCCGTGTCGGGTCAGGGTGATCGAGCCCGGTCGCGGCGGCGCCGACGCCGTCGGAACGGCGGGCGTGGGCGCGGCGACGGGGCGGGCGATCGGCTCCTGCACGGTCATGATCCGCGGACGGCGACGGGGCCGGCGTCAGGCCGGTCGGCGCGCATCCTCATTCCTCCCCCAGAGCCTGGACGTGGGCGACGGCGGACCGGCCCAGTCCCTCAAGGTCGTAACCGCCCTCGAGCGACGACACAATCCTGCCGCCGCAGACGCGCCGCGCCACCTCCGCCACCGCCCGGGTGGCCCAGGCGAAGTCCTCCGCCTCCAGGCTCTGGTGCGCCAGCGGATCGCGCCGATGGGCGTCGAAGCCCGCGGAAATCAGGATCAGGTCCGGCCCGAGCGCCTCCAGCGCCGGCATCAGCCCGCCTTGGAAAGATGCCCGCCACGACTCGCGGGCCTCATGCGGGGCGACCGGCACGTTGACCACATTGCCGACCCCGGTCTCCGACGCCGCCCCGGTGCCGGGATAGAGCGGCATCTGGTGGATCGAGCCCAGGAACAGCGTCGGATCGGCCTCCACCGCCGCCTGGGTGCCGTTGCCATGGTGGACGTCGAAGTCGACGATCGCCACCCGCCCCAGTCCCGCCGCCTGCGCCGCCCGCGCAGCGACCGCGACGCTGGAGAACAGGCAGAACCCCATGGCCCGGTCCGGCTCCGCATGATGTCCCGGCGGCCGCACGGCGCAGAAGGCGCGCGTGATCTCTCCCACAGCCACACCCCGCACTGCGTCGATGACCGCGCCCGCCGCCAGCCGCGCCGCGCGCACGCTGCCGGGCGACAGCACCGTGTCCGGGTCCAGCGCCCGCATGCCGTCGTCGGGCGAGGCGTCCAGAATCCCTCGCACGAAATCGGCCGGATGCACCCGCTCCAGATCGGCGACCGCCGCCTCCGTCGCCGCGCGGCGGTCGCGGTCCAGCCCGGCGTCGGCCAGGGCGTCCAGCACGGCGGTCAGGCGGGCGGGCCGCTCCGGGTGCCCCTCGCCCGTCGCATGGCGGATCATGTCCGGGTGGGTGAAGATCGGCACGGCCATCGCGCCAGCATAGGCGCCGACTCGCCCCCCTGTCGCGCCTCACGTGTTCCGGCTAAAGCGCCGCCATGCCCGCCGACGCCCTGATCCGCCCCGCCCGCCCCGAAGACGCCGAGGCCCTGGCCCGGCTGGGACGGCGCACCTTCATCGACACCTTCGTCACGGGCTTCGGCATTCCCTATCCGCAGGCGGATCTGGCGGCGCACCTCGACAAGACCTTCGGCGTCGAGGCCACCCGCACCGCCCTGGCCGAGCCCGGCGCCGCCTGGTGGGTGGCCGACCGCGAGGGCGACCTGCTGGCCTTCGCCAACGCGGGTCCCAACGGACTGCCGCATCCAGACGCGCGGCCGACCCACGCCGAACTGCGCCGCCTCTACGTCGACCGCTCCGCTCAGGGTCTGGGCCTCGGCACGGCGCTCCTGACCCGCGCTCTGGACTGGATGCAGGCCCACACAGACGGCCCCCTGTGGATCGGGGTCTGGAGCGGCAATCTGAAGGCTCAGAAGCTCTACGCCGCCCATGGGTTCGAAAAGGCGGGGGAGTATCAGTATCCCGTCGGCGCCTGGCTGGATGACGAGTTCATTCTGCGCCGGGTCTGAGTTATTCTCGGACCATGACCCGAGACGAACTTCTGGCGAAGTTGCGCGCGTTGAAGCCTTGGTTGGAGGACCAGGGTCTTTCCCGCGTCAGACTTTTCGGGAGCTACGCACGCGACGAGGCGGGCCCTGCGAGCGACGTCGATCTCTTGGTGGAGGTCAGCCGGCCGCTGTCTCAGACTTGGGGCGTCTACGACGTCGAGGAAATGCTGGCCCGCAGCCTAGGCCTAAAGGTGCAACTGGTTTTTGAGGACAGACTGACCAATCCATACATCCGGCACACGGCGGAGCGCGACGCCGTTGTGGTCTGATCCCCGCGATGCTGCCCATGTGCACGAAATGCATGGCGTGCTCGCCGACATCTCGGCCTTGATCGAAGATCAGGATCGCGACGCCTTTCTCGCCGACATCTCGCGACCCCACGCGCTGGCGATGCACTTCATTCGCCTTGGAGAGGCGGCGAACCGGGTCGGTCGCGATACATGGTCGGCCTACCCCCAGATCGCTTGGCAGAAGATGGCGAACCTGCGGCATCTGATCGCCCACGAGTACAAGATCGTCGATCACGCAGAGCTCTGGACAATCGCGACCGTCCACGTGCCGCAGTTGCGCGATGCGCTTCCGAAGCCGCCGCCGCCGTCCGAGCTGTTCTGATGCTCCTCCCCTTCTTCACCGCCCTGCGCGACGCCAAGGTGCCCGTGTCGATGAAGGAGTGGCTGCATCTCATGCAGGCCATGGACCGGGGCGTGGCGTCGGGCCGGGTCGACGACTTCTACCACCTGTCGCGCGCGGTGCTGGTGAAGGACGAGAAGCACTACGACCGCTTCGACCAGGTCTTCGCCAAGGTGTTCGCCGGCGTCGAGACGGTCGGCCCCGACGAGTTGGCCCCGGCGGAGATTCCCGAGGACTGGCTGAAGCTGCTCACGGAAAAATACCTCACCGACGAGGAGAAGGCGCAGATCCAGGCGTTGGGCGGTCTCGACGCCCTGATGGACACCCTGCGCAAGCGGCTGGAGGAACAGCAGGGCCGGCACCAGGGCGGCAGCAAGTGGATCGGCACCGGCGGCACCAGCCCCTTCGGCCACGGCGGCTACAATCCCGAGGGGGTCCGCATCGGCGGCCCCGGGCGTCACGGCCGCGCGGTCAAGGTCTGGGAGAAGCGCGAGTACCGCAACCTCGACGACTCCGTCGAACTGGGCACCCGCAACATCAAGGTGGCGCTGCGCCGCCTGCGCCGCTTCGCGCGCCAGGGCACGCCCGACGAGCTGGACATGGACGCCACGATCGACGGCACGGCGCGCCAGGGCTGGCTGGACATCCACATGCGGCCGGAGCGGCGCAACACGATCAAGGTGCTGCTGTTCCTCGACGTCGGCGGGTCGATGGACGGTCACATCAAGCTCTGCGAGGAGCTGTTCTCCGCCGCCCGCACCGAGTTCCGGCACCTGGAGTTCTTCTACTTCCACAACTGCCTTTACGAGGGCGTCTGGAAGGACAACCGGCGGCGTCATTCGGAAAAGACGCCGACGTGGGAAGTGCTGAACAAATACCCCGCCGACTGGCGCGCCATCTTCGTCGGCGACGCGACGATGAGCCCGTATGAGGTCACCATGCCCGGCGGCTCGGTCGAGCACTGGAACGAGGAGGCGGGAGCCGTCTGGCTGAAGCGGGCGACGCAGCAGTGGGACCGCATCGCCTGGCTGAACCCCTCGCCGGAGCGCTACTGGGGCTATTCCGCCTCCATCGGGATGATCCGCGAACTGGTGGACGAGCGCATGTATCCTCTGACGCTCGACGGGTTGGACAAGGCCATGCGCGCTCTGTCGCGCTGATCGTCAGGTCGCGTCAGTGGGCATGGACCGCGTTGCGCCTATGGTGACGTCGGGAGGTTGAACCATGATCCTGCTGATCGCCGCGCTTCTCCTGGCCGTACAGGATCCGCCGACGGGAGAGGTGATCGCCACCGCCCCGCCGCGCCCGGCGACGGGGATCCCGCTCCCGCCTTCATCGAGGCCGGAGCCGCCAAGGTCGGCGATCGATCAAGGAAGTTACGAAGCGGTGTTCGGCCCCAGCCCGCTCGCAACGCCGGCTGACGACGAGTCCCGCGACGTCGGCGATGATCTTTGGGACGCCTTCGACGAAGCCGTCGGCGCCCCTGCACCGCGGGGCCGGTTGGCCTTTGGTCAGCACGCCGAAGCCAGGCCTCTGCCGGAGGAGGCCTTGTCCGACCCCGTCCCCTACGCCGCCCAGAAATGTCGGCCTGACGTCCGGCCAGCGGACGAGGACGTCGCCGACTGCTTCGACCGCATCGACCGCGCGGTGCGGGATGAGCAGGACCGTCGCGCCGCATCCCAGCGCCCGCGCGTCCTCTGCGAGAACACCCAGTCCCGAAGCGACGACGGCCGGACGTCGTCGACGTCCGGCCGCTGTTCCGTCGGCACGGGCGATCCTACCCTGCTCGACGACCTCTTGGATTTCGACTGAGGCTCAGTGCTTGTCGCGCAGGGCGTCCTTGACGCCGCCGACGGTGTTCTGGACCTTGCCTTCCACCTGATCGGCGCGACCCTCGGCCTTCAGCTTCTCGTCGCCGGTCATCTTGCCGACGGCTTCCTTGATGTTGCCGCCGGCCTGCTTGGCGGCGCCTTCGACGCGGTCATGATCGGGCATGGGGAGCTCCCTGTCTGACGGCGCCAACAAGGCGCCGCTTCGGCAAGGAAAGCGTGTCGCTTGCCTTCATCGTTCCATATGGCCGCGCTTGTTCCGGTTTCTCAGCCACTTCGCCACCGCCCAGGCGTGGGCGTCGTGCCTCAACTCGCTCAACGCGCGAGCGGGGTCCAGCCAGACCAGCTCATGATCCGCCTCTACTTTCGCCGAGGGGTTCTCCGCGACCACCGACGCCGTCCAGAAGCCGCCGACGTTGTGCACCGGCCCGCCGTCCGACTTACGGAAAAGCTGGCCCGCCTCGGCGAAGCGCTCGCCGGGGTCGACCGAGAGCCCCGTCTCCTCCACGAACTCTCGCGCAAGCGCCTCGGCCTCGGTCTCGTCGCCGTCCACCGCGCCGCCCGGCAGGTCGAAATAGCTGGCCTCGCCGCGGTCCACGCGCACGCAGGCGATCAGCCCGTCGCGCTCCACGATGCCGAAGGCCGTCGGCCGCTCGCGGTACGACAGACCCGGCTCCGCCTGTCCGAACTGCAGCCGAGGCGTCAAAGGTCGAAGGCCAGCCGCGCGCGCACGCCCTTGTGCTCGGCGTCGAACTCCAGCGCGCTCTTCAGCCCGCCGGCCATGGCGGCGATGATCTTGCGGCCCAGGCCCGTGCCCTTGGGCTTGTCGTCGGCGGGGATGCCCGGCCCGTCGTCCTCGACCGTCAGCAGGGCCCGCCCGTCCCCGGCCTTGGCCAGGATGACGCGGATCTCGCCGCCCTGCCCGGGGGCATAGGCGTACTTGGCGGCGTTGGTGACCAGTTCCGACACGATGACGCCCAGCGACACCGCCTGGTCGGTCGAGACCGTGATCGGCTCGACCTCCAGCCTCAGGTCCGGCGAGGTCCCGTCCGGCCCCAGCGACTTGGAGAGTTCGTCGATCAGCCCGCGCAGGTATTCGTCCAGCGCCACCGTCGCCATGTCGCCCGAGGTGTAGAGGCGGCGGTGCACGTGGGCCACGGCCTCGATCCGCACCTGCGCCTCGCGCAATGCGGTCCGCGCGCCCTCGTCCTTCAGCTGCCGGGCCTGAAGCGAGATGAAGCTGGACACCAGCTGCAGCGAGTTGCCGACGCGGTGGTTCACCTCACGCAGCATGGCCTCGGCCCGGTCGCGCGCGGCGGCCACCTCGGCCTGGGCCTGCTCGTTCTCTCGCTGCAATCGTCGCCGGTTCAGCGCGTCGTCGGCGGCGTTCCGCAGCAACGACGTGAAGTCCTCCGACACGTCCTTGATGACGTAGTCGGCGGCGCCGGCGCGCAACGCGGCGACCGCCAGGGCCCCTTCCTGGGCGCCCGTGACGTAGACCACCGGCGGCGCGTCCGGCAGTGCGATCATTTCCGGAAGGACGTCGATCCCGTCCCGGCCAGGCATGTAGTGGTCCAGGGCGCAGACGTCCCAGCCGCCCTCGGCCATCAGGCGTAGGCCCTCGTCGCCGTCGCCCGCGCAGACGACGTCGTATCCGTGACGGCCCAGCTCCTTCTGCACGAGCCGCGCCAGCGCGCGGTCGTCGTCGATGTAGAGCAGCCTTATTGGGCGCTTCAGCTCGATCACTCGATCTCCGGCGCCTGCATCACCGACAGGAACAGCCCCAGCTGCCGGATCGCGTCCGCGAAGCTCTCATAGTCCACGGGCTTTGTGATGTAGACGTTGCAGCCGAGGTCGTAGCAGCGCTGGATTTCCACCTTGTCGTCCGTGGTCGTCAGGATCACGACCGGCGCGCGCTTCAGGCGCTCGTCGCCCTTCACCTTCTGCAGGATGTCGGTGCCCGACATGTCCGGCAGGTTCAGGTCCAGCAGAATCAGCAGCGGCCCGTTGGCCTTCACCTCGTCCGAGAACAGATAGTCCAGCGCCGAACCGCCGTCGTCGAAATGGGCGATCTCGTTGGAGATGTTGGCCCGCCGGATGTTCTTCTCGATGAGCCGGGCATGGCCGTGGTCGTCCTCGACCATCACGATCCTGACGGGGCTGTTCATGCGAGGTCTCCGGACGCGGTCACTGCAAGCCTTCTGGGCAATATCAGCGAAAAGGTCGAGCCCTCTCCGGCGACGCTCTTCACCTGCACGTCGCCGCCCAGGCGGCGCGCGCCGTTGCGGACGAAAGCCAGGCCCAGCCCCTCGCCCGGGCGGTCCTGCTTCCCGGCGCGGCGGAACAGCTCGAAGATGCGCTCTAGATCGCGCTCGGCGATGCCCCGCCCGTTGTCCACCACGTCGATCTGCACCATGCCGTCGGGGCGGATCCGACCCTCGACGCGGATTCGGCCCGGCCTCGCAGGATCCAGATACTTGACGGCGTTGTCGATCAGATTGCCGATCAGCTGCTCGACGGTCAGACGGTCGCTGTCCACCGGCGGCATGTCTCCGACCTCGATCTGGGCGCCCTGGGCGTCCGTCTGATGATGCACGGCCTTGGCGGCCTGCTCGGCCAGCGCCTTCAGGTCCAGGCGTTCCGGATGCAGCGCCCTGCGCCCGTCGCGCGACAGGCGCAGGATGGCGTTTATCAGCCGGTCCATCTTCTCCGTCGAGGCGCGGATGAAGCCGATCGCCTCGGGCACGTCCTCCCGGACCGCGACCAGCGCCTCTCTCTCGATCAGCTTCGGCGATTTGCTCTCCACCAGCGTCATCTGCCGGTCGATCACCAGCCCCGCCTGCTGCAGTTCGGAGGTGTAGCCCATGACGTTCACCAGCGGCGCGCGCAGGTCGTGGCTGACGATGTAGGCGAAGCGCTGGATCTCCTCATTGGCCCGCGTCAGGGCCAGGGTCCGGTCCCGCACCTCGTTCTCCAGCCCGGCGTTCAGTCGATCCAGTTCCATCTGCTTGCCGCGCATTTCGGCGATGTAGGTCCGCACCAGCCAGCCGATGACCAGCGCCAGGGCGATGATCATCACGCTGGAGACCCCGTTCATAAGCGCGATCGTCCGCAAGGCGCCGCCCGCCCGGGCCTCCGCGGCGGTCAACCGATCGCCGGATATTCCGTCCACGGCGTTCACCGCGGTCTCCAGCCGATCGGTCAATGCCTGCCCTTGCCCAGTCGACACGATCCTGACGGCGTCCGCGACGCGCCCGTTTCGCGCCAGGTCCAAGGTGACGCCGAGCTCCGAAGTCTTGCCCCGCACCGCATCGACGATCTCGGCCACGTGAGGCGCCAGTTCGGGATCGGTCCCGGCGTCGAGCGCCAGAGCCGACACGCCTTGCGTCACCGCCGCGATGGACTCCACGGACGCATCCAGGGCCAGGGGATCGCCCGTCAGCAGATGCGCCCGCTGCGCCGTTTCCGCAGCCAGAACGTCGATCAGAACGCTTCGCGCGGCGCGCCGGACAGCTTGGGCCCTTTGCACTTCGCCGTCGAACTTCTCGGCCCGGTCGATGAGGACAAGCGCCGTCACGTTCACCGCCAGCATCAGCGCGAGCGCCGCCATCAACAGCAACACGACCCGGCGGCCGAAGCCGGGGGTGTTCAGGAAGTGCCGAAAGGCGTCGAGTCTGGCGCGGAGGTCGGCGGACATGGCGGCGGAAGATCGTCGCCGCGACGCGCGAAGTCCAGTCGCCTGAACGGTGAACCTTCGCCGAACGCCGGGATTAAGCCTATAGAACCGTAAAGTCCGAGGCACTGGGGAGCGACGGCATGGTCTGGTGGTGGTGGATCGTCCCGTCGGCGGCGGCGGTTCTGGGCGTGATCTTTCTGTTCAGCGGCCTGGGCTCTCTGTTCCGCGGGCGCTTCATCTCGGGCGGCCTCGGCGCCGTGGGCGGCGGGGGCCTGCTGGCCGCCGCGGCGATCGCGACCCTGCTGGGCCTGAACGTCCAGACCTATTCGCGCCTGACCTACGAACGCCCCGTCGCCGTCATCCGCACCAAGCAGCTGGGCCCCCAGTATTTCGAGGCGACCGTCACCCAGCCCGCCGCGGGCGAGGCGGCCGAACCGGTCGTCGGCGTCTATCCCATGCACGGCGACGAATGGCGGCTGGAGGCGCAGGTTCTGCGCTGGAAGCCTTGGGCCAACGTGCTGGGCCTCGACACCCAGTATCGCCTCGACCGCCTGTCCGGCCGCTATCAGACCGCCGAGCAGGAGCGCACGGCGATCCGCAGCGTGCACGAGATCGAGGGCGGCGCGCCCCAGGTGGACGTGCCGTGGTCGCTCAGCGCCTGGGACACGGCGCGCAAATACCGGCGCTGGGTGGATCCGGTGGACACCCTGTACGGCGGCGGCGCCTACATGCCGATGGCCGACGGGGCCGAGTACGAAGTCTGGATCACCCAGTCCGGCCTGATCGCCCGCCCCACCAACGCCGCGGCGCGCACGGCGTCGTCGGGGGGGTGGACGGAGGTGGAGTGAGCCCGGCGGCCTAGACGCTCCCCACCGTCCGCAACCGTGCGCGGGGATGCACCTCGTTCTGGCTCATCACCGTCGTCTGGCCGCGAAAGCGTTCGATGATCGACCGGACGTAGGGCCGGATCTGCGGCCCGGTCAGCAGCACCGCCGTCTCGCCCGCCATCGCCGCCCGCTCGAAGGTGTCGCGCACGGCCCGGATGAAGTCCTGCAGCCGCGACGGCGCCATGGCCAGCTGCCGGTCCTCGCCCTGCCCGACCAGGCTCTCGGCGAAGGCCTGCTCCCATTCCGGCGACAGGGTGACGATCGGCAGGGCGCCGTCGTCGCCGCGATGCTGCCAGCACAGCTGACGCGCCAGCCGCGTGCGGACATGCTCGACCAGTCCGGTCACCGACGCGGTGTGCGGCGCGGCCTCCGCCAGGCCTTCGAGGATCGAAGCCAGGTCGCGGATCGACACCTTCTCGCGCAGCAAGGTCTGCAGAACGCGTTGCAGCGTCGTCACCGTCACGACCGTCGGGATCAGCTCGTCGACCAGCTTCTTCTCCTCGCCCTCCAGCCCGTTCAGCAGTTTCTGCACTTCGGCGTAGGACAAGAGGTCGGCCATGTTCTCCTTCAGTATCTCCGTCAGGTGCGTGGTCAGCACCGTCGACGGGTCCACGATGGTGTAGCCGCGGAACGTCGCCTCTTCCCGCAAGCCCTCGTCGATCCAGGTGGCCGGCAGGCCGAAGGCCGGCTCCCGCGTGTGCTCGCCCGGCAGCTCCACCTGACGCCCGGCCGGGTCCATGGCCAGCAGCTGACCCAGCCGCACCTCGCCGGTCCCGGCCTCCATCTCCTTGATGCGGATGGCGTAGCCCTGGGTGCCCAGCCGCATGTTGTCCAGGATGCGCACCGCCGGCATGACGAAGCCGTACTCCTGGGCCAGCGAGCGCCGAAGCGCCCGCACCTGGTCCGTAAGCCGCCGCCCCTCCAGCTCGTTGATCAGCGACAGCAGCGAATAGCCCAGCTCGATCTTCACCTCGTCGATGTTCAGGGCCGTCGCGATCGGCTCCTCGACGTCCTCGCGCGGCTTGGTCGCCCCAGCGTCCGTCTCGACCGGCTTGGGCCTCAGCTTCTCGCGCCCCAGCTTCCACGCCATGAAGCCAGCCCCGATCGACAGGGCCGCGAACGGTAGCAGCGGCATGCCCGGGATCAGGCCGATCAGGCCCGCCGCGCCCGACACCACGCCCAGCGACACCGGATTGGTTGCGAGTTGCTGGACCAGCGCCTTGTCCGCCGACCCCTCGACGCCCGCCTTGGACACCAGGAAGCCCGCGGCGATCGACACGATCAGGGCCGGCACCTGGGTCACCAGACCGTCGCCGACCGTCAGCAGGACATAGCTGTTCGCCGCGTCGCCCGCCGCCATGCCGTGCGACAGCACGCCGATCAGAATGCCGCCGATGGCGTTGATGGCCGTGATGATCAGGCCCGCCACGGCGTCGCCGCGCACGAACTTCGACGCGCCGTCCATGGCCCCGAAGAAGGTCGATTCCTGCTCCAGCTCCTTGCGGCGCAGCTTGGCCGTGTCCTCGTCGATCAGGCCGGAAGACAGGTCGGCGTCGATCGCCATCTGCTTGCCCGGCATGGAGTCCAGGGTGAAGCGGGCCGACACCTCGGCGATGCGGGTCGAACCCTTGGTGATGACGACGAAGTTCACCACCAGCAGGATGATGAAGATGATGATGCCGATGATGAAGCTGCCGCCCATCATCAGGCTGCCGAACGCCTGGATCACCTGACCGGCGCCGTCCGGTCCCTCATGACCGTGACTGAGCACCAGGCGGGTGGACGCCAGATTCAGGCCCAGCCGGAACAGGGTCGAGACCAGCAGCACCGTCGGGAAGATGGCGAAGTCCAGCGGCCGCTTCATCAGCAGCGCCGTCATCAGGATCAGCACGCTGGACACCAGCGAGATGGCCAGCAGCAGATCCAGCAGGAACGGTGGGATCGGCAGGATCAGCAGCATGACGATGCCGATGACGCCCATCGCCATCAGCACCTCGCCGCGCGCGAACCAACCGCGCACGTCCCGCCCGGTCGGTCGCGCCATGCCGTCGCGCATCATCATCGGGGCGTCGGTCATGTCCGACCCAGTTCGGCCAGGGCCAGACGCGTCGCCTCGGCGATCACCGCCTCGTTCCGCTCAGGCGCCGCTTCGCGCGCGCCGTGGTGATAGGCGGCGACGATGACCGGCGCGCCGGACGGCGGATACAGCACGCCGATGTCGTTGGTTGGACCATACCCGCCGGTCCCGGTCTTGTGCGCCACCGTCCATCCAGCGGGGACGCCCGCCTTGATGCGCGCGGGTCCCGTCGGCGTGTCGATCATCCAGCGCAGCAGCGTGTCCTTGTGCGGCGCGGTCAGCGGCGTGTCCGCGTCGATCAGCAGGCGCTTCAGGTTCGCCGCCGAACTCAGCGGCCTGATCGTGTCCTTGTCGCCGTCCAGTCGGTTCATCTCGGGCTCGAAGCGATCGACCGTGGTGTCCGCGTCGCCCATCCTCCGGTAGAAGGCGCGCATCGGCTCCAGCCCGCCCATCGCCTTCAGCAGCAGGTTGGCGGCCGGGTTGTCGCTGACCTCCACCGTGCCCTTCATCAAGGCCTCGACGCTCAGCGCGCCGCCGATGGCGGGCTCGGTGATCGGCGCATGATTGACCATGTCCGCTCGCGTGACCGGGATCATCCGGTCCAGCCGCTCCTCGCCCTCCTGCACCCGCAGGAAGGTCGCGGCGGCCAGGAACATCTTGAAGGTGGAGCAATAGACGAAACGCTCTTCGCCCCGCCACGCCAGCATCCGGCCGGAACCCAGATCATGGGCGACGAAGCCCAGCCGCCCGCCGTCCCGCGCCTCCAGCGCCGACAGGTCGAACATTTCGGGCAGCGACGGAGCGGGCTCGGACGAGATTTGGGGCGCACGACCGCAGGCGGTCAGGCCCAGAGCCGACAGGCCGGTCAGGACGCTTCTGCGGTCCATGGCGCGGGGTCCTTTCAGGCCGCGTAGCCGGCGGCGACGCCGGACTGGGGCGCCGGGATCGCCGTGCCCTCGTCGGCGTATTCGTTCAGCTTGTTGCGCAGGGTCCGGATCGAGATGCCCAGGATGTTGGCCGCATGGGTGCGGTTGCCCAGGCAATGGGTCAGGGTGTCGAGAATCAGCGCCTTCTCCATCTGCGCCACCGTCTGGCCGACCTGAGCGCGCGACACCGCGTCGGCGGTCTGGGCCGCGCGACCGGCCGGACCCGCGTCATAGGTCGCGCCTCCGGTCAGCGGCTGCCCGTCCGGCAGGCGGATGGCGTCGACGTCGATCTCCACGCCGGTCGCCAGCAGCACCGCGCGGTGCATGGCGTTCTCCAGCTCGCGCACGTTGCCGGTCCAGCGATGGCCGGAGATGGCGCGTCGCGCGGCCTCCGACACCGGCCGCGCCGGCACGCCGTTGGCGGCGGCGTACTTCTTCACGAAATGATCGGCCAGGGCGACCACGTCCGCCGGGCGCTCACGCAGCGCCGGCAGCTTCAGGTTCACGACGTTCAGCCTATACAGCAGGTCTTCGCGGAAGGTCCCTTCCGCCACCGACTTGGCCAGGTCGCGGTTCGACGTGGCGATGATGCGGATGTTGACCGGCACCGGCTTGCCGCCGCCGACGCGGTCGATGACCCGCTCCTGGATCGCGCGCAGCAGCTTGGCCTGCAGCCGCACGTCCATCTCCGAGATTTCGTCCAGCAGCAGCGTGCCGCCGTCGGCCTCCTCGAACTTGCCGATCCGCCGCGCCACCGCGCCGGTGAAGGCGCCCTTCTCGTGCCCGAACAGCTCGGATTCCAGCAGATTGTCCGGGATCGCCGCACAGTTGACGCTGATGAAGGGCCGCTCGGCGCGCTTGGACTTCTGGTGCAGATAGCGCGCCATCACCTCCTTGCCGACGCCGCTCTCGCCTGTGATCAGGATGCTGGCCTCGGACCGCGCCACCTGGTCGGCCAGCTGGATCACGGCCTTCATCGCCGGGTCGGCCGAGATCATCGGCCGCTCGTCGTCCGCCACCGCCGACAGCACCGCCGCGATCAGGTCCGCCTCGGGCGGCAGGGGGATGAACTCCTTGGCCCCGGCCCGGATCGCCGCCGCCGCCTCGCTGGGGCCGGCGTCGACGCCGCAGGCCACCACCGGCACATGGATGCGCTCGGCCTCGTTGGCCGCGATCAGGGCGGCGATGTCGATGCGCCAGTCGACCATCAGCAGGTCGGCGCCCTGCCCCCGGCGCAGCTGCTCCGTCGCCTGGTCGCCGCGCTCGACGTGCTGGACCTTGGCCCCGTGGGCCATGGCCATCTTCACCGCCGTGGCGAGCTGTCCGCTCAGTCTGCCGACCACCAAAAGCCGCATGGGTCGTCCTCCCTAAATCCTACGTGCGGTCGCCGGTCAGGCGCCCGCGTCCTCGGTCTTGATGATTTCCGTCATGGTCACGCCCAGCCGGTCCTCGACGACGACGACCTCCCCGCGCGCGACCAGCCGGTTGTTGACGAAGATGTCGATCGCCTCGCCGACCTTTCGGTCCAGCTCCAGCACCGACCCGGCCCCCAGCTTCAGCAGCTGCGCCACCGACATGTGCGACTTGCCCAGCACGGCGGCGATGTTGACCGGCACGTCGAACACCGGCGCCAGGTCGGCGGCGGACTTGTCGGCCGCATCGTCGGCGGTCACCAGCGCCGTGCCGTCGGGAAACTCTTCGAGGGGCAGGTCGGCGGCCATGGTCAGGCTCCCAGATCAAGCGGTTCGGCGTGCCCGGCCTCGGCGGCCAGGGCGGAATTCAGGGCGTCGGCCAGCCGCGCGGCGGCGGCGTCCAGATCGAACTCCGCGCGCCCGTCGGCCCAGGTCAGTTCGAAGGCGGCGGGGGCCATCGACGGGTCGTCGCGGAAGGCCACGCCCCCGGCATGCCCGGCTTGCGCGCAGGCGTCCTGGATCAGGCCTCGCGCCGCCTCGTCCAGCCCGCCCGCGCGGATCGTCAGCCGGCCCTGCGCCTCGATCTCGCGCCCCAGCGCTTCCAGAGCGGCGGCCACCGCGCCGGCCGGGAACCGCGCCAAGGCCGCCGACGCCAGCGCACGACCGCAGGCCAGGGCCAACTCGGCGGATTCCTCCCGATGCCGGCGCGCCACCTCCGACAGCGCGGGCAGACCCCGCGCCACGGCGTCGGCGACGACCGCCAGAGCGGCGGCCCTCTGCCCCTCCGCTTCCGCCAGCGCCTGCGCCCGCGCCTCGGCCGCGGCCTGGGCGACCAGAGCCTCGACCTCGGCCGGCAGATAGGCCCGGCGCGCCGGGCGCCAGTCCGACGCGCGGACGACCCGGCCGTCCTCGGCGAACTCCTGATCGAAAATGAAAGGGCGTGCGGCGCTCATGTCAGTAGATCAACTCGTCGTCGCCGCCCTGGCCGACCAGCATGATCTCGCCCTTGGCGGCCAGGTCCTTGGCGACCTGCACCATCGTCATCTGCGCCTGATCGACGTCCTTCAGACGCACCGGCCCCATGCTCTCCATGTCCTCGCGCATGATCTTGGCGGCGCGTTCCGACATGTTGGAGAAGAACAGCTCGCGCAGGCTCTCCGACGCTCCCTTCAGGGCCAGACCCAGCTGATCCTTCTCGACCGCGCGCAACAGCGTCTGGATGCCGCCGGGGTCCAGCTTGGCCAGATCCTCGAACACGAACATCAGGGCGCGGATGCGCTCGGCGCTCTCGCGGTTGCGCTCTTCCAGGGCGCCGATGAAGCGCGCCTCGGTCTGGCGGTCGAAGCTGTTGAAGATGTCGGCCATCATCTCGTGGCTGTCGCGCTTCGAGGTGCGCGCCAGGTTCGACATGAACTCGGTGCGCAGCGTCTGCTCGATCTTGTCCAGGATTTCGCGCTGCACCGGCTCCATGCGCAGCATCCGCTGCACGCACTCCAGGGCGAAGTCTTCCGGCAGCGACGTCAGCACCCGCGCCGCATGGTCCGGCTTGATCTTGGACAGCACCACCGCGACCGTCTGGGGGTATTCGTTCTTGAGGTAGTTCGCCAGAACCGCCTCGTTCACGTTGCCCAGCTTGTCCCACATGGTCCGGCCGGCGGGCCCGCGGATCTCCTCCATCATCGCGTCGACGCGATCCGGCGGCATGAAGGCGGTCAGCAGTTTCTGCGTCTGCTCGAAACTGCCCATGACCGTGCCGGAGCCGCTCATCCCCGACACGAACTCCAGCAGCAGCTCCTCGACCACGCTGGACGTCACCGTGCCCAGCGTCGCCATGGCCTGGGAGATCTCCTTGATCTCGTCCTCGTCCAGCCCCTGCCACAGGCGCACGTGCTCTTCGCCCAGCGACAGCAGGATCACCGCGGCCTTCTCCGGCCCCGTCAGCTTGCGGGCGTCCTCGACCGCCGCCTTCTTGGTCAGCAGCCTGGCCATCAGCCCTCATGCACCCAGCTGCGGAGGATCGAGGTCGATTCCTCCGGGTGCTTCTCGACGAAGTCGGCGACCTTGCGCACCGACGACGCCTTCACCTGTCCCTCGATGCGGGCGATGTCGAGCCGCTGCTCCATCTCGGTCGGCCCGGTCAGCTGGCCGGCGATTCCGCCGCCGCCGCCGACCGTGACCGTCTGCAACTGCGTCACGCCGGGGCCTGCGGGCAGGACCGCCCCCCCGCCCGCAGCCTGCGCCGCGCCGCCGCTGGTCGCCGCCTTCAGCAGCGGACGCAGCACGAAGAAGATCAGCAGCACGCCCGTGATCAGCAGGATCAGCAGTTCGACCCCGCGCATGACGTCGTTCTTGCCGAAGTCGAACATGCCGCCGCCGGCCTCGGTCCCGCCGTCCGGCAGGGCGGCCCGGTCGAACCGGACGTTGGTCACCTCCAGCTTGTCGCCGCGCGTCTCGTCGATGCCGACCGCGGCGCCCACCAGGGCCTTGATCTGGGCGATCTCCTCCGGCGTGCGCGGGGCATAGGTCGCCTCCGCGCCGTCGGCGCCGGGCGTCCACTTGCCGTCGACCGCCACGGCGACCGCCAGACGACGCACCTCGCCCGGCTCCTTCACCGTGGTCGTGGTGGTGTTCGAGATCTCGTAGTTGATGGTCTCGGAGGTGTCCTGCTGGCTGGACCCGACCTGCGCCGTCTCCGGCCCCTCGCCGCCGGGGATGTTCTCCGTCGCCGTCGCCCCGCCCAGCGACTGGGCGCTGGTGTCCTGGGCCGTCGAGCCGTTCGTGGCCGTCGAGCGCACCACCTGACCGTCCGGGTCGTAGCGCAGCTCCTGCGTCGTCTGGCGGCTGTGGTCGATCTCGGCGGTGACCTGCACCCGCGCCGCGCCGGGGCCCACCACGCCCTCGACGATGTCCATGATCCGCGCCTGCAGCTGGCGTTCGGTGCCGGCCTTGGCCTGCTCCGCCCCGGCGCCGAAGCCGTCGTCCTCGCCGCCCGCCGCCAGGGTGCGGTTCATGTCGTCCACGACCGTGACGCGGTTCGGCTTCAGGTTCGGCACGGCCGAGGCGACCAGGTTGCGGATCGCCCGCACGTTCTCGGCCGTCATCTCGCGCCCGCCCAGACCGACCACGACCGAGGCCGTCGGCTCCGCCGCGTCCGCCTGGAACAGCGCCCGCTCCGGCAGGGCGATGCGCACCCGCGCCATCGACACCCCGCGCAGGGACATGATGTCCCGCGCCAGCTCGCCTTCCAGCGCGCGTTTGGCGTTCAGGTTCTGCTGGAACTCCGTCTGGCCCAGCACCGACTGCTCGTCGAAGATTTCATAGCCGACCGACCCTTGGGTCACGAGCCCCTTGCCGGCCAGCAGCATCCGCGCGGTGCCGACCTCGTCGCGGCTGACGAAGATGGTCGAGCCGTCGCCTTTGGCCGAATGTTTGATGCCCGCCGCGTCCAGCGCCGTCGTGATCTCCGACGCCTCGCGCAGGTCCAGGTTGGAATACAGCAGCGCGTCCGGCGCCTGGCCGATGCGCATCATGACGGCGACCAGCACCGCCGCGACGCCCGCCGCCACGCCCAGCACGGCCGCCAGGCGACCGATCCCGAATCTCTGCACCGCCGCCGTGAAGCCGCCCACGCGCACCCGCCCTGAACCACCGGCGGGACATCCGAACGCGCCCGCTAGGCAGAAACTGCCGGGAGCGTGGTAAATGCGGCGTTAAGGGGAAGGAGATCGACACGCCGTTCTCCCTCCCCTCATGGGGAGGGACGTCGACGCGAAGCGACGACAGGGTGGGGCTAAGTCATGGCGAACGCCGCCGCGAACGCACGTTCCCGCGAAATGCGGAAAGCCCTCACGCCGCCCGAGGCGCGTCTTTGGGCCAGCCTGAAGACGCTCCGGAGCAACGGCTTCCACTTCCGCCGTCAGGCCCCGTTCCGGGGCTATTTCCTCGACTTCGTCTGCCATTCGCGTCGTCTGGTCGTCGAAGTCGACGGAGCCCATCACGATCTCACCGCCGCCCACGACATGACGCGGGATGCAGTTCTAAGGCGCGAGGGCTACGTCGTGCTCCGATTTCCCGCAACCGCGATCCGGGATCACCTGCCGGACGTCATGGACGGGATCGACCATGCGCTGAACTCGGCTCAGCCCCACCCTCGCTCCGCTGCGCGGAGCGGTCCCTCCCCAGAAGGGGAGGGAAAATGAGGGATTACGCCGCCAGCTTCAGCTCCGCCGCCTTCTGGATCCGCGCCTCGGCGATCGCGTCGGCGATCTCGTGGGTCGGGCGGTTCTCCGACGCGGAGCGGTCCAGAACCTCTTCCAGCGTCTCCATCAGGCGGCTCAGCTTGCCCTCGACCCAGGCCGGGTCATAGGCGCCGCCCGTCTGGCGGGCCTTCAGCTCGGACGCCACGTTGATGATGCCGCCGCCGTTGGCGACGTAGTCCGGCGCGTACAGCACGCCGCGATCGAACAGGATGCGCCCGATCTCCGGCGTCGCCAGCTGGTTGTTGGCGGCGCCCACCACCGCCTTGACCGTCAGCCGGTCCAGCGTCTGCGGGTTCAGCGTCGCGCCCAGCGCGCACGGCGCATAGATGTCGGCCTTGGCGTCATAGATGGCGTCGGGCGCCACGATCTCCGCGCCGGTCCTCGCCGCGACCTCTTCCAGCAGCGGCACGTTCACGTCCGTGACGATCAGCTTGGCGCCCGCGGCGTGCAGCTTGTCGGCCAAGTAGCCGCCGACGTGTCCGATGCCCTGCACCGCGATCGTCAGCCCGGTCAGGTCGTCCTGGTTCCACAGACGGCGCGCGACCAGCAGTGTCGAACGGAACACGCCCTCGGCGGTCACCGGGCTGGGGTCGCCCGAGCCTTCCTTGCCGCCCGACAGGCCGACCACGTACTCGGTCTGCGTCCGCGCCTGGGCGATGTCCTCGACCGACACGCCGACGTCCTCGGCCGCGTAATAGGCGCCGCCCAGTTGATCGACCGCGCGGCCGAAGGCGCGGAACAGCTCCGGCGTCTTCTGGGTCTTGGAGTCGCCGATGATCACCGACTTGCCGCCGCCCATCTCCAGATCGGCGACCGCATTCTTGTAGCTCATGCCCTTGGACAGACGCAGCACGTCCTCCAGCGCCTCGGCGGCGGAGGCGTAATTCCACATCCGCGTGCCGCCCACGGCCGCGCCTCGCGCGGTGGAGTGCACCGCAACAATCGCCTTGAGGCCGGTCTTTTCGTCGGAGAAGGCGTGAACGCCTTCGTGGTTCGCGAACGACGGGGAATCAAACAGCGTCATGCCCTGTTCGAGCCTTTCCTGGGTATTTTTGTTGCGGGGCCCATACGCGGGTCTTGGGTTCGGAACAAGGCGCCTTTCCCTCACGTCACCGCGAGGTCAGGCGGGGTAGAACGGGCGGCGCGCCCGACGGCAACGGCGCCGAAGGATCGCGGGCGAAGTCCAGGACGTCGGCGAAGACGGCGACGGCGAACAGGTCGCGGTTCAGCAGGTGCCGGCCGTCCTCGTACCATCCGGTGCGCAGGTTCGGCGCCTCGCCCGCGCGCTCCAGTGCGCGCCGCATCGCCCGCTTGGGCACCAGATCGTCGTGCGCGCCGTACAGCAGCAGCGTCGGCACGCGCGTCCGCCCCAGATCGCGAGACGCGATCTCCATCAGATCGACCAGACCGTGCACCACGTCGAACCGCGTGGCCGTGATGAAGGCCGGGTCGCGCCCGCTGCGGATCAGCTCGATCCAGTTGTCCGAGGCCAGCACGTCCCGCGTCGCCCACTCCGGCGGCTCCACGGCATACGCCCCCGCCACCCGCGCCGTGACCCACAGCGAGGCCCGGTTCAGCAGGTTTTGGCTGGACCAGCCCCACACCGCCGGCCCCAGCAGCACCAGCCCGTCGGCCTGGGGCGGACCGTCCGAGGCGAAGGCGGCGATGCCCACCGCGCCGCCCATGCTCTCGCCCACCACCACGACCGGCAGTCCGGGATGACGCGCGCGCACCAGATCGACGACGTCGCGCAGGTCGTCCTGCATCAGGTCGCCCGGCCAGACGCCCCGCCCCGGCGACCGCCCGAACCCCCGCTGGTCATAAGCATAGGTCACCGCGCCCCGCTCGGCCCACCAAGGCCCCGCCAGACGCCACGCCGCGGAACTGTCGTTGACCCCGTGCAGCGCCACGATCGCCACGTCCGGCGCCCGCTCCAGCGGCGCCCAGCGCCGCATGGCCAGCCGCGCGCCGTCGCGCACCACGAAGGCGTCCGCCTCGATGCTCGGCCCCGCGAACCCTGCCGGTGGCGTCAGAGGCGCCTGCACCCGCGGCGACGCGCAGGCCGTCAGCGCCAGAGCGGCGAACAGGGCCGCCGCCGCCCTCACTTCGGCGGGCTTTCCGGCAACATCAGGCGGATCACGCCCTTGAACGCCTCGGGGTTCACCGGCTTGCCCTTCTTGGTGATGACCAATCGCCCCTGGCGCGCCAGTCCGGTCGCCACGGCGCGGACCTTGCCCATTTCCCGCTGCCAGCGGTCGGGGGCGATGATCTTTGCCACTTCGGACGGACAGATGCTCTTGCCGGGGTCGCGCTTGGCCAGAAGGTCGAAGATCTCGGTTTCGATCGGATCGCTCATCGCGCCTCTATCCCGCATCGGCGCGAAAGAAAAAAGCACGGCGGCGCCTGCGCCCACCCGCAGGCGTCCTATATTGTGCTCGACGACGAGGCCGCGTCCGACGGATGTGCACTATGTGCACTCTGTTTTTTCGGAGTGCACATTCTCCGAAATCGACTCGATCGACTCGCTTTTTTTCCGCCACTCCCCGGCGCAGCAGAAGGGGCCTTGATGGTCGCCAAGATCACCGTCACCGAAGGCGAGTTCGCCGGCTGGCGGACCTATGACCTGCACGGCACCTTCGATCAGGTGGTCGGCCCCTTCTATTTCCGGCCCGATCCCGACGGCCGCATGCGCTGCGCCTTCCGCGCCGAGCCCAAGCACATGAACGCCGGCGACCGCATGCACGGCGGCTGCCTGATGACCTTCGCCGACATCGCCCTGTTCCAGACCGCCTATCAGGAGATGGAGGGGGCCTCGGGCGTGACCGTGTCGCTCGACTCCACCTTCGTCGACGGCGCCTACGTCGGCGAGCTGATCGAGGCGACCGGCGAGGTGGTCAAGGCGGGCAAGAGCCTGATCTTCGCCCGCGGCCAGATCACCACCGGCGACCGCGTGCTGATGACCTACTCCGGCGTGATCCGGAAGTTCGAGAAGCGCTGAGCGATTTTCTTCCGGTCGGCGTCGAATCCGGCGTGGGCCGCGCGTCTTCCGTTCAAGACGCGCGGAATGGGTCCGGCGCGCTCGAACCGAAAGGGCTTCGGCCATGACCGTTTCCACCCTGCCTGCCGCCCCCTCCCGCTCCGCCGTGCCCCTGTGGGCGCGCGGTCTCGCCGCCTTCGGCGTGCTGTGGAGCCTGTACGGCGTGTTCCAGTTCGCCGGCTCGTCGCTGGCCTCCGAGGCGACCCTGATGGGCCGCGGCATGACCGAGGCCCAGGCCCAGCTCTACGCCGGCCTCCCGGTCTGGATGACGATCGTCTTCGCCGTCGGCGTGTTCGGCGGCGTGGTCGGCTCGGCGCTGCTGTTCTTCGGCCGGCGTTGGTCCCTGCCGGTCCTGGCCGCGTCTCTGGCCGGCTATGTGGCGCTCTATGCCGGCGACGTCGCCTACGGCGTCTTCGCGGCCTTCGGCGCCTCCCAGGTGGCGGTGCTGACCTTCGTCGTCGTCGTGGCCGCGGCCCTGTTCGGCGCCGCCTGGCGCCTGCACCGAACCGGCGCCCTGCGCTGAGTGGGACGTCAGAAGCCCGCCTGGGCCGCCGGCCGGGCGCGACAGGCCTCCAGCCAGCGCGCCAGGTTCTCCAGCTCGGCCGGCGGCCGGTATTTGATCAGCCTGGCGAAATCCAGGCCGACCACCGCCACCACGTCGGCGATGGTGAACCGGTCTTCGGCGATCCATTCGTGGTCGGCCAGGCGGCGGTCCAACGTCTTCATGAACTTCTCGGCGCCGACCCGGCTCCACTCCGCCACGTGGGGCTGGGGAGCCTCAAGCGCGGCCAGCGCCGGGTGGCTGAAGCGCACGTTCAGCATCATCGGATTGGCCAGATACATCTCGCACCGGCGCGTCCACATCTCGATCACCGCCTGCTCCCGCGCGTCGCGCCCGAACAGGTTCGGCTCGGGATGCAGGGCCTCCAGATAGCGGCAGATGGCCACCGATTCCGAAATCGTCGTGCCGTCGTCCAGCTCCAGCGCGGGCACATGCGGCACGCCCACCTTGGCGCGGTACTCCGGCGTCCGGTGCTGCCCCGACAGCAGATCGACCTCCACGATCTCCACGTCGGTCAGGCCCTTCTCGGCCATGACCCAGCGGACCCGGCGCGGATTGGGCGCGCGTTGGGAGGTGAACAGCTTCATGATCCGAAAACTCCCATCGGCATCGCGCCCACCACCGACGCCGTCATCACCGTGGCCATGAAGCCGCCGAACAGCGCCTTCCACACCATGCCCAAGACCTCTTGCCGCCGCTCGGGGATCAGCACCGACAGGCCGGTCACCGTGATCCCCACCGAGCCGATGTTGGCGAAGCCGCACAGGGCGTAGGTCATCAGCATCCGCGTCCGTTCGCTCATCTCGCCCTCGGGCACGGCGCCCAGCTGGATGAAGGCCACGAACTCCGTCAGCGTCAGCTTGACCCCCAACAGCCGCCCGGCGATCCCGGCCTCCGACCACTCGACCCCGGTCAGCCAGGCGATCGGCATGAACAGCCAGCCCAGCACCCGCTCCACCGTCACCGGCCCGTCGAACAGCCAGAAGCCGCCCAGCATCACGTTCACCAGAGCCACCAGCGCCACGAAGACGATCAGCACCGCCGAGATGTTCAGCACCACCATCAGGCCGTCCGCGGTGCCCTTCACCAGGGCGTCTATGCCGCTGTCGTACTTCAGGGTGGAGCGATAGTCCGCCACCTCCCCGCCCTCACCCGGCGTCTCCGGGATCAGGATCCGGGCCAGCAGCACGCCCGCCGGCGCCGACACGATCGAGGCCACCAGCACATGGCCCGCCGCATTGGGCAGCACCGGCGACAGGATCGCGGCATAGGCCACCATGGTGGATCCTGCGACCGTCGCCAGGCCGACCACCATCATCAGGAAGATCTCGGACCGGGTCAGCTTGTCCAGATAGGCGCGGATCACGATCGGGCTCTCGATCATGCCCAGAAAGATGTTGGCCGCCACCGCCAGCGCCGACGCCCCGCCCAGGCCCATCGTCCGCTGGAACAAGAGGCCGAAGCCGTAGGTGATCCACTTCAGGATCTTCCAGTGCCACAGCAGCGCCGACAGCGCCGAGATCACCAGGATCAGCGGCAGCACCTGGAAGGCGAAGGTGAACAGCGCCGGCTCGTTCGTGACGCCATAAGGCTGGTCGCCGCCGGCCAGATAGCCGAAGACGAACTTGGCCCCCTCGTTGGTCGCCCGCGCCAGGCCGTCCACCGCGCCGGTGATGGCCGCCAGCACGCCCTGCGAGCCGGGGATGGCGAACAGGGCCAACACCAGCCCCGCCTGCACCGCCACGGCGCCGAGCGCCAACCGCCACGGAAACCGCTTGCGGTTCTCCGACAGCAGCCAGCAGACGGCGATCACGAACACGATGCCTGTCAAGGCCTGGGCGTTCAGCGTGGAGAACATGCGGCGCGGCCCCTCCCGAAAGGCGACATGGCCTTAGAGCGCCGCGCCCGGCCCCTTGGCAAGGGGCGTCAGATTCAGTCGGCTTTTCATCCGCCGTCGCACTGGAGTAGCGTCGTTACGCACAGCTTGGGGGAGCCGTCGATGAGCACCGTCCGCACCATCTTCCTGACCATCGCCGCGGCCCTGGCCGCGCTCGCGCTGGCCGGCGGCGAAGCCCGGGCCCAGCAACGCCTGTCGGTCGGCGGGGAGGCGGCGGGCAGCCTGCGAAACGGCGACCAGCAGCTGGATTCCGGAGAATACGTCGACGTCTGGACCTTCCAGGGTCGTGCGGGCCAGCAGGTCACCATCAACATGAGCTCGACCCAGATCGACGCCTATCTGATGCTGCGCGGGCCCGGCGGCCTGTCCGAATGGAACGACGACCGCGCCACGGGCGAGGCCAACGCCCGCATCACCGTGCGCCTGCCCGCCGACGGGCTCTATCGCATCAGCGCCACCAGCTATGAGCCCGGCGAGAGCGGCGAGTATCTGATCAGCCTGGTGGAAGGCGCCGGTCCCGCATCGGGCCGCGAAGGCGGCGGCGACATCCAGCTGGGCCAGACCGGCGCGGGCCGCCTGGCGCTCGGCGACGACCGCCTGGACGCGGGCGAGTTCGTCGATCGCTGGACCTTCCGGGGACAGCCGGGACAGACCTACGAGGTGCGCCTGAACTCCGGGGCCTTCGACTCCTATCTGCTGGTGCGCGGCACGGACCTGGAAGCCGACAACGACGACGAGCCCGGTCGCGGCTCGGTCGACAGCCGGCTGGAGTTCGTCATGCCGGCCGACGGCGAGGTGCGCATCTACGCCACCAGCTATCAGGCCGACGAGACCGGCGAGTACGCCCTGACTCTCTCCCGGCCCGGCGAGGACGTGGGCCCCGCGCCCGTCCTGACCGCCTCGGCCTCCATCGCGCCCGGCGACTCCCTGTCCGGCAGCCTGGGTGACGGCGACGCCACCCTGCGCTCCGGCGAATACATGAGGGCCTACACCCTGGCCGGCCGCGCGGGCGATCGTCTGGACGTCCGTATGCGCTCCAGCGGTTTCGACCCCTACGTCTTCCTGACCGGTCCGGGAGAGTTCTCCGCCGCCAACGACGACGACGAAAGCGGCGAGGACGGCACCAACAGCCGCCTGATCGTCACCCTGCCCGCCGACGGAGAATACCAGCTGGTCGCCACCAGCTTCGAACCCGGCGAAACCGGCGACTTCATCCTGGCGGTCGACCGCGCGGGCGAAGAGGCCGCGCCCACCGGCGCCTCGACCACCCTCGCCGCCTTCGAGGACGGCGTGGTGCGACAGGGAAGCCTGTCGCTCGGCGACGACACTCTGGACGACGGCCAGTTCGTCGACATGTACCAGTTCACCGGCCGTCGCGGCACGCGCATCGCCCTGACCGCCGAGAGCGCGGCGTTCGACACCAACCTTTTCCTGCTCGGCCCCGGCGACGTCTCCGAAAACAACGACGACGGCCCGGACGGCACGAACAGCCGCATCGATTTCGTCCTGCCCCAGGACGGAACCTACGACGTCGCCGTCTCCTCGTATGACGGCGGTGAGACCGGCCCCTATCGCTTGACCGCCGGACTCAGTCTGGGCACGCCGCGCCAGGCCGGCGTACCGGGCGGCCCGCGCATCTTCGCCGTCATGGTCGGCATCTCGGACTATCAGGGCTATTCGTCCAACCTGCCCTACACCGACGAGGACGCGATCAAGCTGGCCGAGGATCTGCGCCGCGACGGCCTGCTGAACCCCGCCAGCGTCGTGCTGACCGACGCCGACGCCACGGTCGCGGGGGTCAAGGCCGCCTTCGCCCAGGTCGCGGCCCAGGCGGGGCCGGAGGACATCTTCCTGTTCTTCTATTCGGGCCACGGGGCCCAGAACCGCGGCGTCGTCAGCCCGTTCGAGCCCGACGGCATGACCGAGACCATCGTCATGGTCGACGGCCAGATCAGCGACGCGGAGATGGGCGAGATGTTCGCCTCGGTGGACGCCCGGCTGGCCATGATCGTGATGGACAGCTGCTTCTCCGGCGGCTTCGCCCGCAACGTCGTGACCCGCCCCGGGATCATGGGCATGTTCTCGTCGGAGGAAGACCTGACCAGCCAGGTCGCCGGCAAATTCCAGGCGGGCGGCTACCTGTCCCACTTCCTGCGCACCGGCCTGGGCGGAGAGGCGAACGCCGACGGCGACGACATGATCACCGCCGGCGAACTGACCCAGTACCTGCGCCGCCGCTATGCCGTCGACGTCGCGGACGTCCGCACCCAGACCATCGACGGTCAGCGCAGCTACCAGAACCTGGTGGTCGAGCGCGGTGGTGTCCAGGTCGACGACGTCGTGGTGCGCGTGGCGCGGGGGTGACGGCGCTCAGTCCAGCCTGAGCGCGCGGTCCAGGCTCCAGGCGCCCGGCCCCCGCGCGATCAGATAAATCAGCGGCCCGGCCCACAGCAGGTGGGTCGGCCAGCCCAGGGGCACGACGAAGATCTGGATGACGATCGTCATCCCCAGCAGCGCCACGGCCGAAAGCCGCGTCGCCAACCCCAGGATGATCAGGATCGGGAACAGGTGCTCGGCGTAGGTGGCCAGATAGGCGGCCGGCTCGGGCGCCAGGAACGGCAGGCGATAGTCTTCCTGAAACAGGAAGAAGGTGGTGTCCGTCAGCGTCAGCGCCCCCTCCACCTTGGTCCGGCCGGACAGCAGGAAGGGCGCGGCGATCCCGAGGCGCAGCAGCAGGGCGATCGCGGCTTCGGGCACGGCCCGGGTCAAGTACTCGTGCAGGGTGCGGATGGCGGTCACGGGATCTCCGTCGGATCAGGGATGAACAGACCGGCCTCGACGAGGCCGGACACCAGGGCGGAAGCGTCGACGCCGCGCGCGACGGCCGCGCTCATCGCCACCGCCAGCGGCCGGCCGCGGCCGCAGTCGACCAGAAGGGCGTGCTCGTCGGGCGTCAGGGCGCGATGCCGGACCACGTCGTCCGGCCGCCAGATCGCAAGTCCTTCGGTCCGACGGTCCCAGACCAGGTCGCCAGCCCCCTCTTCCCGATGGCCCCGCCACAAAGAGGGGGCCGTCCAGTCGAACAGAAAGACCCGCAGACTGGGGTGCGGCCTCAGCGGCCGGACCATGGCGGTCGCCCCGGTCCGGGCCAGATCGGCGACCGTCAAAACCAGCGCGTCGGGCGCCAGATGCGCCTCGGTCCACGCCCGGTCCAGCCGCGCCACGGGCCCCAGCCACGGCCAGTCGGTCAGGGGCGGGAACCGCGCCAGCCAGTCCGGAAAGTCGGCGCCGTAGAGCGTCAGCACCGGATCGGTCGGAGGATGGGCGCGCACATGCTCGACCGCCGTCGCCTCGAACGCCTCTTCGCCCAGCATGGCCACGATGGTCGGATAGTTGTCGGCGAGGGCCCGGACCGCGCCCAGGATCACGCCGTTGGCGTAGACCGCCATCGGTCCGGCCGCAGGGCTCTTGAGCAGGTCGGCCACGAAATCCGTATGAAAGTCTGTCACGCCGCAATCTCCAGCGCCGCGCCGCGCAGACCCGCTTCGGCCACGTGCCGCTCGGCCATCAGGTCATCGAAGGCGGGCACCTCGCCGTCCCGTTCCAGCAGCGTGGGGCGCGGGCCGATGCGGGCCGTCAGCCGCGCGTGCAAAGCCCAGACCGCCGCGTCGACCGGCGCGTCGTGGGAATCGATCAGCAGCGCCTCGCCCAGATGCGGATCAGGCCGGTGCCCGGCCACATGGACCTCGCCCACCAGATCCCCGGGCACGCGGTCGATCCAGGCGTCGGCGTCCCCGCCCATGTTGCGGGCCGAGACGAAGACGTTGTTCACATCGACCAGCAGGCCGCAGCCGCTTCGGCGCGCCAGCTCGGCCAGAAACTCGACCTCGTCCCAGTCGTGGTCGAGCGCGAGGTAAGCGCTCGGGTTCTCGATCAGCAGCCGCCGCCCCAGCGCCTCCTGCGCCTCGACGACGTGGTCGACCATCAGCGTCAGGACCGCGTCGATCCGCGGCACGGGCAGCAGGTCGGGCATGTAGATCCCGTCGGCCCGCGACCAGGCGAGGTGTTCGGAGACGACGAAGGGCTCGTATCGGTCGATCAGGGCACGGAACCGCGCCAGATGCTCCCGATCCGGCCGCTCCGGCCCGGCCAGCGACAGGCCGACGCCATGCAGCGACAGCGGCGCCTCGGCGCGGATCGCCTCCAGCCATTTCAGGCGCGGCCCTCCCGGGACCATGTAGTTCTCGGGGTGGACCTCGAACCACAGGCCGGGATCCCGACCGGCCGCCGCATGGGCCAAGGCGTCCGCATAGTGTTGCGGCTTCAACCCGACGCCGGCGGAGGGGGAACTCGCTTGCGGCATGGATGCGGCGGTCGGTCGGGGCGTCATCGCCGGGTTCAGCGGCCAGCGATGACGGTCAGCGAGCCGTTCCCACGCGGGGTCTGGATCTGGGTGCAGGTGCCCTTGGTCACGTACTTCCAGGCGTTGCCCTGCCAGTCGCGGGTCGAGGTGCCGGCGCACGAGGTGCCGGGGCCGGCGGCGCAGTCGTTCTGGCCGGCGCGCGACACGCCGTAGCAGCGCTCCTTGTCGGCGTTGGGGCGGTCCTGGGCGACCGGTTGGGCCACGGCGGCGCCGGCGGCGATGCCGGCCAGCGAAAGGCCGGCGGCGGTGAGGGCGAGGGTCTTCATGGGACGTCTCCTTCGAGGGGCTGCCCGCTCGTCGGCGGGTCGAGGAGAAGTTCGGCGGAGCGGTTCCTGCGGTTACGGCGCCCGACCAAAAATAAACCCGTCGCCCTGGCCCCATCCGCCTGTAACGTCGCCCCGGGACGCGGCGTAGTCGGGGTCGGCGTGATCGAACGGGAAGCCCATCTCAGAAGCTTGATGATCGGCGGCCTGAGCGGCGACGCCGCGGCTTGGCGCGCCCTGCTGTCGGAACTTCGCGCGCCGCTGGGCGCCTTCTTCCGCCGACGGATGGGCGACCGGGTCGACGTCGAGGACCTGATCCAGGAGACTTTGATCGCCGTGCACGCCAAGCGCGCCACCTATGACCCCACCCTGCCCTTCACTGCCTGGGTGCACGCCGTCGCGCGCCACAAGATGATCGACGGCCTTCGGCGCGAGGCGCGTCGTCCGATCGCCCCTCTGGAGGCGGCGGGGGATCCGGCGGGCGAGCACACGGTCGAGGACGGGGCCATGCGCCGCGACCTGTCGCGCGTGCTGTCGCTTCTGCCCATGCGCCAGCGGCGGTTGATCGAGGACGTGCGCGTCCACGGCCTCAGCATGGCCGAGGCGGCAGAGCGTCACGGCATGACCGAGGGGGCGGCCAAGGTGAGCGTCCATCGGGGGCTGAAAGCCCTGATGGAGAGAGTGAGCATGCGTCCATGAAGACCGACGACCTGATCGAGGCCCTGGCCTTGGGACTGGAGCCCGCCCGCCCGGCGCGGCCGGGCCTGCCGTGGCTGCTGCTGGCTGCCGCGGCCTCGGCCGCCCTCGTCCTGGCCGTGCTGGGGGTACGGAGCGATCTGGCCGAAGCCATTCAGGGCCCGACCTTCTGGCTCAAGGCGGCCTACACCGTCGCCCTGGCCGGCGCGGCGCTATGGTGGGTGGACCGGCTTGGCCGACCGGGAGCTTCCGCCCGTCGCCCCGCCCTGGCCGTCGCGGGCGTCGTCGGCGTCGCGGCCGCCGCCGGTGCGATCGAACTGCTGCGCCTGCCGCCAGAGCTTCGGCTGGACGACCTGCTGGGCTGGAGCTGGCGCGAATGCAGCCGCAACATCGTCATGGCCGCCACGGCGGCCGCGCCGCTGGTCTGGCTGTCGGCCCGGCGTTTGGCGCCCACCCGGCCGACCCTGTCGGGCGCCGCCATGGGCGCGCTGACCGGAGCCTTGGCGGCCACCGTCTACGGCCTGCATTGCCCCGAGGCCACCGCCGCCTTCGTCGCCGTCTGGTATACGCTCGGCGTCGCCGCCGTGGCCGCCCTGGGAGCCGCGGTCGGCCGCTTCGCCCTGCGGTGGTGAGCGCCTTCAAACCGCGCGCAAACGGCCCCGCTTCCGCTTTCCCGTCGCCCTGAATCCGGCCCGATCCGGGCGCGCCATCACGAAACCGTGATCGGCACGGGACAGGGAGAGACGACGATGCACAAGGGACTTTTGCTCGCCGCGGCGGGCGTTCTGGTGCTGGCCGGATGCCAGCAGGCCGCAGAAGATCAAGCTTTCGAGATGGCGGCCGAGGCCGTGCCCACGGCCCCTACGGAGCCGGCGGCCCAGACTTCGCCCTCCGCCGAGCAGGCCGACGTCCGTACGCCGCAAGATGTGGCCCCCGCCCCGGTCGCCCGCATCGCCTACGGCTTCGTCTATGCTCTGTCCGTGCCGCGCGACCGCGGCGCCGAACTGATGAGCCGGCACGAGCTGACCTGCGCCGCCGCGGGTCCGGGCTTCTGCCAAGTGATCTCGGCCCAAGCCGACTGGGTGGGGCGCCGACCCGGCGGGCGGCTGGAGCTGCGGGGCCAGCCGGACTGGATCAACCGCTTCCGCGCGGGCCTGGCCGCCGACGCGCGCGACGCCGGCGGCCGGCTGGAGACCGCCGTCACCGAAGGCGAAGACCTCACGACCCGGATCGACGCGGCGGATCAAGGGGTCCGCACCGAGGCCGACCTCGCCGCCCGGATTCGCGACCTGCAGGCCCGCCGCGGCGGCACGCTGGAACAGCGGCTGGCCATCGAGAAGGAACTTGCCGATCTGAGGCGTCGTCAGGATGCGCTGGCCCTCGAAGCGCGCCAGCTGGACACCAGGGTGCGGACCGCCACCCTGACGATCGACTACCGCCAGGGCGGCGCCCTGGCCGCCGACAGCCCGACCCGGCCGGTGCTCCAGGCGCTTCAGGACGCCTTCGGCCTGTCCATGGGCATGCTGGCCTTCCTGATCACGGCCGGATCGATCCTGCTGCCGGTCGCGGCCATCGCCGGCGTCACCTGGTGGGCGGTGCGGGGACGCAGGCGGGTGAAGGCGGCGTGACGGCAGAGGCGGCGGGCGTCAGGAGCGCGGACCTCCAGGTCCGCGTGTCCGCACCAAGACGCGGACCTGGAGGTCCGCGCTCCAAAGATTGTCACCCCTCCCGCCGCACCAGCCGTGAATAGTCCTCCATCAGCCCCAGGCTGATCGTGCCCGGCGTGAAGCGGTACTCGCCGATCTCGCTGACCGGCGTCACCTCGGCCGCCGTGCCGGTCAGCCAGCATTCGGTGAAGCCCGACAGCTCTTCCGGCCGGATGTGGCGGACCACGACCTCGATGCCCTTGGCCTCGGCCAGGGCGATCACCGTCTGGCGTGTGATGCCGTCCAGGATGGCGTCGACAGGCGGGGTGTGGATCACGCCGTCCTGCACGAAGAAGACGTTGGCCCCGGTCGCCTCGGCCACATAACCGCGCCAGTCCAGCATCATGGCGTCGGCGAAGCCGCGCTTCTCCGCCGCCGTCTTCGACAGGGTGCAGATCATGTAAAGGCCCGCCGCCTTGGCCGCCGACGGCGCCGTGGCCGGATCGGGGCGGCGCCACTTGGCCCACTCCAGCCGGATGCCCTTGGCCTTGGTCTCGGCGTCGAAATAGCTGGGCCAGTCCCACACGGCGATGGCGACGTGGATCTTCGTGGCGCCGGCGGTCACGCTGACCTGCTCGGGCCCGCGATAGGCGACGGGGCGGACGTAGCAGTCCGACAACCCCATCTTCTCGCAGGTTTCCTTGCAGGCTTGATCGATCTCGGCCACGCTGTACGGAAGGTCGAAATCCAGCAGGTTCGCCGAGCGGGCCAGGCGCTGGGAATGCTCGGTCAGCTTGAAGATTTCGCCTGCGTACATACGCTCACCCTCGAACACGGACGAACCGTAGTGCAGGGCATGGGTCAGAACGTGCGTCTTTGCGTCCCGCCAGGACACGAAATCGCCGTCCATCCAGATCCAGCCGTCACGATCGTCGAAAGGAACGAAGGCCATTGAACGTCGTCTCCAGAATGCAGATGCGGGTTAGAGCGGCCGACCGGGCCCGCGTCAACGTCGGAGCGGGGCGGTGAGCCTGACCGAGCGCCTGCACGGCCGCTCGGGCCCGGTCGCCGGGCCGGGCGTGGGCCGTCACCTGCTCGTCGTCGACGACGACGACAGGATCCGCGAATTGCTCAAGGAGTTTCTGGCGCGCGAGGGCTATCGCGTCACCGGCGCGGCCCATGCCGCGGCCGCCCGCCGCCTGGTCGAGCTGATCGAGTTCGATCTCATCGTGCTGGACGTCATGATGCCCGGCGAAAGCGGCTTCGACCTGACCACCTGGATCCGCGCCCAGGCCGCGACCTCGGCCACGCCCGTGCTGCTGCTGACCGCTCGCGGCGACCCCGGCGACCGGATCGAAGGCCTGTCCCGCGGCGCCGACGACTACATGTCCAAGCCGTTCGAACCGCGCGAGTTGGCCCTGCGGATCGACGCCATCCTGCGTCGCACGGGCGGCAAGCCCCTGACCCCACGCGAGATCAAGCTGGGCGACGCGGTCTTCGACATGGAGCGGCTGGAGCTGCTGCGCGACGGCAAGCCCCAGCGCCTGACTGAGGCCGAGGCCCAGCTGCTCAAGACCCTGGCCATCCACGCCCACGCTCCGGTCGAGCGCATGAGCCTGTCGCCCGACACGGCCGACGTCACCGGCCGCGCCGTCGACGTGCAGGTGACCCGCCTGCGCCGCAAGCTGGAGGCGGACCCCAAGAACCCGCGCTATCTGCAGACCGTGCGCGGCGTCGGCTACATGCTGGCGCCGGACTGAGATGAAGATCCCCTCCCCGCCCGTCCTGAAGCGGCTGCTCAAGCGGCGGCTGCCCAAGACGCTGTGGGGCCGATCTCTGCTGATCATCGTCGTGCCGGTGATGATCATGCAGGGCGCCGTCACCTGGGCCTTCTTCGACGCCCACTGGCAGACCGTGAACGCGCGCCTGTCCGAGGGACTGGCCGGCGACGTGGCCTGGGCGGCTGAGGCCTATGGCCGCGATCCCACGCCGGAGGGGCTGGCCGCGGTCGCCGCGCGGGCCGAGCGGTTCATGTCCCTGTCGGTCGCCTTCCAGCCCGACCGCGACCTGCCCGCCGAGGCGCGGCGTGGCCCGATCGGCGTCGTGGACCGCGCGCTGGAGTCCGCGCTGGCGGCCAAGCTGGACGACCCCTTCTGGTTCGACACCACCCGCTACCCCGCGTACGTCGACATCCAGGTGCGGCAGCCGGGCGGCGTCCTGCGCATCATCGCGCCGCGGGAACGGGCGGTGGCGACCCAGGCGCACATCTTCGTCTTCTGGCTGCTGGGAGCGACGGCGCTGCTGCTGGGCGTGGCGGTTCTGTTCATCCGCAACCAGGTGCGCGCCATCGAGCGGCTGGCCGACGCGGCGGAGGCCTTCGGTCGGGGCGAGAGCGACGGGCGGTTCAAGCCCCACGGCGCGCGTGAGGTCCGCGCCGCAGCCCAGGCCTTCCTGGCCATGCGCGAACGGATCCAGCGTCACATCGAGCAGCGCACCGCCCTGCTCGCCTCGGTCAGCCACGATCTGCGCACGCCCTTGACTCGGCTGCGGCTGGAACTGGCGCTGGCCCCCGCCTTCAAGCGGTCCGACGCCATGCGCGCCGATTTGGACGAGATGGAGCACATGATCGACGAGTATCTGGCCTTCGCGCGGGGCGAGGCGGGGGAGACGGCGCAGGCGCTGTCGGTGTCCGACCTGCTGGCGCGCGTCGCCGAGGACGCGAGCCGGTCGGGCGCCGGCGTCGAGGTCGACGCCCCTTCGGACCTGTCGATCACAGTGCGCCCGCTGGCCTTCCGACGCGCCCTGGCGAACCTCGCCGACAACGCCGCCGCGCACGGCGAGACCGTGCGCCTGTCTGCCCGTCCTCTGGCCTCCGGCTTCGTCGAGATCGCGGTGGAGGACGACGGTCCCGGCATCCCGCCGGAGATGCATGAGGAAGCGTTCCGCCCTTTCTCCCGCCTAGATCCCTCCCGCAACCAGAACCGCAAGGGCGTGGGGCTGGGTCTGGCCATCGCCCGCGACGTGGCGCGCGGGCACGGCGGCGACATCACCCTGGACCGCAGCGATCTGGGGGGCCTGAAGGCGACCCTGCGGCTCCCCGGTTGACGCTTCTTCGCGATTTCCCATTTCGGGCGCATAGTCGTCCGGCAACAGCTTCAGGAGGTCGCCGTGCTTAAGTTCACCTTCCTCGCGTCCCTCACCGCCGCCGCCGCTCTGGCCGGCGCCGCCCAGGCCCAGACCGTCAACGTCCAGATCGGCGGCGAACTGCGCCGCGACGCCCTCGAACTGGGCGAGCGCGACGTGCAGAAACAGGCTGATCGTCTTGGGGAGGTCGTCCACCGCGCCTTGGTCCGTCAGGGCGGGTTCGAAGGCGCGACCGTGAACCTGGAACTGCTGGACGTGCGCCCCAACAGGCCCACCTTCCAGCAACTCGTCGACCGACCGGGTCTGGACGCGCACCGCAGCGTCTCGATCGGCGGGGCCGAGATCCGGGGCGAGATCGTCATGGCCGACGGCTCGGTCCGCCCCATTGGACGCTGGGACTGGTACAGCCACTCCATCGCCGAGGTGAGGGGCTTCACCACCTGGCAGGACGCCGAGCGGGCCTACTCCCGCTTCGCCGCCGGCGTGGCCTCAGGCCGGCTTCTCTGAGCCCAGTTCGCGGGCGCGATCGACCGCCGCGTCGATCGCCGCCCGCGCCGCCCGTCTGACGGCGTCATGCGACGCGTCGAGCCCGGCCCGGGTCGTGCCGCCGGGTGAGGCCACGCGCGCGACCAAAGCCTCCAGCGTCTCGCCGCCCCCCACCCCGGCCGCGGCCGACCGCAGGGCCCCGCGCGCCAGCGCCAGCGCAGCCTCCGACGGCAACCCCCGTGCAGTCCCCGCCGCCGCCAGCGCCTGAACGAAGTCCAGGATGAAGGCGGGCGCCGATCCCGCCGTGGCGGTCGCGGCGTTCATCAGGGCCTCTTCATCCAGATCCACGACTTCCGCCACGGCTCCGAACAGTTCCCCCGACACAAACCGGGCGCGGGCATCGTCGGACCAGACTGCGGCCACTCCCTGCGCCTGCGCCACGCCCGTGGTCGGCATGACCCGCGCAACGGGTCGAGCCAGCGCGCCCCGGATCGCCTGAGCACCGACGCCCGCCATCAGCGAAATCACCACGGCGTCCTCCGCCAGCGCGCCGGTCAAAGGCGTGGTTGCGGCGCGCCAGGCCGCGGGCTTGACCGCCAGCACGATCGCACGCGCCGTGCGCAGGGCTTCGACGTCGGGATTGACCCTCGCGCCCGCGTCCCGCGCCGCGTCGGCGACCGGCTTGGACGAAGGCGTCAGTATGATCAGCTCGGCCGGCGTCACCGGCCCCGCCCGCATCCAGCCCTCGACGAGGGCCGAGCCCAGGCGGCCGCAGCCGACCAGGACGACCGGCCGGATCATCAGGCCGAGCCGACGGTCTCGAACATGCAGGCCGCGATGGCGTCGGCCGGCTTCTTCATCCCGCGGATCATGAAGTCGAAGGCGGGGAAATAGCGGTCGGCGGCTTCGACGGCCGCGTCGATCATGGTCGCCGCCTGGGCCAAGGTCGGGCGGTCGCCCATCGGCAGGGCCAGGGCCGTGCGGAACACGATCTCCCCGTCCTCGGGCCACAGTTCGAAATGGCCGATCCAGGTGCGCTGGTTGACCAGGCCGATCAGCTCGTTCGCCGCGTTGCGCCGGCTCCTGGACGCCCGCAGGTCCAGCGAGCAGCATAGTTGCAGGCAGTCGCCCTCGGGCCGCCAGGCGAACCACAGCTCATAGTCCCGCCAGTCGCCGGCCAGGGAGAAGGCCAGATCGCCCTCATCCGTCCGGTCGAACGGCAGGTTCTCCGCGTTCAGCACGTGCTCGACCACGTCCAGCGGGTCGAAGGCGACGTCGACCTCATCGGGTCTTGCGGCGTCCATTCAGGCGTTTCCGATCATCAGCGGCGACGGGCGCGACTCGCGCCCGACAGGGGGACCGTAGGCGGGGCGTCGGATTCGGCTCAACCGGCTGCGTCCTCAGGGGGAACCGCGCCTGTGGACCTTCCCGTCTCAGGCTTCTTTCGTCCGGCGGCGGACGGCGTCTTCAGCGCGGCCAGCTCGGCGCGCAGGGCGGCGATCTCGGCCTTCAGCACGTCGAACTCGTCGCGGCGGACCAGATCCAGCTCGGCCACCATGCGGTCGGTCTGGGCGCGCATGGCGGATTTGGCCTCCTCCCCTGCGGCCTGGGCCAGGCCCATGGCGCCGGTGGTCAGCTTGGCGAACTCGTCCAGCAGGGGATTGCGGGTCTGCATGTGTCGTCTCCTGCCCTCGAAGGTCCGGCGCGTCGGTTGCCATATGGTAAACGAAACCTTGCCGCACACGGGTGTTCCCAGCCGAAGATGGCGGCGGCGTGACGCCGCACGTCGATCGGCAGGCGACGCCGCCCGCTCCGCTTGCTAAAGCCCGGACGAGACACCGCAGCGGAGGCTTCCCTTGGTCTTTCCCGAGTTCGACCCGGTCCTGATCAACATCGGCCCCCTGCCGATTCGTTGGTACGCGCTGGCCTACGTCGCCGGCCTGGGCCTCGGCTGGTGGTACGCCGCGCGGCTGGCGAAGAGCGTCGCGGCCTGGACCCCGAACCGGCCGCCGCTGACCTCCGCCCAGCTGGACGATCTGGTCATGTGGGTGGCGCTGGGCGTGATCGGCGGCGGGCGCCTTGGCTTCGCCCTGTTCTACAAGCCGGAGCTGTACGCCCAGCTGTTCACGGGGCCGGACAATCTGGCCCTGTTCCGCCTTTGGGACGGCGGCATGAGCTTCCACGGCGGCCTGATCGGGGTCTGCCTGGCCATCTTCTTCCATTCTCGGGCGATCAAGGCGCCGCTGCTCAGCGTCGGCGATCTGGTGGCGCCGGCGGTGCCGATCGGCCTGTTCTTCGGCCGCATGGCGAACTTCATCAACGGCGAGCTGTGGGGCCGGCCCACCGACGTGCCGTGGGCCGTCCGCTTCTGCAACGAGCGGATCTTGCAGACCTACGGCTTCTGCCCCGCCGGGGACGTGCCGCGTCACCCCAGCCAGCTATATGAGGCGGGGCTGGAGGGGCTGCTGCTGTTCGCCGTCCTGTGGCTGGCGGTCTGGAAGTGGCGGCTGCTGTCCAAGCCCGGATACGTCACCGGCCTGTTCCTGACCGGATACGGGCTCAGCCGCGCCGTGCTGGAGACGGTGCGGGAGCCGGATTCGCATATGCCCGAGCTGCTGCGCGGCACGGTGACCATGGGCATGCTTCTGTCGATCCCGATGATCCTGATCGGCGTCTGGCTGATCTGGCGGGCGCGGTCGCGGCCGCCGGTGGTCGCCCCGGCCGAATGACCGAGACGCTGAAGGCCCGGCTGGCGCGCGAGATCTCGCTGACCGGGCCCATGCCGATCGACGCCTTCGTGACCCGCTGCCTGCACGATCCCCAGGGCGGCTATTACGCGACGCGGCCGGCCTTGGGCGCCACGGGCGACTTCATCACCGCGCCGATGGTCAGCCAGATGTTCGGCGAGTTGATCGGCCTGTGGGCGGTCGAGACCTGGCGCCGGCTGGGCGCGCCGGAGCGGTTGCGCCTCGTCGAGGTCGGGCCCGGCGACGGCGCCCTGATCGCCGACGCCCTGCGCGCCGCCCGCGTCGATCCGGCCTTCCTGGAAGCCGTCGATCTGATCCTGATCGAACCCAGCGCGCCCCTGCGGCAGGCGCAGGCCCGGATGCTGGCCGAGGCCGACGTCCACCCCCGCTGGGTCGCCGATCTGGGACGGGTCGAGACCGACGCCCCGGTGATCCTGATCGCCAACGAGGTGCTGGACTGCCTGCCCGCGCGCCAGTTCGTGCGCGACGGCGACGCCTGGCGCGAGCGGTGCGTCGCGGCGACGGAGGACGGCGAGCTGGGCTTCACCCTTTCGGCGATCGCCGGCGGCTTCCGCCGGCCGACCTTCGACGTCGCCGACGGGCAGACGGTGGAGATTTCGGCGGCGCAGGAGGGCTTCGGCCGTGCGGTGGCCGAACTGGTCGCCGCCGCGACCGGGGCCGCCCTGCTGATCGATTACGGGCGGGACCGACCCGGCCCGGGCGACACGCTGCAGGCCCTGTCGCGACACCAGAAGGTCGATCCGCTGGCCGAGCCCGGCGCCGCCGACGTGACCCAGTGGGCCGACTTTCCGACGGTGCTGGAGGCCGCGCTGCACACCGGCGCCGACGTCACCGGCTGTCTGCCGCAAGGCGAGCTCCTGCGCCGTCTGGGCATCGAGGCGCGGGCCCGATCTCTGTCGGCCGCGCGCCCGGAGGCGGCGCCCGTCGTCGCGCGTCAGCTGGCCCGCCTGACCGCGCCCGACCAGATGGGCGAACTGTTCAAGGCCTGCGCCATCTTCGCCCCGCGAAGTCTGGCCGTGCCGGGTTTCGAGACCTGAAAAACCAGTCCAGAGAGTCCATCGAGTCCATTTCCAGGGGATAACCCCTTGTTTTGCGGTCAAGGCGATTTGGATTCTCTCTTCCGATCGGGCCCGGCGTCGATGCAAGGCATTCTGGCGGACGCCTGCGTCAGCTACGGTCGCAGACGACCCACGGCGGTCATCGGAGCACGATCAAGACATGTCGACGCCGCCGGCCATCACCCACCCCCTGCTCGACCGGGCCGGCGTCCGGCACGGCTTCTTCACGCGCGAAGGCGGGGTCTCGACGGGCATCTATGAAGGCCTGAACTGCGGCCTGGGCTCGTCGGACGATCCGGACAAGGTCCGCCAGAACCGCGGCAGGGTGGCTCGCGCGCTGGGCGGCCAGCCTGACGATCTGGCGGGGCCGTATCAGATCCACTCGGCCGTCGCCGTTCTGGCGCAGACCGGCTGGCCCGCCGATCGGCCGAAGGCGGACGCCGTGGTCACGAGCACGCCCGGCGTCATCTGCGGCGTCCTGACCGCCGACTGCGCCCCGGTCTTGCTGGCCGATCCGGTCGCCGGAGTCGTCGCCGCCACCCACGCGGGGTGGAAGGGCGCACTGGGCGGCGTGATCCAGTCCACCGTCGACCTGATGACGGCGGCCGGCTCCGACCCGGCCCGCATCGTCGCCGTGGTCGGCCCCTGCATCGCGCAGGACAGCTATGAGGTGGACGAGGCGTTCGAGCGCCGGTTCCTGGTCGAGGCCCCCGGCAGCGGGCGATTCTTCCGCCTCGGCGCCCGCGAGGACCGCCGCCTGTTCGACCTGCCCGGCTTCGTCCTGTGGCGGCTGGAACAGGCCGACGTCGGCGAGGCCGCCTGGACCGGCCACGACACGCGCGCGGACGCCGGCCGCTTCTATTCCAACCGCCACGCCTTCCTGAACGGCGAGCCGGATTTCGGGCGGATGCTGAGCGCGATCAGGTTGGGGTGAGGACGGTCGATCACCTCTCCGCGCGCGAAGGCGCGTGGGGAGGACAGGCCGCGTCAGCGGCCAGGAGGGGGCGGCTCCGTCGCGGCCCGTCGTGCCCGAACCACTCGCAAGACGAAGTCCAGAACACCTTCCAGATCGTCCCGCACGTCCGTAGCCGCGACACGGATCACGCGCAGACCCCTAGCCTGAAGCCAAGCCGTCCGCCTTTGGTCGTGAGCGGCCTGCGCCGGATCGTCATGAAACGCTCCGTCGATCTCCAAAGCCAATGAGGCGACCGCGCAGTAGAAATCCAGGATGTAAGGTCCGATCGGGTGCTGTCGCTTCCACTTCAGGCCGTTCAGCCGGCCGGCGCGGACCGCGCTCCAGAAGCGGGCCTCCGGCGGCGTCATCCGCCTCCGCATGGCCTTGGCCCGGATGTAACTGATGCTGTCGGCCATGCGTGAGGTCGGCGTCGCCCCCTCCTGACGCTCTGCGAGCGTCTGTCCTCCCCACGCGCCTTCGCGCGCGGAGAGGTGATCCTTATCCCGCCATCGCCAGTTCCGGCACGCGTTCGACCTCGCGCCAGGCGTGGGGTGCGGCCAGAAGGGCGCGGACCAGTTTGTTGTTGATGGCGTGGCCCGCCTTCACGCCCTCGTACCGGCCCAGGATCGGCGCGCCGAGCACGTACAGGTCGCCGATGGCGTCCAGCGCCTTGTGCTTCACGAACTCGCGGTCCATGCGCAGACCGCCGGGGTTCAGGATCTGGTCGCCGTCGATGACGACCGCGTTCTCCAGCGAACCGCCACGGGCCAGGCCGGCCTGACGCAGGGCCTCGACCTCGTGCGCGAAGCCGAAGGTGCGGGCAGCCATGATGTCGCGGCGGAACGTCTCTTCGTTCACGACGAAATCGACGACCTGATTGCCGATGACCTTGGACGGGAAGTCGATCTCGAACCGCATCTCGTAGCGGTCGCAAGGCAGGAGCGCGGCCGACTTGTCGCCGTCAGTCACCCGCACAGGCTCCAGGATTTCGACGTAGCGCACGGCGCGCGGCTGGCGGCGGAAGCCCGCGCGGTCCAGCAGCTGGACGAACGGCAGGGCCGAGCCGTCGAGGATGGGCAGTTCCGGCCCGTCGACCTCCACGACCGCGTTCGACACGCCCAGCGCAGCGAACGCCGCCATCAGATGCTCGATGGTCGACAGGGAAGTACCCGCCGCATTGGCGATCATGGTGTTCAGGCGGGCGTCGACGACCGCCTCGCCCGACACGGGGATGCGGTTGTCCACGTCGGACACGTCGGTGCGGACGAAGACGATGCCGGTCCCGGTCGGCGCGGGACGCACGGCCAGGCGCACGCGACGGCCGGTGTGCACGCCCACGCCCGCGATGATCGCGGGGCCCACCAGGGTCTTTTCGCTATGGTCCTCGACGACCGCCACCAGGTTTCTCTTCGACTGCGCGACACCGCCTCTGCGTGCGGAATTTCGCCCCAAGCCTTCCTAGTCGAAGCGGGTCCAGCCGGTAACCAAAGTCCGGTTTCGGATTGTTTCGGGAGGGAAGGCGGTAGGCGGTAGGCGTCAGGCAGTAGGGAGCGCGGGATCACGAACGCGAAAAGGGCCGCCCTTTCGGACGGCCCTACTGCCTATTGCCTACTGCCTTGCTGATCGGCGTCAGTTCGCCAGTCGCCGCAGGAACGACGGGATCTGCAGGTCGTCGTCGCTTTCCGGCTCGGGCTCATAGGCCGGCTGCATCGCCACAGCGCCGCGGGTCGGCGCGTCGGCGTACTGCGAGGTCGTGCGGGTCGGAGCGCCGTAGCTCGAGGTCTGGGGCTGGGCGCGCTTCTTGCCGAACAGGCTCCAGCCCGACTTGCGGTGGTGATCGCGGTCGTCCCAGTCGTCCTCGTCGCGGGCCTGCGGTTCGGGCTGGGGCTCCGGTCGGGCCTGCGGAGCGGCCGCGTCCATGTACAGATCGCCCTGGGCGACGGCGGCGACCGGCGCGGCCTGGGCCACGGCGGGGCGGGCCTCGTACTCCTCCACCCACGGATCGACGATGGGCTCCAGCTCGCGGGGAGCCTCCTCACGGGCGACGGGCGCCGGCTGGGGAACCGGAGCGGCGGCGAAGGTCGGGACGACGGGCTCGCGGCGCGGCTCGGCCGGGCGGATGATCGGCTCGGGACGCGGCTCGACGCGCGGGGCCGGGGCCTCCATGCGCGGCGGCTGAACCGGCTGGACGCGGCCCAGGCCCAGACCGCCGCGAGCGGCGGTGGGTTCGATGGTCTGCTTGATCGCCTCGTCCATGCCGGTGGCCACGACCGAGACGCGGATCTTGCCGTCCAGGGCCGGGTCGAAGGCGGCGCCGAAGATGATGTTGGCGTCGGCGTCCACCTCGGCCGAGATGGCGTTGGCGGCCTCGTCGACCTCCAGCAGGGTCATGTCCATGCCGCCGGTGATGTTCACCAGCACGGCCTTGGCGCCCTTCAGGCTGGTCTCGTCCAGCAGGGGGTTGGCGATGGCGTTCTGGGCGGCCTGCAGGGCGCGGTCCTCGCCCGCCGCCTCGCCCGTGCCCATCATGGCCTTGCCCATCTCGGACATGACGGCGCGCACGTCGGCGAAATCCAGGTTGATCAGGCCCGGCAGGATCATCAGGTCGGTGATCGACCGCACGCCCGAATGCAGCACCTGATCGGCCATGCCGAAGGCGTCGGCGAAGGTCGTGCGCTCGTTGGCGACGCGGAACAGGTTCTGGTTCGGAATGACGATCAGGGTGTCGACGTAGCGCTGAAGCTCGGCGATGCCGGCGTCGGCCAGACGCATGCGGTGGCGGCCTTCGAAGGTGAAGGGCTTGGTGACGACGCCGACGGTCAGGATGCCGCGGTCGCGCGCCGCCTTGGCGATGACCGGCGCCGCACCGGTGCCGGTGCCGCCGCCCATGCCGGCGGTGATGAAGACCATGTGGGCGCCTTCCAGGTGCCCGGCGATCGTCTCGGCGGATTCCTCGGCGGCGTTCATGCCGACTTCGGGGTGGGCGCCGGCGCCCAGGCCTTGGGTGATCGTCTCGCCCAACTGGATGCGGCGGTCGGTCTTGGCGAAGCCCAGGTGCTGGGCGTCGGTGTTGGCCACCACGAACTCGACGCCTTCCAGACCGGCGTCGATCATGTTGTTGACGGCGTTCCCGCCGGCGCCGCCGACGCCGAAGACGACGATCCGGGGCTTCAGTTCCGTGGCTTGGGGGCGCACCAGCGACAGCGACATGTTGTTTCTTCCGACCTCTTGGACCCTGCCCGACCCGCCAAGCGATCCCCGCCGATTCGCATTGGTTATGAGCGCGTTAAGGAAACACCCCGAGCCGTTAACGGAGTGTTACTCCGCTTAGCGCGAGTCGCGCGAAGGCCAAGCGCGGCAAGGGCGGAAATGCAGAAAGGGCGGCTCTTTCGAGCCGCCCTTCCCGTTTCGACGGTGTCCGGACCGATCAGTACGGACGGTAGTTGAACCCGAAGAAGAAGCGGGTGCCGTACGGGTCGAAGTTCGACGCGAAGCCGAGGTAGGGCTTCTGCTCTGCGTCGAAGGCGTTGGTGACGCCGAGGCGGGCCGTCAGCTCGTCGGTCACGTTGTAGCGGACCGTGAAGTCGTGACGGGCGAAGTCGCCGGTGTCGATCGTGTCGTACGGACGGCTGTCCAGGTTGTTCAGGAAGTCGCGCGGCGAGACGATGTCCTGGGCGGTCTGCCAGTCCATGGTCCAGTTCACGCTCCAGGTGTCGTTCGGCGTGTAGGTCAGCGACGACGTCAGACGAACCCGCGGGAAGAAGACGCCCGAGGACAGCTCCGTTCCGTCCGTCGGATCCGCCGAGTTCAGGAACTGCTCCTGCTCGATCAGCCACAGGCCGCCGACGGAGTAGTCCAAACGGCCCCAGGCGAGACCGAAGGCCTCTTCCAGGTCCAGGCCATAGCGGACGGTGAAGTCCAGGCCGCGGGTGGTCAGGGCCGCGTAGTTGATCGAGCCCTGGATGAAGCCGCCGATCGGGTCGCCAGCCGGAGCGCCGACGTAGAACTGGCGGCCGGCGGTCGGGTCACGACGGAAGATGGTGGCGCAGGCCGCGCTGTTCAGGGTGGTCCCGTTCACGCAGTTGTTGGCCGCCGCCTGGGCCGTCACGGCCGCGATCACGTTCTCAAGCTCGATCTCGTAGTAGTCGAGGATGATCGTCAGGTCCGGGAAGAACCGGGGCGTGAGGACCGTCGAGAAGGTGAAGGACTCGGACTCTTCCGGCTGCAGGAACGGGTTGCCGCCGTTCACGCCGGCGATGCCCGAGGTGTAGACCGGAACGAAGTCGTCGACGTTGGTCGCAGTGGCGCCGGCGAAGTCATAGGCCAGCGTCGTGCCGTTCGCCGTGTTGTACTGCGACAGCAGAGCCGAGCAGTTGGCGATCCGGTTGTTGCGGATCTCCGTGTTGGTCTGGCCCACGATGTTGGCGGTGGCGCAGGGGTCGACGAAGCCGTTGGCGAAGGTCTGGGAGAACGGAGAGAAGTTCTCGGCCAGGTTCGGCACGCGGATCGAGGTGTTGAAGCTGGTCTTGAACGCGATGTCCTCGATCGGACGGTAGACGAAGTTGATGCCGTAGACGTCCTGCTCGCCCACCGTGGTGTAGTCGGCGGTGCGGTAAGAGCCAGACAGCTCGGCGTACTGGCCCAGCCACGAGTCCCGCAGCAGCGGCAGCGAGAGTTCGGCGAACAGTTCTTCCGACTCATACTCCGCGCCCGGGAAGTCCGCGCCGGTGTTCAGGAACAGCAGGCGGTTGCCGGTGGAGGCCGAGCGGCCGACGCCTTCGGCGTATTCACGACGGTATTCGGCGCCCAGGGCGACGCCGATCGGGCCGGCGCCGAAGAAGTCCCACAGCTGGCCGGAAACGACGGCCAAGCCCTGCTCCTGCTCGTTGGTGTGGGCCACGAAAATCGCCGCATCCACGTAGTCGAGCGCAGCTTGCGACTGGTTGCCGGCGCCGAAGACGTTCAGCGGCTGGCACTCGTTCAGCTCACGGCGGCCTTCCACCGTGGCCCGCAGATCGCCGCCGCGCAGGCGGTCGGAGATCAACGGCGTGCCGGTGGCGGCCAGCAGGCGGATGCGGCAGACGACCTCGCCCGGACGGCCGTTGACGGCGCCGGCGGTGTCGACCACGGCGTCGGCGCCGTAGGCGAAGCGCATCACGTCGACGCCGCGCTCGATGTTCTGGTTGCGGGCCTCACCGCGGACGTAGGAGAGTTCCCAGTCGATGTTGTCGACGAACAGGAAGCGGTCGAAGTTGCCGGTCAGGGCCGCGACGTAACGCTCGATCTCGCGGTGGTTGTCCTGGGTCCGCTGCGGGCCGAACATGGCGTGGCGGGCGCGCGGAATGGAAACCGGAGCGCCGGCCACAGACGGAGCCGTCGCGGTCGGCGGCGCGTAGGTGATCGCCGTGTTGGCGTTGATCGCGGCGCGCAGGTTGGCCGGCAGGAAGGCATTGTCGGCGATCCGCAGGTCGAACTGCGACGTCGAACGAACCACGTTCGACTGGGCGGCCGTGTAGGTTTCCTGACCGGTGCCCAGCAGGAAGACGTCGAAGAAGGTCGGCTGCGAGACGTCGAAGGTGTCTTCCTCGATGTACTTGGCCTCGGCGTAGAGCGAGACGTTCGACAGGACGTCGAAGGTCGAGCCCACCTGGAAGCGCTTGGATTCCGACTGCGGAACGCGCGATTCCTGGCCGAAGAAGTTCGGGTTTTCACCGTCGCCGTTGACGTTCAGCGTGCGGTTCAGGCCCGTCGAGCCGACGCGGGTGCCGAAGTCGGCCAGACGCGCGGTCGGGCCGTCGAACACCCAGGTCGAGCCGGGGGCGAGGTTGTAGCAGTTGGCGTTGGTGATGTTGGCCGTCGTCGCCGGGGCCAAGCAGGTGGCGTAAGCGATGTCCGGATCGTTAAGGGCGCTGCCCGGCTGGTTGTTGGCCAGGGTGGTCTGACCCCAGCGCGGACGCGACAGGGTGCGCACGCCCGAGAAGATGCCGGCGTCCAGAATGCCGTCGTTCGGCGTGGCGGCCGGGTCGGCGTCGGTGCCGGCCAGAACCCAGGCGTCACGCAGCCAGTCGACGTCAAGCGTCGTGACCTCGTCCAGCTTCTCGTATTCGCCGTGGACGTAGAAGTTCAGGCGGTCGTCGAGGAAGTTGGCGCCGGCCAGAACCGAGATGCGGCGGGTCAGCTCGCCGTTCTGGTTGATCATGCCCAGGTTGCCGTCGATCTCGAGGCCTTCGAAATCGTCGCGCAGAATGAAGTTCAGCACGCCCGAGACGGCGTCCGCGCCGTACACCGACGAGGCGCCGCCGGTGACGATCTCGATGTTCTCGATCAGCAGGCGGGGGATGGAGTCGATGTCGACCGACAGGCTGCCCTGGGCGGCGCCCACGTGGCGGCGACCGTCGACCAGCGTCAGAGTGCGGCCGGTGCCCAGCGAGCGCAGGTTCGGCAGCGACAGACCGCCGTCGTTAAGGTTCGAACCGGTCGTGTCCGACGGAACGACCGAGTTCGACAGGGCCGGGATGGTGGCCAGGTAGTCGATCACGGTCGACTGACCGGTGGTCAGCAGTTCCTCACGATTGACCTGGATCAGCGGCGTGGGGGCCGTGGCCGGGTCGCGGCGGATGCGCGAACCGGTGACGACGATTTCCTCGACCTCGGTGACTTCCGGGTCTTGAGCGTCCTGCGCGTAGGCCGGAGCCGCCGCGATAGCCATGACGCCCGCGAGGATCGTCGTTCCGAAGAGATGCTTGCGCTTCAACAGCATGAGTCTGGCCCCAATCAGCAATGAGAATGCAACGACGCGCACCTGCTCCCGCAGGCTGCGTCCCCATCGATCACGCTAGCAGCAACGAACCGCACCACAAGGGTTTGTGGCCCGAACATGACCATTGAGCCCGCGGGATGTTACAATCCGGACACACTCTCGCCACGGGAGCGAAACTTTCCCGCATTCGCGGCGTGGCGCTTCACAAGTTGTCGCGGAGCCAGCCGGCGACGCGCGCAGTGAACCCCACGGCCTGAGCGCGCGGTGCGTCGCCTGCGCCGATGCGCCGCGCCATCAGTTTGCGGGCGGAGACCGACTCGCGCGGACCGTAGGCGGCGCGCAGCAGCACGCCGGCGGCGGCGCAAAACGCCGGCCCCGAAGCGGCGTCCGCCAGGTGAGGCGCGCGGAACGGACGGGCCAGGCGGACCGGACGGTCGAACACCCTCAGAGCCAGCTCGCGCACCCCGTTCAACTGGCTGGCCCCACCGGTCAGGACCACCCCGGCCCCCGGCTCAGGGCCCACGCCGGCGGCCTTAAGTCGGTCGCGGATCAGCTCCAGCGTCTCTTCCACGCGCGGGGCGATCACGGTCTTCAGCATGGCGCGCGGCACGTGCACCGTGGCGGCGTCCGGATCCTCGCCCCGCTGCGGGGCCTCCAGCATCTCACGGTCCTCGTTCGCCGACGCCATGGCCGAGCCGTGCAACGTCTTCAGCCGCTCGGCCCCGGCACGCGACGTCGACAGGCCCCGTGCGACGTCCGCCGTCACATGGTCGCCGCCGACGTTCAGGCCGTCGACGTGCAGCAGGCTGCGCCCGCCCCACACCGCCGCCGAGGTCACGCCCGCACCCATGTCGACGCACACGCAGCCCAGGTCCATCTCGTCTTCTTCCAGCGCGGCCAGCGACGACGCCAGCGGGGCGGCCACCACGCCTTGCAGATCGAGGTGCGCCAGCTCCATGCAGTGGCTCAGCGCCGCGAAGGTCGCCTCGGCCATCGACACGACCAGCAGGTCCAGCCCCAGCGTGCGGCCCTTCATGTTGCGCGGGTCGCGCAGGCCGCGTGCGCCGTCGACCGACCAGGCCACCGGCATGACGTGGATCGGCCGGCGGTCCGGCATGTGGATCTCGTCCAGCGCCAGGGCGATGGCCCGCGCCAGATCGGCGTCGCCCACCGGATGGGCGCCCAGCGACACGCGGGTCTGCACCCGGCGGCTGCGCATCTGACCGATCGAGGTGGTCACCACCACGCCCGACACCGGCGAGGCGGCGGCCCTTTCGGCGCGTTCGACGGCGCGGCACACGGCCTGGGCCGCCTCCTCCATGTTGATCAGAGCGCCGCCCTGCACCCCGCGCGACTGCACATGGCCGAAGCCGGCGACGCGGACCGTGCGGTCGGCGTGGCGCGCGCCCTCGGGCTTCATGATGAAGCAGGCGACCTTCGACTGGCCCAGGTCCAGCGCCGCCGTCACCGGCGCGCGGCCGGCCGTTCCCTCGAGTTCCAGACCCTTACGCGGACGCACCCGACGCTCCCTCTTCCGACGGAACGGCCCCCGCCGCGCCGTCGCGAACCACCACCGCGCCCGCCGTGCGCATATCCACCAGATCGAAGCCGCGCTCGAACAGACCGCGCCGGGCGTCCAGGCCGTCCAGCGCGATCAGGGCCGCCTCCTCGTCCTGCGCCGGCAAACGGATCAGCGCGCCGTCCTTCAGCCGCACGTCCCAGCGGCGCTCGTCCACCCGGATCAGGGCGTCGACCCGCGCGGCCAGTCTCGGACGTTCGGCGATCAGCGGCAGGATGGACGGGGCGGCGACGTCCGCGCCCTGCCCCACCACCAGCGGCAGCTCGGCGTGGGCGCCGGCGTCGGCGCCGGGAATCGGTCGGCCCGAGCCGTCGATGACCCAGGCCCGCTCTCCGTCCTGCCAGACGGCCAGACGGTCGTGCTCGGCGACCTGCACCATCAGCAGATCGGGATACAGACGCACCACCCGCACGTCCCGCACCCAGCCGACGGTGCGCACGCGGTCCGCGACCGCGTCCAGATCCAGCGTCGTCATCGGCGCATCCAGCGTCAGGTCCAGCGCCGCCTGCACCTGGGGCCGCACGGCCTCGCTGGCGCCCTCGATCCGCACGCGCTTGAGCTTGAGTCCCATCGCCGCGGTCGCGTCGCCGTAGGCGCCGGAAGCGGCCTCGCCCAGCTTCTCGGCCCGCGAGCCCGTCGCCATGACGAGCGCCAGCACGGCCACGCCGGCCGCGATGGAGATCACCACCGCGCGCGGCGAGAGGTCCAGCCGTCCGATGGCCGCCAGCTTGCCCGGGACGCCGCCGGCCGATCCTTGTCCGCGCCCACGCTTGGGCGCGGGTCCGCGCGGCGCGCCGCTCCGGCCGCCGCCACGCCCTTCCTGCCGCCGACCGCCGCGAACTACCGCGGGCATGAGGCGTCCTCCACCATCCAGGTCACAAGGTCTTCGAACCCGATCCCGACGTACGCGGCCTGCTCGGGAACGAGCGAGGTCGGCGTCATGCCGGGCTGGGTGTTGACCTCCAGAAGGACCAGATCGTCCTTAACGCCGTCATAACGAAAGTCGGCCCGGGTCACCCCCCGACAGCCCAGCGCCGCGTGCGCCTTCTCCGCCTGCCGCAGGCAGGCCTCGAACACCGACGGCGGCAGATCGGCCGGCAGCTGATGCGTCGAGCCGCCGGGCGCATACTTCGCCTCGTAGTCGTAGAATCCCTTGGCCGGCGTGATGTCGGTGACCGTCAGGGCGCGGGGGCCCGAGGCCTCATCCAGCACGGTGACGCACAGCTCCTTGCCGGCGATGAAGGGCTCGACCATCACCTGCTCGCCCCAGGTCCAGCCGTCGGCGCCGACCTCTGCCACCGGAGCGTCGCCCTCGCGCACCAGATGGACGCCGACCGACGACCCCTCGGCGTTCGGCTTGATCACATAGGGGGGCGGGATCACGTGGCCGGCCCCGACCGCGCGCCGGTCGAACAGGCCGCCGCCCGGCACCGGCACGCCCGCGGCCTTCAACACCGCCTTGGACTTGTCCTTGTCCATGGTGAGCGCGGACGGCAGGACGCCGGAGTGGGTGTAGGGGATCTGGAGCGTTTCAAGGATGCCCTGGACACAGCCGTCCTCGCCCCACTCCCCATGCAGGGCGTTGAAGACGACGTCGGGCCGGATCAGCCCCGACAGCACGTTCGAAAGGTCGCGGCCGGCGACGACCTCGGTGACCTGGAAGCCCGCGCGGCGCAGGGCGGCGGCGCATTCCCGGCCGGAAACCAGCGACACCTCACGCTCGGACGACAGCCCGCCCATAAGGACGGCGACGTGGGTGTCGGCGGGATTGCGGGACATGGCGGAACACTCGGGCGCGGGCGAAGCGCCTGTTTCGACCCGGCTTGGTTTACGCCCGGTTTACCGAGCCGAAGATTCCGTGAATCCAGCTCGGGTCAGCCCTGCCGCCCGATGCGCTTGATCTCCCAGTCCAGCTGGACGCCCGTCTTGGCCAGCACGTCGGCGCGCACGGCCTCGCCCAGGCCCTCGATGTCCGCCGCGGTCGCCTCGCCGGGATTGATCATGAAATTGGAATGCAGCTCGCTGAACTTGGCCCCGCCGCCCGTGACGGCGTGCAGTTTCCCGCGCCAGCCCGCCTCGTCGACCAGCTTCCACGAGGAATGGCCGGGCGGATTCTTGAAAGTCGAGCCGCCGGTCTTCTCGCGGATCGGCTGGGTCTGCTCGCGCCGGCTGGTGATTTCGTCGATGCGCGCCTGCACGGCCTCCGGCGCGTCCGGCGTGCCGCGGAAGGTCGCCTCGACCCAGATGATCTCGTTCTCCGGGACGACCGAGTGTCGATAGGTGTAGCCGAAGTCGGCGAGCGAATAGTCGACCCGCTCGCCGCGCCGGGTCAGCCCCCAGGCCGAGACCAGCACGTCCTTCGTCTCCGCGCCGTAGCAGCCGGCGTTCATGGTCAAGGCGCCGCCGATCGTGCCGGGAATGCCGGCGTAGAACTCAAGGCCCGCGATCCCCGCCTTCGCACTGGCCTTCGCCACCATGGCGTCGAGCGCGCCCGCGCCTGCCGTGATGGTCGGGCCGTCCGCCGTCACCTGACCCCAAGCCCGGCCAGCCAAGCGGATCACCACGCCCTCGACCCCGCCGTCGCGGACGATCACGTTCGAGCCGACGCCCAGCACCGTCACGGGCAGGGCGGGGTCCAGGGCCTTCAGAAAGTCGGCCAGATCCTCGGCGTCCGCCGGAATGAACAGCGCGTCCGCCGCCCCGCCCACGCGGAACCAAGTGTAGGGCCCCAGCAGCTCGTTGAGCAGCAGCTTGCCGCGGACGGGAGGAAGGTCGGTCGGCGTCATGCGGCTTCGATGTCGGTTCGAGGGAAGTCACTGCCCTTGTAGAGCATGGGGGCTCGAGCGTGCCGGGCGCAGGCGTAGGCGAAGCAGTCGCCGAAGTTCAGTGCGGCCGGATGGCGACCCTTGCCGAAGCGGGCATGGGCCGAGAGCGCTTCGCGTCGCGCCTCCGCCGGAACGGCAAGAACTTCGATGCCGAAGGCCTGAAGAAACGCCTCAACGGACGCCTCACTTTCACCTAGCTCCAGCTTGAGGCGGCGGGTGACGGCCAACGTCGCTTCCCACACGGCCATGGGGGAAGTGACTCGGCGCGGGTAGGCCTCCATCCGCGCGTAAAGCTCGGCGGCATCGTCCTCGTCGGTCAGGATGGCCGTGAGCGCCGAAGCGTCCACGAACATCAGGAGTCCTCATAAAGGCTGTCGACCCAAGCCTTGTCCACGGGCTGGCCATGTTCAGGATTTCCCCGTGCGATCAGGGCGCGGGTGAACGCCAAACCTCGCTCCACGAACTCGGACGGCGCCTCAACGTGCTCAAGTTCGCGACGAAGGGCGCGACGGACCGCCTCGGTCTTGCTGATCCGGCCGATGCGGCTCAGGCGTTCGGCCATCCGATCGACTTCGGCGTCCTTCACATACAGAGCCATGACAGCCCTCTGGTATATTTAGATATGCGACGATTATATACCGCTTAAGCCGACAAGCAAGCCGTACCTCAGGACAAGGCCGCCAGCTGTCCGGGCAGGGCGTAGGCCCACTGGGTGATGTCGCCGGCGCCCAGCAGGACGACTAGGTCGCCCGGCTTCGCCTCGGCTCCGATTACGCCGGCCAACGCGTCCGGCCCCTCCAGCACCTGCACCGAGCGGTGGCCGAAGCGGCGGATGCCGTCGACCAGGGCGTGCTTGTCGATGCCCTCAAGAGGCTGTTCGCCCGCCGGATAGACGTCGGCCACGATGACCGCATCGGCGTCGCTGAAGCAGGTGGAGAAGTCCTCCATCAGGTCCCTCAGGCGGGTATAGCGGTGCGGCTGGACCACGGCGATCACGCGGCCGGAGTCCTCGCCCCGGTTCGCCACCTGCCGCGCGGCCTTCAGCACGGCGGCGATCTCGACCGGGTGGTGACCGTAGTCGTCGACCACGCGCACCCCGTTGACGACGCCGGTGGTGGTGAACCGACGCTTGACCCCGCCGAAGCCGGCCAGACCCTCGCGGATCGCCTCGTGCGACACGTCGAGCTCCAGCGCGACGGCGATCGCGGCCAAGGCGTTCGAGACGTTGTGCCAGCCCGCCATCGGCAGGTGCAGGGCCTCGATCCGCTCCGGCTCGTCCAGCGCGGCGACGCCCGGCCGCTGGATCAGCACGTCGAAGCGGCAGCCGTCCGGGCCCATGTCGCAGGCGTCGGCGCGCACCATGGCCTGCGGGTTCAGGCCGTAGGTGACCAGCCGCCGGTTGTCGATCGAGGCGACAAGCCGCTGCACCTCCGGATGGTCCAGGCACACCGCGGCGAAACCGTAGAAGGGGATGTTCTCCACGAAGTCGCAGAACGCCTTGCGCACGCCCTCGAAGTCGCCCCAGTGATCCAGGTGCTCCGGGTCGATGTTGGTGACGATGGCCACCGTCGACTTCAGGCGCAGGAAGCTGCCGTCGCTTTCGTCGGCCTCGACCACGATCCAGTCGCCATCGCCGACCTTGGCGTTGGTGCCGTAGGCGTTGATGATCCCGCCGTTGACCACCGTCGGGTCCAGCCCCCCGGCATCCAGGATGGCCGCCACCATGCTGGTGGTCGTGGTCTTGCCGTGCGTGCCGCCGACCGCGATCGAGAACTGCAGCCGCATCAGCTCGGCCAGCATCTCGGCGCGGCGCACCACGGGGATGCGCCGCTCGCGCGCGGCCCGCATCTCCGGATTGTCGGCCTTCACCGCCGTGGAATGCACCACGGCCGAGACGCCCTCGCCGACGTTCTCCGCATCGTGGCCGATGAAGACGCGCGCGCCCAGCTTCTCCAACCGCTCGGTGTTGGCGCTGTGTTTCGCGTCCGAGCCCTGCACCTGATAGCCGATCTTCAGCATGATCTCGGCGATGCCGCTCATGCCGATGCCGCCGATGCCGACGAAGTGGACGGGGCCGAGCTGGAACGGGACGGGACGAAGGCGGGCGATCATGCTGGCGCCTTAGCAAGGGACGTGCAGGATTGCATCACCCGGAAACGAGGCGTCCCCATGCGCGAACCCGACCGCTTTCAGGATCACCGGCCCATGCTGCTGGCCGGCCGCAAGGCGACCTACCCCTTCCGGACCGCCCATGAGGAAATTCCCCGCGACTGGGCCGCCTTCACCGCCGATCGACCCGTCCCGGGCGAGGTGGGCGATTTCAGCTACGGCGCCATGTTCGGCGTCGACATGGCGGCCGAGACCTTCGTCTATATGCCGGCGGTGGAGGTCGGGACCTTCGACGATCTGGACCAGAAATGGGGCCGCATGCGCGTGCCGCAGGCGCATTATGCGGTCTTCGTCCACCCCGGCCCGATCGAAGCCATCCGCGAGACGATCCAGGCCGCCCACGGCTGGCTGGCCGCCAACGGCGTCTGGAGGGACGGAGCCACGCCCGACTTCGAACGCTACGGCCCCGACTTCGACCCGTCCGGCGGCGGCGTCGAGATCTGGCTTCCCGTCGTCCCGGCCTGACGATCAGGTCCGGTCAGGCCGGGCCCGCTGGACCGGCGGCCCATTTCAGCTACCTCTGGTCGCATCACGCCATCCGGGGACTTCCATGCGTCTCATTGCCCTCGCCGCCCTCGCCGCCCTGTTCGCCGCGCCCGCCTCCGCCCAGGTCTTCGCCATCGACCAGCGCGTGCCGCTGAAGGTCGTGGGCGACACGGATGAGTTCGTGACCCTGGCCCAGATCGCGCCCGGCGGGCAGGCGCCGACCGCGCCCTTCGACTCCTGGGTCTGGACCTTCATGCGGGCGCCGCAGCTGTCGGGCGCCGCCCGCTTCGACGCCAGCGCCGTCCTCACCCGGTTCGACTGCCGCGCCGGCACGCGTCAGCGCCTCAGGTACGAGTTCTATCTGGGCGAGGTGGCGGTGAACGACACGGGCCACGACGAAGCGCCGGCCCGGCCGGTTGCGGGCTCTCCCGAGGCCGCCGCCCTGCGGACCGTCTGTGAGCCGACGTTCCAGCCCGAATCCGCCGTATACCCGAACGGCGCGCGGGGGGTCCGTCGCCAGGTGCAGCGGTTCTGGAGCGAGGTGGCGTCCGATGCGTCCGGCTGGGCCATGGACCGTCAGGCGCCGCTGAAGCCGACGGCCGAAACCGGAGAAGCGCTCGGTTTCGTCGAGGTTCCGGACGACGGTCGCGCGCCGACCTCGCCGTTCGAAGCGTGGACGTGGACCTTCACCAAACAGATGCGGCCAGGCCCGGACGGCGCCTGGAACGGGGTGGCCGTCCTGACGCAATACGATTGCGCCGCCGGCACGCGCCGCGCCCTGCGGATGCAGTTCTACGAGGGCGAGACCCTGATCCATGAGATGGAGGCCCCGGCGGAGGCCGCTGCGGCGCCGGCGGACGGATCCATGGACGATTTCGCGCTGAAGACCGCGTGCGACCCGACCTTCCAGTCGAACATGCCGGTGGATCGCCGCGGCTCCCGCGCCGTGCGCACCTCCGTGGCCGGCTACTTCGCGACTCTGCGCTGAGGCTAAACCCCGCCTTAACCGTGATGATTCAGGACTGACGGCTCAGTTTCCTTCCGGGGCCGTCATGTCCGAACTTCCCGTCGATCAGGTCCTGCGCGGCGATTGCCTGGCGGTGCTGCGGACCCTGCCGGACGCGTCGGTCGACATGGTCTTCGCCGACCCGCCCTATAACCTGCAGCTGGGCGGCGACCTGTTGCGGCCGGACAATTCGAAGGTCGACGCCGTCGACGACGACTGGGACAAGTTCTCGGACTTCGCCGCCTATGACGCCTTCACGCGCGCCTGGATGACCGAGTGCCGCCGCGTGCTGAAGCCCGAGGGCACGATCTGGGTGATCGGCAGCTATCACAACGTCTTCCGCCTGGGCACGGCGATCCAGGACCTGGGGTTCTGGGTGCTGAACGACGTGGTGTGGCGCAAGTCCAATCCCATGCCGAACTTCAAGGGCACGCGCTTCACCAATGCGCACGAGACCCTGATCTGGGCCGCGCGGTCGCGGGACCAGAAGCGCTACACTTTCAACTACGACGCGCTGAAGGCTTTCAACGAGGACGTCCAGATGCGGTCCGACTGGACACTGGCCCTGTGCACCGGCGAGGAGCGCATCAAGGGCGAGGACGGCAAGAAGGCGCATCCGACCCAGAAGCCCGAAGCGCTGCTGCACCGCGTCCTTCTGGCGGCGTCGAAGCCCGGCGAGGTGATCCTGGACCCCTTCTTCGGCACCGGCACCACCGGAGCGGCCGCCAGGCGCCTGGGGCGCCGCTGGATCGGCATCGAGCGCGATCCGACCTACGCGAAGGTCGCCGAGGACCGCATCGCCGCCGTGGTGCCCGCCGCGCCGGAGGACCTGGCCGTGATGGGCTCCAAGAAGCAGGAGCCCAAGGTGCCGTTCGGCGCCTTGGTCGAGGCCGGCCTGCTGCGGCCGGGCGACCGGCTGTATTGCCCAAAAGGCGAGCGCGAGGCGCGCGTGCGGGCCGACGGCTCCCTGATCGCCGGCTCACTGACCGGCTCGATCCACAAGCTGGGCGCCCTGATGGAGAACGCCCCGGCCTGCAACGGCTGGACCTACTGGCGCTTCAAGACCGACCAGGGCCTGAAGCCGATCGACGCTCTGAGGGCCGAGATCCGCGCCGGGATGCAATGACGGCCAGCCGATATAGCAGCTTCGCCATAAGCGGCTGAACTCTCGACCGAAAAAGTGATCCCGCGCCCGGGAACGCGGAGGCCCTTTCGCGCCTTATTGCAGCGCCGCATTTCCGCGCTCCGGACGCCCCCATCATGAAGATCGCCCAGGTCACCCCTCTGTACGAAGCCGTGCCGCCCAGGCTGTACGGCGGAACGGAGCGCGTGGTGGCGCACCTGACCGACGCCCTGGTCGATCTGGGTCATGACGTCACCCTGTTCGCCTCGGCCGACGCGGAGACGAAGGCGCGCCTGGTGCCCGTGCGCGATCAGGCCATACGTCTGGACCCCGCGCCGCTGAAGTCCGATCTGGCGGCGCACATGACCCTGCTGTCGGAGGTGCTGGCCCGCGCCGATCAGTTCGACCTGATCCACTTCCACACCGACATGATCCATTTCCCGTTCTTTTCGAAATGCGCGGACAAGACGGTGACGACCCTGCACGGGCGGTTGGATCTGAAGGATCTGCCCGGCGTCTATTCGCGCTGGAACGAGTTTTCGCTGGTGTCGATCTCGGATGACCAGCGTCGGCCCCTGCCGTTCGCCAACTATGCCGCGACCGTTCACCACGGCATGCCGTCCGAGCTGTACGTGCATTCGCCGCAGAGCCAGGGCTATTTCGCCTTCTTGGGCCGCATCTCGCCGGAGAAGCGCCCAGACCGCGCCATCGAGATCGCGACGCGCCTGGGCCGCCCGCTCAAGATCGCGGCCAAGGTCGACGCCGCCGACAAGGTCTATTGGGAGACGGTCATCAAGCCGATGGTCGACGCCAACCCGCTGGTCGAGTTCGTCGGCGAGATCGGCGATCACCAGAAGTCGGCCTTTCTCGGCGGGGCCGAGGCGCTGCTGTTCCCCATCGACTGGCCCGAGCCCTTCGGCCTGGTGATGATCGAGGCCATGGCCTGCGGCACGCCGGTGATCGCCTTCCGCTGCGGCTCGACGCCCGAGGTGATCGAGGACGGCGCCACGGGCTTCATCGTCGACACGATGGAGGATGCGGTGTCGGCCGCGGGTCGCGCCCATCTGCTGGACCGCGACGCCATCCGCGCCCGGTTCGAGCTGCGCTGGTCGGCGACGGCGATGGCGCGGCGCTATCTGGACGTCTACGGCGAGTTGCTGGCGCGCCGTCCGTTCGGCAAGCCCGTGCCCGCGCCCGACGCCTTCATGCTGAACGGCGCCGTCGCGCCCGAAATGCTGGCGACGGCCTGAAACCGACCAAGCTTCGCCGCATTCTGTCGAAGGTCGCCTCACGACCTCCGCATTGTGCGGTGAAGACGCGCCGCTCGCGCCAGCAGTCGGGAAGCCCATGGACGACGCCTATTCGGTACAGACGACCGCCCTCGACGCCGGCGAGCCGGAGCCGGTGGAGCAGCTTCAGGCGCTGAAGTCCGGCGACGCCTTCCTGGTGGCCGACGCCTTCGGCGACGTGCGGTCCGGGGCCGACGGCCTGTTCGACGACGACACGCGCATCCTGTCGCGGCTGGTCCTGACCCTGGGCGGGCGTCGCCCTTCCCGGCTTTCGTCGGGCGTCAGCCAGGACAACGTCTTCTTCACCTTCCACGGCACCAACCGGCCCCTGCCGCCGATGGGCGGACGAACCGCCCCGGCCGGCATCCTGCACATCGAGCGGCGGCGGTTCCTGCACGACCGCCGCCTGTTCGAGCGCGTCCGCGTGACCAATCACGGCGGCGAGGACGTCATGCTGCCGCTGGAGGTCGACTACGCCGCCGACTTCGTCGACATATTCCAGGTGCGCGGCACCGCGCGGGAGAAGATGGGCCGCATGCGGCCCATCCGGACCGACGGCCGCCACGCGCGGTTCGCCTACGACGGCCTGGATGCGGTGACGCGGACGGCCTGCCTGTCCTTCTCCGAGCCGCCGCACCGCATGACCGACGCACGCGCAGACTTCATGCTGACCCTGCGCACAGGACGCACGGTCGATCTGTTCCTGGAATGCGGCGCCGTGGCCTGCGACACCCCGTCGGAGGACCGCTTCCGCCGCAACGCGATGCAGGCCCGGTTGGCCATGCGGTCCAAGCGCCGCCGCGGCGCCTCGGTGCGCGGCCCGCGCAGTCCGCGCTTCAACGACTGGCTGGACCAGAGCCGCGCCGACGTGGCGCTGCTGACCACCGACCTGTCGACCGGGCCCTATCCCTATGCGGGAACGCCCTGGTTCTCGACGCCGTTCGGTCGCGACGGCATCATCACGGCCTGGCAGATGCTGTGGCTGGACCCCAGCCTGGCCAAGGGCGTGCTGACCTATCTGGCCGCGCGTCAGGCGACCGAGCGCTCGGCCTTTCAGGACGCCGAGCCCGGCAAGATCATGCACGAAACCCGGCGCGGCGAGATGAGCGCCTTGGGAGAGGTGCCGTTCGGCCTCTACTACGGCGGGGTCGACACCACCTGCCTGTTCGTGGCCCTGGCCGGCGCCTATGCCCGGCGCACCGGCGACCTAAACCTGATCCGCGCCATCTGGCCGAACCTGATCGCGGCCGCGGGCTGGATCACCGGCCCGGCGGACATGACCGGCGACGGCTTCGTCCGCTACGCCCGCGCCGCCGAGACGGGCCTGTCGAACCAGGGCTGGAAGGACAGTTTCGACTCCATTTTCCACGCCGACGGCCGCTTCCCGGACGGGCCGGTCGCTCTTGTCGAGGTTCAGGGCTACGCCTTCGCCGCCTTCCGGGCCCTGGCCGACCTGTCGCAGTTGCTGGGCCTGCCGGACGCCACGCGATGGCACGACCGCGCCGAAGCCCTGCGGACCCGGGTCGAGAAGGCCTTCTGGCAGGAGGACCTGGGATTCTACGCGATCGCCCTCGACGGCGCGGGGGCGCCGTGCCGGGCCATCGGTTCCAATCCGGGCCACCTGCTGTTCTGCGGCCTGCCTTCGAAAGTGCGCGCCCACGCCGTGACGAAACAGCTGATGAGCGCCCGCTTCCGCTCCGGCTGGGGCGTGCGAACCCTGGCGACCGGTCAGGCGCGGTTCAATCCGATGAGCTACCACAACGGCTCGGTCTGGCCGCACGACACCTCGCTGTGCGCCGCCGGCATGGCCCAGTACGGCGAACGCCACGCCGTGGCCCTGCTGCTCAGCGAGATCTACGCCGCCGCCGCCCATTTCCACCTGCGCCTGCCCGAACTGTTCTGCGGCTTCGAGCGCCAGACGGGCGAGCCGCCCATCGCCTATCCCGTCGCCTGCCTGCCCCAGGCCTGGGCGGCGGGTTCGGTCTTCCTGATGCTCCAGGCCGCGCTGGGCGTGTCCATCGACGCCTTCGACGGCCGCGTCGACGTGGACGATCCCGTCCTGCCACCGGGCATCGAGCGGCTGAACGTCTGGAACCTGAAGGTGGGCGACGCCACGCTCGACCTCGCCTTCCGCCGCCTGGACGACCATACGGTCGTCACCAGCCGCAACAAGGTCGGCGACGTGCGGGTCCGAAGTGCCCGCTGACGCTCATCGCCCTTCGCGCGGCGGCAAGACGGTGGGCAGCGGCTCCTCCCGGGCGCTGCGCTGGTTCCGCTTGCGATACTGGCTCTGATACTCCCGGCGCTGCTTTGCCACCTCGTACAGAACGATACCCGAACTGGTGCCCAGATTCAGGCTTTCGACCATGCCGAACATCGGGACGGAGACGCACATTTCCGCGCGTTCCACGGCGCGGTCGCTGATGCCCGTGTTCTCGCTGCCAAACCACACGGCCAGCTTGGCGTGGGTCGTAAAGTCACCCTCGTGGAGATAGATGCTGGCCTTGCCTTTCACATGAGGCGAGGTGACGATCGACCTGAAATTCTTGCTCTCCAGGTAGTCGAAGCACTCGTCCGTGCTGTCGAACCGCCGCACGAAGGTCCACTTCACGGCCGATACGGACGTCTTGGACATGACGCGGTTTTCACGAAGATCCTGCCATTCGTCAGGAAGGGTTTTGCGCGGATCTACGACGTAGACTTTCTCGACGCCCAGGGCATTAACGTTCCTGATCACCGTGCCGATGTTGCCGATGTCCGCAGGGTCTTCGATGACGGCTATGAGGTTCTTGCAGCGGAACGGCTTGATCTCATCGGCACGTTTTCGCACAGTCCGCTTGGAACGGGTCTCTTCCTGGTCGATCATCATGGCACGCTGAAACTGAAGGATTAGGCAGTCTGGCCGCCGTCTAGGACGGCGTCCAGCAAGGTCAGACCAGCGCTCGCTCCAGGGCTTTCCTGAACACCGTCGGCAAAACGGCCCGCGCCGCCTCAGCCTCGGTCCAGATCAGGTCGCCCCCGTCCCGCCCCACCTGCACCTCCAGCGTCAGACTGAAGTGGGTGAAGACGTGGGCCACCGACCCCGCGTCGCGCCACGGCCCAGAGCCCGGCGGCGCGTCCTCTCCCCCGCCCCAGCCGGCGGTGGGCAAGCCCAGCATGCCGCCCAGCAACCCCTTGTCCGGCCGGCGCACCAGCCCGACGCGGCCCGTCGCGTCCAGCGCCACCCAGACGACGCCCGTTCGCTCCGGCTTGGCCGCCTTCGCCGCCTTGACCGGAAACCGCTCCGGCGCCTCCGAAGCGAGACCCGCGCACCACCCTGACACCGGGCAGCGGGGGCAATCCGGCGAGCGGGGGCGGCACACCGTCGCGCCGAGGTCCATCAGCGCCTGGGCCCAGTCGCCGGGTCGATCGTCGGCGACCAGAGAGGCCGCGAGGCTCCGCAGTTCCGGTCGGGCGGCGGGCAGCGGCGTCTCCACCACGAACAGCCGGGACATGACCCGCTCCACGTTGCCGTCCACCACGTTCGTCGCGCGGCCGAAGGCGATGGCGGCGACCGCCGCCGCCGTGTAGGGCCCCAGCCCCGGCAGGGCGCGCAGTCCCTCCTCCGTGTCCGGAAAGACGCCGCCGTGCTCCCGCGCCACCGCCCGCGCGCAGGCCAGCAGGTTGCGGGCGCGGGCGTAGTAGCCGAGCCCGGCCCAGGCGCTCATGACGTCCGCGTCGTCGGCGGCCGCCAGATCGGAGACGGTCGGCCAACGCCGGGTGAAGGCCTCGAAATAGGGGGCGGCGTGCACCGTCGTGGTCTGCTGCAGCATCACTTCAGACAGCCAGACCCGATAGGGATCGATCGCCTCAGTCGAGCCCGGCGGCGCCCGCCACGGCAGGGTGCGCGCATGGGCGTCGTACCAGTCCAGCAAGGCGCGGCGCAGGCCAGTCATCTCCTCCCCCATATCCCGTCATGGCCGGGCTTGTCCCGGCCATCCAGGATCGGAGTCACCGACCGTTTTCATGGATCGCCGGGACAAGCCCGGCGATGACGGGTATGAAGCGGCATGCGCCGTCCCCTGCCGACCGATGCCGAAGCGCGCGAGATTCTGGCGCGGCGCCGCACGCGCCCGGCGCCCAGGCCCGCGCCCCGCGCCGGCCGGGCCTTGCAGGACTTCATCAAGGAGATGGACCAGCGGTTCGGCCGCGGCGCCGGCGCGCTGGAGCCCCGCTGGCGCGAGATCGTCGGCGAACGGCTGGCCCGCGTCTGCCGCCCGCAAAAGCTGAGCCGCGGCCGCGACGGCAAGGGCGGCGTGCTCGAGCTGCGCGTCGCCGGCGCCGCCGCCCTGCTGGTCCAGCACCAGGCGGAAGAGATCCTGGGCAAGGTGAACCTGTTCCTAGGCGCCGGCTCGGTCGAGAAGCTGCGCATCGCCCAGGGCCCTGTGCCCCCCCTGCCCGAACCGACCGCCCGTCCCGCCCGCCCGAAAGGCCCGCCGCCGCTGAGCGCCGGCGAGGAGGCCGAACTGAAGGCGTCGGTGGCCGCCGCCTCCGGCCCTCTGGCAGAGGCGCTCGCCAAGCTGGGTCGCGCGGTCAGAGTCTAGCGCAACGCCTCTCATTCCCCATCAGGGGAGGGATGTCGGCGCGCAGCGACGACAGGGTGGGAAGGGCCGGGCGATCGACCCTCGGACCTGCGCCATGGTCGCTGCGGCCCTCCCACCCGTCCGATGCTGCGCATCAGCCACCCTTCTCTGACGGGGAGGGAAACCCCGGACGCCGCCGTTCGCCGTTGACAAAACTTCGCCGCACCTGTTCTCGACATGGTCGGGTCGCGCGCTTCGTCGGGAATCGCGCGACGATCCTCGTCCGCATCACGGGAACCCCGCCATGACCTCGCGCTCCTCCTTCCGCTTCGCCGCCATGAGCCGCCGGGCGGCCATCACCGGCGCGGCTCTGGCCGCCATGGCCCTGTCGGCGTGCGGAGGATCGGGCGGGGGCGCGGGCGCGGCCGAGGGCGACATGGCCAAGGGCGCCGCCGAAGGCGCCAAGGTCACCGTGGTCGAATACGCCTCGGTCACCTGCGTCGGCTGCGCCGCCTGGCAGCGGGACGTCTGGCCGCAGATCAAGTCGAAATACGTCGACACCAATCAGATCCGCTTCGTCTTCCGCGAGTTCCCGACCCCCCCGCAGGACGTGGCCGTGGCCGGCTTCCTGCTGGGCCGCTGCGCTGCCGCCAAGTCGGGCAACAGCGAAGACTATTTCAAGGTCGTCGACGACATGCTGGCCAGCCATCCGGGCCTGACGCCCGGCCAGCCGGGCTTCGCCGAGACGCTGCAGCGCATCCGCACCGGCTTGGGCTTCAGTCAGGAAGAGTATCTGACCTGCGTCACCGACGAGGCCGCCATCGCCCAGATGGAGGAGCGAATCCGCGCCGGCCAGGCGGCGGGCGTGACCGGCACCCCGACCTTCATGGTCAACGGCACGGTCGTGGCCGACCGCTCGGTCGAAGGCCTGTCGGCCGCCATCGACGCCGAACTGGCGAAGTAAGACCCGGTCCGGAGGCGCATCCAGACCCGATGCAGTTCCAGCGCCTCCGGCTCGTCGGCTTCAAGTCCTTCGTCGATCCGACGGAGGTCTTCATCGAGCCCGGGCTGACCGGCATCGTCGGGCCCAACGGCTGCGGCAAGTCCAACGTGCTGGAATCCATGCGCTGGGTCATGGGCGCCAACTCCGCCAAGGCCATGCGCGGCCAGGGCATGGAGGACGTGATCTTCGCTGGGGCCAGCGACCGCCCGGCGCGGAACTGGGCCGAGGTCCAGCTGACCATCGACAACGCCCAGCGAAAGGCGCCCCAGCCCTTCACCGACAGCGCGGTGATCGAGGTGTCGCGTCGCATCGACCGCGGCCAGGGCTCGACCTATCGCATCAACGGCAAGGAGGTTCGGGCGCGCGACGTCCAGCTGCTGTTCGCCGACGCCTCGACCGGGGCGAACTCTCCGGCGCTGGTCCGTCAGGGCCAGATCAGCGAGCTGATCGCCGCCAAGCCGCAGAACCGCCGCCGCATTCTGGAGGAGGCCGGCGGCGTGGCCGGTCTGCACACCCGCCGGCACGAGGCGGAGCTGAGGCTGCGCGCGGCCGAGACCAACCTCGAGCGACTGGAGGACATCGGCCGCGAGATCGAGGGGAATCTGTCCCGGCTGAAGCGCGAGGCGCGGCAGGCGGAGAAATACAAGAAGATCAGCGCCGAGATCCGCGCCCTGCAGTCCGCCTTGGTCTGGGTGCGCTGGAACGACGCCCGTCTGGCCGACGAGCAGGCGCGCGAGGATCTGGGCCAGGCGGACCGAGCCGTAGCCGAGACGGCGTCGGCTACGGTTCGGGCCCAGACGGCCGCGCTGAACGCGCAGGAGGCAATGAAGCCGGCGCGGGAGGAGGACGCGGTGGCGGCGGCGCTCCTGCACCGCGCGACGCTGGAACGCGACCGGCTGGACATGGCCGAGCAGGCGGCGAAGGCGGAGATCGATCGGCTGACGTCCGAGCGCGCCCGCATCGCGGCCGACGTGGAGCGGGAGGAAGGCCTGGCCCGCGACGCGCAGGCCGAGCTGGCGCGGCTGGACGAGACGCTGAGCGCCCTGAAGGCCGAAATCGCCGCCGCACCGCAGCGGGGGCCGGAGCTGGAAGCCGCTCTGTCGCAAGCCGAAAGCGCCCGCGCCGAGGCAGACGCCCAGGTCGAGCGCCGCGCCGGGGCCGTCGCCGCCACCGAGGCGCGGGTCGCCGCAGAGACCGCCCGCCTGCGCGACGCCGAGGCGCGGGTGGCCCGGGTGCGCGGCCAGTTGGAGCAAACGACGCGCGAGCAGGAGGCTTTGGGCCCGCTGGAGACGCCGGAATTGGCCGAGGCCCGCGCCGCCGTCGGGACCGCCCAGGCCGAGCTGACCGCTGCCCGCGCCGCCGTGGAGGCCGCCGAGGCTCGGCGCGGCGACCTGGCCCGGGCCGAGCAGGAGGCGCGTACTGCCGCCCGCGCGGCCGAGGACCGGCTGGGCCGCCTGCAGACGGAGGCGCGCGGCCTGGCGCAGTTGCTGACCTCCGCCCGGCGAGACCACGCCCCGGCGCTGGATCAGGTCACGGCCGACAAGGGCTATGAGGCCGCCCTGGCCGCCGTGCTGGGCGACGATCTGGACGCCGCGCTGGACCCGAAGGCCGCCGTCCACTGGGCCGGAGCCGAGCCGACGGCGCCCGTCTGGCCCGCCGGCGTCGAGCCGCTGGCGAAGCACGTGACGGCCCCGCCGCAACTCGCGGCCCGGCTGGCCCTGTGCGGCGTGGCCGACACGAGCGAAGCGGCCGCGCTGGCGAAGTCCCTGCCCGTCGGCGCCCGGCTGGTCACGCGCGAGGGCGACCTCTTCCGCTGGGACGGCTTCGTCGCCCGCGCCGAGGCGCCGCGCCCCGCCGCCGTCCGTCTGGCCCAGCGCACCCGTCTGTCGGAGCTGGAAGCCGAGATCGACGCGGGCAAGCCGGCGCTGGAAACCCTTCAGGCCGAGCTCAGGGCTGCGGCCGACGCCTTCCGCGCAGCCGAGGAAGAGCTGAAGACCGTGCGCCAGGCGCCTTTCGTTGCCGACAAGGCGCTGGCCGCCGCGCGCGATCGCGCCGAGAGCCTGAACCGCGACCAGGCCCGCCGCGAGGCCCGCGCCCAAGCCCTGACGGAGACGACCGCTCGACTGGAGGCAGAACTGGCCGAGGCGGAGGCCGCATTGGCGGCCGCGCGATCGGGCGATGCCCCCTCCGAGACGCTGGACGCCCTGCGCGCCGAACTCGCCGAGGCCCGGACCGCCGCCGAGGCCGCGCGGCAGGCGGCGTCCGCCGCGCGCGCCGCGCGCGACGCGGAGGCCCGCGACCATGCCTCGCGCGAGCAACGCCTGACGGGCCTGGAGCGCGCCCGCGACGGCTGGGCCGCCCGGTCCAAGGACGGCGCGGGGCGGATCAAGGCGCTGGAGGCCGACGCCGCCCGCGCCCTGTCGCTGCTGGAGACCGCCCGCGCGGCGCCGGAGGCCTTGGCCCAGAAGCGGGCGGGCCTGATGGACGCACTGACCTCGGCCGAAACGCGCCGCAAGGCCGCCGCCGACGCCCTGTCCGTGGCCGAGGGCGCGGCCCAAGAGGCGGATCGCGCCGCCCGTGCCGCCGAGGCCGAAGCCGGCAAGGCGCGCGAGGTCCGCGCCGGTCTGGCCGCCCATGCCGAGGCCGCAGCCGCCCGCCTGGCCGAGGCCGACCAGAAGGTGCACGAAACGGCCCAGACGTCGCCGGAAGAGCTGGGCCAGAAGCTGACCGACGAGGCGGTGGCCCGCCCGCCCGACGCCGCCGGGGCGGAGAGCCTGCTGTACGGTCTGGAGCGGGAGCGCGAGGCGTTGGGCGCGGTCAACCTGCTGGCCGAGGAGGAGGCGCGAGAGAGCGAGGACCGGCTGCAGACCATGCGCGGCGAACGCGCCGACCTGACCCAAGCCATCGCCAAGCTGCGCGACGGCATCGACGAGCTGAACGCCGAGGGGCGCGAGCGCCTGCTGGCCGCTTTCGACGTCATCAACGAGAACTTCAAGACCCTGTTCGAGGCCCTGTTCGACGGCGGTCAGGCCGAGCTGAAGCTGGTCGAAAGCGACGATCCGCTGGAGGCGGGGCTGGAGATCTTCGCCTGCCCGCCGGGCAAGCGTCTGGCGGTCATGAGCCTAATGTCGGGCGGCGAGCAGGCCCTGACGGCGGCGGCCCTGATCTTCGCCGTCTTCCTGGCCAATCCGGCGCCCGTATGCGTGCTGGACGAGGTCGACGCCCCGCTGGACGACGCCAACGTCGATCGCTTCTGCCGCATGCTGAACGAGATGCGGAAACGGACCGACACCCGCTTCATCGTCATCACCCACAACCCGGTGACCATGAGCCGCATGGATCGCCTGTACGGCGTCACCATGCCCGAGCGGGGAGTCAGCCAGCTTGTGGGCGTCGACCTGAAACAGGCCGAGACGCTTGTAGCCTAGCGCCCCAGCGCCCGACGCACGTCAGCCAGCGCCGGCCCCGCCAGCGCCCACGGCTCAACCACATATCGGTGAAACAGTCGCTTCGGATCGGCGACCAGGCGGAACAGCCATTCCAGCCCCAGCCGCCCCATCCAGCGCGGGGCGGCCTTCTGCACCCCCGCCTCATAGTCGAAGGCCGCGCCGACGTTCAGCACCACGCAGTCCGGCAAGGCGTCGAGGTGGTCGGCGATCCACAGCTCCTGGCGCGGCATGCCCATTCCGACCATCAGCACGTTCGGTTTGAACGCCGCGATCTCGCGCAGGATCTCCGCATTGTCGGCCGATCCCGCGGTCGCATCGAAATGGCCGTGACGGGTCCAGATACGCGCGCGGGGACGCCGCCTGCCGATCCTCTGCGCCGCCTCTTCCGCCACGCCGGGTGCGCCGCCCAGATAGAAGACCCGCCAACCCTCGCGGTCGGCCAGGCTCCAGAAATGGTCGCGCCAGTCCAGATAGGTGCACCGGTGCATCGGCCGGGCCGACAGCTTCAGCAGGCGCGCAAAGGCCAGCAGGGGGCGGGAATCCACCTCGATCAAGTCCGCGCGCCCATAGAAGCGGCGAAGCTCGGGCCTGGACCGCACCAGGGCCAGGCTGTGCAGGTTGTGGTTGGCGACGACCGCCTTGCGCCCTTCCTGGATCCAACGGCGCAGCCACAGCATGACCTCTTCAGGTCGGACCAAGTCCATGGCCTCGCCCAGGATGGCGACGCGCTCCTCTGGCCGCCGTTCCTGACGATGCGGCGTGCGCGCCCGGCGGCGACGATCCGGAGCCGCGGCGGCGACGGTGAGGGCGAGAGTTTCCTCAAACATGGCCGAACCCTGCCACGCGGCGCTGAAGGTCGGGTTCCCGGACGCGGTTAACGGATCGTCGTCAGATCAGATCAGTGTCGGTCGCGACGCGGTACGGGTATGCGGGTCTTCAGGAGCGCGACGGCGAAGACACAGTCGGCGCGTCTCAACAGCCACGCTGCTGGGCAGAAGCTCACCAAGGCGCCATGGTGGCGTCAGACGCCCCAAGGGCCCGCATCATCGAAAGAGACGACCATGATCCTCGCCGCCCTCGCCGCCGCCGCGCTGTCGGCGCCCGCCCCGCTCGCTGCCGTGCAGGATCCACTGACGTTCGACCAGACCGTCAGCTGCGCCGCCATGTTCTTCGTCCAGTCCAAGCAGTTGACCGTGCCGGAGGAGGTCGAGGCCTTCGAAATGGGCATGGTTGAGATGATCACTCGCGCGGAGGGCATGAACTCCGGCCTGACTCAGGATCAGATCATCGAGCAGGCGGCCATCCAAGCCGACGACATGATGATGCGGATCGATGCCGCCTCGGACGCCGATGCCAAGGCCGGCGTCATCGTCAACTGGGGCCCCGGCATGGTGGCCTGCATCGACGCCGTCCTGGCCTGACCGAAGACGGGAACGATCGACATGTCCCTGACGGCCGCCGCCCTGGCCTCCGCACTCGCCTTCGGACCCCCGCCCGCCTCCGCGCTGGCGCAGGATCCGCTGACGTACGAGAACTACGTCTCTTGCGCCGCCCTGTTTTTCCAGGTCGCCGCCGACACCCAGGACGCCGAACTGAAGGAGGCGCTGGAATCCGCCGTCGGCGTCATGCTGGTCCGCGCCACCCCGCTGGGCGAGGCGAAGGGCAAAACCCAGGATCAGGTCGTAGAGGACGCCGCGATCGAGTCGGTCGGCCTTGAAGACGCCATCGCCAGCCTGTCCGGCGCGGCGCGGGACGACCGCGTCCGCTCGCACGGGCCGGGCATCGACGCCTGCCTGGACGAAGTTCTGACCGAACGCTGAGGTTCAGGCCGCCGCAGTCGCCTCCACCAGATCGGCCAAGCGGGCCGCCGCGTCCGGTATGGCGACCGACCGTGCCCCCGCCGACATGGCGGTCAGGCGCGACGGGTCGCCGAGAATGTCCTCCAGGATCGAGGTCAGCCGTCTCGGCGTCGCTTGTCCTTCCGGCAGGCTGACGGCTGCGCCCACGTCCACGAGAGATCGGGCGTTCAGCGTCTGGTGGTCGTCGGTGGCGATGGCCAAGGGAATCAAAACGGAGGGCATGGCCGCGACCGCCAGTTCGGCGCACGTCGAGGCGCCGGCGCGACCGATCAGAAGGTGCGTAGTGGCCAGCAGTGCTGCCATGTCCCGGAAGAAGGGCGCGACCTCGGCCTTGATCCCCGCCTCAAGATAGACCTGCCGCGCCGCCTCCAGGCTCTCGGTTCTCGACTGTTGGAAGACCTCCAGCCGCGACCTCAGCGTCGCAGGAAGGGCTGCCAGGGCGTGCGGCACGGCCTCGGACAGCAGCCGCGCGCCTTGGCTGCCCCCCGTCACCAGAACGCGGATCGGAGCGTCGCCCGTCGGCGGAGAATAGGCGCGGTCGAAAAGAGGTCGGATCTCCGGCCGCACGGGACTGCCGACGACATGCACCCCCGCACGTCCTCTGATCGAAAAGGTCGAGGCCACCGCGTTCACCCGCTCGGCCAGCATGCGGTTGGTGCGCCCCAGCACCGCGTTTTGCTCATGGATCACGGTCGGCCTTCGATCCATGAGGGCGGCGATCAGCGCCGGCGCCGATGGATAGCCGCCGAAGCCGACGACCACCCGTGCCTCGGCTTCACGGAAGGCCGTCCGCGCTTGACGGGCGCCTCTCAGGATCGCCAGCCCCGCCTTCATCAAACCCACCGGCCCCCGCCCGGTCGCCGCGTCCAGGAACAGCCGGTCGTCGGCGGGGAAGCCATGCGCGAACTTCTCGCCGCGATGGTCGGTGGCCAGGATGACGCGCCAGCCCCGCGCGGACATCTCGCGCGCCAACGCCTCGGCCGGGAACATATGGCCGCCGGTGCCCCCGGCGGCGACGACGCAGGTGCGGCTCATGCCCGGCGCATCCGCTTGGTCATCTCGTCCCACGGCCACTGCATCGGCCCCGGCTCATACGCCCCCGGCCGTTTGCGGGTCAGCGCCAGCGCCAGGCCCATGGTCAGGCCCATGGCCAGCATGGACGAGCCGCCGTAGCTTATGAAGGGCAGGGTCATGCCCTTGGTCGGGATGACGTTCAGGTTCACCGCCACGTTGATGCAGGCCTGCAGCCCGATCAGCATGAACAAGCCCGCCGCCGCCGTCTGCTCGTAGGGGTCGCGCAGCCGCAGCGCCCGGCTGAGCCCCCGCACGACGATGAAGGCGTACAGACCGATGATCAGCAGCGACAGCATCAGGCCGAACTCCTCGGCGCCGACGGAGTAGATGAAGTCGGTGTGCAGGTCGGGCACGTGGCGCTTCATGACGCCCTCGCCCACGCCGCGCCCGACCAAGCCGCCGGCGCGGATGGCCTCCGACGCCCGGTCGATCTGGTGGGTGTCCTCCACGCCCGGCGAAACGAACTTGGCCACCCGCGCCCGCACGTGGTCGAAGGCGAAATACAGGCCGAACACCCCCGCCAGCACCATGCCGCCCAGCGCCGCCATCCACTTGAAAGGCACCCCGGCCATGAAGAACACGGCCATGAAGGTCGTCGTGATCAGCAGGGTCTGGCCGATGTCCGGCTGCAGCAGCAACAGCCCCACGGTCAGGGCGTAGGCGACGAAGGCGATGGTCACGCCCGGCACCCCCTGCCCCTTCTGCGCCTCGGCGAACATCCAGGCGGAGAAGACGATGATGGCCGGCTTGGCGAACTCCGAGGGCTGCAGGCCGAAGGGGCCGATGTTGATCCACCGCGCCGCGCCCTTGGCCTCGTGCCCGATGAACGGCAGCAGGATCATCACCCCGATCGCGCCCAGCAGAGCCAGCACGGCGATCCGCCGCACGCCCCGCGGGCTGAGCAGCGAGGTGGTCAGCATGGCGCCCAGGCCCAAAGCGACGAAGACGATCATCCGGATCGAATAGTGGAAGGGGTCGGTGATCCCGTCCTCGGCCAAAATCGCCGCCGGGCTGGAGGCGAACGACAGCGACACCCCGACGGCCATCAGCGCCAGCGCCGCGCCCAGCAGGCCGCGATCCACCGTCCAGAACCATTTGGCGACGGCGCTCTGGTCGGACCTGGAAAAGGCGGGCGTGTAGGCCTGGCTGGTCATGATTGGTCAACCATGTCCGAAAGGTGTGGCCCCGAGGTTAAGCACCGCGGCGCGGAACGCCTCTCCCCGCGCCTCGAAATCGGGGAACTGGTCGAAGCTGGCGGCGGCGGGGCTGAGCAGCACCACCTCGTCGCGCCCGGTCGCGGCGGCCGCGTGGTAGGCCTGACCGACGGCGGTCGCCATGTCGCCGCTGATCCGGTGCGGCGTGTCGCCCAGCGCGGCGGCGAAGGGGCCCGCCGCCTCGCCGATCAGGAAGGCCTCCTGCACGCGGGGGAACAGGTCGTCGAGGTCGTCGATGCCGCCCGCCTTGGCCCGGCCGCCAGCGATCCAGAAGACCCGGTCGTAAGATGAGAGCGCCTGCCGCGCCGCGTCGGCGTTGGTGGCCTTGGAGTCGTTGACGAAGGACACTTTGCCGAGACGGCCGACGGTTTCCATGCGGTGGGCGAGGCCTGGAAAGGTGAGGAGCCCTTCGATGACTGCTTCATGTTCCAGCCCGAGATTTCGCGCCGCCATGAAGGCGAACGCAGCGTTCTGCGCGTTGTGCCGCCCCGGCAGCGAAATGGCGGGCGTCAGGTCGACCAGCTCGATATGGTCGAAGACGATCTTCCGACCCATGGCTTCCACGCGGCCGCCGGGAACCCAGTGGCTGGGATGATCCTCCTCGTATTGGTCCCCAGGCTGCAACTCCACTTCGCTGTCAAAGGTCACGATTTCCCGGACTTCACGCCCCTCCGCGGCCAGAGACGTCGCGATGGACCGGCCCCACTGATCGTCGACGCCCACCAGCGAGAGCCACGCTTGATTGAACATACGCGCCTTTGCGGCGACGTAGCCCTCCATGCCGCCATGGCGGTCCAAGTGGTCCGGACTGATGTTCGTTAGGATCGCGACGGTTGGCGCGAATGAGGTCGTCAGATCCAGTTGATAGCTGGAGACTTCGATAACGTAGGTCGCCCCTGCAGTCGGAGCGGGCAAGGCGAGGACGCCGATGCCGATGTTGCCGCCGACGTGGACGGTCCATCCCGCCTGTTTCAGCACCCAGCCAATCAGGGCCGTGGTCGTGGATTTTCCGTTGGTGCCGGTAATCGCGATGACGGCTGGCCGCTCCCCCTCCGGCAGCGCCGCGATCGCCCGCGCGAACAGCTCCACGTCGCCGACGATCTCGACGCCCGCGGCCTTGGCCTTGTCGACCGTCCAGTGCGGCTTGGGATGCGTCAGCGGCACGCCGGGGGACAGCACGAGCGCCGCGAACTGCGACCAGTCGGCGGTCGTCAGGTCTTCGACGGCGAACCCCTCGGCCTCGGCCTGCATGCGGCTGGAGATGCCGTCGTCCCACAGGACCGGTTCGGCGCCCCCCGCCTTCAGCGCGCGGGCCGCCGTCAGCCCCGACCGACCCAGGCCGAAGACCGCGACGCGCCGCCCCTCGAAGCCCGGGACCGCGATCATCTCAGCGCAGCTTCAGCGTCGCCAGGCCCGCCAGCGCCAGCATGGCCGACACGATCCAGAAGCGGATGACCACCGTGGATTCCGGCCAGCCCATCTTTTCAAAGTGATGGTGGATCGGCGCCATGAGGAAGACCCGCTTCTTGGTCGCCTTGAAGTAGCCGACCTGGATCATCACCGAGGCGGCCTCCAGCACGAACAGGCCGCCGACGATGCCCAGCACCAGCTCGTGCTTGGTCATCACAGCCACGGCGCCCAGCGCGCCGCCCAGCGCCAGCGAGCCGGTGTCGCCCATGAAGATCTTGGCCGGCGGGGCGTTGTACCACAGGAATCCCGTCCCCCCGCCGATGATGGCCGCCAGGAACACCGCCAGCTCGCCTGCGCCCGGCACATGGTGGACGCCCAGATAGTCGGAAAAGACGAAGTTGCCGGTCAGATAGGCGATCACGCCGAACGCCGCGGACGCCATCATCACCGGCACGATGGCCAGGCCGTCCAGCCCGTCGGTCAGGTTCACGGCGTTGGAGAAGCCCACGATCGTGAAGGCCGCGAAGGCCACGTAGAACCAGCCGACGTTCAGCAGCACGTCCTTGAAGAAGGGGAAGGCGATCGACGTCTCCAGACCTGGCGAGGTGGGGGACACCGTCATCCACAGCACCGTCAGCACGCCGGCGACCACCGCCACGATGACCTGCCAGAACAGCTTTTGCTTCGACGTCAGCCCGGCCGAGGTCTGTTTGGTGACTTTGGCGTAGTCGTCGATGAAGCCCAGCACGGCGAAGGCGGCGGTCACCAGCGACACGATCCAGATGTACGGATTGGTCAGGTCGCCCCACAGGAACACCGCCACGGCGATGCCCGCCAGGATCATCAGACCGCCCATGGTCGGGGTGCCGACCTTGGACAGGTGGCTGACCGGGCCGTCGTCGCGGATCGGCTGGCCCTTGCCCTGCTTCTGGCGCATCCAGCTGATGAAGCGACTGCCCATGGCCACCGCCACGATCATGGCCGTCGCCATGGCCAAGGCCACGCGCACCGTCTGGTACTGGACCAGGTTCAGCAGCGGATAATCCTGCGCCACGTCGGCGTAATAGAGATACAGCAGGTAGAACATCAGGCGGCCCCCTCATCCGTCCGATCCAGATCCGCCAGGGCGCGCGCGATCTGCGACGCCTTCGACCCGTTCGATCCCTTGACCATCACCACGTCGCGCGGCGCGACCAGATCGCCGACCGCGTCGGCCAGATCCGCGGCGGTCTCGCGCCATTCGCCGCGCCGCTCGGGCGCGATCGCCTCGTGCAGGGCCCGCATCGCCGGCCCGGCGGTGTGCACCACGTCCAGGCCCGCCGCCTCGATCGCCTCGGCCAGGCCGGCATGCAGGGCCCGCGACTGGCCGCCCAGTTCCAGCATGTCGGTCAGCATGACGATGCGCCGGCCGCCCGGCTCCACCGCTCGCGCGCCCAGACTGGCGAAGCCGGCCTTCATCGACAGCGGATTGGCGTTGTAGCTCTCGTCGATCAGGGTGAAGGCGCCGCGCGGCAGGCGCACGGTCCGCACTTGGCCGCGGCCGGCCAGCGGCGAGAAGTTCGCCAGCGCCTCCAGCCCGACGTCCACCGGCACGTCCAGGGCGTCCAGCATCAGCAGCACTGCCAGACTGTTGAGTCCCCAGTGGAAGCCGGACTGTCTGAGGCGGAAGACGTGGTCGCGGCCCAGCACGGTCGCCTCGACCCGGGCGCCGTCGGCGTCGGGCGTGAAGTCGATCAGGCGCGCGGCGTCGTCCTGCGACGTGCCGAAGGTCAGCACCCGCGCGCCCTTGCGCAGCGCAGCGCCGCGCAGGACCTCCAGCCAGGCGTTGTCGGCGTTGATCACCGCCGTGCCGCCCGGGCCCAGGCCTTCGAAGATCGCCGCCTTCTCGCGCGCCACCCCGGCCTCGCCGTCGTCGAAGGCCTCGATGTGGACGGGACCGACAGTGGTCACGCAGGCGGCGTGCGGCTGGACAATACGGGCCAGCGGGCCGATCTCGCCCGGCGCGTTCATGCCGATCTCGAAGACGGCGCGCTGCACCCTCGCGGGCATGCGGGCCAGCGTCAGCGGCACGCCGATGTGGTTGTTGAAGCTCTTCACCGAGCCGTGCGCCGGCCCCGCCAGATCGAGACCCGCCTTGATCGCCTGGGTCACGCTGGTCTTGCCGACGCTGCCGGTCACCGCGCCACGTCGGACCTGAGGCGCCCGGTCGCGCGCCGCCGCGCCCAGCCGCTCCAGCGCCTTGAGCGCGTCATCGACGACGATGCAGGGCCTGCCGTCGACCGGCCGCTCGACCAGCGCGCCCGCCGCGCCCACCGCGAAGGCGCTCCCCGCGAACTCGTGCCCGTCGCGCACGCCGCGGAGCGCCACGAACAGGTCGCCGGGTTCGACCTCCTTGCTGTTGAAGGTCACGCCGGTCGCTTCGAACGCCCCGCCCTCGATCCGTCCGCCGGTCGCCAGCGCGATCTCCGTGGCGGTCCACAGAACGGCCATCACCCTTCCCCGCTCGCCGGGGAAGGTGGCAGGCGGAGCCTGACGGATGGGGTGGCTGCCAACGACGGCCTGTTGGGCGAAAGGCGAGCCGACCGGCTCCGACCGCGTTTCACCCCCCATCCGTCTCGCTCCGCGAGCCACCTTCCCCCGCAAGGGGGGAAGGAGATGACGGCGAACTCACGCATGCGCTTCCCTCAGGGCCTCGGCTGCGACGGCGACGTCGTCGAAGGGATGAGTCGTGGAACCCACGATCTGACCCCTCTCATGCCCCTTTCCGGCGACGACGACCACATCCCCCGCGCGGCCCATTTCAACGGCGTGAAAGATGGCCTTGCGCCGGTCGCCGACTTCCTCGGCGCCGACCGCGCCCTTCAGCACCTCCGCGCGGATCGCGGCCGGGTCTTCCGAGCGGGGATTGTCGTCGGTGACCACCGCCACGTCGGCCAGCCGCGCCGCGACCTCGCCCATCAGGGGGCGCTTGCCCTTGTCCCGATCGCCGCCCGCCCCGAAGACGACGATCAGCCGCCCGCGCGCATGGGGGCGCAGCGCCGTCAGCACCGTCTCCAGCCCGTCGGGCGTGTGGGCGTAGTCGACGTAGACCTCGGGCCCGCCCGCCGGTCCGGCCACGCGCTGCAGCCGGCCCTCGGCGCCCTGGATCGTCTCCAGCGCCGCCAGCACGTCCTCCACCTTCGAGCCGGAAGCCACGCACAGGCCCGCCGCCACCAAGGCGTTCGAGGCCTGGAAGGCGCCGGCCAGCGGCAGCAGCACTTCACGCGTCACGCCCCCGGCGTCGATCGTCAGCCGCTGCCCCTCAGGCACGGCCTCGCGTCCGATCAGGGTGAGGTCGCGGCCGCGCTGGCCCACGCCGTAGATGCCCAGACCCGACATCAGGCCGGCCGCGGCGAAGCGGGAATAGGCGTCCGAGTCGGCGTTCAGCACCGCGGTCCGCCCGCGCGGCAGCAGGGTCTCGAACAGCCTCAGCTTGGCGGCGCGATAGGCCTCCATGTCGCCGTGGTAGTCGAGATGGTCCTGGCTCAGGTTGGTGAAGCCGGCGGCCGTCAGCCGGATGCCGTCGATACGGCGCTGGTCGATGCCGTGGCTGCTGGCTTCCAGCGCCAGATGGGTCACGCCTCGCCCGGCCAGCTCCGCCGTCAGGCGCGCCGCGTCGCCGGCGTCGGGGCTGGTCAGACCGGGAGGCGTCAGGGTCTCGACGCCCGCGCCCGTCTGCATCACCGTGCCGAGCGTGCCCATGCTGGCCGAGGCGTGGCCCAAGGTGGCCCAGATCTGGCGGCAGAAGGCGGCGACCGAGGTCTTGCCGTTGGTGCCCGTCACGGCGACGCAGGTCTTAGGCTGGGCGCCGTAGAAGCCACGGGCCGCCAGCGCATAGGCGCGACGCACGTCGGCCGAGGTGACCAGCACCGGCGCGGCTTCCTTCGGCGTGCCGGACGGCGCCAGCACGGCCGCAGCCCCCTTGGCCAGCGCCTGCGGAATGAAGGCTCGACCGTCCGCCGCCGTGCCCGGCAGCGCCACGAACAGCGATCCGGCGTCCACGCGCCGGCTGTCGGCCGTCACCCCGGTGATGACCGGGTCGGCGGGCACGTCTCGGCGCAGGATGTCGGACAGACGCAGCGCGCTCATCCCAGGTCGCGCTCCATGTCTGCGAGCGTCGGGATCTTCTCGCCGTCGGCGGTGCGCCAGCGGTCGGCGCGGCGCTCCACGCCCACCAGCGGCGCGATGCGGTCGGCGATGCGGCCCACCGCCGGCGCCGCCACCGCGCCGCCCAGCCGTGACCCGGCCGACGGCTCGTCCACCAGCACGAAGATGGCGTAGCGGGGGCCGTCCAGCGGCCCGTCGGTGGGGAAGACGGCGGCGAAACTGCCGATGCCGAGGGCGGGATCGTAGCGCGTCCCGGTCCATTTGTTGGCCGAGCCGGTCTTGCCCCCGACGCGCAGGCCCGGCGCGTCGGCGGCGCCGCCCGATCCCCGCACGACGTTGCGCCGCATCAGGTCCAGCAGCAGGATCGACGTCGACGCCTGCAGCACCCGACGCGGCTCGGCCCCCGCCCCGCCCTTGCGGATCGACAGCGGCACGTGGAACCCGCCGTTGGTCAGGGGCAACATGGCGGTCACCGCCTGAACCGGCGTCACCATGATGCCGTAGCCGAACGACAGCGACGCCAGCGTCGAATCCGACCACTCGCGCGGCAGGACCGGCGCGGCGGACTCCTTCAGCTCCAGCGGCGCGGCGTCCAACAGGCCCAGTCGGGTGAAATAGTCCCTCATCCCGGCCGGCCCGACCTGAACGGCCAGCCGCGACGTGCCGATGTTGGACGACTTCAGATAGACGTCCTCCAGCGTCATGACCCGGTTTTGCGCATGGAAGTCGTCGATCGCGCGATTGCCGATCATGAAGGTCTCGGACGCGTCGAACAGGGTCGTCATGTCGGCCAGGCCGCGGTCGACGCCCGCCGCCACGGTGAAGCTCTTGAACACCGATCCCATCTCGTAGTGGCCGGACGTCGCCAGATTCTTGGGCTGGTCGAAGGGCCAGCTGGCCATGGCCAGGATCTCGCCGGTGTGGACGTCGGCCACCACCGCGACGCCGGCCTTGGCGCCCGTCTGGTCCATGGCGGCGGCCAGTTCGCTCTCGACGATGCCCTGGATGCGCAGATCGATCGACAGGGGCACGGCCGAGCCGTCGATTCCGGCCTGTTTCAGCTCGCCGTCCAGAGCCAGCTCCGCGCCCGTCAGACCCTTGCCCCAGGCGTCCGACACCCCGATCACGTGCCGCGCCGATCCGCCCAGCGGATAGACCCGGCCGTCCTCCTGCTCGAAGTCGACCCCGCCCAGGCCCAGGGCGTGCACCCGCGCCTTCTGCTGGGGCGTCATGGCGCCCATGACCAGCACGCGACGGTCGCCGTCCAGCGCGCGACGCAGGCGGCGGGCGTCGACCTCCGGCAGGGCGCGGCGGATCTGGGTGAAGGCGAAGTCCTTGTCCCACACCTCGGCCGGATCGACGTACAGGCCCCAGAAGACGACGTTGGTGGCCAGCAGCCGGCCGTTGCGGTCGACCAGATCGCCGCGCGTCAGCTGACGCTCCACGCCGCCGCCCGCGCCGTCCAGCACCGGCGCGGCCAGCGCGGACCAGGCCGCGCGCAGGCCCAGACAGGCGAAGACGACGCCGAACACGGCAAGGATCAGGAAGATGCGGACCCGCGTGTCCTCCTCCGGTCGGGCCTGCGCCCGCGACCGCTCGAAGGCGTGCTCGATCCACCAGAGGACGGCAGTCAGGCGACGCCACGACGGCGGACGCGGCAGACGTGGCGCGGGACCCGGGCGGTGATGCGGGGTGACCGTCACTGCGCCGCCCCCTCGACCGGAACGAGGGCCGGCGCGGCCTCGTCGGCGGGCGCGACGACCGGGACGGGCACGGGCGCGGGCTCGACCTCGTCCAGCTCGGTCTCCTCCACGCGCTGGTCGGCGTCGATAGGGGCCAGGCCCAAGCTCTTCGACAGGGCGTCCAGCCGGGCGGGGCTTTCCAGCCGGGCGGCCTCGGCGCGCAGCAGGCGCACGCGCTGGCGGTCCTGGGCGATCTCGGCCTCCAGCTCGGCGATGCGCGTCGCCTCGCGTTGGGCGCCGGCCTTCACCAGATAGACCGAACACAGCATGGCGCCGACGCAGACCACGCCGATGATCTCGATCCAGCGGACGCCGCGGATCTTCCAGTCGAACAGTCGGCGGACGACGGCGGGCGTCTTCATGCGGCCATCCCCCAGGCCGGGGCGTCGGTGCGGACGGCGGCGCGCAGCTTGGCCGAGCGGGCGCGGGGATTGGCGGCGATCTCGGCATCCGTCCCCTCGCGCGCGCCCTTGAACAGCAGGGTGAAGGTCGGCGCACGGGTCGAGGCCGCCTGCGGCAGGTGGCGCGACCCCCCGGGCGCATTGCCGCTGCGCTCGGCCAGAAAGGCTTTCACGATCCGGTCTTCCAACGAGTGGAAGGTCACCACCGCCAGCCGTCCGCCGGGCTTCAGGCGCGCCTCCGCCGCCGCCAGTCCGCGCTCCAGCTCGCCCAGCTCGTCGTTCACGGCGATGCGCAGGGCCTGAAAGGTGCGCGTGGCCGGATGGATCGGCGCGCCGCGCCGCCCGCCCAGCGCCTTCTCCACCACCTCGGCCAGGTCCAGCGTGCGCTCGAAGGGGCGTTCCGTCCGGCGGCGCAGGATGGCCGTGGCGACCCGGCCCGACTGCCGCTCCTCGCCGTACTGCTTCAGGACATGCGCCAACGGCCCATGGTCCCACGTATTGACGACGTCCGCCGCCGTCGGGCCTTGCCCCGACATCCGCATGTCCAACGGCCCGTCGCGCAGGAAGGAAAAGCCGCGCCCGGCCTCGTCGAGCTGCATCGATGAGACGCCGATGTCGAAAACGACGCCGTCCAGGGGCTGGTCGACCGCTTCGGCCAGATCGCCGAAGGCCGTCTCGACCAGGCGGAAGCGGCCAGGGAAGTCGTTGGCCACGGCTGCCGCGTGCGGGCGCACGGTCGGATCGCGGTCCAGGCCGATCACCTCAGCCCCCGTCGCCAGGATGGCGCGGGTGTAGCCGCCGGCGCCGAAGGTGGCGTCGACCATCACGTCGCCGGCCTTCGGTGTCAGCGCGTCGAGCACCTGATCGATCAGGACAGGAACATGAGGCGCGGCGCTCATTGGCCGCCCTGCGTCTTCAGCTGCGCCGCTAGCCGCAGGGCGCCCAGTTCGGCCAGACCTTCGCGCGCGACCTTGCGCTGTTCGGCACGGCGGGCGGCCCAGGCCTCCTTGCTCCAGATCTGGAACCGGTCGCCCAGCCCCACGATCATCACGCTGTCGCCCAGACCCGCCTCGGCCACCAGGCTCTCCGGCAGGGTGATGCGGCCGCCGCCGTCGAACGCGAGGCGGTTCTGCTCGCCCAGCACCTGCCATTCCAGCGCCGACCGCTGGGCCGAGCCGAACGGCAGCGACTGGATCATCTCGACGTAGACGGCGAACAGGTGGTCGCCCCCCGCCTCCAGGCAGTCGGCCTCGATGGAGGGGAAGCAGAAGACGCGGTGCTCGGCGCCGTTGTCGGCGGTGCGGAACTCCTGCGGGATCAGCAGGCGGCGCTTGCCGTCCAATTGTTTCTCGAACGTCGAGAGAAACACGCCCCGCCCCACTGAAAGACCCGAAGGTCCGCCCTGAAATCCCTCGAACGCGCCCCGCGCGTCCGCCCTGCCTCGATCAAGGTTTATGGGATATCATGGGATCAGATGGGTCACAATGGGATTGGTTGACGGATTTTTACCTCTTCGACCTCTGCGCGCCGGAACAATACTGGAACATATGAGTATCCACAGAGCTGTGGACTGATTTGGCGGCGGTCGCACACCGGATGAACGGAACCTGCACCGGCGCCCGACGCTCCCGTTCAGGCCGGAACGGCCAAGGTGCGGTCGGTCCAAACTCTCTCTCCGGAGCCTTTCCAAATGACTTCAAAAGCCCTGGCGCTCGGCGTCGCCCTCGCCGCCCTGACCTTCGCCCCGGCCGCCCTGGCCCAGTCCCAGCCCGGCGGCGGCGGCGCGCCGATCGTGGTGCAGGCCGTGGTCGATCGGCCGGCGCTGACGCTGGCCGCCCATGGCGAGGTCAAGGTGGCGCCCGACATGGCGACGGTGAACTTCGGCGTCGTCACCGAGGCCCCGACGGCGCAAGAGGCCATGGCCCAGAACGCCGCCCGCATGGCCGAGGTCACCGCCGCTCTGCGCCGCGCCGGCATCGACCCGCGTCTGGTCCAGACCTCGGGCCTGAACCTGTCGGCGCAATACGACTACGTCGAGAACAACCCGCCGCGCCTGCGCGGCTATCAGGCGTCGAACCGCGTCACCGTGCGCGTCGAGGATCTGGCACGCACCGGTCAGGTCGTGGACGCCGTGGTGGCCGCCGGCGTCAACCAGATCGACGGCATAGGCTTCGGCCTGAAGGATCCGTCGGCGGCCGAGAACGAGGCGCGGGTGCTGGCCGTGCGCGCGCTGCAGGAAAAGGCGGCGCTGTACGCCCAGGCCCTGGGCGTGCCCTTGGGCGGCATCCGCAATCTGACCGAGGGCGGCGGCTACGTCCCGCGCCCGCCGATGCCGATGTACGCCCGCACCGAAATGGCCGCCGACGGCATGGCCACCTCGGTCGCCCCGGGCGAGCTGACGGTCCGGATCGACGTGACCGGGGTGTATGATCTTCAGCGTTGATGTCTGCCGGCTTGCTTCCTGCCTTCCCCGCTTGCCGGGGAAGGAAATCAGCCGCTGATCCGGTCGAAATCCGCCACGCGGCCCATCACCGCGCGGATCTGGCCGAGCAGCTTCAGGCGGTTGTCGCGTTCGGCGGGGACGTCGGAGTTGACCAGCACGGCCTCGAAGAAGGCGTCGACGGGCGCGCGCAGGGCCGACAGGGCGCGCATGGCGGCGGCGAAATCCTCGGTCTCCAGCGCCTGATCCACCGCGGTCTGGGCGGCGGCGGCGGCGAAGGCCAGCGCGGTCTCCTCGGCCGGCTGGTTGGGCAGGCCGGTCTGGACCATGCCCGTGGGAACGTCGCCCTTCTTCGCCTCGGCCTTGAGGATGTTCGAGGCGCGGCGGTGCCCGGCCAGCAGGTTGGCCCCGTCGTCGGTCGCCAGGAAGGCGTCCAGCGCCTCGACCCGCCGCACGATGCGGACCAGATCGTCGTCGCCCAGCGCGAACACGGCGTCGACAAGGTCGTGGCGCTTGCCCTGATCGCGGAGGAGGACCTTCAGGCGGTCGGCGAAGAAGGCGAGGAGGTCACTGAAAAGGGTGATGGCTCGAGGCGTGTTCGTGCGGAGAAACGCGAGGGCCTTGGGTCGGTCGAAGGCCGTATCGGTCTCTCGCCAGATCGCCTCAGCGGCCCGCTGAAGGCCAGCGTCCGATAGCTCCGCCGCTAGCCTGTCGTGCTCATCGATCTGCATCCGCTGCTGCTGGAACATGATGCGTGCGGCAGGAGCGCCGAGTAGCAGGCGCATCGGAGCGCGAGAACCCGATTCTAGGAGAATCCTGATCACCCCTAGCGCGGCGCGGCGGAGGGCGAACGGGTCCTTCGATCCCGTCGGCTTTTCGTCGATGGCGAAGAAGCCGACCAGGGTGTCCAGCTTGTCGGCCAGGGCGACGGCGACCGTGAGCGGCGCGGTCGGAACGGCGTCAGAAGGACCCTGCGGACGGTATTGTTCGCGGACAGCCCAAGCGGTTCGCTCGCGTAGATCATTGGTCCAAGTCACCGAGCCTCTGAGCGACTCGGGCAGTTCAGCAAGCCCGCCCGCGTAGTAGCCGCCCATGATGCCTTGAAGTTCGGGGAACTCGCCGACCATGCCGCTGGCCAAGTCGGCCTTGGCAAGACGAGCCACGAGCGCCGCTTCGTCGGGATCGGCACCCACCAGCGGCGCGATCTCGCGGGCGAGGGCGGCGATGCGCTCGACGCGATCGGCCATCGTGCCCAGCTTCGCGTGGAAGGTGACGCCCTCCAGCTTCTTCAGCCAGGCGTCGAAGCCGGTCTTGCGGTCCTCGTCCCAGAAGAAGCGGGCGTCGTTCAGTCGTGCGGAAAGGACGCGGCTGTTGCCGGCGGCCAGCGTGCGGTTCTCATCGGTCGTCTGGACATTGGCCACCACGACGAAGTGGGGAGCCAGATTGCCCGACTTCGGATCGCGGACGGCGAAGTACTTCTGGTGTGTCTTCATCGACAGCCGGATCACCTCCGGCGGCAGGTCGAGGAATGCGGGGTCCATATCCCCGACCGTGGGCACAGGAAACTCGACTAGGCCCGCGACCTCGTCGGCCAGTCCCTCGTCCTCCACCAGTTCGAGGCCAAGCATGGCGCAGTTGGCACGGCCGACCTCCAGAATCTGGCGGCGACGCTCAGCCGCGTCGATCGTCACGAACCGGCGGGCGAGACCTTCCCGATAGCTGGCGAAGTCGGTCACGCTGAAAGGGGCAAGATCGGCGGGATCTCGCGCCATGAACCGGTGCCCCTCGGTGACTTCGCCGGACGCGACGCCGTCCACGTCGAACGGCACGACCTCGCCGTCGAACAGGCAGACGATCCGCTTCAGCGGCCGCACCCAGCGCAGCGTGCCGGTGCCCCAGCGCATCGACTTCGGCCAGGGGAAGCCGCGCACGATCTCGTCGACCATGGCGGGGATCAGGTCTGCGGTGGCCCGGCCCTTCTGGCTGATGACGGCGAACAGGACGCCGTCGCGTTCGACCAGCTGGTCGCGGGTCAGGCCGGTCTTGCGCAGGAAGCCTTCCAGCGCCGGTTCGGGCGCGGTCGCCTTGGGCCCCTTCAGTTCCTCTTCGCGGTCGGGCGTGGCGGCGGGCAGGCCATCGACGACCAGCGTCAGGCGGCGCGGCCCGGCGTAGGTGGTCAGGGCGTCGAAGGTCAGCCCGGCGGCCTTCAGCCGGTCGGTCGCCATCCGCTCCAGATCGCGCGCGGCGCCCGCCTGCATGCGGGCGGGGATCTCTTCGGAGAACAGTTCGAGAAGGAGTTGGGGCATTTATCGTGATGCAGGCTCAAGAGGCGTGTCGGACAAGTACTGACGCAGTTCGGCGGCGTCGGCCTTCGGAATGTCCGGCAACATCACCCGCAGAGTGTGGCCGCCCCAAAGCCTGCCCTTGAACTCATAGGTCCAGTCGGTGATCCGGTCGGCGTCGAATATGACGGGCGAGCCGGCCCGCAACGCCCGAATGTCGCGCGGCTCGTTAATCAGGACGCCTGCGAATCCCGTGCCCTGCGAACGCACTTCGGCCACCCATATATGCTCAACAGCTCCGCTGTCGGCGTCCAAGGCGACCTTGACGGCAGGATGCCGAACGCCTTCGTCCCCCACGCGGCGCCAGAACACCGGCAACGTCGCCTGCGCTTCCCTGATCGCGGCGTTCATGGCGGCGTCGTCGGCGCTGTAGTCGATGACGTTGTCGGACTGAGCGCGCGCGCCGCCGGCGGCGCCCACGCCCATCAGAACGGCGGCGACCAGAAGAATGAGGCGCATCACGCCCGCGCCCTTTCCTGTTCGACCCACTCCGTCGCGCAGGCTTTGCACAGGTCGCGGATGCGGCCGATGTAGCTCTGGCGTTCGGCGACGGCGATGGCGCCGCGAGCGTCCATCAGGTTGAACAGGTGCGAAGCCTTCAGCACCTGGTCATAGGCGGGCAGGACCAGGCGCTGGTCCTGCGGCCCGCGCATCTCCAGCAGGCGGCCGACCTCGGTCACCATGTCCTCGAACCGGCGTTTCAGCCCGTCGACGTCATAGCCGTGGAAATTGGCCTGGGACTGCTGGCGCTCGTTCTCCAGGAAGACGTCGCCGTAGCTGAGGCCCTCGTCATTGAAACGCAGGTCATAGACGTCGTCGACGCCCTGCACGTACATGGCCAGACGCTCCAGCCCATAGGTCAGTTCGCCGGAGACGACGTCCACCTCTATGCCGCCGACGCCCTGGAAATAGGTGAACTGCGTCACCTCCATGCCGTCGCACCAGACTTCCCAGCCCAGGCCCCAGGCGCCGACGGTGGGGTTCTCCCAGTCGTCCTCGACGAAGCGCACGTCGTGCAGTTTCGGGTCGATGCCGATCTCTTTCAGCGAGCCGAGATAGAGGTTCTGCAGGTTCTCCGGGTTCGGCTTCAGGATGACCTGGAATTGGTAGTAATGCTGGAGCCGATTGGGGTTTTCGCCATAGCGGCCGTCGCCGGGGCGGCGGCTGGGCTGGACGTAGGCGGCTTTCCACGGGCGGGGGCCCAGCGCGCGCAGGACGGTGGCGGGATGCAGGGTGCCGGCGCCGACCTCGACGTCATAGGGCTGCAGCAGGGCGCAGCCCTGCGCGCCCCAGTAGCGCTGGAGCGTCAGGATCAGGTCCTGGAACGAGAGGGGTCTGTCGGCGGCCACGGAACCTCTGGGAGCGGGCATGCGGAAACGGCGGACCCTGATAGGGCCCGCCGCTTCCCAACTCAACCGATGGCCCGAGGACGAAGGACCGAAGACGGACTTACGCCTGAGGGTCGGTCTGCTCCTCGTCTTCACCCGCCGGGGGCGCGGCCTCGACCGGCTGGTCCTCATCGATCGGTTCGGCGGTCGTGGGGGCCTGCTCCTGGCCCTCGGCCGTGGTCTGGGCCGGCGGGGCGGCGTCTTCAGCCGCCGGAGCCGGCTGGGCCGGTTCGGCCGGCGTGACGGACTGCTCGTCGCCCATGGCGGCCTGGCTGGCCGACGGCGTCAGCACCTTGTCGATGGCGAAAACCGCGCCGTTCGAGGCGTCGATGTCGGCCGTCACCACCGTGGCGCCGTCGATCTTGATGGCGTCGCCGGTGCCGTCCAGCTGGACCTGAGCGCCGCCCGCGGTGGGCACGCCGCCGCGGGCGCCGGTGATCTGGCTGGACTGAACGTCGGCCGCGATCACGTGGTAGAGCAGCAGCGCCCGCAGTTCCTCGACGTTGGCCGGGTCCATCAGCCGGGTGCGGTCAGCCTCGGGCAGGGCGGCGAAGGCCTCGTCCGTCGGAGCGAAGATCGACACCGCCGGTTGCGCCTCCAGAACCGTCGTCAGTTGGGCCGCGTCCAGCGCGGACAGCAGGGTCGTGAAGCGGCCGTCGGCGCGCAGCACGGCGACGACGGAGTTCTCCTGCGCCTGAGGGGCCTCGACGGTGGCGGTGGTCGCCTCGGCGGGCGCGGGCGGGGTGGTTTCCGGCGTCGGAGCCTCTTGCGCGAAGGCGGCGGGCGCGGCGAACAAGGCCACCATGGCGGCGGCGGTCATGAGGCGGGTCTTCAGCATCTCGATCTCCTTTTCGAAGTTGAAAAGCCACGCCTTTCGGGGAGGAAGGCGAGGTCAGCCCCCTGTCAGGGACCGTGCTGAAGCAATGCGGTGACTTTCCGTTTAGTTCCGGGCCATCTTCAGGCGGCACGGCATGACCTTTATCTGGCCTTGATCGCGACCATTGAGCGGCGCTGGCGACCAACGACTGACGTTATTTGGTCAATGTCCAGAAGAGTCGTCAGCTTGACTGTCAAGAGATGTTGAGACCGACCACCATTCGGGATGTTGGCGTCTCAAGTTGGCGGCGACGACGTCGGCCGACGACCTGTCCTCATAAAGAGCGAACAGAGTGGCGCCCGAGCCGCTCATGCGAACCAGCCTAGCCTCGCCGACGGCCTCCAAATGCTTGCGGACGTCGGCAATCTCCGGCGTCAGACGCGCCGCCGGCGTTTCCAGGTCGTTTCTCTGATCGGCCAGCCAGCCGACCACGCCCGCGACCGACCAATCGTCGGGTGGAGGCGGCAGGTCGGCCCCCCGTGCGCCGTCGGCGTCGTAAGCGCGGAAGACCGCTCCGGTCGGCGTCGGGACGCCGGGGTTCACCATGACGGCGGGCAGAGGCGGCAGGCGGGGTTCGGGCGTCAGGACGTCCCCCAGCCCCGTGGTCCAGGCCACGCGGGGGAACAGGCACATCGGGCCGTCGGCGCCGATCTCCCGCGCCACCGCCAGCAGGTCCGCGTCGGGCAGATCAGGCGCCAGGACGGCACGCGCCAGCCGCAGCGCTGCCCCCGCGTCGGAGCTGCCCCCACCGACCCCGGAAGCGGGCGGAAGGCGCTTGTCCAGCATCAGGGACAGGCCAGAGACGTCGGCCTTCACCCGCCGTCCGAAGGCGTCGAGCGCGCGGAGCACCAGGTTTTCCGACCCCGAGGGGACGCCAGATGCGAACGGCCCGGTCACGGTCAGGCCGGGCGCCCCCTCGGCGTCCAGCGTCAGCCGGTCGCCGACATCGGCGAAGGCCGACAGGCCGACCAGCGGGTGCATGCCGTCCGCTCGGGGGCCGCCGACGTGCAGGAACAGGTTGATCTTGGCCGGCGCGAAGGCGGTCAGGCGCACGCCGTCAGGTCCCGCCGGTCGCGGGCTCGGTCAGGCCGACCTCCAGCTTGCGCCGCAGCGACGCCTCCAGAGCCGCCCCAGGCATCAGCGTCAGCGCGCGGGACCACTGGAACCGCGCCTCTCGCCGACGTCCGACCTGCCAGTAGGCGTCGCCGAGGTGGTCGTTGACCACTGCGTCGGCGGGCTGGGCGTCGACGACGGCCTCCAGCGTCGTCACGGCCTGGTCGAATAGGCCTTGGCGATACTGTGACCAACCCAGAGCGCCTTGTACCTCGGCGTCGTCGGGACTGGCCTCCGCGGCGCGCGCGATCAGGGCGGCGCCTTCCTGCACCCGACCGGCGTCCAGCCACAGGGCGCCCAGCAGGCTGAGCGCCTCGGGATCGTCGGGTTTGACCGCCAGGACTCCCTCAAGAGCCGTCTCGGCCTCCGTTTCCCGGCCCAGGGCGCGCAGCGCCACGGCTCGGACCCGCAGGGCTTCCGGGGGAACGAGGGTTCCTCTGAAAGCGGCGTCCGAGACGGCGGCCAACGCCTCTTCATGTCGCCCGAGTTCGCTCAGTCGTTCTGCCAGCGCGACCGAAGCGACGGGTGAGCCCTGCGACGCGGACGCGGCGCGGCGCAAAGGCGCCAAGGCCGCATCGACCTCTCCCTCGCGTTCAAGACTTTGGCCGATCGCCAGTTGGGCCGCCGCATAGGTTCCTGCGTCGGCAGGCGTCACGCCGGCGAGGACGTCTCGGCCGGGGCCTTCCAGCCCTGCCGCGATGAGCGCGTCGCCAAGGTTCAGAAGCGTCAGATCGGAAGGAGCAAGATCCTGGGCCAGTCTCAGATAGACTGCGGCGGACTCATGCTGCCCTTCCGACGACGCCTGAAGCGCCGCCGCGCTGAGGGCGTCGGCCGCGCCTTGCCGGAGCTCGACCTGAGCAGGTGCGCGGCTCCGCTCGGCGGCTCGAGCCCGCGCGGGAGCCAGGCGGTCGTCGGTCACCCCTTGCGCGACGGCCTGATCGTAGTGGGTCACCGCCTCCTGTCGCCGTCCCCGGCGCTCCAGGAAGAGGCCATAGTCGAGCGAGAACAGCCGACGTCCCAAGGAAGAGCGCAGGACGACCAGCCACTCGGCCTCAGCCTCTTCATGCCGGCGGCGACGCTCCAAAAGGCGCGCGCGATCGGCCCTTTGGAACAGGGCGGTGGTGTCCGGACCCAGGCCGGTGACCGGGGCCAGAGCGCGGTCCCAGTCGCCGGAAAGCGCGGCCAGCCAGGGCGTCAGCAGTCGCCCCGCACGCTGATGCGGTCGTCCTATCGGGCGGGCGTCCAGGATCGCCAGGGCGGCACGCGGATCGCCGCGGTCCGCGATGCCGACGACCGATACGAGCCGGCCCGCCTCGGTCACCAGGGCGGGGACGTCCTCTCCTTCAGGCGTCACGCGGGCGGCGAAGGCCAAATCGCCGCCGAGCAGGTTCGTGGCGAAGGCCTGATCGCGGACGGCGGGCTGCTCCGGCGTCAGCATCAGGGCACGCCGCAGGTAGACGGCGCCCTCGCCGGCGTCGCCGCGGGCCGCGGCGAGGCGTCCGGCCAGAAACAGGCCGTAGGCGGACCGTCCCTGATCGTCGACCGGAGCCGGCTCCCAAATCTCGGGAATGGCCGGCGGCGCTTCCTCGTCGATCAAAGCCGGACGCGGACGCGGCTGATCCTGCACTTCAGGCGGCGACAGATCCGGAGCGCCTACGCCGGGCGCGGGATCCTGAGCCGCTGCCGGCCCCGTGAAGGCTAGAGCGGAGACGAAGGCGAGAAGCAGGGCGCGCGTGGTCATGGCCGCACCGAACCGCCTTTCCGCGGCGACCGCAAGGTCGGGCTCCGCGCCCGCGTCACATGTTCGGATAATTCGGCCCGCCGCCGCCCTCGGGCGTGGTCCAGACGATGTTCTGCGACGGGTCCTTGATGTCGCAGGTTTTGCAGTGGACGCAGTTCTGGGCGTTGATCTGGAAGCGCGGATTGGACGTGCCGTCCTCGTCGTACAGCACCTCGTACACGCCGGCCGGGCAATAGAGGCGAGCCGGCTCGCCGTACTTCGGCAGGTTGACCCGGATCGGAATCGAGGGGTCCAGCAGCTTCAGGTGCGCCGGCTGCTCCTCGGCGTGGTTGGTGTTGGAGATGAAGACGGAACTCAGCTTGTCGAACGACAGCTTCCCGTCCGGCTTGGGATAGGCGATCGGCTTGTGGTCCTTCGCCAGGCCGGTGGCCGCCGCATCGGTCTTTTCGTGGCCCATGGTGCCGAACGGCGACCAGCCGCCGAACAGGCGCGTCAGGTGCATGTCGATTCCGCCCAGCAACGTCCCCATCGTGGTGCCCCACCTCGCCAGCAACGGCTTCACGTTGCGGACCAGCTTCAGCTCCTTCGCCACGTCCGACGCGTCATAGGCCTCCTGATAGGCGTTCAGCACGTCGCCGGACCGCCCGGCCACCACGGCGTCGAAGGCGGCGTCGGCGGCCATGACGCCGGTCTTGATGGCGTTGTGACTGCCCTTGATGCGCGGCACGTTCACGAAGCCGGCCGAGCAGCCGATCAGGGCGCCGCCCGGAAAGGCCAGCCTCGGCACCGACTGGAATCCGCCTTCGGTGATGGCCCGCGCGCCGTAAGAGATGCGCGTGCCGCCTTCCAGATGTTCGGCGATGGCGGGGTGGTGCTTGAAGCGCTGGAACTCGTCGAACGGCGACAGCCACGGGTTCTTGTAGTTCAGGTGCACCACGAAGCCGACGGACACGTAGCGGTCGCCGAAGTGGTACATCCACGATCCGCCGCCGGTCTTGTCGTCCAGCGGCCAACCCAGGGTGTGCTGGACGTAGCCCGGGCGGTGCTTCTCGGCCGGCACCTGCCACAGCTCCTTGACGCCGATGCCGAACTTCTGCGGCTCCGCGTCGGCGCACAGACCGTGTCGGGCCATGATGGTCTTGGCCAGCGACCCGCGCACGCCCTCGGCGATGAACACGTATTTGCCGTGCAGCTCGATGCCGGGCTGGAAGTCGTCGGTCGGCTTGCCCTCGCGGTCCACGCCGAAGATGCCGGCGACGACGCCCTTCACCGTGCCCGAAGGCTCGTCCCAGACCACGTGGCTGGCGGCCATGCCGGGATAGACCTCGACGCCCAGGCCCTCAGCCTGCTCGGCCATCCAACGCGTCAGATTGCCCAGAGAGCCGGCGTAACAGCCGTGGTTTTTCATATAAGGCGGCTGGGGCAGCCAGCTTATGTCCACCTGTCCTGACGGGCCCAGCACCAGGAAGCGGTCCTCGGTGACCGGCGTTTCCATCGGGGCGCCCCGCGCCTTCCAATCCGGGAAGATGGCCTCCAGCCCCGACGGGTCGATGACCGCGCCCGACAGAATGTGGGCCCCGACCTCGGATCCCTTCTCCAGCACGGCCACCGAGACGTCGCGTCCCTCGGACGCCGCTCGTTGCTTCAGACGGATGGCCGCTGCCAGGCCCGCGGGGCCGGCGCCGACGATCACCACGTCGTACTCCATGACCTCGCGCTCGACGCCGTTCAGCGCCTCCAGCGGCGGCAGGCGGTCGATCACCGCGTCCTGCCAGGCCGTCTTCGCCCCGCCTTCGCGCACGTCTTCGGTCATTCGTGAGGTTTCCCGGTCGTCGTCGTGGTCTTTCGCCCCTTATCGGGAGGTGACGCAAGGACGGTCAAGGATTAGTCCTGAGGCCGATGATCGCCCCCGCCGCCGACTCGCGCGCCGCCGAAGCGTTGATGGCCTTCTGGGCCGACGCCGGAGTCGAGGCCTGTTTCGAGGACGCGCCGGTGGATCGGCTGCGGCCGATCGCGCCGCCGACGCAGCCGCAGGCCCGGCCGGCCGGCGCGCCGCCCGTTCGGATCGTGGCGTCCGGAGGCGGCGTCGCGGAAGCGGTGGCCGAGGCGCGCCGCGCGGCGGCTGCGGCGCTGGACCTGGATCAGCTGCAGGCCGCGATCGCCGCGTTTCAGGGATGCCCGCTGTCGACGCTGGGCGCGCGCCAGGCCGTGTTCGGGCGCGGCGACCCGGCCGGCGGCCTGCTGGTCGTCGGCGAGGGGCCGGGCGCGGAGGAGGATGCGCGCGGCGAACCCTTCGTCGGCAAGGCGGGGCAGTTGCTGGACCGCATGCTGGCGGCGGCGGGGCTCACGGACACGGCCTTCATCACCAACACCGTCTATTGGCGACCGCCCGGCAACCGGACCCCGACGCCCGAGGAGCAGGCGGTCTGCGCGCCGTTTCTGGAGCGGACGTTCGAACTCATCCGGCCGAAGGCCGTGCTGACCCTGGGAGCCGCCGCGGCGCGGCAGGTGCTGAAGATCGACGAGGGGATCACCAGGGCGCGCGGCACATGGGGCGAGTGGCGACTGGCGGAAGGCGACGTGTCCGCGCCGGTCATGCCGACCCTGCATCCCGCCTTTCTGCTGCGGCAACCGCAGGCCAAGCGCGAGGTCTGGACCGACCTGCTGGAGCTCGCGGCGCGGCTCGAAGCCGGGGCGTGACTCAAAACCGCCCCATTGGAACGGAATCTCGGGTCCGTGCTGCGGGTGGCGCCGCGCTTGCCGCAAAGCCGAAGATCACGCGCGGGAGGGTCCGTTTCGGGACGCCGCGCCGGGGAGGGCCGACATGATCCGACGCCTCGTCGCCGGCCTGATCGCCGCGATCCTGACGGCGACCGCCCTGCCCGCCGCCGCGCAGATCCGCGCGCTGAGCCCGTCGGACCGACTGAACTACACCACGGCCTTCGACCACCTGCGACGCGGCGATCTGGACCGGGCGCGGGACACGGCACGCGAGGCGGGCGACCGCATCCTGCTGGGCACGATCGAGTTCGAGCGCCTGTTCCACGCCGACCACGCGGCCACCTTCGAGGAACTGAGCGCTTGGCTGGAGGCGTACGCCGACCTGCCGGAGGCGCCGCGCGCCTATGCCTTGGCCATGCGGCGCAGGCCGGACGGAGCGCCGGAGCCGCGACGTCCGCGCGGCGTGGACTCCGAGGTCGGCTCCGACGCGGGAAAGGCGGCGCGCATCGCCTTCAACGCCGAGAACCTGACCGGCGCCTATGACACCGGGGTCGCGATCGGCGACTGGTGGACCGCCGGACTGTCCGCCTGGCGGCTGGGGCGGTTCGAGGAATCCTATCTGGCCTTCGAGCGGGTGGCGGAAAACCCGGTCGAGGACGCCTGGGTGCGCTCAGGAGCCGCGTTCTGGGCGTCGCGCGCGGCGGAACGCGCGGGCCGGCCGCATATGGTGCAGCCGTTCCTGAGACTGGCGGCGCGTTGGCCCGCGACTTTCTATGGCCAGATCGCCCTGCGCCGACTGGGGGTCGAGCCGGTCATCGAGAACCTGGGCACGGGACCCCAGCCTTATTCCGGACAGGTCGTGGCCGCGCCGGAGTTCGAAGGCTTGCCCGAGGGCCTGTCGATCAACGACCTGCAGGCGTTCGTGGAGCGCGACCCGCAGGCGCGGCGGACTGTCGCCCTGCTGGAGGTCGGCCGCACGGCGGACGCGCGGGTAGAATACACCCGCGGCTGGCGCGACGCGCGCGATCCGGCCGCCGCTCTGATGTGGCGCGGTCTGGGCCGCGCCCTGGCCACCGAGCTGACGCCGCGCAACAGCGAGGCCGAACGCATCGACGCCCGCCGCTATCCCATCCCGGACATTCAGCCTCAGGGCGGCTTCACCATCGAGCGCTCGCTGGTCTACGCCATCGCGCGCAAGGAGACCGGCTTCAACCCGCGCGCGGTGTCCAGCGCCGGCGCCTACGGCATGATGCAGGTGATGCCGACGACGGCGGCCGAGATGACGGGCGACCGGGGCTTCGTGACCGATCCGCAGAGGCTGTTCGAGGCGCCGGTCAACATGCGCCTGGGCCAGGGCTACATCCTGCGCATGCTGGCGCTGGCGGCGTTCGAGGGCGACCTGCTGCGCGTGGTGCCCAGCTACAACGCCGGGCCGGGGCCGATGCTGGGCGCGGTGCGCAAGCTGGGGCCGGACGCCGATCCCCTGCTGCTGATCGAGACGATCGACGTGCCCCAGGCCCGCGACTACGTCGAGAAGGTCGTCGCCGCCTACTGGGTCTACCAGCGGATTCAGGGGCGACCGTTGAACACGCTGGACGCCTTGGCCTCCGGCGCGGATGGCGTGCCGCTGTCTTTGGACTTCGTGCCCGAGCCGCCTGCCCCGGCGACGCCTCCGGGCGAGACGCCAGCGGCGGAACAGCCTGCGCCGACCCAGCCGACGCTGAGGTTCTAGAGCCAGGTCAGATCAGGCTGGCCAACAGCGTGGCCGACAGGCAGCAGGCCACCAGAAGGGCCACGACCACGCTCATGCCGGCCGAGGCGGCGGGAGAGGCGCTGCGAGTGTCGTGCGGCGGACGCATGGCGAAAATCCGGTGACGGGCGGCGAGGATCGCCCCCTCAATGCGGCATGTTGGGGGCCGCTCCCTTAAAACGGCGTTCGGCGAAGCGGTTAACGCGCCGCCGTGGCCTGGCGGACCCACTCGTGGAAGTCGGGCTGGTCCAGCAAGGCGTCGCAATAGGCTTGGGCCGTCCCGTCGTCGCCATGCGCCGCCAGGTCCATCTGATAGTGACGGAAGCGCGTGGCCACCGGGGTGAAGAAGGCGTCGGGGATCGACCACTCGCCGAACAGGTAAGGCTTCCCGGCGCCGAACCGGGCGCGCATCTCGCGGAAGATCTGGACCAGGCGGCGCACGTCGGCGGCCACCGCCTCGTCGGTCGGCTGCGGAGCGCGGTCGGGGCCGACCATAGTGTGGATCACCCCCTCGGCGTCGGGGCCCATGGAGCAGTCCGTGCGCAACGCCGCGAAGCCGGAATGCATCTCGCAGGTCACCGACCGCGCCAGCCACCGGGCGTGGGCGTCGGCGGGCCACAGTTTGGCGTCAGGATATCGCTCGGCGGCCCAGACGGAGATCGACAGGGAGTCCCAGATCGTCTCCCCGTCCACCTTGAGCAGCGGCACCTTGCCCGAAGGCGACACCTCGGCCAGCCGCTCCTTCCAGTCGCCGCCGTAGAGCGGGATTTCGGTGATGGTGAAGTCCGCGCCGCAGCGCTTCAGCACCAGCCACGGCCGGAGCGACCAGGTCGAGAACTCCAGATTGCCGAGAATGAGTTCCATGGGTGCGCCTCCTGCCGATGTGCGTCCGGCATAGCTTCGCCGTCGCGACCGCGCCATCCGTCGAAGCCCGAGATCGCGCCTCCGATCCACAAGCGGCGCTTGACTCAAGGGGCCCACGCTCCGACACGCACGGCCCATGATCAGCCGATACTCCCGCCCCGAAGCCGTCGCCATCTGGTCGCAGGAGACCAAGTACTCGATCTGGTTCGAGATCGAGGCGCACGCCGCGACGAAGATGGCCGAACTCGGCGTGATCCCCACGGAGGCGGCCGCGGCGATCTGGGCCAAGGGCAAGGACGTCGTCTGGGACGCCGACCGCATCGACGAGATCGAGCGCACGACGAAGCACGACGTCATCGCCTTTCTGACGCATGTGTCGGAGACGGTCGGCGAGGAGGCGCGCTTTCTGCACCAGGGCATGACGTCGTCGGACGTGCTGGACACCTGTTTCGCCGTCCAGCTGGCGCGCTCCACCGACCTGCTGCAGGGCGGCGTCGACCGCGTGCTGGCGGCGCTGGAGACGCGGGCCAAGGAGCACAAATACACCGTCACGGTCGGCCGCAGCCACGGCATCCATGCCGAGCCGGTGACCTTCGGCCTCAAACTGGCCGGCTATCACGCCGAGTTCCAGCGCGCCCGCCGCCGCCTGGTCACGGCGCGCGAAGAGATCGCCACCTGCGCCATCTCCGGCGCCGTCGGCACCTTCGCCAATGTCGATCCGGCCGTGGAAGTCTATGTGGCCGAGAAGATGGGCCTGGCCGTCGAGCCCGTCTCGACCCAGGTCATTCCGCGTGACCGCCATGCCGCCTATTTCGCCGCCCTGGGCGTCGTCGCCTCCTCCATCGAGCGGCTGGCCACCGAGATCCGTCACCTGCAACGCACCGAGGTGCTGGAGGCCGAGGAGTTCTTCGACAAGGGCCAGAAGGGCTCCTCGGCCATGCCGCACAAGCGCAACCCGATCCTGACGGAGAATCTGACCGGTCTGGCGCGTCTGGTGCGCTCTGCCGTGGTGCCGGCGATGGAGAACGTCGCCCTGTGGCACGAGCGGGACATCAGCCATTCCTCGGTCGAGCGCGGCATCGGGCCAGACGCCAGCATCCATCTGGATTTCGCCCTGCACCGTCTGGCCGGCGTGATCGAGCGGCTGAACATCTATCCGGAGAACATGAGGAAGAACCTCGACCGCCTGGGCGGGTTGGTCTTCTCCCAGCGGGTCATGCTGGCGCTGACGCAGGCGGGCGTTTCGCGTGAAGACGCCTATGCCGCCGTGCAGGAGAACGCCATGAAGGTGTGGCGCGGCGAGGGCGTCTTCCTCGACTTCCTGAAAGCCGATTCGCGGGTGATGCTGCCGGCGGCGGAGCTGGAGGCCCTGTTCGACCTCGGCTACCACACCAAGCACGTGGACACGGTGTTCAGTCGCGTGTTCGGCGCGACCTGAGCCGACCATGCGGTCACATGCCGCGCCGGATTGCGTGATCCCCGGCGCATCCTTTTCGGTCGCCGTCAGTATCTCCTTCGAGCCGCGAACGAACGCGGCCTTGCCCAGGAGATGACGATGACCTTCCGTTTCGCCGGCTTCGCCGCCGTGTCCGCCGCCGCCCTGCTGGTGGCCGCCTGCTCCCCCTCGACCGAAGAAGCCCCCGCCACCGACGCCGCTCCGGCCGAAGGCGCCATGGCCCCCGCCGCCGGCGATCCCATGGTCGGCGGAGCCGCCATGAGCCCGAACGAGACCATCGTGGCCAACGCCGCCAAGGCTTCAAACCTGACCACTCTGGTCGCCGCCGTACAGGCCGCCGGCTTGGCCGAGACCCTGTCGGGCACGGGGCCCTTCACCGTGTTCGCGCCCGACAACGCCGCGTTCGAGAAGGTGCCGGCCGCCACGCGCGAGGCCCTGATGGCCCCTGCCGGCAAGGCCGACCTGACCAAAATCCTGACCTACCACGTCGTTCCGGGTCGCCTCGACGCGGCGGCGCTGATGCAGCAGATTCAGGCCGGCGGCGGATCGGCCACTCTGACCACCGTCGAGGGCGGCACGCTGACGGCTCGGGCCGCGGCCGGCGGCGGGATCACGCTGACGGACGAGAATGGCGGGACCTCCACCGTCACCCAGGCCGACGTCTATCAGTCGAACGGCGTGGTCCACGTGGTCGACACGGTGGTGATGCCGAACTGACGGCGTTCGTCCGGGGCCGCTCCTGAGGAGGAGGCGGTCCCGGACCGGGCGCGCCCCTCCCTCGCGCCAAAAGAAAAGGCCGCGGTCACGCCGACCGCGGCCTTTTCGATTTCTGACGTGACCAACCGTCAGGCGCCGGCGCGGATCTCATCGCGGGCGATGGAAGCCAGTTCGTCCATTTTGGAGCGTATCTCGCCCTCGGACGCCGTGATGCCCGCGCCCTTGAAGTCGCCGGCGATCTTGCGGAACACGTCCTCGTCGCCCGGCTGTTCGAAGTCGGCGCGGACCACCGCCTTGGCGTAGTCCTCGGCGCTTTCCGGCGACAGGCCCATCTTCTCGGCCGCCCACAGGCCCAGCAGCTTGTTGCGCCGGGCCATGGCCTTGAATTCCTGCTCCTGATCGAGGGCGAACTTGGTCTCGAAGCCCTTTTCCCGATCGTCGAAGGTGGTCATCCGCGTCCGCAAGCTCCTCAGGCGCGGACGACGCCGCGCGATGGGGCGTCTATAGCCCGTCCCGGGACCAACGCAACCGAAGTCGGCGCGGCTCCGGAAAAGCGCGGAATTGTGTCGCAGGGCCGCTTCGTTTAAGGGAGGCGGCGACTTATTCTCCCCCAGCCCGAATCTGCTCCGCGCCGCCCTCGCCCCACCTTCGGCGGCGCGCGATCCGCATTTTCCGGGCCGACCAGTCCGATCGGGACCGCCATGAACGTGAAACGCAAGAAGCTGTACGAAGGCAAGGCCAAGATCCTCTACGAGGGTCCGGAGCCGGGCACGATCATCCAGTACTTCAAGGACGACGCCACCGCCTTCAACGCCCAGAAGAAGGCGACGCTGGAGGGCAAGGGCGTCATCAACAACCAGATCAGCGAGTTCATCATGAGCAAGCTGAACGGGATCGGCGTCACCAACCACTTCATCAAGCGCCTGAACCTGCGCGAGCAGCTGATCCGCGAGTGCGAGATCATCCCGCTGGAGGTCGTGTGCCGCAACGTGGTGGCCGGCTCCATGAGCCAGCGGCTGGGGATCGAGGAGGGCACGCCCCTGCCCCGCTCGATCATCGAATTCTATTACAAGAAGGACGAGCTCAACGACCCGATGGTCACCGAGGAGCACATCACCGCCTTCAACTGGGCCAACACCCAGGAGTTGGACGACATCCTGGCCATGACGGTGCGGGTCAACGACTATCTGTCGGGCCTGTTCGCCGGGGTCGGGATCACCCTGGTGGACTTCAAGATCGAGTTCGGACGGGTGTGGGAGAACGACTTCAGCCGCATCATCCTGGCCGACGAGATCAGCCCGGACAGCTGCAGGCTGTGGGACACGGCGACCGGCAACAAGCTGGACAAGGACCGCTTCCGCCGCGACCTGGGCGACGTGATCGAAAGCTACACCGAGGTGGCGCGGCGCCTGGGCATCATGAAGGGCATGCCGACGGTGATTCAGGGAGGGCTGCACTGATGGCCAAGGTTCGGGTTCACGTCTTCCTGAAGCCCGGCGTGCTGGACGTGCAAGGGAAAGCCGTCGAGGGCGCCTTGAACGGTCTGGGCTGGACCGGCGTCTCGAACGCCCGCGTCGGCAAGCTGATCGAGTTCGACATGGCCGAACCGGACGAGGCCGAGGTCAAGCGCATGTGCGAGACCCTGCTGGCGAACACGGTGATCGAGAGCTACCGGATCGAGGTGGGCTGAGGCACGTTGATCCCGGACACTCGAAGCCGGGAGCGCGCCATGACCTTCACCCTCACCTCGAACGACCTGACCGACGGCGGCACGCTGCCCGACGCGCAGGTGCAGGCGAAGGGGAACACCAGCCCGCATCTGGCCTGGTCCGGCGCGCCCGGGGGGACGAAGTCGTTCGCGATCACCTGTTTCGATCCCGACGCGCCGACGGGCAGCGGCTTCTGGCACTGGACGGTGGCGAACATCCCGGCGAACGTGAGCGAGATTCCCACCGGCGGCCCCGTGCCGCACGGTGCGGTCGAGGGGCGCACCGACTATGGCGAGCCCGGCTTCGGCGGCGCCGCTCCGCCGCCGGGTCACGGCCCGCACCGCTATGTGTTCACCGTGTTCGCAGTCGACGTGGACGCGCTGCCGGTCACACCGGAGGACTCCGGCGCCAAGTTCGGCTTCAACCTGCACTTCCACACCCTGGCCAAGGCGTCGATCACGGCGACCTATGAGAATAAGGGCTGAGGGATGGCCGTCAGCGACCAAGACCTGCTCATCGAAGTTCATCGGCTGGCCGAGCGCGTCGAGGACCTCCGCTTGCACGTGGAGACGGTATTGGCCGAGGCACATCTGACGAGCCTTGAAGCGGAACGTGGGCGCCGGCGCATCGAGGCGATCAAGATTCGATCGGAAACGCTGACTTAATTTCCGAACCCTGCTAAACGCCCGCGCCATGAGCGCCGCCGTCATCGTCTTCCCCGGGTCCAACTGCGATCGCGACTGCAAGGTGGCCGTCGAAAGGTCCACCGGCGAGAAGGTGGAAATGGTCTGGCACGGCGAGACCGAGCTGCCCCAAGGCCTCGACCTGATCGTCCTGCCGGGCGGCTTTTCCTACGGCGACTATCTGCGCTGCGGGGCCATGGCGGCGCAGTCGCCCATCATGCGGGCGGTGAAGCAGGCGGCCGACGACGGGGTCGCCGTGGTCGGCATCTGCAACGGCTTCCAGATCCTGTGCGAGGCCGGGATGCTGCCGGGCGCCCTGCTGCGGAACGCGGGACTGAAGTACGTCTGCAAGCCCATCACGCTTCAGGTCGCCAACGGCCAGACGCGTTTCACCTCGGGCTATCTGGGCCAGCGCGAGGTGATCATGACCCAGGGCAACGGCGACGGAAACTACTTCGCCGACGCCGAGACGCTGGCCCGGCTGGAGGGCGAGGGCCAGGTGGTGTTCCGCTACGTCGACAACCCCAACGGCTCGGTCGCCGACATCGCCGGCATCCAGAACGCGCGCGGCAACGTGCTGGGCATGATGCCCCACCCCGACCGCGCCTTCGAAGCCGAGCTGGGCTCCGCCGACGGGGCGGTGCTGTTCCAGAGCGTGCTGAACGCGGCCTGACGCGAAAACGGGCGACCCGAGGGCCGCCCGTTCGTGAAGTCCGATGGAACCGGGCGTCAGACGCCGGCGCCGTCTTCCTCGTCTTCGTCGCCCTGCACGGCCACGTCGCCGTCCAGAGGTTCGACGTCGTCTTCTTCGTCCTCGTCGTCGACGTCGGTCACCTCGTCCTCGTCGGCGGCCATGTCGACGCCCGGATCGGCCTGGGCGTTCAGCTCGCGGGCGCCCAGGCCGAGGCCCTGCTCGCGGCCGCGGTTGGCCTCGACCGTCTGGTCGAGACCGGCGGTCTCGTCGTCGTCGTACTGGCTGTTCAGCGTGCCGGCGTCGGTCTGGGCGGCCAGCATGCCGTCGCGTTCTGGCTGAGGCTGGGATTGCGGGGTCAGGGTTTCCTGGGCCATCTCTCGTCTCTCTCCTGAAAGCGCCCTTGGGGAGGTGCGGGCGTCGAGGCGAGAACCGCGGCGAATCGCCCTCGTTCCAGCGTCACCGCAAACAAATCTGAACCCGCGTCCGGTCCCGCGCGTATCCATGACGACCATCCAAGCGGAGCCGTGAATGTCCTCCATCGTCCGACCGACCCCCGCCCAGAAGACCCGTCGCCTGGTCGTGCTGGCCGCGACCCTGTTCGCCATCGCGGTCAACTATGGGATCAATGCGCTGGGTTGGGGCCAGAGCCCGGCGGAGTTCTCGCGCGACTCGGACGAGAACCTGCGCGTCGCGACCTATGCCTTCTCCATCTGGGGTCCGATCTTCCTGGGCTTGCTGATCTACGCCGTGCGTCAGGTGCTGCCGCAGACGGGCGAGAGCGATCTGATCCGGCGCATGGGCTGGCCGTCGGTCCTGGCCCTGCTGGCCATCGGCTGGTGGACCGCCGCGGCGGCCGTGGACGCCGAGGTCGTCACCATCGTCCTGATCTTCGGTGCGCTGAGCGTGCTGCTGATCCCGCTGATCCGCAACGCCGGTCTGATCCGCCGGCTGGGCCGGTTCGAGCGCGACCGCATGACGGTGGTCTGGCCGCTGGCGGCGCTGGCGGGGTGGCTTACGGTGGCGTCTCCGGTGAACCTGCTGACCGTGGCGACCGGCAACGGCGACCTGCCCGCCGGGGCGCCCGCGGTCGTCTGGTCCCTGCTGGCGGTGGCTGGTGTGACGCTGCTGGCTTTGTGGGTCACCGAGCGGACGCGGACCCTGGCATATCCGCTGCCCGTCTCCTGGGGTCTGGTCGGCGTCTTCGTGGCAGAGCAGGAGCGAAATCCGACGCTGGCGTTCGCGGCCCTGGCCGCGGCGGGCCTGGTTCTGGTCGGCGCCGTGATCCTGGCCTTCGGACTGAAGCGGGGCGTGGAGCGCGACGACGCGACCGTGCCCGGCTGACAGGCGGGGCGACGCGGGCTAGAAGGCCCGCCCATGAGCGCGCCCCAAAAGACCATGGCCGAACTGGCCGCCGACTACGGCCTGGCCCCCAACGAATATCAGGTCGTGCTGGACCGGCTGGGGCGCGAGCCCAACCAGGTCGAGCTGGGCGTCTTCTCGGTGATGTGGTCCGAGCACTGCAGCTACAAGTCGTCGAAGATTCACCTCGGCAAGTTCCCGACCAAGGGGCCGCGCGTCATCTGCGGCCCGGGCGAGAACGCGGGGGTGATCGACATCGACGACGGCGACGCCTGCATATTCAAGATGGAGTCGCACAACCATCCCAGCTTCATCGAGCCCTATCAGGGTGCGGCGACCGGCGTGGGCGGCATCATGCGCGACGTCTTCACCATGGGCGCGCGGCCCGTGGCCCTGCTGAACGCCCTGCGCTTCGGCGACCCCGAGCATGAGAAGACGCGGCGTCTGGTGTCCGGCGTGGTCTCCGGCATCGGCGGCTACGGCAACTGCGTCGGCGTGCCGACCGTGGCGGGCGAGACGAATTTCCACCGCGGCTACAACGGCAACATCCTGGTCAACGCCATGTGCGTGGGCCTGGCGAAGGCGGACGCCATCTTCTACTCGGCCGCTCCGGCCGCCGGGTTCAGCGTGGTCTATTTCGGCTCCAAGACCGGCCGCGACGGCATCCACGGCGCGACCATGGCCAGTGCGGAGTTCGACGAGGATTCCGACGAGAAGCGCCCGACCGTGCAGGTCGGCGATCCGTTCGCCGAGAAGCTGCTGATCGAGGCGACGCTGGAGCTGATGGCCTCCGGCGCCGTCGCCGCGATCCAGGACATGGGCGCGGCCGGCCTGACCTCCTCCTCGGTCGAGATGGCGGGCAAGGGCGGCGTCGGCATCGAGCTGAACATGGACGCGGTGCCTCAGCGCGAAGAGGGCATGACGGCCTATGAGATGATGCTGTCGGAATCGCAGGAGCGCATGCTGGCGGTGCTGAAGCCGGGCCGCGAGGCCGACGGCGAGCGCATCTTCAAGAAATGGGGCCTGGACGCCGCGACCATCGGCGTCACCACCGACACAGGCCGGCTGGTGCTGAAGCATCACGGCGAGACGGTGTGCGACGTGCCCTTGGCCCCGCTGTTCGACGACGCGCCGCTTTACGACCGGCCCTGGGTCCAGCCCGAGTTGCAGCCACGGCTTGATCCCAAGGACGTGCCAGCGCCCGAAAGCTGGGCCGACGCGGTGCTGAGCGTCGTTTGCTGCCCCGACATGGCGTCCAAGCGCTGGATCTGGGAGCAGTACGACCGCCACGTCATGGCCGACACCTTGCACGACTCGGCCACCGGCGCGGACGCGGGCGTAGTCCGGGTGCACGGCACGGACAAGGGTCTGGCGGTCACCAGCGACTGCACCCCCCGCTACGTCCAGAACGATCCCTACGAGGGCGGCAAGCAGTGCGTCGCCGAAGCGTGGCGCAACCTGACGGCCGTGGGCAGCCGGCCCATCGCCATCACCGACAACCTGAATTTCGGCAATCCGCAGCGGCCGGAGATCATGGGCCAGATCGTGCGCGCCATCGACGGCATGGCCGAGGCGTGTCGCGCGCTGGACTTCCCGGTCGTGAGCGGCAACGTCAGCCTCTACAACGAGACCAACGGCGCGGCGATCCCGCCAACGCCGACGGTGGGCGGCGTGGGCCTGCTTCCGAACTACGACGTGGTCGTCGGCTTCGGCGGCATGGTCGAGGGCGACGTGCTGGTGCTGATCGGCGAGACGCACGGCGAGCTGGGCGCCTCCATCTACCTGCGCGAGGTGCTGGGCCGCGAGGACGGGGCGCCCCCGCCGGTCGATCTGGCGCTGGAGCGCAAGACCGGCGACTTCGTGCGCGACCTGATCGAGGCGGGCCAGCTGACCTGCGTTCACGACCTGTCGGACGGCGGCCTGATCGGCGCGGCGGCCGACATGGCCCTGGCCAGCGACTGCGGGGTCGAGCTGGACGCCACCAGCGAAGCCCACGCCCACGTCCTTCTCTTCGCCGAGGACCAGGCCCGCTATCTGACCGCCGTGGCCGACCCGGTCGAGGTGATCGCCCGGGCCCAGCAGGCCGGCCTGCATGCCAGCGTCGTCGGTAGGGCCAAGGGCAAGGATTTCGCCTCCGCCGGCGAGAAGGGCGAGCTGTTCCGCATCCCGCTGGATCACCTGCGCGAGATGCACGAAAGCTGGATGCCGACCTGGATCGAAGGAAAAGCCTGATGCGCGCCGCCCTGATCGCCCTGCCCGTCCTGCTGCTCGCCGCGTGCGAGGGCGGGGGCGATCCGGTGGAGCAGGCGATGCGCGACGCCTCGGCCGAGCGGCACGCCGCGACGGTGAAGGACGGCGAGGTCTCCGGCCCCGACCACGCCGCCATGGGCCATGGCGCCGGGTCGGCGGGCGCAGGCGACGCGGCTTTCGCGGCGCCGGAGGCGTCGATGCACAGCAAGATGGCTGCGGCCACCGGGGCCACCGTGGACGAGGCCTACGTCGCCAAGATGATCGCCCACCACGAGGGCGCCGTCGAAATGGCCGAGGTCGCCCTGGCGCAGTCCAAGGACCCCGAAGTGCGCCGCATGGCGCAGACGGTCGTGGACACCCAGACCCGCGAGATCGCGGAGATGCGGGCGTGGAAGCCGGCGGCGAACTGACGCGGCGACTTACTCCCGCCGCCGATCGGGCCTAGGTTTCGGCCATGGCCGACGGCTCCCCGACGTTCCGCCCCTGGACCCCCGCCCGGCGCACCAAGCCGCTGGGCCTGATCCCCTTTCTCTGGGTCAGTTGGCGCGATCCGCTGGGCATGTGGTCGGAGCGCCACTTCAAGGAACCGCAGCTCTACGGCCGCTCCCGGCTGGGCGAGATTCTGGTCGTCAGCCATCCGGAGGGCGTGCGCCAAGTCCTGTCGGCCAACGCCACGAACTATGAGAAGGGCGCGCTTCAGCGCCGCGTGCTGGGCCCCATGCTGGCCGACGGCCTGCTGCTGACTGAGGGCGAGGCGTGGCGTCGTGTGCGGCGCATCCTGGCGCCGCTGTTCACCCCGGCGCGCACCGCGACCATGACCGGCCGCATGGTCGACCGCTCGCGGCGGCGGGTCGAGGGCTGGCGGCTGGACCTGGGGCCGCGCGTGCTGAACATGGACACGGAGATGTCGGGCCTGACGTTCGACATCCTGTCGGCGACGCTGTTCTCCGACCAGCTGGATGGAGACGCCGAGGGCTTCGAGAAGGCCCTGAACGGCTTTCTGTCGCTGGCCGCGCGGATCGATCCGCTGGACGTGCTGGCGGCTCCGGACTGGATCCCGCGGCTTGGCCGGGTGACCGGCGCGGGGGCGGGTCGGTTCTTCGAAAGCCGGGTGTCCACACTGGTCGCACGCCGCCGGGCGCAGATCGAGGCGGGCGAGCCCGTCGCCGACGACCTGCTGACCGCCCTTCTGACCGCGCGCGACGAGGAGGGCGGCGAAGGTCTGTCCGACCACGAGGTCGCGTCGAACGTCCTGACCTTCATCCTGGCCGGGCACGAGACCACGGCACGGACCCTGGGCTGGGCCCTGCACCTGATCAGCCGGACCCCGGACGTGGCCGCGCGCCTGCGGGACGAGGCCGACGCCTTCGATCCCGACGCCGCCGACTGGGCCGAGCGGCTGCCGTGGACGCGGGCGGTGATCGAGGAGGCCATGCGCCTGTTCCCGCCCGCGCCGACCCTGGCCCGCCGCGCGCTGGGACCGGACGTGATCGGCGGTCAGGCCATCGGGGTCGGGGCGACGGTGCTGATCTCGCCCTGGGTGCTGCACCGGCATGAACGGCTATGGGATGCGCCTGAGGAATTCCGGCCCGAACGCTTCCTGCCCGAGAACCGCAAGTCGGTGGACCGCTGGGCCTGGATCCCCTTCAGCGCCGGGCCCCGCGTCTGCATCGGCGCGACGTTCGCCCTGAACGAGGCCATGATCGCGCTTGCGACCATCCTGAGGGCGGCCGAGGTGGAGCCGATCGCGCCCGCGGAACCCCGCCCGGTGCACCAGATCACCCTGCGCAGCGCCCAGCCGATCCGGCTGAAGCTGAGAGCGCGGGCCTAGACATCACCGTCACATTCCGTCGCTAATCCGGGCGCAGTTTTCGGAGATCGTCCCATGCGCCTGCCCGTCCCCTCGCGTCGTTCGCTGATCCTGGCCCTGGGGGGCGGGGTGGCCGCGTCCGGCCTGGCGCGTGGCGCCATGGCGGATCCGGTGTGGGCCGAATACCCGTTCCAGCTGGGCATCGCCGCCGGCGACCCGACGCCGGACGGCTTCGTGATCTGGACCCGACTGGCGCCGAAGCCGTTCGAGATCGGCGCCGGCATGCCGTCCGCCCCCGTGCCGGTGAAGTGGGAGGTGGCGACCGACCGCGGCTTCTCGACCGTCGCCCGCTCCGGCGAGTTCGTCGCGCGGCCCGAACTGGCGCACGCCGTTCACGTCGAGGTGACGGGGCTGGAGCCCGGGCGCGAGTACTTTTACCGCTTTTCCTCGGGCCGCGAGCGCACCCCGTCGGGCCGCGCCGTGACCGCGCCGGCCGCCGGCAGCCAGGTCGCCCGCGCCCGCTTCGGCGTCGTCGGCTGCCAGGCCTGGGAGCAGGGCTTCTACACCGCGCACCGCAGGGCGGCGGAGGAGAACCTGGACTTCATCTACTGCTACGGCGACTACATCTACGAGGGGCGCGGCAATCGCACCTACACCGGCTCCGGCGGCACGTCCGAGAACCCGCGCATGCACATGGGCGGCGAGGTCTACAGCCTGGACGACTATCGGCGTCGGTACGCCCAGTACAAGATGGACGCCGACCTGCAGTCGGCCCACGCCTCGACGGCGTGGTTCTGCACCTGGGACGATCACGAGATCGACAACAACTGGGTCTCGGCCCTGGACCAGGACGGCACCGATCCGGCCGTCTTCATGCTGCGCCAGCAGGCGGCGATGCAGGCCTGGTACGAGAACATGCCGGTGCGCCGCTCGGCCTTCCCCAAGGGATCGGCGCTGCAGCTGTATCGCCACGCGACCTGGGGGAACCTGCTGGACCTGAACTTCCTCGACACCCGCCAGTACCGCAGCGACCAGCCCTGCGGCGACGCCTGGGCCACCACCTGCGCCGCCGTGGACGCGGCCGAGGCCCAGGTCCTGGGCGAGGCGCAGGAGCAGTGGCTGTACCGCAATCTGGACCGGTCCGAGGCGCGCTGGAACGTGCTGGCGCAACAGGTCATGGTCATGGACCTGGACCGGCGCGAGGGGCCCGACGTCGGCTACAACGTCGACACCTGGGCCGGATACCGCATCCCGCGCGGCCGCCTGCTCAAGCGGATCAAGGATCGCCGCATCCGGAACGTCGTCGTCCTGACCGGCGACGAGCATCAGAACTATGCCGGCGAGCTGCACCTGGACGGCCGCAACCCGGAGGGCGCGCCGATCGGCTCGGAGTTCGTCACGACCTCGATCAGCTCGTCGGGCAACGGCCAGGACCAGCGCCCGGACATGGCCCGCATCCAGTCCGCCAACCCCCAGCTGAAGTTCAACAACGCCCAGCGCGGCTACGTCGTCTGCGACGTGACGCCGGAAGCCTGGAAGGCCGAGTTCAAGGTGTTGGACAAGGTGTCGGACAAGGAGGGCACGCTGTCGACACGGACGACGCTGGCGGTGCAGTCGGGCGACGCGCGCGTGGTGGCGGCCTGAAACCTACCGGCTCAGGAACGCCTTCAACGCCGCCGCGTCCCCGCCGAACAGGCGGTCGACCAGGTCGCCCACCTCGCCCGCCACATAGGCGTCGCGATCCAGCAGGGCATGGTACCGTTGCCGCCCGTCCTCCTTAACGGACCGCACCGCCCCCTTCTGAACGAGCCGGTGCAGCAGGGTCTTGATGGTGGCGTCGCCCCAAGGCTGCGTCGCCTTCACCGCCTCGATCAGGCTGGCGAAGGACAGCGGCCCCTGGGCCCAGAGCGCGGCCAGGACGGCGCTCTCGGCCTGGGTGACGGCGATGCGGGCGGGCTTCAGGATGACAGCACCGTGCGGTCGATGCGGGCCTCGATGATCCAGTGGCAGACCACGCCGACCACTCCGGCGACCAGACCCAGGAAGAAGATCAGGGCCGCCTCGGCATAGCCGGGCGCCAGGACCGGCATCGGCACGGGCTGCCCGTAGTTGGCCATGCCGATGAAGCCCATCAGCAGGACGAAGACCGCGCCCAGCAGGCCGATCAGGGGTCCGCCGAGGCGCAAGGCCGAGACATAGGCCGACCCGCCGGACAGACGCCGGCCGGACGCCAGTTTGATGAGCGTGACGACGACGGCGGCGACGGCCGAGAGCACCAGAAGGATCATGACCGCCTTCATCGTCTCGTCGGCTTCGGCGAAGACCCCGCCGAGGGTCAGGCGCGGAGCGGCGAGCGCCAGGGTGGGCGCCGCGGCCAAGGCGGCGGCGACGGCCAAGGTATTGATCAGACGCACAACGACCTCCGGATTACGGTTGTAGTCCAGTCAGATTACATGTGTAATATTCAGGGTCAAGAGGCGGCAGGCACCGTCTGTCTGAGCCGCCCGCCCACCCGGATCGGCTCGATCCGGGTGGCCAGTCCCGTGCGGTCGTCCGTCTCGACGTAGACGCCGCAGATCGTGGCCGGACCGCTGGCCGGGCTGTAGCGGCCGCCGGAAATCCGCGTGGTGAAGCGGCGCAGGGGCTCTTCCTTCTCGTTGCCGATGACGCTGTCGTAGTCGCAGCAGCCTCCGGCGTCGGTCTGGTAAGCCGTGCCGCCGGGCAGGATCTGGCAGTCGGCGGTCGGCACGTGGGTGTGGGTGCCGACCACCAGCGACGCGCGGCCGTCGCAGAAGTGGCCCATGGCCATCTTCTCGGACGTCGCCTCGCAGTGCATGTCGACGATGACCGCGTCGGCGGCGACGCCCAGGGGACAGGCGGCCAGTTCCTTCTCCACGGCGCTGAAGGGGTCGTCCATCGGGTCCATGTGGACGCGGCCCAGCACGTTCATGACCAAAACCGTCCGGCCCGAATGGGTCTCGAACAGATTGGCGCCGGCGCCCGGCGCGTCCATCAGGCGCGGGTAGTTCAGCGGCCGGATCAGGCGCGGCTCGCGCACGATGTAGGTCAGGGCCTCGCGCTGGTCCCAGCTGTGATTGCCCAGGGTCAGGCAGTCGGCGCCGGCCATGAACAGCTCATTGGCCGTGTGCTCGGTGATGCCGAAGCCGCCGGCGGCGTTCTCGGCGTTGACCACGACGAAATCGAGCTTCAGGTCGCGCTTCAGCCCCGGCAGGTGATCGGTGATCCCATCCCTGCCCGACTTGCCCACCACGTCGCCGAAGAATGCCAACCTCATGCGAAGGGCCTATAGCCGACCTCGGTCAGAACGCCATGCAGCCGTACGTCGTGGGGTTCGACCGGCAGGCCGGCGACCTCTTGCCCCGCATAGGCCAGGCCGACGCGCAAAGCGGCCGGCAGGGCGGCGAAGGTGCGGTCGTAGTGCCCCCCGCCCTGCCCCAGGCGCCAGCCGCGCGCGTCGTAGGCGAGCATGGGCGTGACGATCAGTTCCGGCTCGACCGTCTCGGCCAGCGGCAAGGGCGCCGGCACGCCGACCAGATCGGGCTCCAGCGGCTCGCCCGGCGCCCAGCGGCGGAAGATCATCGGCGCGTCGGGCTCGACCACGACCGGCAGGCATAGCCGGCGGCCGGCGGTGGCGAGAGCGCTCGCCAGAGGCGCCGCGTCCAGTTCGGTGCCGATGGCGCGATAGACGGCGACGACGGCGGCGGGCGGCAGGTCCCCGGCGTGATCGGCCACGCGGTGGGCGACAGTGGGGTCCAGCCCGCTCAGCCGCTTGCGCTCGGCCCGCATCGCGGCGCGCAGTTCGCGCTTTTCGAGGGGTCGAGAGCTCATCCCATCACACTTAGGCGCGAAGACCGGAGAGGGGTAGAGGAGCCGTCCGGCACGGACGGCGCGACCAGGACATCGAGCGACACAAAACGAGGACAACCGCCTCGATCGCTCCCGCCACAAGCACGACGACGAGGACAAGTGGCGGAGTGGGACGGTCGACCGTGACCCATCCCGGGCACGCAAGCCATGACGCGGAGGAAGGGGCGGGGTGGCGGGGGCCGCGAGGGCCGTGAAGGACGGTTCAATCCCCTCGACCTGGCGAACCAGGTGGGCGCCGTGGTGCCCAGGCCCACGAGCCCGGACAGGGACAGCTCCCTTAGAGACGATTAAGGTCGCTGGGATGTGTTGCCTTCGACGAGAGCCGCAGCCGACCCGCCGGGGAAGAAGATAGGCGCGGACGCGGGGCGGAACAATGGCGGAAGATGCGTCCCTCTCCCGTTGGGAGAGGGCTGCCGGTTCTCAAATCGTCTGCGCCAGTTTTTCCAGTCGCGCCGCGACGGCGTTCAGCGCCTCCGCCACGCCGTCGTTGGCGGGCGCGGGCGGGTCGCCGGCGAGGGTGACGGAGCCTGCGGCAAGCCGCGTCTCGTGCAGGTCGTCGGCCAGCAGCAGCGCGGCCATCAGGAACAGGCGGATGTCGCCGACGTGGCCGACCTCCGACGCCACGTTGCGCACGTGGTCGTCGAACTGGCGGGCCAGCATGCGCACGCGGTCCTCCTGGCCGTCGGCGCATCCGACGGCGTAGGGGCGGCCGTTGACCTCGACGGTGACGGTGGCCATCAGCCGGCCTCCGTTTCGTCTTCGCCAAGCACCTGGCGGATGGCCTGGGCGGCGAGGGCCAGGGCTTCGGACGCCTCCCGGCCCGCGGCTTCCAGCTCGGCGGTGCGGGCGGGATCCGGGCGGGGGGCGAACAGGTCGTCGTCGCTCACGGGGCGGGCGACGGCGGGGCGGGCCTTCAGGTCCAGGACCCTGCGCTCGATCAGGGAAAGGGCGCGATCGACCCGTTCCCGGGCGGCGGCGGCGGCGTCGGCCATGTGCCCTCCTTTCAGAATCCGTATAGAACCCGCCACGCCCGCGCGGTAAAGCGCCGCCGCCTCCCTTTTTTCCGCCTTCCGACGAAAGAGCGTGCCCGTGGCCGATCCCAAAACCGCATCCAAGGCCACCCCGAAGCAGATGGCCGACGCCGTTCGCGTGCTCGCGATGGACGGGGTCGAGAAGGCGAAATCCGGTCACCCCGGCATGCCGATGGGCATGGCCGACGTGGCGACCGTGCTGTTCAGCCGCTTCCTGAAATTCGACGCCGGCCGCCCCGACTGGGCCGACCGCGACCGGTTCATCCTGTCGGCCGGGCACGGCTCGATGCTGATCTACGCCCTGCTGCATCTGACGGGATACAAGGCGGCCACGAAGGATCAGCTGTCGAACTTCCGCCAGTGGGGATCGAAGACCGCCGGCCACCCCGAGTTCGGCCACATGCCGGGCGTGGAGACGACCACCGGCCCGCTGGGTCAGGGACTGGCCAACGCCGTCGGCTTCGCCATGGCGGAGCGTCACCTAGCGGCGAAGTACGGCCCCGATCTGGTCGACCACCGCACCTGGGTGATCGCCGGTGACGGCTGCCTGATGGAGGGCATCAGCCAGGAGGCGATCACCTTGGCGGGCCGCTATCGGCTGAACAAGCTGACGGTGTTGTGGGACGACAACGAGATCACCATCGACGGCAAGGTCGGCCTGTCGGACGCCACGGACCAGAAGGGCCGGTTCAAGTCCGCCGGCTGGGCAGTGAAGGCCGTCGACGGCCACGACATGCACGCCGTCCGCGCGGCGCTGAAGTGGGCGATCAGGCAGGACAAGCCCACCCTGATCGCCTGCAAGACCAAGATCGGCAAGGGCGCCGCGACGATGGAAGGCAGCCACAAGACCCACGGCGCGGCCCTGGGCGCGGCCGAGATCGCCGCCACCCGGCTGGGCCTCAGCTGGACGCACGATCCGTTCGAGCTGCCTGAGGCGGTCGAGAAGGCGTGGCGCAAGGTAGGACGGCGCGGCGCCAAGGTGCGCAAGGCGTGGGAGACGAAGCTGGCCGCCCACCCGCAGGGCGCCGACTTCACCCGGGCCATGAACGGCGACCTGCCGGCCGACGCCTTCAAGGCGCTGGACGCCGGGATCGCCGAGCTGGTCGAGACCCGGCCTGCGCAAGCGACGCGCGCCTCGTCCGGCGCGGCCCTGGCCAAGCTGTTCGACGCCGTGCCGGAGATGATCGGCGGCTCGGCCGACCTGACCGGGTCCAACAACACCTTCGTGGCGGGCACGCCGATCCTGGACGCGCCGACCTATGAGGGGCGCTACGTCAACTGGGGCATCCGCGAGCACGGCATGGCCGCGGCCATGAACGGCATGGCGCTGCACGGCGGGGTGATCCCGTACGGCGGCACCTTCATGGTGTTCTCGGACTACAGCCGCCCGTCGATCCGCCTGGCCGCCCTGATGGGCATCCGCGTGATCCACGTGCTGACGCACGACTCGATCGGCGTGGGCGAGGACGGACCGACGCACCAGCCGGTCGAGCATCTGGCCGCCTTGCGCGCCATCCCCAACCTGCTGGTCTTCCGCCCCGCCGACACGGTCGAGGCATTCGAATGCTGGCGCGTAGCGCTGGAGACGAAGGCCGCGCCCTCGGCCCTGGCCCTGTCGCGACAAAAGACCGACGCCGTGCGGACCACGGCCGCGTCGGAGAACCTGTCGGCCAAGGGCGCCTATGAGCTGCGCGGCGCGTCGGGAGACGCCAAGGCGACCCTGTTCGCCACCGGCACCGAAGTGCCTGTCGCGCTGAAGGCGGCCGACGCGCTGGAGGCCGAGGGCCTGCCCACCCGCGTCGTCTCGGTCCCGTGCGTCGAGCTCTTCGAGCGGCAGGACGCCGTCTATCAGGCCTCGGTCATCGGTCGCGGCACGGTGCGCGTGGCCGTCGAGGCCGGCATCAAGCAGGGCTGGGAGCGCTTCATCGGCGAGGACGGCGGCTTCGTCGGCATGACCGGCTTCGGCGCGAGCGCCCCGGCCGAGGTGCTGTACGAGAAATTCGGCATCACGGCGGAGGCGGTGGTCGAAGCGGTCAAGGCGCGTCTTTGACGAACGCCGTGAGGCCAAGCTAGCCTGAGTGCTAGCGTCGGTTTCGGAGGGGTGACGATGACGAAGCGTTCAGGCGTGATCGGAGTGGTCGCCTGCCTGCTCGGCGCGGCGAGTTTGATCGGTGGGTGCGCCCAAACGGGCGGGACCAGCGATCTGATCTGGACGCCGGAACCGCACATGGACTTCGCGCTGGGCCCCCGGCTGGCGGGACCGGGCGTAGACGGGATCAATTCCGCCCTCGAAGCCATCGATGGGCAGGCCCAGGCCCAGCGCGCCGACTGCCTGGCCGCGGCGGGCGATCTGGGGTCGTGGATCCGGACGGTCTGGACGCCTTATGTCGGCCCTCGGTTCCTGACCGTGGCCGTCAGCGACCAGATGAACTGCGGCGGCGCCCATCCCGGCGGCGACATCGCCTACTACACGTTCGACCGGACGCTGGACGACGTGCCCGACTGGGCGACCCTGTGGCCGGGCTCCGGCATTGCGGCCAGGGGGATCGGCGCTGGCGGACTTGCTGCGCGGACCGGCTCGCCCGCCCTGTGGACCTGGTACGTCGACGCGGTGCGGCGCGACGCTTCCATCGATCCCGAGCTGAAGCGGATGTGCATGGATCGGCTCGGTCCGGCGCCGGAGGGTGAGGATCTGGCCATCTGGCTCGACGGCGCCTCCGGGGGTCTGGGCATGAAGCTGACCGACCTGCCTCACGCCGTGAAGGCCTGCGGGTTCGTGCAGGTCATGCCGGCCGACGAGATGGCGCGGCTGGGCGCAAGCGATGCGCTGCTGCGCGAGGTCCGCGCCGCGCCGGCGGCCTTCGACTATTCCGAAATGCCGCGATGAACCGCCTCGGCACCCCCCTGTCCGACACCGCCGTCCGCGTCATGCTTCTGGGCGCCGGCGAACTGGGCAAGGAGGTGGCGATCGAACTGCAGCGCCTGGGCGCCGAGGTGATCGCGGTCGATCGATACCCCAACGCCCCCGCCATGCAGGTGGCGCATCGCAGCCATGTGATCCCGATGACGGATCCGAATGTGCTGAACGGCGTCATCCTGGCCGAGGCGCCGCACATCATCGTGCCCGAAATCGAGGCCATCGCCACCGACGTGCTGGCCGAGATCGAGGCGGCGGGTCTGGCGACCGTGATCCCCACCGCACGAGCGACGCAACTGACCATGAACCGCGAGGGCATCCGCAGGCTGGCGGCGGAGGAGCTGGGCTTGCCGACGTCCCCCTATGCCTTCGCCGGATCGGCGGCGGAACTGGCTGAGGCCGCGCACCGGATCGGCCTGCCGGTCTTCGTCAAGCCGGTGATGTCGTCGTCCGGCAAGGGCCAGTCGATGATCGACGCCCTGGAGGACGCCGGGAACGCCTGGACCTACGCCCAGTCCGGCGGGCGCGTGGAGACCGCGCGGGTCATCGTCGAGGGCCGCATCGACTTCGACTTCGAGATCACCCTGCTGACGGTGCGGTCGATGCGCGACGGTCAGGTCGTGACCGATTTCTGCGATCCCATCGGCCATCGTCAGGTGAAGGGCGACTACGTCGAGAGCTGGCAGCCGCAGGCCATGTCGGCGGCGGCGCTGGCCGCGTCGCAGGACATCGCCGGCAAGGTCACCGAGGCGCTGGGCGGGCTGGGAGTGTTCGGCGTCGAGCTGTTCGTGAAGGGCGACCGGGTCTGGTTCAGCGAGGTCAGTCCGCGTCCGCACGACACCGGGCTGGTGACGCTGGCCACGCAGGTCCAGTCGGAGTTCGCCCTGCACGCCCGCGCCATCCTGGGTCTGCCGGTAGACGTGACCCGCCGCGACGTCGGCGCCAGCGCGGTGATCTATGGCGGCATGGACGCGGTCGGCGTCGCCTATGAGGGCGTCGCCGAGGCCCTGTCGGTCCCGACCGCCGACCTGCGCCTGTTCGGCAAGCCCGAAGCCTTCGAGCGTCGCCGCATGGGCGTCGCCACGGCGCGCGGCGAGACGACCGATCAGGCCCGCGAGCGCGCGAGAGAGGCGGCGGCGCGAGTCAGGGTGGTGAGATGATACGGCCAGCCGTTCCCGGAGACGGACATCGCGTCAGTCCTCCGCCGGGGGGGCCGGCATGAGGTCGCCATAGGGCGCCGCGTCCTCCAGCGTGCGCTTGAACGACGGTCGCGCCATCAGGCGCGCGTGCCAGGCCCGCAGCCGGGAACGGTCGCCGAACGGGACCAGCCGGCGGGCATAGGTCATCAGCGGGGCGGCGGCGCAGTCGGCCAGGGTGAAGGTCGAGCCCGCGCCCCATTGACGGCCGTCCGACAGCCGGTCCTCCAGCATGTCCCAGGCCGTGGTCAGCAGCTCCTCGTCCTGCCGCATGGCCACCGGATCAGGGGTGCCCGCGCGGCCCAGGCGGTTGAAGACGAGGCGGTTCATCGGAACGCCGACGTAGAAGTCCAGCACCCGGTCCATGAACCGCGTCTCCAGCGCCGCGTCCGGATCGACGGGGATCAGGCGGCCACCGCCGGCGTGCCGGTCCATCCATTCCACGACGATGCTGGATTCCAGGAAGACGCGGCCGTCGGCGTCGACCAGCACCGGCATCTTGGCGAAGGGCGACAGACGGGCGAACTCGGCCATCGCCTCAGCGTCTGCGTGATCGACGATCCTCAGGGTGAATGGGAGATCCAGTTCATAGGCGGCGGTCGACGCCTTCTGGCCGTAGGCGGAATAGGGGTGGTGCCAGAGGGTGAAGCTCATGGCCGCACTTGGCCCGCCCAACGCCAAGACCGCAACCCCCCGTTAAGCGACGCGGCGCACCCTCCGCTCAGTCGGAGTTCGGAAGGCCGCCATGTCCACGATCCAGACCCAGAGCTATCGCCGCGCGCGCGACCACTTCGAGCCGCAGGACATCGATCCGCAGGAGCAGCGCCGCCTGCGCGGTCAGTTGGAGCAGATCGACTATGCCGCCTTCGTGGCCAACCGCGAGGTGATTGGCCAAGCCCTCCAGGGGGTCGAGCCCGCCAGCTTTCAACGGCTGGCCGTGCTGACCGCCACGGCTCGGGCGCGCTGGGCGGGGGAAGCGCTGCGTCAGTCCGAGTCCGGCGCGCCGTCCACGCCTGACCAGATCGCCCGCCTGGCCTCGGCCCGCGCGGCGTACGAGGAGCTGGCGGAGGCCTATGAGGGCCTGCGCCGCATGGTCGAACGCGGCTACGTCACGCTGAAGGGCTGACGCCGCCTCAGCGCGGGCCCGTCACGATGGTGTCGCCTTGGGTGCGCGGCGTGGGCTCGGCCGGAGGCGGCGGGCCTTCGGTCACGGCGGGGGCCGGCTGCTGAACCAGCGGTGCGGCGTCGATCGCGGGAGCGGGAGGCGAAGCCTCGGCGACCGGCGTGGCGTCCGTTTGGGGCTCAGGCGCCGAACGTTCGGCGCGAGGCGCTGCCGCGACCGCGGGCGCAGGCGTCCGCGTGGAAGAGGGCTCCGGCGCAGCGGTTTCGACGGGAACCGGGGTCGCGTCGACCGGCACGGCCTCGACGAGAGGGGCGGGAACGGAAGCGGCCTCGTCCGGCGCCGTCGCGAGCAGAACCGAGGGCTGCGACGCTTCCGCCGGCGTCTCCATGGGGCGCGGCGCGAGGGCCCAGACGCCCACGCCGACGGCCAGAACCGCGGCCAGCGCGCCGCCGACGATCAGCTGACGGGACGGTCCGGCGCGCCGCGCAGGCGGGGCGAAGGCCGGCACGACCAAGGTTTCCGATTCCGGCTCAGCACGTGTGGTCGGCTTGGCCGGAATCGGGAAGTCCGAACCCTCGACCGGCGGCGCCGCGACTGGTGTGGGGAGTGGCCGGACCGTGGCGTCGGGATCGGGTGGACGGATCGGCTCAGGCACAGTTCGCGGTTCGGGCGTCGGCACTCGCGGCGCGACCGGCACGAGGGAGTCGCGGAACAGGTTCACCGGTCGCTGGGGCGCGGGCGGCGCGGCGGCCCGGGGTCGGGGCGGCGTAGGGATCGGGTCCAGCCGCTCGCCAGTCGGCAGCGGGCCGGCGCGGAAGACGGGGGCCGCGGACCGGCGCCAGTCGATGGGCGCGGGGGACGGCGGGCGGCGATCATCGTCGGACATGGGGCACTCGAAGCGGGGACGCGAACTGAAAGCGCGCGAGCGTGCCGCCCGATCCCGACGATTTCGGGGCCGCTTCGTTTGGAGCGCGGACCTCCAGGTCCGCGACATGCACGGTTGCCGGGGTCGCGGACCTGGAGGTCCGCGCTCCTTTCGGGTCAGTTTTTCAGGCGCCAGCCCGTCTTGAAAATCCAGCCGACGAAGGCCAGCAGGATCAGGAAGAAGCCCAGCGTGGCGGTCAGGCTGATCGCCACAGGCACGTCGCCGACGCCGAAGAAGGCCCAGCGGAAGCCGCTGATCAGATAGACCACCGGATTGAACAGGCTGACCGTCTGCCAGGCGGGCGGCAGCATGTCGATCGAGTAGAAGGCGCCGCCCAGAAAGGTCAGCGGCGTCACGATCAGCATGGGGATGAAATTCAGCTGTTCGAAGCTCTGCGCCCAGACGCCGATGATGAAGCCGAACAGGGCGAAGGTCGCCGAGATCAGCACCAGGAAGGCCAGCATCCAGAACGGGTGCAGGATCTCCAGCGGCACGAACAGGGCCGCCGTGGCCAGGATCACCAGCCCCAGCACCACCGACTTGGTCGCCGCCGCGCCGACGTAGGCGAGCACCGTCTCGAAAGGCGAGATGGGCGCCGACAGCAGTTCGTAGATCGTGCCGGTGAACTTCGGGAAATAGATGCCGAAGCTGCCGTTGAAGATGGAGTTGGTGAACAGGCTGAGCATGATCAGGCCGGGAACGATGAAAGCGCCGTAGGGCACTTCGCTGACGCCCCCCATGCGGCTGCCGATGGCCGAGCCGAAGACGACGAAGTACAGCGCCGTCGTCACCACAGGGGTGATCAGCGACTGCCAGACGGTGCGCAGGCTGCGCGCCATTTCGAACCTGTACAGAGCCCAGACGCCGTGACCGTTGAAGCCCATCAGGCGGCCTCCCTCGACTGGTGGACCAGGCCGACGAAGATGTCCTCCAGGCTGGACTGGCGCGTGGACAGGTCCTTGAAGCCGATGCCGAGGTCGGACAGGCGCCGCATCAGCGAAGGCACGCCAGTCTTCTCGGCGTTGGAGTCGAAGACGTATTCCAGCTCGGACCCGTCGGCCTTCAGCTCAAGCGTCCACTCCGACAGCTCGGGCGGCAGGGCGGCAAGCGGCTCCTGCAGCTGAAGCGTCAGGGTCTTGCGCCCCAGCTTCTTCATCAGGGCGGTCTTCTCCTCGACCAGCACCAGGCGCCCCTTCAGGATCACGCCCACCCGGTCGGCCATCTCCTCGGCCTCCTCGATGTAGTGGGTGGTCAGGATGATGGTCACGCCGCGCTCGCGCAGCTTCCTGACCATGGCCCACATGTCCTTGCGCAGCTCGACGTCCACGCCGGCGGTGGGTTCGTCCAGGAACAGGATGTCGGGCTCGTGGCTCAGCGCCTTGGCGATCATGACCCGGCGCTTCATGCCGCCTGACAGCGTCATGATCTTGCTGTCCTTCTTGTCCCAGAGCGACAGATCCTTCAGCAGCTGCTCGATGAAAGCCTTGTTGGGGGCCTTGCCGAACAGACCGCGGCTGAGGGTGACGGTGGCCCACACGGTCTCGAACGCGTCGGTGGTCAGTTCCTGCGGCACCAGGCCGATGGCGGAGCGCGCCTTGCGATAGTCCGACTGAATGTCGTGTCCGGCGGCGGCGACCGTGCCGGACGTCGGCGTGACGATGCCGCAGACGATGGAGATCATCGTCGTCTTGCCCGCGCCGTTGGGACCCAGCAGGGCGAAGATCTCACCCCTGGAGATCGACAGATCGACCGCGTCCAGGGCCTTCAGCCCGGACTTGTAGGTCTTGGTCAGACCCTTGATCTCGATGACGTCGGCCAAAAGCTCCTCCCCCGCGGTGCGGCCCACATATGCCGCCTGCGATCTTCCGCAAGGGCAAGCGGAGCCGTTGGAGGCTCGATGCGTTCTGGCCCGGCATGACCATGATCCCCCTGCCCGTCCGTTCGCGCCTCGCCCGGCTGGGGGCGTGGTCGCGCCGGCGGTTCCCTTTCCTGGCGCGGACGCCGGAACTGAAGCACTGGATCGAATGGGCGGCGCGGGTCGGGTTCGGGGCGCGGGGGTTCGTCTATCTGTCGGTCGGGGCGCTGACGCTGCTGGGCGTGTTCGACGTGGCGGGCGAGGCGGTGGGGACCGGCGGGGCGCTGGCCTGGCTGGTGACGCGCCCGTTCGGGCGGGTCTGGCTGATCCTGGTCATCCTGGGGCTGGCGGCCTTCGTGATGTGGCGGCTGATGCAGGCGGTGTTCGACGCGGACAATGAGGGCAGGGACCGCGAGGGTCTGATGACCCGCGTCGGTCAGTTCATCAGCGGCCTCGGCTATGCCGCCATGGCCTGGGGCGCCGCCGGGCTGCTGATCGACAAGCCGGAGAACGCGCGCATGGAGGGCATGACCTCCAGCCGCGAGACGGCCGAGACGGTGATGGCCTTGCCGTGGGGGAACTGGCTGCTGGCGGCGGGCGGGCTGGCCATCCTGGGCATCGGCATCGCCAACGTCGTGCGGGCCTGGCGCGAGGATTTCACCGAACACCTGGCCTGTTCCGAGAGTCTGTGCCGCAAGGTCGCCCCGCTCGCGCGCTGGGGCCACATGGCGCGCGGCCTCGCCTATCTGCCGCTGGGGGTCATCGTGGTGCTGGCCGGACTGCACGCCCAGGCGTCGGACGTCACCAGCCTGGGCGCGGCGCTGGAAGCGGTGGAGCGCCAGCCGGCGGGGCCGTGGGCTCTGACGGCCATGGCGACGGGGCTGATGGCGTTCGGCGTCTTTTCCTTCATCGAGGCGCGCTGGCGCCGGATCCGGCCGCCGCGTGAGGTGCTTTGACGCGCCTCCCGCGCGGAACCTTGGCCGTATCTTGGCGCTGAACTGCAAACGGAGCCGTCGCATGCGCCTGTCCGCCCTCGCTGCCCTCGCCCTGGCCATGACGCTGGGGGCCTGCGTCACCGCCCCATCTCCGTCGCAATATCGCGCGCCCCAACCCACCAAGCCGGTCGACGCCGAGCGCTTGTGGTCGGGCCGCTGGCTGGAGATCGCGCGCACGCCGATGTCGATCACCGACGGCTGCGTGGCCGGAGCCTCGAATTATCGCCTGACCGCTTCGACGCGGGTCGCGGTGCGCGACACCTGTCAGCGGGACACGCCGACGGGCCGCGAGGTGGCGGTCGAGGGGCGCGGCGAGATCCTGGACCCCGGCACGAACGCCAAGCTGAGGGTGAAGTACTTCTGGGGCTTCGTGACCTGGGACTATTGGGTGCTGGACCGGGCCGACGACTATTCCTGGTTCATCGCCGCCAGCCCGACCCTGGACAAGGCCTTCATCTACACGCGCGAGGTTCCCGGCCGGGCCGAGCGCGACGCCCTGGTCCGCCGGTTGGGCGAGCTGGGGTATGACGTGACCCGGCTGGAGTTCCCCGAAACCCCATGAGGTTCGCCATGCGCCCCGTCGCCGCCGCAGCCTGCCTGTCGCTGTCCCTCGCCGTCTCCGCGTGCGGTGGGCCGCGGGCACTGCCGCCCGAGGCGGGATATGGGCCCAGCCCCACCCTGCCGGAGCCCGCGCCGGAGCGCATCCCGTCGATCAAGATCGCCGAGGCCGTCGGATGGCCGACCGGGCGGGCGCCGACGCCGGCCGCGGGCCTGAGCGTTCAGGCGTTCGCGACGGGGCTGGACCATCCCCGGTGGCTGTACCGCCTGCCCAACGGCGACGTCCTGGTGGCCGAGAGCGCCGCGCCGCCTAAGCCGGAGGACAAACAGGGCGGCATCCGCGGTTGGTTCCAGAAGATGTTCATGTCCAGGGCTGGCTCCGTCGTGCCCAGCGCCAACCGGATCACCCTGCTGCGCGACGCCGACGGCGACGGCGTGGCGGAGGTGAAGACGCCGTTCCTGACAGACCTGACCTCGCCGTTCGGGATGGCTCTGGTGGGGTCGACGCTGTACGTCGCCAATGCCGACGCGGTGGTGGCCTTCCCCTATCAGACCGGCCAGACGCGGATCGACGCGCCGGCGCAAAAGGTCGCCGACCTGCCTGCCAGCCGGAACCACCACTGGACCAAGAGCCTGGTCGCCTCGCCCGACGGGTCGCGGCTGTACGTCGGCGTCGGCTCCAACTCCAACATCGCCGAAAACGGCATGGAGGAGGAGGTCGAGCGCGCCGCGGTGCTGGAGATCGATCCGGCGACCGGCGCGCGGCGCGTCTATGCCTCGGGGCTGCGCAACCCCGTCGGCATCGACTGGAACCCGGCGTCGGGCGCCCTGTGGGTGGCGGTCAACGAGCGGGACGAGCTGGGGCCCGACCTGGTGCCGGACTATATGACGTCGGTCCGGCCCGGCGGTTTCTACGGCTGGCCGTGGAGCTATTACGGCCAGATCGTCGACGAGCGGGTGAAGCCGGCCAATCCGGACATGGTCGCCCGCGCGTTGAAGCCCGACTATGCGCTGGGAGCCCACACCGCCTCGCTGGGCCTGGCCTTCTCGCAGGGGACGTTGCTGCCCCAGCGGTTTCGCAGCGGCGCCTTCGTGGGCCAGCATGGGTCGTGGAACCGCAAGCCGGCCAACGGCTATCAGGTGATCTTCGTGCCGTTCGCCGGGGCCATGCCCAACGGCATGCCGATCCCGGTGCTGACCGGCTTCCTGGACGAGGAGGGCCGCGCCATGGGCCGGCCGGTCGGCGTGGCCTTCGACGGCCAGGGGGCCCTGCTGGTCGCGGACGACGTGGGCAACGTCATCTGGCGCGTGTCGCCCGCCGCCTGAGCCAAAAAAGAACCCCGGCCGAAGCCGGGGCTCTCTTCGTCAGACGTCACTCAGATCACTGGCCGGTGAAGGGCTGAACCTGAATGGTCGGGGCCGACGGCGTGACCATGGGGGTCGGCCCCGGGGTGGTGGTCGGGGCGGGCGAGGTGGCCTGGGCCTGCGCTCGGTTCAGTTCGGCGGTCGCCTCGTCGCCCGTATCTTCGGCAGGCGCGGCGGCGGGAGCCGTGGCGACGGTCGCGCGGCGGACCGGCGCGGCGCGGCGCTCGGCCGGGGCGGCGCGGACCGAAGCCGGAGCGGCCGCAGGCGCGGGGACGGCTTCCACCGGCGCGGGCGTCGCCAGCGACGAGGTCTCCGCGACCAGCGGAGTCAGCGGGGCGGCCGGAAGCGGGGCCGAGGTCATCTCCGCCGTCTCGACGGCCGGAGCGGCCTCTTCGGCCGGAGCCATCATCATGGCCGCGGCGACGCCGCCGACGGTCAGGACGCCCAGCGGGGCCAGCACCATCCAGGCCTTGAAGCCGCCGCGACCGGCCGCGCCGCCCGTGCGGCGTTTGCGGGCATAGACGGGCACATAAGCCTCGGTTTCGGCATGGGTCATTTCGTGGTCGGTATAGGTGACGCTCATGATCAGTCCTCCTTGCGGTGGTTGAGACAACCCCGATATCGGACCTCCGTTCCGCCGGAACCAGGACAGCCGCCAAGTTACCTTGGCGTCGCCACAGTCAAGGCGGCCATGCGGCGGATCGATCATCTTGAAACGACTGAGCGTCGGTACATAACGTCGGAAACGTGACCATAAATGTCGCGGCCTTTTGGAGGTTTACCTTGCGTAAGTCTCGTTCTGGGACGTGCCGATGCGGCCACAGGGTCGTGACATCCGCGCCGAGGCATTCCCCTGACGGTTGACCGCCCGCTCCGGGCCCGCCACTACCGAGGCGAGGCGTCTATTGCTGCGAGGAATCACCGACCGATGGGCCTGATCGCGGACATCCGGCGCGACCTGCGGTTCGCGAAGGGGCTGGGCCGCCTGCTCAAGCGCATCAAGCCGGTCAACCTGGACGGGCTGGACCTGGTCTGCGACGACCTCGAAGAGGCGGTGGACAAGTTCGGCGACCGCGTCGCGGTCGAGGACGAGCGCCGCAGCCTGACCTATCGGGAGTTCGACCAGCTGGCCAACCGCTTCGGCCACTGGGCGCGCGGGCGCAATCTGAAGCGCGGCGACGTCGTGGCCCTGATGATGGCCAACCGGGTCGAGTATCTGGCGGCCTGGTACGGCTTCTCGAAGGTCGGGGTGACCACGGCCCTGATCAACACCAACCTGACGGGCCAGGCGCTGGCCCACTGCATCGCCATCGCCAACACCAGCCAGATCGTCGCCGACGAGGACTGCTGGCGAAAGGTCGAGGACGCCCGCGCCCACGTGGACCGGCACCTGATGCTGTGGGTCATGGGCCTGAACGACGCCGACGAGACCAGCGACCGGCGGGATCTGGACAAGCCCGTGCGCGGCGCCAGTTCCGTGCGCCCGCCGCGCAACCTGCGTCAGGGGCTGACCAACCGGTCGACGGCGCTGCTGATCTACACCTCCGGCACCACAGGCCTGCCCAAGGCGGCGCGGATCACCCATGCGCGGGCCCGCACCTACATGCGCGCCTTCGCCGGCTGCACGGAGGCCACGGACAAGGACGTCACCTTCAACGTCCTGCCGCTGTATCACTCCACCGGCGGCTTGGTGGGGGTGGGGCCGGCCCTGCTGAACGGCGGTCGGCTGGTGCTGCGCAAGCGCTTCTCCAGCACCAACTTCTGGGCCGATGTGAAGAGCTCGGGCGCCACCCTGTTCGTCTACATCGGCGAGCTGTGCCGCTATCTGGTCAACGCGCCCGCCCAGCCGGCGGAGAAGGACCACAGCCTGCGCCTGGCCTATGGCAACGGCATGCGCCCGGACGTGTGGGAGGAGTTCCAGCCCCGCTTCGGCATCCCGCGCGTGCTGGAGTTCTACGGCTCGACCGAGGGCAACGTCTCGGTCTTCAACTTCGACGGAAAGATGGGGGCGATCGGTCGCGTGCCGGGCTTCCTGAAGAAGCAGATCAACATCCGCCTGGTGGAGTTCGACCTGGACACCGAGCTGCCGGTCCGGGGGAACGACGGCCTGTGCCGCCTGGCGCGGCCGGGCGAGATCGGCGAGGCGATCGGCCTGATCGCCGACGACAACCGGCACGACTTTTCCGGCTATGCCGACAAGGCCGCCAGCCAGAAGAAGGTCCTGACCGACGTCTTCAAGACGGGCGACCGCTGGTTCCGCACCGGCGATCTGATGCGGCAGGACCGGCAGGGCTATTTCTATTTCGTCGACCGCATCGGCGACACCTTCCGCTGGAAGGGCGAGAACGTCTCGACCGCCGAGGTCGAGCAGCGCCTGGCCGACGCGCCGGGCGTGAAGGAGGTGGTGGCCTACGGCGTCCCCGTGCCGGGGCAGGAGGGCAAGGCCGGCATGGTCGCCCTGGTCACCGACGGCAAGTTCGAACCCGCCGCCTTCGCCGAATGGGTGGACCGGGAACTGCCGCCCTATGCCCGCCCCTGCTTCGTGCGTCAGCTTAAGTCGGCCGACACCACCGGCACGTTCAAGTACCGCAAGTCCGACCTGGTCGCCGACGGCTTCGACCCGGACAAGGTGCCTGGCGGCGTCTGGGTCAAGGGCGGCAAGAACGGCTACACGAAGCTGTCGGCCAAGACGCGCGACGCGATTTTGACGGGCGAGACGCGGCTGTAAGCCCTCGCGGCAACTCCGGATTAAGCATTAACGGGCCAATGTTCGACGGACGTCCTTTTCCCGGCCGAAGGCTCACCCGCGACCATGTTTCAGATCATCGGCATCGTCCTGTTGTTCGCCATGGTGTTCGGCAGCTACATCCTGGCCGGGGGCAAGATGGAGGTGATCCTCCACTCCCTGCCGTACGAGCTGATGGCCATCCTGGGCGCGGGGGTGGCGGCGTTTCTTATCGGCAACTCGGTGGGCACGATCAAGGCGACCCTGGGCGGCTTCGGCAAGGTGTTCGCGGGGCCGAAGTGGAAGCGGCAGGACTATAAGGATCTGCTGTCGCTGCTGTTCCAGCTGACCAAGACGATGAAGTCCAAGGGCGTCATCGCTCTAGAGAGCCACATCGAGAAGCCGGCGGAATCCACGATCTTCCAGAAGTATCCGAAGATCCTGAAGGACCACTTCGCCACCGACTTCATCTGCGACACGCTGCGCATGATGACCATGAACCTCGAGGATCCGCACCAGATCGAGGACGCCATGGAGAAGCAGCTGGAGAAGCACCACCACGAGGGTCTGGCCGGGGCGCATGCGCTGCAGACCATGGCCGACGGCCTGCCGGCGCTGGGCATCGTCGCCGCCGTGCTGGGGGTCATCAAGACCATGGGCTCGATCACCGAGCCGCCGGAGGTTCTGGGCGGGATGATCGGCGGCGCGCTGGTCGGCACCTTCCTGGGCGTGTTCCTGGCCTATGGTCTGGTCGGGCCGATGGCCAGCCGCCTGAAGGAGATCGTCGACGGCGACGGCGCCTTCTACAAGATCATCCAGTCTGTGCTGGTCGCGCACCTGCACGGCAATGCGGCGCAGATTTCCGTCGAGATCGGCCGCGGCGACATCCCTTCCGGAGCCCAGCCGAGCTTCGTCGAGATGGAAGAGACCCTGTCCAACGCGCCGACCGAAGCCTGAGGCCGGGAACGGTCAAGCCGTCCGGCCGTTCACCCGTCCACACGACGGGAGACCGCAGACATGAGCTTGAAGTTCCTCAGCCCGCTGGCCCTCACGGCCGTCGCGACGGCGCTGACCGCCTGCCAGCCCTCCGCGGAAGAGCCCGTTCCGGCGGAGACCGCGCCGGTCATGGAGCCACAGCCGGAGATGGATCCGACGACCAACGACGCCGTCGCCGACGTTCAGCCCGGCGAAGCGCCGGCGCCCACGACGAACGAGACTCCGCCGTCGGCCACGCCGGATTCCGATCCGCAGCAACGCACCGTGCAATGAGGTCGACGATGAAGACCGCCTTCGTTCTCGTCGCTTCGACGCTGGCCTTGAGCGCCTGCGGTCGGCCGGCCGAGGAACCCACGACGTCCGAAGCCGCCGCCGTTCCCGAGGCCGAGACCTCCGCGATGGCCGAAACGCCGTCGGCGACCCCGCCCGTCGACGCGCCCTCGCCGGGCACGCAGCCGCCGCCCCAGATCAATCCCGGCCCTGGCGACCCGCCGCCGACCCTGCCGACGGAGCCAACGTCTCCGCCTCCGCAGTGAAGCAAAAAAGGTGATCACGAAGCCGTGAGAATTCGCTTGCGGAGCGGCTCACGATTCCGTTATTGCAGGGGTGCGGGGATTCATGACCCCGTGATCCTCCTGCAAGGAAATTTCCAATGCGCATCACCGCTCTGATCGTGGCTTCGGCCGCCGCCCTGGCTCTGGCCGCTTGCCAGCCCGCCGCCGAAGACAAGGCCGCCGAGGCCGAAGCCGCCGCCGGCGAAGCCACCGAAGCCGCCGCCACGGCCGAAACCGCCGCTGCTGAAGCCGGCGCCGCCGCCGCGACCGCCGAAGGCGCCGCCGCCGAAGCCGGCGCGATGGCTCCGGCCGCCGAAGGCGCCGCCGCTGCCCCGGCCGCCGAGGCCCCGGCCGCTCAGTAATGAGCTGACGAACCCCTCGGGGTTCTGACGGAAAGGGTCGCTCCGAAAGGAGCGGCCCTTTTTCGTTGCGCGACGCCCGTCGCCGATGGCACGGCCGGGCGGTGAGCGAAGACCGATCCCCACACCTGACCTGGAGCGACGCCGGCGCGCCCGCCTCCGGCCGGTTCGGCGACGTCTATTATTCGAAAGAGGATGGACTGGCGGAAGCGCGCGCCGTCTTCCTGACCGGCTGCGGCCTGCCGGGAGCCTGGAGGGGCCGATCTCGGATCGTGGTCGGAGAGCTGGGATTCGGAACCGGACTGAACGTCGCGGCCCTCATCGCGCTGTGGCGTCGGGAAGGACCGCCGAACGGACGGCTGCACGTCTTCAGCGTCGAAGGATTTCCGCTGACTGGCGAAGAAGCGGCGCGCGCCTTGTCGGCATGGCCTGAACTGGGGGAAGAAGTCGCCGCCCTGATCGCCGCCTGGCCCGCGCCGACGCCCGGCTTTCACCGATTGGACCTGCCCCCCGACTGGCGGGTGACGCTGGACCTCGCCATCGGGCCGGTGGCGTCGATGCTGAGTCGTTGGCAGGGGCAAGCCGACGCCTGGTTCCTGGACGGGTTCGCGCCCGCGACCAATCCGGACATGTGGAGCCCGACGGTTCTGGCGGGCGTGGCCGAGCGATCCCGGCCCGGCGCCCGCATAGCGACCTTCACCGTCGCCGGCGCCGTGCGACGCGGTCTGACCGACGCGGGGTTCAGGGTCGAGAAAAAGCCGGGCCATGGGCGCAAGCGCGAGCGGCTGGAGGCCACGCTTCCCGGAACCTCGCCGCCTGAGACTTCGTGCCGTCGCATCGCGGTGGTGGGGGCGGGCATCGCCGGGCAGGCGACGGCGCGCGCGCTGCTGGCTTTGGGGGCCCAACCCGTTCTGATCGACGGCGAAGCGCCCGGGGCCGGGGCCTCCGGCTTCCCGGCCGCCCTGGTCACGCCCCGACTGGACGTCGGCGACCCCGGCCTGGCCGCCCTGTTCGCCCAAGCGCTGGAGCGGGCGGCAGGGCTCTATGACGTCATTCCGGGCGCGGTGACGGCGCGAGGCGTGACGCAATTGGAGCAGACCGCCCGAGATGCAGCCCGCTTTCGTCGGATCGCCGAACAGACCGTCTGGCCGCACGGCGCCATGCGACGGCTCGACGCCTCCGGCGCGAGCGAGGCGCTGGGCGAGACCGTGGGAATGGGCGGCCTTGAGATACGCGGCGCTCGCGTGGTGGCTCCCGCCGTCATCCGAGAGGCCTGGATGCGGGGCGTCGAGGTTTTGAAGGCCGCCGTCGGCGGAATCGACGCGACGCCCTCCGGCGTCCGACTGATCGACGCCGGCGGCGCCACCATCCTGGAAGCCGAAGCGGTGATCCTGACGGCAGGCTGGGGCACTGCCGTCCTGGCCCCAGAACTGGGCTTGCGCCCCGTCCGCGGTCAGGCCGATTGGGCGGAAGGCGTCGCCGCGCCGGCCGCCGCCTGGGGTGGCTATGTCGTTCCGACGGACGGGGGCGCCCTGTTCGGCGCCACCCACGACCGTGACCGGATCGACGTCGTCTCGGACCCGGCCGACATGCGGCGCAACCTGGCGACCCTGGCGAGTCGCCTGCCGACCCTGGCCCGAAGGGTGAAGGCGTCAAAGCTGAAAAGCCGAGCCGCCATCCGGGCCACCACGCCCGACCGCCTGCCCCTTGCTGGACGGCTCGGCGACCGGACCTGGGTCATAGGCGGGCTGGGGTCGCGCGGTTTCGCCTTGGCCCCGCTCCTCGCCGAACACGTCGCGGCACAGATCATGGCCGCGCCCTCTCCGCTTCCCATCGATCTCGCCTCGCGCGTCGATCCGTCAAGACTTGCGGAACGTGCCCACGCGGCCGAACGTTCGACCTGACGAAAAATGGAGCTCGCCATGATCCGGTCGCTGCCCCTTGCCGCCGCCCTCGCCCTGCTCGCCGCAGGTTGCGCGCCCACCCCAGGAGGTGACGGCGCGACGCAGACCGCGAGCCGCCCGGAGCGGGCCTGCTTCAGCGTCGATCAGGTCCGTAACTTCAGACAGGGCGGCGTGGGACAGGTTTATGTCCGAGCCGCAGGGGGCGATGTTTTCCAACTCGATTCGGCCGGCGGATGCCAGGATCTCGGGTTCGCCCAGCGGCTGGCGATTCTGCCGGACGGGGCGGGACTGGCGGGAGGGCGAGTCTGCACCTCCGACGCCGTCCGCATCGCGGTCCCGGGATCGACCACGTCGACCGACGTCTGCCGGGCGCGCGTCACCCGCCGATTGACCGAGGCCGAGGTGGCCGCCCTGCCCAGCCGCGAGCGTCCCTGACCGTCAGCAGTCTGGTCCGCTTTGGGCGTAGCCCAAACGACGGTTCAGCTTCTCGATCAGGTCCACCGCAGTGTCGGCGATGACCGAACCGGGCGGATAGACGGCGGCCACCCCTGCATCCAACAGCGGCTGCACGTCGGCCGGCGGGATCACGCCGCCCACCACGACCATGATGTCTTCGCGGCCCAATTTTTTCAGTTCGGCCAGCAGTTCCGGCGCGAGGGTGAGATGACCCGCCGCCAGGGATGACGCGCCCACGGCGTGAACGCCTTTCTCCACGGCCTCGAGGGCCGCCTCGGCCGGGGTCTGGAACAGCGACCCGGCGGTGGCGTCGAAGCCCAAGTCGCCATAGGCGGTGGCGACGACCTTCTGGCCTCGGTCATGGCCGTCCTGGCCCAGTTTGGCGATCAGGATGCGCGGCGGGCCGCCGTCGTTCTCGACGAAGGCGGCGACCATGTCGCGGGCGCGGCTGATCTTCGGATCGGCCCCGGCTTCTCGGGCATAGACGCCCGAGACGGTCTGGACCGTCGCGACGTGACGTCCGAAGGCGGCCTCCAGCGCGTCGGAGATTTCGCCCACGGTGGCCTTGGCGCGCGCCGCGTCTATGGCCAGGGCCAGCAGGTTGGCGTCCCCTTGGGCACCCACCGTCAGGGTGTCCAGGGCGGCCTGGGTGACCGCCTCGTCGCGCTGGGTGCGAAGCCGCTTCAGCTTGTCTAGCTGGGCGGTCAGGACGGCGGCGTTGTCGACCTTCAGCACCGGGATGTCGTCGATCTGGTCGGACAGATAGCGGTTCACCCCCACCACCGTCTGCTGGCCCGTGTCGATCCGGGCCTGGGTGCGGGCGGCGGATTCCTCGATGCGCAGCTTGGGCACACCGGCCTCGATGGCCTTGGCCATGCCGCCCAGGGCCTCGACCTCGGCCATGTGGGCGCGGGCCTTTTCCGCCAGATCGTGGGTCAGGCGTTCGACGTAATAGCTGCCGCCCCAGGGATCGATGACCCGGGTCATGCCCGTCTCCATCTGCAGCAGCAGCTGTGTGTTCCGCGCGATCCGAGCGGAGAAGTCGGTCGGCAGGGCCAGGGCCTCGTCCAGCGAATTGGTGTGCAGGCTTTGGGTCCCACCCGCCGTGGCGGCCATGGCCTCGACCATGGTCCGGGGCACGTTGTTGAACACGTCCTGCGCCGCCAGCGACCACCCCGAGGTCTGGCAATGGGCGCGGAGCGCCAGCGACTTGGGATCCTTGGCGCCGAATTTCGCGACCGCCTCGGCCCACAGCAGGCGGCCGGCGCGCAGCTTGGCCACCTCCATGAAATAGTTCATGCCGACGGCCCAGAAGAACGACAGGCGCGGCGCGAACCGGTCCACATCCATGCCGGCGTCCACGCCCGCCTTCAGATACTCGATCCCGTCGGCCAGGGTGTAGGCCAGTTCAAGGTCGGCCGAGGCCCCGGCCTCCTGCATGTGATAGCCGCTGATCGAGATGGAGTTGAACTTGGGCGCATGCTCCGCGGTCCAGGCGAAGATGTCCGAAATGATCCGCATGCTGGGCTGGGGCGGATAGATGTAGGTGTTCCTGACCATGAACTCCTTGAGGATGTCGTTCTGGATGGTCCCGGTCAGCTGGGCGGGCGAGACGCCCTGCTCTTCCGCCGCCACGACATACAGCGCCAAGATCGGCAGCACGGCGCCGTTCATCGTCATCGACACCGACATCTGGTCCAGCGGGATGCCGTCGAACAGGGTCCGCATGTCGTAGATGCTGTCGATGGCCACCCCGGCCATGCCGACGTCGCCCTTCACGCGCGGATGGTCGCTGTCGTATCCGCGGTGCGTGGCCAGATCGAAGGCGATCGACAGCCCCTTCTGACCGGCGGCCAGATTGCGGCGGTAGAAGGCGTTGGATTCCTCGGCGGTGGAGAAGCCCGCGTACTGACGCACCGTCCATGGGTTCTGGGCATACATCGTCGGATACGGCCCGCGATGATAGGGCGCCATGCCGGGCAGGCCGTGGATGAAATCCAGCCCGTCCAGCGTCGACGCTTCATAGGTCGTCGCGACCTTGATCCCCTCGGGCGTGGTCCAGGCTTCGCGCGCGAGGCCGGCGCCGACGGGCGACAGATCCAGCATGATCTTGGAGAAGTCCGGCGCGCTCATCGGGTGGCTCCTTCCTCGATCGAGGCCGCAAGCCGGACAGGCGTCAACGGCACGCAGGCGTCGCCGCCACCCTCGGCGGGCGCAGGCTGGCGCTGCGTGGCGCCGACGGGTCTAGGTTCCGGATCGACGAATTTCGTCACCCCGATCAAGTGTAAGTCGCCGGCAGCGAAGGCCTCCTCCATCGCCTGACGCGCCCGCGCCACACGCGGCTGGATCAGATGGCCGCGCAGGCACTCCACGACCCCGCCTTCGGACTGGATCCACTGGAACTCGGTCCATGCCGCCTCGGCCAGCTCCCGCGTGCGCTGGTCCAGATACCAGCTGCCGGCCGCCGGATCGTCGACCCGACCCAGGTTCGCCTCTTCCATGAGCACCAGCTGGGTGTTGCGGGCCTGCCGCCGGGCGAAGTCGTCAGGCAGGCCTGCGGCCCGCGTGAAGGCGTCGAGCACCATCGCGTCCGCCCCGCCGACGGCCCCGGCGAAACCGGCCGCCGTCAGCCGCAGCAGGTTCGGCCAGGAATCGCGCGCCGCCAGAATGCGCCGCGACGACCGGGCTTCGATCACGGCGTCAGCCTCGACGCCATAGGCCGAACAGATCGAGCGCCACATCAGCCGCAGCGCCCTCACCTTGGCCAGGCCGTCGAAATACTCCTGGTCCACCACGACGCTGAGGACCGTGCCCCGCAGCGCCTGCTCCGCCGACATGCCGGCGCCGACGGCCGCCTGCACCAAGGCCAAGGCGTTCGCCGTCGCGAACGCCAGCTCCTGAACGATCGACCCGCCGGCTTCATGCACGACCCGTCCCGACGCCATGAAGAACCGCGCCTCCGGATAGGCGCCCGCATGCCGCGCGGCCGTGTTGGCCGCCAAGGTCAGGTGTTCCTCCATAGACCGCGACGCGGCTCCCGTAGCGGCGAAGGCCGACGCCGGATCCATGTGGAACATCAGCTTCGCGCGCGGCGCGCCCTTGGCCGCCACCGCCAGGGCATTGGCCGCGTCCGGCCCAGCCAGCCCGGCGTCCAACCCGACGGGCGCCAGCTCCAGCGTCACGCCGTCCAGCGCCCGGCCCAGCGGCGCGCTGTCGGTCAGCACGGCGCCCGACAGGATCACCGAGGCGGCGCCACCTTGCAGCTCCGCCAGCACCTGCCGGTTAGCTTCCGCCGGATCGTCCGCCTCGACCTGTGCGCGCAGGTCCCAGGCGCGGCCGTCGGCGTGGGAGGGCCGTGGCGCGAACACCGGCGTCACCCCGGTCGCGGCGGCATAGAGCGGCCGCACCGCGAGGCCGTCGGCGTCCAGATGGATCAGGCTTTCCAGCGGCCGATCCTTCAGGGCACGAAGCGCAAGGGACCGCCACTGATCCGGAGTCGGCCTGTCGTTCAACATGGACATGCGGGGGTGATGCCTCGCCCTGCGTCCCCGGTCCAGCCCGTCCGCCATCAGGGGCGATCGGCTCCCTCGACGCCTAGTCCTCGATCGGTGGAAAGGGTCGCAGCGGCCCGTGGCGGCCTGGCCCGCGACCAGCTGACCGAATTGCCCTGCACGATCGCCCGTCGTGGTCCGCCGCGCCGCACGCTGGGCAGAGTCGTGCGCGCGTCCGGCGCGAACAGCGTGACGCCAGTTTGTTGATCGACGCCGACGCCCCGTCCTCCGGGATCCACGATGACGTTGTCCTCAATCGTCGCCGAAGTGGCCACGCTGCACAGGATGCCCGCATGGCCGGCGCCCATGATCCGGTTCCCACGCACGACGCCGCCGAAGTCGGTCAGGAACACCGCCGCCGTGGTGGATCGCCCCCGAGTGTCGATTCGATTGCGCAAAACCTCGGCTCTCAAGGCGCGTTGCATGTAGATCGATTCCGCACGGACGCCGTCGAAGGCGTTGTCCTGAACTCGCCAGCCCTCGGTGACGATCTCTCGCCCATCGACCATGACGGTGGACATATGGCCGAAGCCGTGTCCGCAATCCTCGATCCGGTTGTTCTCGAACAGGCCGCCCTTGCGCGTGTTCAGTGGTGAGACGCGCCAGTTCGCGCTCACCGGATTCCGACCCGACCGGTGGGAGCGGACGCATTCCAGCAGACGATCTTGATGCCGGACCAGATCGCCGACGGCATAGCCGACCCCCGTCCTCCAAAGCGCGCCGATGTATTGTCCCGCATAGTTCTCCAGCTGTTCCTTGAACGCCAGTTGCCGCGTGCCGATGAAGACATTTCCCGTCGCGACCAGATCATCGTTCTCGATGCCGTAGACCCCGTGCTGCCCGGGACAGGGTCCGATCTCATTGCCCTGAAGCAGGCAGGTCCGTGACTGGACCACCTGGATGCCGAACGCGTGGTCCCGGCAGCGATTGTTCACGAAGCGATGCTCGTGGATCCAGCCCGCGGCGGCGTTCCCGGGCAGGCACATGATCGAGAAATCCGATCCGTTGCCCTGGTTCGACTGCCGGATCGGATCGATCCAGGGCGAGCCGATCCCCTGCGACACCACGCCCTCGAAATCGCGAACCCGCCCGCCCCGAACCACGAAGCCACCACCGGCGTGCTGAAACTCCTGAGTGCGGCGGACGCGTACGACGTCGCAGTCGTCGAACAATACGGCGGCGACCCCGTTCCAGGACGAGCTCGCCCCTGCGAATTCGCCGGCGCCGCCGCCCAGGCCCTGAAAACTGCCGTCGTTGACCTCGACCGAGCCACACCGTTCGAACGACAGGGTCCGCGAAAGTCTCGCCGTCTGCTGAAATCTGGCGCCCGCCAGGCGCGCTTGGATCACACGGACGTCTTTGAAGACGACGGAAGATCCGCTGATGCGGTACTGTCCCTGAGCCTCGACCATCACTTCCGGCACCCCCCGAGCCGCGGCGGCGAGGGCGGCCCACCCGGCGGTGTCCCGGGCCACGTCGCCGCGACCGGCGCCGAACGCCTCCGGCCGCAGCACGGTCGGGTTCGCCTTGACCCGTCCGGCCATGCCGAACGTCAGCAGGGGCGCCATGGTCAACAGTGTCCGTCGCGTCGTCATCACAGCTACATGGGCTTCCCAAGATCGACGCACCATGCCTTTTCCATGTGAACGGCGCTTGACCGACGTCCGTCCGAACGGCAGCAGCCGGACATGACTGGCCATGCTCCCGATGACGCCTTGTTCGGCCGCCCCGTCGATGTGGTCGCCCGATCGCTGATCGGGGCGCTGCTGACGGTCGACGGGGCCGGCGGGCGCATCGTCGAGACCGAAGCCTACGACGCCGGCGACCCCGCGTCTCACAGTTTTCGGGGCCCCACGTCGCGCAATGCGGCCATGTTCGGCCCCGTCGGCCATGCCTACGTCTACCGCATCTATGGGCTTCACTGGTGCCTGAATCTTGTGTGTGGCGACGCGCCGGGCGGGGCGGTGCTGATCCGGGCCCTGGAGCCGGTCAGCGGCCTTGACGTGATGCGGGCACGCCGAGGGATGGAGGCTTCGAGCGCCCTCTGCTCGGGTCCCGCGCGCCTTTGCCAGGCGCTGGGCGTCGACGATCGTCTGAATCATCTGTCCATGTTGCGGACGCCCTTCACCCTGACGGCGCCGGCGGCGCCCGTTCCCGTCGTGAGGGGGGCTCGCATCGGCATCAGCCGCGCGGTCGACCTGCCGCGTCGCTGGGGAGAGGCCGGCTCCGCTTGGCTCAGTCGCCCCTTCGCAACATGCTGAATAAACCGCTCGCCCCTCAGGCGAAAGCTGGAACGAACGATTGACGATCGGCGTAACCCTGTGCTCGTTAACCATGCCTCGGATACCGGGGTTCGGCTGGAGGGGATGCCCATGATCGAGTTGATTTCGACGGCGCTTACGTTTTCGCTGACGGCGGGCATGGCGGCGACCGCCCCTGATCCCGTCACGGTTTATGACCCGGACTGCACCTGTGTGCGTGTGGTGGACTTCTACCGCCCCACGGCTCCCGGCGGTCCGCCGATCCGCATCACGCCGCCGGGCATCCGAGTGGTCGGTCGTCCGGTCGAGGTCGCAGGTCCGGTGATCCACATCGCCGGCCCGCCGGTCTACGTCGATGCGCCGCCGGTTCGCGTGCGTCCGGCCCAGATCGTGATCGACCGTCCCGAGGTGATCGTGCGGCCTTCGGAAGTCATCATCGATCCGCCGGAAGTGCGCTTCGGCGACTGTCGTGACGTGCGCGTCGGCGGCCCGGGAGGTCCGGTCTGCGTCGCGCCGGAATGATCCGGATCTGATCGCGGAACAGGCGCCGGGAAACCGGCGCCTTTTTCGTGGACGGAAATCTATTCGCCGCAGAAGGTGCGGGCCTCGCGCGCCAGGTTCAGATGCCCGGCCTCGAGCGCGCTGGTGACCGCCAAATCGCATCTTCCCTGGGCGAGAGAGGCCGTGACCTCACGCCTGACCGTCTCGTATGCGGTCGAGGCCTCACGAAGTTCACGCGCCCGGCGCCGATCTCCCGGCAAACAGAGCGACAGCCAGCCCGCGTCGGCACAGCGGGCGACCAGGGCGCGATCCGCGTCGGTGAGCACCCCGACGTCGGACGGGCTTCCCGACCCTCCGGCGGCTGGAACGACGCTCAGCCGCGTCGGCGCCTCCTCCACCACCCGGATCTCCGGCATCTGATAGCGACAGACCCAGCGGCCGTCCTCCATGGCGCAGCCTTGAAGGGTGGCGACCGCGGAACCTTCCGTCGTCCCACTCGCCGTGGACCCGGAACCGGGCGGTTGAGCAGGCTGAGCGGCGCCTGTCGGCGGATCCTGCGGCTCGGTGCGCGTTCCTGGGTCCGCATCCTGCACCGGCAAGGCGAGCATCAAGGTCAGTGCCAGGGCGAGCATCGGGTCGGCTCCGTCCGGAAGCGGCAACCCTGCTCTCTGAAGCTCCGCCTGACAAGCAGGAACGGCCTGCAGTCAGCCGCGCATGGATGACGCTCAAGCTGCCGAAAGAATGGTGGACGCGACAGGGATTGAACCTGTGACCCCTACGATGTCAACGTAGTGCTCTCCCGCTGAGCTACGCGTCCGCCGTGACGGTCCGGAACGGGTCCGGACGGGAAGGCGGGGTCCATAACCCGGCCGGTCGAAGGCCGCAAGCCCCGCCTGCCCTCAAGCAGCGAGCCGCCGTGCGGCGAGCGGCGGCGCCGAAACTATGCCGCGATCATCTTCTCGACCTCGCCCACCAGGTCCCGCAGATGGACGGGCTTGGACAGCACCTTGGCCTGCGGCGTTGCCTGGGCGGCGGAAAGGGCGACGGCGGCGAAGCCCGTGATGAACATGATGCGCAGGCCCGGCTGGCGCTGAGCGGCGACGCGCGCCACCTCGATGCCGTCGGCGCCGGGCATGACGATGTCCGTCAGCAAGAGGTCGTAGGGGCCATGCTCCAGGGCGTCGATGGCGTCGTCGCCGTTCTCGCAATCGACCACGGAATGGCCCGCCCGCTCCAACGCGCGGGTCAGGAAGCCGCGCAGGGAGGAATCGTCTTCGGCCAGAAGGATGCGCGCCATGTCGTTCTTGGTCCCCGATCTTGGTCCCCACCCTAGCCCCACAGGCGTAAACCGGCCATGAAAACCAGCGGATTCGAAAGGCTTGGTTCCAAGAGCATGAGCGAGACGGAAGGACGGGCGGAAGACGCCGCCGGCGTCGGCCGGACGCCGGCCACGCCGTGGGTGTTCGCCTCTCCTCATTCCGGCGCCGACCTCCCGTCCGACATGCGCCCGGCGGCCGGCCTGTCTCGACGCAGCCTGAGGAGTGCGGAGGACGCTCTGGTCGATCGCCTGATCGAGGGCGCGGAGGCGCGAGGGGCGGCGCTGCTGCGCGGCACGGTCAGCCGCGCCTACCTGGATCTGAATCGCGATCCGGCGGAACTGGACCCCTTGCTTGTCGAGGGCATGGACGAAGGGCCCGTCTCACCTCGGGCAGCGGCGGGCTACGGCATCGTGCCACGCCTGACGGGTGACGGCCGTCCGCTCTATGCCCGGCGGCTGTCGCAGGTCGAGGTCGAGGCCCGGATCGCGGCTCACCATGCGCCCTATCACGCGAAGCTGGCGACCCTCATGGACACTGCCCGTGCGGCGCACGGCCGGGGTTTTCTGATCGACTGGCACTCGATGCCCGCCGCGCGCGGCCGCGACGCGCCCCAAGTCGTGATCGGCGATCGCCACGGCGAGACCTGCTCGCCGGCGCTGACCCGACGGCTTCAGACCCTTTTCGAGGCGGAAGGCTGGCGGGTGGCGCTGAACGTCCCTTATGCCGGCGGCTGGTCGACGATCCGCTGGGGCCGCCCCGCCGAAAAGTTCGAAGCGGTTCAGATAGAGCTTGATCGCGGGCTGTATCTCGACGCCGCCACCCTGCGGCCAGGCCTGGGCTGGGACCGCTGCAAGGCAGGCGTGGAGCGGGTGATCGCCGCCCTGCTGGCGGGATGAAAAAAGGGCCGCGCCCGGAGGCGCGGCCTTGAAAGTCTATAGGGAGGAAACGCCCAGGAAGGGCATGACGCCCGAAGGCGTCACCCTCAAGTTAGGGTGCAATGCACAATCCGTCAAGGCGCAAGCTGCGACCGCCGTTCACGCTAAGTTACGGCAAAAGCTTGCGCGATCGGCACCTGTAACCGATTTCATCTGCGATCTTCGTGCGTTCTTGCTGCGCATGCGAAATCAGCGGCCCGCGTCAGGGTCCAAAAGCCGCCGAGCCTGTCGGATCGCACGCGCCGCCGGTGAGCCCGCCTGCCGCCACAACAGAAGCCCGAACGCCAGCAGCGCTCCTCCCGCCAGCCACAGCGGCCCGAACAGCCACGCCGCGGCCGCCAAGGCGAAGTAGTAGGCCCGCACACCCTGGCTGAAGGCCGACAGGGCGGGGTTCAGAAGATCCGCCGCCGCCCGCCCCAAGGCCATGCGGTCCGCCTCGGTGTGCGCTTCCGGCGAGGCCCCGATCAGCGCCAGGGCATAGTTCATCTGACGGATCGACCAGATGAAGTCGAGCAGACCCCGCACCAGGCACAGCAGGATCAGCCCCAGCTTGATCTCCAGCAGGCGGCGCGGCACGCCCTCCGCGCCGACGGCCGCGAACCCGTCCAGCGCCTGCTGCCCGCCGAACAGGATGCCGGCCACGGCCGCGATCAGCAGCAGGTTGGTGGAGGCGAAGAAGCCTCCGGAATTGATGGTGTGGCCCATCAGCTGGCTGTCGACCAGACGCGGCGCCTCGCGGTGGCTCATGGCCGTCATCCAGACGCGTCGGATGACCATCATGTCGTCGTTCAGCGTGCCGGTGCGCCGCGCCAGCACCTCCAGCAGCGGTCCGTAGCCGAGCCAGCACAGGGCGAAGAGCGAAAGGGCGAGGGCGTCGAGGAGGGTCATCTGCAGGGAATTGGGGACTGGGGATTGGGGGCTGGGTTCATCTGGGCCTCCGCGTCTTGGGGCACATTAAGGGGACCGGACTCGCTTCACTAATCCCCAGTCCCCAATCCCCAGTCCCTCCCCGCCTTGCCTCCGCCACGACGCGGGCCTATCACGCCCGCCTCCCCTTCGCAGCCGCACAATAGACTCATGAACATCGACGCCATTCCCGTCGGCCCCAATCCGCCCTGGGACCTGAACGTCATCATCGAGATCCCGCAAGGGGGCCTGCCGGTCAAATACGAGATGGACAAGGCGTCGGGCGCCCTGTTCGTCGACCGCTTCCTGCACACGGCCATGTACTATCCGGCCAACTACGGCTTCGTGCCGCATACCCTGTCGGCCGACGGCGACCCGTGCGACGTTCTGGTGCTGAACCCGACGCCGGTGGTGCCCGGCTGCGTGATCCGCTCGCGCCCGATCGGCGTGCTGATCATGGAAGACGAGAAGGGCATGGACGAGAAGATCCTGGCCGTGCCGGTGGACGCCCTGCATCCCTACTACACCGACATCGCCAGCTATCGTCAGTTGCCGGCGATCATGATCGAGCAGATCCAGCACTTCTTCACCCGCTACAAGGATCTGGAGAAGAACAAGGAGACCGCGGTCAAGCGCTGGGGCGACGCCGGCGAGGCCGCGGAACTGATCGCCCAGGGCATCCGCGCCCATCAGGACAAGCTCAAGGCCGCCGGCAAGTCCGGCGCGGCCAACGCGGCCTGAGCCGATGACCGTGCCGCCCGCGCCCCTGCCCCATCTGGAAGCGGTCGCGGGCGATTACGACGTCCTGTTCTGCGACGTCTGGGGCGTGATCCACAACGGCCGCGAAAGCTGGCCGGGGCCGCTGGCGGCGCTGACGCGGTTCCGCGAGGACGGCGGCCGGGTGGTGCTGGTGTCGAACTCGCCGCGACCCTCGTCGGACGTGATCGCCCAGTTGGACCGGCTGGGCGTGCCGCGCGAGAGCTGGGACGCCTTCGTCACCTCCGGCGACGCCACCCGCATGGTTCTGGCCGAGCGCGCGCCGGGGCCGGCCTGGGTCATCGGCCCCGACCGCGACTGGCCGCTGTACGAAGGGCTGGGCCTGGAGACGGCGCACGGGGCTGAGGACGCGGCCTTCATCTCGGTGACCGGCCCCTATGACGACGCCATCGAGACGCCCGAGGACTATCGCGAGCGTTTCCTGCCGGCCGCCGCGCGGGGGATCGAGATGATCTGCGCCAATCCGGACAAGGTGGTGCGCAAGGGCGACGACCTCATCTATTGCGGCGGAGCGCTGGCGGACCTGTACGCCGAGCTGGGCGGGCCGGTGACGCTGGCGGGCAAGCCGTTCGCGCCGATCTACGACCTGTCGATGATCGAGGCGGAGCGGCTGCTGGGCCGCCCGGTCGATCGGGCGCGCGTGCTGTGCGTCGGGGACGGCGTCGTCACCGACGTGAAGGGCGCGAACGATCAGGGTCTGGACTGCCTGTTCGTGGCCGCCGGCATCCACGACGCGGCGGCAGGCGACGATGGCATGCTGGATCCGGCGCGGGCGCGCGCCCTGCTGGACGCCGAGGGACTGACGGCAAAGTACGCGGCGCTCGACCTCGCGTGGTGACCGCCGTCGGGCTGATCTGCGACCGGATCAACTGACGCGGCTCCGACTCGGAACGTTCCGATAACTATGTCCGAACCGTCGCCGTTGCGACGTCGTTCCCGACGGGTCGACCCGGCTATCGCTTCTCCATACGCACAGCGGGGAGATGCGACGTGAGCGACTACATCCTGACCGGCAAGCACAGCGACGGCGACATCGTCATGAACACGTCGGACAACCCGACGCTGGAAAGCCTGGTCGAGGCGCGCGGGGGCTCGCGCCGCACGGTCCTGGGCGGCATGTTCGCCTTGGCAGGCGCCTTCAGCCTGGCGGGCTGTTTCGACGACGACGACGACGCGGCCGCCGCTACCATTTCCGCCGGCGCCGACGGCGCGAGCAGCTCAGGCAAGGTCGTGACCCTGTCGGGCAGCGGCGAGGGCATCGTCAGCGCACAGTGGGTCCAGATCTCGGGCCCGCCGGTGACCTTGAGCCCGGCCTCCGGTCCGGTGGTGACCTTCCTTGCGCCCGCCGTGGCCGCGGCGACGCAGCTGGTGTTCGAGTTCCAGGCGCTGACCGCCGGGCGACGCACACAGACCTCACGCACCACCGTGACGCTGAACCCGGCGACGCTCGGCTTCACGGCCGTGGCCAAGAACCTGAACGACCGCGTGACCGTGCCCGACGGCTATACCGTCAGCGTGCTTTACGCGTTGGGTGACCCCATCGCGCCGGGCGTGGCCCCTTCGGCGAACAACGGCACCGACACCAACTATGCCCAGCGCGCGGGCGATCACCACGACGGCATGTACTTCTTCGGCCTGGCCGCCACCGGCTCGGCGCGGGACGACTCGTCCAACACCCGCGGCCTGCTGTGCGTGAACCACGAGAACATCACCGAGCAGTACCTGCACGTGAACGGAACCCTGACCTTCGTCGGCGGGGTCCGTACCGTGCAGTCGGAGGTCGACAAAGAGATCGATTGCCATGGCGTGGGCATAGTCGAGGTGGCCCGCAACGCCGCCACCGGGGCCTGGGCCTATGACCAGAACTCGACTTTCAACCGCCGCATCACGCCCAACACGCCCATGGCCTTCAACGGGCCGGCGCGAGGCGCGGCGCGGATGCGCACCCGCTTCTCGCCGACCGGCACAGCGGGTCGCGGCACGGTCAACAACTGCGCCAACGGCTATGCGCCGTGGGGCACCTATCTGACCTGCGAAGAGAACTGGGCCGGTTACTTCAACCGCAACGCCGGCGACAACGCCCTGCGTCCGGCCAAGGAAGGCGTCGCCTACGGCCGTTACGGCGTGGCGGGCGGCCCAGTGGCCGGCCTGAACTGGGGCACCCTGGCGGTCGCCGACCCCGCCAACACGACCTATGCCAAGTGGAACGCCTCGGTCGTCGCCGGCCCCGCCGACGGCACCGGGGACTTCCGCTACGAGCCGAACCAGTACGGCTGGATCGTCGAGATCGACCCCTATGACCGCACTTCGACGCCGCGCAAGCGCACGGCGATGGGCCGCATGGCTCACGAAGGCGCCTGGCCGGCGAACTTCGTCGCCGGCCGGCCGCCGGTCTACTACATGGGCGACGACTCTCGCGGCGAGTATTTCTACAAGTTCGTCTCGGCCACGCCCTGGGTCGCGGCCGACGCCAACCGGTCGGACCGCCTGGCCGTCGGCGACAAGTATCTGGACGCCGGCACGCTGTACGTCGCGCGCTTCGACGCCTCGGGCTCGGGCGCCTGGATCCCGCTGACCTTCGGGACGGGGGCCATCACCGCGACCAATCCGACCTATGCCTTCGAGGACCAGGCCGACGTCCTGATCAACACGCGCCTGGCCGCCGACGTGTCGGGCGGCACGAAGATGGACCGGCCGGAATGGGCGGGCGTCAACCCGGCCAACGGCGAGGTCTATCTGACCCTGACCAACGGCAACGCCAGCTCGCGGCCGCTGGCCGGCACGGATGCGGCCAATCCGCGCCACTACAACGACCCGCGCGGCGCCACGGCCCAGCGCGGCAATCCGAACGGCCACATCATCCGCCTGCGCGAGACCGGGGACAACCCGACCTCGACCAGCTTCACCTGGGACATCTATCTGTTCGGAGCGGGGTCGGACCTCGACGCCACAAACATCAACCTGTCCTCTCTGGACGCCACCAACGACTTCTCCAGCCCGGACGGCCTGTGGTTCTCGCGCCCGACCAACGTCGGCGGCCAGATCAATCCGCTGCTGTGGATCCAGACCGACGACGGCGCCTTCACCGACCAGACGCACAACCAGATGCTGCTGGCCATGCCGGGCCGGGTCGGGGACGGCGGCGCCCGAACCATCACCAACACGGACGCCGGCGGCGCCACCCGCACCCAGGCCACCATCGTCGGCCGCGCCCCGGGAATGACCCTGCGCCGCTTCCTGACCGGTCCGCGCAACTCCGAGATCACCGGCATCGACTCAACGCCGGACGGCCGCACCGTCTTCGTCAACATCCAGCACCCGGGCGAAGGCGGCCCCACGGCCACGCCCAGTTCGAACTGGCCGTCGAATCAGTCGGGGACGGCCAGCACGGCCCGTCCGCGCTCGGCGACCATCGTGATCACCAAGAACGACGGCGGCGTCGTCGGCCTCTGACGTCGAGAGAGGGCGGCCCGGATCGTGGGCCGCCCTCTGCCCCGAGCCGACGACGGTTTGCAAGCGGCGCAGCTCGGTCTAAGCCCGCCTCATGACCCACAGCGTTCAAGCTCACCCGTCGGGCGGCTACATTCTCGATGAACTCCACGTCGGCATGACCGCCGAAAAGGCCGTGCCCGTCGACGCGGCGCGCATCCTGCAGTTCGCGGAAGCCTCCGACGACTTCAATCCGCTGCACGTCGACGAGGCGTTCGCGTCCAAGACCGCCTATCGGGGGCGGATCGCCCACGGCCTGCTGTCGGCCTCGTTCGGGTCGGCGGTGGTGGGGATGATCCTGCCGGGCGCCGGATCGATCTTCTTGAGCCAGAACACCAGCTTCCACAAACCCGTCCGCATCGGCGACGTCGTGACGGCGCGCGTCACGGTGGCGGCGATTGATCCGGAGAGCGCGCGGGTCACCCTGAAGTGCGAGGGGCTGGTGGGCGACGACGTCGTGCTGGACGGCGAGGCCACAGTGCGCGTGCCGCGACGCCGGCGGCCGGCGAAGGACTGAGCATGGCCGCCCGCATCGTCCGGGCCTGGCGGGACCTGCCGGCTGAGCTTAGGGGTGCGGCCGTGGCGCTGGGCGCCTTCGACGGCGTCCACCGCGGACATCAGGCGGTGATCGGCCGGGCGCGCAAGGCGGCGGAGGCGATCGGCGCGCCGCTGGCCGTCGTCAGCTTCGATCCCCATCCCCGCCGCTGGTTCCAGCCTGACGCGGCCCCCTTCCGCCTGATGACCGCCGACCAGATGGCGCGCGCGCTGGGCGATCTGGGCGTCGAGACCCTGCATCTCCTACCATTCGACGGCGAGATGGCGGCGATGAGCCATGAGCGGTTCGCCGAAGAGGTTCTGGCGGACGGTCTCGGCATTCGCCACGCCGCCGTGGGCTTCGACTTCACCTTCGGCAAGGGGCGCACTGGATCGCCCGAGGCACTGAGAGAGTTGGGGGAACGGCTGGGCTTCACCGTCTCGACCGTCGACCGGATCGACGACGCCGGCGGGCTGAAACTGTCGTCCTCGGCCGTGCGCGAGGCGCTGAACGCCGGCGACATGGCGCGCGCCGCCGCCATCCTGGGCCGGCCGTTCGCGATCCAGGGCGAGGTGATCCACGGCGACAAGCGGGGCCGCACGATCGGCGTGCCGACCGCCAACGTGCCGCTGGGCGACTACATGCGGACGGCCTTCGGCGTCTATGCGACACGGACCCGGCTGGCGGACGGCCGCGTCGTCGACGGGGTCGCCAACCTCGGCCTGCGCCCCATGTGGCGACTGGAGGAGCCGCTGCTGGAAGTCTGGCTGTTCGACGTCGACGGCGACTTGTACGGCCAGACGATCGAGACGGAACTGGTCGCCTTCCTGCGGCCGGAGATGAGCTTCGAGGGGCTCGACGCGCTCAAGGCGCAGATCGAGGCGGACGCCGCCGCGGCGCGGTCTGCACTGGCGAACGCCCCGCGCGGCTGATAGACCGACTGCACCATGACCGTCCGCGTGATCCGTGTGATTTCGATTAGCCGCCCGGCGTAGCGCCGCAGGGGCTTTCCCCGCGCACGCCGGGACCTCCGCTCAAGCAGCGAGCCTCCGCGAGGCGAGCGGTAGCGGAAACGAACCACGCGAACGATCGAACGACGAGAGACTCATGGCCGACGCCGGCGACACTGCTGCCCCCTCCACGCGCGACTGGCGCGAGACCGTCTTCCTGCCGGAGACGCCGTTTCCCATGCGCGGCGGCCTGCCCCAGAAGGAGCCGGAGATCCTGGCGAAATGGGGAGACCTCTACGGCGACCTGCGCAAGCTTCGTCAGTCGCAGGGCGCGCCACTGTTCGTGCTGCACGACGGCCCGCCCTATGCCAACGGCGACATCCACATCGGCCATGCTCTGAACAAGACGCTGAAGGACTTCGTGGTCAGGTCGCAGTTCCTGCTGGGCAAGGACGTCGACTATGTCCCCGGCTGGGACTGCCACGGCCTGCCGATCGAGTGGAAGATCGAGGAGCGGTTCCGGTCCGAGGGCAAGCGCAAGGACGAGGTGTCCAAGGCCGCCTTCCGCGCCGCCTGCCGCGAGTATGCGACGGGCTGGATCGACGTGCAGGTGGCGCAGTTCAAGCGGCTGGGCGTGCTGGGCGACTGGGCGAACCGTTACGCCACCATGGACTTCTCCACCGAGGCGGCGATCGTCGCGGAGTTCCACAAGTTCAAGAATTCGGGCCAGCTGTATCGCGGCTCCAAGCCGGTGATGTGGTCGCCGGTCGAGCGCACCGCCCTGGCCGACGCCGAGATCGAGTACCACGACCACGTCAGCCCGACCGTCTGGGTCAAGTTCCCGGTCACGGGCATGAGCGACGACCACGACGACGACCTGCTGGCCTTCCGCCACGCGACGCCGTCGGTGGTGATCTGGACCACCACGCCGTGGACCATCCCGGCCAACCGGGCGATCAGCTATGGCCCGGAGATCAGCTATGGCCTCTATGAGGTCGCGGCCATGGAGACGGGGCTGGAGTTCGAGCCCTGGGCCAAGGCGGGCGACCGGCTGATCCTGGCCGACAAGCTGGCGCAAGAGGTGTTCAAGGCGGCGAAGATCGCGAGCTGGACCCGCGTGGGCGACCTGAACCCTTCGGGTCTGGAATGCGCCCATCCGCTGGCGGAGCTGCACTCCGGCTACGGCTTCTCCGTGCCGCTGCTGGCCGGCGACCACGTGACGGACGACGCGGGCACGGGCTTCGTGCACACCGCGCCCGGCCACGGCGCCGACGACTATGAGGTGTGGAAGGCGCACGGTCATCACGAGGTGCCCGACACCGTCGATCCGGACGGCGCCTACTATCCCTCCGTGCCGCTGTTCGCGGGCCTGAAGGTCATCGAAACCGAGGGCAAGAAGGACAAGATCGGCAAGTTCGGCCCGGCCAACAAGGCGGTGACCGAGGCCCTGATCCAGGCGGGGAACCTGCTGGCGCGCGGGCGGCTGGAGCACAGCTATCCGCACAGCTGGCGCTCCAAGGCGCCGGTGATCTTCCGCAACACGCCGCAGTGGTTCATCCGCATGGACAAGCCCCTAAAGGCGGGTGAGACCCTGCGCGAACTGGCGCTGAGCGCCATCGACGACACCGCCTTCCACCCGTCGGCGGGCAAGAACCGCATCCGGTCGATGGTCGAGGGCCGGCCCGACTGGCTGATCAGCCGCCAGCGCGCCTGGGGCACGCCCCTGGCCATGTACGTCGACAAGCACACGGGCCAGCCGCTGCATGATCCGGAGGTGGACGCCCGCATCCTGGCCGCCGTGCGCGAAGGCGGGGCCGACGCCTGGTTCGAGCGGCCCGACGCCGACTTCCTGGGCGTCCACGACCCGGCCAACTACGAGAAGATCACCGACATCCTGGACGTCTGGTTCGACAGCGGCTGCACCCACGCCTTCACGCTGGAGGGACGGGCCGACAGTCACTGGCCGGCCGATCTGTATCTGGAGGGGTCGGACCAGCATCGCGGCTGGTTCCAGTCCAACCTGCTGGAAGGCTGCGGCACCCGCGGCCGCGCGCCGTATCGCGCCGTCCTGACCCACGGCTTCACCCAGGACGAGAACGGGGAGAAGATGTCCAAGTCGAAGGGCAACACCACCGACCCCGCGACCGTCATCAAGGAGTCCGGCGCCGACATCCTGCGCCTGTGGGTGGCGCTGGTGGACTATGCCGAGGACCAGCGGATCGGGAAGCAGATCCTGCAGACCACGGTCGACGCCTATCGCAAGCTGAGGAACACCGTCCGCTATCTGCTGGGCGCGCTGAACGGCTTCGACGAGGCTGAGCGGATCACCGACTACGAGCAGTTCCCGCCGCTGGAGAAGTTCATCCTGCACCGCCTGTGGGAGCTGGATGGGCAGGTGCGGACGGCCTATGCCGAGTACCGCTTCCAGGACGTGGTGCGGCCGGTGCTGGAGTTCTGTTCCGGCGACCTGTCGGCGCTTTATTTCGACGTCCGCAAGGACAGCCTGTATTGCGACCGCCCCGACGCGATCCGCCGCCGCGCCTGCCGCACGGTGATGCACGAGGTCTTCCTGCGCCTCACCGCCTGGCTGGCCCCGCTGACGCCGTTCACGATGGAAGAGGCCTGGGGCACGTTCGCGCCGGAGGGCGGCTCGAACTGCGCCCGGGTGATCCCGGAGACGCCTGCGGCGTGGGAGAACGCGGCGGAGGCGGAACGGTGGACCAAAGTCGAGCGCGTCATCTCAGCAGTCAATGACGAGCTGGAGCTTAAACGACGGGATAAGGTCATCGGCGGAGCCTTGGACGCAGCCGTGGAAGTCGATCTCGACTCCACAAGCTTGGCGGCTTTTGAAGGCCTCGACGCTGCGGAAGTCTTCCGGACAAGTTTGGCGACGCTGAAGCCGGGAGTGAACGTTGATTTGCCGAACACCGACTTCGTTGGAGTGCGGGTGTCGACGGCTGACCACCCCAAATGCGCCCGCTCCTGGCGGCGCGTGCCGGACGTCGGCTCGGATTCCGATTACCCCGAGCTCAGCGCGCGCGACGCCGACGCCGTGCGGTGGCTGGACGCGCGGAAGGCCGCCTAGTGCGTTCGGCCACGAGACAGGCCCGCCGCCACAGAGGAGCGCGGACCTCCAGGTCCGCGACCGCGCAGGCGGCCGCAAGTCGCGGACCTAGAGGTCCGCGCTCCGTGACGCGCCGACTCCAGAGACGAAGGGTCTAGACGCCCATGGCCGACGACAGCCCGCAGGAGGTCTTCAAGCGCGCGCTGGCCCATGCCGCGCGCGCTCTGGCCGAGCGGGCGGAGCTGGAGGTCAGCTACGGCTCCGACGGGCCGCGGCTGACCGCCGACGGGCTGATCCTGCCGCATCCGCCGCGCGATCCGTCGGGGCCGGAGGCGGCGAACCTGCGCGGGCAAGCCGACCGCATGGCCCTGCGCCTGGCCAATCACGACGAGGCTCTGCACGGCCGGTCGCGGCCGTCCAATCCGCAGGCGGCCGAGGTCTATGACGCGCTGGAACAGGCGCGGGTCGAGGGGCTGGGCGCGCGGGTGATGGCCGGGGTGCGGGCCAATCTGGACGCCGCCACCCTGACCCGGCTGGAGCGGACCGGGGCGCTGCGGGTTACGGATGCGGAGCGCGTGCCCGTCAACGAGGCCGTGGCCCTGATGGTGCGCGAGCGCCTGACCGGCACGCGGGCGCCGGATGGGGCGGGCGCCCTGCTGGACCTGGTCCGCGACGGGCTGGAGACGCGAGCGGGCAGGGAGCTGGACGCCCTGGTCGACGCCGCCGACGACCAGACGGTCTTCACCGAGCGGATGAAGGCGGTGCTGCGCGCGCTGGACCTCGATCCCGGCGACGGTCAGGGCGACGACGCGTCGGACGACGTGGGCGACGACGAGCCGGACCCCCAAGACCCGGACGCGGCCGACGATCAGGACGAGGAGGACGAAGATCCCGGCGGCGGCGACGGCCAGTCGATGGAGGGCACGGCCGACGACGAACAGTCCGATCAGGAACGGCAGTCCCGTCCGGACGGCAGCCCGGTGGAGAGCGACGGCGACGCCTCGGACATGGGCGAGGAGATGCCCGACGCCCCGCCCCAGCGGTCGGGCAAGGGGGCGAACGGGCCGGACCCCGCCGCCTATCGCGTCTTCACTGTCGCCTTCGACGAGACGATCGACGCGGCCGATCTGTGCGACCCGGTCGAGCTGGGGCGGCTGCGCGCCCTGCTGGACCAGCAGCTGTCGGCCCTGTCGTCGGTCGTGGCCCGACTGGCGAACAGGCTGCAACGCCGCCTGATGGCGCAGCAGAGCCGCAGCTGGACCTTCGACCTGGAAGAGGGCGTGCTGGACGCCGCGCGCCTGAGCCGGGTCATCGTCGATCCGACCAGCCCGCTTCTGTTCAAGGCCGAGAGCGACAGCCCCTTCCGCGACACGGTGGTGACCCTGCTGCTGGACAACTCCGGCTCCATGCGCGGGCGGCCGATCATGGTGGCGGCGGTCTGCGCCGACATCCTGGCGCGGACGCTGGAACGCTGCGGCGTGAAGGTGGAGATCCTGGGCTTCACCACCCGCGCCTGGAAGGGCGGTCAGGCGCGCGAAGCGTGGATCACGGCCGGAAAGCCGGCCAATCCGGGCCGCCTGAACGACCTGCGCCACATCGTCTTCAAGGCCGCTGACGCGCCGTGGCGCCGGGCCAAGAAGAACCTGGGCCTGATGATGCGCGAGGGACTGCTGAAGGAGAACATCGACGGCGAGGCCCTGATGTGGGCCCACGACCGGCTGATGGCGCGCCCGGAGCAGCGGCGCATCCTGATGGTCATCTCCGACGGTTCGCCGGTGGACGACTCCACACAGTCGGCCAATCAGCCGCTGTATCTGGACCGGCACCTGCGCGAGGTGATCGCCGAGGTCGAGACTCGGTCCCCCGTCGAACTGCTGGCCATCGGCATCGGCCACGACGTGACCCGCTGGTACCGCCGCGCGGTGACCCTGGCGGACGTGGAACAGCTGGGCGGCGCCATGGTCGAGAACCTGGCCGCGCTGTTTGAAGCGGAAGGATCGCGCCCCTCTCCCGGCGGGAGAGGGCTTGAGGCTCGCAGAGCGTCAGCGATGCGCTAAGCCGAAAGGGAGAGGGGCTCCCTGTCGCTCGTAGCCCCTCACCCTTTCGCGCAAGTCCGATCGCCCTGCCGGGCTCTCGGGCGCTCAAGCCCTCTCCCGCCGGGAGAGGGTCGCTAGCGCGTCACAGTGTCCCGGTGCATCGGGGCGAGCTTGGCCAGGAACCGGTTCTGCACGTGGAACGGGATGCTCTCGTCCCGCATCGCCGCCTGCAGATGCTCGACCAGCGCGCCGAAATCCGACGCCTGGAGCCCGATCTCGTCGTGGGCGTCGGCCATCGACCGGCCGGTGTAGATGCAGCCCCCGCCCAGGATGAAGCAGAACTGTTCCCTCAGCGTGCGGCGCAGGCGGACCATGTCGGTGGCGCGGAAGATGTCGGCGGTGCGCGGGTCGGTGGTGGAGCGCTCCAGCATGCCGTCGACGATGCGGCTGACGCCCTCGGCGCCGCCGAAGGCCGTCCACATTTCGTCGCCTTCGAAGGGTTCCGCGCCGGCGTTGGCCGGGCTGGCCTCATAGGGGTCGACGGCTTCCTCTCCCGCACGGTGATGCGGCGCGTTCTGGGCCAGGGCCGGCACGGCGAAGGCGGACAGGGCCAGGGTCAGGGCGAGCAGGCGCATGGGTCAGAATCCCGCTTGCAGCGACAGGTACAACCCGCGCTGGTCTTCGAAGGTGGCGATGGAGCCCAGATCGACCCAGGCGGCCGTCACCGAAATGTTCTTGTTGATCGCCCAGGCGGCGTAGACGTCCATCCAGTCGTCCTCGCCTGCGAAGGACAGGTTGTCGGGCTTGGTCCGATATTCGGCGCCGATCACCAGATTGGGACTGAGCAGGTATCCCACCGAGCCCTCGAACTGGGCCGTGGCGTCGCCCTCGGCGTCGCCGCCGAAGCCCAGAAGGCCGGTCTGGTTGGCCTCGGTCCAGCGCACCGTGCCGGACACCAGCAGACTTTCCGCCAGGAACAGCTTGGTCGCGGCGACGTAGACGTCGGTGCCCTCGTCGTGCTGACCGCCCAGCAGGCCGATCACTAAGCCCTGGTCCGCGACCTTGTGCTGAACCCCGACCGAGATCTGGGGCATCCAGGTGTCCTGGTCGTAGACGGCGTCGCCGGTCAGCCGGACCTTCAAGCCATAGACGTCCTGGCCGAAGGTGAAGCCGGAGCCCACCCCCAGCAGGGCTCCGGTGGCCCCGGTGTCGAACTCCTGCCGGGCCACCGACAGCTCGACCCTGTCCCACAGGCCGACGGCGAGGCCCCAGGTGCGGAACTCATAGTCCGGCAGATCGACCCAGGTGGCATGCAGGTTCGCGCCGATGCCGTCCCGATTCCCGTAGCCCGTGGTGGTGGCCCATGTGGCCAAACCCCCACCGCCGGAGCCCTCGATCGTGGACACGCCTCCGGTGAGCAGGAGCTTGCCGCCCGGCCGACTTTCCGGAATCCAGGATTGCGCGTGCGCGACGTTCGCGCACATCGCCAGCACCAGACCCATGCTCAAAGGTTTCAGCATTCGCACCCCCACCGTTCAGCGAACACTGTCGGGTTATGGTTAATGGTTGACTAAATTGGCGATGGCCAACGCGCTTTCTTCCCGAGATTTCTGTAACTTGATAAAACAACTAGGACGGGAGTTTCAGTTTACCCTGACTTCATTCACTCGCGTTAAGACGGGCATCATGCGCTTTCTTTCAGTCTTGGCCGCCCTGATGCTGACCTGGACGCCGGCTTTTGCCGGCGACCTGACGGTGTCCGTGCGAGACGCCCAGGGGCGGCCCGTGCGCGACGCGGTCGTGACCGTCCACCCCGCCGCCGGCGTGCCCCGCGGCCCGATCCGCTTCCCGTGGGCGCTGCGGATCGCCCAGCAGGACGTTCAGTTCCAGCCCTACGTCCTGGTCGTGCCGGTCGGCGGCACGGTGGCCTTCCCGAACCTGGATCGGGTGCGCCACCATGTCTATTCCTTCTCGCGCGGGCAGCGGTTCGAGATCGAGCTGTACGGCCGCGACGAAACGCGCAGTCACACCTTCCGCACCGTCGGCGTCGCCGCCATCGGCTGCAACATCCACGATCAGATGGTCGGCTACATCAAGGTGGTCGACACGCCTTGGGCGGCCAAGTCCGGCACAGACGGGAACGTGACCCTCAACGACGTGCCCGCGGGCGGCGCGACGATGCGCGTCTGGCATCCTCAGCTCAACGTACGCGGCAACGAGACGGCGACGGCGATCACCGTCGCGGCCGCAGCGGGCCGGCGCACCTTCAGCGGCGACTTCTCCGCCCGGGCCGCCGTCCGGTGATCCGCTTCCGCAGCCTGCGGACACGGCTGACGGTCGTCTTCGTGGCGCTGTTCGTCTTCGCCATGGCCGTGGTCGGCGTGGCGGTGACGGCTGCGATCAGCGGCGGCGCGCGCACTGTGGTTCGGGATGAACTCGCCGCAACGGGCGCGGTGTATGAGAAAATCTGGTCCACCCGCACCGACCAACTGCGCCAAGGTGCGGGCGTCCTGGCTCAGGACTTCGGCTTCCGCGAGGCCGTGGCCACAGCGGACGAGGCCACGGTCAAGTCCGCGCTGGACAATCTGAGGGCGCGTCAGGGCGTTGACGGCGCCCTCATGATGGCGACGGACGGCTACGTCACCGCCGCCGGGGCCCCGCTGGACGACGCGGCGGCCGACTCGCTGTGGACCGGCTTGAACGCCGGCACGGAAGCGGGCGTGCTGACTGCCTCCGGTCGCCCCTTCCAGGCCGTCGCGGCGCCGATCATGGCCCCGACGCTGATCGGTTGGGTCATCTTCGTCGATCGTCTGGACCAGGCGGAAATGACCGGTCTTCAGGATTTGTCGGCCATTCCGCTGACGGCCTCGGTCGTCAGCCGGGAAGACGGCGTCTGGCGCGACGGCGCCGGCGTCGCCCTGCCCGCCTCGGTCGCCAACGCCGTCACCGGCTCCCTGGCCGAAAAGGACGCCGGACCGGTCACCCACGACGCGCCGGCGGGCGAGTCGATGACCCTTGCGCGGCCCCTGCCCAGCTTCGACGCTCGACGCCCGGCCGCTCTGGCCCTGACCTATCCCCTCAGACTGGCGCTTGCGCCCTACGGCGACTTGTTCTTCTGGCTGGCCATGATCGGCGCGGCCAGCGCGGCGCTGTTGGGCTGCGGCGCCTGGGCCCTCTCCCGGTCGGTGACGCGCCCCATCTCGGAGCTGGATCAGGCCGTCCACGCGCTGGAGCGTGGCGAACACGCCCTGGTGCCCGTCACTTCCCAGGACGAGATCGGTCGCCTGGCCGCCGGCTTCAACGCCATGGTCGGCGGATTGAAGGACCGGGAAGCGCGCCTGACCCACCTCGCCTTGCACGATCAGGAGACGGGACTGCCCAATCGGCGGATGCTGGAGCGCCAGGTCGCCCGCACACCCAAGGCCCATGTGCTGCTGGTCGGCGTCGATCGCTATGAAGTGGTGCGCAACGCCATCGGCCACGACGCCATGTCCCAGATGATCCAGGTTCTGGGCATGCGCCTGTCTGCCCTGGCGGCGGGCGAGACCATATCGCGCGTGGGCGTCGACGCCCTCGGTCTGGTGCTCGCAGGATCCGATGCCGGGCGCATCCAGATGACCATGGAGCGCTTGCTGGAAGCCGCCGGCACGCCGGTCGTCGTCAACGGCGCCCCCATCGACGTGGCCCTGACGATAGGGGTGGCCGACCGCGGGGGCCCCGGCGCCCACATCGATTCCGCCATCGACCGGGCCGCCGTGGCGGTGGATCAGGCCCGCGCCGCGCGTCGTCCCTGGATGCTCTTCGACGAGACGGCGTATGGCGACCCGGGCGGCAACCTGTCGCTGATCAGCGAGCTGATGACGGCCTTGAACCAGGGCCAGGTCACCCTCTCCTATCAGCCCAAGCACGACTATCGCGCGCGGAAGATCACCGGCGTCGAGGCCTTGATGCGCTGGACCCACCCGCGCCGCGGCTTCGTGCCGCCGGACCTCTTCATCGGCATGGCCGAGGAGACGGGCCACATCCGGGCCCTGACGGAGTGGGCCGTGCGACGCGCTCTGGACGACCAGCGCGCCCTTGCCGAGGCGGGGCATCAAGTCACCATGTCGGTGAACCTGTCGGGACGCCTGCTGTCGGACGAAAGCTTCGTGGACGTGGTGCTGGACGCCACGCGCGGCGCGGCCGGCCGCCTGTGTCTGGAGATCACCGAGACCGCGGTGATGCACGATTCCGAGGCGGCCCTGCGGATGATCTCGCGCTTCGCCGACGCAGGGGTTTCCGTGTCGCTTGACGATTACGGATCAGGCCTGTCTTCGCTGGCCTACCTGAAGCGGATCCAGGCCGACGAACTGAAAATCGACAAGGCGTTCGTCATGGGACTGGACCAGTCTTCGCGCGACGCCCTGCTGGTCAAGTCGACCATCGACCTGGCCCACGGCCTGGGCATGAAGGTCACGGCCGAGGGCGTGGAGACCGAGACGGCGCTGGCCCTGCTCAGCGGCATGGGCTGCGACATGGCGCAGGGGTACTTCATCGGCCGCCCGATGCCGCTGAACGACCTGATCACGCGGCTTCAGGACGACGTCGGCACGAACGGCGGCTCGGCCAGCGCCGTCGCCTAGGCGACCCCGACCGCCTTCATAGGCACGGACGGATCGGCCAGTTTCGCCGCGTCCACGGCCTGACCCTTCTGGATCAGCATCCGCCCGCCCATGAACTCGGCGCCGGCGTTCACGGCCTCGACGCAGACGATGCGGTCGCCCTTCAGGTGGAAGACCGCGAAGCCGCCGCCGATCTTCGACGGATCGACCTCGCCGCGCACCACGCGCGAGTCGGCGCCCACCGGCAGGCCCGCGATCTGGATCTTCAGGTCGTACTGATCGGACCAGAACCACGGCACTTCCGCAGGCGGCGCGGGCCGGCCGACGATGGCGGCGGCGGCCTGCTTGGCCTGCTCCAGCGCGCTGGGGACGCTCTCCAGCCGGACGTCGGTCAGACCCAGGGCCGGCACGGGCCGCCGCGTAATGTCGCCGATGGCGAAGATCGCGGGGTCGCCGGTCCGCGCCTGATCGTCGACGATCACGCCGTCGCGGCAAGCCAGCCCCGCCGCCTCGGCCAACTCGGTCGCGGGACGGGCCCCGACGCCGACCAGACAGACGTCGAACGGATGGACGGCCGCGCCGTCGGTGCGCACGTCGGCGCCCTTGCCGTCGGGATAGACATGCACGCCTCGCACCTCGGTGAAGGGCAGAACCTCGACCCCGCGCCGGTGGTGATAGGCGGACAGGAAGTTCCCGACGACGTCGGACGCCACGCGCGACAGGGCGCGGCTCTCGCGCTCCAGCACCACGACCTGCGCCCCCAACGAGCGGGCCGAGGCCGCCACCTCCAGCCCCACGTAGCCCGCGCCGACGACGACCAGACGCCGATCCGGCTTCAGCTCCGTCTTCAGCGCCTCCGCATCGGCCATGTCGCGCAGCACACGGACGCGCGGGTCGTCCCAGCCGGGGCCGTGCAGCCTTCGCGCTTCGGCCCCCAGCGCCAGAATCAGGTGGTCATAGGCCTCAGTCGTGCCGTCGGCGAAGGCGACGGTTTTCTCCGCCCGGTCGATCGCGGTGGCGACGGCGCCCCGACGCAGGTCGATGGATTGTTCGGCATAGAAGTCGTCGGCGCGGAGCAGCAACGCCTCCTCGCCCGCCTCGCCCTTAAGCCAGGCTTTGGACAGGGGCGGCCGCTGATAGGGGGCTACCGGTTCGGCGCCGGCCAGAACGATCTCCCCCTCGAACCCGTACTGCCTCAGGAAAGCGGCGGCCGAGCCCCCCGCATGTCCTGCGCCGACGATCAGAACCTTGGTCATGTGCCGCAGATAGGGCGCCGCGCGCCCCCACGCCAAGCAACGGATGGACCGGCGCCACGTTGGCTTTGCAGGCCGGCGGCCGTCACTTGCTGTTTCACCGATCGGCGAAAGCTTGGCGGGACGGGGCTTCGCGGCCTAACAGGCTTACAGGAACCGAGGGAAAGGAGCGTGCATGGCGGCCCTGGTGCTGTTCGGCGGCGGCGGCGATCTGGCCATGCGGATGCTGCTGCCCTCGCTCTACTTCCTTGAGCACGACGGCCTGCTGCCCGACGGCCTCAAGATCATCGGCGCCGCCCGCTCCGAAGAGACGCCCGCCGAATACGTCGCCAAAGTGAAGTCGTCCGTCGAGGGCAAGGCGAAGGCCGACGAGGCATGGTCGGACCAGGTCTGGGAGCGGTTCGCCGCGCGGCTGGACTATCTGGCCGTAGACGCCACTTCCGCCGAGAGTCTGAAGCCGCTGAAGGACAAGGTCGGATCGGGAACCTGCACCAGCTTCCTGGCCGTTTCGCCGTCGCTGTACGCCCGCATCGTCACCGCCATGCGCGCCGCCGGTCTGGCCGAGGCCGGCGACCGGGTGGTGCTGGAAAAGCCCGTCGGCCGCGATCTGGAAAGCTTCCGTGAGATCGACGACGCGGTGTCGGACGCCTTCTCCGAACAGCAGGTGTTCCGGATCGATCACTATCTGGGCAAGGAGACGGTCCAGAACCTGATCGCGCTGCGCTTCGGCAACACGGTGTTCGAACCGCTGTGGAACAGTCAGAACATCGACCACGTGCAGATCACGGTGGGCGAGACCGTCGGCGTCGGCGACCGCTGGCCATACTACGACGAGTACGGCGCTTTGCGTGACATGCTGCAGAACCACATGCTGCAGCTGCTGTGCCTGGTCGCGATGGAGCCGCCCAGCGATCTGGAGCCGGACTCGGTGCGCAATGAGAAGGTGAAGGTGCTGCGGTCGCTGCGCCGGATCACGCCGGAGGAGGCCGAGCGCGTCACGGTGCGCGGCCAGTACGTGGCGGGGACGTCGGACGGCAAGCCGGTCACCGGCTACGACGAGGAGCGGGGCCAGGCCTCGGACACCGAGACCTTCGTCGCCATCCGGGCTGACGTCGACAACTGGCGTTGGGCCGGGGTGCCGTTCTTCATGCGCACGGGCAAGCGCCTGCCGGAGAAGCGGACCGAGATCGTGATCCAGTTCAAGGAGGTGCCGCACAGCATCTTCGACGGCGGGCGCGGCCTGATCCAGGCGAACCGGCTGGTGATCGAGCTGCAGCCCGAGGAGGACATCAGCCTGTCGGTCATGAACAAGCGGCCGGGGCTGGACCAGAAGATGCAGCTGCAGCCCATCCGCATGTCCCTGTCCTGGGGGCAGGAGGACAAGACGGCCAAGCCGCCCCGACGCCGCATCGCCTATGAGCGGCTGCTGCTGGACGCGCTGAACGGCGACTCCACGCTGTTCGTCCGCCGCGACGAAGCGGAGCAGGCCTGGAAGTGGGTGGACGAGGTGTCCGAAGCCTGGGCCGAGGGTCAGGTGAAGCCCATCGAATACGCCGCGGGAACGTGGGGGCCGCGCGAGGCGTCCTACCTGCTGGGCCGCACCGGCCGAGGCTGGAACGTCGGCGATGAGTGAGGTCGAGACCTTCGCAACCCGCGACGCCTGGGCCGACGTCTGCGCGGCCCGGCTGGCGGATGCGCTGGAGAGCGGCGCGCGGGAGGCCGGGGGCCTGTCCTCCCTTGCCGGCTCCGGCGGGTCGACGCCGGAGCCGGTGTATCGTCGGCTGTCGGACCTTCGATCCGCGCAGGACTGGCAGCACACGACCGTGACTTTGGTCGATGAGCGCTACGTGCCCGAAAACCACCCGGACTCGAACGCGGCCCTGATCCGTAGTGCGCTGCTGACCGGGGCGGCCGCCCACGCGGAGTTCTTGCCGCTGTTCAGCCCGGAGGTGACGGTCGATCGTGCCGCCGCCGTCGCCACGCGGCGTCTCGCCGTCGAACTGGACGGCCGGCCTTTGGACGCCGTCCTTCTCGGCATGGGGGAGGATGGCCATATCTGTTCCATGTTTCCTGAAAGCCCGACGCTGAAGACCCTGCTGACCCCCACGCTGAAGCCCGCGATCCTCGGCGTCCCGCCGGGTCGCGACGGCCTGGCGCCAAGCCGCGAGCGGCTGTCGATGAACCTGCCCTGGCTGATGACCGCGCGGCGCGTGGTGCTGGCCATCACCGGCAGGCAGAAGCGCGCCGTGTTCGAGCGCGACGCGGCCGGCGATCCGAAGGTCACGCCGATCGCCGCGCTGCTGGCCGCGAACGTCCCGCTCGACGTCGTCTGGACGGAGGCCGCGAAATGAAGCCGCTCAACCCCGTGGTCGCGGAGGTCACGGACCGCATCCGCGAGCGCAGCGCCGCAACCCGGGCCGACTATCTGCGCCGCATGGACGCCGCCTCGGGCCACGAGCCGGGCCGGGCCAAGCTGTCCTGCGCCAACTGGGCCCATGCCTTCGCGGGTCAGACGATCGCCGACAAGCTGACCATGATGGGCGGCAAGGCGCCGAACCTGGGTGTGGTCACCGCCTACAACGACATGCTGTCGGCGCATCAGCCGTTCGAGCGCTTCCCCGAGGTGATCCGCAAGGCGGCGCGCGAGATGGGCGCCACCGCCCAGGTCGCCGGGGGCACGCCCGCCATGTGCGACGGCGTCACCCAGGGGAGGCCGGGGATGGAGCTGTCGCTGTTCAGCCGCGACGTCATCGCCATGTCCACCGGCGTGGCCCTGACGCACGACGCCTTCGACGCCGCCCTGATGCTGGGCGTCTGCGACAAGATCGTGCCGGGCCTGTTCATGGGGGCGCTGGCGTTCGGCCACCTGCCCGTCGTCTTCGCGCCCGCCGGGCCCATGCCCAGCGGCATCCCGAACGCCGAAAAGGCCCGCGTCCGGGCCGAGTACGCCCAGGGCAAGGTCGATCGCCAGACCCTGCTGGAGAGCGAGATCGGCAGCTATCACTCGCCCGGCACCTGCACCTTCTACGGCACGGCCAACTCCAACCAGATGATGATGGAGACGGCGGGACTGCACATGCCCTCGACCGCCTTCGTCCACCCCGAGACGGGCCTGCGCGACGCCCTGACGGCCGCGGCGGCCAAGCAGGCGATCCTGCTGGCGCAGGAGGGGCGCGGCCGCATGGCCGACGTGATCGACGAGCGGACCATCGTGAACATGATCGTGGCCCTGCTGGCCACCGGCGGATCGACCAACCACGCCATCCATCTGGTCGCCATGGCGCGCGCCGCCGGCGTCCTGATCGACTGGACCGACATGGATCGGCTGAGTTCGGTCACGCCCCTGCTGGCGCGGGTCTATCCGAACGGCTCGGCCGACGTGAATGCCTTCCAGGCGGCGGGCGGCGTCGCCTTCGTGATCCGCGAACTGGCCGAGAACGGCCACATGCACGCCGACGTCACCACCATCATGGGCGACGGCGTCCAGGCCTATTTCAAGGAGCCCACCCTGCAGGACGGCGAACTGGTCTGGATCGACGGCGTGCGCGAAAGCCTGGACCTCGACATCCTGCGCCCCGCCTCGGACCCGTTCCAGCCGGACGGCGGCCTGCGTCTGCTGCAGGGCGATCTGGGCCGCGCGGTGATCAAGGTGTCGGCCGTCAAGCCGGAGCACCGGATCATCGAGGCCCCCGCCGCCGTCTTCGAGAGCCAGGAGGCGGCGCTGCAGGCCTTCAAGGACGGCGAGCTGGACCGTGACGTCGTCGTGGTGCTGCGCTTCCAGGGTCCGCGCGCCAACGGCATGCCGGAACTGCACAGCCTGTCGCCGGCGCTCAGCGTGCTGCAGGACAAGGGGTTCAAGGTCGCCTTCGTGACCGACGGTCGCATGTCCGGCGCCTCGGGCAAGACGCCCGCGGCCATCCACGTCAGCCCCGAGGCGCTGGCCGGCGGGCCGCTGGCGCACGTGCGCGACGGCGACGTGATCCGGCTCGACGCCGTGGCCGGAACCTTAAGCACGGTCGACGCGGGCGATCTGCTCATCCGGCCGGCCGCGGAACGGTCGCCGGACCACGCCCTGGGCTCGGCGTGGGGCTATGGGCGCGAACTGTTCGGCGCCTTCCGGCAGTCGGTGTCGACGGCGGAAGAGGGCGCCTCGGTCTGCTTCGCCGCGCCGACCCATGCCCCGCAGCGCCACGACGTCCCGCCGGATCCGAACCTGGTCGACCGTGCCGTGGACGCCTGAGGAGACCGCCATGACGATACACTGGGACAAGACCCTGCTGGTCGGGGACGTGGGCGGCACCAACGCCCGCTTCGCCCTGGCGCACATGATCGAGGGTCGGCCGGTTCTCGAGCACCACCGCAGTTTCAAGGGGGTCGACCATCCGACGTTCCTGGGAGGGGTGAAGGCCTTCATCGACGGCTGCGAGGAAAAGCCGACGGGAGGCGTGATCGCCGTGGCCGGGCCGGTGACCGACGGGGCCATCGACCTGACCAACTCGCCGTGGCGCGTGTCGGAGGCGGAACTTCAGACCCTGGGCCTGAACCCCGTTCGTCTGATCAACGACTTCGAAGCCCTGGCCTGGGGCGCCCCGGCCGTGCCGGAGGAAGACCTGGCCTGGCTGGGGGGGCCGGTGGACGGAGACCCGGACGCGACGATCGCCGTGCTCGGACCCGGAACCGGCTTCGGCATGTCCGCCTTGGTGCGCGATGGGCGCGGCGGCGAGATGGCCATGCCGTCCGAAGGCGGCCACGCCTGCTTCGCGCCGGGCGACGCGGTGGAGGACGAGATCCTGCGAATCCTGCGCCGCCGCTATGAGCGCGTTTCGATCGAGCGGCTGATCTGCGGGCCCGGCCTGCTGAACATGCACCGCGCCCTCGCCGAGATCGACGGGCGTGAGACGCACATCGACGACCCCGCTCAGATCACGAAGGAGGCGCTGGAGAACCCCAACAGCCCATGCGGCGCGACCTTGGCCAGGTTCTGCGCCATCCTTGGGGCCGTCGCTGGGGACATCGCCCTGACCACCGGAGCGCGGGGCGGGATCTATGTCGCCGGCGGCATCGCGCCGCGCATCCTGTCCTTCCTTCAGGCCAGCCCGTTCCGCGAGCGCTTCGAGCGCAAAGGACGCTTCGCCGACTACGTCCGTGCCATTCCCACGCGCGTCATCACGCACGAGCACGCCGCTCTGCTCGGCGCGGCCAGGGTGGCGTTCGGGCTACAAGCTTGACGGTTCACGGAATTCTCACGCGGACGTGAACCGATCCGCCTGCGGCGCATTGTCCATGCTCCACTCTGGAAGGGAGCACCCCCACTATGCGTAAACTGATGATCGCCTCCGTCGCCGCCTTCGCCCTGGCCGGCCTGGCCGCCTGCGAGAGCCCCGAGGACGCCGCCGCCGAGAAGCAGGCCGACGCCCTGGAAGAACAGGCCGCCGCCGCGCCGACCGAAGCTCAGGAACAGGCCCTGAACGAAAAGGCCGACATGATCGAGCAGGAAGCCGGCAACGCCGACGGCGGCGCGACCACCGAGAACACGCCGAACACCTCGCCGACGACGGCCGACAAGTCGATGTGATTCCATTCCGAGGGGTCATGACCCTCGGAAAGGAGACACAGAGGATGGACCCCCGTCGCGAACGCGGCGGGGGTTTTCCTTTGCGGCTCACGTGCCCGGCGGCAGGCCGAAGTTCGGCACCGGCGCCTGGGTCGCGACCAGACTGGGCCGCTGCGACGCGCGCGCGAACCAGTCCGAAAGCGCCGGCCGACGCGCCAACAGCGCCTGCCCGGCCTCCACCATGGCCAGGTTCTGGATCATGGGCGCCAGCACCGCGTCGGCGGCGCCGAACCTCTCGCCGTGCAGCCACGGCCCCTTCGTGGCCGCCAGCAGCTGCGCCACCAGATCGTCCATTGCCCCCAGCACCGGATCGGCGGCGGTCGCGGCCTCGGCCACGGCGGCGTCGATCGGGGTTCCGCCATTGGCCAGCACATAGGCCTGATTGAAGAACACCCCCATCACCGCCGTCGGATAGAGATAGGCGGAGGCGGCCGAGACGACGGCGGTGGACAGGGCGTCCGCCAGAGGATCGTCGGCGTGCAGACGCGGCCCGTCGAAGGCGCCGTCGATGTAGCGCAGGATCGCCGGCGTCTCACGGAGACGTACGTCGCCGTGCTCGAACACCGGAATGCGGCCGAAGGGGCTGAGCTCACGCCCTTCCGGCGTGGCCAGATCGGGTGGGGAAAGCGGGCGATGCTCATGTGCGACGCCTTTTTCGTTCAGGGCGATGCGCACGGCGCGGACATACGGGCTGAACGCCCAGCCATGGACGGTCACGGTCATGGAGTGTCTCCGGGTTAAGTGGCGGGCGGGGCGCGACGGCCCCGCCCGGAGGGGGGTCAGCGGTCGTAGGGACGCGCGGCGACGTCGACGAAGGGCTGGGGCAGGCCCTGCACGCCCAACTGGACGAAGGCGCGCGGCCAGTCGAACTGGTCCCAGTGCTCGTACAGCTGGCCGTCGCGCACCGACCAGACGTCGATGACGTCGAACTCGACCTTCTGGCCGCGCGGCGCGATGCCCAGGAAGCCCTCGCCCGTCAGGGTGCCGGTCCAAGTCCAGCGCGTGACCACCCGGTCCTCAGTGGCGAAGACGTCGTGCAGCGTGAACCGGGCGTCGGGCATGGCCTGATAGATCACCGGGATGAAGTCGATCAGCCCCTGCCGGCCCTCGGGCACCAGCGGATTGTGCTGAATGTAGTCCTCGGCGACGATGACGTTCAGGATTTCGATGCGGCGGTCCTGCGACCGCTCGTTCAGCAGCACCTCCGAAAAGGTGCGGCCCAGCCATTCGTTGTAGGCCACGGTGCCTTCGGGCGCGGGCGGGGTCAGAGACTGGGCGGTGGCCTGGCTGGCATACAGCGTCACGGCCAGGACGGCCCCCGAGAGAAGCACTTTCAGCATGGTCGTCGGTCCTCATGGATCGTCGCGAACGGCCGCGACCCGGCCTATTTGTTGATCGTTCGATCAATAACAAGAGGCGGCGACCACTTTTTTTGATCGCACGATCCACTATCTTGTTCGCATGAGCCGACCGCGCACCTTCGATCCCGACGTCGCCGCCGAACAGGCGATGGGCGTCTTCTGGAAATCCGGCTATGCCGTCGCGTCGATGGCGGACCTGTATGCCGCCACCGGACTGAAGCCCGGCAGCGTCTACGCCGCCTTCGGCGACAAAGAGGGGCTGTTCCGCCGCGCCTTCGAAACCTATGCCGCCCATTTCCGCGCCACCCTGCCCGAGGGGCTGACCGGGCTGGCGGCGATCGAGGCGTGGATCGGGGTGCAGGCCGATCTGGCGATCGAGGATCCGGAGCGGCGCGGATGCCTGATCGTCAACACCGTGGCGGAGCGTCAGGCGCACTCAGCGGAGACGCAGGCCCTGGCCCAGGCCCGGCTGGACGAGATCCGCGCCTTCTTCCGGAACGCTCTCACGCAGGCGGTGGAGGCGGGCGAACTGGCGCCCTGCGCCGATCCGGACCTGTGGGCCGACTCCCTGACCGGCACGGTGATCAGCCTGATGACGCTGGGCCGAGCCGCCGCCGACGCCCGCACGATCCGCAACGTCGCCCAGGCCGCGCTCGCCTCCCTGCCCCGCGCCTGAGGCTCAGGCCTTCTTCGGCGGCAGCGGGATGAAGGCCGACGTGCGCCGCACATAGTCGGCATAGCCGGGCCGGCTGTCGCTCATGCCCTTCTCAGTCAGGCCAATGCCCGACCATTTCGTCAGTGTGAAGGTCAGGAAGATCGGCCCGGCGGCCGACCACAGGCCCGGCGTGGTCTCGGCGGCCAGCGCATACAGCCCCCACCAGACGCAGGCTTCGCCGAAGTAGTTGGGATGGCGCGACCAGCGCCACAGGCCGCGGTCCATGACCTGGCCCTTGTTCGCGGGATCCTTGCGGAAGGCCGCCAGCTGGGCGTCGGCCACCGCCTCGAAGACGATGCCGAACACCGCCAGGGCCGCGCCCGCCCAGCCGATCCAGCCGACGGCGGGGGTAGCCGCGACCTGCCCCAGCTGCACCGGCAGGCTGTTCAGCCAGGCGAACGCGCCCTGGGGCAGGAAGACGAAGACCAGGCTGGCCACGGCGAACCCCCTGCCCTTCTCGGCCTGGCCGTCCAGCAGCGTCTTGTAGCGCCGGTCCTCGCCATGGCCCCGCCAGCGGATGAACAGGTGCCCGCCCAGCCGCAGCGCCCAGACGGCGCACAGGCCGACCAGCAGCAACTTGCGCGTCGCGTCGCCGTCGGTGCGCGGCCAGGTCGCCAGCGCCAGCAGCAGCATCGCCATGGGCCAGACCGCGTCGATGAAGCTGACGTCCTTCAGACGCAGGGCGACCAGCCACAACCCGGCCATGAGGGCCAGGGCGAGGGCGAGGTTGAGGGAGATCAGGGTCAGCGCGTCGATCATGGCTCAAGAAACGCCATGGCCACGCTTGCGGATGCGCGCGCCCACGCGGTCAGTCGACGCATATCGCGGCGGTGGCCCGGCCGTCCTCCACACGAGTGTAGCAGCCGAAACGGTCGCTGGTGGCGGCGCACTGGCCGGCGACCGAACGGCCGTCTTCGACGATGACCCCACCGGGGACGCGGCAGTCGCCCAGGCAGTCGCCGCCGTCGCGGCAGGTCTTGCCCGCGTCCGGATAGGCGATGACGCACTGCAGCGTCTGGGCCCGGCCGACGCGCTGCATCTTGCCGCCCTGGGCCGCGCAGTCGCGCTCGGCCAGCTGCTGGGGCGTCATCGAAGGCGTGCAGGCCCCCGCCAGCGTCAGGGCGACCACCGCCGCCATCAGGAGTTCGCCTCGCATCATGTCAGCCTTCCCTTGTCGAACCCGGTCCAGACGTCGTCGTAGTCCAGCTGCATCGTCGGGCTGGACTGAGCCCACTGCGTGGTGCGGATCGGCATGCGGGTTTCGAACATGAAGGCCAGGGTGTTCTCGATCTTCACCGGCCTGAGATCGGCCTTCACCGCCTTGTCGTAGCTGGCCTGGTCCGGGCCGTGGCCGCTCATGCAGTTGTGCAGCGACGCGCCGCCGGGGGCGAAGCCGCCCTCCTTGGCGTCGTACTCGCCGAACACCAGCCCCATGAACTCGCTCATGACGTTCCGGTGGAACCACGGCGGTCGGAAGGTGTCTTCGGCCACCATCCAGCGTGGCGGGAAGATGACGAAGTCGCAGTTGGCCGTTCCCGGCGTGTCGCTGGGCGACGTCAAAACCGTGAAGATCGACGGGTCCGGATGGTCGAAGCTGACCGTGCCGATCGTGTTGAAATTCGCCGTGTCGTATTTGCAGGGCGCATAGTTGCCATGCCAGCCGACCACGTCCAGCGGCGAGTGATCGAAGGTCGTGGTCCACAGTCGACCGCCGAACTTCTGCACGCACTCCGTCGGACGGTCGACGTCCTCATAGGCGGCCACCGGCGTGCGGAAGTCCCGCGGATTGGCCAGGCCGTTCGACCCGATCGGCCCCAGGTCCGGCAGGCGGAACGCCGCGCCGTAGTTCTCGCAGACGTAGCCGCGGATCGGCCCGGCGCATTCCACCCGGAACCGCACGCCGCGCGGGATCAGCACGATCTCGCCAGGACGGGCGTCGATGCGGCCCATTTCGGTGACGAAGGTCTGATCGCCCTGCTGCGGCACGATCAGCAGCTCGCCGTCGGCGCAATAGAAGACGCGGTCGGTCATCGACCGATTGGCGGCGTACAGGTGGATGCCCGTGCCGATCCCCGCCTCGGGGTCGCCGTTGCCGCCATAGGTGACCAGCCCCTCGACCCAGTCGGTCGGTTCGGTCGGGATCGGCAGCGGATCCCACCGCATGCGGTTCGGGCTGGGCGGCGCCTCGGTGAAGGGCCCGGAGCGGACGCGGCCCTGATCGAAGGGCTTGTACGCCGGATGCTGCGCCGACGGCCGCAGGCGATACAGCCAGCTGCGCCGGTTCTCGGTGCGCGGCGCGGTGAAGGCGGTGCCCGACAGCTGCTCGGCATACAGGCCCAAGGCGTGCCGCTGCGGCGAGTTGCGGCCTTCGGGCAGGGCTCCGGCCACCGCCTCGGTGGCGAAGTGGTTGCCGAAGCCGGTCATGTAGCCGGGCGCGTTGGTTCGCGTCATCTGGATCTCCCTGCACCGGTTCTAGCGCGTCACGCGGCGGCCCGTGAAGTCGATCCGTCAGCCAACGGCCTTGGCGCGTTCGCCGTGAGAGAGTCACAAAAAAATTTCTATCATTTCCATCACGCCGCTTCGCCGAGCGGCAGACGGGCGAGCAGCATATAGGAACATCATCCTATAGGCAACCAGACCGTTCAGGCGCATGGAGATGTCGCCGTCGCCAGAGCATCCCCGAGGCCTCTGCCTGCGGAGCCGTTCAAACCCCCGCCGGCATCGTCCCGGCGGTGATCGCGATGCGGCCCAACAGGCCCTTCACGATCAGGTCCAGAGGCCGGCCCTCGCGATAGTCGGCGGCGGCGACGAAATTCACCCGGTCCTCCGAGATCAGCGAATAGATCTTCTGCTGATCCCGCTCTGAGTTGCGCGGGTCATAGACGGCGATCGAGAAGCCGCCCTTGGTGTGCATCATCTTCATGGTCGGCACGTCGGTGTCGCCGTCGCCCAGGAAGATCATGCGCTCGAACGGGACCGGGCGGGCGTCGTCCGGCATGAAGCGGTTGATCGCCTCATGCTCATAGTGGTTCAGCACGCCCTTGTTGATGCGGAACAGGTACTGGGTCTTGGTCGTGTAGTTCACACCCACCGCCGGCCAGACGGCCACGCCGTCGGCGTCATAGGCGAAGTGGCTGGCGAAGACGTGCGTGAAGGCGTCGCGGATCGGACAGCCCTCGATCATCTCCTCCAGCCCGGCGGAGACGATGTAGTGCTCGATCTCCAGGCCCCATTCGGCGCCCAGCGCATTGATCCGGTCGAACCAGCCCGGACCGGTCAGGTCGGTCTTCAGCCCGTCGAACAGCTTCACGTCGTGGCCGTGCTCGCGCAGGGTCGCGCGGGTGATCGGCGCGCCGTTCTCGCGCGCCCGCTGCAGCATCAGCTGCATGTACATCAGGATGTTGTCGCCGTCGGCCTCGCGCGTCAGGCGATCGGCCTCTCCCCAGAAGTCGCCGATGCCCATGCCGACGGAGGGGATGAAGGTCACCTCCTGCATGTTGCCGCGCGCGAGCGTGCCGTCGAAGTCGTAGATCAGGGCGGTCTTGAGGGGGGCGGCCATGGTGCGCCTTGCGAGGTGGGGGAAGGCAGTAGGCAGTAGGCAATAGGCAGTGACGCCTTGCGGCTCAAGCCACGACCAACTCCGCCGTCACCTACTGCCTACTGCCTACTGCCTAAGCCCGGAGCTCCAGCTCCGGGGCGGACACCTTGCCGGCGGCGCGGCGCGGCAGGTGCAGGATGAAGGTCGCGCCCTTGCCGGGTTCGCTCTCCACCTCGGCCCAGCCGCCGTGCAGTTCGACCAGCGCCTTGACCAGCGCCAGCCCCACGCCCGGCCCGCCCCGCTCGCGCCGGACGAAGCGGTCGAAGACGTGCGCCTGCAGGTGGTAGGGGATGCCGCGCCCGGTGTCGGAGACGCGCAGGCGCACCTCCTCCGATCCGGCCTGGGCTTCCAGCTTGACCTCGCCGCCTTCGGCCACGGCTCGGGCGGCGTTCTCCAGCAGGTGATCAAGCGCTTGGGCGACCCGCCGTCCGTCGGCCTGGACGGCGCCGGCGGCAGGGTCGATCACCACCGTCAGATGCGCGCCGCGCCCCTCGACCCGCGCGCGGATGCGCTCGGCCGCATCCTCGATCAGAACCTTCACCGAGGTGTCGGCGTGGACCAGCTCCATCTCGCCCGCATCGATCTGGGCCATGTCCAGCACGTCGTCGATCGAGCGGGCCAACTGCTGGGCCGCGGTGCGGATGGCTCCCGCATGCTGGCGCCCCCGCTCCGACAGGTCCGTCGCGATCTCCAGCAGTTCGGAATAGCCGACGATCGTCGTCAGAGGCGTGCGCAGCTCATAGCTGACGCTGCCCACGAACTCGCGCTTCAGCGCCTGGCTGGCCTCCAGCGCCGCCTCGCGGTCCTGCAGCGCCCGCTCCAGGCCCCGCCGGGCCGTGACGTCGGAGAAGGCCACCAAGGTCGCGCCGTCCGGAAGGGGACGCGTCTGCCACGCGGCGCGGCGGCCGTCGGCGGTCGCCGCCTCGCCCGAGATGGGCACGCGGCTTTCGGGATCGGGGTCGGCGATCCGCGCCTTCAGCCCCAGCCACAGGCCGGGGTCCGGCATGACGCGGCGGCACAGCTCGGCCACGGCGTCGAAGTCGCCGGCGCCCTTCAGCGCCTCGGCGTCCAGGCCCCAGAAGGTCTCGAAAGCCTCGTTGTGCAGGCGCATCCGTCCGTCCGAGCCGAACACGGCGACGGCGTCGTTCAGCTTGTCCAGCGTCGCCGTCTGCACCTGAAGCTGGGCGTTGAACCGGCTGCGCAGCTTCAGCTCGTCGGTGATGTCGGTGAACAGCAGGAGCAGGCCGCCCAGCGGATGCGGCTGACGCACGACGCGTAGGGTGCGGCCGTCCGGCAGGGACCAGCTGTCGTCCGGGCTGGCCTCGGCGGCGCCGTAGAACTCCAGCTCCGCCGCCTTCCAGCCGGCGTAGTCGATCACTTCCGGCAGCTGGCGACGTTGCCGCAGACTGTCCAGCAGCTCTCCATGCGTCGGCCGGTCGTTCAGCCAGGCCGCGTCCAGATCGAACAGCTGCTGGAAGGCGATGTTGTGAAAGGCCAGCTTCTTGGACGGACCGAAGATGGCGACCGCGTCGGCCAGGTGGTTCAGCGTCTCGTCGTGGGCGGTGACGTGACGCCGCAGGGTGTCGCGCGTCTCCTCCGCCTCCGTCACGTCCAGAGCATAGACGGTGGCGGCGCCGCCGGGCGTGGGCTCGGCCACCACCCGCCAGGCCCGGCGGCGCCCGTCGGCGGCGGTCCAGCGGAACCCCTCCTGTCTCTGGCCCAGACGCGCGGCCTCCAGCGCGAGGGCGTCGGCGCCGCGGTCGAAACTGAGGCCCCGCGCCACGGCATCGTTCAGATCGGCCGCCCGCACCGCCGCCAGCCAGGCGCGGTTGGCCCAGACCAGACGCCCCGCGCCGTCCAGCGCCCAGGTCGGCACGGGAGAGGCCTCCGCCACGAAGCCGGCTGCGCCCTCCACCGGTCGGGCCGTCGCCGGCGCGGGCGAAACCGCCAGCCAGGATTGCCCGCCGTCGACGTGGCCGGCCACGCGCCAGGTCTGGTCGTCGGCATGGACGGTCGCTTCGAATCCGCGCCCCTCGGCGATCAGGGCGTCGATCTGGGCGGCGAGATCCTGACGCAGCCGCTCAACGACCTGATCGGGACCGGCGACGTCGCCGCCGGCCAGCGCGCGGGCGGTGTCGTGGGCGCCGAACGCCATCGGCGCGTCCAGTTCGCCCATCGGCCCGATCCGCAGGTCGCCCGCGCCGGCCAGAGCCGACCCGATCAGCCCCATCCGGCGGCGCTCTTCCTCGAGGACTCGACCGAGGGCGGCCATGCGATCGCGGCTGCGGGCCGCGAAACGCCACGACCAGGCGCCGACCGCCAGCGCCAGCCCGGCCGCCCCCGCGGTCGCCCAATAGGCCATGTCGGCGTCGGCCATGCCCCTCGATCAGCTCCCATCCTGATTCGGTAACCATAACGCAGGGGGAGGGGTTAGGCAGTAGGCAGTAGGCAGTAGGGTGGTGGGACGGCGGGACGCGGGCGCCTTGATCGGTCGGCGGCCGCGACGAACCGCTTTGTCCGACGCTCGACCTCCCCTACTGCCTACTGCCTACTGCCTACTGCCTACTGCCTACTGCCTCGGACGCCATGGACTGGATCCACGCCCCCGCCCCGTCGCTCGACGACTTCGCCGCCCTGGCGCGCGCGGCGTTCGACGCCCTGCCGGAACCCTTCAAGGGGCTGGCGGGCGACGTCGTGATCCGCGTGGACGACTTCGCCGACGAGGAGACGCTGGCCCTGATGGAGATGGAGGATCCGTTCGAGCTGACCGGCCTCTATCACGGCGTCGACGTCGGGCGGCGCGACGAGATGGGGCCGGCGGCCGAACCGTCGCGAATCTTCCTGTATCGCCGGCCGATCCTGGACGAATGGGCCGAACGCGGCGACGTCGCCCTGGGCGATCTGATCGCCCACGTCCTGATCCACGAGATCGGCCACCACTTCGGCCTCACCGACGACGACATCGACGAGATCGAGGCCGACTGAAGCGGTCGTCGGCGAAGCGCGAACGGACGGGCGCGGTCGTCGGCGAAATCCGGACGGTCGGCGGCGCATGTCCGCTGGCGGCGCGGCGGGGCCCGGGACAAGGTCGCCCCATCGACGCACGCCGACCCGGCGCCGCCTCTGGAGGACGCACTCATGAAGACCCTGCTCACCGCCGCCGCCCTGCTGCTGACCGCCGGCGCCGCCCAGGCCCAGGACCCCGGCAAGATCACGTTCGAGTTCCAGACCGCCCAGACCCGCGGGACCGTCATGGTCGCCCTGTTCGACGGTCCCGACGCCTATGCCGGCCGCGGCGCTCCGGTGGCGACGCAGGCCGTGCCCGTGGTCGGCGACACGACCGCGGTGGTGTTCGAGAACCTGCCCGTCGGCGACTATGCCATGAAGGCCATGCAGGATCTGGACGGCGACGGGGAGATGGACGCCAATCCGTTCGGCATGCCGACGGAACCCTATGCCTTCTCCAACAACGCCGTGGGCAACATGGGCCCGGCCGGCTGGGACCGCGCCCACTTCCGCGTCGAAGGCGCGGTCACCCAAGCCATCGAGCTGAAGTGATGACCAGTCGCCGTTCCTTCCTGACCGGCTGCGCCGCCCTGTCGGCCGCCGTGATCACGCCCGAGATCGTCCGCGCCGCCGCCCTGGGCCAGGCCGCCCAGGACTGGAGCCTGGCCAGCCGCGACCTGGAGGGCGACGTCGCCCGCCACGCCATGACGCGGCTGCGGGGCCGCGCGCCTGCGGGGCTCGAGGGCACGCTGTTCCGCAACGGGCCGGGCAAGTTCCGGCGCGCGGGCGGCAGCGCCACCCACTGGTTCGACGGCGACGGCCTGATGCGGGCCTTCCGCGTCTCCGACGGCCGCGCGACGTTGGAGGCCCGCTTCGCCGACACGCCCAAGCGCCGCTGGGAGACGGAGATGGACGCCGTCGTCACGCCCGGCTTCGGCACGGTCGGCGACGCCCGCGCGCGACTGGGGTCCAACGACGACGCCAACGCGGCCAACACCTCGGTCATGGCCGTGGGCGACAAGGTCTGGGCCCTGTGGGAAGGCGGCTCGCCGATGGCCATGAGCGGCGACGACCTGGCCACCGAAGGGTTCGTCACCCTGCGCGACGACCTGAAGGGCATGCCGTTCCAGGCCCATCCGCGCCGGGCCCCGGACGGCACGGTCTGGTGCGTCGGCTCCGCCGGCGACCGGGCGGTGATCTGGGCGCTGCGGCCCGACGGCGGCCTGATCGACGCGCGCGTGGTCGCCCTGCCGCGCGCCAGCTACATGCACGACTTCACCGCCACGCACCGTCACCTGATCTTCGTGCTTCAGCCATGGGTCTTCGCGCGCGAGACCATGCCGTTCACCGCGCGGCTGGACTGGCGCCCCGAGATGGGGACGCAGGTGTTCGTGGTGGACAAGGACGACGTGACCCGTACCCGCATCTTCGACCTGCCGTCGTTCAGCCATTTCCATCTGGGCGACGCCTGGGAGGAGGCGGACGGCACGATCCGTTTCGACGTCTCCGCCGGCCCGGACGTGACCTTCGCGATCGAGGGCGCGCGCGTGATCGTGCAGGGACATGGGACGGTGCCCGGCGAGCCGAACCGGCTGGCCATGGTCACGCTACATGCCGACGGCCGCGCGGACTTCGATCAGACGGAGACGGTGGCGGAGTTCGTCAAGGGCGATCCACGACGCGAGGGCCTGAGCCGCGATCTGTCGGTTCACCTCACCGGCGACGGACGCGAGCGGCCGCTGCCCAACGCCGTCGCGCTGCGCGACTGGGGCCGAGGCGAGACCGAGACCTTCGTCTTCGGCGACCGCCAGGTGGTGGAGGAGGCGATCTTCGTGCCCAAGCCGGGCCGCTCGGCCGAGCGCGACGCCTGGCTGGTCGTGCCCTCGATCGACCTGACCGCCGCCCGCACCGAACTGCACGTGCTGGACGCCGCCCGGATTGCCGACGGTCCGGTCGTCAGCTGGCGCGCCGACGTCGCCCTGCCGGCGGGGTTCCACGGGACGTGGAGGGCTTAGGGCTTAGGGCTTAGGGCTTAGGGCTAGTAAGGATGTGGCCGCATCGCCCCTAAGCCCTAATTCCTAAGCCCTAAGCCCTCCCCTTCACCACCACCCCGCCGCCCTCAGCGCCCGCGCGTGCCGTCGGCTGACCGGCGCGGTCAAGCCGCCGTCCAGCGTCAGGCTGGCGCGGCCGTCGCCCCGGTCGACGTCGCGGACGGCGTCCTTCGCCACCCACCAGCTGCGGTGGGTCTGGGCGCCCTCCAGCCCCTCCAGCTCGGCCAGGGCGTCGGTCAGGCGCATCAGGATCAGGTCCGAGCCCCGGTCGGTGTGCAGACGCAGATAGTGATCCTCGGCCTGCACGGCGATCAGCCGCGCTCCGCACAGCTTGGGCGGCAGCCTGTCCAGGAACCGGGCCGGCGCGGCCTGCGGCTCGGCGCGCTGGTGCGTCTGCACCACTCGCCCCCGCCCCAGGAAGACGTTCAGCGTGCTGATCGTCGCCGTGATGGTCAGCACGGGGACCAGCAGCTGGGGCAGAACCCTGAGCGGATAGACCTCTCCCTCGAAGATCAGCCCGGTGGCCGCCCAGACGTAGACGCACATCGGCCCGGTGATCAGCGCGGTCAGCAGGGCGATGGTCAGCCACGGCCGCTCGTACATGTCCACGACGCGGTCGACGATGCGTGAAGCCAAATGCCCCCACAGCCCGCCCGACAGCATGACGAAGACCCAATAGCCCAGCCTCTGCATCAGAGGCGCGTCGGTCGTCTCGAACGCCCCCATGACCGCCAAGACGACGCCGGCGACCCCTGCCACCAGCAACCCCTTCCACATGTCGGCGCGCGGCCGGGGGGCGGGTGCGGGAACGTCGGCCTGGCTCATGATCGCGTTGAAACCACGAACGGCGTCGCCTGCGAAGGGGTCAGACGCGGATGTCCAGCAGCGCGCCGGGCCGGGTGGGTCGGATCTGTTCGGCCTCGTCCGTGGGCGCGGTCCTCACCTGAGGCGCCGGCGCCGGCACGGGCGCGATCGGCTGGATCGTCTGGGCGGCCGCCATGGCGGTGCGGAAGAAGGCGGCCTGGGCGGCGCGCGCGCCGGGGGCCGCGCCGGTCTGGACGGGAGTGACGACGGGGGCGAAGCCGGGTCCGATGGCGGTCATGCCCGCAGGGTTAACGAAATCCGTCGCGGAACGGTTAACGCCGCGCCTGGGGCGCGACGTCCTGCATCGCCGCGACCAGCCGCGCCACTTCGGCGTCCTCGACCAGGGCGCCGGAATGCTTGGCCGTGACCGTGCCCATGGCGTTGACCGCGAAGGTCTCGGGCGCGCCGGTGATGCCCAGGTCCAGACCCGCCTGGCCGTCCGCGTCCACCAGCACGAAGGCGAAGGGGTCGCCCAGCTCGGTCAGGAAGGCGCGCGTGTCTTCCGGCCGGTCCTTGTAGGCGACGCCGATCACGGTGACGCCCTGTTCCTTGAGCGCCAGCAGTTTCGGGTGCTCCACTCGGCAAGGCGCGCACCAGCTGGCGAAGACGTTGATCAGCATCGGCCGCCCGCGCCCGGCGGTCTTCAGGTCCAGCACCGCGCCCGTGCCGTCGGCCGCGAGCATCGGCAGCACCGTCTCCGGCACGGGCCGGCCGACCAGGGCGGCGGGCTTCACGTCCGGATCGCGCTTCAGCGACCAGCCGATGAACAGGGCCGCCAGCGCCGCCAGCACGACCAGCGGCAGGAAGGCCAGCCAGCGGCTCATTCGCCGTCCTCCAGTTCCTTCAGCCGCGCCCGCACCCGACGCGCGGCCAGGACCGCCCGCCCCGCGACGACGGCCAGCACGACCGCGCTGACGCCCCAAGCGACGGCGACGTACTCGACATAGCTGCGGGCGATCTCGGGCATCAGGCCTCCATCGCGCGGCGGGCGCGCAGGGTCCGCAGGCGGCGGTTCAACACCTCGGTCCGGATGCCGGTGATCCACACCGCCGCGAACAGGACGCCATAGGCCGCCATCATCGTCAGCAGCGGCGTCAGATAGGTGGCCGTCATGGCGGGCCCGTCGGCCCGCAGCAGGCTGGCGGGCTGATGCAGGGTGTTCCACCAGTCGACCGAGAACTTCACGATCGGCAGGTTGATCAGGCCGACGAGGCCCAGCACGGCGGCGGCGCGCGCGGCCTTGGCCTCGTCCTCGATCGCGGCCCTCAGCGCCAGCCAGGCCAGATAGAACAGGAACAGCACCAGCACCGACACCAGCCGCGCGTCGCCCCAGGTCCACCAGGTGCCCCACATCGGCTTGCCCCACACCGCCCCGGTGATCAGCGCCAGCCCGGTATAGGCCGCGCCTGGCACGGCCGCGGCGCGCGCCGCGGCGTCGGCCAGCGGGTGACGCCACACCAGCGAGAACAGGCAGCTGATCCCCAGCGCCGCATAGGCCATCAGCCCCATCGAGGCGGCCGGCACGTGCACGAACATGATCCGCACGCTGTCGCCCTGCTGATAGTCGGGCGGCGCCGTCAGCGACAGCCAGGCCCCCACGGTCAGCAGCAGCCCGGCCGCGATCCACAGCGGCCCGACCAGCGGCGCCGAAAAGCGCATGAAGCGCTCGGGATTGGCCAGACCGAACATGATCGCGCCTTACCGCCCGGCCTTGTCAGGCTCAAGCGTCGTCAAGTCGGACCCAGCATACTTGATCGGATTTGCCGCACCCTTCTGCCGGAATCGATCCGGTACGCGCTTTCGCTCGTAGAGTTTGCGGATGTCGGCCGGCGCTTCCCGACCGTAGAAGCCAAGGCGATCGGGACGGTCGGGTTTGTTTAGGAAGTTTGCCGAAGTGGCAGGTAGCCATCGATCCGCGACGAACGCACCGACGACCATCCCCTTCACCACTGCAAGGACATACTCGGCAGCCTCCGCCTTCGAGCGGCTGATCTTCCATGCAAACCGGACGGCCTCATAAACCGACTGGTCGGCCGCAGTCTGGTTAATGGTGATCATGACGACACGGTGCCCGAAAACCACTTCGGGAGCTGCATATCGTTCGATTATCTCGTCCGCATGAGCGACCCCGAAATCCGAAGATCCATGGCCGCCTTGCTGATTAGTCAAGCCGGGGTAGGCGTCCATCACCGCCGCCTCGACCTCTAGGGCTACCTCATTCGCCAAGCCATGCCGGTGAATCACGTGGGCGACATCAAAGCCAGCGAGCCGGATTTTGCGGATGCGGGCCAGCTTTTCCGCGGTCTCGTCTCCCTGGGATCCCAAGTCACCCGCAGCGTGATGGAAGACTCGATCCCCCTGGCCTTTCCCCACATAGAATGTCTCGCCGTTTCGGGGGTCGATCAGTCGGTAGACGTAATAGCCAAGTCGTTCGGCAACCTCAGACGAGAATGTTTGCTTGGTCGTCATTCCACTACCCTTGCGCGTTGCGGATGGCCGCCGCGCCGGCGAACGGGGCCAGGGCGCAGGCGAACAGGGCATAGGCCGCAAGAAGCGCCAGCGCCGGGCCGACCGGCGTGCCCTCCTGCGCCGCCGTCACCGCGCCGGCGCCGAAGATCACCGGCGGCGCGTACAGCGGCAGGGCGATCACGGCGACCAGCAGGCCGCCGCGCTTGGACCCCAGCGACAGGGCCGCCGCCAGGGCGCCCACGGCCGCGAACGCCAGCCCCGCCAGCGCCGCCGCCCCGGCCGTCAGCGGGGCCAGCGCCGGCTCCAGCCCCAGCGACAGGGCCGCGACCGGCGCCGCCAGCGCCAGCGGCAGGCCGACGGCCGTCCACTGAGCCGCCGTCTTGAGCGCGAACACAGCTTCCAGCGTCAGCGGGCCCAGCGCCAGCAGGTCGAGGGCCCCGTCCTCGTGATCCCGCTCGAACAGGCGCTCAAGGGAAAGCAGCGACGCCAGCGCCAGCACGATCCACGTCGCCCCCGCCGCGATCGGGACCAGCCGCACCGGCTCCGACCCGATGGCCAGCGGCAGGGCCGCGGTCACCGCCAGCGCGAATCCACACGCCAGCAGCGGCCCCCCGCCCCCGGCCCACAGCAGCGCGACCTCGCGCCGATACAGCAGCGACAGCGCGCTCATGCCGGCGCCCCCACCACGATCTCGCGCGCCGCGACGGGCAGGGGATCGTGCACGGCGGCCAGGATCATTCCGCCGCCGTTCAGATGCTCGGCCATGATCTCCGCGGCCTGCGCCCGGCGCCGCGCGTCCAGCGGGGCCAGCGGCTCGTCCAGCAGCCACAGCGGCCGGTTCGCCGCCACCAGCGAGGCCAGCGCCAGCCGGCGCCTCTGCCCTGCCGACAGCACCCGAACCTCGAGATCGAGGAGGGGGATCAGGTCCAGTCGCTTCGCCGCCGCCGTCACCGCGGCTTCCGTCGCGCCGAACCACCGCGCCTGAAACGCCAGCTCCGCCCGGGCCGTGCGGCCGGGCCGGAATCCCTCCTGATGCGCCAGCATCTGCACGGCCGACGCCCGCGCCGTGCCGGGATCGATCGCACCGGCGGCGCCGTCGAACCTCACCTGCCCCGCGTCCGGCCGCAGCAGGCCCGCGACGGCGCGCAGCAGCGACGTCTTGCCCGCCCCGTTGGCCCCGGTCAGCTGCGCCGCCTCGCCGGCTTTCAGGTCGAACGACAGTCCCTCGAACAGTCGCCGCTCGCCGCGCGTGATGGACAGGTTGGTGATGTGCAGGGCGGTGATCACGATATCTCCCTCCCCTTCATGGGGAGGGACGGCGAGCCTTGGCGAGCCCGGGTGGGGTACACAGACATCGCCCCACCCTGATCGCTGCGCGATCTTCCCTCCCCATGAAGGGGAGGGAGAGAAGAAATGAGAACCCTTCTCAATGTCCATGACGGCGTCGGGGACTCATGGACGGGCGCGCGCGGGGGGATTATGACCGCCGCAGCCGCAGCAGGCCCTGAGCGCGCGCGGCGGGGACCTGTGCGCCCCGTCGATATGCGCGGGAGGGTGCGACCGGATGTTCGGGCGGCGATGACCAGAGGAAGCCTCCCATGCCGTCAGTCGACAGCCTGAAAACCCGCCGGGACATGACCGTCGGGCGCAAGAAATACGCCTATTACAGCCTTCCCGCCGCCGAGGAAGCCGGTCTGACCGGCATCTCGCGTCTGCCGCGCTCCATGAAGGTGCTGCTGGAGAACCTGCTGCGCAACGAGGACGGCGTCTCGGTCACCGAGGCCGATCTCAAGGCCGTGGCCGCCTGGATCGAGAACAAGGGCTCGGTCGAGCACGAGATCGCCTTCCGCCCCGCGCGCGTCCTGATGCAGGACTTCACCGGCGTGCCGGCAGTCGTCGACCTGGCGGCCATGCGCGACGCCATGACCGGCCTTGGCGCCGATCCTTCGAAGATCAATCCGCTGAACCCCGTCGACCTGGTCATCGACCACTCGGTGATGGTCGACCACTTCGGCACGCCGGGCGCCTTCGAAGCCAACGTCGAGCGGGAGTACGAGCGCAACATCGAGCGCTACAAATTCCTGCGTTGGGGCTCGTCGGCCTTCAACAACTTCCGCGTCGTGCCGCCCGGCACCGGCATCTGCCACCAGGTCAACCTGGAGAACCTGGCCCAGACCGTGTGGACGGACGCGGAAGGGAAGGCGACCATCGCCTATCCCGACACCGTCGTGGGCACCGACAGCCACACCACCATGATCAACGGCCTGGCCGTTCTGGGCTGGGGGGTCGGCGGCATCGAGGCTGAGGCCGCCATGCTGGGCCAGCCGATCCCGATGCTGATCCCCGAGATCGTCGGCTTCAAACTGACCGGCAAGCTGCCCGAGGGCGCCACGGCCACCGATCTGGTGCTGACCGTCACCCAGATGCTGCGCAAGAAGGGCGTGGTCGGCAAGTTCGTGGAGTTCTTCGGCGACGCCCTGGCCGGCATGACGCTGGAAGACCAGGCCACCATCGCCAACATGGCCCCGGAATACGGCGCGACCTGCGGCTTTTTCCCGACCTCGCAGGCGACGATTGACTATCTGACCGCCACCGGCCGCGACAAAGCGCGCGTCGCCCTGGTCGAAGCCTATGCGAAGGCGCAAGGACTGTGGATCGAGCCGGGCTCGGAGGAGCCGGTGTTCAGCGACGTGCTGGAACTGGACCTGGGCTCCGTCGTGCCGTCGCTGGCCGGTCCGAAGCGCCCGCAGGACAAGGTCGAGCTGACCTCGGCCGCCGCCGAGTTCGAGGCGCACCTGACCGGGACCTTCGCCCGCCCGGCCGACGCCGCGCGCGTCGCGATCGAGGGTCAGAAGTTCGACGTCGGTGACGGCGACGTGGTGATCGCCGCCATCACCAGCTGCACCAACACGTCCAACCCCTCGGTCCTGATCGCCGCCGGCCTGGTGGCGCGCAAGGCCAACGCCCTGGGCCTGAAGCCCAAGCCGTGGGTCAAGACCTCGCTGGCGCCCGGTTCGCAAGTCGTGACCGACTATCTGACCGACGCCGGCCTGACCAAGGATCTGGACGCGCTCGGCTTCAACCTTGTCGGCTACGGCTGCACAACCTGCATCGGCAACTCCGGCCCGCTGGATCCGGCGATCTCGAAGGCCATCAACGAGAACGGGCTGGTCGCCACCAGCGTGCTGTCGGGCAACCGGAACTTCGAGGGTCGGGTGAATCCGGACGTGCAGGCCAACTACCTGGCCTCGCCGCCGCTGGTGGTCGCCTATGCCTTGGCCGGCTCGATGCGCATCGACCTGGCCACCCAGCCGATCGGCCAGGACAAGAAGGGCAAGGACGTCTTCCTGAAGGACGTCTGGCCGACGTCGCAGGAGATCGCCGACATCCAGAAGAAGTCGGTCACCCCGGCCATGTTCGCCAAGCGCTACAAGGACGTCTTCAAGGGCGACAAACACTGGCAGGCGATCTCGGTCGAGGGCGGCCAGACCTATCAGTGGGACGGCGCCTCCACCTATGTGCAGAACCCGCCCTATTTCGACGGCATGTCGATGGAGGCCGCGCCGGTCAAGGACGTGGTCGAGGCCCGCATCCTGGGCATCTTCGGCGACAGCATCACCACCGACCACATCAGCCCCGCAGGCTCGATCAAGGCGTCGTCGCCGGCCGGCAAGTATCTGGTCGACCACGGCGTCGACCCGCTGGACTTCAACAGCTACGGCGCGCGCCGCGGCAACCACGAAGTCATGATGCGCGGCACCTTCGCCAACATCCGCATCCGCAACAGGATCACGCCCGAGATCGAGGGCGGGGTGACGAAGCACTTCCCGTCCGGCGAGGTCATGTCGATCTACGACGCGGCCATGCGCTATCAGGCCGAGGGCCGTCCGCTGGTGGTGTTCGCGGGCAAGGAATACGGCACGGGCTCGTCGCGCGACTGGGCGGCCAAGGGCACGCGTCTCTTGGGCGTTCGCGCGGTGATCGCGGAGTCCTATGAGCGCATCCACCGCTCCAACCTGATCGGCATGGGCGTGGTCCCGCTGCAGTTCAAGCAGGAGGGCTGGACCCGTCTGGGCCTGACCGGCGAGGAGATCGTCACCATCCGCGGACTGTCCGACGCCAACGTCGGCAAGCTGAAGCCGCGTCAGGACCTGTGGGTCGAGCTGTTCCGCGCCTCGGACGGCAAGATGGCCCGCTTCCCGGTCCGCTGCCGCATCGACAACCAGACCGAGCTCGACTACTTCCGCGCCGGCGGCGTCATGCCCTACGTGCTGAGGAACCTGGCGGCGGGCTGAAGGCACAATCCAACACGATCAAGGCCGGCGGAGACCCCGCCGGCCTTTTTCGTGCCCCATGTTGTGCACGCGCCATATGACGCCCATTATGTCGTCATGCGACGGAGACAACGATGACCGCCCTGGACATCTATTCGGAGCCTCAAACTCTACCGAGCGGCGACGCCGCACGCATAGGCCGCCTGCTGGGACTCGACGACGGGCCGGCTCTGAATGACGTGACCCTGGCGGATCGGGTGGCGAGCGGACTCCGCCCCGCGTCGGCGGCAGCCTTGGGCGACGTCATCGGCATGCCCCAGGTGATCGGGCGGGTCATCCCCGAGGCGACGCTGCGGCGTGCCCGCAAAGCCCGGAAACCCCTGTCGCGAGAGATGAGCGAGCGGCTGTATGAGGTCGGTCGCGTGGTCGATGCCGTCGGCCGGGCCTATCACGGCGACGCGGCGCTGGTGTCCCGTTTTCTGGGCGACCCGCATCCGCTGTTGGGGGGACGCACGCCGCTGGACATGGCCCGGTCAAGTTCGGCCGGCGCCGACGCCGTGATCAATCTGGTGCGGCGCGCCTCGGCGGGTTTCGCGGTCTGACATGATCCGCCGGCTGGACGATTCCCTCGTCGGCCACCGCATAGGCGATCCCCTGGGCGAGTTTCCGATCTGGAGCGACGGGGGCGCACGCAACGCTTCGGGTCGATGGCACGAGGCGGGCGATCGCGTGATCTATGCATCGGAGCACTATTCCACCGCCATGCTGGAGAAACTGGTGCATTTCTCCGGCGCCCTGCCGAGCGGCCAGCATTTCGTCCGCATTCACATCCCGGCCGGCACGTCCTACGAAGTCGTCAATCCGGATCTGCTCGCCGGCTGGGCCGAGGCCGGTGGCGGCGCGTCGCGCGCCTTCGGACGCGCCTGGTGCGCCCAGGGACGTTCAGCCGTTCTGATCGTTCCCTCGGTCGTCGCGCGGATGGAGCGCAATTTCGTCTTCAACACCGCCCATCCCGACTTCGCGGGCGTCGCGCCCGGTCTGGAGACGCCGGTTTGGTGGGACGCGCGGTTGTTCGATTGACCGATTTCAATCCAGCCGCAGTTCCTCGGCCAGCAGCCGCGCCTCCGCCGCGCGGCTGGAGCCCTTGCGCCAGGCGACCACGATCTCGCGGCTGGGCGCGCGGCCCTCGCCTCCGGCCAGCGGCCGGACCACGACGCCGGGCATGTCGGCCAGACCGGCCCGCACCGCCATTTCGGGCAGGAAGCTGACGCCGAGGCCGGACGAGATCATCTGAACCAGGGTGTGCAGGCTGGTCGCGGCGAAGACGTCGTCGCCCTTGGGCGCCTCCAGCGAGAGGGCGGCCAGCGCCTGATCGCGCAGGCAGTGGCCGTCTTCCAGCAGGATCAGGTCGTCCGACGTCAGGGCGCCGGACCTGACCGGCCCCTCGCCCGCCAGCCGGTGTCCCGCCGGGGCGGCGGCCAGGATGGCGTCGTCCCCGATGCGGGCGTGATCCAGTCCCGACGCGGAATACGGCAGGGCTATCACCGCGGCGTCCAGCCGCCCGCCCTTCAGCTCGCCGACCAGCCGGGGCGTCAGGTCCTCGCGGATGAACAGCTTCAGTTCCGGATGCGCCGTCTTCAGCGCGGGCAGGCGCGCGGGCAGCAGGAAGGGCGCGATGGTCGGGATCACGCCGAGGCGGAACCTGCCCGACAGCGGCTTGCCGGCGTTGCGCGCGGCCTCGACAAGATCCTCGGTGCGGGCCAGCACGTCCTCGGCCCGGCGCACGGCCTCGGCGCCGACGGCGGTCAGGGTCACGCGGCCCCGGGTGCGTTCCACGACCGGGGCGCCCAGGATGCGCTCAAGCTCCTGCACCCCGCTGGACAGGGCCGGCTGGCTGACGTGCGCGGCCTCGGCCGCCCGACTGAATGAGCCGTGCTCGGCCAGCAGCTTCAGATACTGCAGCTGTCGAAGGGTGGGCAGCACGGCGCCGGACATGGGGATCCCCTATGCCCGACGCCGCGCCGACCGATCGGATCGGGCGATCAGACCTGACCCGCTTCCTTGGCGGCCTTGCGGGCGCGCGGCAGGTCGTAGCGGTCGTTCTCCATGACCTTGACCCAGGCGGCCACGAAGTCGCGCACGAACTTTTCCGTCGCGTCGGACGAGGCGTAGACCTCGGCCAGGGCGCGCAGCAGGGAGTTCGAGCCGAACACCAGGTCGGTCCGCGTCGCGGTCCAGCGCTGCTCGCCCGTGACGCGGTCCGTGCCGACGAACGTCTCGTCGCCGGAGTCGTCGACCTGTTTCCAGCCCGTTCGCATGTCCAGCAGGTTGACGAAGAAGTCGTTGGTCAGCTGGCCCTTGCGCTCGGTGAAGACGCCGTGGGCGCCGTCGCCGTGGTTGACGCCCAGCACGCGCAGGCCGCCGACCAGGACGGTCATCTGCGGGGCGCTGAGGCCCAGCAGTTGAGCCCGATCGATCAGCAGTTCCTCGGTCGGGACGTTGAACTTGACCTGCAGATAGTTGCGGAAGCCGTCGGCGCGGGGTTCCAGCACCTTGAAGCCGTCGACGTCGGTCTGTTCGGCCGTCGCGTCGGTTCGGCCCGGGGTGAAGGGCACCACCACGTCGTGACCGGCGGCCTTGGCCGCCTGCTCCACGCCCACGCCGCCGCCCAGCACGATCAGGTCGGCGATCGAGACGTTGAGGCCCGACGACGCCTTGACGTCCTCATAGACGGCCAGGACCTTGGCCAGCTTGGCCGGCTCATTGACGTCCCAGTCCTTCTGCGGGGCCAGTCGGATGCGCGCGCCGTTGGCGCCGCCGCGGTGGTCCGAACCGCGCCAGGTGGCGGCCGAGGCCCAGGCCGTGCGGACCAGGTCGGCGACCGACAGGCCGGACGCGGCGATCCTGTCCTTCAGCGCCTTCACGTCCGCGTCGGTCAGCTGCGGGCCGACATGCGCCGGGATCGGATCCTGCCAGATCAGATCCTCGGCCGGAACGTCCGGGCCCAGGTAGCGGGCCTTGGGGCCCATGTCGCGGTGGCACAGCTTGAACCAGGCGCGGGCGAACTGGTCGGCGAAGTACGCCGGATCGGCGCGGAACTGCTCCAGCACCTTGCGGTACGACGGGTCGACCTTCATCGCCATGTCGGCGGTGGTCATCATCGTCGGCACCTTCTTGCCCGGGGTGTGGGCGGCCGGGGCCAGGGTTTCCGGCGGATTGCCGACCGGTTGCCACTGCTTGGCGCCCGCAGGCGAGCGGACCAGCTCGTATTCGTGGTCCAGCAGCATGTCGAAATAGGTCATGTCCCAGGTGATGGGCGTCGGCGTCCACGACCCCTCGATGCCCGAGGTGATTGTGTGGTCGCCCATTCCGCTTTCGTGGCCCGAGACCCAGCCCATGCCCTGCTGGGCGATGTCGGCGCCTTCAGGGCTGACGCCGACCTTCGAGGCGTCGCCGTTTCCGTGCGCCTTGCCGAAGGTGTGGCCGCCGACGGTCAGGGCGACCGTCTCGACGTCGTTCATGCCCATGCGGGCGAAGGTCTCGCGGATGTCGCGCGCCGACTGAATCGCGTCCGGGTGACCGCCGGGCCCTTCCGGATTGACGTAGATCAGGCCCATCTGGATGGCGGCCAGCGGCTCTTCCAGCGCCATCTCCTTGTCGGGCTGGATGCGGGTCTCCTCGCCCTTCACCCAATTCTCTTCGGTGCCCCAGTAGACGTCCTTTTCCGGCTCCCAGACGTCGGCGCGGCCGCCGCCGAAGCCGAACACCGGCCCGCCCATCGATTCGATCGCCACGTTGCCGGCCAGGATGAACAGGTCGGCCCAGCTGAGGGCGGCGCCGTACTTGGCCTTGATCGGCCACAGCAGGCGGCGCGCCTTGTCCAGGTTGCCGTTGTCCGGCCACGAGTTCAGCGGGGCGAACCGCTGCTGGCCCGAGTTGGCGCCGCCGCGGCCGTCGCCGGTGCGATAGGTGCCCGCCGCGTGCCAGGCCATGCGGATGAAGAAGGGGCCATAGTGGCCGTAGTCCGCCGGCCACCACGGCTGGCTGTCGGTCATCAGGGCGTGCAGGTCGCGCTTGACCGCGGCGTGGTCCAGCTTCTTGAACGCCTCGGCATAGTCGAAGCCGTCGCCCATCGGATCGCCGGTCCGGCCCTGCTGGTGCAGGATGTCGACGGACAGGGTGTTGGGCCACCAGTCGCGGTTGGTCCGGCCCAGAAGGGACCGCAGAGCGGCGGACTTCTTGCTGGGATCGCTGAGCGGGCTGCGGTCGTTTCCGTCCATGACTGGCCTCATTGTGAAAGGTGAGGCCCGCCTTCTAGGCCCGAACGGCCCAAAAGGAAAATCGATAAACCTTGTCGCCGACCATGGCTGAGGTTATCGCACATGAGAAAGGAGCGCGGACCTCCAGGTCCGCGAAATCCCTTCGCCGCAAGACGCGGACGTGGACGTCCGCGCTCCTTAGATCCGCGCTACGACATCACTCCGGGTGCGGCTCGCCGTACTCCAGGAACCGGACCCAGCGCTGGAACCCCGCCTCCATGACGCCGTGGACGGCATCGGCCATCGCACCGACGCCCGGTCCCTCCACAACCATGGTCCAGGTCACGTCCCAGCCCCGGTTGGCGCCGGGCCAGGTCACGATCAGGTCCGCCGTCGTCGCCTTGCCGCGCAGGGGCCCGAACGGCGCGCTGAACTTAATGCGATCCGCCGCGACCGAGACCGTGCGGCCATGATCGAAAGCCGTGCCGTCCGGCATCTTCTCGCACCAGCACCCGCCGGGGCTCAGATCCAGGCTCAGATTGGCCGCGTCGCCGGTGTAGCTGTGGTCCCCGTCCCACCACAGGGCCACGTCCTCAAGCGCCGTCGGAATGTCGGCGGGATCGATGTCCGTCGATGACACGAACTTCAAGGTGAAGCCGTTCTCGCTCCGCGACACGATCTCGGCCGCGGCGGGTGCGGCGAAGGCGAACGACGCGGCGACGGCGATCAGAATGGCGCGCATGGCGACCTCCCTTCGACATGGGCGCCGATCCAGCGCCCGGCGAGGCGACCCGTCAAGCCGGATCGAAGGTCAGCGGCGCGCCCCAGAAGCGGGCGACGCGGTCGCTTTGCGGCCCCGCCTGCCCGGTCGTCAGGAACACCCGCCCCGCGCTCGTGCCCAGACCGTACTCCGGGTGATGGGCCACGTAGCGATCCAGCGCGTCCGCCACCGCCGACGGCTGATGGATCAGCGGCGTCCCCTCCGGCAGCGCGCGGGCGAAGACGTCGGCGACGATCTCGTAGTGGGTGCAGCCCAGGATGGCCTTGTCCGGATGGCGGCCGACGCGGCGGCGCAGGGCGTCGACGTGGTCGCGGACCACCACCTCCAGCTCGTCGTCCGGCGCGCCCAGTTCGATCAGGCCGGCCAGACCGGGACAGGGCTCGGAAAAGACCGCCAGGTCGTCGCGGCGCTTGTCGATCTCGATCTCATAGACCCGGCTCATCGCCGTGGCGGCGGTGCAGAAGACGCCGGTGATCTCGATCGCCTCGCGCTTCTCGCCCTCCTCGCGCAGGCTTTCGGCCTCATAGGTCCAGGGCAGGCCGGTCGCCGCCTCGATCGTCGGCACGATGATGCCCAGCACGTTGATCGGCCGGCCCGTCCGCTCGCGCACGACCGGAACCCAGGTCTGCTGCAGACGGCGCAGCGCGATGGCCGAGGCGGTGTTGCAGGCCAGCACGATCAGGCTGGCCCCCGCCTGCACCAGCCGCTCGCAGCCCGCGCGGGTCAGATCGACGATCTCCTCGCCGCCGCGGCCGCCGTAGGGGGCCATGGCCTGGTCGGCCAGATAGACGAAGTCCGCGGTCGGAAACCGCCGGGTCAGCTCGCGATGGACGGTCAGCCCGCCCACGCCGGAATCGAATACGCCCATGGCCATGGCCGCCCCTTTAGCGACCGACGGCCGCAGGCGCCATGGCCGAACATTACGGCCCGTTCAGGTGACAGTCAGGCGGCTACGGTCCAAGGTCCGCGACCGATTTCGACACACGGAGCCCCTTCGTCATGCAAAGACGCCATTTCCTGATCGCCGGCGGCAGCCTGTTCGCCCTGGCCGGCTGCGCCACGGCGGGGGCCTCCGGCTCCGTCCCGGCCGCCACCCTGGAGGCCGACGCCGCCGAGGCCAAGGCGATCCTGCCGGTCCAGACGCCGCGCGCCGAACTGCTTCAGGAATGGACCGGTCCGTACGACGGCGTGCCCCCATGGGACAAGGTCACGGCCGAGAAGCTGAAGGTCGCCATCGTCGAGGGCATCGAGCTGCAGCGCGCCGAGTACCTGGCCATCGCGAACAATGCGGCCCCGCCGACCTTCGGCAACACCCTGGTCGCCAACCAGATGGCGGGCGAGCCGCTGGGCCGCGCCCTGGCCCTGTTCGGCGTGATGACCGGCAACATCGGTTCGGCAGACTATCAGGCCCTGCAACGCGAGGTCTCGCCGCTGCTGACCCAGGCGTCGAACGAGATCACCTTCAATGAGAGGCTGTTCCAGCGCATCAAGACGGTGGCCGACGATGCCGACGCTCTGGGGCTGACGGCCGAGCAGAAGCGCCTGGCCGAGCGCAGCCGCGACGGCTTCATCCGGTCGGGCGCCCAGTTGGACGCCGCCGGCAAGGCCGAGCTGGGCCGCATCAACACCGCCCTGTCCCAGGCCTTCACCAGCTTCGGCCAGAAGGTGGTCGAGGACGAGAAGACCTGGACCCACATCCCGAACGAAAGCGGCGTCGCCGGCCTGACCGCCTCCGACAAGGCCGCCGCCGCCGCGGCCGCCCGCGCCCGCAATCTGCAAGGCTGGGCCGTCGTCAACACCCGCTCCAGCGTCGATCCCTTCCTGACCACGGCCGACGACCGCGCCCTGCGGGAAGCGGTGTGGCGCAAGTTCGTCAACCGCGGCGACAACGGCGACGGAAACGACACCAATGCGACGATCGCCGAGATCGTGCGTCTGCGCGCCCAGCGGGCGAAGCTCCTGGGCTACGCCAACCACGCCGAATGGCGGATGCAGGACACCATGGCCAAGACGCCTGCGGCGGCCATGGACCTGATGATGCGCGTCTGGCGTCCGGCCGTCGCCCGCGTGGCCGAGGAGGTCGCCGACATGCGCGCCATCGCCGGTCACGACATCGAGCCGTGGGACTATCTGTATTTCGCCGAGAAGGTCCGCAAGGCGAAGTACGACCTGGATCAGAACGAGATCAAACCGTATTTCGAGCTGAACGCCGTCAAGCAGGGCGCCTTCTACATGGCGGGCCGGCTGTACGACTTCGAGTTCACGCCGGTCCCGGCCGGGTCGGTGCCGGGCTTCCATCCCGACGTCGAGGTGTTCGAGGTCAAGACCAAGTCCGACGGGCGCCACGTGGGCCTGTTCTATTCCGACGACTTCGCCCGCACGGGCAAGCGTTCGGGCGCCTGGGCCACGACCTACCGCAGCTATTCGACGTACGATGGCGTCAAGAACGTCCTGTCGTCGAACAACAACAACTTCATCAAGGCCGAGGGCGGCGCGCCGCTGCTCATCTCGCTGGACGACGCCGAGACCCTGTTCCACGAGTTCGGCCACGCCTTGCACAGCCTGTCGTCGAAGGTGACCTATCCGTCGCTGGCCGGCACGCCGCGCGACTACGTCGAATATCCGTCGCAGGTGCACGAGCACTGGGTGCTGAGCCGGCCGATCCTGGACGGCTACATGAAGCACGTGGAGACCGGCCGGCCGATGCCGCAGTCGCTGGTCGACAAGATCGAGGCGGCGGCCACCTTCAACCAGGGCTATGCGACGGTCAGCTATCTGTCGTCGGCGCTGGTCGACATGGACCTGCACACCCAGGCGACGCCGCCGACCGACGTCGACGCCTTCGAACGCGAAAGCCTGGCGCGCTACGGCATGCCGAAGGAGATCGTGATGCGGCACCGCCTGCCGCAGTTCAATCACCTGTTCACGTCGGACGCCTATTCGGCCGGCTATTACAGCTATCTGTGGTCCGAGGTCATGGACGCCGACACCTGGGCCTATTTCGAGGAGTCGGGCGACGTCTTCAATCCGGAGATCGGCCGCCGCTACAAGGAGATCATCCTGGCGGAGGGCAACACCACCGACCGCGCCGAGGCCTACCGCCGCTTCCGCGGCCGCGACCCGGACGTGACGGCGCTGCTGAAGGTCCGGGGCTTCCCGACCTCCTGAGTGGCCCTAGCGCTCGCGACGCGGTCGCTCGCTGCTTGAGGGCGCCGCGCTGAACGCGCTCAAGCAGCAAGGCTCCGCGAGCCGAGCGGCAGCGCAAACAAGAAGGCCCCGGCGGTTTCCCGCCGGGGCCTTTTCACGTCCGTCGACCCGATCACCGTTCGGCGGCGGGCGCGCGGGCCGTCAGCAGGTCCGTGGCGCGGACGTAATCGGCGCGGGCGCGACGCGGCAGGGCGTCCATGACCTCGGCGCGCACGCCGGCCTCGCACCAGGCGCGGTCCGACAGGCGGCTGCCGGGGCGGCGCGCGTCGCGGCACAGGGCGTCGGCGGCGGCGTCGATGCGGGCGTCCAGCGCGGCGGCTCCCTGGACGGTGCCCAGGTCGAGGTCGGCCAGCGAGATGCGCAGCGGGTCGGCGGCGACGGCCGGAGCCGCCATCGAAAGGGCCGCGGAGGCGGCCAGGATCAGCGTCTTCATCGGGGTCTCCTGAGGAGGAATCGTCGCTCTTGCCGGCGACCCCGCCCTAATGGCGACGCTTCGTTGCAGGACGTTGCGAAACCGAAGGCGGAATGGTGACGCCGCGTGAATTCGAGGACAGACGCCGCGCCGCGCCGGGCCCCGCGAGCGACACATCGGCAGAGACAATCCAGGGACTTTCGCAGGCACACCGCCCGCCACAACGGCGACAACATGGACATCCGCGTCGCCACGCCCGGCGACGCGTGCCAGGGCGCCGCCTTGCCTCCGCCCCCCTTTTCCGCCATAAGCCGCCGCTTCCGGCGCAATCTTCCTCGCGCCTCCTCCCGGACGACCCCTGCATCACGTCAGGACGAGCCGGGAGAGGACCCCAGTCGACGTCATACGTCCACTGGGGCTGAGGTCGTTTTGCGCCCGCTGTTTGGGTTTGCCCATTGCCCTGAGATCAGGTCTTCGACCTGACCCGGGAATGGGCGAGGGATTTGAATGTTCGAGGCTCTGAACGAGCGGCTGACAGGCGTCTTCGACCGGATCACCGGTCGCGGCGCCCTGTCCGAAAAGGACGTTGCCGAGGCGATGCGCGAGGTGCGCGTGGCCCTGCTGGAGGCCGACGTCGCCCTGCCGGTCGTCAAGGACTTCATCGCCTTCGCCACCGAGCGCGCCACGGGCGAAGAGGTGATCCGCTCCGTCAAGCCCGCCGATCAGGTGGTCAAGATCGTCTATGACGGCCTGATCGAAATGCTGGGCGGCGAGGAGCCGGTCCCGCTCAACGTCAACGCCACCCCGCCCGCCGTCGTGCTGATGGCCGGCCTGCAGGGCTCGGGCAAGACGACGACCTCGGCCAAGCTGGCGCTGCGCCTCACGAAGTTCGACCGCAAGAAGGTCATGATGGCCTCGCTGGACACGCGTCGTCCGGCGGCGATGGAACAGCTGGCGACGCTGGGTCAGCAGATCGAGGTCGCGACGCTGCCGATCGTCCAGGGCGAGAGCGCTGTCCAGATCACGCGGCGCGCGCTGCAGTCGGCGAAACTTCAGGGTTTCGACGTCCTGATCCTGGACACCGCCGGGCGCATCACGCTGGACGAAGGGCTGATGGCCGAGGTGGCCGAGGTCGCCGCGATCGCCAAGCCGGTCGAGACCCTTCTGGTCGCCGACAGCCTGACCGGCCAGGACGCGGTGCGGACCGCCAAGGCCTTCCACGAGCGGCTGCCGCTGACGGGTCTGGTGCTGACGCGCGCCGACGGCGACGGGCGCGGCGGGGCCATGCTGTCGATGCGGGCGGTGACCGGCCTGCCGATCAAGTATCTGGGCGCGGGCGAGAAGGTCGACGCGCTGGACGTTTTCGACGCCCGCCGCGTCGCCGGACGGATCCTGGGTCAGGGGGACATCGTCGCCCTGGTCGAAAAGGCCAGTCAGGAGCTGGACCAGGCCAAGGCCGAGAAGATGGCCAGAAAGCTGGCCAAGGGCCAGTTCGACCTGGACGACCTGATGGGCCAGCTGCAGCAGATGAAGCGCATGGGCGGGCTGCAGGGCATCATGGGCATGCTGCCCGGCGTGGCGAAGATGAAGGCCCAGATGGCCGACAGCGGCGTCGACGACCGCATGATCGCGCGTCAGGAAGCCATCATCTCCTCGATGACCAAACAGGAGCGCAAGAAGCCCGACCTGCTGAACGCCAGCCGCAAGCGCCGCATCGCCGCCGGCGCCGGCGTGGAGGTGCAGGAGGTCAACCGGGTCCTGAAGCAGCACCGCCAGATGGCCGACATGGTGAAGTCCCTGTCGCGCGGCGGACCGAAGAAGATGCAGCAGATGGCCGCCATGCTGGGCGGCCTCGGCGGCGGCCCCGGCGGCATGGGCGGCCCCGACATGGCGCGCCTGAAGGCGATGGGCGGCGGCAAGATGCCCGAGCCCTCGGCCGACGACCTGAAAGCCATCCAGGACCGGCTCGCCGGGCTGGGCGGCGGACAACTTCCGGGGGGCCTTCCGGGTCTGCCGGGCTTCCCTCCCAAGAAATAAGACCGACTAGAGAAAGAGACCGAAAATGCTGAAGATCCGTCTGGCCCGCGGCGGCGCCAAGAAGCGCCCCTACTACTACATCGTCGTCGCCGACTCCCACTCGCCGCGCGACGGCAAGTTCATCGAGCGCGTCGGCACCTACAACCCGATGCTGCCGCGCGACGGCGAGCAGAAGCGCGTTGCCCTGAAGGTCGACCGCATCGCCGAATGGCTGGGCAAGGGCGCCCAGCCGACCGACCGCGTCGCCCGCTTCCTGAGCCAGGACGAGACGCTCGGCGCCAAGGTCAAGTGGACCCAGGGCCAGAACATGAAGAAGGCCGAGCCGGGCAAGAAGGCCCAGGAACGCGCCGCCGAGCGCGCCCAGCGCGAAGCCGACCGTCTGGAGGCCGAAGCCCAGGCCAAGGCCGACGCCGCCGAAGCCGCCGCCCGCGCCAAGGAAGAAGCCGCCGCCGCCGCCGAAGCCGCCAAGAACGCTCCGGCCCCCGAGCCCGAGCCCGAAGTGACCGAGGAGGCCCCGGCCGCCGAAGCCGCCGCGGAAGAGGCCCCGGCCGAAGCCGCCGCCGAGGAAGCTCCGGCCGCGGAAGCGACCGAAGAAGCCCCGGCCGCCGAGGCGACCGAGGAAGAGAAGACCGAAGCCTGACCTTGAACCCTTCTCCCCTCGGGGGAGAAGGTGGGCGGCGGAGCCGCTCGGATGAGGGGGCTGTTGGCCGCATGACGAACGGATGGGGTGGGCCTGGCCCGACCGGCCCCCTCATCCGTCTCGCTCCGCGAGCCACCTTCTCCCCCAAGGGGAGAAGGACGTGCCTGAAAACCTCATCCTCGTCGCCCAGGTCGCCGGCGGGTTCGGCGTGAAGGGGGAGGTGCGCGTCACCGCCTGGACGGCCGATCCCATGGCGCTGCTGGCCTATGGCCCCCTGCTGCGCGCCGACGGCTCCGTCGGCCTGACCCTGACCTCCGGCCGGCCCGAGAAGACGGCGATCGTCGGCCGGGCGAAGGAGATCGCCACCAAGGAACAGGCCGACGCCCTGCGCGGGCTGAAGCTGTTCGTCCCCCGCGACCGCCTGCCGCCGCCCGAGGACGAGGACGAGTTCTATCTGACCGACCTGATCGGCCTGACCGCCCGCGACGCCGAAGACCGCGTGATCGGCACGGTGAAGTCCGTTCCCAATTTCGGCGCCGGCGACATGCTGGAGATAGCTCCGGCCGAGGGCGGCCCCACCTGGTACCTGCCCTTCACCCGCGACGCCGTGCCCGATGTGCGCCTGGCCGACGGCTGGCTGCGCGCCATCCGCCCGGCCGAGGTGGACGAGCGGGACTGAGCCCTTCTCGCGGCGTCCGGCGCGGCCGTCTCCAAATGTTGGTTCTTCACGAAGGACACCAAGGAAGGAAAGCCACCAAGAACACGAAGGGGGAGGCGACCCTGGCCGCGCGCAGCGCCTTCATTCTCTGCGGGGTTGGGTCGCCTGCGGCGCCGCCACGCCAAGTCTCTTCGTGTCCTTCGTGGGTTCTTGGTGTCCTTGGTGACGAACCAGCGCCTCCGCCCGCCCGCACCGGTGCGGGCCTAAGGGCCCTCCGCCAGCCACCGCATCCGGCAGGCCATGATCGCCGTCTCACCCAGCCGTTCGGTCAGGCGCCAGTTGACCACGGCTCCCACGGGCGCCCCCACCACCGGCAGCATCTGCGCCAGCTTGGCCAGGTCGATGTGGTCGCGATACTCGATCTGGAAGGTGCGCCAGTCGTAGTCGGCCACCAGATCCGGCTGGTTCACGCCCGCGATCCAGTCGTCCAGCGCCCGCAGCGCCTCCGGCCGTCGCCGCGCGCCGGCGAAGGCCAGATGGAAGACGTGCAGCAGGAACAGCCGCTCCCGCGCCGAGCCGCCGCCCCAGCCGTGTGCGGCCACGATCTCGGCCAGCATCCGCACCTTGATGGCCATCAGGGCGGGGAAGTCCGCCGCGGCCAGCAGGAAGCCCCCGGCCCCGGCCACGCCGCCCTCGACGCTGGCGGCGTTCCGGTGCGCCTTCAGGACCGCCCGCGACCGCGCCTCGGCCGCCGCCAGCGAGCCGCGAGGCGCCGGCCGGGCCAGCACGTCGGCGCCGGTCAGGATGCCCTTGGTCATGGCCTCGACCCCGGCCGTGATCGCCGCGTGCACGCGCTCCGGGATCACCCGATTGATGCGGTCCTGCGTGCCCCGGGTCGCCCGGTCCCACAGCCCCGGCGGCCGCAGCAGCCGCGCCCGCCAGGCCTCCACCTCGGCCCGCACGGCGCGCGCGTCGGCGACCCGGACGAGGTCGGCGGGGACCGCGTCCGGGGGAACCAGTTCGCCGCCCTGGCCGGTCAATCGACGTCGACGACCTCGGCGTCGCCGACGTGCTTCCTGATCGACTCGATCGCCCGCTTGGCCCCCGACTTGTCGGAGTATCCCTCGGTCGAGAAGATGACTTCGGAGTTGTATTTGAATCGGACCCGAAACTCGCCGGCCTTGTCCTTGTAGACCTCGAACCTGTGCGCCATTCGCTCGCTCCCTCGGCCGCCATGGCCACGGCGACGCTGACACGCGGGGCGCGGGCGGGACAAGGCGGCAAACGTCGGCCAGCGGACACAGCCGCGTGAACCTGCGGCGTTGGCGGGGCCCAAGGGGCACGGGTTCAGCAAGGGCGGGTTCATCACCAAGGACACCAAGGAAGGAAGTCACCAAGGACACCAAGCGGTCCGAGCCTCGAAGCCGCGCGCAGCGCCTCACTTCTGCAAGGAGTTGACCGCCTGCGGCGCCTCGCGCCCGATCCCTTCGTGTCCTTCGTGGACCCTTGGTGTCCTTTGTGATGAACCAGCAAGACTCGCCGCTCTGGTCGGGTTGCAGCCACGCCGCACGGGGTCTAGACCCGCGCCCATCCTCCTCCCCATCGAACCTTCGGAGAACCACCTGATGGCACGCGCCAAGATCGCCCTCATCGGCGCCGGCATGATCGGCGGCACCCTGGCCCACGTCTGCGCGCGCGAGGCGCTGGGCGACGTGATCCTGTTCGACATCGCCGAGGGCACGCCCCAGGGCAAGGCGCTGGACATCTTCCAGGGCTCGGCCGTCTTCGGTCAGGACGTGTCGCTGAAGGGCGCGAACGACTATGCCGACATCGCGGGGGCCGACGTCTGCATCGTCACCGCCGGCGTGCCGCGCAAGCCGGGCATGAGCCGCGACGACCTGATCGGCATCAATCTGAAGGTCATGAAGGCCGTGGGCGAGGGCATCAAGGCGCACGCCCCGAACGCCTTCGTCATCTGCATCACCAACCCGCTCGACGCCATGGTCTGGGCCCTGCAGAAATTCTCGGGCCTGCCGAAGGAGATGGTCGTCGGCATGGCCGGCGTGCTGGACTCCGCGCGCTTCGCCGCCTTCCTGGCCGAGAAGACCGGCGTGTCGATCCAGGACGTCCACGCCTGGACCCTGGGCGGCCACGGCGACGACATGGTGCCGATGGTGCGCCACTCCACCGTCGGCGGCCTCAGCCTGCCCGACGCGGTCAAGGCGGGCTTCCTGTCGCAGGCCGATCTGGACTCGATCGTCGAACGCACCCGCAAGGGCGGCGGAGAGATCGTGGCCCTGCTGAAGACCGGCTCGGCCTTCTATGCCCCGGCCGAAAGCGCCGTGGCCATGGCCCGCTCCTACCTTCTAGACCAGAAGCGCGTCCTGCCCTGCGCCGTCTGGGCGTCCGGCGAATACGGCCTGAACGACCTCTACGTCGGCCTGCCCGCCCTGATCGGCGCCGGCGGCGTCGAGAAGATCGTGGAGTTCACCACCGACGACGCCGAGAAAGAAATGCTCGGGAAGTCCGTGGCCTCGGTTCAGGGGCTGATCGAGGCCTGCAAAGTGGCGGATGCGTCGCTGGCCTGACGTGTTGTGGCGGGCCAGCGCTGGCGCACGGGTCCGCCAGCAACACGCTGAGGCATTCAGCTGCAACTACTCGTATTCGAACGAGTCTGGTTCCGGATACAGAAGTCCGTAGACCTCTTCGCATAGCCCTTCGCCCGCCCTTTTGGCGTAATCGCTCCTACAGGCTAGATTCTCGATTTCTTCGTATGCATCTCGCAGCTGAAATCGCTCGTTCAAACTGTATCCTGCTTGAATAACGATTATGCCCCCAAGAATTAAGACGCCGCGTTCAATATCAGCTATTCTATGAAACCTCGCATAGTATGCTGCCGTAGCGACCACGCCGAATGGCCAAGCGAACGTAAACAGCGTGTACTTTTCCGGCAGGAGCGCACTTAGAAGCAGGGCTACGAATATCGCCCAGCTGCCGTTTCTGTGAAGCTTCGCGTCGCCCTCGACGTCGCTCCTAGGGGAAGGGGGGCGCGTCTCTGCCACTCACTCCTCCGCCGCCATGCCCATCATGTGGAAGCCGGCGTCGACGTGGATGACTTCGCCGGTCGTCGACAGGCCGAGATCCGAGCACAGCCACAGGGCGCAGCCGGCGACGCCCTCCATGCTGGTGTCCTCCTTCATCGCGCTCATCTCGCGGCCCTTGGACAGCATGCCGCGTCCGCCCGAGATCCCCGCCAGCGACAGGGTCCGCATGGCGCCGGCCGAGATGGCGTTGACGCGGATGCCCTTGGGCCCCAGGTCGCGCGCGACGTAGCGGGTGGCGGCTTCAAGCCCGGCCTTGGCCACGCCCATGGTGTTGTAGTTCGGGATGGCGCGTTCCGAGCCCAGATAGGTCATGGTCACGATCGACCCGCCGTTCGGCATCAGCTTCGCCGCGCGCTTCGATACGTCCACGAAGCTGAACACCGAGATGTTCATGGCCAGAAGAAAGCTGTCGCGCGTGGTGTTGTCGACGAACGACCCCTGAAGCTCGTTCTTGTTGGCGAAGGCGACGGAGTGGACCACGAAGTCCAGGGCGCCGAAGGTCTTTTCCAGCTCGGCGAACAGGGCGTCCATGCTCGCGTCGTCGGTGACGTCGGCGGGCAGGATCAGTTTCGCATTCACGCTTTCGGCCAGCGGGCGCACGCGGCGCTCCAGCCCCTCGCCCAGATAGGTGAAGGCCAGTTCGGCCCCCTGCGCGGCCAGCTGCTGGGCGATGCCCCAGGCGATGGAGTTGGCGTTCGCCACCCCCATGATCAGGCCCTTCTTGCCCTTCATCAGCTCGCCCGCGGGCATGTTCCAGCCGGACTCCGACGCCATAGGTCTTCTCCTCGAAAATCAGGCGGCGAGGGGTAGCAGCCCGCGCGGCGACGCGAAAGTCAGGCCGCCTTGGCCGTTCGCCACCGGGCCAGCCGCTCCAGCAGGGGCGTGGCCGTCACGCCGTGGATGACGATGGAGGCCAGCACGATGAAACCGACCACGGACCACAGCCGCTCGCTGTCGCCGAACTGGCCGTGATTGATGCCGTAGGCGACATAGTAGACCGACCCCACGCCCCGGATGCCCAGGAAGGCCAGCAGCAGCTTCTCCCGGAACGGCTGGGGCGCGCCGACCAGCGACAGCAGACCCGCGACCGGCCGCACGACCAGCAGGATCACCAGCGCCACCGCCGCGTCAATCCACGTCAGGCTCGCCAGCAGCCCGTTCGCCAGCGCCCCGCCGAACAGCACCAGCAGCAGCATCATCAGCAGACGCTCGATCTGGTCGGACAGGTCGTGCATCTCCTCGTGGAAGTCGTGGTCGCGCTCCCAGTTGCGGATGGTCACGGCCGCGACGAACACCGCCAGGAAGCCGTAGCCATGCGCCAGCTCGGTGGCCGCATAGGCGATGAAGGTCGCCGCCAGCGCGATCAGCCCGTCGCCCAGATGCGACAGCTTGCGGTCGGAATCCCGGAACAGCAGCCAGCCGAACGCCGCGCCCACCAAGGCGCCCACGCCCAGGCCCGCCGCGATCTTCCACCCGACCTTGACCAGGCCCCAGTCCATCAGCGCCTGCTGCGACGCCAGCCCGCCCAGCGACGCCAGTATGGCCAGGTGCACGAAGGGAAAGGCCAGGGCGTCGTTCAGACCCGCCTCCGACGTCAGGCCGAACCGCACCTCGTCCTCCTCGCCCGAGCCGGGCGGCCCCACCTGCACGTCGGAGGCCAGCACCGGATCCGTCGGCGCCATGGCCGCGCCCAGCAGCATCGCCATGGGCAGGGCGAACCCCAGACCCCACACGCCCAGCACCGCCACCGCCGCGATGGTCAGCGGCATGGCGATGGCCAGCAGCCGCCAGGTGACGCCCCAGGTCTTCCACCCCAGCTTCCGGTCCAGCTTCAGCCCACAGCCCATCAGGCTGATGATCACCACCAGCTCGGTCAGCTTCTCGGTCGCCGTGTCCCAGGTGCGCGGATCCGGGTCGAACGCCAGCAGACCGGTCGAGAACACGCCCACCCCGATCGCGACGCACAGGATCGCCAGCGTCAGCGGCAGCCTCTTCAGCCCGACCGGCGCCCAGCTGACCAGCAGCACCACCAGCCCGAGGCCCAGCAGGAACAGGATGTAGGGATCTGCGGTCAGGGCGGGCTCCGCGCGTCGTCAGGTTCGAACGGTTAGGCTTGCGTCGGAATCCGCGCAAGGATGGCTCAAACGCCCGCAGGAGCCGTTCGATGCGCACCCTCGTCCTCAGCCTTGCCCTCGCCGCCGCCGCCGGCCCCGCGTCGCCGGCCCTGGCCCAGACGGCGTCTCAACCGATCGCGGTCGCCGTCCTGCCGCTGGACGAGCTGCGCCGGGGGCAGGAGGCCTATGCCCGCTCGACCCTGGCCGCCGTCGGCGACGAACTGGGCCTCGTGCCCGGCCTCCTGCCCGCGACGGTGGAGCGCGACTGCGCCGAAGATCGGATGGGCCTGCGCCTGGACTATTGCGTGCGCTTTTACGTCACGCGGGCCGAGCCCGCGCCGGGAACGGCGACGGTGGTGGTGGCCTTCGACGACTGGCCCGCCGGTCGGGACGGCGGTCGCGGCGACGGCGCGCTGCGCGTCACCTGCTTCGGCCGCGGCGTGGCCGCCGCCGATCCGGCGGCCCAGGACACCTGGCTGTGGCCCGACGCGGCGCGCATGCACGGCATGCGCGACCTGGAACGGGACCGGGCCGCCTTGGCCGACTGCATCCGCGCCGCGGCGTCGGAGCCCTTCACCGGCCTGCGTCAGCCCGATGTGGACTGAGCCTCGAAAGTCGTCCGGGTTCGGACTTACTTTGCTGTATTCATTGGAAAAGTTTCACATTCGACCAACCGGTCGTTAAGCGCCCACGGCTAAGCCTCTCGCCCGTGGGCCCGCGTCTTGGGGCCGGGAGGGCGCATGGCGCGGATCGGCGACTACATCGAGGCGGCGGCGCCGGTCAGCCCCACCACGCGGGGCGCCGAGGTCTATGAGCGCTTCCTGGCCGAGCCCAACACCCTGGTCGTCGCCGTTGTCGACGACGACCGCCGCCCACTGGGCCTGATCGAGCGCAACGCCTTCACCCTGACCATGGCCGGCGCCTTCGGCCGCGAGCTGTACGCCAAGCGTCCGGTGTCGGCGCTGATGAACGATCGCCCGACGATCGCCCGCGCCGCAGACGGCGCCGAGGCCTTCTTCGCCACGATCGATTCCAGCGAGGCGGCGTCCCTGCTGGGCGGCTTCATCGCGGTCGACGGCGACGGCCGCTACGTCGGCGTCGGGGCGATCCTGCAGGTGCTCCAGGCCGGCAGCGCCCTCTACAAACGCCGCGCCGAGGAGATGGGCGAGCTGGCCCGCGGCCTGGCCGCCGCCGAGGCCCGCGCCCGCGCCTCCAGCCGCGCCAAGTCCGAGTTTCTGGCGGTCATGAGCCACGAGATCCGCACGCCCCTGAACGGCGTCCTGGGCGTCGCCGCCCTGATGCAGCGCCTGCTGACGCAGGAGGAGCTGCGTCCGCACGTCGACACCATCGTGCAGTCCGGCCAGGGGCTGCTGCGCCTGCTGACAGACGCGCTCGACATGTCGCGCGCCGAGGCGGGACTTCTGGCGCTGGAACCCGCGCCGCTGAGCCTGGCCGAACTGGCCCAGGATCTGGATCGGCTGTGGCGTCCGCGCGCGGAAGAGAAGGGCCTCTCCCTCACCGTCCATACGGACCTTGTCGGTGCCACGGGCGTCATGGCCGACGCCGTGCGGCTGAAGCAGCTGTTCAACAACCTGATCGGCAACGCCATCAAGTTCACGGACACGGGCGGCATCCAGGTGTCGCTGACCACGGGCTCGACGCCCGACGGCGTCCGCGTCACGGGCACGGTGGACGACAGCGGGCCGGGCGTCCCGGCCTCGGCCGCCGCCACCATCTTCGAGCCCTTCAACACCGGCAATGCAGGCCGATCCAGCGCGGGCGCCGGGCTGGGCCTGGCCATCTGCCGCCAGATCGTGGAGCGGATGGGCGGACAGATCGCGCTGGCGGCCGCCTCGTCCGGCGGCGCGCGCTTCAGCTTCCACGTCACGGTCCCGGCCGTTCAGGTCGAAGGCGCCGCCGGCCCCGCCATGGCCGAGCCCACGCCGCACGACACCCTCCACGTGCTGGTCGCCGACGACAACGCCACCAACCGCTTCCTGGCGTGCAAGCTGCTGGAGATGTTCGGCTGCACCGCCGACATGGTCGAGGACGGCCGCGCGGCGGTCGAGGCGGCGCAGGCGCGGTCCTACGACCTGATCCTCATGGACATCAAGATGCCGGTCATGGACGGGGTGGAGGCCACGCGCGCCATCCGCGCCCTGCCCGGCCCGATCGGCCGCCTGCCCATCCTGGCGCTGACCGCCAACGCCGACGACCGCGACGCCGAGACCTATCTGGCCGCCGGCATGGACGGCGTGGTCCAGAAACCGATCCAGCCCGACGTCCTGCTGAACGCCATCCGACGGGTGCTGACGCCGTCGGAAGACGCCGCGCGGGCGGCGGCGTGAAGCAGGAGGAGCGCGGACCTCCAGGTCCGCGAAATCGTCGACCATCCAACCGCGGACCTGGAGGTCCGCGCTCCTTTGAAGGCGCTAGGTCAGGCACGATTACGCATTGTCATCCCGGAAATCGCGCCAGCGATTATCCGGGACGGGTCATGCAAGTGTTCGAGACCCCGGAAGACACGAAGCGTCTGTCCGGGGGAAGGTCAAGGGCGCGTCCGGCAGCCTCCCGGACAATCGCCGACGCGATTTCCGGGAGCTTGCGGTCTCAGCGTCGGCGTCCCGGCCCTCCCCCGGCCTTCGCCGGGGGAGGGCCGGGATGACAAGGGCCGGAGCCTGACGTCGGCTTCACCTAAACCTTCGACAGGATCAGGCATCCGTTGGTGCCGCCGAAGCCGAAGCTGTTGGACATGACGTGCGTCAGCTCGCCGTCGTGCCGCTGGCGCAGGATCGGCATGCCCTCGAACTCGGGGTCCAGGTTTTCGATGTGGGCGCTCTCGGCGGCGAAGCCGTGCTTCATCATCAGCAGGCAATAGATCGCCTCCTGCGCGCCCGCCGCGCCTAGCGAATGGCCGGTCAGGGACTTGGTGGAGCTGATCATCGGCAGGGCGTCGCCGAAGACCTCGCGCACCGCGCCCATCTCCTTGCTGTCGCCCACCGGCGTGGAGGTGCCGTGCGGGTTCAGATAGTCGATCTTCGGATTGCCGGCCATTTCCAGGGCGATCCGCATGCAGCGCGCCGCCCCCTCGCCCGACGGCGCCACCATGTCGTAGCCGTCGGAGTTGGCGCCGTAGCCGGTGACCTCGGCATAGATGGTCGCGCCACGCGCCTTGGCCCGCTCGTATTCTTCCAGCACCACGATGCCCGCGCCGCCGGCGATGACGAACCCGTCGCGATCCTTGTCATAGGCGCGGCTGGCGACCGACGGCGTCTCGTTGAAGTTGGACGACATGGCGCCCATGGCGTCGAACATGTTGGACATCGACCAGTCGATGTCCTCGACCCCGCCGGCGAACACGACGTCCTGCTTGCCCCAGGCGATCTGTTCCGCCGCCGCGCCGATGCAGTGGGCGCTGGTCGCGCAGGCCGAGCTGATCGAATAGTTGATGCCCTTCAGCTCGAACCACGTCGCCAGCACCGCCGACGGCCCCGAGGCCATGGCCTTGGGCACGGCGAACGGGCCGATGCGCTTGGGCGAACCCTTCTCCTTGGTGGTCTCGGCCGCCTGCAGGATCACCTGGGTCGAGGGACCTCCCTCGCCGACGATCAGGCCGATGCGCTCATCCTTGATCTCCTCGGCGGTCAGGCCGGAGTCCTTCAGCGCCTCCTCGAAGGCGATGTGCCCCCAGGCCGTGCCGTTGGCCAGGAAGCGGGCGGCGCGGCGGTCGACGTGCGGCGCCCAGTCCTCTGCCGTATGCCCAAGCGCGGGCGGGGCCCAGACTTGCGAGCGGAAGCCGTGGTCGGCGTGATCCTGAGCGAACTTCACGCCCGACTTCGCCGATTTCAGCGAGGCCGCGACCTCGTCCTGGCCGGTGCCGATGGAGGAGACGATGCCCAGTCCGGTGACGACGACGCGCCGCATGTTTCAGTCCCTTGTCTTCAGCTTCGATCGCCGCTCTTCGGTCGGCTGACCTTAGAACGCGCTCAGCCCTGTCCGGACGCGCCGAACAGGCCCACCCGCATGTCGGTGGCCGTATAGATGGGGACGCCGTCGGCTTCGAGAACCCCGTCGGCGATGCCCATGACCAGCTTGCGGTTGATCACCCGCTTCAGCTCGATCTTGTAGGTGACCTTCTTCACGTCCGGCAGGACCTGGCCGGTGAACTTCACCTCGCCCACGCCCAGCGCGCGCCCTTTTCCCGGCCCGCCGATCCAGCCGAGGTAGAACCCCACCAGCTGCCACATGGCGTCCAGCCCCAGGCAGCCCGGCATCACCGGGTCGCCGATGAAGTGGCACTGGAAGAACCAGAGCGACGGATCGACGTCCAGCTCGGCCTCGATCCGGCCCTTGCCGTGCGCGCCGCCGTCGCCGTCGATGTGGACGATGCGGTCGAACATCAGCATCGGCGGAGCCGGCAACTGGGCGTTGCCCGGGCCGAACAGCTCGCCGCGGCCCGAGGCCAGCAGTTGATCGTAGTCGTAGCTGGAGCGGCGGTTGGCCGGGTCCGACATGGGGGTCGAAATGCTCATGCGCGGGGATTGCACCCCGGCGCGCATGCGGTCAACCGGCGGCGGGCCCCGCCGGGCGGCGCCAGTCGCACTGGGCCTTGGCCGCCGTGCCATGGACGGCGCTTTCCTTCACCCACCCCCTAAGCCGCCCGTCGCGCACCTTGCACCAGCCGTCCGCGCAGTCCTCGGCCGAGATCAGGCTGCGCGGACCCAACCGCGCCTTGACCGACGAATTCGCGTCCCGGCTCGAATGGATCGACACGGCCTCGGCGCCCATGTTGAACACCCGACGCCGGCCGCTGGTCACCGTGCGGTGGATCCAGGCGACGGAGCCTTCCGGGTCGCAGACCTTCCGCCACTCGCGCGTCTCGGCGATCACCTGAACCGGCAGACCCCGCGCCGTGTATTTCCACAGGATCGGCTGATCTGCGCCGGGCCCGCGACGGGCGTGGACCTCTTTCGAGCTCAGCGCGATCCAGCGCGGCACCTCGAAACCCGTCGGCGTCGGCCGCCCGTCGGGCATGGTCGTGCCGGCGCCCAGCACCAGGGCGACGCCGGTCAGCAGCAGCGGACGTTTGATCGCGCCGAGGGCTTTGCTAAGCGTGGGGGGCGACACCGGCGCGCTCCGGACGAAGGGATTCCGCCGTCAGATGTCGGCCCGCAGCCTTAAGGTCACCTTAACCAGACGCCTGCCGGACGCGGTCGAGACCCGCATGCGCGAGCTGTTCGACGCGCGGCTGAACCTGACCGACCGACCGATGACGCGCGAGGAGCTGGCCCAGGCCATGGCGACCAGCGACGTGCTGGTGCCCACCATCACCGACCGCATCGACGCCGACCTGATCGCCGGCGCGCCCGACGCGTTGAAGATGATCGCCAACTTCGGCGCGGGGACCGAACACATCGACGTGGCGGCCGCCCAGGCGCGCGGCATCCTGGTCACCAACACGCCCGGCGTCCTGACCGAGGACACCGCCGACCTGGCCATGACCCTGATCCTGGCCGTCTCGCGCCGCGTGGTCGAAGGGGCAGAGGCCCTGCGCGCCGGTCAGTTCGCCGGCTGGACCCCCACCTGGATGATGGGGCGCAAGCTGTGGGGCAAGCGGCTGGGCATCGTCGGCATGGGCCGCATCGGCCAGGCCCTGGCCCGGCGCGCCCGTGCCTTCGGCATCCAGGTCCACTATCACAACCGCAAGCCGCTCAGCCCGATGATCGAAGAGGAACTGGGCGCGACCTACTGGGACGACCTGGACGCCATGCTGCCCCGCATGGACCTGGTCTCCCTGAACACCCCGGCCACGCCGGAGACGCATCACATCCTGTCGGCCCAGCGCCTGTCCCGCCTGCAACCGCACGCCATCGTCATCAACACCGCGCGCGGCGAACTGATCGACGAGGCGTCTTTGGCGAAGGCGTTGAACGAGAACCGCCTCGGCGGCGCCGGCCTCGACGTCTTCGAGCACGAGCCGGCGGTCCACCCCGACCTGCTGCACAGCCCCAAGGCCGTCCTCCTGCCCCACCTCGGGTCGGCCACGGTCGAGTCGCGTCAGGACATGGGCGACCGGGTCATCCTGAACGTCATGACCTTCGCCGGCGGACACAGGCCGCCCGATCGGGTACTGCCTGCAGCCTGAACCCTTGACCCCTCGCAGGCCCTCAGGTTGTGATCGGGGCAGTTCGGGGGAGTTCAGGCATGAGCGGAACGTTCAGGCGTCGCGTCGGTCCGGTGACCACGCGGCGACGGATGATGGTGGGCGCGACGGCGCTGGGACTGGTCGTGGGAGCCGGCCCGGCCTGGGCCCGCCGCACGGCATATCCGATAGAGGCGTTTTTCCGTCCCGAGCGAACTGTGGGAGTGGCCCTGTCGCCTAACGGAGCCCGGCTCGCCTGCCTCGAACAGCTGGGCACGGCCGCCGCGCCGCAAGGCGCGATCGACATCGTGGACGCCTCCGATCCCGAAGGCGCCCGCAGCCGAATCGACATCGGGCCCCTGGAGGTCCAGAGCGTCACCTGGGCCAACGACGAGCGCCTTCTGGTGCGCGTCCTCCTGCGCACGACCGCCAGCGGGCGAGCCCCCACCGGCAGCAACATCAGGTCGGACGATCTGGAGCTGGTCCAGCGGCGGATTCTGTCCCTGGACGTTTCCGGAGCGTCGCCGCCCGTCGTCCTTTTCCAGGACCAGCGCCGTCGCATGCGCCAGAATTTCGACCTCGGCCGCATCGTCGACATGCTGCCGGCGGAGCCCGACCATGTCTTGATGACCGCGCGCGAGAACGACGGCGTGCTGGGCCTGCACCGCGTCGACGTGCGCGACGGGTCGGCGGTGCGCATCGAGCGCGGCGCGAGCGGCACCTATGCCTGGAGAACCCAGGGCGGCGTCGCGGTCCTGCGGCACGACGTCAATGCGCGCGGCAACGTCGAGACGGTCTACGGCCGGGCTCCGGGCGAGAGCGAATGGCGCTTCCTCCGGCGCAACTGGATCGCGGACGCCCCCGACTTCTCCTGGGTCGCCGAAACCGACCGACCGGGCGTGGTCCTCGTCACCGCCCGTCAGGAAGGGGAGGACGTGGAATCTCTGCGGGAGCTGGACCTCGCCACCCTCGCCTTCGGACCGCCCCTCCAATCCCGCGAAGGGCGGGATGTGCTGGGCGGCCTGACGGATTCCTCCGGCCGGCACGTCGGGGCGGCCTTTTATGGCGACCGTCTGGAGTACGCCTTCGTCGAAGAAGGGCTGGCGGCCCACCACCGCGCGCTGGACCGGTTCTTCGACGGCGCTTGCGACGTGGCGATCCAGGCCGTGGACGCCGCCCGCAACCGTTTCCTCGCCTATGCCGTCGGCCCGCGGGAACCCGGCAGCTGGTGGCTTTACGACCGGGCGGCTCGCGCCGTCACCAACGTCGGCTGGCGGCGCGATCTGGAGCCGGAAAGACTGGGCGATGCGGAAACGCTGAAGGTCGCCACGCGCGACGGAGCGGGCATCGAGGCCTATCTGACCGCGCCGCCGGACGCGAGACCGGGCCCGCTGGTCGTCCTGGTCCACGGCGGACCCGAGGTCAGGGACCATCGCGTCTGGGACCGTCAGGCCCAGATCCTCGCCGCCCAGGGCTGGTGGGTTCTGCAGCCCAATTTCCGCGGCTCAGGCGGCTATGGCCGCGCTTTCGCCGAACAGGGGTGGCGTCGCTGGGGCGACCTGATGCAGCACGACGTCGAGGACGCCGTGGCGCACGCCATCTCGGCCAGGGGGCTGGACGCGGCCCGCGTCGGCATCATGGGCGTCAGCTACGGCGGCTATGCGGCCCTGATGGGGGCGGTGCTGAGGCCAGACCTCTACAAGGCCGCCGTCGGCATTTGCGGCGTCTACGACCTGCCCGACATGATGGAATGGGAGCGTCGGCTGGACGACACGCCGGGCGCCCAGATCGTGGAGTTCTGGACCCGCCGGATCGGCGACGTGCGGATGGACGGGCCCCGTCTGGAGGCGGCCTCGCCCCGCCGGCGCGCGGCCGAGGTCGGCTGTCCGGTCCTGCTGGTCCACGGCGTCGAGGACGGGGTCGTGCCGGTGGCCCAGTCCCACCGGATGCGCGACGCCCTGCGCGCCGCCCGCAAGCCGGTGGAATACGTGGAGATCCCGGAATTCGGCCACGCGGACTGGGAGGACGACCAGGAGATGGCCCTCATGCGGCGCTACGTCGACCTGTTCCGCACCGCCTTCGCCTGACCGCAGTCGGAGCAGGCGGGGTCGGCGGCGACCTTCACGGTCCGCGCCTGTCCGCTCAGGCCGTCGAAGACCAGCAGTCGCCCGCTCAGCGGCTCGCCCGCTCCGGCGATCAGCTTGACCGCCTCCAGCGCGCACAGGCTGCCGACCAGCCCGGCCAGGGCCCCGATCACGCCCACGCGGGCGCAGGTCTCGACCTCGGGCGGGGTCTCGGGCACCAGGCAGGCCCAGCAGGGGCGGCCCGTGAACACGCCGACCTGACCGCTCCATCGCCCCAGCGCCCCGGACACCAGCGGCACGCCCAACGCCAGACACGCCGCATTCACCGCCCGGCGCGCGTCGAAGTCGTCGGTGCCGTCGATCACCACGTCGCAGCCGGCCAGCAGGTCGCCGGCCGTCGCGGGCGTCGCCGCCTCGGGCCGCGCCTCGATCGACGCATGAGGGTTCAGCGCCACCAACCGCTCCGCCGCAGCCTCGACCTTGAGCCGACCGACGTCGGCGCTGGCGAACTGCACCTGACGCTGAAGATTGGACAGGGACACGACGTCCGGGTCGACCAGCCTCAGGGCGCCCACCCCCGCCGCGGCCAAATCCAGCGCCGCCGGGCCGCCCACGCCGCCCACGCCGACCACGGCCACGCGCGCGGCCTTCAGCCGCCGCTGGCCCACGCCGCCGACCTCGGCCAGCATCAGGTGGCGCGCATAGCGCTCGATCTCGTCGTCGGAGAGGGTCACGCCCTCGACATAGGATCCGAAGCGACCGCCGTCACGCGGCGAGGCGGCGCTCCAGGACGTCCTGGGCCATCTCCGCGGTCAGCAGGGACAGGCACGGGACGCCCACCGCCCGCAGAAAGGCCTCGGGGTCGTCGCAGACGGCCATGGGCTCATTCAGCGCACGGGAGGTCACCGGCGCGTCGAGGATCACCTCGACGTCCGTATGCCGGGGATCGGCGTGGATCCGCTCCAGCGCCCGCGCGATCACGTGATCGGGGCCCTCCATGGCCTCGACCACCCGATCGCCGTGCAGAACCATGCCCGCCGTGACGTCGGCCTGACGGTTGTTCCGCTCGGCGGCGCCGAGGATGTGGGCCAGCGCCATGGTGCTGAGGCCCGCGGGGCTGAGCGTCCGGCTGATGAAAACGACGCGACGTAGCACTGAGATTCCCCATAGCGGCGTAATCTTGGGTAGATTGTGTCGTTGTAACGGGTTACATTGGTCAAAATGTGACTCTTCGGTGACCTTGAAATCGCTCACCTTTCGCTTGCCGCGCCGCATTTCCGTCGCCATCTGCAACGGATGATGAATTCCACCTTTCCCGACTGGCATGGCACGACCATCCTCGCCGTGCGCAAGAACGGCCGCACGGTGATCGCCGGCGACGGCCAGGTCTCGATGGGCCCGACCATCGTCAAAGGATCCGCGCGCAAGGTGCGGGTACTGGCCGGCGGCAAGGTGCTGGCGGGCTTCGCCGGCGCCACGGCGGACGCCCTGACTCTGATCGAACGGCTTGAGGCCAAGCTGGAGCAGTTTCCGGACCAGCTGGCCCGCGCCTGCGTCGACCTGGCCAAGGACTGGCGCACCGACCGCTACCTGCGCCGGCTGGAGGCCATGCTGCTGGTGGCGGACCGGGCCTCGATCTACACCGTCACGGGCGTCGGCGACGTGCTGGAGCCCGAGCACGGCGTGGCCGCCGTCGGCTCCGGCGGCAATTTCGCCCTCGCCGCCGCCCGCGCCCTGATCGACAACTCCGACCTCGACGCCGAAGCCATCGCGCGCAAGTCCATGGCCATCGCCGCCGAGGTCTGCGTCTACACCAACGGCAATCTGACGGTGGAGACGCTGGAGTAGACGTCGCTCCTCGATGTCGATGTCTGCTGGTTCATCACCAAGGACACCAAGGATGCACGAAGGACACCAAGAGACCGAGCCCGTGACGAACGCCGTTGACCAAGTCGGCCGTACCGTCGTCGATGCCGCGCTCACCGTCCATAGAGCCTTGGGCCCTGGGCTGCTGGAGTCCGTCTACGAAGCCTGCCTCGCCGAAGAGCTCACCAAAAGGGGCCTACGGGTGCAGCGCCAGGTCAGCGTGCCGGTGATCTATGGTGACGTTCGCATCGACGTGGGGTTCCGCCTTGATTTGCTGGTGAACGACGCGGTCGTCGTGGAAATCAAATCGATCGACGCCTTGGCGTCGATCCATACGGCCCAGGTTTTGACCTACCTTCGCTTCTCCCGTGTTCGGCTCGGCTATCTGATCAATTTCAATATTGTGCTTCTCAAGAACGGCATCCGCCGACTCGCCCTCTGAACCCTTGGTGTCCTTGGTGTCCTTGGTGGTCCTTGGTGCCCTTGGTGATGAACCAAGCCTCGCCAACGCCAGACGCCGACCCACCTAACGGCCTCCATGACAGATCTTTCACCCCGCGAAATCGTCTCCGAACTGGATCGCCACATCGTCGGTCAGGCCGACGCCAAGCGCGCCGTGGCCGTGGCCCTGCGCAACCGGTGGCGGCGCAAGCGCGTGCCCGAGGGGCTGCGCGACGAGGTGACGCCCAAGAACATCCTGATGATCGGCCCCACCGGCGTCGGCAAGACCGAGATCGCCCGCCGTCTGGCGAAGCTGTCCGGCGCGCCCTTCCTCAAGGTCGAGGCCACCAAGTTCACCGAGGTCGGCTACGTCGGCCGCGACGTGGACCAGATCATACGCGACCTGGTCGAGGCCGCCCTTGTCATGGTGCGCGACCGCCGCCGCGCCGACGTCCGGGCCAAGGCCGAAGCGGCGGCCGAGGAGCGCATCCTCGACGCCCTGGTCGGGCCGGGCGCCCAGCCGGCGACGCGCGACAGCTTCCGCACCAAACTGCGCGCCGGCCAGATGGACGACAAGGAGATCGAGATCGCCCTGGCCGACACCACGTCCCCGATCCAGGGCATGGATCTGCCCGGCGGGAACGTCGGCCTGCTGAACCTGTCGGAAATGCTGGGCAAGCTGGGCGGAGGCCGCACCAAGACCGTCCGCACCACCGTGCGCGAGGCCGTGGCCCCGCTGACGTCGGAGGAAGCCGACAAGCTGCTGGATCAGGACGGCCTGACGCGCGAGGCGGTGACGCTGGCCGAGCAGGAAGGCATCGTCTTCCTCGACGAGATCGACAAGGTCGCCGCCCGGTCGGAGGCGCGCGGCGCCGACGTGTCGCGCGAGGGCGTCCAGCGCGACCTGCTGCCCCTGATCGAGGGCACGACGGTCTCGACCAAGTATGGCCCGGTGAAGTCGGACCACGTGCTGTTCATCGCCTCGGGCGCCTTCCACGTCGCCAAGCCGTCGGACCTCCTGCCCGAACTGCAGGGCCGCCTGCCGATCCGGGTCGAGCTCAAGGCCCTGACGCGCGAGGACTTCGCCCGCATCCTGACCGAGCCCGAGGCCAACCTGATCCGCCAGAACCAGGCCCTGATGGAAACCGAGGGCGTCGATCTGACTTTCACCGACGAGGCGATCCAGGCTTTGGCCGACGCCGCCGTCGCCGCCAACACGGCGGTCGAGAACATCGGCGCCCGTCGCCTTCAGACCGTGGTCGAGCGCGTGCTGGAAGAGCTCAGCTTCACGGCCCCCGACCGCCCCGGCCCCTTCGTCGTCGACGCCGACCTGGTCCGCGCCAGCGTCTCCGACCTGGCCAACGACGCCGACCTGGGGCGATACATCCTTTAAGGTGGACCGCGACCTCGATCGCCGTCCGGCTCGCGTTCATGGAGCCCGTCTGAGCCGTCCCTTACTTGTGAGGCACGGGCTCCCAAATCCTCCCCCCGCGCACCCTCTCCCGCCGGGAGAGGGAACGGCGACTTGGGTCGGGAAGTTGTGACGACTTCTCCCGTCTTTCTTTGCCCTTTCAACGCGGTGCGTTTTTCCATCCGCGACTTTCCGACGTCGGTTGGGGCGTGCGGCAGCATCTGGGGGTTCCGTCGCGGGGGAGGGCGCAAGGCCTTGCGAGCTTGTCGCGGCGGGAGCGGTTCGAGCGGGGGCTGCGTCGGGAACTCCTATGTTCCTGAGCGGCCGGTGCTGGTCTCGACGCGGGTTCCGCGGTCTTCCTGCCCTCAAGCAGCGAGGCCCCGCGGGCCGAGCGATAGGGCCAAAAAAGAGCATCATGGCGCGTCACGGGAAGGCGCGCGTCCGGGTCCGGGGTTCGCAAGTCTCCCGCCCGCCCGCCAGGGGCGCGTCCGTTAGTCGCCAAGCAGCGGCCCTATGCGGTGGTTCCGGCCACCTCGGACAGCTCCTGATCAGACGAGCCGCGCGGAGCGTCGTCGCGAAGCCGAAACGGTAAACTCAATCCTCATCCGGGCTCCGCGCCCGGCGCTCCGCCCGCCCGCCCCAACTCCGCGTGTGAACGACGGAGCGAAGACGCGTGCGCACGTTCAAAGGAGCGCGGACCTCCAGGTCCGCGAAACACCTCCCAACCGCAAGACGCGGGCGTGGACGTCCGCGCTCCTTGCTCATGACCCTCACCCCGGCGGCGGGGTCGTGCGCCACCAGCCCGTCACCGACAGGCGCGGCTCCGGCGCGAAGTCGGCGACCTGGGTCACCAGGTGGGGCTGGGGCACGCGGAAGACGTTCAGCGTGCCGAAGGCGGGCACGAAGGTCTGCGTCACGTCGCCGGCCTCGTCCGTGAAGGCCAGAAGCCCGCCCCACTCCGGCCGCCAGCGCGGCGTCAGGTTCAGGACGTAGGCGTACAGGCGCCCGGCGTCCTCGTGCCGGTCGTCGTGGCCGTTCAGGAAGTGGCCCGGCAGATAGCGCGTCGCCTGGGCGTCGACGTAGGCGATGCGGTCGTCGCCGGTCAGCGCCCTCGTCCAGTCGAGCCAGGCCGAGTCGTTGAACAGGGCGTGCAGCCCGTCCAGCGGCGCCGGCAGCGGCAGGCCCAGAGTGCGGGCCAGTCCCAGACGGAGCCGGTCGTAGATGAACTGGAACCCCTCGGCCGCCTCCTCATGCACCATGGCGATCAGGCGCGCCTTCTCGGCCGGATCCTGGGCGTCGAAGACGGCGGCGGGCACGTCGGTCCCGAAGGGCGTGCGGATGGCCCGGTTCCAGACCATGTCGGTGCCGGCGAGCGCCCCATGCAGCCCGCGCGTCGTCTCCTCGCCCAGCGGCATCTCGACCCGCACGCGGCCCGTTTCGGCCAGCCGCGCCGCCGCCTCGGCGGGCGGCGGCGTCATTCGACGGTGACCACGATCTTGCCCAGGGCCGAGCGGTCGCCCAGCGCCTGGATGGCGTCGGCCGCCTTCTCCAGCGGGAAGGTGCGGCTGACGCGCGGCTTGATCCTGCCCTCGCTCCAGAACCGCATCAGGTCCGCGACGTTGGCCGCATGACCGGCCGGATCGCGCATCACCGCCGCGCCCCAGAAGACGCCGACCACCGACACCGACTTCAGCAGGGTCAGGTTCAGCGGCAGGCTGGGAATGCCCGCCGGGAAGCCGACCACCAGATAGCGCCCGCCCCAGTCCATCGCCCGCAACGCCGGCTCGGCATAGTCGCCGCCGACCGCGTCGTAGACCACGTCGGCGCCGTCGCGCCCGCTGGCCAGCTTCAGCTCGCCCGACAGCTCCTTCTGCGCCGCCTTGTCCATCGGCCCGGTCGGATAGATCAGCCCGTTGTCGGCGCCCGCCTCCAGCGCGAACTGCACCTTGTCGTTGGTGCTGGCCGCCGCGATCACGTGCGCGCCCATGGCCTTGCCCAGCTCGACCGCCGCCACGCCCACGCCGCCGGCGGCGCCTAGCACCAGCAGGCTTTCGCCGGCCTGAAGCTGGGCCCGGTCCTTCAGGGCGTAGTAGCTGGTGCCGTAGGTCATCAGCAGGGCCGCCCCCTCCTCGAACGACATGCCGTCCGGCATCTTGACGACCGAGGCCGCCGGCACGGCGATACGCTCCACCAGCCCGCCCCAGCCGGGCACGGCGATCACCCGGTCGCCGACCTTCAGCCCGGTGACGCCTTGGCCGAGCGCCTCCACCACGCCCGCCAGTTCGGCGCCGGGAGAGAACGGCCGCGACGGCTTGAACTGGTATTTGTCCTCAATGATCAGGGTGTCGGGGAAATTGATCCCCACGGCCTTCACCTCGATCACCACTTCGCCCTTCAGCGGCGTGGGGTCCAGCGTCGATTCGACCACCAGGGTCTCGGGCCCACCGGGCGCTTTGGACAGGACGGCGCGCATTCAGACGGACTCCTTGCGGGACGGATCCACCTGGCGGATCCAGCCGGTTATGGACAGGCGGGCGGCGCCCGCGAAAGGGACCACGCTGGACACGGCGTGGGCGCAGGGCACCCGGAAGAGGTTCAGCGCGTTCCAGGCGGGCGTATAGGCCTCGGCCACATGGCCGTCGTCGTCGATGAAGGTCAAAAGCCCGCCCCAGTCGACGCGCCACCGCGGCGTCAGGTTCAGCACATAGGCGTAAAGCCGCCCCGCCTCCGGCTTCCGGTCGTCGTGCTGGGTCAGATAGTGGCCGGGCCGGAACCGGGTCGCCTGGGCGTCGACGAAATTGGGCCGGTCGTCGCCGGTGACCCTGCGGACGAAGTCCAGAAAGCGGGGACCGTTCAGGAAGCCATAGGCCGCCGCAAGCGCCTCCGGCAGGGCCTCGCCCCGGGCCGCCATGTCGCTGACCCTCAGATTGTCGAACATGTAGTGGAAGCCGTCGCGCGCCTCCGCATGGGCGAGGTCGATCAGCCTGGCCTGAGCGTCCGCGGGCATCGCCGCCAGTTGCTCGATCGGCACGTCGACGGTCTGACCTCCGCCCAGCGTGGACAGCCACCAGAGGGTCTCCGCATGCAGCGCGGCATGGACGCGCTGCGCGGCCGATTGCGTCAGGAATCCCGGCACATGGACCCGTCCCGCCCGACCGAAGGCCGCGGCGACCCCATCGGGAGACAGGGTCGGATCGATCGAGATCGGCGATTCGCCGACGGGTCGGGCTTGCACGTCGGTTCCCTGCTCGCGCATGACGGGCCTCATCGACGGACGCTAGCGGGCGGCGAGGCCGCGCGAAAGGGGCTGCAATGGGCGGAGCACTGATCCTGCACGGCGGCGCCGGCGCGCGGCGCAGCCGGGACTATACGACCGAGCGGGCGCACATGACCGAGGTCGTCGCCCGCATGGCCGAGCGGCTGAACGCCGGCGCGGCGGCGCTGGACGTGGCGGTAGAGGCCACCGTGCTGCTGGAGGATTCCGGCCTCTACGTCGCCGGGCGAGGCGGCTCGCCCAACCTGGCTGGGGCGTTCGAGCTGGACGCCAGCCTGATGGACGGCGCGACCGGCCGCGTCGGAGCCGTCGCGGCGCTGCAGGGCTTCCGAAACCCCGTCGTCGCGGCCCGCGCCGTCATGGACCACACGCCGCACGTCCTGCTGGCGGGCGAGGGCGCGGCGCGGTTCGCCGGGGAGCGCGGTCTGGACCGGATCGAAGACGTCGACGCCTGGTTCACACGGGCCGGACAGGGCGAGGACAACCATCCGCCCGGGACGCTGGCCCACGGCACGGTCGGGTGCTGCGCGCTGGACGCGAACGGCCGATTGGCCGCCGCCACCTCCACAGCCGGGGTCTTCGGCAAGATGCCGGGCCGGGTCGGCGACAGCCCGGTGGTGGGCTGCGGCGTCTGGGCCGACGCGCGAGTTGCGGTGTCGTGCACCGGCCAGGGCGAATACTTCCTGCGCACCGTCGCCGCCGCCCGCATCGGCTGGTCGGTCGAGGCCGGGGCTTCCATCGGCGACGCCGCCCGCGCGGCCGTGAACGCGGTCGGGGCGCTGGGCGGCGACGGAGGCCTGATCGCGCTGGACGCCCGGGGCCGCGTCGCCCACCCGTTCAACAGCCAGGGCATGAAGCGCGCCTGGCTGACGCCCGAGGGCGAGGTGCACGTGGCGGTGTTCGAGGACGACGCGGCAGGCCGCTAGGCCGAAAGACAGACCACCTGCGCCACCCGCAGGTCGCGGCGCAGGGCGTCGGCCACGCGGCCGTAGTTGTCGGGCGTCACGGGCTCGCCCAGCATCGGCTCGTCGGCGCGCTGGATGCCGCGCACGGCGGGCAGGAAGGTGTCCGGCGAGGTCGTGTAGACCCGCCCACGCCGCGGCGCCTCGGCGATGGTCACGCCCACGACCCGACCATATCGGTCCAGGGCCGGCGCGCCGGACAGGCCCGACAACGTGCCGCGCAGGCCGTCGGTGCGGGCGATCTCGGCCCAGGCCAGAACGGGCTCGTCCCGCGCGCCCCGGCCCCGCACCTTGAACGTCTCGCGCCCCAACAGGCGCGTCGTCACCTCGCCGGGCCGTCCCTGCGGATAGCCGGGGTGGAAGGCCCTTTGGCCCAGCCGCAGCGGCAGGTCGCTCGGCACGTGAAGCGCCGGCGGGCCGCCGTCGGTCAGCAGCAGGGCCACGTCCGCCCGGGGCGCCAGCCGCACGTCGGCCGCCACGGCTCGCCCGCCGCCGACCACGATGGCCGGCCGGCGGCAGCCCTCGACCACGTGTCTCGCGGTGACCCAACGGCCCTCGCCCGCAATGGAGAAGGCCGTGCCCGCCGCCGGCTGAAACGGGATGTCGGGCGCAGTGACGGTGACCGTGTCGTCGAACGGCGTGACGGGGCCCAGCAGGGCGCCCTCCGCCTCGGCGGGCGGGGGCGGGGCCGGCGGGGTGTAGACGTCCTCGCGCGCCTGCACCGCCGCGACGATCAGGACCCCGACGACCGCGACGTAGACCAGCCAGTCGGGCAGGCGCATGGCGTCAGGCCGCCAGGGCCGAGGCCAGGATCAGCGCCGTCGCCAGCTTGGCCCCCACCAGCAGCACGGCGGCGGACACCTCGCCCTCGCGGATGCGTTGCGGCAGGCCGTTCAGGATCGCGTCCACCACGCGGAAGGCCAGCAGCTGGATCGCCACGGTGGCCGCGCCCCAAAGCCCGATCTCCCGCAATGAGGTGGACGACGTCAACGACACCGCCAACGGAATGGCCAGCCCGACCAACACCCCGGCGAAAGCCACCGCCGCCGCGGCGTTGCCGTCGCGGATCAGCTCGATCTCCTTCCACGGCGTCAGCGCGGCATAGATCACCGCGCCCAGCACCAGCAGCCCCAGCGTCGCCGCCAGATGCAGCAGCATGACGGGGAACCCCGCCGCGAAGGCCTGAACCTCGGCGCTGGCCAGCAGATCGGAGAGAAAGGATTCCATCGGAACGGGAGCCGCGGCGCCCCATGCGCCCGATCCGCCGTGTGCCCCAATCGCGCCCCAATCCGCAAGCGCACCGGGGACACACCCGGTGACCGAAGATTACAGCGGGCGGATCAATCGGCGGCTCAGGCCGCGTCCCGCTCCGCCTTCCTGAGCGCGGACGCCCGCACCTTCTCACTCTCGGACTTCAGCTGGCCGCAGGCGGCCAGGATGTCCCGTCCCCGCGGCGTGCGGATGGGGCTGGCGTAGCCGGCCTTGTTCAGGATGGCGGCGAAGCGTTCGATGGTGGCCCAGTCGGAGCACTGGTAGTCCGTGCCCGGCCACGGGTTGAACGGGATCAGGTTCACCTTGGCCGGGATGCCCTGGATCAGCTTGACCAGGGCGCGGGCCTCTTCCGGGCTGTCGTTGACGCCCTTCAGCATGACGTATTCGAAGGTGACCCGCCGGGCGTTGGACAGGCCGGGATAGGCGCGGATGCCGGCCATCAGCTGGTCCAGCGAGTATTTCTTGTTCAGCGGCACCAGGACGTCGCGCAGCGCGTCGTTCGTGGCGTGCAGGCTGATCGCCAGCATGGCCGCGGTGCGGTCGCCCAAGGCCGGCAGCTGGGGCACCACGCCCGAGGTCGAGACCGTGATCCGCCGCCGCGACAGGGCGATGCCCTCGTTGTCGCTGATGATGTCGATGGCGTCGGCGACGTGGTCCAGATTGTAGAGCGGCTCGCCCATGCCCATGAAGACGATGTTGGACAGGCGGCGGTCTTCCTTGGGCGACGGCCATTCCTCCAGATCGTCGCGGGCGACCTGGACCTGGGCCACGATCTCGGCGGCGGTCAGGTTGCGGACCAGCTTCTGGGTGCCGGTGTGGCAGAAGGTGCAGTTCAGCGTGCACCCCACCTGCGACGACACGCACAGGGCGCCCGCGCGGCCCACGTCGGGGATGTAGACGGTCTCGATCTCGATGCCCGGCGCGGTGCGGATCAGCCATTTGCGGGTGCCGTCCTTCGACACCTGACGCTCGACGATCTCGGGCCGGGCCAGGGTGAAGGAGTCGGCCAGCTTGGCCCGCGTCTCCTTGGCGACGTCGCTCATCATCGCGAAGTCGGTGACGCCGTAGTGGTGGATCCAGCGCCACACCTGACTGGCCCGCATCTTAGCCTTTTCGGGCGGACAGACGTCCGCTTCGATCAACGCCTGACGCAGGCCCTCGCGCGTCAGACCGGTCAGGTTGACGGGGGCGCTCGGCGCCGGCGTGGCGCGCGTCAGGTCGAGGGTCAGGCTCAAGGCAAGTCGATCCGTGTTCGGGGAGGACCGGGCTTATAGCACGAAAGGCGGCGAAGGCGTGTCAGCCTCCGCCCAGCCGCTTCAGCGCCTCGCGCGCCAGCTCGTGATGCCGCTTGCGCACGTTGGCGCCGACGGTGGCCAGAAGCGCCGCGATCACCGCCGCGTCGTCGGTGAAGCCGATGCCGGCGAAGACGTCGGGAATGGCGTCCGCCGGCATGACGAAATAGGCCAGGGCCGCCAGCATGATCCCCTTGGCCGCCGTCGGCGTCTCCGGATCGCGCGCGGCATACCAGACCGACAGGGCGCGGTCGGCGAAGGGCACGCGGCTGGCGACGCGGCGCATCTTGGGCCAGAAGCCCTTGGTCACGCGGGTCTCGTTCACCCGCTGGACGGACGGGACCAGCGCCCGCTGGGGGTCCAGCACGGCGTCCGGATCGATCGGTTTGGCATCGGCGGTCATGGCCGCTAAACCCTCGCGCAACTCAACGGTTCAGCCAACATAGGGACTGCCTCCATGAAACTCGACGGGTCGATCGCGGCGGTGGTGACGGGCGGGGCCTCGGGCCTGGGCGAGGGCACGGCGCGCGCTTTGGCGGCCAGGGGCGTGAAGGTCGCCATCTTCGACCTGAACGCGGAACGCGGCGAACAGATCGCGAAGGAGATCGGCGGCGTCTTCTGCGAGGTGAACGTGACCTCCGACGAGAGCGTCGCGGCCGGCTTCGCCAAGGCCCGCGCCGCCCACGGGCAGGAGCGCCTGACCGTCAACTGCGCCGGGATCGCCACGGGCCAGAAAACCGTCAGCCGCAACCGCGAGACGCAGGAGCCGCGGGCCCACGACATGGCCCAGTTCGAGCGCACCGTCTCGATCAACCTGTTCGGCACCTTCCGCGTCCTGTCGCAGTCGGCGACGGGCATGGTGACGCTGGATCCGATGGAGGACGGCGAGCGCGGCGCGATCGTCAACACCGCCTCGGTGGCGGCCCAGGACGGCCAGATCGGCCAGGCCGCCTATTCGGCGTCCAAGGGCGGGGTCTACGCCATGACCCTGCCGATCGCGCGCGATCTGATGAACGAGGGCGTGCGGGTCAACACCATCCTGCCCGGCATCATGTGGACGCCGATGATGGCGGGCATGGACAAGAAGGTTCAGGACGCGCTGGCCGCCATGATCCCCTTCCCCAAGCGCCTCGGCACGCCGCAGGACTATGCGAACCTGGCCCTGCACCTGGCCGAGAACACCTACATCAACGGCGAGTGCATCCGCCTCGACGGCGCGATCCGGCTGGCGCCGCGGTAGCGTTCCTTCCCCGCTCGCCGGGGAAGGTGGCTTGCGGAGCAAGACGGATGGGGTGGCTCGCGGGGCCTCGATCATAGTCCGACGGTCAGTCTGGTGACGCAGCCACCCCATCCGAGCGCTTCCGGCGCCCACCTTCCCCGGCGAGCGGGGAAGGATCAATCGACGACCGTGAACTTCCTCGCGTCGAACACCTTCAGCACGACGTCCAGCTCGCGCCCCCGCTTCAGCACCTGACCGCCGGAGCCGTAGACGGCCCACTGGCCCTGGCGGCGCTGCAAGGCCGGCCGCTTTTCGATGCGGTAAAGCGGCGCGTCGCCGGAGCGGTGGAAGATGGCGAACTCGGCCGCGTCGTCGTGGCTGAGGACCGAATAATCGCGCCACTGGCCCGCCGCGATGCCCCGGCCATAGACGCGCAGGATGCGCTCCAGTTCGCGTCTGTCGAAAAAGACGGGGCCACGCTGCGGTTCGGTCAGGGCCTCGAGGCTCATGCCTTGAGAGTGGGCACGATTCCCCCGCGGCGCCAGCCCTTCGCGCCTGACACGAAATGGCCCCGTTTCGGACTTTCACGCGCCGCCTTGGCCGATGAATGTCCCCTCATCGGCTCGCCGGGGTTCGGAGTGAACCTGGATCCTGAACAGCCCCCCCAGCCCCCCGGTTCACACCGCTTAGGGCTCCGGCGGGCCGATGCTTCCTCCAAGCGAGACGTCCGCCCCGCCACCCCTCCCCCCTCCAGGCGGCGGCGGGCGTCTTCGTTTCGGGGTCTGCCTCCCTACAGCGTGATCTGAACCTCGCCCTCTCCGCGACGGACCGTCAGCGCGCGCACGCCCTCGGCCGACAGCGCGACCGAGGCGCCGGCCAGATCGGCCACGCCAGCACCGTCAATGCCCACGATCAGATCGCCGGCGCGCAGGCCCGCCGCCGCGGCGACCGAGCCGCTCTCCACCGATTCGACCCGCAGGCCCGGCACGTCGCCCGACGCCGCCGCCAGGGTGGCGCCGCGCGCCAGCAGGCGGTCCTGCCCCATGACCACGCCCTGCGGCGTCGCCATGCGAACCTGCACCTCGCCGCCCATCTCCACGCCGTCGCGAAGCCAGGCGACGTTCAGGCGGCTGTCGGGCGCAGCGACGCCGACGGTGGCGAGGACCGAACCGGCGTTGGCCACCGGGCGCGAGTGGATGCGGGTGATGACGTCGCCGGCGCGCAGACCCGCCTGCTCGGCCGGCGATCCGGGCGCGACGTCCAGCACCACGGCGCCGCGGACGATGCCCAAACCCAGCTCCCGCGCCCGCTCGGCGGTGAGCGATCCCAGGACGGCGCCGATCTCGCCGCGCCGCACCTCGCCGAAGTCGCGCAGCTGGCCGACGACGACCAGCATGATGCGGGTCGGGACGGCGAAGGCGATGCCGTCGTTGCCGCCGCCGCCGCCCGACAGGATGGAGGTGTTGATGCCGATCAGCCGGCCCCGGCTGTCCAGCAGCGGCCCGCCGGAGTTGCCGCTGTTCACCGCCGCGTCGGTCTGGATGTAGTCCTCGACCGCGTCGCCCAGGCCCGACCGGTTCAGGCCGGAGATGACGCCCATCGTCACCGTCTGGTCCAAGCCCAGCGGATAGCCCACCGCGAACGCCACGTCGCCGGTGCGCAGGGTGTCGCTGTCGACGATCTCGACCTGCATCAGGCCGGGAGCCTCGATCTTCAGCACGGCGATGTCGGTGGCCTTGTCCGCGCCGATCAGGGTCGCGTCCAGCAGGCGCCCGTCCAGCATGTCGACGGTGAATTTGGTGCCGTTCTCGACCACGTGCTGGTTGGTGACGATGATGCCCTGTGCCGCGTCGATGATGACGCCCGAGCCGGTGGCGATCAGCTTGGGCTCGCGCGAGGCCGAGGACGGGCCCTCGGACTGACCCAGCGTCGTGACCTGCACCACGGCCGGCAGCGACTTCTCCAGCCCGCCGGCGAAGGTGAAGACGCCGCGCCGCTGGTCATAGGGGGCCGGCGCCGTCTGGGCCCAGGCCAGACCGGCGGGCGCGGCGACGGTCAGGACGGCGGCCAGGCCGAGCGAGAGGCGGACGGTGCGACGCATGAGGTTCCCCTGTTCGGCTCCACGCTAGCGCGTGAAGCGGGCCGTGACGACCGTGCCCGGATCGGCGGCGGAAATCTCCAGACTTCCCCCATGGCGACGCATGACCGCCCGGACGAAGGGCAGGCCCATGCCGTGGCTCTCTTCGCCCTGCGGGGCATCCGCACCGAAGCCCGGCCCCTGATCGGCGACGGCCAGCACGGCGCCGGGTCCGTCGGCTTTGACGGACAGGCGGATTTCGCCGCCTTCGGGCGAGAACTTCACCGCGTTGTCCACCAGATTGACCAAGGCGCGCTGCAGCAGGGAGCGGACGCCGAGCACGACCGCGGGCCCGGCCTCGACGCGGAGGGTCACCGCGCGCGCCTCGGCCAAGGGCTCGTACAGCTCGGCCGTCGCCTGGATCAGCTGGGCCAGATCGACCCGTTCGAAGGCCCAGGCCTGGCCGTCGCGCAGCATCAGGGTCTCGGCCATGGCCTGGCTGAGCCGCGCCAGATCGGCCCTGGCCTCCCCCAGCAGGCGGCGGCGCTGGGCGGCGTCGGGCGCGTCCTCCAGGGCTTCCAGCCGGGCGGTCGCGCGGGCCAGGGGCGTGCGGAAGTCGTGGGCCAGCTGGTCGGAGGAATCGCGCAGCCAGGTCAGCAGGTCGTCCAGCCGGTCCAGCGTCAGGTTCACGTGGCGGGTCAGCGGTTCCAGCTCAGGCGCCACGCCCTCCTCCGGCGCGCGACGGGACAGGTCGCCGACCGCCGCGCCTTCCAGCGCGCGACTGACGGCCGCAAGGGCCGTCGTCAGCCGGCCGCGCGCCACCACGGCTCCCGCCAGCGCGGTGATCAGGATCAACGCCGCCGCCGCCGCGACCGCCAGCACGGCGCGGAACCAGGCGTCGCCCAGCGGCGCCACCACGCGGCCCACGCGCACGTCCAGCGCCCCCACGGACTTGGCCACCACCACCACGTCCACGGCGCGGCCGGGGCACAGCTCGCCCGCCGCCAGACGGACCAGTTGCACGTCCTCGCCCAGCCCCGGCAACGGCGTCGCCGGCCGCTCGGCCAGCGCCGACAGGCCCGCCGGCTTGCCGACCGGCGCGCGGATCAGGCGCACGCCCGCCCCGCCCCGGCCCGTGCGGCAGGTCTCCTCGATCGTGACCGCGTTCTGGGCGGCGCCGGGCCCGTCCTGGAAGGCCGCCAGCCAGGTCGAGAAATAGGCGGCGTCGGCGGCGGTGACGGCGCCCTCGGCCAGGCCGGCCTCGGCGCCCAGTTTCGACGCCATGGCGGCATAGTCGGCCAAGGCCGCCAGCGCGGCCTGTTTCCGCTGCTCGGCGCGCACCGCCATGCCCGTGACGATCAGCGAGCCGGTCAGGGCGATCGCCGCCAGGACGCCGACCCCCACCGACAGCTGCGCCAGGGTGCGCCGCCCCAGCCAGGCCCGGATGCGCCCGCCCGTCACCTAGGCCGCCGGCCCCAGATCACGAAAGACGAGACTCTGGCTGCGGGCCGAGACGATCAGGGGGTGCATGTCGTCCGGCACCTCCGGACACTGCTCCTTCAGCCGCTTGCGCAGAGCCGAGATGCGGGCGTCGATGATGTTGACGAAGTTGTCGGGCAGGAAGTTCCACTCCACCCAGCAGCGGTCCCACAGCATGGTCTTGGTCACCGGCTGACCCCGCGCGCCCATCAGTTCGGACACGATGGCGAACTCCAGCGGCGACAGGTCGACCACCCGGTCATGGCATTTCAGCGTACGGGCGCCCGGCGACAGGCGGAACGGGCCGTTGGCCATTTCGGTCGGCGCGGCGGGAGCGGCCTTGCGGGCCGAGCGGCGCAGCTGGGCGGCGATGCGGGCCAGCAGCTCCTCGTCGCCGACCGGCTTGGCCAGATAGTCGTCGGCGCCGGACAGGAGCCCGTCGACCTTCTGCCGCTCGCCCCCCAGCGCCGTCAGCATCAGGGCCGGGGCATCGGCGGAGGGGCCGGCCGAGGCGCGCACGCGCTTCAGCGTCTCCAGCCCGTCGAGACCCGCCGTAAGCCGGTCCAGGATCAGCACATCATAGGCGTGGCCGGCTGCGGCCTGAAGCGCGCCCTCGCCCGCGTCGAACCGGTCGACCCGCGCGAACCCCGCCCGCCGCAGCCGCGCCTCGACGTGCTCGGCCAGCGCCGGGTCGTCCTCCAGCAACAGGGCCGAGCGCCCGGCGAACACCGGCCCCAGCAGGGCGAAGGCGTCGTCCTCGATCGCGGCGTCGGTCATGCGGAACTCCCCTGAGGCTCGCGGAACGATGACGCGGGACGGTCAGGCGGGCAAGCAGACGGTTCCTGACGTCAGAACGCGCTTTCCCCCGTGATCGCGCGGCCCAGGATCAGGGCGTGGACGTCGTGGGCGCCTTCGTAGGTGTTGACGGTTTCCAGGTTCATGGCGTGGCGCATGACGTGCATCTCGCCGGTGATGCCGGCGCCGCCGTGCATGTCGCGGGCCTCGCGCGCGATGGCCAGGGCCTTGCCGCAGTTGTTGCGCTTCATCATCGAGATGGCTTCCGGGCACCAGTCGCCGGCGTCCAGACGACGGCCCAGAGCCAGCGCGCCCTCGAAGCCCAGGAAGATCTCGGTCTGCATGTCGGCCAGCTTCTTCTGCACCAGCTGGCGCGCCGACAGCGGGCGGCCGAACAGGGTGCGCTGGGCCACGTAGTCGCGCGTCGCGTGGAAGCAGAATTCGGCCGCGCCCATGGCGCCCCAGCTGATGCCGTAGCGGGCCTTGTTCAGGCAGGAGAACGGGCCGCGCAGGCCCTTCACGCCGGGCAGCAGATTGTCCTCCGGCACCAGCACGTCGTTCAGACCGATGTCCCCGGTCACGGAGGCGCGCAGGCTCAGCTTGTCGCCGATCTTGTCGGTGGTGAAGCCGTCCATGCCACGTTCGACGACGAAGCCGCGGATTTCCCCGTCCAGCTTGGCCCAGACCACGGCCAGGTCGGCGATGGGGGAGTTGGTGATCCAGTACTTGGCCCCGTTCAGGCGATATCCGCCCGCGGCCTTCTCCGCCTTGGTCTTCATCGAGGCGGGGTCGGAGCCGCCGTCGGCCTCGGTCAGGCCGAAGCAGCCGACCAGTTCGCCCGCCGCCATGCGCGGCAGCCAGCGCATGCGCTGCTCCTCCGAGCCGAAGGCGTAGATCGGGTACATGGCCAGCGAGCTCTGCACCGACATGGCCGAGCGATAGCCGGAATCCACCGCCTCGATCTCGCGCGCGATCAAGCCGTAGGCGACGTGCGACGCGCCCGCCCCGCCGTATTGCTCCGGCAGTGTCGCGCCCAGAAAGCCCATCTCGCCCAGCTCGGTCATGATGGCGCGGTCGAAGGTCTCGTCGCGGAAGGCGGCGACGACGCGGGGCAGCAGGCGATCGCGGGCATAGCCGCGCGCGGCCCCCTGGATCATCCGCTCGTCGTCGGTCAGACGACCGTCCAGGTCCAGCGGGTCGTCCCAGCGGAAGCCTTTTGCGGGGGAAGCGGCGCCGTCGGCCATGGGCGATGTCTCTCCGATTCGAGCGGATCGGGCCGCACGAAGCGCCGCCCGACCGGGGTTGCGCGCGGTTTAGGCCAGAACGGGCTCCACGGGTAGAGGGCGGCCCCGCTGCGCGCTATGGTGCGGCACATGATCCGGACCCTGAATCGTCTGTTCGCCGAGCACCCGCGGGAAGTGGGCGAAACCTATCTGCATCACATGACCGCGTCGGGCCGGTTCGGCCTGAGGCTGATGAAACTGGCGGGGTGCGCCTTCCTGCACGCCCTGGTGCCGGGGGTGCACAAGGCGACGGTGTCGCGCTCCATCTGCCGCATGGCCGACGAGTTGGACGGTCGGGCGCGTGAGGCGCGCGAATGCCGGATGCGCGACGCGGGGGTTTGGGATCCCGGCCTCTAGATCAGCGACCGTCCAGGGCCTTCCATCCGAAATCCAGCAAAGGCCGCGCAGACGCCACGAAGTCGGCGATGAGGCGCGGCAGGTCCGGCGATCGGACCTCCGCGTCGGTCAGGGGACGGCTGACGATCCAGCGGGTGCGCTTCAGCGCGGGCTCCAGCGCGCCGCCCGCGTGGTCCTCGAACCCCTTGGGCATGCGCTTGACCGGAGCGCCGGGGTCGAGACGCAGGCCCGCCGCGGCCAGGGACGTTTCCACGCGGCCCCAGCCGGCCGGATCGGCGGCGATCGCGGCGCGCACGGCGTCGATGTGGGGGCGTTCGTCCAGATAGAAGCCGGCGGCGGCGAAGGGGCCATGGCCGTGCGGATCGTCGTGCAGGGCGTCGGGGTCGGGCCCGGGCGCGGCCGGTTCGATGTGGACGTAGGCCATGCCGGGCGCCATGCGGTCGTGCGACCCGTCGGGCTTGACGCGGGTCAGGGTGGCCGAGACGTGGGTCTTGTAGGGCCGTTTGTCCTTCGAGAAACGGGTGTCGCGATGAAGGCGGAACTGGCTGGCCCGGGGGTCGCCGGACAGGGGCACGCCGCGAGCGGCGAACTCCGCCGACAGGGCCGCGATCAGGGCGCCGAGCGCGGGCTTCAGGCCGTCGTCATAGGCCGCGCGGTGGGCGGCGAACCAGTCACGGTCGTTGTTCGCTCGAAGATCGGCCAGAAAGGCGAGGTCGCGGGACGTGAAGCCGGCGAAGGTCGTGTCCATGGCCCTCACCGTACGCCGCAGCCCTGAGGCCGTCGAGGCGCCCTTCTCGACCCGGCGCGAACGGTCTAGTCAGGCCGGATGACCCAGGGCCCTCTTCACGGCGTGCGCGTTCTGGACCTGTCCCGCGTTCTGGCGGGGCCGTGGGCGACGCAGACGCTGGCGGATCTGGGCGCCGAGGTGATCAAGATCGAGCGGCCGGGCGCGGGCGACGACACCCGGCTGTGGGGCCCGCCGTTCACGACGAGGACGGACGGATCGCGCGGCGACGCCGCCTATTTCCTGTGCGCCAACCGGGGCAAGAAATCCGTCGAGCTGGACATCGCGACGCCGGAGGGGGCCGAGGCGGTGCGGAAGCTGGCCGCCACGTGCGACGTGGTGGTCGAGAACTTCAAGACCGGCGGGCTGAAGAAGTACGGGCTGGATTGGCCTTCGCTGGAGAAGGTCAATCCCCGGCTGGTCTATTGCTCCATCACCGGCTTCGGACAGGACGGGCCGGACGCGCGCCGTGCGGGCTACGACTACATGATCCAGGCCATGGGCGGGCTGATGTCGATCACCGGCCAGCCTGACGGGGCGCCGGGGGCAGAGCCCATGAAGGTGGGCGTGGCGGTGGTCGACCTGTTCACCGGCCTGTACGCGTCCAACGCCATCCTGGCGGCGCTGATGCACGCGCGGGCGACCGGCGAAGGGCAGCACGTGGACGTCGCCCTGTTCGACGTGCAGGCGGCCATGCTGGCCAATCAGGCGACCAATTTCTTCGTCTCGGGCAAGGCGCCGACGCGGATGGGGAACGCGCACCCGAACCTCGCTCCATACCAGCCCTTTCCGTGCACGGACGGCGTCGTCATCATCGCGGTGGGCGCCGACGGCCAGTTCCGGGCGCTTTGCGGGGCGCTGGGCGCGCCGGGCATGGGATCGGACCCGCGCTTCTCGACGAATGCGGCGCGTATCGAGAACCGCGCGACCCTTACCGCCGAGCTGTCGGCCCTGACGGCCGGGCACGAGATGAAGGCGCTGATGGCCCTGCTGGAGGGCGCCGGGGTGCCGTGCGGACCCGTGAACACGGTCGATCAGGTCTTCGCCGAGCCGCAGGCCCTGCACCGCGGGCTGGAGGTCGAGCAGACCCGCGCGGACCTGTCGGCCCCGGTGCGCACCGTGGCCAGCCCCATCCGCCTGTCGAAGACCCCCGTCCGCTACGACCGCCCGCCGCCCGCGCTGGGCGCGGACACGGAAGAGGTGCTGGGCGGTCTGAAGGGCGCCTAGCCCCTCGGCGGGTCGAGCAGCACCTTGCCGATCAAAAAGACCGCCAGCATCACGGCGACGACCAGAAGCGCCGAGAGCAGCATGCCCTGCCACGCGAGCGGCCGGAGGCGGCGCGGCAGGCTGCTGCCCCAGAAGCCGCCTGTCGCCCACGCCGCGACCGCCAACGCGCCGCCCACGCCACGGGCCAAAGGCGTTGCGTCGGGCAGATCGTCCTCGTCCGCCTCGGCGAACTCGCCAGAGCGAGCGCGGGCCAGAAGATCTCGCGCCATTGCAGCTTGTGACGCAGGGGCCATGAGGCGGATGCCAAGCGCCCTCTGCATCAGAGGATCGACGGTGGTCTGGAAGCGCTCGGTGACCGACACTTCAACGTCGTGCGACGCCAGAAAGGCCGCGGCCAGATCGGCCTCATAGACGTCGGTGAAGCGGGCGATTTCGACGAGGGCCATGTGCGAGCTCAGTTCTCCAATCGCCTGCTTGATGGAACGGCGCCACATTCACGACCAGGGCCGGGCCAGGGCGGCGACGTCGGCGTAGGCCTTGATCTCGATCACATAGCCGTCCGGATCGGAGACGTAGAGCTTGGCGACGTCGGCGTCGCGGCGGGGCGGCATGGCCATGGGCGCCGAGGCCCGCTCGAGCCGCGCCAGCCAGTCCGGCCAGTCGTCCCAGCCGACGGTCGCGCCGAAATGCAGCGCTTCGCGGTACGGCGAGGGCGTCACGGCCTTGGGCATGCGGTGCAGGGTCATCTGGACGCCGAACAGCCAGACGTCGATCCAGCCCGCCGTGCGCCGTCCGACGGTTCCGCCCAGCAGGCCGGAATAGAAGGCCTCAGCCGCGTCCAGATCGGACACGGAGATCGAGAGGTGCGGGATCGACGCGGCCGGTTGGTGCGTCATCCGCCCGCCCCGATCACAGATCCAGCAGGAACCGCTGCGGGTCTTCCAAGTGCTCCTTGATCCGCACCAGGAAGGTCACGGCCTCCTTGCCGTCGACCAGGCGGTGGTCGTAGCTGAGGGCCAGATACATCATCGGGCGGATCACCACCTGACCGCCGATCGCCACCGGACGCTGGACGATGTTGTGCATGCCCAGGATGCCGGACTGCGGCATGTTCAGGATCGGCGTCGACATCAGCGAGCCGTAGATGCCGCCGTTGGTGATGGTGAAGGTGCCGCCCTGCAGCTGGTCCAGCGTCAGGTCGCCGTCGCGCGCGGCCTTGCCCAGATCGGCGATGCCCTTCTCGATGCCCGCCAGCGACAGCTGGTCGGCGTCGCGCAGCACCGGCACGACCAGGCCCTTGTCGGTGCCGACGGCCACGCCGATGGCGTAGTGGTTCTTGTAGATGACGTCGGTGCCGTCGATCTCGGCGTTGACGGCCGGGATCTCCTTCAGGGCCTCGACCACGGCCTTCACGAAGAAGGACATGAAGCCCAGCTTGATGCCGTGGCGCTTCTCGAAGGCGTCCTTGTATTTGGTGCGGATGTCCATGACGGCCGTCATGTCCACCTCATTGAAGGTGGTCAGCTGGGCGGCGGTGTTCTGGGATTCCTTCAGCCGGCGCGCGATGGTCTGGCGCAGGCGGGTCATCTTGACCCGCTCCTCGCGCGGGCCGAGGTCGCGCGGGGCCGACGGCGCGGCGGCGGCGGGCGCGGGCGCGGGCTTCGGCGCAGCAGCGGCGGCGACCGCGTCCGCCTTGGTCACATTGCCCTTGGGCCCGGTCGGCGTGATCGACTTCGGATCGACGCCCGTTTCCGAAACGACGCGCTGGACCGCCGGCGACAGGTGCGGGTCTTCGCCCGACTTGATCTGGGCCGAGCCGGAGTTGGCCGAAGCGGCGGCGGGCTCGGCCTTGGCTTCGGCCTTCGGCGCTTCGGCCGGCTTGGCGGCGGCGGCGCCTTCGGTCACGACGCCCAGGACCGTGCCCGGAACGACCGTGGCGCCGGCCTCGGCCTTGATCTCGGCCAGCACGCCGTCGGCGGGGGCCACGACCTCCAAGGAGACCTTGTCGGTCTCCAGCTCGACCAGGATCTCGTCCTTGGTCACCGCCTCGCCCGCGGACTTGGTCCACTTGGCGATGGTGGCCTCGGTGACGCTTTCACCGAGGGCGGGGGTCAGGATGTCGGCCATGGTCGGGTCTTTCGGTTTCGTTCTGTTGTCATCCCGGAAACGGCGTCAGCCGTTGTCCGGGAGGGCGAAGGCGTCGGTCAGGAAAGCGTCGAGTTCCTTCAGGTGGCGGCTCATCTGGCCGGCGGCCGTGGAGGCCGAGGCCGGGCGGCCGACGTAGCGGGCGCGTTTCGACTTCACGTCCAGCTTCTCCAGCGTCAGCTCCAGCCACGGATCGACGAAGGTCCAGCCGCCCATGTTGCGCGGCTCTTCCTGACACCAGACCAGTTCGGCGTTGGGGAAACGGGCCAGTTCGGTCATCAGCGACTTCATCGGCCACGGATAGAACTGCTCCAGCCGCATCAGATAGACGTCGTCGATCTGGTCGCGCTCACGACGTTCCAGCAGGTCATAATAGACCTTGCCCGAGCACAGGACGAGGCGACGAATCTCGGCGTCGGGCTTCAGCGTGACGCCCGCCACGTCCGGACGGGTCTGGGCGTCGTCGTGCAGGACGCGGTGGAATGAGCTGCCCTCGGCCAGATCGGCCAGGGTCGAGGTCGCCTTCTTGTGCCGCAGCAGCGACTTGGGCGTCATCAGCACCAGCGGCTTGCGGAACGGCCGCTGCATCTGGCGACGCAGGATGTGGAAATAGTTGGCGGGCGTCGTGCAGTTGGCGACCTGCATGTTGTCCTCGGCGCACGCCTGCAGGAAGCGCTCCAGACGCGCCGACGAATGCTCCGGGCCCTGACCTTCATAGCCGTGGGGCAGCAGCATGGTCAGACCGCACATGCGCAGCCACTTGCGCTCGCCCGAGCTGATGAACTGGTCGATCACGACCTGGGCGCCGTTCACGAAGTCGCCGAACTGGGCTTCCCACAGGACCAGGGTGTTCGGATCGGCCAGCGAGTAGCCGTACTCGAAGCCCAGCACCGCCTCTTCCGACAGGGCCGAGTCGATCACCTCGAACGGCGCCTGGCCTTCCCGCAGGTTGTTCAGCGGGACGTAGCGACGTTCCGTGGTCTGATCGACGACGCCCGAGTGGCGCTGGGAGAAGGTGCCGCGCACCGAATCCTGACCCGACAGGCGCACCGGGAAGCCTTCGTCCAGCAGGCTGGCGAACGCCAGGCTCTCGGCCGTGGCCCAGTCCAGCCCCTCTCCGCTCTCGATCGCCGCGCGGCGGCCGTCGAGGACCCGCTTCAGCGTCTTGTGCACGTCCACGTCGGCGGGCATGGTCGTCAGGCGGTCGCCCAGCGACTTCAGCGTCTCCATCGGCACGGCGGTCTTGCCGCGCCGTTCGTCGTCCTCGGGCAGGCCGACGCCCTTCCACTGACCGTCCAGCCAGTCGGCCTTTTTGGCCTGAAACGCCTTGCCGGCGTCGAACTCGGCGTCGAGGAAGGCCTCGAAGCGAGCGATCTCGGCCTCGACCTCCAAGGCGGTCAGGACGCCCTCCTCGACCAGGCGGCGGGCATACAGTTCGCGCGTCGAGGGCTGCGCCTTGATCTTCGAATACATCAAGGGCTGGGTGAAGGTCGGGTCGTCGCCCTCGTTGTGGCCGAAGCGGCGGTAGCAGAACATGTCCACGACCACGTCCTTGTGGAACTTCTGGCGGAACTCGGCGGCCACCTTGGCGGCGAAGACGACCGCTTCAGGATCGTCGCCGTTCACGTGGAAGATCGGCGCCTGGACCATCAGGGCCACGTCCGACGGATAGGGCGAGCTGCGGCTGTTCCGCGGCGCCGTGGTGAAGCCGATCTGGTTGTTCACGACGAAGTGGATCGTGCCGCCGGTGCGATAGCCCTTCAGCCCCATCAGGGCGAAGCATTCGGCCACCACGCCCTGACCGGCGAAGGCGGCGTCGCCGTGGATCAACAGCGGCAGCACCTTGGTGCGGTCCAGCGTGCCCTGCGGTTCGGTGACGCCGGCGTGCGCCTCGCGGATGTCGAAGGCCTGCTTGGCCCGCGCCTTGCCCAGCACCACCGGGTTGACGATCTCCAGGTGCGACGGGTTGGCGGTCAGCGACAGGTGCACGCGGTTGCCGTCGAACTCGCGGTCCGAGCTGGCGCCCATGTGGTATTTGACGTCGCCCGAGCCCTCGATGTCCGACGGCACGGACGAGCCGCCCTGGAATTCGTGGAAGATGGCGCGATAGGGCTTGCCCATCACCGCGGCCAGCACGTTCAGACGGCCCCGGTGGGCCATGCCCAGCACGATCTCGTCGACGCCCAGCGCGCCGCCGCGCTTGATGATCTGCTCCAGCGCCGGGACCATGGCCTCGCCGCCGTCCAGACCGAAGCGCTTGGTGCCGGGGAAGCGCTTGTGCAGGAAGCGCTCGAAGCCCTCGGCCTCGATGAGCTTGTTCAGGATGGCCAGCTTGCCTTCCTTCGAGAAGCCGGTGCGCGCCTGCGAATCCGCGCCCTCGAAGCGCTGCTGCAGCCAGGCCTTCTCCTCCGGCTCGGCGATGTGCATGAACTGCACGCCGACGTTGCCGCAATAGGTGGCCTTCAGGATGGCCAGCACCTCGCGGATCGTGCCGGTCTGCATGCCCAGCACGCCGTCCAGATAGATCGGGCGATCGAGGTCGTTCGGACCGAAGCCGTGGAACTCGGGCGTCAGTTCCGGGTTCTGCACCGGCGGCTCGATGCCCAGCGGGTCCAGATTGGCCTGCAGGTGCCCGCGCACGCGATAGCTGCGGATCAGCATCAGGGCGCGGATCGAATCCCGCGCGGCGTCGCGCACGGCGTCGGCCGAAGGCGCGGCGGGGACCGGCGCTGTCCGGGCCGCCTTCGGATCGGGCTTCGGCGCAGGCCAGCGGCCGTCGAACGGGGCGGTGTCCTCGCTGGGCTCACGCGTGACGGGGCGGCCCCAGGCGCCGGCGCCGGCAGAGGCCTTCACCGCATCGGCATGGTCGCGCAGCTGGTCGAAGAAGGCGCGCCATTCCTCGGACACCGACGACGGATCGTCAGCCCAGCGGGCGTGCAGGTCCTCGATGAAGGCGGCGTTCGAGCCGTACAGGAAGCTGGTCTCGGCAAAGACCTGGTTCAGCCGTCCGGCGTCGTCAGCCATCGTCTCTTCTGTCGTCCCATGGGCCCGCGCACGGCGCGTCCGCGCCGGGCCGGCGCTCATATAAGCGCCAATTGCTCACGGGTCATGACCGAAGCTTGGCGAAATGCGCGGAATTTCGCGCAAGTCACTCGGGATGGAGGGCCTCGATCTCGCAGCCGTCGAAAATGAGCGACGCCGACTTGAACGGGGCGACGGCCACGTCCCGCTCCCATGCCTCCGGACAGCCCTCGATCACGACCCGCAGCCGGGCGGCGCCCGCAGGGCCCCAGCCGACCGTCAGCCGGTCCTCGGCCCCCGGCGGCGGGAAGGTGAAGCGCCGCTCCTCGATCATCCGGCCGTCGGCGGCGATGCCGATCTGCTTGCCGACGTAGGTCCCCCTCAAGGTGACGTACAGGGGCCCATCTTGCCTTGGAGGCGTGGCGGGCGGATCCTGGGCGAGCGCAGGCGCGCAGGCGGCGACGGCCGGCAGGAGAGCGGCGAGAAGCAGGGTGCGCATGGGCGTCCTCCCGGTTTCGATGCCGGGATCAGGCAACAGACGCCCGACCTCGTCAACCGACGAAGCCTGACGACGTCAGCCCTTCAGCGCCGCCAGCAGGGTCTCCCCCAGCGCAGCCGGCGACGGCGAGACTCGGATGCCCGCCGCCTCCATGGCCGCGATCTTGTCGTCGGCGCCGCCCTTGCCGCCCGAAACGATGGCGCCGGCGTGGCCCATGGTGCGGCCGGGAGGGGCGGTGCGGCCCGCGATGAAGCCGGCCATGGGCTTCTTGCGGCCCTTCTTCGCCTCGTCGATCAGGAACTGGGCGGCGTCTTCCTCGGCAGAACCGCCGATCTCGCCGATCATGATGATGGATTCGGTCGCGTCGTCGGCCAGGAACATCTCCAGCACGTCGATGAACTCGGTGCCCTTGACCGGGTCGCCGCCGATGCCGACGGCCGTGGTCTGGCCCAGACCGGCGTTGGAGGTCTGGAACACCGCCTCATAGGTCAGGGTGCCCGAACGCGAGACCACGCCCACCGAGCCCTTCTTGAAGATGCTGCCCGGCATGATGCCGATCTTGCATTCGCCCGGCGTCAGCACGCCCGGGCAGTTCGGCCCGATCAGACGCGAGCTGGAGCGGTCCAGGCGCGCCTTCACCTTGACCATGTCCAGCACCGGGATGCCCTCGGTGATGCAGATGATCAGCGGCACCTCGGCCTCGATCGCCTCGAGAATGGCGGCGGCCGCGAAGGGCGGCGGCACATAGATGGCCGAAGCGGTCGCGCCGGTCTTCTCCACGGCCTCCTTGACGGTGTCGAACACCGGCACGTCCTCGAGCACCATCATCCCGCCCTTGCCGGGCGTCACGCCGCCGACGACCTGGGTGCCGTAGGCGATGGCCTGTTCCGTGTGGAAGGTGCCCTGGGCGCCGGTGATGCCCTGGGTGATGACCTTGGTGTTCTTGTCTACGAGAATGGACATTCGGGGCCTTCGGATCGCGGCGCGGGGAGGTCGGCGACCAGCGCCGCCGGGCGGGTGAATAAGCGAAGGCGGCGGCGCGCGCCACCCCGTCGGCGCAAACGAAAAGGGGCGGCGCCCATCGACGCCGCCCCTTCCTTCATGATGCAGACGCGATGGCGCGCCCCGCTCCGATCACTGGGCTTTGGGCTCCATGTACATGGCCATGGCGACGCCGCCCTGTTCGCCGACCATGAGGATGCGCAGCTCGCCGGTCATCAGACGGGCGCCGAGACCTTCCGTCGTGATGTTGGGATCGACCGGCACCGGCCGGCCGCCGTCGATGGCCACCACATAGCCGCGGAACTCCGGGGTATCCATGTCGGGCGCCGGGGCCTGGGCGCCGGTGAAGCGCTTGATCTCGGCCTCCAGGGCCGCCGCGTCGGCCGGCTGGGCGCCGACGGCGCAGACGGTCATGTTCATTTCCATGCCGACCATGCCGTCCATCGGCTCGGACATGTCGCCGGTCATGACCAGATTGAAGCCGGCCCCCGCGGGCTTCATCCAGGCCTTCAGGTTTTCGAACGGCGCGTCGGATCCGAACATGGCGGGGTCCAGCGTCATCCAGCCGCCGTCGGCCTCCACGACCGAGGCCGCCTTGGCGGCGTCGCCGTCGCCGGCGATGCAGATGTCGCGGAAGGTCTCGAAGGTCGGATCCTGGGCGGCGGCGGGAGCGGCCACGGCCAGACAGGCCACGGCGCAAGCGGTCAGAACGCCCGTCTTCAGGGGCGCGCGAAGAGAAAACATAGGAACAGCCTCGATGATGATTGCGAACCGGTCCCCCCGGTCTGCCGCCACTCTAACCGTCCACAGGCCCGCCGCAAAGCGGAGCCGTTGCGCTCACTCCGCGGAGAGACGCATCAGGGCCAGACCCGCGTCGCCGTCGGCGCCGACAAGAGTCAGCATCAGGATGGGGCGATCGAGACCCAGCGCCATTCCCGCTTCGGCCGAGCCGGCGGCCGCGAAGGCCGCCCGCTCGTCCCGGAATCCCGCTCGCGCGTCCCCCGACAGGATCCAGACCACATTGCCGCCCGAGGGCGTGCCCGGCAGGCCGATCGCGGTCGTCGTCGTCGCCTGAAGCCGCGAGCGCGGACCCGCCGAGCCGCCGGCGGGCTGCAGGATGCACGTCCGGACGATCAGGCCGTCGGCGACGTCTCCGGGCCGCGACGCCGAGGTCAACAAGGTCGCGCCGTCCCCGCCCGGAGCCCTCCAGGCCGCCAGATCGACGGCCTCATCGCTTTGGAAGGCGTCGGCGGGGACCTCGCCCCAACCGGCCGCCGACACCGCCGCGCGGACCGCCGCGCGCTCGCCCGCGGTGTCCAGACACAGCCTGGTGAAGTCGGCCAGGTAGCGCGCGGTGGCGGCCTCATCGACGGCCGGCGCAGGGCCGATCCTGACGGGCGGCGGAGGCGAAACCTCCTGCGACCGGACAGGCGCCGCGGCCAGGACGGAGGCGATCACGGCGAGAAGAACTCGGGTCATTTCAGGGTTCCGTACATCAGGCCGGCGCCCTGCCCCACCGGCAAGACGGCGAAGATGGAGACCGGGCGGGCCCGGGCGACCGCGGCGATGCCCGCGTCGTCGGCCCCGACCAGCTGAGGCTCCGACCGCCACGCGTCCGGCCCGCCGGTCAGATACCACATCGGCGCGTCCGCCGCGCCGTCGGTGAAGGCGGGGAAGCCCAGCTTGGTCTCCAGCCGCGCCTCGGCCGAGCGCGCGTCCAGCCCCGGGGCCACGACGATGCAGGTCGTGCCGGTCATGGCGCCGAAGTCCGGCCGGGGCGCCGTGCCGGCGACGAAGATCTCCATGGCCGCGCCCTCTCCCCGCATCAGGGCGACGGCGTCGGGGAAGTCCGGCAGGCGGAAGGTCTGGGCCACTTCGGCCGGGGCGTCGGCGAACCCGGCCGCGCGGGCCTTGCCTTGCGCCGCCGCCACGTCGCCCGCGGGGGCCACGCACAGCTCCAGAAAATCGTCGTACGGATCGGCCGCAGCGGGCGTGGCCAGCAGCAGGGCGGAGAGGGTGAGAAGGGGAAGTCTCATGTGTCGAATCCGGACCGTGAACTCAGTCGGTGGACACAAGGGGAAGGAAAGTCGTCATTTCCACGACGAAGGTGCCATCGGCCCGTTCGTAAGCCAGCAGGACGCGACGGCCCGGCTCACCCCAGATCTTGGCAACAGCGGCGCTCCGGACATCCGGCCGCATCGCAGATATGGGAACACCTGAGGGGGCGAGGTCCAGACGATCGGCTTCGTCCGCGAGACGCGTCTCCCAGTCTGACGGCGTGGTTCGCGCGTCAACGGCGCAGACTACATTGCGCTGTTGAGTGCCCGCTCGCCCCGAAGGATCGGTGCGTCGGACTTCATGATCACGTCCGGCCAACATGACGCGCGCCCAACTCAGATCATAGCCAAGCCCCCAGTCTGGGCCACCCGGGCCGGCGCTGAACGGCAGAGGCGCCCAGCCGCTGCGCTCAGCGAGTTCGGCCAGGCGCGCTTTGTCCGACGTTGTCCCCACGCAGGCCGCCGTAAAGAGCTCAATGCCGTCGGCGGGATCCTGGACGGAGTCGTTGGCGGGGGCCTGTGAGCAACCGCCGCACAGGAGGCCGACGACGAACAGGCCGGCCCGGAGCATCACCCCTTCACCGCCGCCACGATCTTCTCCGCCGCGTCGGCCAGGTCGTCGGCCGGGATCACGTTCAGGCCGCTGTCCCGCAGAATCTGCTTGCCCAGCTCCACGTTGGTGCCTTCCAGACGGACGACCAGCGGCACCTTCAGCCCGACTTCCTTGACCGCGGCCACCACGCCCTCGGCGATGATGTCGCAGCGCATGATGCCGCCGAAGATGTTGACCAGGATGCCCTCGACGTTCGGGTCGGAGGTGATGATGCGGAAGGCCGCCGTGACCTTCTCCTTCGACGCGCCGCCGCCGACGTCCAGGAAGTTGGCCGGCTCGGCGCCGTACAGCTTGATGATGTCCAGCGTCGCCATGGCCAGGCCGGCGCCGTTGACCATGCAGCCGATCGTGCCGTCCAGGGCGATGTAGGCCAGGTCGTGCTTCGAGGCCTCGATCTCCTTGGGATCCTCCTCGGTCACGTCGCGCAGTTCCTGGACGTCCTTGTGGCGGAACAGGGCGTTGCCGTCGAAGCTGACCTTGGCGTCCAGCACGCGCAGACGGCCGTTCTCCATGACGATCAGCGGATTGACCTCCAGCATCGACATGTCCTTCTCGACGAAGGCCTTGTGGAGCGCCGGGAACAGCGACTTCGCATCCTCGGCCGCCGCGCCGTCCAGTTTCAGCGCCGACGACAGGGCCGCCACGTCGGCGTCGGTCACGCCGGCGGTGGGGTCGATCACGACCGTCTGGATGCGCTCCGGCGTGTCATGGGCGACCTGCTCGATGTCCATGCCGCCCTCGGTCGAGACCACGAAGGCCACCTGGCCGTGGGCGCGGTCGACCAGGATCGACAGATACAGTTCACGGGCGATGTCGGCGCCGTCCTCGACATAGAGGCGGTTCACCTGCTTGCCGGCGTCGCCGGTCTGGGCGGTGACCAGGGTCGAGCCCAGCATCTCGCGGGCGTTCTTGACCACGTCCTCGATCGAGAAGGCCAGCCGGACGCCGCCCTTGGCGTCGGAACCCAGCTCCTTGAACCGGCCCTTGCCGCGCCCGCCGGCGTGGATCTGGCTCTTCACCACCCACAGCGGCCCGGGCAGCTGCTTCGCGGCGGCCTCGGCCTGGTCCGCGGAAGTGATGGCGACGCCCTCGGCGACGGGCACACCGAAGCCCTTGAGGACCTGCTTGGCCTGGTATTCGTGGATGTTCATGGAATGCGCCGCCGATCGGGGAGGAGGAAGTCGGGGCGCTTATAGGCGGCGGGTCGAGAGCGGCGCAACCGCCCCCGACCCGGTCCGGCTCAGTCGACCCAGTCGCGCCGCAGGCTGCGCGCCGCGACGATCAGCAGGATGGCGGCGAGCGCGTAGAACCACTGGCCGACGTACAGCGAATAGCGCAGGGCCTCTTCGGCGAAACGCGGCGTCAGATAGTCCGAAACGGCGCCGAGCAGATAGATGCCCAGGCCGATGCCGACGAGGTTGTTGATCAGCAGGAAACTGGCCGAGGCGGTCGTCCGCATGTGCGCGGGCACCAGGTGCTGGACAGCGGTCACGACCGGGCCCAGCCACGCCAGGCTGAGCGCCTGGGGGATCAGGAACAGGGCGAAGGCCAGCCACTTGTCCTCGACGTTCATGGCCAGGAAGAACAGCGGCACGGCGATGATGAAGCCGATCGCCGGGACCAGGGGGTAGGCCGCGCGCCGGACGCCCCGGCCCAGCTTGTCGGCCAGCCAGCCGCCCAGCCAGATGCCGACGGTGCCGCCCAGAAACGCGATGCCGGCGATGTAGAGGGCCCGCTCCTCGCCCTCCATTCCCATGGAGCGCTGGAAGAAGCTGGGCAGCCAGAAGGCCGCGCCGTAGCCGTAGACGGACGAACAGGCGGCGCCGAACGACAGGAACCAGAAGCTGGGCTTGCGCAGCAGAACGCCCCAGACCTGGCCGAAGCTTGCGGCCTTGGGGGGCGCGGTGGCCGGGACGCCCTCGGCCGGGGCGACCCGGTCGAAGCCGCCGCGGATCGGGTCCTTCACGGTGAACTTCAGCAGCGGCGCCAGCAAAACGCCCACGCCGCCCACGATCATGAAGGCCATTCGCCAGTCGATCCGCTCGGCCAGAAGGCCGCCGAACAGATAGCCCAGGGCCGTGCCGATCGGCACGCCGAAGGAATAGAAGGCCAGCGCCCGGGCGCGCTGCGACTTGGGAAAGTAGTCGGCGACGAGCGAGTAAGACGGCGCCACGCCTCCCGCCTCGCCCACGCCCACGCCCATCCGGGCGCCGAACAGGCCCCAGAAACCGGTCATCGCCCCGCACAGCGCGGTGAAGCCGCTCCACACAGCCAACGACACCGAGACGATCGAGACGCGGCTGATGCGGTCGGCCAACCATGCGATGGGCAGGGCGAGAGTGGAATAGACGACGGCGAAGGCGGGGCCGCCCAGCAGGCCCAGTTGGCCGTCGGTGAACTTCAGGTCCGCCTGGATGTAGGGGACCAGAATCGCCAGGATCTGCCTGTCGATGAAGTTGAAGGTGTAGACCACCATCAACAGCGCCAGCACATAGACGCGATGGCCGGGGTTCGCGGCGGGATCTTTGGCGGCGGCGTCGGTCATGGGCGGCCCCTCCCCGGGCACTTCGTCGGAACCCTAGCAAGCGGGTCCGGAAAGAAAAATGGGCGGCGATCCGGAGATGCGCCGCCCAGTCGTTCAGGATGGTCGAAGGATCAGAAGTTGACCGTGACCGAGGCGGTGACCGTGCGCGGCGGGCCGTAGTAGCCGATCACCGAGTTGTCGAAGAGCGCGCCGGGGAAGTTGTAGCCGCCCACGCGGTACTCCTCGTCCGTCAGGTTCTTGCCGTAGACGCCGAAGGTCAGCCGGTCATAGGTCCAGGTGGCCGACAGGTCGACCAGGGCGAAGCCCTCCTGGTCCAGGATCGGGTTCGGGAACTCGAACTGGCTGTAGTCGTCGCGCCAGCTGACCGACGGGATGACGGTCAGATCGCCGCCCGCGACCTGACTGTTCCAGGTCAGGCCCAGATAGCCCGTCCATTCCGGCGCGTTCTGCAGGACGACCTGGCTGGAGATGTCCTCGAAGGTCATGGTGCCGAGGTTGTAGCGCAGGAACTCGTCGAACTCGGAGTTCAGATAACCGACCGCGAAGTTGGCGGTCAGGTTTTCCGTCAGGAACAGCGAGCCTTCGAACTCGGCGCCGTAGAAGGTCGACTGACCCACGTTGTCGACGAAGCTGGCGATGCCGCCGACGGCCGGGACCTGGGTCGTGACCTGCTGGTCCTGATACTCGTTCATGAAGATGGCCGAGCTGAACGACAGCGGACCGACCCGGCCCTTCAGACCGGCCTCATAGCTGTCGACGGTCTCCGGATCATAGCCGTTGACGGTGTTCGGCGTGAACACCGCGTCGCCGCGCATGTCGAAACCGCCGGACTTGAAGCCCTGCGAGAAGGACACATAGCCGGTGACGTCGTCCGAGAAGTCGTAGGACAGCGCCACCTTGGGCGTGAACTGATCGAACTGCTTGGAGGCCGTGTAGTCCGTGCGGACCAGCAGCGGCGCCCGGACCGTCCCGCCCAGCAGCGGCGACCGCGTGGCCCCCAGATAGTTGGCGCGGAACACGTCGCCGGTCTTGTCGTCCAGCGTGTAGCGGCCGCCCAGCGACAGGTGCAGGCGATCGGTCAGGTCCAGGTTGACGTCGACGTAGGCCGAGATCGAGGTCGTGTCGACGAAGCCGCCGGTGCCGATCACGATGCCGGCGTTGCCCAGGATGGTGTCGAAGGCGCCCTCGGCGTGGCCGTCCAGGTAGAACAGACCCATCACGCCCTGGATGCGGTCGTACTCGAACAGGCCCTGGAACTCGAGCGTGGTCTGTTCGTCCTCGTAATAGGCCGGGATGTCCAGCGTCGGACGCGGCGTGTTGTCGAAGTCGATGACGGTGTCGGTGCGGCCGTCGCGGCGGGCGGCGATCGCCTTCAGCGTCCAGTTGTCCGAAACTCGGCCCTGGATGGTCATCGACCAGCCCTTGGTCTCGACCGAGTTGACGTCGCCGACGCCGGCGTTGGTGTCGTAGACGCTGCCCTGCACGGCGCCGTCCGGCAGGGCGCCGGCCAGCTCGCGGTGGCCGTGCCGCGGGTTGGAATCGTCGTTCATCAGGTCGTAGGCCACGCGGACGAAGACGTCGTCGTTGGGGGTCCACTCAGCCGAGAAGCGGAAGGCTTCGACGTCCTTGTCGTAGTGCTCGGCGCCGGTGTTGACGTTCGTGCCGTAGCCGTCGCGCGTGTATTTGGCGAAGGCCCCGCCGACGCGCAGCGTGTCGGTCAGCGGACCGCTGCCCATGGCCAGGAAATCGACCTGGTTGAAGCTGCCGAACGAGCCCTTGAGGCTCAGCTCGTTCTCCGGAGCCAGACGCTGGGTGACGTATTTGATGGCGCCGCCGACGGTGTTGCGGCCGTAGAGGGTGCCTTGCGGACCGCGCAGCACCTCGATGCGCTGCACGTCGAACACGTCCAGCACGGCGCCCTGCGGACGGGCGATGTAGACGTCGTCGACGTACAGGCCGACGCCGGGTTCGAAGCCCCACAGCGGATCCTGCTGGCCGACGCCGCGGATGAAGGCGATCAGGGTGGAGTTGGAGCCGCGGGCGATCTGGACGGTGGCGTTCGGCGTCTGCTGCTGCAGGGCGGTGATGTCGGCCGCGCCCGTCTGCTCCAGTTGCTCCGCCGACAGGGCCGAGACGGCGACCGGCACGTCCTTCAGCGCCTCGTCGCGGCGACGGGCGGTGACGATGATCTCGTCGACCGTGGCTTCCGGATCCTGCGACGGCGCGTCCTGTGCGGCGGCCATGCCGGCCATGGCGCTCCAGGCGGCGCCCGCGAAGAGGGCGGCCTTGACGAATTTTCTCATGATGAACCCCAGTTCCTGATGTTTCAGCCCATGACGCTTTTATTCAGCGTTCAATGATTTTCGGCGAAAGTAACCGCTTTCCGGGGTCTGTCAAACGGCCGAGGTTCCGTTGCGGCATGAGCCGGGCGGGGTGTGGCGCCGTTGCACACCGCCGGTCGGCGGGCCAAGCTGGCCCCATGACCAAACTCGACGCCCCGCCCGCCGACGCGCCGACCGGCAAGCGCGGACGCCCCCGCAAGGCCCAGGCCGCGGCCGGCGACACGTCGGAATCCATCCTCGACGCCGCCGAGGATCTCTTCTCCAAGCACGGCTTCTATGGCGTCACCATCCGCGAGGTGGCGCGCGAGGCGGGCGTCGACACGGCCCTGGTGCACTACTACTTCGGATCCAAGCGCGAGCTGTTCGACGCGGTGTTCCAGCGCCGGGCGGAACTGTGGAACAACGAGCGGGTCGCGGCGGTGGACCGCTATGCGCGCGATCCCGGCCCCGATGGAATGACGCTGGAGGGTCTTCTGGAGGCCTTCCTGCGCCCGCCGTTCCAGTGGTCGCTGAAGGGCGGGCCGGGGTGGAAGCACTATTCGGCGCTTGTGGCCCAGACCAACGCCAATCCCACCTTCGGCGGCGAGACCATGGCCCGCTATTTCGACCCCGCCATCCGTCGGCTGATCGAGCTGATCAAGCAGGTTCTGCCCGACGCCCGGGAAGTCGATCTCTATTGGGCCTATCACAACCTGTCGGGCGCCCTGACGCTGACGCTGGGCGAGACCGGGCGGCTGGATCGCCTGTCGGGCGGCCTGTGCCGGTCCGGCGATCTGGAGAGCGCCTGCGACTACATGGTGCGGTTCGCGGCGGCGGGATTCCGCGCCGTCTGCGCGCCGAATCCGGCCTAGATCAGGCCGCCTGATCGACCGGCTTGGCGGCCTTCTTGGGCTTCTTCGGCTTTTCAGTCTTGCCGGGCCTGTCCGACTTCTTCGCGGCCTTCTCGGCCTTGCGCTGGTCCTTCAGCCGCTTCTTCTCGGCCTTGGCGGCCAGTTTCGCCTGCTCCGGCGCGGCGTCGGCGGCGGCGGCCAGTTCGGACAGCATCTCCAGGAAGGCCTCGCGCTTGCCCTTGGGCAGCAGGCCCATGATGCGCTTGTCCGCCGCCAGAACGCGGGGCCGAGCGGCCTCCAGCATCGCCGCGCCGGCCGCCGACAGGCGCACCGCCATGGCGCGGGCGTCCAGCGCCGAACGCTCGCGTTCCAAAAGGCCCTTGGCCGTCATCCGCGACACCAGGTCGGCCAGGGTGGAGCGGTCGATGCCGGTGGCCTTGACCAGGTCGGTCTGGGTCAGCCCGGCCTGGACCGACACGGCCTCCAGCACGGCGAACTGCCGCTGGGTCGGGCCGTCGGCGCCTACTTCTTCGGCATAGACGTCCAGCGCCAGCTGCAGCGCACGATGCATCTGATGGCTGGGCGAGTCGGCCAGGGCCCCCTGCCGCCGCGCCTGTTTGCCGGACTTCACCATCACGCGCACCCCTGAACCCGAGTCGTCAGAGGGTTAGCAGTCGCGTTTTACGGTTTGACGACGGACGAACCGCGGAAAGATCAAAGACCCGGATCGGGCGCCGTGGGCGGAACGTCGTCGTCCTTGATCAGATGCTTCATGATGAAGAACACCTGCCAGATGCCGAAGGCGGCCGAGGCGATCCACAGACCGCCGCGGAAGGCGACCCAGACGTCGTCGGTCTGGGTGCGCCAGACAATTTCGTTCACGATCGCCACCGCCGCGAAATAGAGGCCGTAGCGCAGGGTCAGCCCGCGCCAGCCCTCTTCCGTCAGGCGGAAGGCGCTCTCCAGCAGGTATTTGAACGGGTATTTGCCGAACGGCAGCGAGCCCAGCAGAACGGCGGCCAGAAGGCCGTTCTGGATCGTCAGCTTGATCTTCAGCAGAACGGGATCGTTGAAGATCAGCGTCAGCGCGCCGAAGATCAGGGCGAAGCCGCCGGCCAGCAGCGGCAGGGGCGCCAGACGCCGCTCCACGATCCAGCCGACCAGCAGCGCGATCGCCGAGGCGCCGACCAGCACCCAGGTCGCCTGGACCAGCGCCTGGTCCCCTTCCAGTCCGCGCACGAACCGGTTGACGGCATAGGCCGCCATGAAGGCCAGCAGCGCCCCGAAATCCACCAGCTGACGCACGGTCGACGCCGGCTTGTTCGCCATCTCGCTCACGCCGCGTCCTCCAATCCGACCAGCGAGCGGGAAAAGGCCCGCGCGTCGAAGGGTTGCAGATCCTCGATCCCCTCGCCCACCCCGATCAGCTTGATCGGCGCGTCCGAGGCCTGGGCCACGGGCACCAGAACCCCGCCGCGCGCCGTGCCGTCCAGCTTGGTCATGACCAGGCCGGAGACGTAGGCCGTGCGGCCGAAGATCTTCTCCTGCTCCAGCGCATTGCGGCCCACGGTCGCGTCCAGCACCAGCAGCGTCTCGTGCGGGGCGTCCGGATCGACCTTCTTCAGCACGCGCACGATCTTCAGCAGCTCGTCCATCAGGGCCGACTTGTTCTGCAGCCGACCGGCGGTGTCGATCAGAACGACGTCGAACCCCTCCGCCTTGGCCCGGGTGAAGGCGTCGAACGCCAGACCGGCCGCGTCCGCGCCGTCGCGGCGGCTCTCGAAGGTGGCGCCCGCGCGCTCGGCCCACACTTTCAGCTGTTCGCGGGCGGCGGCGCGGAAGGTGTCGCAGGCCACGATCATGACCTTGGCCCCCTGCCCCGTCAGGTCGGCGGCGATCTTGCCCAGCGTCGTCGTCTTGCCCGAGCCGTTGACGCCGACGAACAGGGTCACGAAGGGCTTCGGCCCCGTCAGCGGCTCATAGGAGGCCTGATGGTTCGCCAGTTCGGCGTGCACCGCGTCGGCCAGCGCCTCCTTCACTTCGCGCTCGTTCGCCCCGGCGTTGAAGCGCAGCTCGCGGAAGCGGGCGACGATCCGATCGGTCGCGGCCGGACCGAGATCGCTTTCCAGCAGATGCTCCTCCAGCCCCTCCAGCGCGGCCTCGCTCAGCGGCTCCTTCACGAAGGCCGAGACGACCTGGTCGGTCATCTGTTTCGAGGAGCGGGAAAGCCCCTCCGTCAGCCGGGAGAGCCAGCCCTTCTTGGGTGCGTCGGTCATGCTGACTGCACCTAAACCACCGCTCATCCCCGCGAAAGCGGGGACCCAGTCCTTTGGCGTCGCTGTTTGTGCCTGTATGAGCAGAAGTCGCGGCCCGAGGCCGAGCGAGTTGCTCTCACTGGGTCCCCGCTTCCGCGGGGATGAGCGGAAAGTTTGATGGCGAGCCCCCACCCCTTCTTCAGCCCGCGCACCCACGGCTTCGTGCGCGTGGCCGCCGCCACGCCGGTGGTGCACACGGCCGACCCCGTGGCCAACGCCGACGAGCACATCCGCCTGATCGAGCAGGCGGCCAAGCAGGGCGTGGACCTGATCGTCTTCCCCGAACTGAGCCTGAGCGGCTATGCGCTGGACGATCTGCACATGCAGGCGGCGCTGCTCGACGAGGTGGAGCGGCAGGCGCTGCGGGTGGCCGAGGCCGTTCGGGTCGCGGGGCTGGTCGCCGTGCTGGGAGCGCCCGTTCGCGCCGGCGACGCCCTCTACAACTGCGCCTTGGTGATGGCGAACGGGAACATCGACTCGGTCATCCCCAAAACCTACCTGCCGAATTATCGCGAGTATTACGAGAAGCGGTGGTTCTCGCCGGCCACCGAGCTCGCGTTCGATGCCGAGCTGAGTTTTGCGGGCGAGTCGGGCGTGATGGCCCAGAACGCGGTCTTCTTCGACGAAGATCGCCCCGGCTTCACCTTCGGCGTGGAGATCTGCGAGGACTTTTGGGCTCCGATCCCCCCATCGACCCGCCAAGCCCTCGGGGGCGCACGCATCCTCCTCAACCTGTCCGCTTCCAACATCGTGATCGGCAAGGCGGAGGAGAGGGCGATGCTTTGCGCCAGCCAGTCGGCCCGAGCCATGGCGGCCTATGTCTTCACCGCCTCCGGTTGGGGGGAGAGCACGACCGATCTGGCCTGGGACGGCCAGTCGACCGTGCACGAGCTGGGCGCCAGGCTGGCTGAAGGCGACCGCTTCAGTCTGACGGGCGGGCTCACGATCTGCGACGTGGACGTGGATCGCATCGGGGCCGACCGCCTGCGGAACGGGACCTTTGCGGACGCCGCGCGACGGGAGTTGGAGCCGGGTGAAATCCAGCGCGAGGCGTTCAAGCTCCCGTACCGCCTCATGGCCTCCGACCTCCGCCGTCCCCTCGACCGCTTCCCCTTCGTGCCCGACGACCCCAAGCGACTGGATCAGGACTGTTTCGAGGCCTTCAACATCCAGGTTCAGGGTCTGATGCGGCGGCTGAAGGCGACTGATGGAAAGACGGTCGTCATCGGCGTCTCGGGCGGGCTGGATTCGACGCAGGCGCTGCTGGTCTGCTGCCGCGCCTTCGATCGGCTGGGCCTGCCGAGGACGGGCATCCGGGCCTACACCCTGCCGGGCTTCGCGACATCGGACGGGACAAAGGCGAACGCCTGGGCGCTGATGCGCGCGCTGGGCGTCACGGCCGAGGAGCTGGACATCCGTCCGACGGCCGAGCTGATGCTGAAGGAGATCGGCCATCCCGCCGCCGAAGGGCAGGCGGTGCACGACGTCACGTACGAGAATGTGCAGGCGGGGCTGCGCACCGACTATCTGTTCCGGCTGGCGAACCTGCACGGCGGCTTCGTGGTCGGGACCGGCGACCTGTCCGAACTGGCGCTGGGCTGGGCCACCTATGGCGTCGGCGACCACATGAGCCACTACGGCGTGAACTCGGGCGTGCCGAAGACGCTGATCCGCCACCTGATCCGCTGGGTCGCCGACACGGGGCTGGTCGGCGAGGCGGCGACCCCGACCCTGCGCGCCATTCTGGACACCAAAATCTCGCCGGAACTGGTGCCGGCCAGGGACGGGAAGATGCAGTCGACGGAGGAGACCGTCGGCCCCTATGCCCTGAACGACTTCTTCCTGTTCCACATCAGCCGCTACGGCTTCACGCCGTCGAAGGTCGCCTTCCTGGCCTGGCAGGCGTGGAAGGACCGGACGACCGGCCACTGGCCCGCCGGCACGCCGGAGGACGAGAAGGTCGAATACGACCTGGCGACCATCAAGCACTGGCTGCGGAAATTCTTGGTCCGCTTTTTCCAGACCAGCCAGTTCAAACGCTCGGCCCTGCCCAACGGGCCGAAGGTGGTGACGGGGGGCTCGCTGAGCCCGCGCGGCGACTGGCGCGCCCCGTCCGACGCCAGCGCGCGGGTCTGGCTGGACGAGCTGGAGGCGAACGTGCCGGGCTGACGGGCGACGTTCGCTACGACCGCTTCTGACGCGGGCGCATGCCAGTCTGACCGGATGCCGCCTCCGTCCCCCGCAAATGTGCACTATGTGCACTCTGTTTTTTGGAGTGCACATTTCGGGAATGTGCACGGGGCGCCCGCTTTTTTCAGGTGCCCGTCTCGCTTCACGCCACTTCCGCCAGGAGCTCGAAGATCGCCCGCTTCGCCTCGGGCTCGTCCAGCATCGGGGCGTGGCCGACGCCCGGCACCTCGGCATAGGCCATGGTCGGCGCGCGCTTGCGCATCTTCGCCGCGATCTCGGGACTGAGCAGGTCGGACGTGGCGCCCCTGATCAGCAGGGTCGGTCGCCCCTTCGCCAGTCGGCCGAACATGGGCCACAGGTTGGGGACCAGGCCCTTGGCCCCCATCGCCCGGATCGGCACGGAGATGTCGGGGTCGTAGTCCAGGATCGGCGCGCCGTCCGGCCCCTCGCGGAAGACGCGGCGGGCGAAGGCGTCCCAGTCGGCGTCGGAATAGTGCGGCAGGGCCACCGCATTGTGCCGCTTCGCATACTCGGCCGCCGCCGCCCACGTCGGCGTGTCGACCGGCTGGCCGGCATAGGCGGCGATGCGGGCCAGGCCCTCCTTGGCCACCTCAGGGCCCACGTCGTTGATGACGGCTGCGGCGATGACCTTGGACCGAACGGCCGCCAGGGCCATGGTGATCAGCCCGCCCATGGAGGTGCCCAGGAAGACCGCTCTTTCGATCCCCGCCTGCTCCATCAGGGCCAACACGTCCTTCGCATAGACCGCCGGCTGATAGGTCATGGGGTCCGGCGCCCTGTCGGACAGCCCGCGCCCCCGCACGTCCACGGCCAGCACCCGACGGCCCGCCCGCGCCAGCTCCGGCGCGATGGCGCCGAAGTCGGCGGAGTTGCGGGTCAGGCCGTGGATGGCGATCACCGGAAGCTTCGTCTGACCCGCGCCCGGCGCGTAGTCGCGGGCAAAGAGGCTGAGCCCGTCGGGGCTGGTGAAGCGGCGGTCGACGTAGGGCTGGGTCATGACCCCACCCTATTTCATCACTCGCTGAAATCTAGCCGCCGAACAGCTCGTGGACGTAGTCGTCCAGGTTGCCGCCGTCGAACCGGAACCCCGGAATGCCCGCCCGGCGGGCCGCCTCCTGGTCCGAAGGCTGGTCGCCGATCATGAAGGACCGGGACTGGTCGATGCGGTGTTCGGCCATGGCGCGCAGGATCATGCCGGGGTTGGGCTTGCGCTCCGGATGATCGGGGTGCCGCCATTCGTCGACGGTCGCCTCGGCGTGATAGGGGCAGGCATAGACCGCGCCGATGACCCCGCCCTTGGCCGCCAGTCGCCGCACGATCAGGGCGTTGAATGCGTGCATCTGATCCAGAGAGAACATGCCGCGCGCCACGCCGGACTGGTTGGTCACGATGACGCAGAGGTATCCGAGCCGGTTCAGCCTCCGCACCGCCTCGGCCGCTCCCGGCATGAAGCGCAGCTGATCCTCCCGATGCGGATAGCCCACGTCCTCGATCAGGACGCCGTCTCGGTCCAGAAAGGCGGCGGGAACCACCGCCGCGTCGGTCGACTGCAAACTCTACGCCCTCGGGCCGCACCGCGCGGCCCCCGGTCCTAACGCGGACCGTTGCAACCCGCAACGCGATGTGACGCCCCCGGATTTGGCGGGGGGAACCCGGTTCGCTATAGCCGCGCCGGAACCTTGGAGACTTCCGGCATGACGATCGCCTTCATCGACCTTCAGGCCCAGCGCCTTCGCCTGAACGGCGCCATCGAGGCGGCGGTCCAGGACGCCGTGACCGGCGGGGCCTGGGTCATGGGCCCGCAGGTGAAGCAGTTCGAGGAACAGCTGGCGGCCTTCGGCCAGGCCAGGCACGCCCTGGGCTGCGCCAACGGCACGGACGCCCTGATCCTGCCGCTGATCGCCTGGGGCATCCGCACCGGCGACGCGGTCTTCGTGCCCAGCTTCACCTTCACCGCGACCGGCGAGATCGTGCCCTGGCTGGGCGCGACCCCGATCTTCGTCGACGTCGACCCCGACACCTACAACATGGACCCGGTCAAGCTTGAAGCCGCCGTCGCCGCGGTGAAGGCCGAGGGCAAGCTGACGCCCAAGGTCGTGATCGCCGTCGATCTGTTCGGTCAGCCGGCGGACTATCCGGCCATCAAGGCCGTCTGCGACCGCCACGGGATGAAGCTGATCTCCGACTCGGCCCAGGGTTTCGGCTGCACGATCGACGGCGACCACCCGATCAAATGGGCCGACGTGACCACCGCCAGCTTCTTCCCGGCCAAGCCGCTGGGCTGTTACGGCGACGGCGGCGCGGTGCTGACCGACGACGAGGATCTGGCGCAGGAGATGGACAGCCTTCGCGTCCACGGGAAGGTCGTGGCCAAGGATCTGAAGGCCGGCGCAGCGGCGTTCGAGCACGACCCGAAGTACCTGGCCATGCGCATCGGCATGAACAGCCGCCTGGACACCATCCAGGCCGCCATCCTGATAGAGAAGCTGGCGGTCTATCCGCAGGAGATCGAATGGCGGATGCGCATCGCGGCCCGCTATGGTGAGCTTCTAGCCCCGCACGTGACGGCGGTGCCGCGCGTGCCGGCGGGCAACGTGTCCAACTGGGCCCAGTACACGATCGAGCACGAGAACCGCGACGGCCTGGCCTCGCACCTGAAGGCCCAGGGCGTGCCGACCGCAGTCTATTATCCGATCCCGCTGCACCTTCAGCCGGCCTATGCGCGCTTCCCGCAGGGCGCGGGCGGCCTGGAGGTGACCGAGCGGCTGAAGGACGTCGTCATCAGCCTGCCCATGCATGCGGACCTGGACGAGGCGACGCAGGACAAGGTGGTCGCCGCGGTCGCCAGCTTCGCCGGCTGAGGCTAGAAGGGTCGCCATGACCGCTTCGCATCCCCCCTTGAAGGTCGGCGTCGCCGGCGCCGGCGTCATGGGCCGCAACCATGCGCGCGTCCTGGCCGACATCCGCGACTTCGACCTGACCCACGTCTTCGACGCCGACGCGTCCACGGCCCGGGGGGTGGGCGAGGTCTATGGCGCGACGGGCGTGGACACCGTCCAGGCGTTCGCCGACGCCGGGCTGGACGCCGCCGTCATCGCCACCCCGAACCGGACCCACGGCGACGTGGGGGTCGCCCTGCTGGAACGCGGCGTCCATGTGCTGGTCGAAAAGCCGATCGCCGCGACGGTCGCCGACGCCCAGCGCCTGATCGACGCGGCCAAGGCGAACGACCGCGTGCTGATGGTCGGTCAGGTGGAGCGGTTCAATCCTGCGGTCGAGGCGGTCAAGCGCGCCGTGGCGGACGAGCAGATCATCTCCATCCAGATCACCCGCGTCGGCCCCTTTCCGCCGCGCATGGGCGAGGTGGGCGTGGTCATCGACCTGGCGGTCCACGACATCGACATCATCCGCCATCTGACCGGCAGCGAGATCGTCGAGATCCAGCCCCAGCTGGCCCGCACCAAGGCGGACCGCGAGGACACCGCCCTGCTGCAGTTCCGGCTGGCGTCCGGCGCCATCGCCCACATCACCACCAACTGGGTCACGCCCTACAAGACCCGCACCCTGCAGGTCGCCACGCCGAACAAGTTCGTGGTCGCCGACCTGATGACCCGCCAGGTCACCGAATACTTCGGCCAGCAACCGGACGGGTCCTACTCCACCCGCGGCGTCATGAGCTGGCCCAACGAACCGCTGAAGAAGGAACTCGAAGCCTTCGCCCACGCCATCCGCACGGGCGAGACCCCGGCGGTGACCGGCGAGGACGGGCTGCGGAACCTGGAAGTGGCGCTCAGATGTTTAGGCGAGGGATAAGGCAAGGATTCAATCGACGGCTTGGCGCGCCGTTCTGGCGCTTTCCCGTGATCTTCCTGGCGACTGGTCCCGCGGTCGGCGGCGTGCTCGTCGGGGCTCCCGTAGTGGCGAGCGAGGTCGGCAGCCACGGCATTCAAGCCGGTGTGATGGGCGCGCCTCTGCTTCTGATGATGGCCTATGTTTTCGGCTGTATCCCAGCGACGCTGACGGGCGTCGTTGCCGGCCTCATGGCTCGTATGACTGGCTCGGCGGCGATCTGGCTGATTTGCACCGCTATCGTCGGCGGCCTTGTATCAGGGTTGATCCTCAGCAGCGCGCCCCTTCTGGTCCACTGGCTCTGTGGCTGCCCTCGTATCCGGAGCCGTGCTTCTGTGGCTTACCCCAGCGCGCTCCTGACGTCCGTCCGGGCGAAGTCGTCGCCGACGTAGAGCAGCGGGCAGCCGTAAAGTTCCGCCAGGGCATAGCTGAAGCAGTCGCCGTAGTTGAGGCCCGCGGCGTGGAAGCCCTTGCCCCAACGGCCATAGGCGTTGGCCGCCAGCTCGGCGAACTCCACGTCCACCTCCACGATGGTCAGTTCCAGCGCGGCCAACAGCTCGTCAAGTTCTTGGGACACCCGCTTGCGACGGGCGACGATCAGCGCCTCGGTCAGCGTCGCGGCCGACATCACGAAGACGCCGCGGCTCAGAACCTCGGCGCAGGCCTCTGCGGAAGGCTGCTGCGCCAGGACCTCGATCAGCGCCGACGTGTCGAGGACGATCACCCCGGCATGCCGTCGTCGCCGTAGAGAAAGTCCGCGCTGCGGGCCGCATCGATGCCGGGCTCGAACTTGCCCCTGGCCATCGCCTGAGCCTTGCGGATCACCGCCATCCTCTCATCAGGCGTCAGCACCCGGCGGGCCGTCTCCGCCGTGATCTTCGCCACGCGGCGACCGTTGCGGGTCAGGTAGATGTCCTGACCCTCTTCGGCCTGTCGAACGAGGGCGGTCAGGCGGGCCTTGGCTTCGGAAACGGCGACTTCGATCATGGATCGATCATGGACCAAGCGATGGTCCAATTCAATGATTAGCCGCCCACCACCTGCATCCCCAGCCATTCCGCGATCAGGGCGGGCTTGTCGGCGCCGTCGATCTCGATGGTCAGCTCGTGCTTCAGCAGCCAGCGCCCGCCGCCCTTGTCCTCGGCGGACAGAAGCTTGAACCGGCCCCGGACCTTGGACCCGGCGGGCACGGGAGCGAGGAATCGCAGCTTGTCGAAGCCGTAGTTGACGCCCATCACCACGCCCTCCAGCGGCTTCACCGCGTCGTAGCTCATGGCCGAGGCCAGGCTGAGGGTCAGGAAGCCGTGGGCGATCGTGCCGCCGAATGGCGTGGCTCTCGCCGCTTCGGGGTCGACGTGGATGAACTGCCCGTCCTCCGTGATCTTCGCGAAGGCGTCGATGCGGGCCTGGTCGACCTCGAACCATTTCGAGACACCGACCTCATGGCCGATCAGGGATTGCAGCTCGCTGGGCCTGGTCATGGGACGAACCGCTCCTGGATGATGTCGGCGAACAGGCCGGGGTCGACGTTGCCGCCGGACAGGACGAGGGCGGTGGTGCGGTCGCGGGCGTCGATCCTGCCGGCCAGCAGGACCGCCAGCGACACCGCGCCGCCGGGCTCGACCACCATTTTCAGCGTGCGGAAGGCGACGCGCACCGCCTCGGCCACCTCGGCGTCGGACACGGTCACGACCTCCTTCAGGCGGCGGTTGATGGGAAAGGTCAGCTCGCCCGGACGGTCGGTCATCAGGGCGTCGCAGATGGAGGGGTTGTCGACCGGCGGATGGGTCATGCGTTCGCCGGCCTCCAGCGACCGGCGGGTGTCGTCGTAGGCGGCGGGCTCCACCCCGATCACCGGCACGTGGGGCAGGAGCGCCGCCATCGCCAGGTTGATGCCCGCGATCAGGCCGCCGCCGGAGGCGCCGCAAAGCAACTGGTCGATGTCGGCCCCGATCTCCGCCGCCTGTTCGAGGATTTCCAGCCCCGTCGTACCCTGCCCCTCGATGATGAAGGGGTCGTCGAAGGGGCGGACCAGCACGCTGCCGCGTGTGGCGGCGATCTCCTCGCCGATCGCCTCGCGGCTTTCGCGATAGCGGTCATAGCTGCGCACCTCGCCGCCGAACGACAGGACGCCCTCGACCTTCACCCGCGGGCTGTCGGCCGGCATGACGATGACGGCGGACGTGCCCATCATCCTGGCCGCCGCGGCCACTGCCTGGGCGTGGTTGCCGGAGGAGTAGGCGACGACGCCGCGCTTCAGCTCGTCCGGGCTGAGGCGGCTGATGCGGTTCCAGGCGCCGCGGAACTTGAAGGCGCCGGCGTGCTGCAGGTTCTCGCACTTCAGCAGCACCCGGCCACCGAGCCGCTCATTGAGCGCAGGGCTTTCGATCAGCGGGGTGCGGACGGCGACGCCGGCGATCTGACGGGCGGCGTCGCGGACGCCGTCGAAGGAGGCGGTGTGCATGGGCCCACTTAACCCGACCGCGAAGCCGCGCGTAAGGTGCCGAAATGAGCAAACTGATCCTCGCCATCGACCAAGGCACGACCTCGACGCGGGCCATCGCCTTCGAACCGGCGCCGGAGGGCGGGCTTCGCCCCGTCGCAGTCAGCCAGATCGAACTGGCGCAGCACTTTCCGCATCCGGGCTGGGTCGAGCACGACGCGGCGGAGATCTGGAACGCCACGCTGCAGACCTGCCGCGAGGTGATCCGCAAGGCCGGGGGCGTCGGCCGCTTCGCCGCCGTGGGCATCACCAACCAGCGCGAGACGTCGGTCATGTGGGACGCGGCCACCGGCGAGCCGCTGCACAGGGCGATCGTCTGGCAGGACCGTCGCACGGCGGAGGCGACGGGCAAGCTGGCGGCGGCGGGGCACGAGCCCATGGTGCAGGCCGCGACCGGCCTGATCCTCGATCCCTATTTCAGCGCGTCGAAGTACGCCTGGCTGCTGGACGCCGTGCCGGGCGCGCGGGCGCGGGCCGAGGCCGGCGAGGTCAAGCTGGGCACCATCGAGTGCTGGCTGATCTGGAAGCTGACGGGCGGGGCCAGTCACGTCACCGACGCCACGAACGCCGGCCGCACCTCACTGATGGATCTGACGAGCCGCGAATGGCGACCTGATCTCGCCGAACTGTTCGGCGTCCCCATGGCGGCCCTGCCGGAAATCCGGGGCTGCGCCGACCTGCTGGGCAACTGCGAACCGTCGGTGCTGGGCGCGGCCCTGCCGATCCATGGCGCGGCGGGGGATCAGCAGGCGGCGCTGGTCGGCCACGGCGCGCTGAAGCCGGGCGAGGCCAAGATCACCTATGGCACCGGGGCGTTTCTGGTGGCCAACGTCGGCGCGACGCCCGTGGCCTCGACCAGCCGGCTGCTGGGCACGCTGGGATACGACGCGGGCGGAGACGTCGCCTATGCGCTGGAGGGGTCGATCTTCTCGGCCGGGTCGGCGATCCAGTGGCTGCGCGACGGGCTGGGCGTGCTGGAGGAGAGCCGCCGCTCCGAGGCGATGGCTCAGGGGCTGAAGGACAACGGCGGCGTCTATCTGGTGCCCGGGTTCACGGGCCTGGGCGCGCCGTGGTGGGAGCCGGACGTGAGGGGGGCCGTGGTGGGGCTGACGCGCGATGCGGGCCCGGCCCACTTCGTGCGGGCGGCGCTGGAGAGCCTGGCCTATCAGACACGCGACCTGCTGGACGCGCTGGAAAAGGACGGGGCGCCGCCGCTGGAGGTGCTGAAGGTCGACGGCGGGGTCACGGCCAACGCCTGGGCCATGCAGTTCGTGGCCGACGTCTGCGGCGTCACGGTCGAACGGCCGGCATTTCAGGAGATGACGGCGCTGGGCGCGGCCAAGCTGGCGGCCCTGGGCGTCGGCCTGATCGCCGACCTGGAGGACCATCCGGTGGAGGCGCCCGCGCGGTGGGAGCCGCGCATGGGGGCGGACGAACGCGAACGCCTGCTGAAGGGCTGGCGCGCGGCGGTGAAGGCGGCCATCGTCGCCGTGCCATGACCGACGCCAGCCAGACCGACGCCCAATCGACCTTCTCCGGCACCCGCGAGGTCGATCCGCGCCATGCGCTGGACGCCGCGGCGCTGGACGCCTGGATGGCGGCGAACGTCGAGGGCTATGCGGGGCCGCTCACGATCCGCCAGTTCAAGGGCGGCCAGTCCAATCCGACCTATGAGCTCACCACGCCGGGCCGGACCTATGTCCTGCGCCGAAAGCCGCCCGGCACGCTGCTGGCCAGCGCTCACGCGGTGGACCGGGAGTTCACGGTGATTTCCGCCTTGCACGCGCAGGGGTTTCCGGTCGCGCGGCCCCATGCGCTGTGCACGGACGACGCGGTCGTCGGCTCCATGTTCTACGTCATGGAGAAGGTCGAGGGGCGCGTGCTCTGGGACCTGAAACTGCCCGGCATGGCGCCCCCGGAACGCCGCGCGATCTACGAGGCCCAGGTCGACACGCTCGCGGCGCTGCACGCCTTCGATCCGGCCGCGATCGGGCTGGCCGACTACGGCAGGCCGGGCAACTATTTCGAGCGCCAGGTCGGGCGCTGGACCAAGCAGTATCGGGCGTCGGAGATCGATCCGATTCCGGCGATGGACCGGCTGATCGACTTCCTGCCCGCCACCCTGCCGCCGCAGGGGCCGACGCGGATCGTCCACGGCGACTTCCGGCTGGACAACCTGATCCTCGCTCCGTACGCGGCCGAGGTGCGGGCCGTGCTGGACTGGGAACTGTCGACGCTGGGCGATCCGATGGCGGACTTCTCCTACCTGCTGATCGCCTGGGTGATCCCGGCGACGCAGCGGAACGGGCTGGCGGGCGTGGACGTCGCGGCGCTGGGCATCCCCTCGGTCGAGGAGACCGCCGCCCGCTATGCCGAGAAGGCCGGCGTCGCCGCGCCCACCAACCTCGACTGGCTGTTCGCCTACAACCTGTTCCGCCTGGCCGCCATCTGCCAGGGCATCGCGGGCCGCGTCCGCGACGGCACCGCCGCCAGCGCCCACGCGAAGTCCATGGCCGCGCAGGTGCCGCTGCTGGCCGAGGCGGCGTGGAGTTTCGCGAAGAAGGCGGGGGCGTGAAGCCAAGGCAGTAGGCAGTAGGCAGTAGGCAGGCGTGTTGCTCGCGCTCCAGCCGATCGGTCAATCTCCCGTGCGCTCCCTATTGCCTACTGCCTACTGCCTAAAACTAAGGCGCCCCCACCAGGGTGAACGCCGCCCAATAGGCCGGATGCCGCCAGCGGGGCTCGGCACGCACCGCCAGCGAGGCGTCGCGCAGCGCGCGGGCGCGGGCGGCGGGGTCGGCGCCATACGCGTCGAGGCCGGAGAAGGTGCGGCCGATCAGGGCCTGGGTCGCCTGATCCGACACGGCCCAGTGCGACACCAGGACGGCGCGGCCCCCGGCGTAGAAGAAGGCGCGGGCCAGACCCGACAGGCCCTCCGCGCCCGGACGGCCGTCGGGCGCGGCCGTGTTGCAGGCGGACAGGACGACGAGATCTGCGTTCAGGCGCAGGCCCGCCGCCTCCGACGCCGTCAGATAGCCGTCGTCGATCTCCGTCGCCGTCTCGGGCGGCGTCAGGACCAGTCCGGGCTCGGCGAAGGCTGCGCCTGCCATCAGGCCGTGGGTGGAGAAGACGACGAAGCGGGCGCGCGACAGGGCCTCGGCGTCGGTCGCCTTGACGGCCGTCTCGGTGGCCGCCGCGCCGATGCGGACGACGCCCGACGGATAGCCGGCGGCCAGGGCCTCCAGCTCGGCCTTCGATCCGGGCAGGGACGGCAGGGCGCGCAGCTTGGCCGGGTCGGCCAGAGCCCCCTCTCCGCGCACGGCGTCGGCGTCGGTCGGCGCGCCCCGCGGGCCGGACACGGCGGCCCCGCCCAGCGTCGGCGCGCCATAGGCGACCAGCGGCAGGCGAACGCCCGTCTCGCGGACCTCGGCACGCGCGGTCAGGGCCGGGGGACACCCCGGGTGCCGGGCCGCGCCGACGACCAGGTGGCAGCGCAGCGACTTCAGGCTGGACGCCGCCGGCAGGGTGGCGAGGGCGTAGCGGTCGATCAGCCAGCCCGCGTCGTCGGCTCCGCCCGGCGCGGCGGTCGACAGGACCGCCAGCGGCAGGCCGGTCAGGGGCCCGGAGACTACCGACAGCAGGGTGGTCTTGCCCTCGAAGGCGCTCTCGACCGGCTCGATCAGGGACTTGTACAGCCGATGCGCCTCGGCCCGGTCGAAGCTGAGCCCGCCGCGGCCGGCCCAGATCATGGGATCGACGACCGGATCGCCCTCGTCGCGCCGCGCGCCGGCGGTGGTCAGGGTCGAGCGCAGTCGCCCGACCGACCGCGTCAGCTCAGCCTCGCCCAGATCGGCCGCGCGGGCCCAGACGATCCGGTCACGCGAGATGCCCCAGACGTAGGTCGCCTCCGGATTGACCAGCACCAGCAGCAGGGCCTCGTCGGGGTTCAGCAGCGCTTGCGTCTCGGAGACCGACAAGGCGCGCGGGGCCACCAGTTCGGCATAGGCGGGGAAGCGGGCGTCCAGCTCGGCCTCGACGGCCTTCAGCGCGTCCAGCCCCGCCTCATAGGCGTCGGTCAGTTCGGCGCGGCGCGTGCGGGCGGCGTCGCCGTCGACGCCGTACAGGGTGGCCAACTCCCGCTCCTGCGCGTCGCGTCCGGCCAGCAGGCGTTCGCGCCGTTCCGCCAGGGCTCCCAGCTCGCCCTGCCCCTCCGCATAGCGGGCCGAGACCCGGGCCAGGGCCTCGGCGGCGTCGGACGACATGGCCCACTGCGCCGCCTCATAGGCCTCGGCGCGCAGGGCCTCGGGGCTGTTCGCCGGATCCTGCGTCGCCGCCGCGCCGGCAAGCGCCAAGGCGGCCCCAATGATCAGGCCGAGACGGATCAGAGGGCCGCGCATCAGTTGCTCAGGATCTGGACGCGGCTCCAGACGCCGCCGCCGTTGGTCACCTCGATCCGCACGCGCCCGACGCGGGGCCGCACGGTGCAGACCGGATAGTGATCGACCACGCCGCTGCGGCACAGAACCCGACCGGCGGAATCGCGGACCGAAAGATCCAGCGGCACGTCGCCGTCGCCGATGGCCGCCACGCGCAGGATCTCGTTCGGGCGAGCGATCACGTCGAAGCCGTAGGCCTCTCTCGCGCGCATGGTCTTCACCGTGGCGATCGGCCCGCGGCCATAAGGGCTGGTGACCACGCCGCGCGTCGGATCCTGGCGCACCACGGCGATGGCGGCGGCATAGGCGGGGTCGTCGCCCGACATGGCCAGCGCCTCGTCCAGCAGGGCGTCCGCGGTGAAGAAGGGGGCGGCGTCGCCCTGGGCCTGCAAGGGCACCTCGGCCACCATGCGGGCGGCCAGGATCAGGGCGCCGGGGTCGTCGCGCTCGCGGCCCCAGTCGGCCAGCTGGGCCGCGGTGGCCAGACGGGCCACGCCCTGGGCGGCGCCCGGCTCCTCCTGGGCGATCGCGCCGACGGCGCCGGCGACCCACAGCACGGCCGCCGCCATCCCGGCCCTCAGACCCGCGCGCACGCCCATGCCCCTGCACTCCCGTTCACCGACCATCATGCCGTGACAGCCGAGGGGCGCAAGCCGCGCCAGTGATGGAAGCTGATTTGGACGGCTCAGCGCCGGGCGGCGCCCAGGATCCGGCGGTCCGCGCGGGACTGGACCAGAACCGCCACGCCGTCGTCCGCATCCAAGCCATCGGGCAGGGCATAGACTTCGGGCCGGCCGGTCCAGGCGCCCAGGCGGGCGACGCTGCGGACCACGTTGACCTGACGCACCGTCTTGCCGCGGTTGTCGCCTGCGCCGACGCGCACGCTCTGGACGCCCGACGTGAAGATCACGGCCACCACCTCGGCCCCGCCCTCGGGCACGCGGCCGGAACCGACGCCCACGCGATCGGCGCCCTCGCGGAACTCGACCTCCGGCGGCCAGTCGCGGCGCGCGGCCTCCTCGGCCACCACGGCGTCCAGCGGGCCCGCGGCGGCGGCGACGGTGCGGCGGCCGTCGACGATGACCTGGGGCGTCGCCGGCGCTCGCAGACGCAACGCCTGCACGTAGTCCCGCTGGCGCGCGCTGAAGGCGGGTCTGGCCAGGGTGTCCTTCCAGCCCAGCCAGTCCCAATAGTCGACGGGCCAGGTCAGCAAGATCACCCCGGCCTCGTCCGCCAGCCGCTCGACCACGCCGTTGGCTTCCGGACAGCCGGCGCAGCCTTGGGCGGTGAACAGCTCGACCACGACGGTCTCGGTCGCCGACGCGGCGGCGCGCGGCCGCGCGTCCGTCTGGGCCGACGTCTGCGCGCCCCCCAGAACCAGCGCGGCGCAGGCCGCGGCGATGACGCCCCCGATCCTCATGGGGCCGGACCCTATCGCCCCGGGCGAAGCGCGCCGCTCATATTCCCGTGAGCGGGACGTGAGGCCTGTGGACGAAGCCGGGGATCAATCCATCAGCTGCTGGGCCAGATAGACGTAATGCCGGGCCCAGCGCCGAGCGTTGGCCACCGGATCGGCGTCGTTGGAGTGGCCGCCCGCGGTGTCCTCGAAATAGAGGTGGTCGTGCCCCTGCGCCGCCAGCCGCGCCGCGAACTTGCGCGAATGGCCCGGATGCACCCGGTCGTCGCGGGTGTTGGTCGTGATGTAGACGCGCGGGTAGTCCGCATCCGGACGAAGCCGCTGATAGGCCGAGTACCGCGCGATGTACTCCGCCTCCTCCGGGATGCGCGGGTCGCCGTATTCGCCGATCCACGAGGCGCCGGCGGGCAGCAGGTGATAGCGCAGCATGTCGATGAGGGGGCTCTCGATCACCGCCGCGTTGAACAGGTCGGGGCGCTGGGTGATCGACACCGAGGTCAGGACGCCGCCGTTTGAGCGGCCGTAGATGCCCAGCCGGCGCGGCGAGGTGATGCCGCGATCGATCAGGTCCTGCGCCACCGCCGCGAAGTCGTCGAAGGCCAGCTGGCGGTTCTCCTTCAACGCGGCCTGATGCCAAGCCGGGCCGAACTCGCCGCCGCCGCGGATGTTGGCCTGGACGAAGACCCCGCCGTTCTCCAGCCACAGCTTGCCCATCTCGGGCTTATAGGCGGGCGGGAAGCTGACCTGGAACCCGCCGTAGCCGAACAGGATGGTCGGGGCGGAGCCGTCCATTCGCAGACCGCGCGGCATGACGACGAAATAGGGAATCTTCGTCCCGTCCGACGAGGTGGCCTCGAACTGCTCCACGACGTGGGTGGAGGCGTCGAACTTGGGCGGGGCGGCACGGAGGGGGCGAGGGGCGGCATCCGTCGGCGTCAGCAGACCGAGGGACGGGGGCGTCAGAAAGCCTTGCGCCGAGACGAACACGCGGCCGGATTTTCTTGAAGAGTCGCCAAGCCCGATCGCGCTGCTGGCGGCGACAGTGACTTCCTGGCGTTCCCAAGCGAACTCGCCGCGGTCCTGAAACCGCGCGACACGGCCCACCACGTTGTCGGAGTAGGCGACCAGCACGTGGTCGTTCATCACGCGCACGTCCTCGACGGATTGCCTCGGTCCCGGCTCGAAGATCACCTCCGAGTCCAGGGTGACCGACTCGACGACCTCGCCGGTTTCGGGCGATTCCAGCGGCACCAGATTCTCAAGATCGACGGAGAGGAGGGCGCCAGCCGGAACTGCTTCACCTTCGGTGGGCATCTCGGACGACTGGAACATACGATATGTCCAGGCCTCTTCGGCGGTGAAGACGAGCTCTGCGCCCTCGCCTTGCCCCATGACCCCGTGCAGCGAAGCGCGCTCCGGCAGCCCCAGCTTGACCGGTTGGCCGTCGCGCCACCACCAGCGCTCGCTGCGAAAGGTGTCCAGCGGGCGGTTGAAGATCACGGCCTGCACGGCGCCCTGGGCGTCGCGGAAGACGGAAGCGGAGACGCCGTAGCCGCCGTCGGACTGGGCGCCGCGATAGACCTCGGTCGCCTGGGCCAGCGTCTGGCCGCGCTTCAGGGATTTGACGATGTAGGGATAGCCGCTCTCGGTCAGGGTCCCGGGGCCGAAGTCGGTGGCGACCAGCAGGGTGTCGGCGTCCAGCCAGCTGATCCGGTGCTTGCCCTCGGGCAGGACGAAACCGCCGTCGACGAAGGTCTTCGTCGTCAGGTCGAACTCGCGCACGACCACGGCGTCCTTGCCGCCGTCGGACAGGGAGATCAGGCAACGGGTCTCGTCCGGGGCCAGGCAGGAGGCCCCCTTGAACACCCAGTCCTTGCCTTCCGATCGCGCGAGAGCGTCGACGTCCAGCAGCGTCTCCCAGCGCGTGTCGGCGGAAGCGTAGCTGTCCAGCGTCGTGCGCCGCCAGACGCCCTTGGGATTCGTGCCGTCCTGCCAGAAGTTGCCGATGCCGTCGCCGAGGAAGGACGGCGCCGGGATGCGGTCCGTGGCGGTCAGGATCGCCTCTGCCTCGGCGCGGAAGGTCTCGTAGCGCGGGTCGCCGGTCAGGACGGCCAGCGCCTTTTCGTTCGACGCCCGCACGAAGGCCATCGCCTCGGCCCCGTCCACCTGCTCCAGCGCCAGATGGTCGTCGGCGGCGGCGACACCCTCTGGCGAGAGGTCGGTGGGGAGGTGGGGCGGGCGGGTGTGCTTCGTCGTGACGACGATCTCGTCGCGGGGCTGGAAGACCGAAGCGCAGCCGGTAAGGGCCAAGGCCGAGGCGGCGATCAGGAGGGCGTGGCGCATGTCGAGTTCCGCTGCATCAAATCCTCCCCCACAGGGGGAGGAGGACCGCCGGCGCGAAGCGGCGGGGGTGGAGGGGGTCCGCCGCAGGCGCCGTCGATCATCACTGAAAACTCAGCCCGGGTCAGGCCCCCTCCACCCTCCTCCGCCCTGCGGGCTTCGGACGGTCCCCCTCCCCCGACGGGGGAGGATTTAAGCTCTCTCAATCCATCAGCCGGCGCGTCAGGTAGGTGTATTCCAGCGCCAGACGTCGCGCCGTCTCGCGCAGGTTGGCGCCGGCCGCGTGGCCGCCGTCGGTGTTCTCGTAGAACAGGACGTCATAGCCCAGCTCCTGCATCCGGGCTGCGGCCTTGCGGGCGTGGCCGGGGTGGACGCGGTCGTCCTTGGTCGAGGTGTGGATGAAGACCTGCGGATAGGGCCGGCCCGGAGCCAGATTCTGGTAAGGAGAGTACGCCGCGATCCAGGCGCGTTCCTCAGGGACGTCCGGGTTGCCGTACTCCGCGATCCAGCTGGCGCCGGCCAGCAGCTTGTGGAAGCGCAGCATGTCGAACAGCGGCACCTGGATGACCGCCGCGTTGATGAGGTCGGGCCGCTGGGTCAGGATCGCGCCCATGAAAAGGCCGCCCTGCGACCCGCCCATGACGCCGAGGCGGCGCGGGCTGGTGATGCCGCGCGCGATCAGGTCCATGGCCACGGCCTGGAAGTCCTCATGCGCGCGCTGGCGGTTCTCCTGCAGCGCCGACTGGTGCCAGTTGGGGCCGAACTCGCCGCCGCCGCGCGTGTTGGCGATGACGTAGACGCCGCCCCGCTCCAGCCACAGCTTGCCGACGTTGGCCGAATATCCGGGCAGCAGCGACGACTGGAAGCCGCCGTAGCCGTACAGCAGCGTCGGGTTCGACCCGTCGGTCGGCATGGCCTCGCGGCCCACCACGAAATACGGGATCTTCGTGCCGTCGGCGCTGGTCGCCTCGAACTGGCGGACCTCCAGCCCCGTGGCGTCGAACTTGGCCGGCAGGGACTTCACGCTGTTCGCCGCGCCCGTGGCGGCGTCGACCAGCCACAGCGACTGCGGCGTCAGATAGCCGGAGACGGAGGCGAAGACGCGGTCGTCCTGATCCGACGCCGAGCCCAGGTTGACCGACACGTTCTCCGGCAGGGCGACCCGGGTCGCCGTCCAGCCGCCCGAGCCGTCGGGCGCATAGGACAGCAGCCCGCCGCGCACGTTGTCGTACAGCGCCACGACCACGCGGTTGCGCGTGACGCTGACGCCCTCGATGGCCTGACGCTCGGTCGGACGCAGGATCAGCTCGACCGGCGCCTGGGTCCGGCCCAGCAGGCCGTCCAGGTCCCAGGCCACCAGATCGCCGGTCTTGAACGCGCGACCGCCGACGCTCCAGTCCTGCTCCAGCGTCAGGATCACCTTGCCGCCGACGAAGCCGGAGATGCCCGACTTGGCCGGCAGCGGCAGTTTCGCGGTCGTGCCGTCGGCGTTCAGGACGTGGGTCTCGCCCTCATAGAAGGTGACGCCGCGGTTGATCAGGGTGGCGCGCAGCGTCCCGTCCGGATCGCGCAGGGTGAAGCCCGAGGCCGAGACGTCGGTCGGCTGGCCGCGGAACACCTCTACCGCCTGATCCATCGGCGTGCCGCGCTTCCACACCCGCACCGTCATCGGATAGCCGGACGTGGTCAGTGTGCCCTCGCCGAAGTCGCGCGAGATCAGCAGGGTGTTCTCGTCCACCCAGGTCGCCCCGCCCTTGGATTCCGGCAGGACGAAGCCGCCCTCGACGAAGGTGCGGGTCGACCGGTCGAACTCGCGCACCGTGACCGCGTCCTTGCCCCCGTCCGACAGGGTGACCAGGCACATGCGGTCGTCGGGCGACAGGCAGTTGGCGCCGCGCCAGACCCAGTTGGCCCCTTCCGCCGCCGACAAGGCGTCGACGTCGATGATGGTGGTCCATTCCGGCTGGTCGGTCAGATAGCTGTCGACCGTCGTCATCCGCCAGAGGCCGCGCACGTTGGTGGCGTCCTGCCAGAAGTTGGAGATGCCCTGGGCCTCGCCCTCCAGCCCCATGGCGAAGCCCGGACCCGGGATGCGGTCGCGCGCTTCGAGGATGGCGAGCGCTTGGTCGTGCAAACCCTGATAGCGCGGGTCGCCCTGCAGCGTGCCGAGGGACAGGTCGTTCTGCTCCTTGACCCAGGCCATGGCGCGCTCGCCCTCGACCTCCTCCAGCCACAGGTAGGGGTCGGTGGCGTCCGACTGGGCGAAGCCGGCGGCGTCCTGCACGGCCTGGGCGAGAGCCGGCGCGGCGGCCGGGAGGGTGAAGGCGGCGGTCATGGCGAGAAGGGCGAGCCTGGTCTTGATCATGTGGGGTCCCCGGAACTTTCGGAGCGCACCTTAAGGACCGGCCGTCGCGCGGCAAGCGGACGGTCGGTCGCCTTACGGATTTGTCATGTCAGTGATGGCCCTCGTCGGGGATGCACAGGATCTGGCCGCAGGCCTTGCAGTGGACCGCGTCCGGATCGTGCACCTGAAGTCCGCAGCGGTCGCAGGGGAACCGCACCTTGTGCGGACGCAGCAGAGTCTGGCCCAAGCGCACGAACAGGGTCACCCCCGCCAGCATGATGACGATCGACACGATCCGCCCCCAGGCGCCGGGCAGCAGGATGTCCCCGTATCCGGTCGTCGTCAGGCTGGTGACCGTGAAGTACAGGGCGTCGACCCACCCCATGAGGCCTTCGGTCTTGCCCAGAAAGGCGGTGTAGACGAACCCCGTTGACACGAAGACGAAGGTGATCAGGGCGACCAGCGCCTTGGTCACCTCCTCCACCCGCGTGTCGTCATAGCGCCGTCCGACGGTGCGCCAGAAGAAGTCGGAGTTGATCAGGGTCCACAGCCTCAGCACCCGCAGGAAGCCGAGATTGAACAGCCAGGCGGGGAACAGCAGGGTCGCCAGGATGAACAGATCCATCCAGACGATCGGCTTCTTGAACCAGTCCTTCAGGTCGGAATAGCACCACGCCCGCGCCGCCAGGTCGGCCGCCAGCAGGGCCGCGATGACGTAGTCGATGACGTAGAAGGCCAGCGGCTGGTCGCGCAGCAGGGGGGCGGCGATGAAGAAGGCGACGATGACCAGGTCGACCACGAGCACCGCGATGCGGAACCGCACCGCCGTCTGCGACGTGCCGTGATACAGCGCCCTCAGCCGCGCCCGCAGGCGCAGGCCGTCTTTCTCCGTCGTCGCGTCGGTCGTCGCCATCGAACCGGCATAACGCGCGTCGCTCGCATCCGGTAGCGGGCGGCTCTATATCCCGCCACATGAACGGGCGCTCCTTCGTCAAGATGAACGGCTGCGGCAACGACTTCGTGGTCGTGGACGCCCTGTCGCGCCCGTTCGCCCCGACGCCGGACGAGGCTCGCGCCATCGCCGATCGCGCGACGGGCCAGGGCTGCGACCAGCTGATCGCCATCGAGCCGTCGGACACGGCAGACGCCTTCATGCGGGTGTGGAACGCCGACGGGGGCACGGTCGAAACCTGCGGCAACGCCCTGCGTTGCGTCGGCTGGATGCTGATGGAGGCCGGCGGGCGCGACCGAGTGACGATCGACACCTTGGGCGGGCCGACCACAGCGACGCGCGCCGGGCCGCGCCGCGTCATCGTCGACATGGGCCCGCCGCGTCTGGACTGGACCGAAATCCCGCTGGCGGAGGAGATGGACACGCGCGGCATCGAGCTTCAGATCGGGCCGATCGACGCGCCGGTGCTGCATACGCCGGGCGCAGTCTCGATGGGCAATCCCCACGTCGTTTTCTTCACCCCGGACGTGCCGGACGACGCCTTCGTGCGCGCCTCCGGCTCGTTGATCGAGCACCACCCCCTGTTCCCCGAAGGCGTCAACGTCGGCTTCGCCCACGTCGAGGCCCGCGACCGAATCCGCCTGCGCGTCTGGGAGCGCGGCGCCGGGCTGACCCAGGCCTGCGGAACCGGCGCCTGCGCCGCTTTGGTGGCCTGCGCCCGTCGGGGGCTGACGGGCCGCGCCGCGACCGTCGTCGTGGACGGCGGCGAGCTTCACATCTCCTGGGACGAGACGACCAGCCACATTCTGATGACCGGCCCGGTCGAGGTGGAACGGACGGGGATGCTGTGAAATCGTTGCTAGCTCTGCTTCTGACGCTGCTCTCTGTTTCTGCCGTTCAAGCCCAAGAACGACGCGTGCACGCCTACGTGATGCAATCGACCAGCATGGAGCCGACCTTACGAGTCGGCGAAAGAGTGATGGCCGACCGTGGGCCGGATGACTGCGGCGATGTCGAAGGCGTCGTGACGGGCGACATCGTCGTGCGCCGTCGTGGCTCAGATCACTGGATCAGCCGCGTGGTGGCCGGGCCCGGCCAGACAGTCGAACTACGCGCGGGACTGCTCGTCGTCGCGGGTCGAGAGACCCTTCAGACGGAGACCGGGCGAGTTCTTCTTGGCGGTTATGGAGGCCGTGTGTTCCGTGAGGAACCTGGTGAGGGCAAGCATCATCACATCTTCCTTCGCGACGGCCCCGCGCCAGATTCGATTCTCAACTACGGCCCTGTCCGACTCGGGCCGGACCAGTGGTTTCTGCTTGGCGATAATCGACTGAATGCGATCGACTCGAGAGAGGATGGACCAGTCGCGTCGGCCGACATCTGCGGAGTTCTGACGCACCTATTCCTTTCCACGGACCCCTCGCGCGTCGGGCCCCTCCGCTGACGCCCATGATCCCCCTCGACGCCCGGACCAGCCGGACGATGAGCCGGGTGCGGTCGACCGGGACGACGCCGGAGACGCGGGTGGGCCAGGCGTTGCGCGCGATCGGGCTGCGCTATCGGAAACATGTCCGCGCCCTGCCCGGAACGCCCGATTTCGCCAACCGGACGCAGGGGTGGGCCGTGCTGGTGCACGGCTGCTTCTGGCATAGACACGGCTGCAAGCGGACCACCACGCCGGTGCACAATGCCGAGCATTGGGCCGCCAAGTTCGCCCGCAACCAGGCCCGCGACGCGCGGGTCGAGGCGGCGCTGGCGGCTGCCGGGCTGAAGGTCATCACCATCTGGGAATGCGAGACCCGCGACGCCGCCGCGCTTCAGGCGCGTCTGGCGGGGGAACTGGCGCGAACGCCGCCGCGATCTGATATGGGCGGCCGATGACCCCGACCGACGCTCCCGTCCGCCATTCCCGCCGCGACCTGATTCTGCCCTTCGCCGTCGTCGGGCTGATCCTCCTCGCCTGGACCGTGTGGTGGTTCGTGCTGGCTCGGCAGGTGGAGACGCGGGCGGCGGCGCGGATCGAGGCGTTGCGCCAGACCGGCTGGACGGTCGAAACCGCGCGGCGGTCGGTCGACGGCTGGCCGTTCCGGGTGCGGCTGGACCTGGGCGAGACGCGCGTGCTGGCGCCCTCCGGCCACGGGATCGAGACGCCCCGCCTGATCGCCGAGGCCAACGCCTGGGCGCCGCTCGCCTGGGTGGCCATCGCGCCGGAGGACCTGATCCTGACCCGGCCGGACAAGGGGCGCGTCCGCATTTCCGGCGACGGGGCGCGGATGAGCCTGGTGGGGATCGACAGGCCGTGGCCGCGTTTCGCCCTGGAACTGATCCGGCCGACCTTCACGCCCTTGGGCCGGTCCGAGGCCTTCCCCATCTCCCGCGCCGGGCACGTGTCGCTGGAGACCAAGCCGGGGCCGCAGGACGAGGCCGTAGACGTCCTGTTCCAGATGGTCGAGGGGCGCGGGCGGGCCGGCGGGCCGGTCGAGGGCGTGACCGACAGCGGCCTGCTGAGCGCGCGGATCGAGTTCCGCATGCAGAACGCCGAGGGCCTCCGCACGCCTTCGAACGACGGCCTGATGGCCGGCTGGAGCCGGAGCGGCGGCCGCTTCACCCACGTGCGCGGCATTCTGGAGAGCGGCGAGAACCGCGCCCTGATCGAAAGCTCGGATCTGTCGGCGCGGGAAGACGGGCGCCTGGAGGGGCGGATCACCATGCGGGCCGACCGTCCCGCCGCCGTGGTCTCGGGTCTGGCCGGCGGCGGCGAGGGCGCGGCGCGGCTGGCTGGGGCGGCGGGCAGCGACGTGGCCCTGACGCTGGAGTTTCGCGACGGCCGCGCCTTCCTCGGTCCGTTCGCCGTGGCCCCTGCGCCGCGCCTGTTCTGATGCTGGTCGAACCGCAGGACGACCCCGCGCGGGCAGCGGCGGACGCGGCCCTGCTGGCCGCGCTGATGGACCGCTTGGCTCTGGCCGCGACGACGCCGGACGCCGAGGCCCTGGCCCTGCGCCGCCTGCTGGCGGGGGCGCCCGACCGGGCGGAGGCGATCAAGGCGCTGTGGGGCCGGATGGACCGCGGCCCGCTGCACGTCCACAGCGCCGACGCCGCCCTGCTGGCCGCCGACCGGCACGGGCTGGGCTTTCAGATGCACGAGACGGCCGACAAGGCGCTGGCGGCCGTGGAAGCCGGCGGCGCGGCCCTGATCGGCCTGTCCGGCGTGACGCCGTGGTGGGGCCGTCTGCTGGCGAGGCCGCACCTGCGGGTGGTCGGAGCCCTCCCCGACGACGCAACTCGCACGCCGCGCGCCCTGCGGGTCTCCACCGCCCGGCCCGGTCCGACGGGCGACGACCGCACCTTCTGGGTCACCGACGCGGGCCAGGGCGATCACGCGATCCTCGCGTCGCTGGCGCAGAACGGCCTGGCCGGCACGCCTCTGTCGCAGGCGGGCGGGTTGAAGCTGTTCCTGCTGGCGGGCTATGTGCAGGCCGAAGACCCGCGCCTGATCGGGCTGCCGGGAACCCTGTCCGGCGTCGTCGGCGCCGCCCCCGTGTTCTGAAAGCGCCCCATGACCGATCTCCCCACGCCCAAGCCCGGCATCCTCGACATCGCCCCCTACGTCGGCGGCAAGTCGAAGATCGACGGCGTGGCCGAGCCGATGAAGCTGTCCTCCAACGAGAACATGCTGGGTGCGGGCGAAAAGGCGCGCGCGGCCTATGAGGCGGCCATCCGCAACATCCACATCTATCCCGACGGCCGCGCGACGAAGCTGCGCACCGCGGTGGCCGAGCATCACGGGCTGGAGCCCGAGCGGTTGATCTTCGGCAACGGCTCCGACGAGGTCTTCGCCCTGCTGAACCAGACCTATCTGACGCCGGGCGACGACATCGTGACCGGCCAGTACGGCTTTTTGGCCTACCGCATCTCGGCCCTGGCCAATCAGGCGAGCGTGCGCCTGGCGCCCGAGCCGGAGTTCAAGGTCACGCCCGAGGCCCTGCTGGAGCAGGTCACCGGCCGCACCCGCATCGTCTACGTCTCCAGCCCGTCGAACCCGACCGGCAGCTACAACACGCCGGACGAGATCCGCCGCCTGCACGAGGGCCTGCGCCCCGACGTGCTGCTGGTGATCGACGAGGCCTATGCCGAATACGTCACCGAGCCGGACTGGGAGACCAGTTTCGAACTGGCGCGGTCCAGCGAGAACGTCGTCGTCACCCGCACCTTCTCCAAGATCCACGGCCTGGGGGGCCTGCGCATCGGCTTCGGCTATGCGCCGCTGAAGGTGGCCGAGGCGGTGGATCGCATCCGCCTGCCCTTCAACGTCTCGGTGCCGGGCATCGAGGCGGCGGTGGCCGCGCTGGGCGACGAGGCGCACCAGAAGGCGTCGCGCGACCTGATCCAGACTTGGCGGCCGCGCCTGACCCAATCGCTGCGCGGCTTCGGCTTCGACGTCCTGCCCTCGGCCGGCAACTTCGTTCTGGTGCGCTTCGCCGACGTGGAGACCTGCCAAGCCGCCAACGACTGGTTGAACCAACAGGGCATCATCGTCCGCCCCGTCGGCGGCTACGGCCTACCGGACTGCCTGCGCATCACCGTCGGCACCGACGACCAGAACCGCGCGGTCATCGACGCCATGAGCGAGTTCGCGGCGAGGTAGGGTTCCCTCTCCCGGCTGGAGAGGGCTTGAGCGCACGGCGGCGAAGCCGTCGTCCTGGCGCGAAAGGGTGAGGGGCTCATCGGCGCTCGGTCGGCTTCCAGCCGACCCTCATCCTCCCACCGCTTCGCGGCGGGCCCCTCCTTCTCCCAACGGGAGAAGGAAAAAGAAGCCTCACCCCCTCCTGAATACGCGGCTCGAGGCCCAGCCCGTGAACGCCGCCAGCAGGACGCACAGCACGCCGTACAGCCATGGCCGGCGGTGCGCGAACTCATAGACGTCGCGCTCCAGCCCGACCTTCTGCACCGTAAGCGTCAGGTTGGACGAGGCCACCGGCCGGCCGTCCTGGAACAGCCAGACTTCGGCGAAATAAGCGCCCGTCGGGGCCGTGGTCGGCAGGTCCAGCTGGGCGCGGAACAGGCCGCGATCCACGAACTCCACCCCGTCCGGCCGGGTGTCGTAGAGGCCGCCCTCCTCCCGCAGCCGGATCACGGCGCGGCGCCAGTCCAGATAGTCGTCGCCCAGACGGCTGACGACGACGTCGCGCACGCCGTAGCGGGTCTCGACCCGACGCTCCTCCGGCGCGGCGATCCTCAGGTGGTCGACGCCGACGCCCAGCCGGCGCAGCTGGCCGAAGTTGGCGATCTCCGACAGCGGCCGGGTCGAGGCCGTCATGTAGAAGCCGGGCGCACCCTCGAACACCACCGGCCGGCTGTTCAGCCAGAAGGGTCCGGCCTGCACCTTGCGCACCAGACGCAGGGGCGCGTCGGGGCCGCGTACCACCACGACCACGTCCACGGGGGCGTCGGTCGGGTTGAAGACCGCGCCGTACAGCACGATCGACGCCCCCTGGAAGCCGGCGTCGACCTTGACCTCCGCATCGGTCAGGGCGGCGGAGACGCGCACCGGCTCGGCGGCGTTCAGCGTGTCGATCGACCGCTCGATGACCACCGCGGGATCGGGAGGGGGCACGTCCTGGATCATCAGTCCGGCGCCCCTTCTCCAGGAATTCCAGGCGCGATCTCGAACATGTCGGATGGCCGGACGATCAGCTCCATGCCCATGTAGATGCCGACGCCCAGAACGATCAGGCCCAGCGCGGCGCGCAGCTCCTCCGCCCGGAAGCGGCCCGACCACCGGGCCCCCAGCTGAGCCCCCACCACCCCGCCGAACAGGAGCAACGAGGCCAGCACGATGTCCACCGTCTGGTTACGCCCGGCCTGAAGCACCGTGGTGACGGCGGTCGTGATGATGATCTGGAACAGGCTGGTCCCGACCACCACCGACGCCTTCATGCGCAGGACGTAGAGCATGACCGGCACCAGGATGAAGCCGCCGCCCACGCCCATGATGGCCGACAGCACGCCGACGAACCCGCCCAGCGCCATGGGCGGAATGGCCGAGACGTAGAGGCCGGATTTCGGGAACCGCATCTTCCACGGCAGGCCATACAGCCACAGCGGACGACGCCGTTCCTTGCGCTCCGGCGCCAGGCCGCGGCGGCGTCGCAGGATCTGCTCCAGGCTCTCCTTCAGCATCAGGCTGCCGATGACGCCGAGGAACAGAAGATACGACAGGGCCACGATCAGATCGGCCTGGCCCAGCAGGCGCAGCCAGCGGAACAGCTCGACCCCCAGGAAGGCGCCCATCACCCCGCCCGCGGCCATGATCCCGCCCATGCGGAAGTCGACCTGGCCCGCGCCGGAATAGGCGATCACGCCCGAGGTGGACGAGGCGACCACGTGGCTGGCCTGGCTGGCCACGGCCACGGTCGGCGGCACGCCCAGGAACACCAGGATCGGCGCCATCAGGAAGCCGCCGCCGATGCCGAACAGTCCGGACACGAAGCCGACCACGGCCCCCAGCATCAGCATCAGGGGCCAGTTCACCGAAACCTCGGCGATCGGCAGATACAGGTCCAAAGGTCGGGCCTTCGGCTGGGTGTGAAGGGAGGCCGCTCCGGGGAACGACGCCCCGGTTTAGGCCGCCTCGCGCGCCGACGCCACCGGCGGCACGCGGCGCGCGATCATTCGGGGCTGCGCGTCTGGAAGTCCGCCGCCGCCTGACGCGCCGTGGCGCGCTGTGCGTCGGTCAGGGACGAGGCCAGGCCCTCGGCCTCCTCACGCGCCTGGGCGTCGCCGCCGCGGGCCGCGATCAGCAGCCAGCGATAGGCCGCCGCCGGATCTGCGGGCGTGCCGCCCTCTCCGGTCTTCAGGATCAGGCCGACGTTGAACTGGGCGTCGATCAGGCCGCCCTCGGCCGCCTTGGTGATCCAGTCCAGACCGGCGCGGGCGTCGCGGTCGCCGCCCTGGCCCTCGAACAGGAACATGCCGTAGCCGAACATGCCGCGCGGATCGCCCGCCTCGGCCGCGCGCCGCAGCCAGCGCCGCGCCTGCACCAGATCCGGCGTCACGCCCGCGTCGCCGGTCTCGTACAGGCCCGCCAGCGTCAGCTGGGCCGGCGCATGCCCCATCTCGGCCGCGCGGGTCAGCGTGTCGACGCCGGTCAGGTCGTCGGCGGCCAGAGCCTCGACCGCCTGGTCGTACAGGGCGGCCGCTTCGGCCAGCACGTCGGGCGAGGGCCGCGCGGCGACGGCGTCCGTGGTCGCCAGCGCCAGCGTCGTCGGCGCTTCACCGCCGGTCAGGCCGGCCCAGGGCGCCGCGCCGTCTTCCAGCCGCATGAAGCCGTAGATGCCGCCGGTCAGGGCCACGGCGATGGCCGAGGCGCCCAGCGCCTTGCGCACCGTCGATCCCGCCGCCTGCTTGTCCAGCCGTTCCTGCAGGCGCGACTTGCCGCCCTTCTTCAGGCCGAAGCCGGTGCGGGCCGGGGCCTCTTCCGCCGGCTGGGCCATGGCGGCGCGGGCCTGGTCGATGGCGGCGCGGGTCGAGGAGGCGCGGCCCGCCTGGGCCGCCGCACGCAGGGCGCGCGGATCGACGAAGTCGGTCTCGGCGGCGAAGTCGTCCGCGTCCAGATCAGGCGCCGTCGCGGCGAGAGCGTCCGACACGTCGGCCCCGCCGAAGGCCGCGGAGCCTGCGGCGGGAGCGGCGCGGCCGAAAGGTCCGGCCATAGGTGCGGGCTCCGGCTCGGACGCGAAGGCCGGCTCGATCGGAGCCGGCTCGGGCGCGGCGGCGAACGGCGCGGCGAAGGGAGCCTGCGGCAGCGGCTCCGGCTCGAACGACTGCAGGCCGTCCGAGAACGGATCGTCCAGCCCCAGATCGACGTCGGGGAAGGCGGCGGCGCGCCAGTCGGCCTCGACGGGCGGCGGCTGGGTGGGGGCTTCCGGGATGGGCGCGAACACCACATCGGGTCGTGCCGCGGGCTCAGGCACGGCGGCAGGCGCGGGCGGCGGCGCTGCGGCGGCGCGCGTCTCCAGCGCCTCGCGGGCCTCGGTCAGCAGTCTGGCCGTGCGCTCTTCCGACAGGCGCATGCGTTCGGCCAGTTCGCCCGACGCCCGGTCGTAGCGCTGCTCGATCCGCCCGGCGCCGTCGGCCAGACGGCGGCCGATCTCCTCGATCGCCTGCGCCGATTTGCGCTCCGACTGGGCGATGCGGTCCGACAGGCGGTCGGAGATGCGCGTGATCTCGACGCCCAGCTTTTCCAGCGCCAGGGCGTGGCGGTCCTCGGCGGCGGCCTGGCGCTGTTCCAGCGCCTGGGCCTGACGCTCGCCCTGCTGTTCGACCACCTGCATGCGGCCGTGCAGGTTCTGGCCGATGCGCAGCACCTCGCGGCCCATGGCCTCGATGCCCTGGGCCGACTTCTGCTCGGACGACTTGACCTGATCGCCGATGGCCAGAACCGCGCGCTCGATGCGGTCCATCCGCCCTTCGGCCTCGGCGGCGTCCATGCGGCGCATCATCTCGGCGCGGTTGGCGTCCACCTGACGGCTCAGCGTCTCGGCCAGTTTCTCGAAGCGGGCCGCTTCGCGCGCGCCCTCGGGCTCGACCCGCTGCTCCGCTGCGTGCAGGCGGCGATCCAGCTGTGAAAAGCTGGCCTCCAGCCGACGCAGGGCCTCGGCCGTGCCGCTCTGAGCAGCGTCCAGCCGACGGCCGACCTCGCTGAGCATGTCCGTGCCGGCGCCGGGCGCGCTCTTCTCCACCGCCTCGATCCGGCGGCGCAGCTCCTCGGCCTGGCGCGCCTGACGGTCCTCGGCCTCCAGCAGGCGACCGGTGATGGCCTGCAGGCCCTTTTCGACCTTGCCGAAGGTCTCCTGCGTCGTGGGGCCCGTCTCCTGCTCGAAGCGGCGCAGGCGGCGGTGGCCCTCCTTCAGCTCGTCGGCGACGTCGTCCAGACGGCGGGCCAGCACGCCCGCGCTCTTGTCCTGTTCGTCAAGGCGGCGCAGCAGACCGGAAACGGCCTGGTCCACGCCCTGGATGGCGATGGTCGAGCGGCGCTCGGCCGCCTCCAGCCGCGCGGCGATGGCGTCGACGGAGGCCCCGATACGGTCCCAGCCGCGCTCCTCCATCTCGTAGGCGTCGTCCAGCCGGCGGCTGCGGCCGCGCCGCTCATAGCTGTCGGCGGCGTGTGGACGGCGGCCCAGCGGCACCACGCCGTCGTCGTCCTCGTCCTCCATGATCATGGAGTTCAGCCATTCGCCCAGCGTCATGCCCGAGCGACGCGCAAGGTCCTTGGCGATCTCGCGGGCCTTGGGGTCTATGCCCTTCACGCTCCACGGGGACGCCGCTGCGCTCACTGATTCGCCTCCCGACCTGTGGGCTCACGCTACATGACCCAGATCGAGGGTGTAAACGCGTCGTTAACCCCAAGATGTGGGGGCGCCGCGACCTTCCTGTGGATCGTCCCGCCGCCTTCCGTCGATCTCGCCCGGCGTCGGTTAACGCCCGCTTAAGATTAAGGAGTCCGTAAGCTTTGCCGTCGGCCGCCGGCTTGCGCTCCGTCGCCGTCGGCGCCATCTCGCCGCGACCATGAGCCTGACCCTGACGCTGATCCTGACGGCCCTCACCACGGCACTGGTGTTCTACGCCGGCTGGCGCGGGGCCCAGCTGCCGAACATCTCCAAGGGGCCGCGCATGATCCCCTGGCGGTTCGTCATGCTGATGTCGGCCGCGCTCGGCGTCCTGCTGCTCATCCACCTGGCGCGTCTGGCCGCAGGGGCGGAATAGGCGGAACGGGCGCGCCGGCCGGGCATTCAGCGAGGGAACCCTCAGGAGACCTCCCCATGTCCCATCACGACGACCTGACCCCCGAAAAGGCCGAAGCCGAGTTCTGGAAGGCGCTGGAGAAATCCAACACCGGCATGCTCGGTCTGGACCGCCCCGGAAACCACGCCCAGCCGATGACGGCCTATCGTGAGGAGGAGACCGGCACGATCTGGTTCTTCACGCGCGACGACACCGACCTGGCCCGCGACGTGGCGGCGGCGGGCGAAAGCGCGGCCATGTTCCACTACGGATCCAAGGACCAGAAGGTCTGGGCCTGCATCGCCGGCGAATTGACCGTGCACGGCCACGACCGCGAGATCATCGACCGCTACTGGAACCCGGTGCTGGCCGCCTGGTATCCAGAGGGCAAGGACGACCCGCACCTGATGATCCTGCGCTTCGATGGCGAGGACGGCCGGATCTGGGTGTCCGACGGCGGCCTGGTGAAGTTCGCCTTCGAGATCGCCAAGGCCAACCTGACCAAGACCCTGCCCGACGCCGGCGGCGTCACGGACGTGCGGCTGAACTGATCAGCCGCGGAAGCACCAGGCGAGGACCGCCTTCTGGGCGTGAATGCGGTTCTCCGCCTCGTCCCAGACCAGCGAGCGGGGGCCGTCGATGACGGCGTCGGTCACCTCCTCGCCCCGGTGCGCCGGCAGGCAGTGCAGGAAGACCGCGTCCGGCGCGGCGGCGTCCATCAGGGCGTCGTCGACGCCGTAGCCCTCGAAGGCCTCCAGCCGCGCCTCATAGTCCTGATCGCCCATCGACACCCAGGTGTCGGTGACGACGACGTCGGCCCCGTGCACGGCCTCCTGCGGGTCGCCGGTCAGGAAGACGTCGTCGCCGCCCTTGGCCAGATCGTGCAGGTCGGGGTGATACTCCGCCGGGCACGCCACCCGGAACTGGAAGCCGAACAGCGGCGCCGCGTGCATGAAGCTGTGGCAGACGTTGTTGCCGTCGCCGACCCAGGCAATCGTCTTGCCGGCTATCGGCCCCCGGTGCTCCTCGATCGTCATCAGGTCGGCCAGGATCTGGCAGGGATGGCTGCGGTCGGTCAGGCCGTTGACTACCGGCACGGTGGCGAACCGGGCGAAATTCTCGACGTCCTCATGGCTGTTGGCGCGGATCATCACCGCGTCGACCATGCGCGACAGCACCCGCGCGGTGTCCTCCACCGGCTCGCCGCGGCCCAGCTGCATGTCGCCGGCGTTGACGATGATGGACGCCCCGCCCAGCTGGCGCATCGCCGCGTCGAAGCTGAAGCGCGTGCGGGTGGAGTTCTTCTCGAACACCATGGCCAGCACCCGGTCCTTCGCCGGCGCGTCCGCGTCCACCCACCCCTTCGGCCTGCCCTTGCGGGCGGCCTTGCGGGCATGCGCGTCGTCCAGAATGGCGCGCAGCGTCGTTGCGTCGAGGCGGTGGATGTCGAGGAAGTGCCGGGTCACGCCGCCATCTTCCCTCTGGCCGCCTCGCAGGTCGCCTCGAAGCGGGCCACCGCCTCGCGGGCTTCCTCAAGGGTCAGGTTCAGCGGCGGCAGGATGCGCACGCAGTTGTCGCCGCCGCCGGCGACCAGCAGCTGTTGGCCGTCGCGCGCCCAGCCCATGAATTCGCGGTTGTTCGGCACCAGCTTCACCCCGATCAGCAGACCCTTGCCGCGCACGTCGACGATGACGTCGGGATAGCGGTCCTTCAGCCCCACCAGCTGCTGCTTCAGATAGCCGGCGACCTCGTTCACATGCGCCAGGGTCTCGGGCTTCGACACCTCGCCGAAGGCCGCCAGGCCGACCGCCATGGCCAGAGGGTTGCCGCCGAAGGTCGAGCCGTGGACGCCCACGACCATGCCCTTGGCCGCCCGCTCGGTCGCCAGGCAGGCGCCGACGGGGAAGCCGCCGCCCAGCGCCTTGGCGACGGCCATGATGTCCGGCGCCATGCCGGCCCACTCATGCGCCCACAGCTTGCCGGTCCGGCCCATGCCGCACTGGACCTCGTCGAAGATGATCAGCACGCCGTGTTCGTCGGCCAGTTCCCGCAGGCCGCGCAGGCATGGCTCGGGCATGGCTCGGCAGCCGCCCTCGCCCTGGACCGGCTCGACGATGACGGCGGCGCAGGTCGGGCTGGCGAGCGCCGCCTTGATGGCCTCGTGATCGCCCCACTTCAGCTGGTGGAAGCCCTCCATCTTGGGCCCGAAGCCCTCGGTGTAGCTGGGGTTGGCCGCGGCGTTGATCGCGCCGTAGGTGCGGCCGTGGAAGCTGCCGTCGAAGCCGTAGACGTCGATGCGTTCGGGCTGGCCGTTCGCCACGTGGAATTTCCGCGCCGTCTTCAGGGCGCACTCGACGGCTTCCGTGCCCGAGTTGGTGAAGAACACCACGTCCGAGAACGACTTGGCGCACAGGTCGTCGGCCAGGGCCTCCTGGTCCGGGATGCGGAAGATGTTGGACACGTGCCACAGCTTCTCGGCCTGGGCCTTGACCGCCTCGACCAGCACCGGATTGGCGTGGCCGAGCGCATTCGTCGAAATGCCCATGACGCAGTCCAGGTACTCCGTCCCGTCGGTCGACCAAAGTCGGGCGCCCTGTCCGCGATCCACCTCCAGCGGCGCGCGGTTGTAGACGCCCATCAGGTGCTCGGTCGACACGGCGGTATCCTCCCGGAAAAGCGACGCGGCCCCGAGCGCGCCTGCGCCGGGACCGCCTTCAGTCTCGATGCCGTCTTGTCGAACCGGGGGAGGAGTCAGTCAACCCCGCGCGGGCGTCCGTGCGCGACCGGCTTAGTGTGCGGCCGCTCTCTATCGCGCGAGGGTTCATCACCAAGGACACCAAGGAGGCACGAAGGACACCAAGGTACCGAGCGCGGCGCAGCCGCCTTCAAGGCTCTTGAAGATCAAAGACGCTGCGCGTCGATGCGCGCCTAGGTCTCTTTGTGTCCTTCGTGCCTCCTTGGTGTCCTTGGTGATGAACCGACCGTCGAGGCCACGCGCTCAGCTCTTCAGCCGCCACCCCGACTTGAACACCGCCCAGCACGTCCAGGCCAGGACGACGGTCAGGACCGCCGCCATGATCCCGCCGATCAGGACGTCGCTCTCGGCGCGGCCGATGAAGCCGGCGCGGAAGCCGTCGATCAGGTAGAACATGGGGTTCCAGTGGCTGATCGTGGCGAAGGGTTCGGGCAGGCGCTCGACCAGATAGAAGGTGCCCGACAGGAAGGTCATGGGCATGACCACGAAGTTCTGGACCGCCGCCAGCTGGTCGAACTTCTGCGCCCACAGGCCGGCGAACACGCCCAGCATCCCCATGATCAGGCAGGCGGCCAGGCCGAAGCCCAGCACCATGGCGAGGTTCGAGATCGACAGGCCCGCGAACGGCAGGACGCAGATCGCCGTCACGATCCCGACCACCAGGCCGCGCGTCGCCGCGCCCAGGGTGAAAGCCGCCGTCACCTCCAGCGGACTTAGCGGCGGGGTGAGGAAGTCGGTCGCCGTCCCCATGATTTTGGCCTGGATCAGGCTGGACGACGCGTTGGCGAAACTGTTGTTCAGCATGGCCATCATGATCAGGCCCGGGGCCACGAACTCCGGGAACGGCGTGCCGTGCAGCGGGGCCCGCGTCCCCTGCGTCGCGACCACGAAGACCAGCATGTAGAGCAGGGTCGTCACCACCGGCCCGGCCACGGTCTGGGCCCCCACCTTCCAGAACCGCCGCACCTCCTTGAGGTACAGGGTCCAAAACCCGATCCAGTTGACGCCGCGGTGTTCCAGCGGCTGCGGCGGAGCGGGCGGGGTCAGGGCGTCTGCGGACATGGGCCGACAGATGCGCCCAGCGAGTCCCGTCCGCAACCCTCTCCCGGTGGGAGAGGGCTTGAGCGTCCAAGAGCGAAGCGACTGGAAACGCGAAAGGGCGAGGGGTTCGGCGGGGCCCGATCGGACACCTTAGCCCCCTAACCCTTTCGGCTTGGCGGCTCGCACACTCGCCGAGCCTCAAGCCCTCTCCCGCCGGGCCAAGAGAACAGATCAACATGTTTGCATTATAAACTTGTCTGTTAGATACAGCCGCATCCAAGGAGGAGGCGTCATGTCCCACACCCCAACCACTGGCGAACGGCTGCACGGCCTCGACGCCGCGCGCGCGATCGCGCTTCTGCTCGGCGTCGTCCTGCACGCCATGATGGCCTATCTGCCCTTTCCCGTATGGCCCGTGCCGGACGCCCAGACCTCGGTCGGAGCCTATCTGGTCTTCTTCGTCATCCACCTGTTCCGCATGACCGCCTTCTTCGTCATCGCGGGCCTGTTCGCCCAGATGCTGATGGCGCGGCGCGGCCCGTGGGGCTTCACGAAGAACCGGCTGGCGCGGATCGCCAATCCGCTGTTCGGCATGTGGTGGGTGGTGTTCCCGGCCATCGTCGCCGTGATCGTGTGGAAGGCCGCGATCGACAACGGCGGGGCCATCCCGACCGACGGCCCTCCGCCCCCGCCGCTGACGCTGGAGACCTTCCCGCTGACGCATCTGTGGTTCCTGTGGGTGCTGCTGATCTTCTACGCCGGCGCCCTGATCCTGCGTCCCCTTGCGCGGCTGCTCGACCGCAACGGCAAGCTCGCCGACCGTCTGGCCGGCTGGATGATCGGCCCATGGACGCCCCTGATTCCGACCGTGCCCCTGGCACTGGCCCTTAACGCCCACCCCGACTGGTATCCCATGTTCGGCGTGCCCACGCCCGATTACGGCTTCGTGCCGAACGTGGCGGCCCTGGTCGCCTACGGCTCGGCCTTCCTGATCGGCTGGCTGCTGGCGCGGCGGCTGGATCTGCTGCCCCGGCTGACCCGGCTGTGGCCCCTGTTCCTGATCGTCGGTGCGGCCACGGGCGTCGCGGCCTTTCAGCTGGCCGGCGGACTTCAGCCGGTGCTGGAACCCCAGGCCGACCCCTCGATGAAGATGACCCAGGCCTGGGTCACGGCCTTCGCCACCTACGCCTCGGCCTTCGGCTTCCTGGGCCTGTGCGTCACGGCGCTCAGCCGCGCCAACGCCGTGATCCGCTATCTGTCCGACGCCTCGTACTGGACCTATCTGATTCACCTGCCGCTGGTGATGGTCGGGCACGTCCTGCTGCTTGACATGGCCTGGCCGTGGTGGGCCAAGGCGGGCGTGGTGGTCGTCGGCGTCACGGCGGTCTGCCTGGTCACCTACGAACTTCTGGTTCGCCACACCTTCGTGGGCAAGGCGCTGAACGGTCGTCGCATTCCATGGCGCAAACCCCGCGAGACCGAGGTTCAGCCCGCCGAATGACTTGCCTTCCCCGAACGGCTCGTCCACGCCAGGACGAGCCGTTCACCGCGTGAGATCCCCATGCCCGAACCCCGCCCCCGCTCCGAACTCCGATCGTCCGCCGAGGCCGACCTGGCCTTCCTGCGCTCCATCGTGGACGGCGGAGGACGCACTCCGATGACTCTGGCGGTGTGCTACCTGGCCGGCGGCCTGCTTTACGGGGTGCAGTGCCTGTTCCACGCCGGTCAGGCCTTCGGCCTGATCCGTTGGCCGGACCTGGCCAACCTGCTGTTCGTCGTCGGCATCTCCGCCGCCTTCCTGTCGATCCTGACCTGGGCGATCCTGAAGGACCGAAAGGACGGCGGGACCAATCGCGGCCCGGTCGCCGGGCGCACGCTGAACGCCGCCTTCAGCGCCACCGGCATGGCCAACACGGCGGTGATCATCGTCTTCGCCGTCGGCGCCTGGCGGGATCAGGACTTCGCCATCTGGCTCTACTACGCCGCCATCGTCTTCGCGCTTCAGGCCGCGGCCTGGTACGTCGCCTGGACGCTGAAGAAGAAGGGCTGGATGCTGGCCACGGCCCTGGGCGGCTGGGTCACGGCCGTGGCCCTCGGCGTCACGGTGCGCGAGCCGCTGATCTATCTGGGCATCTGCACCGTCGCCCTGTTCCTGCTGTTCGCCCTGCCCGGCTGGATTCTGTTCAACGACGCCCGATCGAAGCCGGCCTGAGCATGGGGCTGCACGATCTCGGCCGCATCGACGAGGTCATCCACGGCCGCATGCGGCTGGGGATCATGGTCTATCTGGCCGACGCCGAGACCGCCGACTTCACCGAGCTGAAGACCGTGCTGGAGGCGACTCAGGGCAATCTGTCGGTCCACCTGAAGAAGCTGGAGGAGTCGGGCTACGTCTCCATCGCCAAGAGCTTCAAGGACAACAAGCCCCTGACCAGGGTCTCCATCACCCCCGCGGGCCGCGCCGCCTTCGCCGCCTATCTGAAAGCGCTGGGCGGCCTGATCGGAGGGCGCGGCTGATGGCGCCGATGACGGTCGATCCCGCGCGCGTGCGCCCGTTCGAGGACTTCCAGGCCTTTCACGACTGGCTGGCGGCGAACCACGACCGCGAGCCGGAGGTGTGGGTCAAGATCCACAAGAAGGGCTCGGGCCTGAAGTCGATCGACTGGAGCGGGGCGGTGGACGCCGCCCTGTGCTGGGGCTGGATCGACGGGATCAAGAAGACCTTCGACGAGACCAGCTTCCTGCAGCGCTTCACGCCGCGAAAGCCGAAGAGCAGCTGGTCGCAGATCAACGTCGACAAGGTCGCCGCCCTGACCGCCGCCGGCCGCATGCGGCCGCAGGGAATGGCGCACGTCGAGGCGGCCAAGGCGGACGGCCGCTGGGACGCCGCCTATCGCGTAAGGGATGCCGAAATGCCCGCCGACCTTCTGGCCGCCATCGACGCCGACCCGAAAGCCTGCGCCGCCTTCGCCACGCTGACCGCCCAGAATCGCTTCGCCCTGATCTTCCGCACCACGCAGATGAAGACCGAGGCCGGCCGCAAGAAGAAGATCGCCGACCTCACCGCCATGCTCGCGCGCGGCGAGACGCCCCATCCGCAGAAGGCCAAGCCATGACCCCCCGCGTCATGGGCATCGTCAACGTGACGCCGGACAGCTTTTCCGACGGCGGACGGCTGGGCTCGGCCGAGGCGGCGGTCGCCCACGGGTTGCGGCTGGTCGAACAGGGCGCCGACCTGCTGGACGTCGGCGGCGAGAGCACGCGGCCGGGCGCCGAGCCGGTGTCCGAGACCGACGAAATCGCCCGCGTCGTGCCTGTGATCACCGGACTGCGCGCCGCCTGGACCGGCCCGATCAGCGTCGACACGATGAAGCCGGCGGTGGCCCGCGTCGCGGTCGCCGCCGGCGCGACGATGTGGAACGACGTCACGGCCCTGACCTTCTCGCCCCACGCGCCAGCCGTCGCCGCCGAACTGGGCTGCGACGTGGCGCTGATGCATATGCGGGGCCATCCGCGCACGATGCAGGCCGATCCCCGCTACGACGACGTTGTCGCCGAGGTCCGCGACTGGCTCCTCGCCCGCGCCGAGGCGGCCATGGCGGCGGGCGTCGCGCGGGACCGCGTCTGGCTCGACCCCGGCATCGGCTTCGGCAAGACGGCGGCCCACAACCTGCTGCTCACCGCCCGCCTCGACGCCCTGACCGCGACCGGCTTCCCGGTGCTCTACGGGGCCAGCCGCAAGCGCACGATCCAGTTCGTCGACCCCACCGCCACCGACCCTGGCGACCGTCTGGGCGGCTCGCTGGCGCTTGCGCTGGAAGCGGCCCGGCTGGGCGCGTCAATCCTCCGCGTTCACGACGCGCGCGAGACGGCGCAGGCGCTGAAGATGCTGGCCGCGGTCAGGGCGGCCATCTGACGCTTGCCCCCGGGGCTCGCCTGTCCCATCTGGGCCGCATGAACCCTTGGCTCGCCCTCATGATCGCCGGACTGCTGGAAGTGGGCTGGGCGTCCGGCTTCAAATTCGTGGGGCCCCAGCGGCCGGTGACCTCGCTGGCCGTCGGCGCGGCCATGATCGCCAGTTTCTGGTTCCTGTGGCTGGCGACGCAGAAGCTGCCGATCGGCACCGCCTACGCCATCTGGACCGGCATCGGCGCGGTCGGCGCAGCCTCTGTCGGCATCCTGGCCTATGGCGAACCCGCGACGGCGCTGCGCATCGTCTGCATCGTCCTGATCGTCGCCGGCATCGTCGGGCTGAAGCTGTTCTCCGGCGCCCCGGCGTGACGACCTCCGATCGCGCTCAAGCATCGAGCGCCCGCGGCGCGAGCGGTAGCGCCACCAAGAAAGGCCGCGTTCTGATCGTCGCAGGGTCCGACTCCGGCGGCGGCGCAGGCCTTCAGGCGGACGTGAAGGCGATCACGATGCTGGGCGGGTTCGCCGCCACGGCCGTCACCGCGATCACGGTCCAGAACACCCTCGGCGTCCACGCCGTGCACCCCCTGCCCGTCCACCTGATCGCCGCCCAGGCGGACGCCGTGCTGGAGGACATCGGCACGGACGCGGTCAAGACCGGCATGCTGGGCTCGGTCGAGGTCGTGGAGACGGTCGCCGCCATCTTGGACCGCGCGAACGCCCCCGCCGTGGTCGATCCCGTCATGGTGGCCAAGGGCGGCCATCCCCTGTTGCCGGTCGAGGCGGTCGAGGCGGTCAAGGCCCTGATGGTCCCCAGCGCGGCCCTGCTGACCCCCAATGCGCTCGAGGCCGAGGCCCTTACCGGCATCGAGGTCCGCGACCTGGACGGCCAGCGCCGCGCGGGCGAGGCCATCCTGGCGATGGGCGCCCGCGCCGTTCTGATGAAGGGCGGCCATGTGCCAGGCGAGGCCGTGGTGGACCTGCTGCTCACGTCGTCGGGCGAGACCCTGCTGGAGGGCGAACGGGTCGAGACGCGGCACACCCACGGCACCGGCTGCACGCTCGCCAGCGCCTGCGCCGCCGGCCTGGCGCGCGGCCTGCCGCTGGAGGTCGCGGTGGCCGAGGCCTGGGCCTACGTCGCGGAGGCCATCCGCCGCGCGCCCGGCCTGGGCGGCGGTCACGGCCCGCTGGACCACGGCTGGCCGATCCGGGACCGACTCGACAAACGCTGATTTCGGGCGGAGCGTGGCGGTTCCTTCAGGAGGGCTCCCCATGCGCACCGTCATCGTCGCCGCCGTCGTCGGCCTGGTCTGCACCGGCGTGACCGCCGCGGCCCAGGACCCCGTCCAGATCGGCGCGGCCGAGGTGGTCGCCGGGCGCAAGGCGGGCATGGCCCTGTCGGGCGCGGCCATGTCGTCCATAAAGGCCACGATCGACGCCGGCGGCCCGGTGCGGACCCAGGCCTTCGCCTCTGGCGGCCTTGCCCGCTGGGGCCAGGCCATCCCCGGCATGTTCCCGGCCGGCACCGGTCAGGGCCGGCTGGGCGCCGAGGCCACCGATGCGAAGGACGTCATCTGGGCGAACCGCGCCGACTTCGACGCCAAGGCCGCGTCCTTCGCCACGGAGGCCGGCAAGCTGGCCGAACTGGCCCGCGCCGACGACGCGGCGGGCTTCGCCGCGCAATGGACGGTGGTCCGCGCCGGCTGCCAGTCGTGCCACGAAGTCTACAAGGCGGAGTGAGCTGAGAAAAAGGAGCGCGGACCTCCAGGTCCGCGAATTCCCGCCGGCCCCAAGTCGCGGACCTGGAGGTCCGCGCTCCGATGGCTATCCAGGCGGCAAAGGCAGGATCAGGATCGCCACCAGCGCCAGCCCGCCGATCAGCAGGGCGGACAGCGCCGCCGTCGCCGCCGTGCGGGGTCCGGCCCGGACCACCGCCCTAGGATCCACGCTCAGCCCCAGCGCCGCCATGGCCGTGAGCGTCAGCGCCGTGACTCCGACCTCCAGTGGCGGCAGGAAGACGTCCGGGATCAGTCCCATCGACCGCAGCGCGGTCAGGGCCAGGAACGCCACGATGAACCAGGGCAGGAGGTGGTGCAGCGACGGACGCCCCGCCGGCGCCGGCCCGCCGAACCGCTCGGGCCCCAGCAGGGCCAGGATCAGGCATACGGGCCCCAGCGTCAGCACGCGCACCAGTTTGACGATCGCGCCCAGCTGGATCGCCGCGGCCCCGGCCGGCGCGGCCGCCGCCAGCACCTGCGGCACCGCATAGACCGTCAGCCCGGCCAGGGCCCCCGTCTCCAGCGCGTCGAACCCCATCAGGGCCCCGACCAGCGGCACGATCAGCACCACGCCGATGCCCAGCACGGCGGTGAAGCCGATGGCGGCCGCCACGTCCTCGCCCTCTGCCCGGATCACGGGCGCGACGGCGGCGATGGCGGAGTTTCCGCAAATGGCGTTGCCGCACGCGACCAGCAGCGCCATCGCCGGCGGCAGGCCGAGCAGGCGGCCTATGGCGTAGCCTCCCACCAGGGCCAGGGCGACCACGACCACGATGGCCAGCAGCAGCCACAGGCCAAGCGCCATCACCGCCGCGCCGCTGATGGTCGCGCCCAAAAGGGCGATCGCGATCTCCAGCAGGGTCCGGCCGCTGAACCGCACGCCGGGCGCCCAGGTCTCGGACGGCGTCCAGACCAGCCTCAGCCCGGCCCCGATCAGGATGGCCAGGACCAGGGCCTCGACCCAGGCCCGGCCCATCATCCGGGCCTCCAGCGCCTGCACGCCGAACGCCACCGCGCCCACGGCCGCGCTCAGAAGCACGCCCGGAAGGACGCGCAGCACGCCGGTCATGGCGTCAGAGAGGAAAGAGGGGGCGTCGGCCCCCTCACACCTTCGCCGACCGGTTGATGATCCAGCCGTAGAGCAGCACGGTCAGCGCGGCGAACACCGCGATGCCCACCGTCATGGCCGGCCAGGTGTCCGCCAGTCCGAGCACGGCGGCCCATTCGGCGTTGCCGGTGCCCACGATGGTGGCGGCGTTGAACACGCCGAACAGGCTCTCGCCCACGATCAGGCCGGACGCCAGCAGCACCCCCATCCGCTTGGCCACCTCGCCATAGGCGCGGCCGGAGACGGTGCGGTTGTAGATGAAGCCGCAGACGGCCCCGATCACCAGCATGAAGGTGACGGCGGCGGGCAGGTAGAAGCCGATGCCGACGGCCAAGGGCGGCAGCTTGATCCTGTCGCCGCTGACCTTCCGCAGCACCTCGTCCAGCACGATGATGACCGCGCCGATCGCCGCGCCGATGCCGATCAAATCCCAGCGCAGGTCGCCGGAGATGACCCCACGGGCCAAGGCCGAGATCAACGTCGCCTGGGGCGCCGCCAGCGGTTCATCCGCGATCCCCTTCGGCCCACCCTCGAAGCCGAAGGCCAGATTCAGCTGGTTAAGCACGAAGGGGATGACCAGGGCGCCGGCGACGCAGCCGACGATCAGGGCAGTCTGCTGGCGCCACGGCGTGGCGGCCACCAGCTGGCCGGTCTTGAGATCCTGAAGGTTGTCGTTGGCGATGACCGCCACGGCGAAGACGATGGCCGTCACGATCAGGGCGAAGGCGACGACGTTCGGATTGGCCGGCAGGCCGGTGATCCCCAGCACCACCAGCATCAGCAGGGACGCGATGACGATGGCCAGGATGCCCACGCCCGACACCGGACTGTTCGAGCTCCCGATCAGGCCGGCCATGTAGCCGCAGATGGCCGCGACCGCGAAGCCGATGACCACGACGTAGATCAGCCCGCCGACCACCAGGATCGGCGCCGCCGACCCGAGCCCCATGCCGTTGGCCACGACCGCCAGCAGCACGCCGATGCCGCCCAGCGCCAGCAGCGACAGCAGGGCCACGCGCGTGATCGGAATGTCCTGCTCGGTCAGGTCCAGCGCCTCGCCCGCGTTGCGCCGACGGTTCGCCGCCAGCGCCGACGTCAGGCCGCCGATCAGCGGACCGGCCAGCTTGATCAGGGTCCAGATCGCCGCGACGCCGATGACGCCCGCGCCCATGAAGCGCACCTCGCGCGCCCAGACCGTGCCGGCCAGCTCCTCGGCGCCCGCGCCGGGTTCCAGCGTCGTGGCGATCGAGGGGATGCCGTTGGCGGTCAGCCAGGCGATGGTGTCCGGGCTGGTCAGGATCGGCACGGCGATCAGCCAGGCCAGCGCCAGGCCGAACAGCTGGGCCAGACCCACGGCCAGACCGATCAGGTGACCGGCGCCCAGCAGGGCGAACTGCATGCCCACGCCGATCCCGGTTGCGCCGCCGCCCAGCGAAGCCGGCAGGCTGACGAACCGCGCCGCCTCGCCTGCGAACGCCTTCGCCGCCGCGCCCAAGGCATAGGCCGCCGAAACCACCGCGCCCCAGATCACGACCCACAGACCGGCCCGGTTCTCGCGCACGGCCTCTTCCGTCTGCTCCGCGCCCGGCGAGCCGACCTTCAGCACCTCGGCCGCGGCGACGCCCTCCGGATACGGCAGCCCGCCGTTGACCACCAGCGCGCGGCGCAGCGGGATCGAGAAGGTCACCCCCAGCACGCCGCCCAGGATGCAGATCATCACCGACTCCCAGAACGGGAACTCCAGCCACCAGCCCACCATGACCAGGCCGGGCAGGACGAAGATGATCGAGCTCATGGCGCCGCCGACCGAGGCCACGGTCTGGACCGTCATGTTCTCCCAGATGGTCGAGCCGCGCAGCGTCCGCAGCACGGCCATGGAGATGACGGCCGCCGGAATGGCCGAGGCGAAGGTCAGACCCACCTGCAGGCCCAGGTAGGTGTTGGCGGCGGTGAAGATCACCGCCAGCAGGCAGCCCAGAACCAGCGCCCTCAGCGTCAGTTCGATGCGGCGCCCGCCAGGCGCGCCCGTGGGCGCCGCGCTCGGCACGTCGGTCATTTCGGTCATCCCTCTCCCAAGAGGGCGCGAGGTAACCAAGTCCGAGGGGTTTCGTCTACGGACAATCCGGCGGGCGCAGGCCCGGACGCGCCCGATCCGCGCGGAACAGCCAGACGGTCCGCATCTCTCCTGGCCCCGTCGCGACCTGACGCGGACCCAGGGAGGCCACCCCCTCGGCCGCCGCCGCGATCCTCTCGGGCGACGCGCAGCCGGCCACGATCAGCAGCGGCCCAGCCTCCCGACCCGTCGCCGGCACGCTCATCTGGAAATGGTCGTCCGGCACGCCGCCCGGCCCCGGCCAGGCCAGCACCGGCAAGGTCTCGCCCCGCAGATGATAGGTCAGGGCCGCGGCGTCGCGCCGTCGTTCGGTCACCACGGCGACCGCGCCCTGGGCCCGCGCCGTCTCGGCCACGGCGCGCGCGGTCGCCTCCCACCCCAGGGCGACGGCATAGGGCGCCCGCCCCGCGATCGACAGCCGCGCGGCGTTCGCGTCCGCCAGGAACAGCCCGGCTTGCGCCGCCGCACCAAGCGCCAGGGCCCCCGCCAGCCAGCCCCGCCGCTCCCTCGCCAGCAGGTGAGCCGCGCCCAACACGAAGGTCGCGATCAGTGCCGTCGCCGCCCAGTTCCCGTGCGCCCGCGTCAGCAGGGCCAGCCCGGTCACGACCAGGAAGATCGGCAGACTGAAGGCCAGCAGCAGCCGCGTCTCGGCCATGCGGGGCCTGACCGCCGCCAGGATCAGGCCCGTCAGGATCACGGGCCCGGCCAGGGCGAACTGCGCCGCCACGAACTCGACTCCGTCCGCCAGCCCCAGACTGAGCCCGGCCCCCGACGCATTGGCCGCTGTGTGCCTCACGGTGGCGCCGCCGTGCTCCAGGTTCCACAGCAGGTTCGGGATCAGGGCGGTCAGGCCGACGGCCAAGGCCGCGACGGCCGCCCGCTTCGTCAGGACACGCCGGCTGGCCGGATCGGCGACGGCGGCGACGGCCACGCATCCATAGAAGTAAAGCATGGCGTACTTCGACAGCAGCCCCAGCCCCAGCGCCCCAGCCAACAGGGTCGCCCAGCCGACGCCGCCTCCGGCCCTCAGCCGCACCCAGGCCAGCAGGGCCAGGGCCCAGAACAGGAGCAGCGGCACGTCGGTCGACAGGATGCGCGCCGAGAACGCCGCGCCCGGAGCCAGCAACGCCGCCCATCCGGCCCAGACTCCGACGCGCCGCCCGAACAGCGCCGCCCCGACCCCGAACGTCGCCAGCGCCGTGCCGGCCCACAGCAGGGGCGCCGGCGACCGCACGCAGGCCGCACCCGACCCGCAGACCGGCTCGGCCAGGGCGATCAGCCACGCCACCATCGGCGGCTTGGAGAAATAGCCCCAAGCCGGATCCTGGGCCCAAACCCAGTACTGCGCCTCGTCGTAATGCAGCCCGGCGGTCGAGGTCCACAGCATGGCCAGACGCAGCGCCGTCAGCGCCGCGACGGTCGCCAGGAAGACCGCCGTGCCGCGATCACGGATCAGGCGGCCGCTCCGGCCCGCGCCGCGTGCCGCTCCAGAATGCGCCGACGCGCCGGCTCCGGCGCCTCGACCATGACGCGCCACAGCACGCCCAGCACCAAGGCGGTCAGCGACCACGACAGCAGCACGTCCGAGAGGAAATGCCCCCCGAACGCCAGCCGGTTCAGCGACAGCGCCGCCCCATAGGCGACCGCCGGTCCGACCGCCCAGCGCCGGATCGCGGGCGGCAGCATGACCACCGCCGCCGCCGTCCAGGCCGCAGAGGCCGCCTCGCCCGACACGAAGGAGCAGTTGGCGTCGCACCAGTCGGTCACCCGCCATACCGGCACATAGGGGGCGTCGCCGCCGAACGCCTCCAGATGCACCGGGCGTGGCCGGCCCCACAGCGCCTTCAGCGTCCCGTTGACCAGAAGCCCGGGCCCGAGCGCCAGCCCGGCCAGCAGGAACCACGCCTTACGCGCCGTGCGCGAGGTGAAGGGCCGGCCTTGCCCCACCCGGCACCCCAAGGCGATCAGCACCCCCAGCAGCGCCAGCCCCATCACCCAGGTCGAACTTTTGCGCAGCGCCCGCAACGCCGGCTCCTGCGCCAGAGGGAAGCCCTCACCGACCCGATGAAAGGCCTCGCTGACGGCCACGTCCACGCCCGGCGCAATCAGGAAGTAGACCGTCAGCAGCAGCGTCGCGGCGAGGGCGAGCACCGCCGGCTCCTCCACCCGCGCGCCGGCGGCGATCGCCAGACGGGCTCGGGCGCCCGCACGGCGCAGGGCGCGCCTGGACCTGTCGACCCATGCCGGCGCGGCGACGAAATCGGGATGTCCGGCCGTCATGTCTCCCCCAGGGCGGCGTTCGCCCGACATGCCCGAGTCGGGTGTCGCGTCGGTCACGTTTCGACGTCGGCCGCATGGCGTTTCTGCGCAGGTTCGGTTGCGCCTCGTCCCGGATCGGACGACCGCTGGCGGGCGCCGCCTCGGCGCGCTAGATCGAACCCATGCCCGAGCTTCCCGAGGTCGAGACCGTCCGGCGCGGACTGGAGCCCCTTCTGGCCGGCGCGCGGCTGTCGGCGGTGCGGGTCAACCGGCCGGACCTGCGCTTCCCTTTCCCGGAGCGGTTCGCCGAGCGGCTGGACGGCGCGCGGGTCGAGCGGGTGCTGCGCCAGGCCAAATACCTGCTGATGCCGTTGTCGACCGGCGAGACCTGGGTCACTCACCTGGGCATGACCGGCCGCTTCACCCTGGACGGCCGTCAGCTGGGCGAGTTCGAGGAGCCGGCGCCGATCGCCGGCAAGCACGAGCACTTCAGCCTTTGCGCCGACGCCGGCTCGGGCCGCACCCGCATCGGCTTCGCCGACGCGCGGCGGTTCGGTTTCATGGGCCTGATCCCCGACGATCAGGTGGACACGCATCCGTGGTTCGCCGGACTGGGCCCCGAACCGCTGGGCAACGCCTTCTCGGCCGAGCACCTGAAGACCGCGTTCCGGGGCAAGGCGCAGAACGTCAAGGTGTCGCTGCTGGACCAGCGCATCGTCTCGGGTCTGGGCAACATCTACGTCTGCGAAGCCCTGTGGCGCGCCCGGATCTCGCCCCGGCTGGCGGCGGGCAAGGTGTCGTCGCCCCGGCTGGAGGCGCTGACCGCGGCCATTCGAGACGTCCTGACCGAGGCCATCCTGGCCGGAGGCTCTACCCTGCGCGACTTCGCCAATGCCGACGGCGGACAGGGCTACTTCCAGCATCGGTTCGACGTCTACGGCCGCGAGGGCGAGCCCTGCCGCAGGGTCGAGACCCATCCCGTGATCCGCCGCATCGTCCAGGGCGGCCGCTCCACCTTCTTCTGTCCGGAATGCCAGAAGCGGTGACCGAGCGCCGCATCATCCTGTTCCGAGGCATGAACACCGGCGGCGTGCGCGCGCCGGTGGCGGAGCAGCGGGCCATGGCCGGGCGCATGGGGCTGAACAACCCCCGCACCCTGCTGGCCAGCGGCAATCTTGTGGTCGAGAGCGACCGCGATCCCGCCGCGCTGGAAGCGGAGATCGAGACGGCGATGCAGGAAACCTTCGGCCTGAAGATCGCCGCCATGGTACGCACGGCGGATCAGTGGGCCGGGCTGATCGCCGCCTGCCCCTTTCCGGCCGAGGCGGCGGCGCATCCGTCGAAGACTCTGCTCATGGTCATGAAGGGCACCATAAAGGACGACGTGCCCGACGCCTTGCGCGGCTTCGCCGTCGGCGACGAGCGGGTCGAGACCACCCCCGGCGCCCTGTGGTTCTTCCACCCCGACGGCATCGGCAAGTCCAAGATGGCCGAGAAGGCGGCCCAGGTCCGCCTGACCGGCATGGGCACGGCCCGCAACTGGAACACGGTGCTGAAGCTGGCGGACATGGTCGGGGTGAAAACGTGAGACGGGCGCATCTCTGGATCAGCCTGCTGGTCGGGACCGGCGTCTGGGGCGCCTATTTCCTGCACGTGGCGCACGCGGTGCGGGCCGACGACCTGTCCGGCCTCATCTGGGGGTTCTTGGCGGCGCTGGTCGCCGCCGTGGCGCTGGAAGCGGGGGCCACCTCGGTCGTGGCCTGGCTGTTCCGCAAGCGCGCCCGCGATCTGGACGACGGCCCCAGCCTGAACGCGGCGCTGAAGGCCGGGCACGTGGCGCTGATGGCGCTGATCGTGCTCCTGCTGGGCCTCGCCTTCACCTTGGCCCTGGCTTCGCGCTTCGGCTGGAGCCTGGACTTCTCCACCGCCCGCGCCCAGGCGGTGGCCGCCAACGTCCTGCTCGGCCTCGTCGTCCTGACGGAACTGATCCGCGCCGCCTTCACCCTGATGCTGCTGCCGCGTCGGTGACTGCGACCGCATCCGTCGCAGGCGTGTGGCAGACTGCCCGGATCGCCAAATGTGCACTATGTGCACTCAAAAAATCGGAGTGCACATGGCCGACAGCTACGCCAACCTTCTGATCGAACGCCACGCCGACGGCTATGCGGTGGTCACCCTGAACCGGCCCGAAGCGCTGAACGCGCTGAACTCGGCGCTGTTCAGGGATCTGGCCGACTTCCTCGACGCCGTGGAGCACGACGACGGCGTGCGCTGCCTGATCCTGACCGGGTCGGGCGACAAGGCCTTCGCCGCCGGCGCCGACATCAAGGAGATGGCGGACCAGACCTATGCCCAGATGTACGTCGGCAACTATTTCGCGCTCGGCCACGACCGCATCACGCGCTTCCGCAAGCCCATCATCGCGGCCGTCAACGGCTTCGCGCTCGGCGGCGGCTGCGAGCTGGCCATGCTGTGCGACTTCATCGTGGCGTCGGAGAAGGCGAAGTTCGGCCAGCCGGAGATCAATCTGGGCGTCGCCCCCGGCATCGGCGGGTCGCAGCGCCTGACCCGCCTGGTCGGCAAGTCCAAGGCCATGGACATGTGCCTGACCGGCCGGATGATGGACGCCGCCGAGGCCGAGCGCGCCGGTCTGGCCTCGCGCGTCGTGCCGCACGACCAGCTGCTGGACGAGGTCCGCAAGATCGCCGCCCGCCTCGCCGAACAGAGCCCACTCGCCGTCATGGCCAACAAGGAGATGGTGAACGCCGCCCTGGAGACCACCCTGACCCAGGGCGTCCAGTTCGAACGCCGCCTGTTTCACAGCCTGTTCGCCTTCGAGGATCAGAAGGAGGGCATGGGCGCCTTCGTCGAGAAGCGGAAGCCGGAGTTCAAGGGACGCTGACACCGCGTTGACCCCCGCGGCCCCTTCCGCTATACGCCGCGCCTCTTGAGATTTCCGCGCCGCGGACGTTTGGTCTGCGGCGTTTTCCGTTCCGAAGGTTTGATCGATGGCCAACAACGCCGGCGCCAAGAAGGCGATCCGCAAGATCGCCGCCCGCACCGAGGTGAACAAGTCGCGCCGCACGCGCGTCCGCACCTTCCTGCGCAAGTTCCAGGAAGCCGTCGCCGGCGGCGACGCCGAAGCCGCCAAGGGCGCCTTCGTCACCGCCCAGTCAGAGCTGATGCGCGCCGTCTCCAAGGGCGTGGTTCACAAGAACACGGGCTCGCGCAAGGTCGGCCGTCTGGCCGCTCAACTGAAGAAGATGACCGCCGCCTGATCTGTCGACTTCGGACGGGCCTTCACGGTCCCGTCATGGTAAATCCAAACGATTTCAAGGGCGAGGCAGGATCACCTGCCTCGCCTTCGTCATGTCCGGCTCTAAGCGGATTCGTGAGATTCATTCTCTCCACAGAGCGTCGCTCGACAAAATTCCAAGGCCGTTTTTGGGGTTGCGCGAGTCAAGCGAATTAACTTCTCGAAGCGATTCGAATCAGCGTTGACGGGTCCCGTCCGGGGAGTAGTTTTCCCTTCTGACGCACTTCCATCCCATCACGGATGAAGACGGCGCGAGACCTCCGTTTCGCGCTGGCGGGAGAAGTCTGCCCGGACGGCGACCTAGCCCCTGAAACCCATGTTTCAGGGCACGGGGAAACACGTCCCCGGGCCCGACCCTCCCTGCGCGCTCGGGGCGGAGAGAGAACAAGGGGCGGTGACGATGGCGGCTGAAGCGGCGCGTGTGGCGATGACGGATCCGGATCGCATCTGGGCGGAAGCGGCCGGACGGCTGCGCGCCGAGATCGGCGACGGCCCCTTCAGCAGCTACATCGCCCCCTCGGCCGTGCGTCTGGACGGCTCGGGCCAGCTGGTGCTGGTCACGCCCACCGGCTACGCCCGCGACTGGGTGCGCAAGAACGCCCTGCGCCGCCTGAACGAGCTGTGGCTGGGCCTGGACGGTCTGTCGCGCCGGCTGGACGTCCGCTGCCGCGCCGACATGCCGGCCGTGACCCCCTCGGTGATCGCGTCGGCCCCGTCGGCCGCAAGCGCCGTCGCGGCTCGCCCTGCCGCCATGCCCGCCCCGACCGTGGGCCCCGTCGCCGACGGCGCCCGCGCCGTGCGCGCCGCCGGTCTGCAGGAGCGGCTGACCTTCGACGGCTTCGTGGAGGGCCACGGCAACGCCTTCGCCCTGGCCATCGCCCGCCAGATCGCGTCGTGGACCGACGGCCACTTCAATCCCGTCGTCTTCTGCGGCCCCTACGGCTACGGCAAGACCCACCTGCTGAACGCCGTCGCCTGGGAAGCGCAGCGCCTGCGCCCCGACGCCAAGGTCATCTACCTGACCGCCGAGCGCTTCCTGTCGAACTTCATGCGGGCGGTTCAGGACCGCACCACCGCCGGCTTCAAGGAGGCCCTGCGCGGCGCCGACATGCTGCTGATCGACGACGTCCAGTTCGTCGGGAACAAGGCCGCCACTCAGGAAGAGCTTCTGTCCACCCTGACCTCGCTGATCGAGGACGGGAAGCGCGTCATCCTGTCGGCCGACCGCGCGCCCATGGCCCTGAGCGAGATCGAGCCGCGCCTGCGCAGTCACCTGTCCGCGGGCCTGACCTGCCCGATCGAGGCGGGCGACCGCGCGCTGAAGCTGGCCGTGGCCCGCAACCGCTTCCAGACCCTGGCCGCGCTGGGCGTCGTCTCGGGCGAGGCGCCGGACGCGGTGCTGGAGCATCTGGTCGATCAGACCCCCGGCACGATGCGCGAGCTGGAAGGCGCGGTGAACACGGTCGCCGCGGCCGCCGGCGCCCGCCTGTCGGCCCTGACCACCGACGAAGTGCGCGGCCTGCTGGGCGCCGCCTTCCGCGGCGGGCCGGAGCGTCGCATCACGGTCGACGAGATCCAGAAGACCGTCGCCGAGCACTTCCAGCTGAAGCAGGCCGACCTGCTCAGCGACCGCCGCAACCGCGCCGTCGCGCGTCCGCGCCAGATCGCCATGTACCTGTGCAAACAGCACACGACGCGGTCCTATCCGGACATCGGCCGCCGCTTCGGCGGGCGCGACCACACCACGGTCCTGCACGGCGTGCGCAAGGTCGGCGAGCTGATGACCCAGGACGACCAAGTCGCCCGCGACGTCGAGACCCTGACCCGCAAGCTGAGGGGCTGATGCCGCGGGCTTAGGGCTTAGGGCTTAGGCTGCGATATGCGGCGGCGATGTCGTTGTCCACCGGGTTATCCACGGGCGGCGGCGATGCGTCCTAAGCCCTAAGCCCTAAGCCCTACCCCCTTTCTTGCCCCCCACCCCCAATCCGCTAGTGTCGCGGGCCACAGTGTAGAGGCGGCCTGAGTCGCCTTGGGCGAGACGACATGCAGCTGACCATCGAACGATCCGCGCTCCTTCGGGCCCTGGGCCACGTGCAGAGCGTGGTCGAGCGCCGCAACACCATCCCGATCCTGTCCAACGTCCTGCTGTCCGCCGGGCGCGACAAGCTGTCGTTCGCCGCCACCGATCTGGACATGGAGATGGTGGACGAGGCCGAGGCGACGGTGAACGTCGAGGGCCAGATCACCGCCCCGGCCCACACCCTGTACGAGATCGCCCGCAAACTGCCGGAGGGCGCCGAGGTCTCGCTGTCCTACGACGGCGACGATCCGCGGCTGGTGGTCCAGGCCGGCCGGTCCAAGTTCAACCTGCCGGTCCTGCCGGCCGGCGACTTCCCCGTCATGTCGACCGAGACCGGCGGCGCCCGCTTCTCCATGCCCAAGGAGGATCTGGCCCGGCTGATCGACAAGACCCGCTTCGCCGTCTCCACGGAAGAGACGCGCTACTATCTGAACGGCCTCTATCTCCACACCGTGGCCGAGGGCGGCGTGCCCTTGCTGCGCGCCGTCGCCACCGACGGCCACCGCCTGGCCCTGGCCGAGACCCCCGCGCCCGAGGGCGCCGCCGGCGGACCCGGCGTCATCGTGCCGCGCAAGACGGTGGATCAGGTCCGCCGCCTGCTGGACGACGGCTCCGGCCCGGTCGAGGTCATGGTCTCGGCCCAGAAGATCCGCTTCGAGTTCGGGCAAGCGTCCCTGACGTCCAAGGTCATCGACGGCGCCTTCCCCGACTACGTCCGGGTCATCCCCAAGGGCAACGACAAGCAGGCCGACATCGACAACGCCGTCTTCGCCTCGGCCGTCGACCGGGTGGCGACCATCTCGGCCGAGAAGAGCCGCAGCGTGAAACTGGCCTTCGACAACGACCGCGTCACCCTGACCGTGCGCAACATGGAGGCCGGCCAGGGCGTGGAGGAGGTCGAGATCGGCTATTCCGAAGAGCCCTTCGAGATCGGCTTCAACGCCCGCTACCTGCTGGACGTCGCCGGCCAGATCACCGGCGAGACCGCCCACTTCAAATTCGCCGACCCGGCCAGCCCCACGCTCGTGCTGGACCCGGGCGACCCGGGCGTTCAGTACGTGCTGATGCCGCTGCGGGTGTGACATGCCCCGCGCGCTCGACCAGTTCGAGCGGGTCGAGATCACCCAGCGCGGCCAGTGGCGGGCCTGGCTGACCACGCACCACGCGCAGGCCGACTCCGTCTGGGTCGTCACCTTCAGGAAGGGCGCCTCCAGGCCCCGCGTCCCCTACGACGATCTGGTGGAGGAGGCCTTGGCTTTCGGCTGGGTCGACAGCTTGCCGCGTCGGCTCGACGACGAGCGCACCATGCTTCTGATGTCGCCGCGCAAGCCGGGGTCCAACTGGTCGGCGGTCAACAAGGCGCGGGTCGGGAAGATGACCGCCGCCGGCCTGATGCATCCTGCCGGTCAGGCGAAGGTCGATCAGGCGAAGCGGGACGGCACGTGGACCGCGCTGGACGCCGTGGAGCGGCTGGAGGTTCCCGACGATCTGGCTGAGGCGTTTACCGCCCGCCCCGGCGCGCGCGAGGCCTGGGACGGCTTTCCGAAGTCCGTACGGCGCGGCGTGCTGGAATGGATCGGTTCGGCGAAGACGCCAGAGACCCGAGCGAAGCGCGTCACCGAGACCGCCGAAAGGGCCGCACGCGGCGAGCGGGCCAATCAGTGGCGGGGAGGCGCGGGCGCCGCTAAACCGGGCGCTTGATCACCGCCCTCACCCTCACCGACTTCCGCTCCTACGGTGCCGCGCGGCTGGAGCCCGATCGCGCGATCACCGTGCTGCACGGGGCCAATGGGGCGGGGAAGACCAATGTGCTGGAGGCCCTGAGCCTGTTCACGCCGGGCCGGGGCCTGCGCGGGGCCACGGCGCCGGAGATGGGGCGGCGCGAGCCGGGCGAGCGGTCGGGCCGGGCCTGGGCCGTGGCGGCGACGCTGACGACCGACGGCGACGAGGTGAGGCTGGGCACGGGCGTCCAGTCCGCCGGCGGCGCGCGCCGCGTGGTCCGCATCGACGGCGAGACCGCCCCGCCCGGCCGCCTGCTGGATCACCTGCGCCCCGTCTGGGCCACGCCCGAGCAGGACCGGCTGTTCTCGGACGCGCGGGCCGAGCGGCTGAAATTCTTCGACCGTTTGGTTTTCGCAGCCGACCCCGACCACGCCGCCCATGTCGCCGCCTATGAGAAGGCCCTGCGCGAGCGGCTGCGTCTGCTGGTCGATGGGGCCGAGGGGCGCGCCGCCGACCCGCTGTGGCTGGATGCGCTGGAGGTCCGGCTGGGTCAGGCCGGGGCCGCGGCCGCCTTTGCCCGGGCCGGGGCGCTGAAGGATCTGCAGGCCGCCATCGACGCGCGCGGCGACCGCCCCTTTCCGCAGGCCGACCTGGGTTTGACCGGCGAGGCCGAAACCCTGGCCGCCGACGACGCCGAAGCCGAGGCCGTCGCGGCGTCGATCCGCGAGGGCCTGTCGCGTTCCCGCGCGCGCGACGCCGCCGCCGGCCGCAGCCTGTTCGGCCCCCACCGCTCGGACCTGACCGCGCTCCACCGCGAGAAGAACCGTCCCGCCGCCGAGGGCTCCTCGGGCGAGCAGAAGGCGCTGGTGCTCAATCTTGTGCTGGCACAGCTGAACCGGTTGGCCGATCAGGCGGCCCCGCCGCTCCTGCTGCTGGACGAGGCCCCCGCCCATCTCGACGCGAACCGCCGCGCTGCCCTGTTCGACGAGGTCGAGGCGCTGGGCCTGCAGGCCTTCATGACCGGCACCGAGGCCGACCTGTTCGCCCCCCTGCGCGGCCGTGCCGGCTTCGTGCGCGTCCAGGGCGGGGCCCTGCTCCCAGAGGCCTAGCGCAGGAAGCGCAGCACCGCCGCCTCGAACCGTCGGGGCTGGTCGATCATCACCATGTGCTCGGCGCCCTCGATCGGCTCCAGCGTCAGCGGCGCGCGCAGGCCGCGGAAGGCGGGGCGCAGGCGGCGCTCGATGTCGCGGCGGGGCGAGTCCTCCGCCCGGCTCCAGCCGTAGGCGACGGTCACCGGCGCGGTGACGTCGTCCAGCCGGTGCCGCATGTCCAGCGTCATGACCTCGTACAGCCCCTGCGCCAGCACGCGCCGGTCGCCGCCCTGCCAGCCCATGCCGGACATCACGGCCTCGCCCGCGCCCTGTCCCCAGCCCGCCTGCGTCAGGGCGTCGTCGCCGAGGAACAGCACGGCCTGATAGGCGACCCGCGCGATCGGCTCCACGTCCCGCGCCGACGCGCCGCCGTCCAGCAGCGAGGGGAAGAAGGGCGAGGCGTCCACCACCATGACCCGGCCGATCGCCGGGCCGCCGTCAGCCGCCATCCGAATCGCCACCAGCCCGCCCATCGAATGACCGATCACCGCCGGCGCCCTCAACCCTCGCGCCCGCACATAGCGCAACACCTCGCCCGCCACCGGGCCGACAAGAGGCCCGGACGCATTGGCGGCGGCCGGCAGTTCCCCAAAGCCCCGGACAGAGACCAGATGCACGGTGTGGTCGTCGTCCAGCCGGTCCGCCAGCCGCGTCCAGACCAGCGACGTCGAGGCCAGACCTGGGATCAGGACGACGTCGGGGCCCCGCCCGCGCGTCTCGACCGTGATCCGGTCAGATCGGAAGCCGCCCGTCTGCGCCTGCGCCGCCGCGGCGGGCGACGTCAGTACGATCAGGAACAGGAGGGCGCACAGGACTCGGGGGCTCATCGCCTCATCGTGCGAACGTCGTGCGGCGAAGTGTGGGCGAAAGCCTTGCCAATCGCGTGGGAAGGCGGATCATTGCGGTGGGGCCGTTCAGGAGGTGTGAGATGAAGCTGTGGGGCATTCTGATCGTCGGGGCGTGTCTGGCCGCGCCCGGCATGGCGATCGCGCAGGAGGAGGTTCTGACGGCGGAACCCGCGGCCCCGGCCGGGGCGCCCGCCTGGCGCACCTTGTCGCGGACGTCGGGTTCCATCTATCTCGCGGATGTGGGCGGCATGAGACAGGCCGACGGCGTCACGGCCATCCGCATGGCGCGCGCGCCGCGGACCCCCGCCTCCAGCTCGGATCGCGAGCACGCGATCGAGACCTATGAGTTCCGCTGCGGCCAGGACCAGTGGCGCGTGATCCGGACCGAGGAATACGGCCCGGACGGCGCGGAGCTCGACGCCTGGGACGAGGCCGACGCCGCCTGGCTGGCCGTGCCGCCGGGCAGCAACATGGCCTTCCTGGACGCGGTCGCCTGCGACGGCGAGCTGCCGACCGGGCGGCCGTGGGCCCGGCTGGAGGACTTTCTCGCCTCCAACCGCAACTGACGCGCGTCAGGCGTCGACGGCGGCGTCCAGCGCGTTCTCCTGGATGAACTCGCGGCGGGGCTCCACCACGTCGCCCATCAGCTTGGCGAACAGATCGTCGGCGTCCTCCTGGTGCTCGACCTTCACCTGCAGCAGGGTGCGGGCGTCGGCATCCAGCGTGGTCTCCCACAGCTGCTCGGGGTTCATCTCGCCCAGACCCTTGTAGCGCTGGATCTTGATGCCCTTCTTGCCGGCGTCCAGCACCGCCTCCAGCAGATCCAGCGGCCCGCGGATGGTCACCGACTTGTCCTTGCGGCGATAGACGGCGGGGGTGTCGAACAGGCCCTCGAAGGCCGTCGCGCGCTCGGCCAGACGCCGCGCGTCCAGCGAGCGGATCAGCGCCTCTTCCAGCACGATGCGCTCGGTCACCGCCCGGCGCACGCGCTCGAAGGCCACGGCCCCCTGCGCGCCCGGCGCGCCCGACCAGGCCCCGTCGCCCTCTTCGGCATAGAGGTTCAGCCGCTCCGCCGCCTTCGCGGGGTCGCCGCCGTCGTCCGCGAACAGGCCGGCCAGCGCGGACTGCTCGACCGCGAAGGCCGGGGCCCGCTGCGACAGGCGATCCACGCCCGCCTTGAACGCCTTGGCCTCGCGCACCAGCGCGGCCAGGTCGAACCCGGTGCGGCGCTCGCCGGTCGGCAGGTCCAGCTCGGCCTCGGCCACGCCCTCCTCGATCAGATAGGCGTCCATCCCGGCCTGGTCCTTGAGGTAGCGGCCCTGCTTGCCCTTCTCGACCTTGTAGAGCGGCGGCTGGGCTATGTAGACGTGGCCGCGTTCGATCAGCTCCGGCATCTGCCGGTAGAAGAAGGTCAGCAGCAGGGTCCGGATGTGCGCGCCGTCGACGTCGGCGTCGGCCATCAGGATGATCTTGTGATAGCGCAGCTTGTCGGCGTTGAAGTCGTCGCGGCCGATGCCGGTGCCCAAGGCCAGGATCAGCGTGCCGATCAGGTCCGACGACAGCATGCGGTCGAACCGCGCCCGCTCGACGTTCAGTATCTTGCCTCGCAGGGGCAGCACGGCCTGGTTTTCGCGGTTGCGCGCCTGTTTGGCCGAGCCGCCGGCGCTGTCGCCCTCGACGATGAACAGCTCGGACTTGGCCGGATCGCGTTCCTGACAGTCGGCCAGCTTTCCGGGCAGGCTGGAGATGTCCAGCGCCGACTTGCGGCGCGTCAGCTCGCGCGCCTTGCGGGCGGCCTCGCGCGCGGCAGCGGCCTCGACGATCTTGGCGACGATGGCCTTGGCCTCGACCGGATGCTCCTCGAACCAGGTCGACAGCCCCTCCGTGCACAGGGCCTCGACCGCCGGACGCACCTCCGACGAGACCAGCTTGTCCTTGGTCTGGGAGCTGAACTTCGGATCCGGCACCTTGACCGACAGGACGCAGGTCAGGCCCTCGCGCGCGTCCTCGCCGGAGACGGAGACCTTCTCCTTCTTGGCCGCGCCGGCGGCCTCGATGTAGCCGCTCATGACCCGCGTCAGCGAGCTGCGGAAGGCCGACAGGTGCGTGCCCCCATCCCGCTGGGGGATGTTGTTGGTGAAGCACAGCATGGTCTCGTGGTAGCTGTCGTTCCACCACAGGGCCAGGTCCAGCTCGATCCCGTCGCGCCTGCCGCGGACGACGATGACCTCCTTCAGCAGCGGCGACTTGGACTTGTCCAGGTGGCGCACGAAGGCCTCGACCCCGCCCTCGTAGTGCAGGATCTCCTCGAACGGTTCGGCGTGCCGGTTGTCGGCCAGGCGGATGACGACGCCGGAGTTCAGGAACGCCAGCTCGCGCAGGCGGTGTTCCAGCGTCTTCAGGTCGAAGTCGATGTGACTGAAGGTGGTGACCGACGGATAGAAGGTGACCTCGGTGCCCGTCAGCGGCTGACCGGCCTTGGGCCCCTCGGTGCGCGTCGGCGCCGTCCCGGTGACCTCCAGCGACTTCGCCGTGTCGCCGCGCTCGAAGCGCATCTCGTGCTGCTTGCCGTCGCGATAGATCTTCAGCTGCAGCCAGTCGGACAGGGCGTTGACCACCGACACGCCCACGCCGTGCAGGCCGCCGGAGACCTTGTAGGAGTTCTGGTCGAACTTCCCGCCCGCGTGCAGCTGGGTCATGATGACCTCGGCCGCCGAGACGCCCTCGCCCTCGTGGATGTCCGTCGGGATGCCGCGCCCGTTGTCGGTCACGGTGACCGATCCGTCGGCGTTCAGGATCACCTGGACCAGGTCGGCGTGCCCGGCCAGGGCCTCGTCGATGGCGTTGTCGACCACCTCATAGACCATGTGGTGCAGGCCACTGCCGTCGTCGGTGTCGCCGATGTACATGCCGGGCCGCTTGCGCACCGCGTCCAGGCCTTTGAGAACCTTGATGGAGTCGGCGCCGTATTCCGGCTGGTCGGCGGTCGTGTCGGTCATGCGGTCATCTGTCCGGGGATGCAGGGTCCGCGGCATGAATCACGCCTGTGCGGAACAGCGGAAATATAGGAAACGCGGGCACAAAAGGCGAGCTTTGATGCGCCCTTCTCCCCTTGGGGGAGAAGGTGGCTCGCGGAGCGAGACGGATGAGGGGTGGGCTACCGCGCGACGTGTGGTGGCTGATGAGCGCGGTGCCTCCAGCCCCCTCATCCGAGCGGCTCCGCCGCCCACCTTCTCCCCCAAGGGGAGAAGGCTTCTCTACGCCGCCAACGCCTTCAGCACGGCCTCGCCGTAGCGCGCCATCTTGGCCTCGCCGACGCCCGGCACGGGGGCCAGTTCGGGCAGGCGGGCGGGGTTGAGGCGGGCGATCTCCAGCAAGGTCCGGTCCTGGAAGATGACGTAGGGCGGCACCCGCTGCTCCGCCGCCCGGTCGCGGCGCCAGGCGCGCAGGCGCTCGAAGCGCATCCGCACCTCTTCCGGCAGATGCTCCAGCGCCGCCGAGGCCTTGCCCTCGCCGCGGCGACGCGGCGTCGACCGCACGGACGACGCCGGCGCCTGCGCCACCTCCACCGTCCGCTCGCCGCGATAGACGGCGCGCACGCCGGCAGGGTCGCCCAGCCGCAGCAGGGGGCGGCCGTCGTTGGCGTCCTCCTCCAGCAGGCCCTCGAACATCAGGTGGTCGATCACCTCGCGCCAGCCGTGCGGCGACAGGTCGGCCCCGACGCCCCAGGTCGACAGGCCCTGCTCCCAGCCTTGCACGTCCTTCGTCCGGCCGGTCAGGTGGTCAATGACCCGGCCCCGGCCGAAGCGCTGGTCCAGCCGCTGCACCGCCGCCAGCGCCTTCTGGGCATGGACGGTGGCGTCATAGGTTTGCGGCGGATCCAGACAGACGTCGCAGACGCCGCAGACCTCGGCCCCCTCCTCCCCGAAATACCGTCGCACAGCCTGCGGCCGGCAGACCGCCCCATCCAGCATGGCGAACAGCCGCCGCGCCTTGCCCACCTGCGCCGCCTTCACCGCCTCGTCCATGGGCCGGCCGTCCAGCCGCTTCAGCGTCCAGGCGATGTCTGAAGGTCCGTACAGCGTCAGCCCCTCGGCCGGCTCTCCGTCGCGGCCGGCGCGGCCGATCTCCTGCCAGTAGGCCTCCAGCGACCCCGGCGGATCGGCGTGGATGACGAAACGCACGTCCGGCTTGTCCACGCCCATGCCGAAGGCGATGGTCGCCACCATCACGCCCGCATCGGCCGCCAGGAACCGCGCCAGGCGCCGGTCGCGCTCCCGCCCGTCCATGCCGGCGTGATAGGCCAGGGCGTCGATGCCCGCGCCGGCCAGGGCCTCGGCCAGCCGCTCGCAGCCGTCGCGGCTGCCGCAATAGACCACGCCGGATCGGCCGCGCCGCGCTGAGACCAGCTCGACCACCCGCCGCTCGGTCCAGGCGCGCGTGCCCGCACCCTTCTTCTCCGCCGCCAAGGCCAGATTGGGCCGCGCGAAACTGTCGACGAAGACCCGCGCCTCGCCCAGCCGCAGCGAGGCGACGATGTCGTCGCGCGTCCGGGCGTCGGCCGTCGCCGTGACCGCCAGCCGCGGCACGTTGGGGAACGCCTCCGCCAGCCGCCCGAGGTTGCGATAGTCCGGCCGGAAGTCGTGGCCCCACTGCGACACGCAGTGCGCCTCGTCGATGGCGATCAGGCTGAGCTCGATCTCCGACAGCCGCTCCAGCATGGCGCCGGCCGCCAAGCCTTCCGGCGAGACGTAGAGCAGGTCCAGCTCCCCCGCCCGCGCCGCGCGCCAGACGGCGGACCGGTCGTCCAGCGTCATGCCGGAATCCAGCCGCGCCGCCCTCACCCCCTGCTGGCGCAGCCCCTCCACCTGGTCCGTCATCAGCGCGATCAGCGGCGAGATCACCAGACCCATGCCGCGCCGCAAGATGGCCGGCACTTGATAGCAGACCGACTTGCCTCCGCCGGTGGGCAGCACGGCCACGGCGTCGCGCCCGGCCAGCGCCTCGGCCACCACCCCGGCCTGCAGACCCCGGAAATCCGCATGTCCCCAGACGCGCTCTAGCAGGGCGCAGGCCTCGGTCAGGTCGATGGGGGATTCGGCGGGCACGGGCCGTGAGTGCCCCAGCGGCGCCCGCATGTCATGCGCGACATTTGATTTCGGGGCCGATCCCGTGGATTGAGCCGGGGATGACCGTGATCCTCTACGGCCGCCCGCCGGCGGTGTTCGACCCGCCCGTGCAGGCGATCCAGACCTCGCCCCTGATCCCCGGATCGACGGCGCTGGAAGAGGTCGCGCCCGGTTCATCCGATCTGGCCGTGATCTACGCGCCGCCCGGGGCGCTGGAGCGGCGCGCGGTGCTGGCTCTCGCCCTGCGCGCGCTCAAACCGGGCGGCCGCATCGACGCCATGGCGCTCAAGGACAAGGGAGGGTCGCGCCTGAAGAAGGAGCTGGAGAGCTTCGGCCTGACGGTGATGGACGAGCCTAAAGCGCATCATCGCCGCTGCCGCGCGACCGTGGACGGCCCCGCGACCGGACTGCACGATGCGATCGAGGCTGGCGCCCTGCGCCAGGTTCACGAGACGGGCCTGTGGTCCCGCCCCGGCGTCTTCGCCTGGGACCGGATCGACGCGGGCACCCTGATGCTGGCGGTGCTGCTGCCGCCGATGAAGGGCGCGGGCGCCGATCTCGGCTGCGGGCTGGGAGTCTTGTCTGAGGCCGTGCTCACGAGCTCCGCCGTGACGGCGCTGACCGGGATCGACCTGGACCGCCGCGCCGTCGAGGCCGCGCGACTGAACGTTGCCGACCCCCGCGCGACCTTCGACTGGGCCGACGCGCGGACCCTGACGGCCTCCGGCGACCTGGACTTCGTCGTCATGAACCCGCCCTTCCACGACGGCGGGCAGGAGGATCGCCGCCTGGGCCAGGCCTTCGTGCGCAAGGCGGCGGAGATGCTGAAGAAGGGCGGCGTCCTCTGGATGGTCGCCAACCGCCACCTACCCTACGAGGCCGAGCTCAACGAGGCCTTCCGTCGGGTTCGCGTGGTCGCCGAGGCGCAGGGATACAAGGCGTTCGAGGCGACGAAATGAAGCCCGTCAGACTGGACAGGCTGCTGGGCGGCATGGGTTACGGTTCGCGGCAGGAGATCGCGAAACTGGCCAGGGTCGGCGGGATCGCCCTCGACGGCCGCGACCTGACCGACGCGTCGGCCAAGATCGCCCCGACCTCGGACCTGCCGGATCGCATGACGATCGACGGTCGGCCCGTCGATCCGACGCCGGGGCTGGTGATCCTGCTGAACAAGCCCCTGGGCATGACCTGTTCGCACAAGGAGGACGGGGCGCTGGTGTACGACGTCCTGCCTTCGCGCTGGCGCCGACGGGACCCGGCGATCTCGACGGTGGGGCGGTTGGACAAGCAGACCTCGGGCCTGCTGCTGCTGACCGACGACGGCGACCTGCTGCACCGGATCATCAGCCCACGCCGCCACGTGGCCAAGGTCTATCACGCGACCCTGGCCCGGCCGCTCGAGGGGCACGAGGCGGCGCTGTTCGCCGCGGGCGCGCTGATGCTGGACGGCGAAGACAAGCCGCTGGCCCCGGCTTTTCTGGACGTCATCTCGCCCACCGAGGCCTGGCTGACGGTCCATGAAGGCCGCTACCACCAGGTCCGCCGCATGTTCGCCGCCGCCGGCAATCACGTGGAGGCCCTGCACCGCGAACGCATGGGCGCCCTGACGATCCCCGCCGACCTCGCCCCCGGCGACTGGCGCCTGCTGACCCCGGGCGAGGTCGATCTCGTGTTTCGGGAACCCGACACAGGGTGAGGGCTTATGGCTTCGCTTCGACGGAGCCTGAATGTCCGCCACCCACGAACGCGACCTCCGCACCGGCGCCTCCCTATGGGCGCAGGGCCAGGGCCTGAGCGTCCCGACGCGCCCGCTGACGCGGTCCATCAGCGTGGACGTGGCCGTGGTCGGGGCGGGCATCTCCGGCGCCTTCATGGCCCATGGGCTGGCGAACGACTTCAGCGTCGCCGTCCTGGATCGCCGCCCGCCGCTGAGGGGCTCCACCATCGCCTCGACCGCCTTGCTGCAGTGGGAGATCGACCTGCCGCTGATCGAGCTGTCGAAGAAGATCGGCCCTGCGAAAGCGCGACGCGCCTACGCCCGCTCCCGTCAGGCGGTGGACAACCTCATGGAAATCGTAGCCAGAGAGCGCATTCCCTGTGCCCTCAAGCCCAGCCGGACCCTTTATCTGGCCGGGGACGAGCACGGTTTCCGCGCACTGGAGGCCGAGGCGGAGGCCCGCGCGGTGATGGGGCTCGACAGCGCTTTCGTCCCCGCCGCGACCTTGCGCGCCCAGTACGGCATCGATCGCACCGGCGCGATCCTGTCCGACGGGTCCGCCCGCGCCGACCCCGCCCGCCTGGGCGCCGGCCTGCTGCGCCGCGCCCACGACGCCGGCGCGCGCATCTACTCGCCGGTGGAGGTGACGGAGGCCGTGTCGGACCCGGACGGCGTGACCTTGATCACGGGGGTGGGCCACGCGGTGAGGGCGAAACACGTCGTCTTCTGCTGCGGCTATGAATTTCCCAAGGGCGTGCCCACGCCCGGCGCCAAGGTGATCTCCACCTGGGCGCTGGCGACCGAGCCGCGCGCGATCTGCCCCGACTGGTTGCGCGACATGCTGGTCTGGGAGGCGTCGGACCCGTACCTTTATCTGCGCATGGCCCGCGACGGCCGGCTGATCGCTGGCGGCGAGGACGAGGACGGTCCCACGGCCCATGCCTCGATCCCGAAACTGAGGGCCAAGACGGCGCGCGTCGCCCGCAAGCTGAAGACGCTGATGCCCGACGTCGAGTTCGAGGTCGAACACGCCTGGGCCGGCGCCTTCGGCGAGAGCGAGACCGGCCTGCCCTCCATCGCCCCCGTGCCCGGCATGGACCACGCCTTCGCCGTCATGGGCTTCGGCGGCAACGGCATCACCTATTCGGTCATCGCGTCCGAGATCGTCGGCGCCGCGATCCGGGGGAAGACCAATCCGGACGCGGATCTGTATCGGTCTTGACCGCGGAAGCACGCCGCCGCACCTGCACCGAATGACCCTCGCCAAGATCTGCGGCCTGACGACGCCGGACACGCTGGACGCCGCGCTGGATCACGGCGCGGCCTTCGTCGGCGCGGTGACGTTCGGCAAGAGCCCGCGCCATCTGGAGCCGCTGGAGGCCGCGACGCTGTTCGACCGGGCGCGGGGGCGGGCGAAGATCGTGTCGGTGGTCGTGAACCCCGACGACCTGCTCCTGACCACGCTGGCGCTCAGCCTGCGGCCCGACTTCATCCAACTGCACGGGTCGGAGACGCCGGAGCGGGCGGCGGAGGTCCGACGCCTGACCCGGGCCGGGGTCATCAAGGCCCTGCCCGTCCGCGACGCGGCCGATCTGGCCGCCGCCGACGCCTGGGCCGGGGCCGCCGACCACCTGATGTTCGACGCCAGGCCGCCCGAGGGCGCGGCCCTGCCCGGCGGGGTCGGCCATGCCTTCGACTGGTCGATCCTGTCGGGCCACGCCTTCGACCGACCGTGGTTCCTGGCCGGCGGTCTGGACCCGGACAATGTGACGCGCGCGATCCGCATGACCGGCGCGCCCCTGGTCGACGTCTCCTCTGGCGTGGAAAGCGCGCCGGGTGTTAAGGAGCCGGCCCGCATCGCGGCCTTCTTGAAGGCCGTCGCCGAGGCCTGAAAGCCGGTTCCGTGAACGCTCCCATCCCCAACTCCGCCTACGCCTGGCCCGACGCCGAGGGCCGCTTCGGCCCCTTCGGCGGTCGCTTCGTCGCCGAGACCCTGATGCCCGCCGTACTGGAGCTTCAGGACGCCTATGAGGCGGCCAAGGCCGACCCGGCGTTCCAGGCCGAACTGGACGACTGGCTGGAACACTACGTCGGCCGCCCCAGTCCGCTGTATCTGGCGCAACGCCTGACCGACCATCACGGCGGGGCCAACATCTGGTTCAAGCGCGACGAACTGAACCACACCGGCGCGCACAAGGTGAACAACTGCATGGGCCAGATCCTTCTGGCCATGCGCATGGGCAAGACGCGGATCATCGCCGAGACCGGCGCCGGCCAGCACGGCGTCGCCACCGCCACCGTCTGCGCCCGCTTCGGCCTGCCCTGCACGGTCTACATGGGCGCTGTGGACGTGGAGCGGCAGGCGCCGAACGTCTTCCGCATGAAGCTGCTGGGCGCCGAGGTGGTGCCGGTCGTCAACGGCCGTTCGACGCTGAAGGAGGCGATGAACGAGGCCATGCGCGACTGGGTCACCAACGTGGCCGACACCTATTACATCATCGGCACGGCGGCGGGCCCGCATCCCTATCCGGAGCTGGTGCGCGACTTCCAGTCGGTGATCGGCAAGGAGGCCAAGGCCCAGATGAGGGCCCGGCGCGGCAAACTGCCCGACGCCTGCGTGGCCGCGATCGGCGGCGGATCGAATGCGATCGGCCTGTTCCATCCCTTCATCGAAGATCCGTCGGTGCGCCTGATCGGCGTCGAGGCCGCCGGGCTGGGATTGGACGGCCCCGACCATGCCGCGAGCCTGCAGGGCGGCCGCCCGGGCGTTCTGCACGGCAACCGCACCTATCTGCTCCAGGACGACGACGGCCAGATTCTGGAGGGCCATTCCATCTCCGCCGGGCTGGACTATCCCGGGATCGGGCCGGAGCACGCCTGGCTGCACGACTCCGGCCGCGCCGAGTACCGCTCCGCCACCGACCAGGAGGCGCTGGAGCACTTCCAACTGTGCTCGAAGCTGGAGGGCATCATCCCGGCGCTGGAGCCGTCGCACGCCCTGGCGCGGGTGGGCGAGATCGCGCGCGAGGTTGGCAAGGGCGGCGACGTCGTGCTGAACATGTGCGGGCGGGGCGACAAGGACATCTTCGCCGTGGCGAAGCATCTGGGTGTGGAGTTGTGATCATGCGGACCCTTTTCACCGCCGTCGTCGGGGCCGGACTGCTCGCCGCCGGCGCCGCGGCGGCCCAGCAGCCGGCGGAGGAGGTCGGCCTGCCGCTCGCCGAGGGCATGGAGTTCGACCAGACCTGCGGCCCCCGACCCCAGTATCAGGGTCGGGCACGTTGCGTGCGCGGCCCCCTGGCGGTCATCTCACCGGCGGCCGATGCCTACATCATCCACTTCCAGGGTCAGGGCTGGCAAGTCGTCGGAGGCGAGGAGAATGCGGTGATCTTCGCGCGCCGCCGCACCGACGGCCGGTGCGACGGTCTGGAGATGGCGGCCTTCTACGACCAGACGCGGCCGGTCGGGCCCGCGACCCAGGGCTGGCTCGGCTTCGCGCCCATCCCCGGCGACGTGTGCGCAGGATCCGCCGCCCAGTGACCGTCGCTCGCATCGATGCGCGCTTCGCCGCGCTGAAGGCCGAGGACCGGGCCGGGTTCGTAACCTACGTCATGGCCGGCGATCCGTCGCGTGAGGTGACGCTGGACATCCTGCGCGGCCTGCCCGCCGCGGGCGCCGACCTGATCGAGCTGGGCTTTCCCTTCTCCGACCCCATGGCCGAGGGTCCGACCATCCAGAAGGCCGCCGCACGCGGGTTGAAGGCCGGGCTGACGTTGAAGGGCACGCTGGAGCTGGTCCGCGACTTCCGCGCGGGCGACGCCCATACGCCCCTGATCCTGATGGGCTATCTCAATCCGCTGGAGACCTATGGCCATGCCGCCTTCGCGCGCGACGCCGCGACGTCGGGCGTGGATGGCCTGATCGTGGTGGATTGCCCGCCGGAGGAGGCCGGGCCCCTGACCGACGCGCTCGACGCCGAGGGGCTGGCCCTCATCCGTCTGGCCACGCCGACGTCGGACGACCATCGCCTGAAAACGGTCACGGCCCGCACCAGCGGCTTCGTTTACTACGTCTCCGTCGCCGGGGTGACGGGGGTCAAAGAGGCCGACGCCGACGCCGTGGCGCCCGCCGTGGCCCGCGTGCGCGCCGCCTCCGGTCTGCCGGTCGCGGTCGGCTTCGGCATCAAGACGCCTCAGCGCGCCGCCCAGATCGCCCGCGTCTCGGATGCGGTCGTTGCAGGCTCCGTCCTCGTCGACGAAGGCGCGGCCGCGGTGGCCGAGAACGCCGACCCCGTGCGGCGCGTTCTGGACAGGGTGCGCAGCCTGGCCGACGCAGTCAGGGGTGCGCGCGCCTCTCAGATGGCGTAAAGGCGCCGCCCATGGCCAACGAAAAGACCCCGAACGAGCGCCCGGTCACCGGCTGGCTCAGCCGCATCGCGCCGGGCGTGCGCAAGATCGTCAGCCGCCGCGACGCCACGCCGGACAATCTCTGGATCAAGGATCCGGACACCGGCGACATGCTGTACCGCACGGATCTGGAGGCCGCCCTGTGGGTCACGCCGGCGGGCCGGCACATGCGCCTGAACGCCGAGCAGCGGCTGAAGGTCACCTTCGACGACGGCCTGTGGGAAGACGTCGCCACGCCCGACGTGCCGGAGGATCCGCTGAAGTTCTCAGACGGCAAACCCTATCGCGAGCGTCTGGCCACAGCCCGCAAGGCCGCCGGCCGCAAGGACACGATGGCCATCGGTGTCGGCGAAATCGACGGCGTCGAGGCCGTGGTCATCGTTCAGGACTTCTCCTTCATGGGCGGCTCGCTGGGCATGGCGGCCGGCGAGGCCTTCATCAAGGCGGCGCAGGAGGCCGTGTCGCGCAGCCTGCCGCTGGTCTGCTTCACCGCCGCCGGCGGCGCCCGGATGCAGGAGGGGGCCCTGTCCCTGATGCAGATGGCGCGCACCACCCTGGCGATCCAGGAGCTGAAGGCGGCGGTCCTGCCCTTCGTCGTCGTCCTGACCGACCCGACCACGGGCGGCGTCACCGCCAGCTACGCCATGCTGGGAGACGTCCATCTGGCCGAGCCCGGCGCCCTGATCGGCTTCGCCGGTCCCCGCGTGATCGAGGCGACGATTCGCGAGAAGCTGCCCCCCGGCTTCCAGCGCGCCGAATACCTGCAGGAAAAGGGCATGGTCGACCGCGTGGTCCCCCGCCCCGACCTGCCGCGCACGCTCGGCCTGATCCTGTCCATGCTGATGGACGGGAAACGCGCGGCCTAGGCCCGTTTGCCGAAGGGCCAGTCGATCACCGCCCCTGCCCAAAGCGCCCACCAGACGACGACAGGCTGAAACGCCAGTCGAGGCACGTGATACCACAGGCTGAGCGACGGGCCGCCGCCCACCAAGGCCTGCCGGGCATGCTCGAAGTTCGCGGGCCAGACGCAGACGGCGTAAATCGCCAACCCGACGCCGGCCGCCCGTCGCAGGCGCGGGATCAGCAGGCCGACCGCGCCCACGATCTGCGCCACGCCGGTCAGCGCCACGACCAGATCAGGCTGCGGAACCCAAGCCGGCACGATGCCGACGAAGGTCCCGGGAAACGCCAGATGAAGCATGCCCGCCGCAATATAGACGGCCGCCAGCACCCATCGGGCCGCGACGCGTGCGCGTTCGGGCTTGAGGTTCGTCATGATCCGCTGAATAGCACCGCCATGCGCGCCGCGGCCCCCGTTTCCTGATGGACCCCGTCTCCGAGCGCCTGCGGCTGCGCCACCCGCAGAGGATCGACCTGTCGCTGGACCGCATGGCGGCGCTGTGCCGGGCGCTGGGCGATCCGCAGGAGCGGCTGCCGCCGGTGGTCCACGTGGCCGGCACCAACGGCAAGGGCTCCACCGTCGCCTTCGTCCGCGCCATGGCCGAGGCGGCGGGTCTGCGCGTCCACGCCTACACCTCGCCGCATCTGGTGCGGTTCAACGAGCGCATCCGGCTGGCGGGCGCGCTGATCGACGACGACCGGCTGAACGCCGTCCTCGACCGCATCGAGGCGACGGAGCTGGAGGCCACGGTGTTCGAAAGCACCACCGCCGCCGCCTTCCTCGCCATGGCCGGGACGCCGGCCGATCTGGCGATCGTCGAGGTGGGGCTGGGCGGCCGTCTGGACGCGACCAACGTCATCTCCCGGCCCCTGATCACCGCCGTCGCGCCCGTCGATCTGGATCATGCCGAGTTCTTGGGTACCGACCTCGCGGGCGTGGCGGACGAGAAGGCCGGCATCTTCAAGCCCGGCGCCCCCGCCATCCTCGGTCGCCAGTCGGAGATCGCCCACGCCGCCCTGATCGCCCGGGCCGAGGCCGTCGGCGCGCCCGTCACCGCCATGGGTGTGGACTTCGACGCCTGGGCCGAGCGCGGCGGAATGGTGGTGCAGACCGCCGAGCGCCTGCTGGACCTTCCCGCGCCGCGCCTTCCCGGCCCACACCAGACCGACAACGCTGGACTGGCGACGGCGATCGCGCTGGAGCTGGGCCTGCCGGAAGACGCGATCGGGCGCGGGATCGAGACCGCGACCTGGCCCGCCCGCATGCAGCGCCTGACGGTCGGCCCCTACGGCCGCGCGGCGACGGCGGCGGGCGCCGAGCTGTGGCTGGACGGCGGTCACAATCCGCACGCAGCGGCGGCGCTGGCGGCCTTTCTGGCCGAGCGTCAGGCGCGCGATCCGCGGCCCACGGCCCTGATCGTCGGCCTGCTGGCCAACAAGGATCACGCGGGATTCTTCGAGGCCCTGCACGGATCGAACGCCCAGGTCTTCACCGTCGCCTTCGACGGAGCCTGCGCGCCGCCCGAGGCGCTCGCCGCCGTCGCGACCGGCCACGGCCTCGGCGCGATGGCCGTCGGTCAGGTCGACGCCGCGCTGGATCGCGCCTTGTCGCTGGGCGCCGGCCGCGTGGTCATCTGCGGCTCGCTGTACTTGGCCGGCGAGGTGCTGGGGGCGGATGCGGAGACGTGGCCCAACTGACGACCCTCTCCCGACGGGAGAGGGCTTGAGCGCCCGAGAGCGCAGCGATCGGTCTTGCGCGAAAGGGTGAGGGTCGGCTGGCGAGAGGGTGCCCCTAGCCCTTTCGGCTTAGCGCATCGCTGCGCTCTGCGAGCCTCAAGCCCTCTCCCGCTGGGAGAGGGGACTCAGTTAGCCGTCACGCCCGCTTCGGCCAGCCATTCGACCAGCTTGCCCTTGGGCATGGGGCCGACCTTCATGGAGGTCATTTCGCCGTCGCGGAACAGCATCAGGGTCGGGATGCCCTTCACGCCCAGCTTGGACGGGGTCATGGGGCTGTCGTCGATGTTCACCTTGGCCACCGTGACGGCGCCGGCCATCTCGTCGGCGATCTGCTCCAGCGCCGGGCCGATCTGCTTGCAGGGGCCGCACCACTCCGCCCAGAAATCCACCAGCACGGGGGTGGAGGACTTCAGCACGTCGGTCTCGAAGCTGTCGTCGGTGACCTTGACGGTGGGCATGGGCGCATCCTGAAACGGGGAGAAACTCGGTCGGCCATGATGTGGGGCGAATCGGGCCGGGTTCAATCCCGCGCCAGCATCGCCTCCGGGATCGGCATCAGCCTTGGGCCGTCGGTCCACACCAGAGCGGCCTCGACCCGCCGTCCCGGCCACACCGTCTTCAGCGCTGCGACGTACAGCGCCATCTGCGTCAGATAGGCGGGGTCGGCGTCCTCGATGCGGTCCGGGGCGGGGCGGTTGGTCTTGAAGTCGACCACCAGCACCCGGTCGGGCGTGATCGCCAGCCGGTCGATGCGCCCCGACACCGTCAGCCCGCCGACCTTGCCCGCCACCGCCACCTCGGCGCGGGAGCCCGGGCCGAACACCTCGGCGAAGCGGTCGTCGTCCAGCACTCTCAGTGCCGCGGCCACCATCTCATCGATGCGCGCCTGATCCAGATCCGGCTCGCGCGCCAGCAGCCGCCGCGCCGTCGCCTCGCGCCGACCGGGCTCCACGTCCGGCAGCCGCTCCAGCAGGCGGTGGATCAGGTCGCCGCGCCGGAACCGGCCCAGCGGCGCCCCCGCGCCCGCCGCCGTAGCCAGCGGCGAGGGCGCCGGCACAAGGATCGACCCCTCCAGCCGCGACGGCGACGACGGCCGCGCCAACACGTCCGCCGGCGGCGTGCGCCGGGTCCAGTCGGGCACGCCGGTCGGCGCCGCTTCCGAGGCCGCCGCCGGTCCGACCGCCGTCAGCGGATCGGCCCCGAACCGCCGGATCGTCCGGCCGCCCGGCCCCTCCAGATCGCGCACGTCCTCCAGCCGCCCGAACGTCTCCTCGATCACGTCGCGCCAGCTGCCCTCCGGCGCGCCCTTCCGGTTGGCGGCGTGGCGGCCCATGACGATCACCCGGTCGCGCGCTCGCGTCAGCGCGACGTAGAGCAGCCGCAGCCCCTCGGCCTTGCCCCGTTCGTCACGCTCCGCCCGCGCGGCCGAGGCCACGTCGCAGTCCTCGCCCTTGGAGCTGGCGCACAGCACGCGCCCCTCGGTCCCGTCCGGCAGGGTCAGCGGCAGCAGCGCCACGCCCTTGCCGCCGCCCGGCGCCCCCGTGGTGTCGGGCAGGATGACCACCGGCGCCTCCAGCCCCTTGGCGCCGTGCACGGTCATGACGCGGACCTGCCCGCGCGGCCCCTCCAGCTCGCGCTTGACCTGGACCTCGGCGGTCTCCATGCGGCCCAGCGCGGTCTCCAGATCGACCGCCCCGCGCGCCTCGACCGCCAGCGCCAGGTTCAGCGTCTCATCGATCGCCTCCGCCGCCTCGGCCCCCAGCCGGTTCAGCATCCGCACCCGCCCGGTCAGACCCCGCGCATCCACCCGGTTCAGCAGGCCCGCGAAGAAGCCGAAAGCGTCGCGGTCGGCCAGATCGCGCGCCGCCTCCAGCAGCGCCCGCGCGTGCACCCACTCCGGCCGTTCGCCCCCGCGGCGGCGCAACTCGCCCCACAGGCCGCCGCGCCCTTCGCGCCCGGCCAGATCGAACAGGCTGTCCTCGTTCACCTCGCAGAACGGCCCGCGCAGGATCTCCGCAACCGTCAGATCGTCGTGCGGGAACAGGGCAAATCGCGCCAACGCGCGCAGATCGTGAAACGCCACGTGCTCCGAGAGCATCAGCCGATCCGCCCCCGCTGTCGGCACGCCCTCGGCCTTCAGCGCGCGCAGGATCTCCTCGAACAGCCCGTCGCGCTTGCGCACCAGCACCAGATAGTCGCCATATCCGGCGGGCTTCAGCGCACCGCCCTTGTCGTGCACGGCGACGCCGCCCTCGACCTGGCGCTTGATCTCCTTCGCCAGATCGCGCGCCAGCGCCTTGCGCGACCCTTCCTCCGGCTCGGCGTCCACGGGCTCCCAGGCGTCGCGCTCGACCTTTTCCGGATCGACGTGCATCTGCCACAGGTCGATGGAGCCGGGCTGGTCGCCGCGGAAGGCGACGTGCTTCGCCCACTCGCCGGTCTCGCCCACGGCGGCGACGGCGCGGTCGGGCCGGTCGAACAGGGCGTCGACGAAATCCAGCACGGTCTTCGTCGAACGGAACGAGGTCGCCAGATCGACTCCGGCATAGTCCAGCCCGGCGCCCTCGGCCCGCTGGAAATACCGGCCGCGCTCCTCGCGCAGCCGCTCCGGCCGCGCGCCCTGGAAGGAATAGATCGACTGCTTCTCGTCCCCGACCGCAAAGACCGTGCGCGGACGGTCGGAGGCGCGCTCTGCGCCCGCCCCGTCGAAGAACGCCTCGGTCAGCGCCTTCAGGATCTCCCACTGCTCCGGCGCCGTGTCCTGGGCCTCGTCCAGCAGAACGTGGTCGACCCCGCCGTCGAGCTTGAACAGCACCCAAGCCGCGTCGGCCTTCACGGTCAGCAACTGCACCGCCGCCGCGATCAGGTCGGCGAAGTCGAGCGCCTGCGTCCTGGCCTTGGCCGCCTCGTAGAAGGCGGCGTGCACGCGCGCGAGCGCCAGCACGTGCGCCGTCTCCTCCGCCGTGCGGATTTTCCGGGAGACGTCCAGCGCGTGCAGATAGGCCGTCTGCAGCTGCATCAGCTCCTCGGCGGCGGCGGGCGGCGCCTGTTTCGTCGCCATCTTGGCGCGCGGGCCGTCCTTGGTCAGGAACACAGACCGGATCGCCTCGAAGCTCCACTCTGCCGTCCGCATCCGCGCGGCGCAGTCGGCGTCGGTCTTGGACCCGGTCGCCATCGCCTCGGCCAGTTCCAGCCAGCGCCCCCGGTCCAGCCGCCGCATGAAGCCGGACTGGTGCTCTTCCAGCGTCTCCGTGCCGTCCAGCCCGAAGGCCCTGTGCGGCCCCTGGCTGGTCCCGTCGGCGATCCGGTCCAGCCAGGCGGTCAGCACCTCCCGGTCCGCCTCGATCCGCCCCAGCAGGTCCTGGAAGCTCTGCCAGTCCAGCGTCACGGCGAAGTGGGCGTAGGCCCGGCCCACCTTCCCGTCCGGATCCGTCAGGGCGTGACGGGCCAAGTCGTCCCGCGCCTGCGTCGACAGCTCCGTCGCGCCGGCGTCGTCCAGCACCTCGAACCCCGGATTGACCCCCGCCTCCAGCGGGAAGCGCCGCAACAACTGTTCGCAGAAGGCGTGCAGCGTCTGGATCTTCAGCCCGCCCGGCGTCTCCAGCGCGCGCGCGAACAGGCGGCGCGCGCGCGACAGGCCGTCGGGCGTCAGCCGGTCGGCGTCCGACCCGTCCAGCGCCGCCAGCTGGCCGCGCAGCCTGGCGTCGTCGAGGATCGCCCACTCGCCCAGCCGGGCGTACAGCCGCCCCTGCATCTCCGCCGCCGCCGCCTTGGTGTAGGTGACGCAAAGGATTTCCGCCGGCCGCGTGCCGGTCAGCAGCAGGCGCGCCACGCGGTCGACAAGCGTCGAGGTTTTGCCCGACCCGGCGTTGGCCACGACGAAGACCGTCGCGCGCGGATCGGCCGCCGCGCGCTGGGCCGGGTCGGCGACGAACAGGGCGGGGGCGGATGCGCCGCTCATGCTTCGTCCCCCTCGCCGCCGCCCGCCACGTGCCATTCCCACACCCGCGCCAGATGGTCGTAGTTGCCGCCGAAATTGCCCATGAACTGCGGCGCCGCCCAGCTGACGTAGGGCGTCGCAGGGTCGTCGAAGCGCTCGACGCCGGCCTTCAATCTGGCCAGCGCCGCCATCGAAAGGGCCAGCGCCTCCGCGCCGGAAGCCCGAATGGCCACTTCATCAGCCCGGTCGCGCCCGGTGACGCGGACGTATGTCAGCTCTTCTGGCTCGATTGGACCTCTGTCTTTCAGTCCCGCTTCCGCGAGTATCGCGCCGGTCAGCGACAACTGGGGTGCAAAGTTGGCCTCGATCTGCTTCTTCGAGGGGATCTGCCCGGTCTTGAAGTCCATCACCGCCGCGCCGTGCGCAGAGATTTCGATCCGGTCCGCCTTGGCCGTGACGGTGAAAGGGCCGAACGGGGCGGCGAAGGTGTGCTGCACGCTCTCCTCCACCCGCACCTCGATCCCGCGCGCCCGTCGCTCGGCTTCCAGACGCGACAGGGTGCGGGCGCAGTTGCGCGCCAGCGGGCCCTCGCGCGCCATCGCCGCCGCGTCGAAGCCCGCGTGGCCCAGTTCCTCGATCAGCAGGTCGTGCAGCACGCCCTCGCAGTCGTCGGGCAGGGCTTCGGGCCACGACACCACCAGCCGCTCCAGCGCCTTGTGCACCGCCGTGCCGCGCGCCAGCGCCTCGGCCGACCGCCCCGGCCGTTCCAGCTCCTTCAGGCCCAGCACATAGCGGGCATAGACCGCATAGGGATCGCGCACCCAGCGCTCGACCGCGGTGACGGGCAGCTTGCGCGGACGCCGCGCCACCGGCGGCGTCGGGCGCGGCCGCTTGGCCGGCTTGTCGTCCCCCGTCGGCGCGTCCAGCGCCCGGGCCAGCGTCAGGGGCGTGGTCGCCTCGGCCACCTGCACGCCCGCGCCCCTGGCCAGCATCCGCAGCCGCCACAGCCATCTGCTCGGCACCGCCGGCTGGCCGCCGCGCCGCCGCCGTTCGACCAGCACCACCTCGGGCGAGGACGCCGCCTGGATGAAGTCCTGCGCCGTCTGACCCAGTCTTTTCTCGGGCGGCGGCAGGCCGACCGCCGCGCGCATCGGGCGCGACAGCAGGGGATCGACCGAGGCCGCGCCCGGCCAGACGCCTTCTTCCAGCCCCGCCAGAATGACCCGGTCGGCGCGGACCAGCCGCGCCTCGATGGCCCCCAGAATCCGTAAGGACGGGTGCGTCGCGTCGCCCGCGCGCACCGTCTCGGCGTCCATCAGCTTGGTCAGCAGCCGCGCGAAGGCCGTCGCGTCCAGCTCGCCCAGCGGCGCGCCGTGCGCGATCAGACCGGCCAGCAGCACCGCCGCCGCCTCGCCGTCGTTCCCGGCCCAGGCGTCCAGCCCGGCGACCGACTCGACGAAGCCCGTCAGGGTCCGCGCCGCTTGGTCCAGCGTCGGCTCCGGCACGGCGCGCGCCGGGGCGATCAGCGCCTCCAGCCGGTCCAGCAGCGCCTCGGCCGCCCGCGCCTGGGTCGCGGTGCTATCGGACGGCACCTTGCCGTCGTCACGAACCGAGCGGGCCTTCAGCAGCTTCGTCCGCGCCCGGGTGAAGTCCCGCAAACGCGGACCACGCAGAGCCAGCCGCTCCAGCCCGCGCCGCGCGTCCGTGTACTCGTGCCCTTCCAGCGTGATGTTCACCGCCGGATGCTTCAGCAGGCCCAGCAACGCCTGCGGGTCCAGCGGATCGGCCAGCACCCGCGCCGAGAGACTCAGCAGTCGCCCGGCCGAGGTCCGCGACAGGGGCGCGCCCGATGAGCTGTCGGCCACCACGCCCCACCGCTCCAGCCGCGCCGACACGCGGCGCGACAGGTCCAGGTCGGGCGTGACCAAGGCGCAGGTGCGGCCCGGCGTCTCCAGCGCCTCGCGCATCATCACGGCGATGGCTGCTGCGGCGTCCTCCTCATTCTCGGCGGTCAGGACCGACAGGCCCTCCAGCCCCTCGGCCACCGGATCGGCGCCCGTCACGTCCGCCACCTCGTCGCGCAGGGCGTCGATGGCGGACTTCCAGTCGCCGGTCGTCTCGGCGGGCCGCAGGGCCTCGGCCAGCACCCGCCCCCTCGCCCGACCCTTGCGCGCCGCGACGGCGTCCTCGGCCGGGCGGAACCACGGACGCACGGCGCCGCGCTCGACCTCCACTGCCGTCAACAGTTTCGCGAGAGCGTGCTGAGGATGCTGGGCGTCGCCCGGCCGTTCAGGCGTGCCGACCACCTCGCCCCAGACGTCGTCGGCCATGTCGCGGTCCAGCCCCGGCACGACCACGGCCCCGCGCGGCGCCTGCGCCACCGCCTTCAAAACCGCCGCCGCAGCCGGGGCGGTGCCGGTCGATCCGGCCGCCAGAACGGGCCGGTCGGGCGGGCTTTCCGTCCACCGCTCCGCCAGCAGGCGCAGCAGTCTCGACTGCCGCCACGCCGGGTCGACCATCCCCAGTTCGGCCAGCCGCGCGGGCCATCGTTCGGTCGCCAGACGCAGGAAACGCGCGCTCTCCTGCCAGTGCCGCGCCAGATCGCCCGAGACCATCTCGTCCAGCTTCGACAGGTCCTCGACCTCCTCGATCTGGCAGCTGTCCAGAAAACGGCTCAGGGCGTCGGCAAGCCCCAGCGCACCGACCGGCGTCAGGTCGGGCCGCAGGTCGGACTCCACGATCAGCCGCGCCAGCTCGAACCGCCGCGCCCGCGCCTCGATGGCCGGCGGCAGGTCCAGCCCCACGTCGCCCGGCGAAAACGGCGGCTCGTCCTCCTCCAGATCCCCTAGCGGCCGCACCTCGGGCAGCAGCACGGCCCGGTCGCCCGCCCGTCCGGCCAGGGCCTGCGAGAACGCCCGCGCAGCCCGCCGGTTGGGCAGCAGCACCACCGCGTCCGACAGGGCCTCCGGATCGCGCTCGCCCAGCCACGCCAGCACCCCGTCCGCCAGGTCCTCGAGGAACGGCCGGTGCGCGTCGATGGAGAACCAGCGGGGAGAGGGCCCGACGAAGGGGTCGAATGAACTCATGCGCCCAGCCGCGCCTCGGCCTGATCCCGCGCCTGCGGGTCGCCGACGTGCATCCAGTCGCCGTTCAGAACGCATCCGAACAGACGCCCCTCGGCCGCCGACCTGCGCCACAGCGGACTCAGCGAGAACGGCCCCTCCGGCCCGCCGTCGGCATAGTCCGGCCGGGTGATGTGCACGCCCATGTAGGCGTAGGGCGCGCTCGCCGCGTCGCCGCGGAACGCCAGCCGCCCGTCGTCGGCCAGGAAGAAGTCCCCGTCGCCCTCGAACCCGATCGAGCCCTCGCGCCGCGCCAGCAGCAGGGCCGCGTCCATCCGCTCCGGGTCCCACAGGCGGATCAGGTCGCCCAGCGCGTCGCCGCGGTCGATCCAGACGCTGTCGATGTTGGCCACGAACACCGGCTCGTCGCCCAGCAGCGCCCGCGCCTTCTTCAGCCCCCCGCCGGTCTCCAGCAGTTCGGCGCGCTCGTCGGAAATCACGATCTCCGGCCCGCGCCCGCGCGCCCTCAGATGCGCCTCCAGCCGGTCGGCGAACCAGTGGACGTTGACCACCGCGCGCTCCGCCCCCGCCTCGGCCAGCCGGTCCAGCACGTGGTCGATCAGCGCCCGCCCCCCGACCTCGACCAGCGCCTTGGGCCGGTCGTCCGTCAGCGGCCGCATCCGCGTGCCCAGCCCCGCGGCCAGCACCATGGCGGTCTTGAGCGCGGTCACAGGCGAGCCTCCACGGGCACGTGCCGGGCGAACCAGGCGGCGACCCTCTCGAGCCCCGGCCTCTGCAGATTGCGGTCCAGATGCGCCCACATGCGCGGCATGAACTGCGCATAGCGCGGCTTGCCGTCGCGCGTGATCAGGCGGGCGAAGACGCCCAGGATGCGCGCCTCGTTCAGCGCCGCCAGCGCCGCGTAGTCGGCGCGGTATTGCTCCCGGTCCACCAGCGCCACGTCGCAATAGTGGTCGAAACAGACCGCCTCCAGCTCCGGCGGCACGTCGCGCCGCGCGTCCTGCAGCAGCGAGTGCAGGTCCCAGACCGGATGCGCCAGCACCGCGTCCTGGAAGTCGATCAGCCCCACCCGCCGGTGATGCGTCCGGTCGGGCAGCCAGATCAGGTTCTCGGCGTGATAGTCGCGGTGGGCGATCGTCCACGCCTTCGCCTCGCCCATGGCCGCGATCGGCGCCCAGGCCTCGGCCCATTCGTCCAGCGCCCCCTGTCCGAAGTCGACCTGCGGCCGGAATTTCGGCCACCACTCCACGAACAGGTCCGCCCCGCCCTGCAACGCCGTGACGTCATAGGTCAGCAGCGGCCAGTCCCCGCCCGGCCCCTGCATCACCGGCGGCTGCAGCGCCGCCATGTGGATGCGGGCGACGGCGTCCACCGCGGCCAGATACAGCGGCGTCTGCGGTTCTCCGTCCGCGATCACGCGCGCGAACAGGTCGTCGCCGAAGTCCTCGATCACCGCCAGCCCGTTCGGCGCATCGACCGCGATCACCTCCGGCGTCGACAGGCCGGCGTGGCGCAGGTGCTCGGCCACCGCCGTGAAGGCCTCGATCCGGCCGGCCGACAGCCGCGCCGTGGCGTTCCAGCCCGCCGCCTTGCGCTGCTCCGGCGTCCACGACGGGTCGCACGGCGGGCTCTCGGCCGAGGGCGCCTGATCCATCAGCATCAGCGTCTGGCCCGACGTGGTCGTCAGCCGCTCGTATCGGCGCGTGGAGGCGTCGCCGGGCAGCGGCGCGCGCGCCGCCTCCGACAGGCCGGCGGATTTCAGGAAGTCGAGCCTCAGGGCTTCACGATCGGACATGAATCTCCTTCAGGGCCTCTTCCCACCGTCCTGCGCCAGAAACGGTCGCAAGGCGGCCGGCGCCGTCCTCTTCCAGCCGGATCGTCAGGCGGTCGGGGCCCAGCCAGGCCTCCGGCTCTTCCCCCAGACGTTCCGGCCATTCGATCACGACCGCGCCTGCGTCCAGCGCCTCGTCCAGCCCGATCTCGGCCGCCTCCGACGGCCGCTCCAGCCGATAGAGGTCGAAGTGCGCGACGGGCGGCGCGGTCTCGTAGAACTGCACGATCGTGAAGGTCGGGCTGGGAACGTCGACCTCCTCGCTCGCCAGCGCCCGGATTAGCCCGCGCGCCAGCGTCGACTTGCCCATGCCCAGCGGCCCGTCCAGCAGCACGGCGTCGCCAAGCCGCAGCAGGGGCGCGATCGCCCGCCCCAGCGCCGTCGTCGCCGCCTCGTCAGCCAGGGCGACCCTCATGCGAATTCCGCATCCGGCTGGGTCGGCAGCACCCGCTCGGTGAAGGCCTTGAGGGCATAGGTCGCCTTGCCCGCGTCGATGTCCAGCCTCTCGGGCGGGATCGGTTTGCCGACCATCAGCCGGAACGGCTTGCGTCGCTTGTTCAGCAGCTCGTGGAACAGGGTCACGTCCCTCAGCTCGCGCGAGAACCGGTCGAAGATGTGGAACAGCCGGCTGTAGGGCCCGGACACGTGGATCGGCACGATCGGCGCCTGGTACTTCCGCGCCAGCGACGCCGCCGTCGGCGCCCATTCCGGATCGGTCAGGGCCCCGTCCTCCATCCGCGCCAGCCGCCCCGCGGGGAACAGCACGACGCACCGCTCGTCCTCGAACGCCGCCCGCGCCGCCTCCAGCGTGGCGCGGGTCTTCTCGCGCGTGCGCTTGTCGGCGACCCATTCGACCGGGATCACGGCTTCTGAAAGACGGGGAGAGACCCTCAGGGCGTCGGCGTTGGCGAAGAAGATGGCGTCGGGCCTGCGGGTCTTCACCGCGTCGAACACGGCGATCCCGTCGGCGATGCCCGTGGGATGATTGGCCACGACGACGCAACGCCCGGCGGCGGGCAGGCGGTCGAGATTCAGCGCCGCCACCCTGAGGTCCAGCAGGTCCGAGATCTGCTCCAGCGCTTCGTGACCGGGGCTGTCTGCGACCATGTCGGCCATGCGCCGGGCTTGGGCGTAGCCCAGCAGGCGGTACAGGCCCGGCCGCACCAGGGGCCAGGTCCACGACCCCGTCAGACGCGGGGCGCGCTCGGCGATCAGGACGTCGACGATGTGGGGCGAAGCGGCGCTCATCCATGCGGTTGTCGCCGCTCCCGCGCGGCCGGGCAAGCGACGATCAGGGCGGGGCTGACCGGGCGGCGCGCCCCGTGCTACGGCTCGGGAAAGCCTTCGGAGGATGCCCATGCGCAGCGCGCTTCTGTTCTCGACCGCCCTGGCGGCGCTGGCCCTGGGCGTCGCCGCCCCGGCCGCGTCGCAGGAGATCGACCGCTTCACCTATGACGACCTGATCCTGGTCAACCGCCTGTCGGACCCGCAGGTCTCGCCCGACGGCGCCGGTGTCGTCTATTCGGTGCGCGCCACCGACCTGCCGAACAACCGCGGCGTCTCCAGCCTCTATCTCCAGCCGCTGGCCGGCGACGGCGAGGCGCGGCGTCTGGCCATCTCCGACGGCGGGGCCAACACCGCGCGCTGGGCGCCGGACGGCAAGCTGTACTTCCTGTCGGGCCGTTCGGGCTCCAGCCAGGTCTGGGTCTCGGCCGATCAGGGCGCCAGCGCGTCGCAGGTCACGGACCTACCGGTGGACGTCCAGACCTATCGCCTCAGCCCCGCGGGCGACCGCATCGCCGTTGCCCTGGCCGTCCACCCCGACTGCGCCGACCTGGCCTGCTCGGTCGCGAGGACCGAGGCGGAGGCGGCTTCGAAGTCCACCGGCGTGGTCCACGACCGCGTCTTCGTGCGCCACTGGGACGCCTGGAACGACGGTACGCAAAACCACCTGTTCGTCGCGCCGATCGGCGCCGACGGCCGAGCCGGAGAGGCGGCCTGGGTGACCAAGGGCTTCGACGGCGACACCCCCTCCAAGCCGTTCGGCGACGAGAACGACTTCACCTTCACGCCCGACGGTCAAGGAATCGTCTTCTCCGCCCGCGTGGCCGGCAAGACCGAGCCATGGAGCACCAATTTCGACCTGTTCCGCGCCGATCTGTCCGGCTCGGGTAACTTCACCAACCTGACCGACGCCAACGACGCCTGGGACGCCGGCCCGGTCTTCTCGCCGGACGGCAGGACCTTGGCCTATCGCGCCATGGCCCGCCCGGGGTTCGAGGCGGACCGGCTGGTGGTGCAATTGATGGACGTGGCGACGGGCGAAACCCGCGCCCTGACCGCCGACTGGGACCGCTCGGCGGACGGTCTGCAGTGGTCGCCGGACGGCCGGACGATCTACGTCACCGCCGGCGACGTGGGTCAGACGCGGCTGTTCGCCGTGGACGTCCGCTCGGGCGACGTCGTCCCCATGACGGGCCCCGGTCACGTCGGCGCCTTCGACCTGACGCCGACCGGCTTCGTCTTCTCGCGCGACGCGCTCGATTCCCCGGCGGAGCTCTGGTTCAAGACCTATCGCGGGCGCGAGATGCCGCGCCGGATCACCCGCGTGAACCCCCAGCTGGCCGACGAGACCTTCGGCGAGGCCGAGCAGTTCAGCTTCCCCGGCTGGAACGGCGAGACCGTCCACGGCTACGTCATCAAGCCGGCCGGGCTGGCAGAAGGCGAAAAGGCGCCGGTGGCGTTCCTGATCCACGGCGGGCCGCAGGGGTCGTTCGGCAACGCCTGGTCCTATCGCTGGAACGCCCAGACCTACGTCGGGGCGGGCTATGCGGTCGTCATGATCGATTTCCACGGGTCGACCGGCTACGGCCAGGCCTTCACCGACTCGATCTCCCAGCACTGGGGCGACCGCCCGCTGGAGGATCTGCAGAAGGGCTGGGCCCACGCCCTGTCGACCTACGACTTCCTGGACGGCGACCGCGCCTGCGCGCTCGGCGCCTCCTACGGCGGCTACATGGTCAACTGGATCGCCGGCAACTGGAAGGAGCCGTGGAAATGCCTCGTGAATCACGACGGCATCTTCGACACCTTCGGCATGGGCTACGCCACCGAGGAGCTGTGGTTCACCGAGTGGGAAAACGGCGGCACGCCCTACGACGTCCCCGAGAACTATCAGAAGTTCAACCCGGCCAATCACGTCCGGAACTGGTCGACGCCGATGCTGGTCATCCAGGGCGACCTGGACTTCCGCGTGCCCACCACCCAGTCGCTGGCCACCTTCAACGCCCTGCAACGGCGCGGGATCGAGAGCCGTCTGCTGGTCTTCCCGGACGAGAATCACTGGGTGCTGAAGTCGGCCAACAGCCTGCAGTGGCACCAGACGGTGTTCGGCTGGCTGGACCAGCACCTGAAGGCCGAGTGACCGGGCACGAAAAAGGGGCTGAGTCGGCGACTCAGCCCCTCATGCGGTTCGCGATCGGATCAGCGCGCGCGGACACGGGCCTCGTTGACGCGCACCAGTTCGGCGTACTCGCGCTCGCTCATGCAGCGCGGGGCCTGCCAGCCGGCGTCGGCCTCCAGCACCTGGCGCGCCGTCATGAAGACGGGCCGCTCGCCATAGGTCCGCTCATAGCTGCGCGCCGTCGCCGCGTCCTGACCGCAGACCATGACGGCCTTGGTCACGGGGTCGGACGGGGTCGCGAGCGCGGGCGCCGCGCCGGCCGCGACGGCCGCCGCCAGGACAAGGGACGAAGTGAATTTCCGAAACATAGATGCGCCTCCAAAGCGATTAAAAAGTCAGAACCCGGAGCGAATGATGCGCCGATTTCGCTCGATGTAAAGCTTTTACGACAACTAATCCGCAATCGACTCATATGACGCGGAAATTTCACGCATCGGAAGGCGCCGCCGGGCCGTTGGTGGTCCCGTATCTGCCCACCATGACCCGTCGCGCCGTGATCGCCTCCGCCCTCGCCTCCCTGGCCGCCGCCTGCTCGCCGCTGGCGGCGCTGAACGCGCTCGGCCCGCGCGACCGCAACGCCCGGCGGGTCGCGCGCGACCTGCCCTACGGCGACGATCCGCGGCAGAGATTCGACCTCTACGCTCCGACGAACGGGAACGACGCCCTGGCGACCCTGGTCTTCTTATACGGCGGCGGCTGGGACTCCGGATCACGAGCCGAGTACGGCTGGGCCGCCCAAGCGCTGGCGGCCCAGGGCTTCCTGGTCGCCCTGCCCGACTATCGCGTCGTGCCCCAGGTCCGGTTCCCCGCCTTCATCGAGGACGCGGCGGCGGCGACGGTTCGCGTGGCCCAGGTCGCGCGCGATCACGGCGGCGATCCCGACCGGCTGGGCGTGCTCGGCCACTCCGCCGGGGCCCATCTGGCGATGATGATCACGTTGGACCGGCGCTACATGGCCGCCGTCGATCGGCCGGATCTGATCCGTGCGGCGGCGGGGCTGGCCGGCCCTTATGAGTTCCTGCCCTTCAACGTCCCGGCCTCGATCAACGCCTTCGGCCGCGCGCCGGACCCGACGCTGACCCAGCCCGTCACCTTCGCCCGCGCCGACGCCCCGCCGATCTGGCTGGGCCATGGCACGGCCGACGTGGTGGTCCACGCCGAGGACACCGAGATCCTGCGCGACCGGCTGCGGGCACTGGGCGCGCCGGTCGAGGCGAAGCTCTACGCCGACCTCGACCACGCCGACCTGATCGCGACCTTCTCCCCCCTGTTCCGCAAGAAGGCGCCGGTGCTGGACGACGTCGCGGGGTTTTTCAGAAGGACGCTGGCTTAAGTCCCTCTCCCGATGGGAGAGGGCTTGAGCGCCCGAGAGCGCAGCGATCGGTCTTGCGCGAAAGGGTGAGGGTCCGCTGGTTGAGGGTAGCCCCTCACCCTTTCGGCTGGCGGCTCGCAGGCTCACCGAGCCTCAAGCCCTCTCCCGCCGGGAGAGGGACCGGTGACCATCTCGCCTTCGTCACGTTCCTCCGTTAAGGGAGGCCATGACAGAACAGATGAACGCACAGGCGGCGCTGGACCGCCTCGAAACCCTCTACACGCAATCGGTCTCCAACCTCCGCGCGGCGGTGAAGACCTTCCTCGACACCGGCGAACGCGCCGACCCTCAGGCCCGCGCGAACGGCCTGTTCGCCTACCCCCGCCTGAAGGTGACCTGGTTCGGCGAGCGGCCCGCCAATCTGGAGGCCCGCGCCTATGGCCGCATGTCGCGCCCGGGCGTCTATTCCACCACCGTCACGCGGCCGGACCTCTTCCGGCCCTATCTGACCGAGCAACTGAACCTGCTGGCCCGCGACTACGGCGCCACCTTCGAGGTCGAACCGTCGGATCAGGAGATCCCCTTCCCCTATGTGCTGGACGGCTCCGACGTGGTGCTGGACCGCACCCAGACGGCCGCCATCGCCCGCTGGTTCCCGACCACCGACCTGGCCCACATCGGCGACGAGATCTCCGACGGCCTGTTCGATCCCGGCGAGGACTTTCCGCTGGCCCAGTTCGACGGCCTGCGCACCGACTTTTCCCTGGCGCGGTTGAAGCACTACACCGGCACGCCGGTGGAGGCGGTGCAGAGCTGGATCCTGTTCACCAACTACAACCGCTACGTCGACGAGTTCGTGCGTTGGGCCGTGGCCCAGCTACGCGACCCGGACAGCCCGTATGAGAGCTTGGTCTGCTCCGGCGGCGTCGTCGTGGACCGCAACACCGCCGATCCCGAGGCCGCGGTCATGGACGCGGCCTGGAAGAAGCACCAGATGCCGGCCTATCACCTGACCGCGCCGGGGCATGAGGGCGTCACCCTGGTGAACATCGGCGTGGGGCCGTCCAACGCCAAGACGATCTGCGACCACCTGGCGGTCACGCGCCCCCACGTCTGGATGATGATCGGCCACTGCGGCGGGCTGCGTCCCAGCCAGACGATCGGCGACTATGTGCTGGCCCACGCCTATCTGCGCGACGACCATGTGCTGGACGCCGTGCTGCCGCCGGACATTCCGATCCCGAACATCGCCGAGATCCAGCGCGCCCTCTACGACGCCGCCAAGGCCGTTTCCGGCATGCCGGGCGAGGACGTGAAGCGCCGCCTGCGGACCGGCACCGTGGTCACCACCGACGACCGGAACTGGGAGCTGCGCTACACGAAGTCGGCGCTGCGCTTCAACCAGAGCCGCGCCGTCGCCATCGACATGGAGAGCGCCACCATCGCGGCGCAGGGCTATCGCTTCCGCGTGCCCTACGGGACGCTGCTGTGCGTCTCGGACAAGCCGCTGCACGGCGAGATCAAGCTGCCGGGTCAGGCCAACCGCTTCTACGAAGGCTCCATCTCCGAGCACCTGCAGATCGGCATCCACGCCGTCGACCTGCTGCGTCAGGAGGGCCAGCGGGTCCATAGCCGCAAGCTCCGCGCCTTCGACGAGCCGCCGTTCAGGTGATCTTGCGGAACAGATACAGCCCGAACCCCACATAGGGCCGGCCGAAGTCGAACATGGCCTTCACCCGGTCGGCCGAGGCCCGCACGATCTTGTGCTCGGGCGCCTCGGGATTGGCGTCCAGCCAGGCGCGGGCCGCGCCGTCCATGGTCGCCAGATAGCGGTTCCACGTCGCTTCTGACGAGACCTCGGCGGACACCACCTCATAGCCCGCGGCCCGCGCCGCCGCCTGCCAGCCGTCATGGGTGTCGTGCAGATTGGTCATCTCCATCAGCTGGCGCAGGGGCTCGGGCGGCTCGGCGGCCCAGAACAGGTCGCCCCAGATCAGGAAGCCGCCGTCGCGCAGGTGCGGCCTCAAGCCTTCCAACATGGCGCGCGGCGCCCGCACCCCCTCCCCGACCGGATCCGTGACCCCGATCGCGGTGATCAGGTCCAGTCCGTCCATATCCGCCAGCAGCACCTCGGACCTCAGCCGGTGCAGAATGACCCGGTCGGCCACGCCCGCCGCCGCGATCCGCGCCTGGGCCAGGGTCGTCATGCCCCAGTCCAGCTCGACCGCCTCGACCCGCAAACCGAAATCCCGAGCCAGGATCACGCTGACGGTCCCGTTGCCTGCGCCGATCTCAAGCGCGCGGGCGCCGGGCGTCAGCCCCGTCCGCGCCACGCAAGCGGCCAGCGTCTCGGGCTCCAGCGCGTTGCAGACCTCCAGCGCCTCATAGGCGATCTGGTGGAAGTTGCGCCTCACCCGCGCGGCCCGAACGGCACGATCTTGTTGCCCCGGTCGTGGCCGATGTCGGCCGTGCCGAGGTAGGGGATGCCCGACCGTTCGCACCAATAGCGGGCGATCTCGTCGGCCGTCAGGCCGAAGTCCGGGTCGTTCTCGACCACGTTCGAGACCCGCCCCATGCGGATGCCGGCCACCTTGCGGATGCTGTCCTGACCCGTGACGTGGAACATCATCCGGTCGATCCGGTACATAGGCTCCGACACGTCCTCCAGCATCAGCACGTGGCCGGTCAGATCCGGCTCCAGCGCCGTGCCGACCAGGGCGTCGAGGATCGACAGGTTGAAGGCCACCGCCGGCCGCGCATCCTCGTGCAGGCTGGGCTCCCAGCCCTCGGCGTCGCCCGACTTCAGCCAGTTCAGCGCCCGGATCGCGGTCGGGTCGTTGCGCACCGCATCCGACGCCATCGGCCCGTGCGCGACCTCGCCGATTCCGTGCTTGTACAGCAGCGCCAGCAGACTGCCGGCGTCGGAGTATCCCAGGTACCGCTTCTTCCGCGCCGCCGGACCCAGACGAGGCAGCACGGCTTCCGCGATGCGGCAGGCGCCGTAGCCGCCGCGCGCGAACCAGACGGCGTCCATGCGCGGATCGTTGGCGAACTCCACGAAGGCCTCGGCCCGCGACCGGTCGTCGCCGCCGAAGTGGCCATGCTTGCCGAATGTGGCCGGATGGAACACGACCTGCACCGAGCGGTCCGGCAGGTGCTCGGCGAACCACTGCTGGATAGCGATCGCCCGATCCGGGTCGAAGCGCGAGCTGGCGTTGACGATGCCGATCTTCATCTGTGGTGCGCGCCCGAGCCCGTGCTAGTCACACCCGACCCTCCCCGGTTTCGCCCCTCCGGATCAAGCATGAATCAGGCCTCCTACTTCTTCTGCGGCATCGGCGGGTCCGGCATGCTGCCGCTGGCGCTGATCGTCGCCGCCTCAGGCGCGTGCGTCGAAGGCTCCGACCGCAGCCGCGATCAGGGCCGCACCCCGGAGAAGTTCGCATGGCTGGAATCGAAGGGCTTCACCCTGTGGCCGCAGGACGGCTCGGGCGTGACGTCTGCGGACCAGATCGTCGTGGCCTCCGGCGCCATCGAGGACACCGTGCCCGACGTCGCGGCCGCCCGACGCGTCGGCGCCACCCTGCTGACCCGGCCCGAACTGCTGTCGCGCCTGTTCAATGCGGCGAAGACGTCGGTCGGCGTCGCCGGCACCTCGGGCAAGTCGACCGTCACCGGCATGATCGCCCGCATCCTCGCAGACGCCGGGCGCGACCCCACGGTCATGAACGGCGCGGTGATGAAGGACGTGTCAGACCCGTCCAACCCCTTCGCCAGCGCCCGCGTCGGCTCGCCCGACCTGTTCGTCGCCGAGGTGGACGAGAGCGACGGCTCCATCGCCCGCTATGACGCCACCGTCGCGGTGGTGAACAACGTGGCCCTGGATCACAAGTCGCTGGAGGAGCTGCGCGACCTGTTCGGCGGCTTCGCGCGCCGAGCCGGACGCCTTTTGGTCAACCTCGACAACCCCGGCACCGCGGCGCTGGCGGCGGAGTTTCCCGACGCGATCACCTTCTCCCTGACCGATCCGTCCGCCGCCCTGTTCGCCGACCAGGTGACGCCGCGCCCCGACGGCATCGCCTTCCGCCTGACCCCGCGCGGTCAGATCCCCGTCTACGTCGCGCTCAAGACCCCCGGCGCGCACAACGTCGCCAACGCACTGGCGGCGATCGGCGCCGCGATGGCGCTGGGCGTCGAACCGGCCGAGGCGGCTCAGGCCTTGTCGCGATTCGCGGGCATCCGGCGCCGGCTCGAGGTCGTCGGCACGGCGGGCGGCGTCACCGTGATCGACGACTTCGCCCACAACCCGGACAAGATCGCCGCCACGCTGAAGACCCTGCGCGACTTCCCCGGCCGCCTGCTGGTCTTCTTCCAGCCGCACGGCCACGGCCCGCTGAAGCTGATGGGCGCGGAACTGGCCGCAACCTTCCATCAGGGCCTGGCCCCCGACGACGTCGTCATGATGCCGCAGCCCGTCTACTACGGCGGAACCACGGACCGCAGCGTGGGTTCGGAAGTCGTGATCGGGCCCCTGTCCTCTTCCGGCCGCACGGCCGAGGTCGTCGCCTCGCGTGAGGCCGCCGCCGACCGCCTGCTGGGCCTCGCGCGACCGGGCGACCGCATCGTCGTCATGGGCGCGCGCGACGACACCCTGACCGAGTTCGCCCAAGACCTGCTGGCCCGCCTCGCCTGATGTTTCAGGATCCGCCGGTCACCGTCGTCGACGAGGTCGTGGTCACCGCGCCGCGCCTGCCGCCCGCCGCCGGCGACGCGGCCTTTTCCGTCACCCGGATCGGACCGGAGACGCTGGACGGCGAGGCCCGGCTGGACGAGGCCCTGGGCACGGTTCCCGCCGTCGGCCTGTTCCGACGCACCACCAGCCTGACCGCCAATCCGACGACCCAGGGCCTGTCCCTGCGCGCCGTAGCCCCCACCGGCGCCGGCCGCGCGCTGGTCACCCTGGACGGCGTGCCGCTGAACGACCCTTTCGGGGGCTGGGTGATCTGGAGCCGCCAGCCGGTGGAGGGCCTGTCCGGTCTCGACGTGGTGCGCGCCGGCGGCACGGGGCCCTATGGCGCGGGGGCCCTGACCGGCGCGGTGGTCCTGCGCGAGCGCGACGACGGCGGCGCGATCACGGCCGCGGTCGGCCAGCGGGGATCGGCGCGCGTCGCCGCGTCCGGCACGGGCGACCTCGGTCCCCTGCGCTGGGTCGCCACGGCGGGGCATGAGAGCACCGAGGGTCACGTGCCCGTCCGCGCGCCCGATCGCGGGGCCGCCGATCGCCCGCTTGATCTCGACGCCCTGTCCGGCTCGCTGCGCCTCGACCTGCCCGCCGGCCCGGTCCTCATCTCCGCCCGCGCCTCGGCCTACCGCGAGGACCGCGGCTCCGGCCTCGACGGCGCCCGTGCCACCGTCGAGGGCACGGCCCTGTCCCTGACCGCCGCCCGCGCGCCGACGGACCAGGCTCCCGGCTGGCGCGTGCAGTTCTGGCGCGGCACGTCCGATCTCCAGAATTCCTCCGTCGCGGTTGCCGCCGACCGGTCCATGACCACGCCCGCCAACGACCAGTTCGCCACCCCGGCCGAGGCTTGGGGCCTCAACGCCGCCTGGCGCGGCCGGCGCGGCGGGCTTGAAGGCGAGCTGGGCCTCGACGCCCGCATCGCCGAGGGGGAGACCAACGAGCGCTTCCGCTTCATGGGCGGCCAGTTCACCCGGACGCGTCAGGCGGGGGGCGAGACTTCGGTCGTCGGCGCCTATGCGGAAGGGTCGTGGACCGGCGGCCCCTGGCTGGTCGCGGGCGGCCTGCGGCTCGACCGATGGGAGGCGACCGGCGGCTTCCGGCGAGAGGCCGACGCCCAGACCGGCGCGCCGACGCTCGACAGCCCCTCTCCCGATCGGTCCGGCGAGGTGGTGTCAGCCCGACTCGGTCTGCGCCGCGCGCTCACGCCCGACTGGTCCGTCCGCGCCGCCGCCTACACCGCCTTCCGGCCCGCCACGCTGAACGAGCTTCACCGGCCGTTCCGCGTCGGCGCCGACGTCACCGAGGCCAACGCCGCGCTGGAACCGGAGCGCCTGTCCGGCGCCGAGATCGGGCTCGCGCGCGAGACGGCGCGGCTGGACCTGCGCGCCACCGCCTTCGCCGTCCGCGTCGAGGACGCGATCGTCAACGTGACCGTCGGCGCCGGTCCCGGCACTTTTCCGGTCGCCGGCTTCATCCCGGCGGGCGGCGTCCTGCGCCGGCGGCAGAACGCGGGGAGCATCGACGCCATGGGGCTGGAGCTCGACGCGGCGTGGCGGCCGACCGACGGCCTGACCCTGCGCGCCGCCGTCTCCGCCACCGACGCCAGGCTGGACGGCGGCGCGGCGGCGCCCCAGCTGACCGGATTGCGCCCGGCCCAGGCCCCGATCTGGTCCGCGACGGCGGGAGCCGACTGGGTCTTCGCGGCCGGCTGGACCCTGTCCGCCGACGCCCGCTGGGAGAGCCGCCGCTTCGACGACGACCTGAATTCGCGCGCTCTCGATCCGGCTCTGACGCTGGACGCCCGCGTCGAACGCGCCTTCGGCCCGACCACCCTCTGGATCGAGGCCCTGAACCTGACCGACGCCGACCTTGAGACGGCCGAAACCGGAACCGGCGTCGCCTCCTATGGCCCGCCGCGCACGCTGTGGGTCGGGGTGTCGAGGCGGTGGTGAGACTTGGCGTCTCCCTGCCCGTCAAGGGAGGGTGGCCGAGCCGCTGGCGGGGTCGGGTGGGAGGGACGCGGCGCAACACGCTCGGGTCCGAATTCCGGGCCACCGCAGCCCTTCCAACCGGTCGCTGCGCGACTACCCTCCCCTGACGGGGAGGGAGACGCTATGGCGTGCACATGACCGACCCCGCACCGCTCGTCCTGATCCCGCGCGTTTCACCCCCCCCGGCCCCGGCCCCCGCCGGGCCGGTCTACGATCTGGCCGACGCGGCCTTCGGCGCCGCGTGGCGCGCCCAGGTCGTCGTGCCGCCGGGCGTTCCGGCGCCGGAACTGCTCGACGCCTGTCGCGACGAACTGGCGAAGATGGAGGCCGTCTTCAGCCGCTGGTCCGAGGCCAGCGAAATCTCGCGCTTCAACGCCGCGCCCGCCGGAACCTGGGAGCTGTCGAACGAGCTGTGGGAGCCGCTTATCGCCGCGCTGGACCTCGGCGACGACACCTCCGGCGCCTTCGACCCCACCCTGGGGGCCCTGATCGATCTGTGGGGCTTCGGCCCCAGCGGGCGGCGCCCGGTCCTGACGCCCACGCCCGACGAGGCCGAGATCGAGCAGGCGACGGCGCGCAGCGGCTGGATGAAGCTGCGCCTGAATCGTGAGGCGCGTGCGGCGGTCCAGCCCGGCGGCATGAAGCTGGACCTTTCGGGCATGGCCAAGGGACTGGCGCTGGAGCGGATGTCGCGGCGCCTGACCGGCATGGGCGCGACCTCGCACCTGATCGACTTCGACGGCGACGTGAAGGGCCGCGGCGTCCGCCCCGACGGCCGACCCTGGTCGGTGACCCTGCCGCCGCTCCCCGGACCCGCGACCCGGCCGCTGGTCGTCGCCTGCGCCGATCTGGCCGTCGCGACGTCGACGGTCTTCCGCAAGGGCTTCCGCCACGGGCCGCGCGTGGTGTCGCACCTGATCGACGGCCGCTCGGGGCGCGCCGTCGACGTCGACACCGTGTCGGTCACCGTGCTGCATCCCAACGCCGTGCGCGCCGACGCCCTGTCGACGGCCCTGATCGTCATGGGCCGCTACGAAGGCTTCGACTGGGCCGAGGAGGCCAAGGTCGCGGCCGTCTTCGTCAACGACGACCCCCGCGGGCGGACGGTCAAGCTGACCAGTGCGGCGGAGGCGATGGCGGGGGAGGGCTGAGGTTCTCCCTCCCCCTTGTGGGGAGGGACAGGTGGCGCAGCCGCCAGGGTGGGACATTTTCGGACCTCCACACCCTGTCGTCGCTGCGCGCCAACATCCCCACAAGGGGGAGGGAGAGGATTCAGCTCCCCGGACGCCCCACCACCGCGTCCACGCTGCCGGTCGTGATCGGGTGATACAGCGGCCGGGCCTTGGTGTAGATGCGCGTCGCCCAGCCGCGGCCCCAGTCGCCTTCGCCCCACATCGTCGTGAACAGCGGCAGCACGAACTTGCGCCGGCCCATCGACAGCAGGAACTGTTCCGCGCTGACCGCCGCCGGCTCGTACCGGTGCGCCAGCCCGATCTGCAGCCAGGCGAAGCGCACCTCGGCATTGCCTTCGTCGGCCAGGTCCAGCGCCTGGTCCAGCGCCGCCAGCCGATCGCGGTTCAGCCAGTCGGCGCCGGGCTGAAGCTCCTCCGGCCGCCAGGCCAGGAAGCGCTGACGCTGCTGGGTGTTCCAGCCTTCCCACAGGGCCCGCGGCGGCGGCGCGCCGTCGACGAAGGTCGCCCGGGCCGCCGCATCCACCGGCACGAAGGCGTCCGACGTCGGGGCCATGGCGTTGGACGGCAGGCCCGGTTGATAGATCCAGGCGTCCATCATCAGCTGGGCCTCCAGCGCCTGATCGCCTCGGATCAGGTGGGTGCGGATGTCCTCCAGGAACAACTCCGTCGTCATCGGCACGAAGGCGTTGCGCTCGAAATAGCCCTTCAGCCAGGCGTCGAACCGCTCGCGCCCGACCACGCGCTCGATGGTGCGCAGGAAGAAGGCGCCCTTCTCATAGGCGACGTCGGTCAGACCCTCGTCCGGGTCGCGGCCCTCCAGATCCAGCTTCAGCCGCGTGTCGGCCGTCGGCAGATCGGCGATCGTGTCCTGCAGGCTCTGCCAGCCCAGCACCTGCTCCATCATGGCCCGGTCGCGGCCGTAGACGGCCTCCATGATCCGGTTCTCGAAATAGACGGTGAAGCCCTCGTTCAGCCAGAAGTCGTCCCAGGTGGCGTTGGTCACCAGATTGCCCGACCAGCTGTGCGCCAATTCATGCGCCACCAGCGACACCAGCGACTGGTCGCCGGCGATGATGGTCGGCGTGGCGAAGGTCAGCCGCGGGTTCTCCATCCCGCCGAACGGGAAGGACGGCGGCAGCACCAGAATGTCGTACCGACCCCAGCGATAGGGGCCGTACAGCGCCTCGGCCACGTCCACCATCTCGGCGGTCGGCATGAGTTCGTCGTGCGCCGCGTGCAGTTTCGACGGCTCCGTCCAGACGCCGGTCCGTTCGTCGATGTCGGCGAAGGCCACGTCGCCGACGCCGAGCGCGATCAGATACGGCGGCACCGGATTGGTCATGGCGAAACGATAGGCCGTCCGCCGCTCGCCCGCCGGTTCGCCGTTCGGCGTCAGGCTCTCGGCGCTCATCACCGCCTTCAACTCAGACGGCACGACGATGCGCGCGGCATAGGTCTGGCGGATGCCCGGGCTGTCCTGGGTCGGCACCCAGGTGCGCGTCAGGATCGCCTGGCCCTGGCTGAACAGATAGGGCTTCTGACCACCCGCGGTCTGGGCTGGCGTCAGCCATTGCAGGGCCGCCGCTTCCGGCCGGGTGGCGTAGTCGATCACCACCTTGCGCGTCTCGCCCTCGCGCAGCGCCGGCAGGGTGATGGTCAGCGGGCTGCCCAGAAACTCCTTCGCCGCGCCGACGGTGAACGGCAGCGCCGCCCCGCTCGCGTCGCGCACCGCCCGCACGTCCAGATCGCGCACGTCCAGGATCAGCTCGGTCGCGCCCGCCCGCCCCTGAACGTCCAACGTCGCCGTGCCCGACAGGGACCTGGCCGCGAAATCGGTGGTCAGATTCAGATCGACGTGCGTCACGCGCGCGATCTCCGGCCGCGCATAGGAATGCACGTCGCGCACCCATTGGATGGGACGGGTGGCACGCGGCGGCGCGACGGGGTCCGGCTCACGCGCCGGAGGAATGAACAGGTCGGGTTCCATGCCGCCTCCCGAATTCATGCCGCCCATCTGGGCGCAGCCGGACACGGCGACGGCGCAGGCGCCGGCGAGCAGCAGGGATCGGACGGACATGGGGCAAGCTCCGGAAACATCGGGGCGCGGATCACGCCCCGCCCGGCCGCTCAGGTCAACCCTGCGTCGGGACGGCCGCCGCGTTGCGCGCCGTGAACAGCCGCCCGCCCTCGGCCCACAGCACGCAGGCCAGCGCCAGCAGACCCATGACCGTCAACCCGACCGCGAACGGCCGCGCCGTCCCGTCGAACGCCTGGCTGATGCCGAAGCCCAGCAGGGCGCCGAACGTCGACGAGATGAAGCCCTGCAACGCCGACGCCGTGCCGGCGATCCTGCCCATCGGCTCCATCGCCATGGCCCCGAAGTTTCCGGCGATGAAGCCGAAGAAGAACATGGTCAGCGTCTGCAGCACGCCGAAGGTCCAGATCGACTCCAGCCCCGCAAGCGTCACCGCCGCGTGGACGGCGCCCATGACGATGAAGCCGATCAGGGCGCCGTGCGACAGCAGCCGCGATCCGTGCCGCTCCACCAGCCGCGCGTTCAGGATCGACGCCAGAGCGATCCCCGATGCCATGATCCCGAACGCCAGGGCGAACACACCCGCCGCGTCGAACACGTCGAAGAAGACTTGCTGGGCCGACCCGATGAAGCCGAACAGGGCTCCGGTGATCGCGGTCATCGCCAGGGTGTAGCCCATGCCCTGTCGGCTCCTCAGCGCCTCGCCGAAGGCCGCGGCGATCCGGTCGACGCGGATCGGCACACGGTTCGCCGGATCCTGCGTCTCCGGCAGGCGGATCGCCGCCCAGATCAGATAAGCCCCGCCGCCCGCCGCCAGCACGCCGAAGATCCAGCGCCACGGCTGCCAGGCCTCCGGCACGATCGACAGCACGGCCTGTCCGACGGTCGGCGCCAGGATCGGCACGCCCAGGAAGACGAGGAAGCTCAGGGACATCACCCGAGCCATGGTGCGCCCGACATAACGGTCGCGCACGATCGACACGGCCAGCACCCGCGTCGCCGCCGCCCCCACGCCGGTCGCCACCCGCGCGGCGATGAGCGTCTCATAGGTCGGGGCGAAGGCCGCCACGGCGCTGAACGTCACGTAGACCGCCAGCGCCCCCATCAGCACAGGCTTGCGCCCGTACCGGTCCGCCAGCGGTCCATAGGCCAGCTGGGCCACGCCGAAGCCCAGCACATAGGCCGTCACCACCCACTGACGGTCGTTGTCACGCGCCACGCCCAGCGCCTCGCCGATCGCCGGCAGGGCGGGAAGCATGGCGTCGATCGCCAGCGCGTTCAGCGCCATCATCAGGGCGATCAGGCAAACGAACTCCGCGAAACCGGGCCCGGAGGTCTTCGTCGGATCGATCACGGAGGGCGCGGCGCTCATCCGGGCCAGATGCGCGCCCTTGCCCCGAACCGCAACCTTCGCAAGTGCGAAAAGCGCCGCCGGAAACGCGTCGTGACCGGCTTGCCGCTCGGGCTGCCCCGCCGCATCCTGCGGCCATGACCGTCACCGTCTTCCACAATCCGAACTGCGGCACCTCCCGCAACGTGATCCAGCTCATCCGCGACGCCGGGCATGAGCCCGAGGTGGTCGAGTATCTGAAGACCGGCTGGACCCGGCTCCAGCTGACCGACCTTCTCGTCCGCATGGGGGCCCGCCCGCGCGACGTCCTGCGCGTCATGGGCACGCGGGCCGAAGCGGACGGCCTGACCGATCCCTCGGTTTCCGACGACGTCCTGATCGACGCCATGGTCGCCGATCCCGTCCTGGTGAACCGGCCCATCGTCGTCACGCCCGCCGGGGCCGTGCTGGCCCGGCCGAAGGAGGCCGTCCTGCCTTTGCTGGACGGCCTGTGACCGACGCCCTTCCGGCCGAGGAGCTATGGCGCGGCAAGCCCGTGCCGCCACCCGATTCCTGGCCCGGGGCGCGCGTCTTCGACCGCTCGCCCCTCTGCCGCCAGGCGGATTTCGAGACCGGCTGGTTCGCCTGGTGGGCCGAGAGTCTGGGCGAACGCCTGCGCTATCACCGCAAGCTGTGGGAGTTCGCCTTCATCGCCCAGGCCTTGCACGAGCGCGGCCTGTTGCGGCTGGGCGCGCGCGGTCTGGGCTTCGGCGTGGGGCAGGAGCCCCTGCCCGCCTGGTTCGCCGCCCGCGGCTGCCGCGTCACGGCCAGCGATCAGGACGTCGCGGCGGCCGAGCAGGCCGGCTGGACCCGGAGCGACCAGCACTCGGCCGGGCTGGAAGCGCTTCAGCGTCCGCATCTGTGTCCGCCCGAAACACTCTTCCGATCCGTGGTTTTCCGGCCGGCCGACATGACGGCGATCCCGCCGGACCTCACCGGCTTCGACTTCTGCTGGTCGGCGTGCGCCCTGGAGCATCTGGGCTCCATCGCCGCCGGCTTGGACTTCATCGAGGCCTCTCTGGAGACCCTGCGCCCCGGCGGCGTCGCCGTGCACACGACCGAGTTCAACCTGACCTCCGACGACGACACGGTGGACCACCAAGGCACGGTGCTGTTCCGCGCCCGCGACTTGCACGCGCTCGCCGATCGGCTGACCGCCGCCGGCCACCGCGTCGCCCCGCTGGACCTGACGCCCGGAGACGCCCCGTTGGACCGACATCTGGACCTGCCGCCTTACCGGCCCGAGCCGCACCTCAAGCTGGCGCTGGAGGGGCATGAGACCACCTCCGTGGGGATCATCGTCACGCGCGGGGGCTGATCAGTTCCAGTCCCGCTCCGGCCGCCTCGCCGGGCAGGCGCGTCACCACGTCCAGGCGCGCGTCCAGAATCACCCCCGACATCGCCTCGTCCATCAGCCCGGGCAGGATGCCGGCGTCCTCCGGCGCCATGCGCACGTCCAGCAGGAAGCCGGCGTCGGGATCGCCGGCCCAGCGCGCCAGGGCCAGCCAGGCCCCCTTCACCTGGGGCGTCGCGCCCAGCACCCGCGTCACGCCCTCGACCAGGCCTTCGGGCGTGGTCCTGGGCCGCGCCAGATGCGTCGGCCGCCGCACCCCGTCCGCCGGCGACGGATCGCCCAGCAGGGCGCCGATCGCCGCCGAGCTCCACCGCACCCCATGGCCGTGGCCGGGATTGAGAACCGCGTCGCGCCCCCGCACCGACTGCAACAGATCGGCGCCCATGAACGCCACCGGCGTCGCCTGCGGCAAGGTCGCGATCGCCCTCTCCCGGGCCGTGAACAGGGCCGTGGCCACCGACCCGTCCTGACCTCGTCCGGTCACCAGGGTCAGGGGATCGCCCTGCGGATCCGCGCCCGCCGGCACGGCCGCCCACAGCTCGTGGTCCAGCGCCGCCGACTCAAACGCCTTCCGCTCGCGCTCGCCTCCTCCGGTCGCGGCGACCAGCAGGCGTTCGAGATCGTTGAGGGGCGTGAAGTCGGTGACGGCGGTCATGGGCGATCCTGGATTCTGCGGCGAACGGCGAGCGGGTCTCTTCAATCCCCGTCCATCTTCAGCGCGGCGATGAAGGCTTCCTGCGGGATCTCGACCTTGCCGAACTGGCGCATGCGCTTCTTGCCTTCCTTCTGCTTCTCCAGAAGCTTCTTCTTCCGGGTGGCGTCGCCGCCGTAGCACTTGCTGGTCACGTCCTTGCGCAGGGCGCGCACCGTCTCGCGCGCGATGATCTTGCCGCCGATGGCCGCCTGGATCGGGATCTGGAACATGTGCGGCGGGATCAGCTCCTTCATCTTCTCGACCATGCCGCGGCCGCGCGTCTCGGCCCGGGCGCGGTGGACCAGCATGCTGAGCGCGTCGACGGGCTCGGCGTTGACCAGGATCGACATCTTCACCAGGTCGCCCTGTTTGTAGTCGGTCAGCTCGTAGTCGAAGCTGGCGTAGCCCTTCGAGATGGACTTCAGCCGGTCGTAGAAGTCGAACACCACCTCGTTCAGCGGCAGCTCATAGACCACCATGGCGCGCGTGCCGACGTAGCTGAGCTCCTTCTGCTCGCCGCGGCGGTCCTGACACAGCTTGATGACCCCGCCCAGGTATTCGTCGGGGGTCAGGATGGTGGCCTTGATCCACGGCTCGTGGATCTCGAGGATCTGCATCACGTCGGGCAGGTCGGCCGGGTTGTGCAGATCGATCGTCGTGCCGTCGCGCTGCTTGATCTTGTAGACGACCGACGGGGCGGTCGCGATCAGGTCCAGGTTGAACTCGCGGGACAGGCGCTCCTGGATGATCTCCAGGTGCAGCAGGCCCAGGAAGCCGCAGCGGAAGCCGAAGCCCAGCGCGGCGCTGGATTCCATCTCATAGGTGAAGCTGGCGTCGTTCAGCCGCAGGCGGGCGATGGCGGCGCGCAGATCCTCGAAGTCGGCGGCGTCGACGGGGAACAGGCCGCAGAACACCACCGACTGCACCTCCTTGAACCCCTTCAGCGGTTCGGCGGTGGGCTTCTTCTCGTCGGTGATGGTGTCGCCGACGGCGGCGTGGGCGACCTCCTTGATCTGGGCGGTGATGAAGCCGACCTCACCCGCCGACAGGGCGTCGACCGGCGTGTTCTTGGGCAGGAAGACGCCGACGCGGTCGACCAGATGGGTCGTGCCGTTCTGCATGAACTTGACCCGCTGGCCGGCCTTCAGGACGCCGTCGAACACCCGAACCAGCAGGACCACGCCCAGATAGGGGTCGTACCAGGCGTCGACCAGCATGGCCTTCAGCGGCGCGGTCGGGTCGCCCTTGGGCGGCGGCAGGCGGGTGACGATGGCCTCCAGCACCTCGTCGATGCCGAGGCCGGACTTGGCCGAGCACATGACGGCGTCCGAAGCGTCGATGCCGATGACCTCCTCGATCTGGGCGCGCACGCGCTCCGGCTCGGCTGCGGGCAGGTCGATCTTGTTCAGGACCGGCACGATCTCGTGGTCGTTCTCGATCGCCTGATAGACGTTGGCCAGGGTCTGGGCCTCCACCCCCTGCGACGCGTCCACGACCAGCAGGCTGCCCTCGCACGCCGCCAGCGACCGGCTGACCTCATAGGCGAAGTCCACGTGCCCCGGCGTGTCCATCAGGTTCAGCACGTAATCGAGCCCGTCCTTGGCACGGTAGTTCAGGCGCACGGTCTGCGCCTTGATCGTGATCCCCCGCTCCTTCTCGATGTCCATGTTGTCGAGGACCTGCGCCGACATCTCGCGCGCGGTCAGGCCGCCGGTCACCTGGATCAGGCGGTCTGACAGGGTCGACTTGCCGTGGTCGATGTGCGCGACCACGGAGAAGTTTCGGATGCGGTCGATGGGGGTCTTGGGGCTCGTCATGGCCGGGCGCGGTTAGCATGGGTGCGGGCCGGACGCCACGGCGCGCGACGCCACGCCTTCGCCCACGTCATGCGCTGCAACATTACTTTAGCGTAACGGCGTCGCGCCCCCTTGGGCTTGGCCGTGGAACGGAGTATGCACCGGCTTGTCAACGACGGTGGACCTCCCCACCTGCCGTCCATCCAGAACTTGAGGTGTCTCCGTGAAGATTGCGCGTCGACTGGGCGTCCTGGCCGTCGGGCTTGCGATGCTGGGCGTCCTGGCCGCGTGCGGCGGGCATTCCGAAGAGGCCGCGGCGTCGGACGAGAACCGCGGGCGTCAGACGGTCACGGCCGCCGCCGTCCGGCTGGTCGATCTGCCGCGCGTGCTGACGGCGTCCGGCACGGTGTCGCCATGGGAAGAGGTGCCGGTGGGGGCCGAGACCGGCGGGCTGGTGGCCACCGCCGTCTACGTCGACGAGGGCGCCTATGTCCGGCAGGGCCAGCCGCTGGTTCAGCTGAACGATTCCCTGTTGCGCGCCCAGGTGCGCCAGCAGGAGGCCCAGGTCGCCACCGCCCGCGCCAATCTGGCCCGCGACGACGCCGCGTTGACGCGCGCCCAAGAGCTGAAGGAGCGCGGCTATCTGTCCCAGGCGGGACTGGACACGGCCGTGGCCAATCAGCGGTCCTCGTCCGCGGCGCTGCAGGCCGCGGAGGCGGCGCTGTCGGAATCGCGCACGCGCCTGTCCCAGACCGTCATCCGCGCGCCCGTCGCCGGCCGCGTCATCAGCCGCAGCGTCACGCGCGGCCAGATCGTCCAGCCGGGCGCCGAGCTGTTCCGCATGGTCCGCGACGGCCGTCTGGAGCTGGACGCCCAGATCCCGGAGGCCGACCTGCCCCTGGTCCGCGCCGGACAGACCGCGACGGTCAGCGGCGACGAAGGCCTGGCCGTGACCGGCACGGTTCGCATCGTCACGCCCGAGGTCGACGGCCAGACGCGTCTGGGCGTCGCCCGCATCGCCCTGCCCGCGGGCGCGACGGTTCGCCCCGGCATGTTCGCGCGGGCCGAGATCGACGTGGGCGCCCAGCCGTCTTTCGTCGTGCCGTCCGGCGCGATCGTCTATCGAGAGGGCAAGCCCGGCGTCTACGTCATCGGGGCCGGCAATGCGGTGACGTTCCGTCCCGTGACCACCGGGGGCCGCCAGGGCGACGATCTGGCCGTCACCGGCGTGCGCGCCGGTGAACGTGTCGTCGTTTCGGGCTCGGGCTTCCTGGGCGACGGCGACCGCGTGACCGTCGCCGCGTCTCCCGCCAGGGCCACGGCCCCGGCCAAGGCTCCGGCTCAGGCGGCCGCCCGATGAACTTCAACAACATCTCCTCCTGGTCGATCCGGAACCCGATTCCGGTCGTCCTGCTGTTCATCGTCCTCACCGTCGCGGGGGTCATGAGCTACTTCCGCCTGCCGGTGAACAACTTCCCCAACGTCGACCTGCCGGTCGTCTCGGTGACGGTCATCCAGGCCGGCGCGGCGCCGACGGAGCTGGAGACCCAGGTGACCCGCCTTGTCGAGGACGCCGTGGCGGGCCTGGGAGAGGTGGACGAGGTGCGCTCGACGGTCAACGACTCGGCCTCGACGACGTTGATCACCTTCCAGCTCGGCGTCGACCTGGAGAAGGCGACCAACGACGTCCGCAACGCCATCGCCGGCGTCCGTCAGGAGCTGCCCGCGGACGTTCAGGAGCCGATCGTCCAGCGCATCGAGTTCACCCAGCAGCCGATCGCCACCTATGTGGTGCGCGCGCCGGGCATGAATCCGGAGGAGCTCAGCTGGTTCGTCGACAACACCGTGGCCAAGCGACTGCTGTCGATCGAGGGCGTAAGCCAGGTCAGCCGCGACGGCGGCGTCAACCGCGAGATCCGCATCAAGCTGGACCCCGCAAAGCTGGCCGCCCAGGGCGTCAGCGCCGCGGCGGTCTCCAACCAGTTGCGGGCGTCGAACATCAACCTGCCCGGCGGACGCGGCGAGATCGGCGGCTCGGAACAGGCCATCCGCACCTTGGGTTCGGCCCAGAGCGTCGACGACCTGCGCGAGACCCTGATCCCCGTCGGCGGCCGGACGATCCGCCTGGGCGACCTGGGCGAGGTGACCGACGAGTGGTCCGAACCGCGCGGCCGCGCCCGCTTCAACGGCGGCGAGGTGGTCGGCTTCTCCGTGTCGCGCTCCAAGGGCTCGTCCGAACTCGACGTCTATGAGACGTCCAAGGAAGAGATCGCCCTGCTGGACAAGGAACTGCCGGAGGTCACCATCGAGGAGGTGACCAACACCACCCAGGACGTGATCAACAACTTCCATGCCTCGGTCGAGGCCCTTCTGCTGGGCGCGGGCCTGGCGGTCCTGGTGGTGCTGATCTTCCTCAGGGACTGGCGCGCGACCCTGATCGCGGCGGTCGCCATGCCCCTGTCGCTGATCCCGACCTTCCTGGTCATGGATCTGATGGACCAGTCGCTGAACGTGGTGACGCTGCTGGCCCTGTCGCTGACCATCGGCATTCTGGTGGACGACGCGATCGTGGAGATTGAGAACATCGTCCGGCACATCCGGGACGGAAAGGCCCCCTATCCCGCCGCCATGGAGGCGGCCGACGAGATCGGCCTGGCGGTCATCGCCACCACCGCGACCCTGATCGCCGTGTTCGCGCCGACGGGCTTCATGCCCGGCGTGGTCGGGCAGTTCTTCAAGAGCTTCGCCATCGCCACCTGCGTCAGCGTGTTCTTCTCGCTGGTCGTGGCGCGGACGCTGACGCCGCTGATGGGCGCCTACATGCTGAAGGCGGACCAGGGCAAGGAGCACGCCGATCCGAAGTGGATGCAGCTCTATCTGCGCGTTCTGCGCTGGGTTTTGCCCGAGCGCAGCTCGACGACGGACGAGGCACGTCGCACGCGGGGGGGACTGTGGACGCGCGCCAAGCGTCGTCTGACCGACCACCGCGCCTGGGTCATGCTGGGCGGCACCCTGTTCTTCGTCGGCTCGCTGGGCCTGGCCTCGCTGTTGCCGTTCGAGTTCATCCCGGTGGAGGACGTGTCGCGCTCCAACGTCACCATCCAGCTGCCGCCCGGTTCCACCCTGGCGGAGACGGATGCGGTCGTCCGCCGAGTGGACGAGGAGCTGCGCAAGCGGCCCGAGGTCCGCTCCGTCTATGCCTCCATCGGCTCGGCGACCACCAGCTTCGGCCCGGGCGGCGGCGGCAGCGCCGGCGAAGTCCGCCGGGCGACCGTCACGGTGAACCTGGTCAAGAAGTCCGACCGCAACATCCGCCAGCAGGCCTTTGAGCAGGAGATGGGGCCCATCCTGCGCGCCATCCCCGGCGCCCGGGTCCAGTTCGGGGTCGAGGGCGGCGGCGGCGGTCAGGTGTCGATCCAGCTGGTCGGCGACGATCCGGCCGTCCTGGTCCCGGCCGCCGCGGCCGTCGAGCGCCAGATGCGCGACATCGACGGACTGTCGAACGTCATCTCGACGTCGGCGCTGGTGCGTCCGGAAATCCTGATCACGCCCAAGGCCGACGTCGCCGCCTTGCAGGGAGTCGCCGCCTCGGACATCAGCGCCGTCGCGCGCGTCGCCACACTGGGCGACGCCGACCAGCTGCTGCCCAAATTCAATCTGGGCGACCGCCAGGTGCCCATCCGCGTCATGCTGCGAGAAGACGCGCGCGAGGATCTGGCCACCCTGCAGACCCTGCAGGTGCCGACCGCGTCGGGACAGACGGTTCCCTTGACGTCCGTCGCCGACATCAGCTTCGGCGCGGGCCCGAACCAGATCGACCGCCTGGACCGCAAGCGCGTCGCGGGCCTGACGGCCGAACTGGCCGGGATCACCCTGGGTCAGGCGTCGCAGCGCGTCGACGCCCTGCCCGCCATGCAGAACCTGCCGAACGGCGTCGAACAGGCCGTGTCGGGCGAGCTGGAGAACCTGCAGGAAACCGCGACCGGCTTCATGTTCGCCATCGTGACGGGCATCCTGCTGATGTACATCGTGCTGGTGCTGCTGTTCGGCAGCTTCTTCCACCCGGTGACCATCCTGGCGGCGCTGCCGGTGTCGTTCGGCGGGGCCTTCTTCGCCCTGCTCATCACCGGCCGGTCGCTCTCGATGCCGGCCCTGATCGGCATCATCATGCTGACCGGGATCGCGGCCAAGAACTCCATCCTGCTGGTCGACTACGCCATCATCGCCATGAAACAGGGCATGAGCCGGCGCGAGGCCCTGATCGACGCGGCCCACAAGCGGGCGCGGCCGATCATCATGACCACGCTGGCCATGGGCCTGGGCATGCTGCCCATCGCCATGGCCATCGGCGAGGGGACCGAGTTCCGGTCGCCCATGGCCATCGCGGTGATCGGCGGCCTGATCACCTCCACGGCCCTGTCTCTGGTCTTCGTCCCGGCCGCCTTCAGCCTGATCGACGGCGGCAAGTCCCGGATGGAGAGCTGGCTGAGCCGTCGCTTCCGCCACCAGCGGGGAACCGACGGCGCCGTGGAGAAGCCGGCTGAATAGGTCGCGGAGGCGATCGGCCCGCCTCCCGGCCCCGACCGTCGCGACCTCGGTCACCCTTCGTCCTTGACCCTGGGATCGGACGTCGGGGCAGGCCGCACTGAACTTGCGGCAGGCTTCCGAAACCCCGCTCAGCTGGCGGCGCGGGGACAGGGACGCCGGTGCTTTGCGCAGACTCGGGGACGTTCGACGCCCGCCGTGCGACCCGAAGTCGACGGTGTCGAGCAAGTCTCGTCCGATGTGGCGCTCATGTCCTCGGGATTGTCGCTCTTGTCCCGCCGAACATGTCCTGCCTTCAGCCCATGAAGAAACCGGCCGGGGATCGCTCCCCGGCCGGTTCCCGTTTCAGGCCGTGGCCCGCGCGATCAGTAGCGATAGCGCAGGGTCATGCCGTAGGTCCGCGGCGCGCCGTTGAAGGCGTTGTAGGTCTGGCTGTCCAGCGCCGGGTTGTAGAAGGTGCCGTTCGGCTGAACCGTCGACTGGAACGCCGAGCCCTGCAGGAAGGCGTTGTAGGCGACCTGGATGTATTCCTCGTCGGTCAGGTTCTGCACCCAGCCTTCCAGGGTCCAGCGCTCGTCCTCCGTGCCGATCGACACGCGGCCGTTCAGCATGGTGAAGGCTTCCTGGTCCTTGAACGGGATCAGGTCCGAGCCGGTGTTGTACTCGCTCATGTATTTGGCCGAGAGCGAGAACCCGCCGCGCAGGCCGCCGCCCAGGCTGCGGTCGAAGTTGACCGAGGCCGAGCCCGACCATTCCGGAGCGAACGAGGCCGTGGCGCCCGGCAGCAGGGACAGTTGCGGGAAGTTGCCCGGGTTGGCCAGGTCGGCGGCGACGAACTCGCCGTACTGGGTTTCGGTGTAGGTGACGCCGCCCGAGAAGCTCAGACCCTCGACCGGAGTGAACCACACGAAGTCCGCATCGACGCCGCGAGAGGTCAGCTCCGGGATCGACTCGACTACGAACGACGTGCCCAGGAAGGTGTTCAGCTGGAAGTCGGTGAAGGTCTGGTCGAAGTAGGTGACGTTCAGCAGCACGGTGCGGTCCAGCAGCGTCAGCTTGGCGCCCAGCTCATAGCTGTCCACGACTTCCGACGGGAACAGCAGCGACGCGTTCGGCGTGATGCCGGTCTGCACGCGGTCCAGATTGTAGCCGAACGACTTGTACCCGCGGGCGTACGAGCCATAGACCATGGCCTCGGGCGAGATGCGGTAGGACGCCTTGATGGTGCCCGACACCTCGCCGTCGCTCTCGGCCTCGTTGACCGCGCGGTTGTTGTAGAACGGGTTGGACCACGGCAGGCACAGGCGACCCAGGATGCTGGACGTCGTCGATGCGCCCAACAGACCGGCGATCGCGGCTTGGTTCCCCAGACCTGCGGCGCAGGTGGCCGCCGCTGCGCCGGTTCCGTTGCGCTGCCGACCTTCGAGGCCCTTGTCGTCGTAGGTGTAGCGAAGGCCCAGGGTGATATCGAGCTGGTCGGTCACCGAGAAGGTGTTGTTCGTGAAGACGGCGAACGAGTCCGACCGCTGGAGATAGACGTCCTCCAGCGACTGGCCCGCCGCGAAGGCCGGGCCGCCGCCGAACACGGCGCCGCCGGTGCCGAGGCAGCTCTGCAGGCCCACCGACGTCTGTGCGGTCCGGGTGAAGCAGGGGATGATGGAAGGACTGACCGGGAAGGCCGGGACCGCCGCGTTCAGGGCCGCCGAAATCTGGAACGACAGCACCGGGGCGTAGTCGGCGCCCAGGTAGAAGCTGTCCCGACGTTCGATGTCCTCACGCGTGGCGAACACGCCGACCAGCCAGTCCAGGCGATCCGTCGCCCCGGCCAGCCGGAACTCCTGAGTGGCGTTCTCGACGCTGAAGCCGAAGTCGCCGTCCTTCAGGCGATAGGCGATGTCGGCCCCGGTGAAGTCCGCGTCCTGGCCGTTGACGAAGCTCCAGTCGCGGACCGAGGTTATCGACGTCAGCGTGGCGCCGCCGAACAGCGACGGAAAGTCGATGTTGGTCTCCAGCGAGAAGCCCTTGTCTTCGACTTCCTGGCCGGTCGATCGGTTGGCGAAGGCCGTACGTGAGAACGGCAGTGCGCCGAAGCCCGGCGCCGGCGGACGCTGCCCCGTTCCCGTCGACGTGCCGTCGATGAACGGATAGGTCGGGCCGGTCCGCACCTGGGTGCCCACGCAGCAGTATTCGTCGCGCTTCGAATAGTCGGCGATGAAGCGCATCGAGATGCCGTCGGTCGGCAGCCAGAGCAGCTGGCCGCGGACGGTGCCGAAATCCTGGTTGTTGTCGTCGGTCTCCGGCCGCGGGCCGTCGCCGGTGTCAATGGTCATGAAGCCGTCGCGCAAGCGGCGGCCGGCGTACAGGCGGAACGCCAGGGCGTCGGTCAGAGGACCGGACACCGAGCCCGAGATCGCCTTGGCGTCATAGTTGCCGACGGTGGCCTCGAAGTTGAACTCGGGCGTGAACGACGGCTGCTCGGTGATGATGTTGATGACGCCGGCCGAGGTGTTCTTGCCGAACAGGGTGCCCTGCGGGCCCTTCAGAACCTCGATGCGCTGCAGTTCGCCCAGGTCGCCGAAGCCGACCGAGTTCCGCGAGCGATAGACGCCGTCGATCACGACCCCGACCGAGCTTTCCAGGCCGGGGTTGTCGCCCACAGTGCCGACGCCGCGGATGCGCGCGGTGGTCGAGGCTTCCGAGGCGGTCGACGTCACCGTCATGCCCGGCGTCAGGATCTGCAGATCCTTGATGTCGCGCACGCCGGCGTCCTCCAGCATCTCCTGCGACAGGGTCGTGACCACGATCGGCACGTCCTGCAGGCTTTGCTCACGCTTTTGGGCGGTGACGATGATGTCGTCGACGCGGGTGACCTCCTGTTCCTGGGCGGCGGCGACGCCGGCGGCCCCGAACACGGCCGTCCCGACGACGGCTGCGGACACGGTGGTGCGAAGAATGTGGTTCAGACGCATGTCTATCCCGGCTCCTAGAGCCCGGCCGGGTCGGCCGGGCGTTCCCAATCCCTGAAGACCCCGTCCTTCTGACGTGACGAGGGTTCCGATCATCCGGGGTAATCCAAGCCGGGCCGTGGAACAAGGATCACGCCGCGTTACAGCCGCCGTGACGCCGCGCGACGGCCTCGACTGTGACAAGAAAGCGACGGAAACGCCTGACGCAAGGTCAATGTTCGTGCGTCAGGCGACAGTATTCGCGGCCGTGACGGCCAATTTCTTGCGCCGTCGCGCGGCCACCGCCAGCACGATTCCACCCAGGACGCCCGACAGCAGCGAGCCGCCCAGCACGCCCAGCTTGACCTCGACCTGCTCGGGCGAGTCGATCGCGCCCGGAAAGGCCAATGCTCCGATGAACAGGCTCATGGTGAAGCCCACGCCGCACAGCAGGCTGACGCCGTAGACCTCCAGCCACGTCGCGCCGGTCGGCTTCTTGCCGATCTTCAGCGCCGAAGCCAGCCAGGCCATGGCGAGCACGCCGACCTGTTTTCCGAGGAACAGGCCCAGCGCGATCCCGGCCACCAGCGGCGCCGCGGCCTGCTCAAGTCCGATCCCGGCGAAGCCGACGCCCGCCTTGGCGAAAGCGAACAGCGGCAGGATGATGTAGGCGACGTAGGGATGCAGGTCGTGCATCGCCTCCTTCAGCGGGGCCTGGCCGTCGCGCCGCTCCTTGATCGGCACGACGGCGGCGAAGGCCACGGCGGTCAGGGACGTGGACAGACCCGCCTCCACCGTCAGCCACCACGACAGACCGAAGCCCAGCACCCAGAACGGCGCCGGAACCTTCTTCCACTGCGCCGCCACCGCGCCCAGCGCCAGCAGGGCGCCGACCCACGCCAGCGGAATCCAGTCCACGCCCTGCGAGAACAGAACCGCGATCAGCGCGATGGCCCCCAGATCGTCGACGATGGCGAGGGTCAGCAGGAAAACTCTGAGCGAGGACGGCAGCCCCCGCGCCGCCAGGGCGAAGACCGCCAGGGCGAAGGCGATGTCGGTGGCCAGCGGGATCGGCCACCCCTGCGTCGGCCCGCCGAGCGCGGACACCACGCCCAGATAGACCAGCCCCGGCGCGATCATGCCGCCCAGCGCCGCCAGAACGGGCGTCGCCAGCTTCCTCGGGTCGCTCAGTTCGCCGCGCAGGATTTCGTATTTGATCTCCAGCCCCACCACGAGGAAGAAGATCGCCATCAGGCCTTCCTTGATCCACTCCGAGATCGACATCTTCAGGATCGCGGGCCCGACCTGCAGCACGTGCTCGGACTTCAGCAGGGCGAAATAGTCCGCCGACAGGGGCGAGTTGGCGACGACCAGCGCGCTCAGCGCCGCCAGTCCCAGCACGGCGCCGGAGCCGGCCTCGGTCTTCAGGAATTCGAGCGTCAGTCTGCGTGCCATGGCGGCCTCCGGGATCACGAAAGGTCGGGGCGCCAGGTTATCGACGGACGCCGGACCGGATTCGCCTCGAAACAAGGGCGCCGGCCTGGCCCGCCCCGACGGCGGCGGGCCTGATCTCTGGTCTCAGGATACCGCCGGCGACCGCCGCGTCCAGAGCGCCAGCGCCAGACAGGCCGCGCTCGTCAGGATGGCGACGCCCAGCATCGGGCTCAGCGCGCCTTCCCCCATCTGCCGCGCGGCCGCGACCGAGAAGACGCCGAGGGCGAAGGCGGCGGGCGGGATCAGGGCCAGCGGCGCGATCCGGGCGGGCAGCAGCGCCGCGCCGATCAACGCGACGGCCAGGATCAGGTCCGGCACGACGAAGTCCGCGTCGTCCATGCCGCCGGTCAGGACCGGAGCGGCCGTGCCGACCGCGGTTCCGCCGGCAAGCAGGCGGGCAAGGAGCAGCTTCATGATCGCTTCCCGAGGTTTCCGGCGGGGGCGACCTTGCGAAGCCGCCCGTCCGCGCGCAACTGGACACGATGCCGCCGTCTCCCGTCTATCGCCCCGAACCGCGCTTCTTCGATCTGGGCGAGGACTACGGCGACGCCGTGCGGGCGGCGGCCTTTCCCAGGGCGATCCTTCGTTTCCGCAACGACCGGGCGGCGGCCGAGGTCGGGCTGGAGACGCTGTCGGACGCCGAGTGGATCGATCACTTCGGCCGGTTCGCGCCCCTGCCCGGCCAGCCGGGCCCGATCGCCATGCGGTATCACGGCCATCAGTTCCGCACCTACAACCCCGATCTGGGCGACGGTCGCGGCTTCCTGGCGGCGCAGATGCGCGACTCGGCCGGGCGGTTGCTCGATCTCGGGACCAAGGGTTCCGGCCAGACGCCGTGGTCTCGCGGGGCCGACGGACGGCTGACGCTGAAGGGCGGGGTGCGCGAGGTGCTGGCGGCCGAGATGCTGCGACGCCTCGGCGTGCCGACCAGCCGGGCCTTCAGCCTGATCGAAACGGGCGAGGCGCTGGAACGCGGCGACGAGCCGTCGCCCACGCGCTCGGCCGTGCTGGTGCGCCTGTCGCATTCCCACATCCGCTTCGGCACATTCCAGCGCGCGGCGTATCTGGGCCGAAAGGACCAGTTGGAAACCCTGCTGGAGCACGCCCGGTCGACCTATCATCCCGACGTGGCGCCGGGGGAGGCCGCCGGATTTCTGGCGGCGGTCGTGAGCGCCTCGGCCCGGCTGGCGGCGCGGTGGGTCGCGGCCGGCTTCGTCCACGGCGTCCTGAACACCGACAATCTGAACGTCACGGGCGAGAGCTTCGACTACGGCCCCTGGCGCTTCCTGCCGCATTATGAGCCCGGATTCACCGCCGCCTATTTCGATCAGTTCGGCCTCTATGCCTTCGCCCGCCAGCCCGAGGCGGTGTTCTGGGCCCTGACCCAGCTGGGGGGCGCGCTGAAGCCCCTCGGCGACGCCCAGGCGCTGACGGACGCCCTGAACGGCTTCGGACCCGCCTACATCCGCGAACTGCGCGCGGCCTTCCTGGAACGTCTGGGCGTCCTCAGCCTGGGCGAGGCGGCGGACCAGCGGCTGGTGGACGCCGCCCTGGCGCTGCTGCGCGAAGGCGGCGAGGCGATGCGGTGGGAGCCGCTGTTCCACGACTGGTTCGCCGGCTTCGCCTCCTCGGCGCGCGCCCTGTCGGGCCCCCGGGCCGCCCTGTATCGGAGCAAGGCCTTCGCCGACTTCCGCTTCGCCCTGTTCGAACACGAGCCGGACCGGCCGGAGCGCCTCGAAGCGCCCCGCTTCGCCGTGGCGGAGCCCGAAGAGATGCGGATCGACGAGGTCGAGGCCATCTGGGCCGCGATCGACCGCGACGACGACTGGGGCCCGTTCGAAGCCAAGATCGCGCGCCTTCGCGCCGACTGAACCGCTGCTGACAGCACCTTGGCAGCAGCCCGCCGCTAGGGTGATCACGCGGTCGAAATCCGGCCGCCCCGAACGTCTCCTCGATGCGGCGACGGGTCCGCGGCAACGCTTCCTTACGGATTCTTATGCATACGGTCACGCTTCGGCCCCGTAGCTCACGCAGAAGGCGATCACGGATGGTTACGCTCAAGCTTCGAGCCCTTGCGGGATGGGGCCGGCGAACCGATCTCGCCACTGTTACGAATAAAAACCGGAGCGCCTCTCCCCAGGCGACTTTGAGAATGAGCTCTCAGGCCCTTTCCCCCTCGCAGGTCCGCCTGCGCCGAAGCTATCGCAACCTGACCCTGTGGACCCTCCAGGGCTGGCTTGCCATGTTCTTCCTCGCCGCCGGCTGGGCCAAGGCGACCGAGCCCGTGACCACCCTGTCCGAGCTGATGTCCTGGACCGCCCGCGTGCCGGTCGAGATGGTTCAGGGGCTCGGCCTGGCCGAGATCACCCTGGCCGTGCTGCTGCTGGCGCCGCTGGCGTCGTGGAAGTGGGGCCGCCCACTGATGGTCACCGCCGCCGTCGGCCTGCTGGCGCTCGCCACGGCAATGCTGAGCGTCCACGCCCTGGCGCTGGAGCCGGTCCCGGCCCTGACCAACCTCGCCCTGATCGCCGCCGTCGCCCCGGTCCTGTGGATGCGGGCCCGCGAGACCCGCTGACTTTCAGCCGTCGCGGCACCTGTCCGAGCAGTACCTCACCTGATCCCAGTCGCGCGCCCACTTGCGGCGCCAGGTGAAGGGCCGGCCGCAGGCGACGCAGGTCTTCTGCGGCAGGTCGCCCTTCTTCGTGCCGACGTCGTTGACGTGCTTGCGGGCCATGGCGCGACGAAGCCTTCCCTTTACGTGCGCGTCAAGTTCGGGCAAGGATGCCCGCCATGGCGAGCGCCGACGACCATCGCACCTATTCCATCCGCCAGCTGTGCCGCGAATTCGGGGCCACGGCGCGGGCGCTGCGCTTCTATGAGGACAAGGGCCTTCTGACGCCCGCCCGCAAGGGCCAGACCCGCGTCTATTCGGCCCGCGACCGCGCCCGGCTCAAGCTTATCCTCCGCGGCCGCCGCATCGGCTTCTCCCTGGTCGAGATCCAGGAGATGCTCGACCTCTACGACCACAAGGACCACAACGCCCATCAGATGGCCGTGGCCCTGCGCCGTCACCGGGCCCAGATCGAGGCCCTGAAGCAGCAGCGCGACGATCTGGACGCCGCCATCGAGACGGCCGAGGAAGCCTGCGCGGTGATGGAGGCGCGCCTGGGCGAGCACCGCCCCGACCTCTTGCCCGGCGCCGACGAATACGCCCAGCTGCTGAAGGCCCGGCTGAACCCGGACCCGATGCACGACGCCCACCTGTCCCGACTGCACCCCCTCAAAGCGAGAGCCTGACCCATGGCCTACAAGGCGCCCGTCCGCGACCTGACCTTCGTGCTGAACGAGGTTCTGGAGGTCGAACGCCACTCCAACCAGCCCGGCCTGGCGGACGTGTCGCCCGACCTGATCGGCCAGATCCTGGAGGAAGGCGCCAAGTTCGCCGAACAAGTCATCGCCCCCCTGAACCGCATCGGCGACCAGGAAGGCTGCAAGTGGGACGCCGGCCGGGTCACCGGCCCGACGGGCTGGAAGGACGCCTACAGGCAGATGGTCGAGGCCGGCTGGGTCGGCCTGTCGTCCGAGGCCGAGCACGGCGGCCAGGGCATGCCGGCCATCGTCGGCATGGCGTTCGGCCAGTTCACCGCCGCCGCCTCGCCCGCCTTCTCCATGTACCCGGGCCTGACGCACGGCTGCTACGAGGCGCTGAACGCCAACGGCTCGGAGGAGCAGAAGGCGCTCTACTGCCCCAAGCTGGCGACCGGCGAGTGGGGCGGCACCATGAACCTGACCGAACCCCAGTGCGGCACCGACCTGGGCCTGATCCGCACCAAGGCCGTGCCGAACGGCGACGGCAGCTATTCCATCACCGGCCAGAAGATCTGGATCAGCTCGGGCGAGCACGACTTCACCGACAACATCATCCATCTGGTGCTGGCCCGCATCGAGGGCGCGCCGGAAGGCATCAAGGGCATCAGCCTGTTCGTCGTGCCCAAATCCTTCGCGGGTGAGGACGGCTCGGTGGGCGACCGCAACGAAGGCGTCCAGTGCGCGGGCCTGGAGCACAAGATGGGCATCCACGGCAACGCCACCTGCGTCATGGCCTATGAGAACGCCAAGGGTTGGCTGGTGGGCCAGGAGAACAAGGGCATGGCGGCCATGTTCGTCATGATGAACGAGGCGCGCCTGGGCACGGGCCTTCAGGGTCTGTCGATCGGGACCGCCGCCTATCAGGCCGCCGTCGAGTTCGCCAGGGACCGCGTCCAGGGCCGCTCGCTGACCGGACCCAAGAACCCCGAGGGCCCCGCCGACCCGATCATCGTCCACCCCGACGTGCGCCGCATGCTGCTGGAGGCCAAGGCCTTCGTCGAGGGCGGCCAGGCCTTCATCCTGTGGACCGCGCTCCAGGCCGACCTGCAGAAGTCCGAGGATGAGGCCACCGCCGTCAAGGCGCGCGACTACATGGGCCTGATCACCCCGGTGCTGAAGGCCTATCTGACCGACAAGGGCTTCCACGTCGCCTCGCTGGCCATGCAGGTGCACGGCGGCTCGGGCTACACCGAGCACTTCCCGGCGTCGCAGTACCTGCGCGACGCCCGCATCACCATGATCTACGAGGGCGCCAACGGCATCCAGGCGCTGGATCTGGTGGGCCGCAAGCTGCCCGCCAACGGCGGCCGCGCCATCATGACCTGGTTCGGAGAGATCGACGGCTTCGTGTCGGAGAACGCCGGAAACGAGGCCATCAAGCCCTTCGTCGACGGCCTGGCCGACGCCAAGAAGAAGCTGCAGGAGGCCACCATGTGGCTGATGCAGAACGGCATGCAGAACCCGGACAACGCCGGCGCCGCCTCCACCGACTACCTCAACGTCTTCGGCCTGACGGCGCTCGCCTACATGTGGGCCCAGATGGCCAAGGCGGCGCAGGCGAAGATCGACGGCGGCTCCGACGATCCCTTCTATGCCAACAAGCTGGCCACCGGCCGCTACTTCGTCGAACGCATCCTGCCCGACGCCGGGGCTCACCTCGCCAAGCTGAAGACCGGCGCCGACGTCCTGATGAGCGTGCCGGCGGAGGCGTTCTGAGCATCAGAAGGGGAGAGCGAGCGGCTCCGGCAAGGCCCGCCGCTTCGCTTCTTCACGGAAATCAGCCTCAGTGTAGGGACCCAAGACGTCATGGCCACGACCCGTGCCGGTGCGGTTTATGACGTAATACTCAAGGACGCTTTCTCGTTGATAGGCCCCAGGAGCAGGGCCGTCGATATTGTAGGGCAATCGGATAGCGACGCTGACGTCACCCTTCCGCGCCCAAGCGACAACCGCGCCGCTGACCAGGTGCTGACACTCGCCGTCCACAATCGCACAGAGGGAAAAGTCATCTCGGCCGTCGATGGACAGCAGGGCGTAGTCGTCATCCAGGGACCGCCTATAGAAGTCGAAGATGCACCCCGACAAAGCGATCGCAACGACTGCACAGCTTACGATTTTCAGCGCTCGCATGATGCCCTCCAACTCTTGATCTAGAGCCTAGCATGAACGTCCTCGCCGCCCCCGATCCCGATTTCATGCAGGAAGAGGAGATCACCCTCTTCTCCGACTCGGTCTCCAAGTGGATCGACGAGCACGCGCCGCCCGAAAAGGTGCAGCAATGGATCGCCGACTCCTCGGTGCCGCGCTCGCTTTGGAACGACGCGGGCGACGCAGGCCTGCTGGGCCTGTCGATGCCCGAGGAAGACGGCGGCTTCGGCGGCGACTATCGGCACGAGGTCGTCTTGATGCGCCAGCTGGGCTGGAAGGGCGCGGACCACTTCGGCATCAGCCTGCACAACGCCATCGTCATGCCGTACGTCTGGCACTACGGCACCGCGGAGCAGAAGGCGCGCTGGCTGCCGCGTCTGGTGTCCGGCGAGCTGGTCGGCGCCATCGCCATGACCGAGCCCGGCGCGGGCTCGGACCTTCAGGGCGTCAAGACCACCGCCATCCGGCAAGGCGACCACTATGTCGTCAACGGTTCCAAGACCTTCATCACCAACGGCCAGCTGGCCAACTTCATCATCGTGGTGGCCAAGACCGACCCGGCCGAGGGGGCCAAGGGCACGAGCCTGATCGTCGTCGAGACCGACGGGCTGGCGGGCTTCGAGCGCGGGCGGAACCTGCACAAGATCGGCATGGAGGGGAACGACACCTCCGAACTGTTCTTCAACGACGTGAAGGCGCCCGTCGAAAACGTCATCGGCGGCGGCGAGGGTCAGGGCTTCGTCCAGCTGATGCAGCAGCTGCCGCAAGAGCGGCTGAACATCGCGGTGCAGGGCGTCGCCGCCGCCGAGCGCGGCCTCCAGGAGACGCTGGCCTACGTCAAGGAGCGCAAGGCGTTCGGGAAACGCGTCATCGACTTCCAGAACACCCAGTTCAAACTGGCCGAGGTCAAGACCAAGCTGACGGTGGCCAAGGTGTTCGTCGACTGGTGCATCGGCCTGCACCTCAAGGGCCAGCTGGACGCCGCCACCGCCTCCATGGCCAAATACTGGGTCACCGACGTCCAGGGCGAGACCATCGACGAGATGCTCCAGCTCCACGGCGGCTACGGCTACATGAACGAGTATCCCATCGCCCAGCTCTACAAGGACGCGCGCGTCCAGCGCATCTACGGCGGCACCAACGAGATCATGAAGCTGCTGATCGCGCGGACGCTGTAGGGTACTCATTATCCGCTCATTCCCGCGAAAGCGGGGACCCAGTCCTTTCGGGGGAACCGGGACGGTGGACTTCTTCACCTACATCGTCGCCAGTCGACGCAACGGCACGATCTACACCGGATCGACCGACGACGTTTACGTCCGAACCGTCGAGCACCGCGAGAGGATGCGGAAGGGCTTCACCGCCAGACACGGCTGCACCATTCTGGTCTGGTATGAGCGCCACCCGACGCGACACGAGGCGTTCGTGCGGGAGCGCCGCATCAAGAAATGGAACCGCGCGTGGAAGCTGGAGCTGATCGAGAGGACGAACCCCGGCTGGCGCGACCTTTTCGACGACCTGTCCTGAAGCTCTCACTGGGTCCCCGCTTTCGCGGGGATGAGCGGAGAGAGGGGGCTGCGAAGTGACCCGCCTCCACATCCCCCAACCCCTGTCCGAAGGCGCCGCCCTCGCCCCCACGCTGGATCAATCGCGCTACCTGACCCAGGTCATGCGGCTGAAGGCGGGCGACGCCGTCCACGTCTTCAACGGCGCGGACGGCGAGTGGCGCTGCACCGTCGCCGAGGTGCTGAAGAAGGGCGTGGTCCTGCGCGCCGAGCAGAAGATCCGCGACCAGATCACGCCGCCGGACGTCCACCTGCTGATCGCCGTCGTGAAGAAGTCGGCGCTGGAGTTCGCCGTGGAAAAGGCCACCGAGCTGGGCGCCGCGCGCATCCGTCTGGTCGTCACCGCCCGCACCCAGGCCCAGCACGTCCGCATGGACCGGCTGGACGCCATCGCCGAGGAGAGCGCCGAACAGACCGGCCGCCTGGACGTCCCGCCCGTCGACGCCCCTCAGAAACTGGACGCCCTGCTGGCCGATTGGAACCCGACCCGCCGCCTGATGTTCTGCGACGAGACCGGCGGCGCGCCGGCGACGCGCGCGCTGGCCGAAGCCGGCGGGGGCCCCTGGGCCGTCCTGATCGGGCCGGAAGGCGGCTTCACGCCGGAGGAGCGCGACCGCCTGCGCGCCCTGCCTTTCGCCCTGGCCGTGTCGCTGGGCCCGCGCGTCCTGCGCGCCGACACCGCGGCGACCACCGCCCTGACGCTGTGGCAGGCGGCCGTGGGCGACTGGGACTGCTGACCGCCTGCGACCGAATCCGACGCAGGCCCGTGCCACTCTCCGGGTCGCCAAGGCCGGATCCGGAGAAATGTGCACGATGTGCACCCTGTTTTTTCAGAGTGCACATTTCGCCTCTCCGGCCGGGCCTTGTGCGCCTCCTCGCGACCGCCCATCTCGCGGCGACCGAGGGGCTGGGAACCACTGCCGCATGACCGACGCGCCGTTGAACCGGACGGACCTGATCGAGGCCCTGTCCAAGGGGGCCAAGCCGCGCGCCCAGTGGCGCATCGGCGCCGAGCATGAGAAGTTCGGCTTCGACCGTGAGACGCTGCGCCGCCCGGCCTACGACGGCCCCAGCGGCATCCGGGCCATGCTGGAGGGCCTGACCCGCTTCGGATGGTCCGACGTGTATGAGGGCGACCATGTCGTCGCCCTGGAACGCACCACGCCCGAGGGGCTGACCTCCTCCATCTCGCTGGAGCCCGGCGGACAGTTCGAACTGTCCGGCGCCCCGCTGAAGGACGTGCACGAGATCTGCGACGAGACCGGCCGCCACCTGATGGAGGTCAAACAGGTCGCCGACCAGCTGGGCCTGGGCTTCCTCGGCGTCGGCTTCGATCCGCTGTGGGCGCGCGAGGACGTGCCCGTCATGCCCAAGGGCCGCTACGACATCATGCGCGCCTACATGCCCAAGCGGGGATCGCTGGGCCTCGACATGATGCTGCGCACCTGCACCATCCAGTCCAACCTCGACTTCGAGACCGAGGCCGACATGGTGCGCAAGTTCCGCACCTCTCTGGCGCTTCAGCCGATCGCCACGGCCCTGTTCGCCTGTTCGCCCTTCACGGAGGGTCGGCCCAACGGCTTCCTGAGCGCCCGCGCCAACGTCTGGACCGACACCGACCCGGACCGCACCGGCATGCTGGATTTCGTCTTCCAGGACGGCTTCGGCTTCGAGCGCTACGTCGACTACGCCCTGGACGTGCCGATGTACTTCGCCAAGCGCGACGGGAAATACGTCGATCTGTCGGGCCGGTCGTTCCGCCGCTTCCTGGACGGCGGCCTGGACGACCTGCCCGGCGACCGGCCGACGAAGAAGGACTGGGCCGACCACCTGACCACCCTGTTCCCCGAGGTGCGGCTGAAGTCGTATCTGGAAATGCGAGGCGCCGACGGCGGGCCGTGGAGCCGCATCTGCGCGCTTCAGGCCCTGTGGGTCGGCGTGCTGTACGACGACGCGGCCCTGAGCGCGGCGTGGGATCTGTGCAAGGGCTGGGACATCGCCGACCACGAGCGCCTGCGCCGCGACGTGACGCGACTGGGCCTGAAGGCCGAGGTCGCGGGCCGCACGGTGCGCGACGTCGCCGTCGACATGGTCGCGATCGCCAAACAGGGGCTGAAGGCCCGCGCGCGCTTCTCGGGCGGCATGGTGGACGAGCGCGGCTATCTGTCGGAACTGGAAGACATCGCCGACTCGGGCGTCACCCCCGCCGAGCGCCTTCTGGACCTGTTCCACGGCGCCTGGGAGCGCGACCTGTCGCGCCTGTACCGCGACTTCGCCTACTGACGGAACGCCCCGCCCAGCTTGGGCATTCAACGGGCATGAGCGATCCGATCCTGCCGCATACCCAGCCGAAGCCCGAGGGCGACGGCCCCGTCGTCGCCGAGACGCGCGCCAAGCAGGGGCGCGGCGGGATGCACGTGCTGACGATCATGATCGTCTCGGCGACGCTGGTCGCGATCGCCTTCGCGGTGATCTGGTTCGCCTACCGTCCGGGCCTGGACGCCGCCGAGGATCGGACCGAGGCGGAGGCGACGTCGCTCGAATCGGCTCAGCCGCTGCCGGAGCGGCCCACGACCACCCTGCCGGCCGATCCTCAGCCGGCCACGCCCGACGCGCCGACCGCCCCCTCGGGCGAACCTGCGGCCTGACGTCGGACCAGTGCGGTCGCCAGCGCGACGCAGGCGGCGAACAGGGCGCCCTCCAGCGTCGCGGTCACGGCGGCGGCGACGGGCCCGAAGCCGTCCTCTCCGATCAGCCGGCCCACCGGCGCCAGGCTGAGGGGCGCCTCGGGGAAGGCGCGCAGCAGCAGGTCCAGACTGCCGCCCAGCAGCCGGCCGCCGAGCAGCGTGATCCCCAGCCCCGCCGCCGCGCCGGCCGCGCCGCCGAAGGCCGCCGCCGTGCGCGCCTTCAGCCCCGGGCGCGTCGCCAGCCAGGCCCCCAAGCCCGCCGCCGCGCCCAGAGCCAGCCCCTCGCCCGCCCCGGTCATGTCCGCCGGCGCGACGCCGGTCAGCAGGCGGAAGGCGTCCAGCGCGATCAGGCGGGTCAGTCCGCCCACCAGCGCCCCGCCCAAGGCGCCCCCGAGGACGGCGCCCCACGGTCCGTCCGCGCGCCACAGCCGTCCCGCCGCCACGCCCAGTCCCACCGACGCCCCGGCGGCCAGAGCCAAAAGGGTGGTCGCGCAGACCAGCACGATCAGGGTCGAGGCGCCGCCCATGCCCTGCGGCGCTGCGGCCAGGCCGTAGAACAGCCCGCCCGCGACCCCGGCCAGCCCGCCGCCGGTCATCCCCGCCCCCGCGTCCGGGACCAGGCGTCGCCAGAGGGGCTCGGAAGCCGGCGAGGAGGCCGCAGGCGCGGGGTTGGATGGGACGCCGGTCCCCGTTTCGTCTCCGTCCGTCACCTCGGCGACGAAGCGATAGCCATGCTTGGGCACGGTCTCGATGAAGCGAGGCCGCGCCGCGTCGTCCCCCAGCTCGCGCCGCAGGGCCCGGACGCACTGGGTCAGGGCCTCGTCGGTGACGGGCACGCCCTTCCAGACCTCGTCCATGAACCGGTCCTTGGTCACGAGCCGGCCACGCTCGGCGACCAGCAGGGCCAGGGCGTCCAGATACCGGCCGCTGATCTCCACCGTCTCGCCGTCGCGCGTCAGGCGACGGTCCTGCGGGTCCAGGCGGAAACGGTCGAAGCGGCACGCGGTCATCGGCGGGACGGTCGATCATCCGCGCGGCGAAGGCAATGCCCCTACCCGCCCGCGCCGCGCCATGGCATCGTGACGCCGTTCAGGGAGGGATGTGACATGACCGACGCCGACGTCAAGCTGAGGGAACAGGCCGAACGCCGCGTGGAAGCCAAGCGCAGCGTGGTCTCGCACCTGATGGTCTTCGTCATCGTCAACGCCGGCCTGTTCGCCATCGACTGGTGGACCGGCGGCGGCATCAACTGGGCCTTCTGGCCGCTGCTCGGCTGGGGCATCGGCCTGGCCTCGCACATGGCCTCGGTCTGGATGGCCCTGTCCGGCAGTCATGAAGCCGCCGTCGAGCGCGAAATGGAGCGGCTGCGCCGCCAGCGCCGGTGAGCGGCGTCGTCAGGGTCGGCATAGGCGGCTGGACGTACGAGCCGTGGCGCGGGGTCTTCTATCCGGAGAAGCTGAGCCAGAAGAAGGAGCTGGAGTTCGCCAGTCGGGCGCTGACGTCGATCGAGATCAACGGCACCTATTACTCGACCTTCAAGCCCGACAGCTGGATGAAGTGGCGCGACGAGACGCCGGACGGCTTCGTCTTCGCGGTCAAGGCCAGCCGCTACTGCACCAACCGCAAGGTGCTGTCGGACATGGGCGAGTCGATGGACCGGTTCCTGGGTCAGGGGCTGACGGCGCTGGGGGACAAGCTGGGGCCCATCAACTGGCAGTTCATGGGCACGAAGAAGTTCGACGCCGACGACTTCGAGGGCTTCCTGAAGCTGCTGCCGCCCGAGCGGGACGGCGTGCGGCTGAGGCATGCGCTGGAGGTGCGGAACCCGACGTTCCAGACGCAGGCCTTCTACGATCTGGCGGCGAAATACGGCGTCGCCATCGTCTATGCCGAGGACGACGAGGCGCCGGAGTGGCCGCGCATCGATGAGGCCACCGCCGACTTCACCTATGCCCGGCTGATGTCCAGCCGGGAGGAGGAGCCGACCGGCATGACGGCGCCCGAGTTGGACGCCGTCGCCGGCCGGTGTCGCGACTGGGCGAAACGCGGCGACGTCTTCGCCTATTTCATCGCCGGGGCGAAGGTCCGCAATCCGGCCGCGGCGCGGGCGCTGATCGCGCGCCTGGGCTGAGCTTCGGTCTCAGAAGGTCTTGCGCACCCGAACCTGGAAGAAGGTCCGGGGGTCGACGTCGCGCACCTCGACGTAATCCACCGCCTGGGTCGTGCGGTTCGCATAGACGGTCCGGGTGATGGTGAAGTCGTCCCAGATGTTGACCTGGGCCCGCAGCGACAGGTCCGCCGTCGGCTTCCACTCCGCGAACAGGACCCGATAGTTCCGCAGCCGGACGTCCTGGCGGACGTTGGGATCGAAGTTGGCCTCGTCGAACCCGCGCAGCCATTCGAAGCCCCACTGGGTCTTCAGCGACTGGATGTCCTGGGTGAAGCTGACGTTCGCGTCGAAGGGTCGGATCCCGGAAATGGTCCGCTCACGGCCCGTCGTCGGATCCGTGACGCTGGAGTCCTGCCAGGTCGCGGTGGTGCGCAGGCGCCCCCCGGAGATGCCCAGGCGGTCCGTGGGCAGGGTGAGCGACAGCCGGGCCTGATCATAGGTCCCGTCGCCGATGTTGCCGACCGCCGTCGGGCCCGCGACCAGCGGGACGCGGTCGATGACGTCGGAGATCTCGTCGTGGCGCAGGGTCAGCGAGACCACGCCGTCGCCCCAGAAGCGGCGCTCATAGGTGCCTTCGAAGATCCAGCGCTGGTCCGGCTCCAGGTCGACGTTGCCGCCGAACACCTGGTCGTTCTGCAGATTGGCCGAGGCGGCGAAGTCGTTGAAGTTCAACTGGCCCACGTCGCGCTCGACCCGGAACCGGAACTGGTTTCCCTCGCCTGGAGTCCAGGTCAGCTGGACCCGGGGCTTGGCGTAGAACAGATCCTTCTCCGCGTCGGCGTCGCCGCTCTGGGTGATCGTGGACGACTCCAGCCGGAGGCCGGTTTCCAGGGTCAGGGCGTCGTCGATGCGCCAGGTCGATCGGGCGAAGGCCTCCATGCGGACCTCCTCGACCTTGATCTGGTCCGACGGCAGCGGAATGGGCGCGCCGCCGACCGTCAGGGCCTGGGTCGTGTCCAGCACGTTGTAGGCGGTCTCGGCGCCGACTTCGGTGGTGACGCCGCCGTTTTCGTGACGCAGCTGGCCCCGCACGATGCTTTCGGAGGACTTGGCGTCGAAGCTGAAGATCGACTCGGGCTGGTCCACGCCGCCCAGGCGCGTGCGGTTGACCGCGGCGCCTTCCGTCTCGTTGAAGGTGTGGATGACCCGCCCTTCGAACTTCAGCGCTGGGCTGAGCGGCCGCTCGTAGACGGCGCCGACCTCGCCGCTGGTCGAGTCGTTGGCGTTGACGTTCTCGCGCAGGACGCCGGACGCGGTCTGAACGCTTTCCTGCCGGAAGTCCCCGACGCCGTACCGGCCGGTCAGATCGATCTTGCCTCCGGCGAACGGCCCGGCCCAGGTGGCGCGAGCGGACTGGCCGCCGCCGCCGGCGAAACCGTCGATCGCCTCGTCCCGCGTCACCACGTCGGCGGCGTTGGTCCGCGTGACGCGGCCGGGGCCGTTGCTGTCGCTCATGCTGACGCCGTCGGACAGGGTCAGGCTCCAGTTCGTGTCGCCGTTCCGGGCGGTGACCTGATAGCTGCCGCCGTAGAGATCGGGGGCGCCCTCGAAGAAGAAGGCGTTGGCGTTGACCACATGCTGGATCGTGGCCTGGCTCTTGAGGATCACGTTCACGACCAGGGGGAAGCCCTGCATGTCGACGCCCGGCGCGCCGCCGCGGACCAGCTCGATCCGCTCCACCTGCGAGGCCGGGGTGCGGGACAGCACGGACGAGCCGGTGTCGGTCTTGGAAGCCGGCCGCGCGCCGTTGATCAGGACGTTGCCGACCGCGCCCTCGAATCCGCGGCTGCCGTCGCCGTCGACGATGCCGAAGCCCGGCACCCGCTGGACCATCTCCAGAGCGGTGTTCGGCCGCGCCTGGGCGAAAAAGTCCGGCTGGTAGACGATGACGCCCGAGGCCGTCTCGGTGGCGGACGCCGTCGCCGGGGCGGGGGCGGCCTCCTGGGCCTGGGCGGCCGTGGCGGCCAGGGCGAGCGCGGCCGCGCCGGCGAGCAGGATCGACTTCTTCACGGGGTTCCCTCTCCTTCGATGGCGGGAACCTGACGAGGCGAAATGTCCGTTTCCAGTTACAAGCTGGACAGGTAGGTTAAATGACCGTCATAAATAAGGTGTTGATTGTTTCGAAACTGTAATCATTGAGGCAGAAAGAAGTCTATGCGTGTATTCACCGTCGTCTTTTTCTGCCTTTCCTTGCTGGTCGTGCCGGCAATCGCCCATGCTCAGGACGGCGAGGCGACCGAGGTCGACGAGGTGGTCGTCGAGGTCCGTCGCTCGGGCGCGCCGACGTGGGAAGTGACGCGCGGCGGATCGACCCTGCTGCTGGTCGGCGCGATCCAGGCCCTGCCCAAGAGCCTGGACTGGCGGGCCGACGCCCTGGAGCGGGCGGCCGAGCGGGCCGACCGGGTGCTGTATTCGCACGTCGCCAACGTGTCGCCGGGCGACATCCTGCGGCTCATCTGGCGGTCGGGCACCCTGACCCGCATGCCGCGCGGCAAGACCAGCGCCGATTATCTGTCGCCCGAGTGGAACCAGCGGCTGGTGGCCTTGGACGCCCTGACGCGGGACGACCTGACGCGGCAGAGCTTCTTTCTGACCCGCACCGAGCTGCTGTTCGGCCTCACCCGGCTGAACCGTGACCAGGGCGCGTCGGTCGAGGATGCGGTGCGCCGCGCCGCACGCCGCGGCCGCACGCCCAGCCAGCGAATCAGCGAGGTGCGGGGCGACGAAATCATCGACGCCCTGCTGACCCTGCCGCCGGAGAGTTGGGTGACCTGCATTCAGCTGGGCATCGTGGCGGCGGAAGCGGGCGAAACAGGCATGCTGGAACGCGCTGCGGCCTGGCGCAGGTTCGACGTGCCGACCGTCATGAAGTCGCCCCTGGAGATCGCGCTGACCGAATGCTGGCCGTGGGGCGACCCGGAGTGGGGCGCCCTGCTGCGCCGCCAGTGGCTGGCCGGCGCCGAAGGCGCCCTGGCCCAGGACGGCACGACCCTCGCCGTCGCGCCCCTGCGCGTGCTGGCCGAGCCGAACGGCTTGCTGGACACGCTGGAGGCGCGCGGCTTCGAGATCGTCGGCCCGGCCTGGAAGCGCTGAGGCGGCGAAGCCTCGGCGGCAAGGTCGTGTGCACAAGGTGCACTCCATGCACTGCACCGGAATTTTTGAGTGCATGGAGTGCACGGAGTGCACATGAAGAGCCCCGCGCGAACGCATGGCGGAATGCTGGCGCCGCCATGAACCGACGTCGGCAAGTCGCGCTCAGATCAGACCTGCCTCTTGTTTCATAAGGACAAGTCGGGAGAAGTCGTCACGACTTCGCCGGTCTTTCCGTCGTTTCGACGCTCAGGGTCAGACCGCCGTGCCGCCCACGGTCAGACCGCCGATCTTCAGGCTGGGCTGGCCGATGCCGACCGGAACGCCCTGCCCCGCCTTGCCGCAGGTACCGACGCCGGGGTCGAAGGCGAAGTCGTCGCCGATCATCGTGACCCCCTTCAGCGCCGTCGCCCCGTCGCCGATCAGGGTCGCCCCGCGCACCGGCGAGGTGATGCGCCCATCCTCGATCAGATAGGCCTCGGTGCACTGGAAGACGAACTTGCCGTTGGTGATGTCGACTTGGCCCCCGCCGAAGTTGGCGGCGTAGACGCCGCGCTTCGTCGAGGCGATCATGTCGGCGCGGCTGTCCTTGCCCCCCTCCATGAAGGTGTTGGTCATGCGCGGCATGGGGATGTGGGCGAAGGACTGGCGCCGCCCGTTGCCGGTCGCCTTCTGGCCCATCTGACGGGCCGACAGACGGTCGTGCATCAGGCCGACCATGATCCCGTCCTCGATCAGCACGGTGCGCGAGGTCGGCGTGCCCTCGTCGTCCACCGTCAGCGAGCCGCGGCGACCGGCGATGGAGCCGTCGTCGACCACGGTCACGCCCGGCGCGGCCACGCGCTTGCCCATCATGCCGGTGAAGACCGACGAGCCCTTGCGGTGGAAGTCGCCCTCGAAGCCGTGGCCCACCGCCTCGTGCAGCAGCACGCCGGGCCAGCCGGCGCCCATGACCACGTCCATCTCTCCGGCGGGGCAGTCGACCGCTTCCAGATTCACCAGCGCCTGACGCAGGCATTCGTCGACCTGGGCCCGCCAGCGTTCGGGCGCGGTCCATTCCTCGAAGCCCGCGCGGCCGCCGGCGCCCGCGGACGCGGTCTCGCGCCGGCCGTCCTTCTCCACCGTGACCGAGACGTTGAAGCGGACCAGCGGGCGCACGTCGCGAACGGAGCGCCCCTCGGCGCGGAGGATCTCGATGGAGCGGCGCTCGCCGATCAGGCTGGCCGAGACCTGCACCACGCGCGGGTCGCGGGCACGGGCCCAGGCGTCGATCTCCTGCAGCAGGGCGATCTTGTCCGAAAATCCGGGCGCCGCCAGCGGATCCAGCGGCGGGTACAGCGACTGGTTGGTGGCGCGCGGACCCTCGGCGGTCACGCCTGCATGGCCCGCCTTGGCCAGCGACGCCGCCCCGGCCGCGCGACGGATGGCGTCGGCGGTGATCTCGTTGGCATGGGCATAACCGGCGGTCTCGCCCGCCACGACGCGCAGGCCGAAGCCTTCGGTCGCGTCGTAGTTCGCCCCCTTAAGCCGTCCGTCGTCGAAGACGAGGGATTCCAGCTCGGACCGCTCCAGGAACAGCTCCCCGTCGTCGGCCCCGGCCAGGGCGCCGCGCAAGATCGACAGGGCCTCTTCGGGATCGACGCCGGCGGTTTCGAGCAGGGGCGGCGGGGGGACGTGTGCGGTCATGCCGTGCAGATAGGACGGCGGAAGGGGCGCGTCACCCCCGACGGCGCCCCCGCGGAGAAGCCGGCTGGTTCTTCACCAAGGACACCAAGGAAGGGAAAGCCACGAAGGACACCAAGCCACCGAGCGCGAACACGCCGCAGGCGTTCCCTTCGTCGAAGGGAGACGAGGATGCGCTGCGCGCAGCCGCTGGGCACAGGCCTCTTAGTGCCCTTCGTGCCTTCTTGGTGTCCTTCGTGACGAACCAGCCCTGTCGGCACGGACGTAGGCGGAAGGCGTTCGCACTCCTTCCGCCTTGTCCGTCACCAGGCGTCGTTGACGTCGCCGGAGCCCGAGACGTTCGACTGGACCGAGGTCGGTCGGCGGGTCAGGTCGACGTCGCCCGAGCCCGAGATGTCGATCGTCGCGCGGCCGGTGGGGCCGACGTCCACTTCGCCCGAGCCCGAGACGTCCACGTCGGCGTCGACGACCGTCAGGGCCGTCAGGTCCGCCTCGCCCGAGCCGGAGACGTCCAGATCCAGCGTCTGGGCGCGTCCCTCGGCCACGACCTCGCCGGAGCCGGAGATGGCGATCCGCAAGGTCGGCACGTCGATGGCGCGGAGGGACAGCTCCTGCGAGCCGTTCAGCTCGAAGGTCGAGACGTTCGGCGCGGTGATGGTCACGCGGACCTGATCGCGCCACCCGCCCCAGACCTCGGCGCCCTCGACGAACAGGCGGCCGTTCTCCAGCTTCAGCGCGTTCACGCGCCGCTCCGGACCGGTGACGGTGACCGAGGCCACGTCGCCCTGGGTGAAGACCACGTCGGCGGCGGCGTCCAGGACCAGGCGGTCGCCGCCGGTCCATTCCAGGGTGCGGGTGATCTCGGGACCGCGATCGCCGCGGCCCTCGTGACTGACGCGGACCCAGTCGCCCTCGCCGTCCCAGGTCCAGCTAAAGCCATCGCGCATGATGGCGGGGCCGCCGACGGCGAAGGCGCCGCCGATGCCGACCACGGCCATGACCAGGCCCACGCCCATGATGATGAGAAGATTGCGGATCATGTCAGTCCCTCCCTCAGATCCGGCCCTGGTCGAGCGCGGGCTTCAGCACGCGATAGTGCAGGCGCGCGTACCAGACCGTGGCGTCGATCAGCCATTTGACGAAGACGGCGCACAGCGCGGTCATGAAGATGCCCAGACCCATGACGCCGACGCCGCCCAAGAGCGCTACGGCCGGTCCGCCCGGGGGGTCCAGGAACGGCCCGGCCACCAGGGTGAAGCCCCCGGCCAGGAAGACGCCGATGCCCGACACCAGCACCGCCACCAGGCTGCCGAACACCGGCAGGACGATGGGCAGCAGGATCAGGATGTCGATGGCGCCCAGGCCGATGATGGCGAAGATGGCGCCCGCGGCGGACGAGGCGCCCGGCTGCTGGTTCCAGGCGCGGGCGCCGGCCTCGGCCCGCAGCTCGCGGGCCAGACGGTCGGGGTCGCCGAGCGCGGCGGCCACCTCGGCCTCGGAACGGCCGTCGGCCGCGCCGGCGTCGAAGTGCGCCTCATAGTCCTGGACGATCTCGTCGGCGGCGGGGGCGGACAGGCCCACCAGCCCCTTCTTCAGGCGCGAGATGAATTCCGCGCGGGTCATGTGGTCAGCTCCCCTTTGGTTTCGGCCGGCGCCGGAACGGGCTCGGCCAGGACGGCCTCGACCGCGTCGGCGAAGGTGCGCCATTCCGCGGTCTGGGCTTCGAGCGCCCGACGGCCGGCGGCGGTCAGGCGATAGTATTTGCGGGACGGCCCGGCGGCGGATTCGACCAGATAGGTCTCGACCAGTCCGTCGGTCTGCATCCGCCGCATCAGCGGATAGATGGTGCCTTCGCCCATGCCGATGGCCTTCGAAAGGTCTGCGGCGATGTCGTAGGCGTAGCCGTCGCGCCGGTTCAGAAGCGCCAGGACGCAGAGCGTCAGCACCCCCTTCTTCAGCTGCGTGTCGATGTGCTCGGGCACGGTGTGGGTCTCCCTTGACGACCCCATGCGTATGACAAGGTAGCTTGCGTGGCAAGGTAGCTTGCGAAACATGACGGCGAATTCATGCGGCGCGCGGACGCGGTGCGGGATCAGGTCGCGCCCCGCCGCCTTGGCAAAGGGCTCCGCGGGCGATAAGGACCGCCCCAAAGCCGCCGGGACCTCGTCCCGGGGGCCGTTCGGCGACCGCTCCGCGCCGGGAAATCGGCGGGGCAAGGACTAGGGAAACCACGCATGAAACCAGGCACCTCCGCCCTGGCGATTTCGGCCTTCATCGGCTCGGTCATGGCGACCGGGGCGACGCAGGCGCAGGAGTATCTGGGCCAGCCCACGCCGGGCGGCATCGGTCTGCAAGACAGCGCCTCGCCGCTGAAGGAACAGGCCACCTGGTTCCACAACTGGGTCCTGATGCCGACCATCGTGTTGATCAGCCTGCTGGTGCTTGGCCTGCTGATCTGGGTGGTGATCCGCTACAACAAGAAGTCCAACCCGGTGCCCGCCAGGTGGAGCCACAACACCGCCATCGAGGTGCTCTGGACGATCGTGCCGGTCTTCATCCTGGTGGGGATCGCCCTGTTCTCGTTCCGCCTGCTGTTCGCCTATGAGAACATGCCGGAGCCCGATCTGACGGTGAAGGTCACCGGCAACCAGTGGAACTGGGCCTATGAGTACCCGGACCAGGGCGTGGCGGAATACATCTCCAGCATGCTGCCGGAAGACGAGGCCCGCGCCCGCGGCGTGCCGTATCGCCTGGCCGCCGACGAGCCGATGGTGGTGCCGGTCGGCCAGACCGTGAAGCTGCTGGTCACCGCGTCGGACGTGATCCACGCCGTCGCCCTGCCGGCCTTCGGCCTGAAGACCGACGCCGTGCCCGGCCGCACCAACGAGACCTGGTTCCGCGCCGACCGCGTCGGCACCTATTACGGCCAATGCTCGGAGCTGTGCGGCGTCGACCACGCCTTCATGCCGCTGGAGATCCGCGTCGTGACCGAGGCCGAGTTCGCCGCCTGGGTCGCCTCCAGGGGCGGCTCCATGACGCCGGCGGCCCCCGCCGCCGTCCCCGCCGCGACCGCTCCGGCCGCCGCCCCGACCGTGGGCGCGACCACCGACGCGGCCGCCCCGGCCCCGACCCAGACCGACCCTGCCGCGGCGCCCGCCGCCGCTTCCGCTCCGGCCGCCGCGCCGGCCGCCGCCCAGTAAAGAGACGCGAGAGAGCCGACAGACATGGCCACCGCCGCCGCCTACGGTCACGACGACCACGACCACAAGCCGGGCTTCTTCACCCGCTGGTTCCTGTCCACCAACCACAAGGACATCGGCACGCTGTACCTGCTGTTCGCCATCATGGCGGGCATCGTGGGCGGCGCCCTGTCCGGCCTGATCCGCTGGGAACTGGCGGAGCCGGGCATGCAGGTGTTCGCCGAGAACTCCTCGATCAGCCTCCTGGGCCTGATCGAACAGTCCAAGCACGGCTACAACGTCACCGTCACGGCCCACGCCCTGATCATGATCTTCTTCATGGTCATGCCGGCGATGATCGGCGGCTTCGGCAACTGGTTCGTGCCGATCATGATCGGGGCGCCGGACATGGCCTTCCCGCGCATGAACAACGTGTCGTTCTGGCTGCTGGTCGCCGCCTGGGTGCTGCTGTGCCTGTCGATGTTCGTGGACGGCGGGCCCGGCAAGGGCTTCGGCGGGGGCTGGACCATCTATCCGCCCCTGTCCACGACCGGCCACACCGGCCCGGCCATGGACCTGGCCATCTTCTCGCTGCACGTGGCGGGGGCCAGCTCGATTCTGGGGGCGATCAACTTCATCACCACCATCTTCAACATGCGCGCGCCGGGCATGACCCTGCACCGGATGCCGCTGTTCGCCTGGTCGGTGCTGGTCACGGCCTTCCTGCTGCTGCTGAGCCTGCCGGTCCTGGCGGGCGCCATCACCATGCTGCTGACCGACCGCAACTTCGGCACGTCGTTCTTCGACCCGACCGGCGGCGGCGATCCGGTGATGTTCCAGCACCTGTTCTGGTTCTTCGGCCACCCGGAGGTCTACATCCTGATCCTGCCGGGCTTCGGCATCATCAGCCACATCGTCTCGACCTTCAGCCGCAAGCCGGTCTTCGGCTATCTGGCCATGGCCTATGCGATGGTGGCCATCGGCTTCATCGGCTTCATCGTGTGGGCGCACCACATGTACACGGTCGGCATGACGGTGAACCTGCGGGCCTATTTCATCGCCGCGACCATGATCATCGCCGTGCCCACGGGGGTGAAGATCTTCAGCTGGATCGCCACGATGTGGGGCGGCTCGCTGGACTTCAAGACGCCCATGCTGTGGGCGATGGGCTTCATCTTCCTGTTCACCGTCGGCGGCGTGACCGGCGTGGTGCTGTCCAACGCGGGCATCGATTACAGCCTGCACGACACCTATTACGTCGTGGCGCACTTCCACTACGTGCTGTCGCTGGGCGCGGTGTTCGCCATCTTCGCGGGCTTCTACTACTGGTTCGAAAAGATGTTCGGCGTGAAGTACAACGAGTTCCTGGGCGCCGCGCACTTCTGGATCATGTTCGTCGGCGTGAACGTGATCTTCTTCCCGCAGCACTTCCTGGGTCTGCAGGGCATGCCGCGCCGCTATGTGGACTATCCTGAGGCCTACACCCTGTGGAACCAGGTCTCGTCCTGGGGCTACGCCATCACGGCGGTCGGCGTGGTCGTCTTCCTGGCCGTGCTGGTCGAGGCCGCGGTGCGTCGCCGCAAGGGCGTGCCGAACCCGTGGGGCGAGGGCGCGACGACGCTGGAATGGACCCTGTCCAGCCCGCCGCCGCACCACCAGTTCAACGAACTGCCGGTCATCAAGCCGACCGAGCGCCACTGAAGAACGTCACCTCCCCGTGCGCGAAGGCGCATGGGGAGGACCGGTCGCGACAGCGACCAGGAGGGGGCGGCTCAGGCTGATGGTCCGAGCCTCTGATCCTCACGTCGGCGTCGCCCCCTCCTGGCGCCTTCGGCGCCTGTCCTCCCCACCGCCCTTCGGCGATGGAGAGGTGACTGGACCCATGACCCCTCCCGCGCCCCCCACAGTCCTGAGCACCACCCAGCCGGAGGAATGGTTCCAGCTGCTGAAGCCGCGGGTGATGTCGCTGGTGGTGTTCACCGCCCTGACCGGCCTGTTCGCGGCGCCGGGCGATCCGCGACTGTGGGAGGGCCTGATCGCGGTCCTGTGCATCGCCGTGGGGGCCGGGGCGGCCGGCGCCTTCAACATGGCGCTGGAGAGCGAGACCGACGCCCTGATGCGCCGCACGCGCGGGCGCCCGACCGCATCGGGCCGCGTGCGCAAGAACGACGCCCTGGCGTTCGGCGCGGTGCTGAGCCTGTTCTCGGTCACCCTGCTGGGCATGAACGCCAGCTGGTTCGCCGCCGGCCTTCTGGCGATGACCATCGTCTATTACGCCGTCTTCTACACCCTGATGCTGAAGCGGCGGACCGCCCAGAACATCGTCATCGGGGGCGCGGCCGGCGCGTTCCCGCCGGTGATCGGCTGGGCCGCGGCCACCGGCGAGGCGCCGTGGCAGGCGTGGCTGCTGTTCCTGATCATCTTCCTGTGGACACCGCCGCACAGCTGGGCCCTGGCGCTGTACTCGGCCGGCGACTACGCCCGCGCCGGAATCCCCATGATGCCGGTGGCGCGCGGCGCCAGGTCCACGCGGCTGCAGGTGCTGCTGTATTCTTTGATCCTGGTCCCGGTCGCGGTCCTGCCCGCCTTCGTGGGCCTGGGCGGGCGCGGCTATCTGGCGGTGTCGGTTGCGGGCGGGGCGCTGTTCCTGCTGCTGGCGTGGCGCCTGTATCGCAGCCGCGCGGGCGACCAGCCGGACAAGGCCGAGGCCGTGGGTCGAGAGGCCGCATTGTACGACGTCCGCGCCGAGGCCAAACCGGCGCGAAACCTGTTCGCCTATTCGATCCTGTGGCTGTCGGCGCTGTTCGCCGCCCTGCTGATCGAACATCTGCCGGCGAGCGCTCTGGAGTGCCCCACATGCGTCTGACCGATCAGGAACTGGCCGCCCGCAAGCGCCGCAATCTGTGGATCGCCGGCGGTCTGGTGGCCTTCATGGTGCTGGTCTTCCTGACCACCTTCCTGCGCATGCAGCGCAACATGGAAGAGGCCCGCGCCATGCGTGCCAACGCCGTCGCGGAGGCTCCGCGATGAGGAAGGACCACGCCATCGCCGCCGCCTGCGCCGGGACCGTCCTGCTGATGACCGGCGCCGCCTTCGCCGCCGTGCCGCTGTACGACCTGTTCTGCCGCGTCACCGGATTCGACGGCACGACCATGCGGGCGGACGAGCCTTCGAAAATCGTGCTGGAAGACACCGTCATGGTGCGGTTCGACACCAACGTGCGGGACCTGCCCCTGACCTTCAAGGCGCGCCAGGTTCGCCAAAGGCTGCGCATCGGCGAGACGGGCATGGCCTGGTTCGACGTCACCAACACGTCCGACCGGCCCGTGGGCGCCACGGCCGCCTACAACGTCGTGCCGGAGAAGGCGGGCCCCTATTTCCAGAAGCTGCAGTGCTTCTGTTTCGAGGGCCAGGTGATCGCGCCGGGCGCCACCGTGGCCTTCCCGGTCCAATACTTCATCGCCCCGGAGATGGCGACCGACCGCGAGGGTCGCGGCATCGCCGAAATCACGCTCAGCTACACCTTCTGGCCGACCAAGGACTTCGATCAGGCCGTGGCCGGTTGAGGTCTGGCGTCCCGCCGAGGCGGGCGCTATAGCCACCCCCAAATCCCGTTTCCCAAGAGACGACCGAGACACATGGCCGACGCCCACGCCGCCCCGCACCACGACTATCACCTGGTCGATCCCAGCCCCTGGCCGCTGGTCGCCTCCATCGCCGTGACGGTGATGATGATCGGCGCGGTGGCTTGGATGAAGGGGGTGCTCGGCCTGCCGGAGGGGACCAGCTGGCTGTTCTTCGCCGGCCTGGCGGGGGTGCTGTACTCGATGTTCGGCTGGTGGTCGGACGTGATCAAGGAAAGCCACAAGGGCGATCACACGCCGGTGGTGTCGATCGGCCTGCGCTACGGCATGGTGCTGTTCATCGCCTCGGAGGTGATGTTCTTCGCCGCCTTCTTCTGGATGTTCTTCGAGATGGCGATCTTCAACGAAGCGCGCGCCGCCATCCCGCAGGTGGGCCTGTGGGCCGACACGGCGGCCGCCTGGGCCGGTTCCGACGGCGGCATGATCTGGCCGCCGCGCGGCGTGCACACCCTGGACCCCTGGGCCCTGCCGCTGCTGAACACCGTCATCCTGCTGCTGTCGGGCACCACCGTGACCTGGGCCCACCACGCGCTGCAGGTCGGCGACCGCAAGGCGGCCAAGACGGGCCTGCTGATCACCGTCCTGCTGGGCGTGCTGTTCACGGCGGTTCAGGCTTATGAGTACCAGCACATCATCCACGAGAACCTGTTCTTCAACGAGGCGGCGGCCAACTCGGGCCTGTACGGCTCGATCTTCTTCATGGCGACGGGCTTCCACGGCTTCCACGTGCTGATCGGCACCCTGTTCCTGACGGTCTGCCTGCTGCGCCTGATGGCCGGCCAGTTCTCGCCGGAGAAGCATTTCGGGTTCGAGGCCGCGGCCTGGTACTGGCACTTCGTGGACGTGGTCTGGCTGTTCCTGTTCGCCTTCGTCTACGTGACGTTTGGGTGAGTGATCTTTCTCCCCTTGCGGGAGAAGGACGATGAAGCGTTTCCCCTGGATCCTGACCGTCGTCACCGTCGCGGCCCTGGCGGCTCTCGTCTCTCTGGGCACGTGGCAGTTGCGGCGGCTCTCGTGGAAAGAGGGGCTGATCGCCCAAGCTGAGGCGGCGCGCGACCAACCGCCCGTCGATCTGGCCGAGGTCGGCGACCTCCCCGATCCGGAGTTCCGCCGCGTCGTCGCCGGCTGCGACATGCGCAACCGGCCCTACGTCGAACTGCAGACCATCCACGAGGGCGAGCCGGGCGTGCGCCTAATCTCCGCCTGCCGGGGCTGGTTGGTCGACATGGGCTTCGTGTCGGAAAAGATCAGCGCGCGGCCGCCCGCCACGAACGTCCCTCCGGCCGGCCCCGGCCTCATTCCCTATTGGACGGCCCAGGTGCGCGCCGTCGACGCGCCCAGCCCCTTTGCCCCGCCGCCGTCGAACGGCCGCTTCTTCGCCCGCGACGCCGCCGCCATGGGCGAGGCCCTGGGCCTGAGCGAGCCGCCTCCGCCTTGGGTGCTCTACGCCGAGACCTCGCCCCTGCCCGAGTGGCTGGCCTTGCAGGCCGCCCCCCCGCCGCCCGCCTTTTCCAACAACCACCTCGGCTATGCCCTGACGTGGTTCGGGCTGGCGATCGCGCTGGTCGGCTTCTATGTGGCCCTGCTTCGCCGACGCCTGAGAAAGCCCGCGCCCTGACCCCCACGCTCACAACCCTGTCCAACGGCGTCCGCGTCACAGCCGACCCCATGCCGGGGCTGAAGACCTTCGCCCTGACCGTCACCGTCGGCGGCGGCTCCCGTTGGGAGGGGCCCGCCCGCGCCGGCTGGTCGCACTTCCTGGAGCACCTGGTCTTCAAGGGCGCCGGCGACATGGACGCGCGCGAGATCGTGGAGCGCGTGGAGCGCGAGGGGGGTCATGTCAACGCCGCCACCGGCCACGAGCGCACGTCGTTCGAGGTGCGCGGCGTCGACGGCTCGCTGGACATGGCGCTGCAGGTCGTCTCCGACCTGATCCTGCGGCCCACGCTGGATCCGGCCGAGATCGACCGCGAGAAGGACGTGGTGGCCCAGGAGATCGCCGACGCCTTCGACACGCCCGACGACCACGTCTTCGAAATGGCCCAGGCCCAGGCCTATCCGGACCAGCCGCTGGGACGGCCGATCCTGGGCACGGTCGCGGCGCTGAAGCCGGCGACGCGCACGGACGTCGAGGCCTGGCGCGCGGCCCTGTATGCCCCCGAGCGGCTGGTGGTCGCGGCCTCCGGCGCCGTCGATGCGCACCGGCTGGTCGAGGCGGTGGCCCGCCGGTTCGGCGACGCGTCCGGGCCCGCCGCGACGCCGCCGGAGACGGCCCGTTTCGTCGGGGGTCAGGCGGCGCTTCGGCGGCGGATCGAGCAGGCCAATCTGGTCTTCCTGGCCCCGGCGTGCGGCGTGCGCGACGCGCTGTATCCCGCGACCCGCCTGCTGGCCGAAATCCTGGGCGGGGGCATGGCGTCGCGTCTGTTCCAGAAGGGGCGCGAGGAGCTGGGGCTGGCCTATGCGATCGACGCCTGGTTCGACGCCTATGACGAGACCGGCCTGATGGGCGTCTACGCCGGCTGCGCGCCCGACCGCGCTGAGACCCTGGCCCGGGTCTGCGCGCGCGAGATGCACGACCTGGCGACGCGGGGTCCGACCGAGGCCGAGCTGGCGCGGGCCAAGGCCGTTCAGGTCGCGGGGCTGCTGATGTCCGACGAGAGCCCGACGTCGCGCGCGGGCCGGGCGGCGGCCCAGACCCTGATCTTCGGCGCGCCGATTCCGGCGGAGGTTTCGGTGGCCCGCGTGCGCGAACAGACCGTCGAGACGGTGCGCGCCGCCGCCCGGCTGGCCCTGGACGGACGCAGCGCCGCGGCCGTTCTGGGCCCCGCCGCGGCGCACGGGGCCGGGCGCGTCTTCGCCGAGGCGCTGGCCGGTTAGGCTCACGGAGGTCCGCGCGCCGGTTGCCGAACGGGCGTTTCGGGCGTTAGCTGATCGACATGGCCCTGCTGGACTGGATCGGCGAGCGGATGAGCCCGGGCGTGGCCGCCCACGGCGTCACCCTGCGCGCCCCTCGTGCCGGAGATCATGCGGCCTGGGCCGCGCTGAGGGCCGAATCGCGCGACTACCTGACGCCGTGGGAGCCGACCTGGCCTGAGGACGATCTGAGCCGCACCGCCTTTCGTCGCCGTTTGGCGATCTATGCGAGGGAACAGGAGGCGGGGGCCGCCTGGCCCATGTTCGTCTTCGCCCGGGACGATCTGGTCGGGGCCATCACCCTGTCGAACGTGCGGCGCGGCGTGGCCGAGACGGGCACCCTCGGCTACTGGATCGGGCGTCCCTTCGCAGGGAGGGGGCTGGGCACGGCCGCCGTGCGGGCCATGGTGGATCACGCCTTCGCCGATCTGGGTCTGCACCGGGTGGAGGCGGCCTGCGTCCCCACCAACCACGCCTCGCGCCGGGTGCTGGAAAAGGCGGGGTTCGAGCCCGAGGGCCGGGCGCGGGCTTATCTCAAAATTAACGGCGAATGGGCAGATCATCTTCTGTTCGGGAGGGTGCGCGACGCGCCATGACGGCCCGGGCGCGTCAAGAATTTCAGGGAGCCCCTGGGGCGTGCAGACCCGGTCCAGAGCCCTCGCGTGGGACGCGACCACAGCGATCGAGGCTCTGGCGGGAGCCGAGGCCGCGCTGTGGGAGTGGACGCCGGGGGCCGACCGCCTGCGCTTCACCGGCGCTACCGGCGCCCTGGGGCTGGGCCCTCTGGCCCCGGAATGCTCCAGCGCCGCCTTCGTCGCCCTGACCCTGCCGCAGGACAGATCGCTGGCCGAAGGCCTGCTGAAACCTCAGCCTGAGGGCGCCGAGGTCGCGCTGCGTCTGCGCATGCGCGACGGCCGCCTGGCGGTCTGGCGCGGCGTCTGGCTGGAGGACGGGCTGAGGGCGGCCGGCCTCGTCGCCTGCGACGTGAAGTTTTCCGGCTCCGACCGCGACCCCCTCACAGGTCTGCTGGACCGCCGCGCCTTCGTCGCGCGGGTGGCCGAGACCCTGTCGCGGACGGGCCCGGTGGAGATCGTGGTGGCCGACGTGGACCGGCTGCGCCGCCTGAACGAGGCGTTGGGGCACGAGCGGGCCGACATGGTCCTGTCGGCGCTGGGTTCGCGCCTGGCCGCCGCCTTTCCGCCCGAGGCCGCGCCGTCCCGCATCGGCGAGGACGAGTTCGCCGTGGTGTGCCGCGCCTCGCCCGGCGGCCGCGCGCCCGCCGACCGCCTGCGCGAGGCGCTGGAACAGCCGCTGCGCGTCGCCGGCTTCGACATCTATCCGACCGTCTCCATCGGCGCGGTGGACGCCGAGGGCGGGCCCGACGCGCCGGACGCGGGCGAACTGCTGCGGCGGGTCGAGCTGGCGGTGGAACAAGCCAAGACCGCCGGGCGCGGCGGGGCCGCCGCCTATGGCCGCGCGCTGGAAAGCGACAGTCTCAGCCGGCTGGCCATGGAGGCGGACCTGCGCAACGCCTTCGTGCGCGGCGAGATCGAGCCCTTCTTCCAGCCGATCGTGAACCTGTCGAGCGGCGCGGTGGCCGGGTTCGAGGCCCTGGCCCGGTGGCGGCATCCGACGCGCGGCCTGGTGCCGCCGGACGAATTCCTGGGCCTGACCGACGAGATGGGCCTGATGAACGATCTCGGCCTGCTGATGATGACGCGGGCGTCGCGCCAGCTGGCGGAATGGCTGCGGCGCCACCCCTCGGCGGGCGCCCTGTTCTGCAGCGTCAACCTGTCGGTGGGCGAGATCGAGCGGCCCAATCTGGTGGAGGACGTCTCACGCGTCATCGCGGACGCCGGCCTGCCGCGCGGCGCGCTGAAGCTGGAGGTCACCGAGGGCGACATCATGCGCGACACCGCGCGCGCCGCCGAGGTGCTGAGCCGGCTGAAGGCCGCAGGGGCCTCGCTGGCGCTGGACGACTTCGGCACCGGCTTCTCGTCCCTGACCTGGCTGGCCAAGCTGCCCTTCGACACGCTGAAGATCGACCGCTACTTCGTGCTGACGATGGACAAGGACGAGGGCTCGGCCAAGATCGTGAAGTCGGTGGTCGCCCTGGGGCGCGACCTGTCGCTGGAAGTGGTGGCCGAAGGGGTCGAGAACGCAGGCCTGGCGCGCCGCCTGATCGACGCCCAGTGCCACTACGGCCAAGGCTTCGGCTACGCCCCCGCGCTGAACGCCCAGGAAGCCGAGGTCTACCTGAACGAATCCCTCGCCGACGGCGCGGCGCCGATCAAGGCGCGGTCGGCCTGAGGCACGGCGGCGTCATCGCCGCCGGGCCACGCCTGTCCTTCCCCCCTTGCGGGGGAAGGTGGCAGGCGGAGCCTGACGGATGGAGGGTGAAACACCGGCCCGTCCGATGCGTTCCGCAAACCTTAAAGGAGCGCGGACCTCCAGGTCCGCGAATCCGGCGGCGCTGCAAGTCGCGGACGTGGACGTCCGCGTTCCTTCCATGCGGCGACATGGCCCGCGAAATCGTCACGACTTCTTCCTTCTTTCCTCACCCTTTCAGCGCCTTGCGTTTTTCCATCCCCGACTTTCCGACGTCGGTTCGGGGCTGCGGCAGCATTTGGGGGTTCCGTCGCGGGGGAGGGCGCAAGGCCTTGCGAGCTTGTCGCGGCGGGAGCGGTTCGAGCGGGGGCTGCGTCGGGAACTCCTATGTTCCTGAGCGGCCGGTGCTGGTCTCGACGCGGGTTCCGCGGTCTTCCTGCCCTCAAGCAGCGAGGCCCCGCGGGCCGAGCGATAGGGCCAAAAAAGAGCATCATGGCGCGTCACGGGAAGGCGCGCGTCCGGGTCCGGGGTTCGCAAGTCTCCCGCCCGCCCGCCAGGGGCGCGTCCGTTAGTCGCCAAGCAGCGGCCCTATGCGGTGGTTCCGGCCACCTCGGACAGCTCCTGATCAGACGAGCCGCGCGGAGCGTCGTCGCGAAGCCGAAACGGTAAACTCATCCTCATCCGGGCTCCGCGCCCGGCGCTCCGCCCGCCCTTCCCAACTCCGCGCGAAAAACGACGGAGCGAAGACGCGTGCGCACGTTCAAAGGAGCGCGGACCTCCAGGTCCGCGAAACACCTCCCAACCGCAAGACGCGGACGTGGACGTCCGCGCTCCTGATCCGAGCCCATCCTGCCCCATTAACGCACCGTAACTTTCGCCCCAGTCCCGCCCTGATAGGGTCCGCCGACCCGTCGAGGAGCTTTCGCCAATGTCCCGTCTTCTTCCCCTGCGCGCCGCCCTGGCCGCCGCTTCCGTCCTGGCTCTGACCGCCGCCGCCCCAGGGCTGGCCCAGGCCCAGGACGCCTCGGCCATCGCCGTGCCGCCGCTGCAGTACACGCATAGAGAACTGCCCAACGGCCTGGACGTCTACGCCATGCCGGATCCCACGGCGGGCACGGTGACGGTGCAGGTCTGGTACGACGTCGGCGGCAAGGACGATCCGGAGGGCCGCAGCGGCTTCGCCCATCTGTTCGAACACATCCTGAGCCGCAAGACGGTCAACATCCCCTATGGCCAGATCTCGACCTGGGTCGAGAACGCGGGCGGCGGCCGCAACGCCTCCACCGGCCAGGACTTCACCAACTATTACGAGACCGTGCCGCCCGAGTATCTGGAGATGATGCTCTGGACGCACGCCGAGCGGATGGCGCGGCCCGTGGTCGACCAGGCCGTCTTCGACGCCGAGCGGTCGATCGTGAAGGAGGAGCTGCGCCAGAGGGTCTACGCCCCGCCCTACGGACGGTTGGGCCGGTTCGTCATCGGCGACAACAGCTTCGACGAGAGCATCTATCGGCGCAGCGTGATCGGATCGATCGAAGAGCTGGACGCCGCGACCATCGACGACGCCCGGGCCTTCCACGAGGCCTACTACCGCCCGGCCACCGCGACGCTGATCGTGTCGGGCAATTTCGATCCGGCCCAGCTGGACCGCTGGGTCGATCAGTATTTCGGGGGCATTGCGAACCCGGAACGTCCCGTGCCGGCGTTCCAGCGGCCGGTCGAGACGCCGCGCACCCAGCCGCGCGACGTGGTGTCCTATGCGCCCAACGTGCCCCTGCCCGCGATCGGCCGGATCTGGCCGGGCGTGCCGGCGACCCATCCCGACGCGGCGGCGCTGGACGTTCTGCAAGGCATCCTGTCGCGGGGCCAGAACAGCCGGCTGTACCAGCGGCTGATTTATGCCGACCAGCTGGCCACCGGGGCCTCGATCGGCGCCAATCTGATGGAAGAAGACGGCGTGATCTCCGGCACGGTCATCGTCGCCCAGGGCAAGTCGATGGAGGCGGCGGAGGCCGCCTATGACGCCGTGATCGCGGACGTCCGCACCACCCCCGTCACCCAGGCCGAGCTGGACGAGGCCAAGATGGAGATCGTCTCCTCAGAGCTGCGCCAGCGCGAGACGGCGTCCGGCCGCGCCTTCATCCTGGGCCAGGCCCTGGTGTCCGAAGGCGACCCCGCGGCCCCAGACGCCCGCCTGGCGGCCGTCCAGGCCGTGACCGCCGACGACGTGCTGCGCGTCGCCCGCACCTATCTGCGCGACGACGCCGTCGTGCGCGTCCGCTATCTGGACGAGTCGCAACGCCCCGAAGGCGTGCCGGAGGACAGCTGGCGCAACCCCGCCCCGGTCCCGACCTTCGTCTCCGTGCCGCCGGCGATCCTGCCGCCGAACGAACTGCTGCCCGAGGGCCGGCGGATGGCCCCGCCCGTGCCCGGCGCCGCGCGCGTCGCCGCCGTGCCTGCGGTGGCCGAGCGCACCCTGCCCAACGGTCTGCGCGTCATCGTGGCCAGGTCCACCGACCTGCCGATCATGAACGCCCAGCTGATCATCGGCGGCGGCGCGTCGGGCGACCCCGAGGGCCGGATGGGCCTCGCCTCCAGCACGGCGAATCTGGCGCGTGAAGGCGCCGGAGGACGCACCGCGCCGCAGATCGCCGCCTCGTTGGAATCCCTCGGCGCATCGATCGGCGCCGGAGCGGGCGCGGACTCGACCTCCGTCAGCCTGTCGGCGCCCATCGCATCGCTGGACCGGGCCGGGCCGATCTTCGCCGACGTCGTGATGCGTCCCGACTTTCCGGCGGCGGAGCTGGACCGCCAGCGCACGCGGGGGATCAACGGCCTGCGCGTCGCCCTGCGCGACCCCGCCAACCTGGCCTCCGCCGCCCTCGGTCGGCTGGTTTACGGCGGCTCTCCCTACGGCGCGCCGACCTCGGGCACGGCCGAAAGCCTCGCCGCCATGACCCGCGACGACGTGGTCGCCCACCACGCCCGTTGGTGGCGGCCCGACAACGCCGCCCTGGTCATCACCGGCGGCATGTCGCCGGAATCCGCCTTCGCCTTCGCGGAGGCGACGTTCGGTGACTGGGTCCGGCCCGGCGGCGCGGCGCCCACCGCGGGCGACCGCGCCGGAACCCCGCCGCCGCCGCGGGTGGTGGTGATCGACATGCCGGGCGCCGGCCAGGCCGCCATCGCCGCCGCCGTTCGCGGTCCGGAGCGTCAGGACGACGACTGGTATCCGATGGCCGTGGCCAACGCCGTGATCGGCGGCGGCAGCGGCGGGCACCTGTTCAACGAGATCCGCAACAAGCGCGGCCTGAGCTACGGCGCCTACTCGGGCCTGGCGACCCGCACGGAGGCCACGGCCCTGTCCGCGCAGACCCAGACCAAGAACGAGAGCGCGGTCGAAGTCGTGGGGCTGGTCCTGGATCAGATCGACCGCCTGACGACGGAGACTGTGACCGACCAGGCGGTGACCGATCGCGAAAGCTTCGTCCTGGGCGGCTTCTCGCGTTCCATCGAGACCACGGGCGGCCTGGGCGGCTTCATCGCCGACACCGTCGTGCTGGGCCTGCCGCTGTCGGAGATGCAGACCTATCCGCAGCGCCTGCGCGCCACCGACCCCGCCGCCGTCTCGGCCGTCGCGGGCCGCTGGTTGGGACGCGAGCGCGCCTATGTGGTCGTGGTCGGCGACGCCTCCCAGTTCCTGGACGGCATGCGCGCCGCCTATCCGGACCTGGTGGTGATCAAGGCGGAGGACGTCGACCTGAACCGCGCCGACCTGGGGATCGAGTGATCCGGGAGGGCGTCAGCCCTTCCGGAACGCCTTCACCGCGTCGACGGCCTTCCTCACCTCGGCTTCGATCGCGCCCCAGTCGCCGGCCTTCACCGCCGCGTCGGTGATCAGCTTCGAACCCATGCCGGCGGCGACGATGCCGCTGCCGAACCATCGGGCGATCGACGCCGCGTCCGGATCGACGCCGCCCGTCGGCATGATCTTGGTCCAGGGCATGGGGCCCAGCACCGCCTTGACGAAGTCCGGCCCGCCGACCGAGGCGCCGGGGAACAGCTTCACGATCTCGCAGCCCAGCTCATGCGCGCGGATGATGTCGGTCACCGAGCCGCAGCCCGGGAAATAGGCCGTCATGCGCCGGTTGCAGACGACCGCCACCTCCTCGACCAGCCCCGGGCTGACCACGAAACGCGCGCCCCGGTTCAGGAAGGTCGAGGCCGTGCCCGCGTCGATCACCGAGCCGATGCCGAGCACGACGCCGGGGTCGGTCTTCTGCAGCTCGCGCGCGATCTCTCCGAACAGGTCGACGGCGAAGTCGCCCCGGTTGGTGAACTCCACCACCGGCGCCCCACCCCGCCCGCAGGCCCGGATCACGTTCAGGCAGACTTCGGGGTCCGCATGATAGAAGACCGGGCACACGCCCTGCGCCTCCAGGCCGGTCAGCACGCTCAGACGGTCGTGGGGCATTCCATTCTCCAAAGCTCCGTCATCCTCGGGCTCGACCCGAGGACCAGAGGCGGCGGCGCGCTCCGTAGAGGACGGCGCACACCAAGCGTGTCGGATCGTCCGATCCTCGGGTCAAGCCCGAGGATGACGCATGGACTCAGTCATCGTGATCAAGCAATCGCCACGCACCATCAAGACTCTCGGCCATCTTGCCGGCGGGTATGTTGGGCAGGAGCCGAAGGTTGGTTTGGCGCGCGATCAGGTGTCCCGCGTGAACGCCGCCTGCACCATCAACCTCTTCGTGGTCACCTTCCCCACACGTGAACTGCCACATGCCGTCGCGGTGATGGACGACGAGGGCCACCGATCTCTCTTCCCGGAGCACGTGGGCGCAGGCCAGTACGATCTCGCCTGGGTCAGGTCGCATGGGGTATCTCCACAATCCTTCTAACCATCCCGCTCCCTGCATCCGCCAGCGGATCCAGCACGGTGAAGTGGTCGGCGCCCGCGACCACCTCGACCCGCGTCTCCACACCCCTCGCGCCCCACAGGGCGGCCATGTCGCGCGACTGGCGGATGAACTCCGGGCTCTCCTCGCCGCCGACCCAGCAGTCCAGCGTCGTGCCGCCGGGGGTGGAGCCGTCCGGCACGGGCCAGTTCGTGACGCTCAGCGCACGGGCCTCCGAGACGTCCAGCCCCAGCGCCACATTGAGCGAGGTCGGGATCAGGGGCTCCAGATCGAAGACGCCGCTGATGGCCAGCGCCGCCGACGCTCGGCCCTCGGACAACATGGCCGACGCCATGTGCCCGCCGGCGGAGTGGCCGAAGACCACGGGCCGCGCGCCGGTCCTGGCCCGCACCGCCTCCACGGCGTCACGCGCCTGCATGAGGATGCGCCCCAGCCGTACCGAGGGGGCGAGGTCGTAGGAGGGAATGGCCACGCTCACGCCGCGGCTCACCAGCGCCGGCGCGATCCAGCTGAACCAGCTGCGGTCCAGCGCCTGCCAGTAGCCGCCGTGCAGGAAGACCGCGATCGGCGACTCCGGTCCCGCCTCGAACAGATCCATCACCTCCCGCGCCCCCGACCCATAGCGCAGCTCGACCGGCGGAAGCGCCGCCCGCGCCGCCTCGCTCCCGGCCTTCCAGCGCAGCATGACCGTCTGATGGTCGGGCACGCGGGCGCGGTTGTTGTATTCGGCTTCGAGGTCCAGGGCAGGGCTCCGGAGGGAGAGGCAGTAGGCAGTAGGCAGTAGGCAGTGGGACGGCGCGCGGCTCGACGATCGGGCTCGAACGCCCTACTGCCTACTGCCTATTGCCTACTGCCTGTGGAAACAGCCCCATGATGACCGCCATCTTCGTCTTCATCAAATGCGAGCTGGGCCACGCCAACGACGTGGCGGCCGACGTCGTGGACGAGGTCGAGCACGTGTCGGAGGTCTATTCGACCTCGGGCCAGTACGACCTTCTGGCCAAGTTCAACCTGCCCAAGGACATGGACATCGGCGCCTTCGTGACGAAGTCGGTGCAGACGCGGCCGCACATCCGCGACACCTTCACCGTCATCACCTTCTCGCCCTTCCTGCCGTCGAAGGGCTGAGGCGCGGGCGCGTCAGGCCGACCGCGCGCGAGCTTCCCGGCGCCGTCGCAGCCGCCGCGCCAGCCGGAAGACGACCACCGCCAGCACGACCAGCAGAACCGGGATCAGGATCGGGGCGAGAAACGCCAGGATCACGGTGAAGACCGCCAGCACGTCCTCCAGCAGGCTCAGCACCGGATTGCCGAGCCCCGCCGTCGTCGCGGTGGAGGCCACCCGAGCCCCGCTCTGCGCCGCGTTGAAGGCCAGCGCCGTCGGGGCCCCCACGATCACCCCGGCCACCGCGGCGGTGGTCGGATCGACGCCGGCGAACAGGCCGCCCGCCGCCACCGCCGCCGCCACCGGCCGCGCCACCAGACCCAGCGAATGCAGGGCGTGGTCCACGCCCGGGATCTTGTCGCCGACGAACTCGATCACCGCCGCGACGCCCAGCGCGATCATCGCCGCGTCCGACGTGACCCAGCTCCAGCTGTCGTTCAGCTGCAGGCCGAACAGGTTCAGCCGCTCGGCGCCCGCCATCATCAGCAGCGGCAGGAAGGTCCGCAGCCCCGTCGCCGCCGCCAGGCCGAGGCCCAGCAGCACCGGCAGCACCCAGGTCACGCCCGCCTGACCCCACAGGCCCGCCAGCGTTTCGCGCGCCGCCTCGATCGAAACCCCGTCCATGTCGTGTCTCCGGCCCGACGCCTGAACGCGCGCGGCTTCATCCTGATCCGGTTCAGGGGTATCGTCGAGCCATGCCCGCCGCCCCGCGCGTCCGCGCCGCCGACGTCTTCACGCCCGAGGAATGGGCGCCGTTCCAGACCCGCGCCGGCTGGGTCGGGCCGCTGCTTGTGGCGCACTGCTGGGGCGTGATCGCGCTGGCCGTCGCTGCGGGCGTCATTTGGCCCATCCTGATCCCCGTCTGCGTCATGGTCATCGGCACGCGGCAGCTGGGGCTGGCCATCCTGATGCACGAGGCGGCGCATGGCGGCCTGTCGCCGAACCGGCGGGTGAACGACTTTCTGGGTCACTGGCTGTGCGCCGTGCCGGTGGGCGCGAGCCTGGACGCCTATCGGCCCTATCACCTGGCCCACCACAAATACGCCCAGCAGGCCGAGGACCCCGATCTGGTCCTGTCGGCGCCGTTCCCGGTCAGCCGCGCGTCCCTGCGCCGCAAGATCATCCGCGACCTGACCGGCCAGACCTTCTTCAAGCAGCGGGTGCTGTTCGCCTTGAAGGCGTTCGGCACCTCACGCGACGCCGACATGGCGGAGGGGGCGGTGGTCACCGGCAAGTCGGCGCCCCCGTTCCTGCTGGTCAACGCCGCCCTGTTCGCCGTCATGGCGCTGGCCGGGGTTTGGTGGGCGTGGTTCGCCCTGTGGCTGCTGCCGCTGGCGACCTGGTTCCCGATGGTCACGCGGCTGAGGAACATCGCCGAGCACGCCTGCGTCGAGGGCTCCGCCACCGACCCCTTCCGCGCCGCCCGCACCACCCGCGCCGGCTGGTGGGAACGCGCCTTCATCGCCCCCTACTGGGTCAACTTCCACGCCGAGCACCACCTGTTCATGCACGTTCCCTGCTGGAAGCTTCCGGCCCTTCACCGCGCGGTCCGGGCGACGGAGCCGGGGCGGCGGATGGAGGTCGCGCCGGGCTATGCGGCGGTGATGCGGGAGGCGACTTCCCACTCCCTGCGAAAGACGGCTTGAGGAGATCGTGATGGACGTCCAATCCGGGGACCGACGGGTCTCGCTCACCTTCGAGGGGTCCGGTGACGTGGCGCTTTGCCTTCAGCTGGCGCTAAGGGCCAAGTTCTTCGATGACGAGACGGCGACGGGGCTCCTGAGCCCGCCCATCAACGAGATTCTCCGCGCGGCGATGGCGGCACTGGAAGCGGACCGTGGCACGGCCGCGGAGCACTATTCCGAGTGGGTCGTCACCCATCATCTGCCGAGGGTGCGCCATCGGATCACGTCCCTGCCGGAGTACCAACGGGCTGACCACGAAGGTCGGCGGCAGTTGATGGCGACAGCGCTGTATCCGCACGTTCCTGCCGAGGCCTGATGTGACGGCGGGAGCTCCCCGCTTGCCACCACCCCCTCCCCCCGCCAATGTCCGCCGCGTCAGTTTTCGTGTCGGAGCCTCGCCCATGACCCTCGGCCGCCGCATCGTCGCCGCCGCGACCGCCCTCACCCTGATCGCCGCCCCCGCCGTGCAGGCGGGCGAGGGGATGTGGACGTTCGACAACTTCCCCATCGCGCGGGTCAACGCGACGCTGGGCACCAACATCGACCAGGCGTGGCTGGACAGGGTGCGGCTGTCGTCGGTCAAGTTCGGCGGCTGTTCGGCGGGCGTGGTCTCGCCCGAGGGGCTGGTGATGACCAACAACCACTGCGTCGCCAGTTGCGTGGCGCAGCTGTCGACGCCGGAGGTGAACTACGCCGCCACCGGTTTCCTGCCCGCCAGCCGCGCCGAGGAGAAGCGCTGCCCCGGCGGCTCGGCCGAGATCCTGACCGACATCGCCGACGTGACCCAGCGCATGCAGGCCGCCGGCGCCGGCCAGTCGGGGGCCGCCTTCGTCCGCGCCCGCGACGCGGAAGCCGCCGCGATCGAGGCCGAGGCCTGCGCCGGCAAGACCGACAGCCGCTGCCAGGTCGTGACCCTGTACCGGGGCGGCCAGTTCAAGCTGTACACCTACAAGCGCTATGCCGACGTGCGCCTGGCCTGGGCGCCGGAGGATCGCGCCGCGACCTTCGGCGGCGATCTGGACAACTTCAACTTCCCGCGCTTCGCCATCGATGCGGCCTTCATCCGCCTGTACGAGAACGGCCAACCGGCGGCGACGCCGATCCATTTCACGTGGAATGCGTCCAAGCCCGTCGAGGGCCAGCCCATCTTCGTCACCGGCAGCCCCGGCGCGACCCAGCGCCTGCTGACCCAGGACCAGCTGTACACCGTCCGCGACGTCATCCTGCCGATGGATCAGCTGATCACGTCGGAGCTGCGCGGCCGCATGATCCGCTATGGCGAGGAAAGCCCCCAGCGCGCCTTCGAGGTGATGGACCCGCTGGTGTCGCTGGAGAACACCTACAAGCGCGGCATCGGCCGCATGCGGGCCCTGATCGACGTCGACTTCATGGCCAAGCGGGCGGCGGACGAGGCCGACTTCCGGGCGCGCGTGGCCGCCAATCCGGCGCTGGCCGCCGACGTCGGCGACCCCTGGGGCGAGCTGGCCGCGATCCAGCCGATCCAGCGGGCGCTGTATCCTTCGTACACGATGCTTGAGGCGCGGGCCGGGGGCGGCTCGGTGTTGTTCGGCTATGCCTGGACCCTGGTCCGCGCGGCGCAGGAGCGGGCAAAGCCTTCGGGCGAGCGCCTGCCGGAATACGTCGACGGCCGCCTGGGCGCCGCCCAGAGCCGCATCGCCGCCGAACGGCCGATCTATCCCGAATTGGAAGAGATGCAGGTCAGCTGGTGGCTGTCAAAGACGCGCGAATGGCTGACGGTCGACGATCCCCGGGTTCGGGGATTGCTGGGTCGGGAGTCGCCCGAGGGTCTTGCGGCGCGCGTCATCGGCGGCACGAAACTGGCCGACCCGGCGGTGCGCCGCGCCCTGTGGGACGGCGGGCTGGAGGCGATCGAGGCCTCCGACGACCCCCTGATCCAGTGGGTCCTGTCGATCCAGGACGAGAGCCGCGCCGCCCGCGCGGAGTGGGAGGAGCGCGTCGTCGGCCCGACCGACCGCGCCTCGGAAACCCTGGCCCGCGCCCGCTTCGGCGCCTATGGCGACAGCGTCTATCCGGACGCGACCGGCACCCTGCGGCTGACCTGGGGACGCGTCGAGGGCTGGACCTATCAAGGCCAGACCGTGCCGGCCTTCACCACCTTCGCCGGCCTGTGGGACCGCATGACGGGCGCCGCGCCCTTCGACGTCGCGCCCAGGCTGCTGGCCGCGCGCGACCGCATCCCGGCCGACACCGTGCTGAACATGGCCGTGTCCACCGACACCATCGGCGGCTCGTCGGGCTCGCCGGCGGTAAATGCGGCGGGCGAGATCGTGGGGGCCAATTTCGACTCCACCATCCTGACCCAGCGCAACGCCTATGGGTACGATCCGAACGTGAATCGCTCGGTGATCGTGACGACGGGCGCGGTGACGGTCGCGCTCCGCGACGTCTACGGGATGGATCACCTGCTGGAAGAGCTGGGGGTCTGAAGCGAGGCAGTAGGCAGTAGTGAGTAGGCAGTAGGCGGATGTGGTTCAATCCGAGCCGTGCGCTTCAAGCCGAACGATGAGGGCGCGCAGCATTTTCCCGAGCTCGTCGGCCTCAGAAAGAATGGGGACCGACGCCGCGTCGCTTGCCAGCCCCACTCTGACGGCGAGCAGCAGGTGGGTCTCAGCCTCTTTGAGCGAGCCTTGAGCGATCCTGAGAAAGTTCAAATACGAACCCTTTGAAGACCGCCCATAGCCCTCCACAATGTTGGCAGCCACCGATGCGGCAGCACGCCTTGCTTGAGCGGTCAGGCCGAACTGTTCTTCCTTCGGAAAGGACCTGGTGAGCTCGTAGACGGCCTGCGCCAAGTCCATCGCTCGCGGCCAGACCTTGAGGTCGCGGTAGCTTTTGATCTGATCCATTCCCTCAGCCAGTCGCGCGAGACACTTCCCTACTGCCTACTGCCTACTGCCTACTGCCTACTGCCTAACCCCTCAGATCTGGCTCATCTTCTGCCGCGCCTTCTCGAAATACTGCCAGCCGGTCCAGACGGTGATCACGGCGGCGGCCCAGATCAGGACGTCGGCGAACAGCTGGAAGTGCGGCAGCCAGTCGAACTCCAGTCCGAAGCCGTCCCAGTTGCGCGCGAACAGCTGGGCGCCCAGGGCCACCAGCTGCAGCGTCGTCTTCCACTTGGCCAGCAGGGTGACCGGCAGCTTGACCTTGCCGGCCACGGTCTCGCGCAGGGCCGACACCGCGAACTCCCGGAACAGGATCAGGCCGCAGGGGATGGCGATCTGGGGCACCGAGCCGCTCGTCAGCACGCCCAGGATGGCGCCGGTCACCAGCACCTTGTCCGCGATCGGGTCGAGGATGGCGCCCCACCGCGTCGTCGCGTGCCAGCGCCGCGCCAGATAGCCGTCGATCCAGTCCGTCGACGCCGCCACCACAAAGATGAAGAAGGCCGCGCGATAGAGCGCGAACTGATCCTCCGGGCTCAGATAGCTGGACAGATAGGGGATGCCGCCCGTCGCCCCCGCCAGGATCAGGAACATCACCACCCCCGCCGCCAGTCGCAGGCCCGTCAGGATGTTGGGGATGGGATTGGCGTGGGGATGCGGGGCGGTGGTCATGGCGTCCTCGGGCTGATGGCCTGAGATGCCACGCTTTCTCCGTTCAGGCGAGCGGCTGGAAAGGCCCCGCACCCGTCAGTCTGCGCAGCAGCCCTTCGGCGGCGCCGAAATGCAGGCCGACCAGTTCCCGTTCACCGGCCGCCTCGCGTTTCCCGATCCGCCGGGCCAGAAAATCGCGACGCCTGGGGTCGGCGTCGGTCATTTCGCGTTCTTCTTGGCGGCCATCGCCTGCTGCCAGCGGCTGGGCGGCTTGTCGTCGCGATGCGGGCAGCCCGGCCAACAGCAGGGACGACGCTTGCCCTCCTTCATCTCCTCGATCGTGCGGCGGATGCGGCGTTCGCGCGTCGGCGCCTGCTTCGCGTCCTCGACCCAGCAGATGAACTCGTTGCGGCCCAGCGGCGTCAGCCCCTGCCACAGCGCCAGCACGTCGGCGTCCGCGCGGATCGCCGCCTTCAGGTCGTCCGCCGCCCGATGCACCGTGCCTTCCGCGAAGTCGCTCATGCGCGCACCCTAGACCCGGCCGGCCGGATGGAAGAAGGCGTGGATGCGCACGGCCAGCGCCCGGTTGATGCCCTCGACCTTTTCCAGATCCACCACCGAGGCCCGGCCCACGCCCTTGGCCGATCCGAAAGCGTGCAGCAGGGCCTTCTTCCGCCCCGGCCCGACGCCCTCGATCTCGTCCAGCGGATTCTTCTTGATGTCCATCGACCGGCGCTTGGCGTGGGCGCCGTTGGCGAAGCGGTGGGCCTCGTCGCGCAGCCGCTGGATGTAGTAGAGCGCCGGCGACTTCAGCGGCAGCATGAAGGGCGGCCTGCCGGGGATGATGAACTTCTCCAACCCCGCGTCCCGGTCCGGCCCCTTGGCCACGCCGACGGCCAGGATGTCCTCCAGACCCAGCTCGTCCAGCACCGATCGCACAGCCGACAGCTGGCCCAGGCCGCCGTCGATCAGCAGCAGGTCCGGCCGCTCCGGCGCCTCGCCCTCGTCCTCTTCCTTGACCAGTCGGCCGAACCGGCGGCGCATGACCTCGCGCATCATGCCGAAATCGTCGCCGGGGGTGAGGTCCTCACCGCGGATGTTGAACTTCCGGTACTGGGTCTTGCGGAAGCCTTCGGGCCCCGCGACGACCATGGCCCCCACGGGGTTCGAGCCCTGGATGTGGGCGTTGTCGTAGATCTCGATCCGCTCCGGCCGTCCCTCCAGCCCGAAGGCCTCGACCACCTCGTCGAGGATCTTCCCCTGCGCCGAGTTCTCGGCCAGCCGCCGCCCCAGCGCCTCGCGCGCATTGGTCAGGGCATGGTCCACCAGCGCCTTGCGGTCGCCGCGCTGCGGCCGCTCGATCGAGACGACGCGCCGCCCGTCGGTCCGCTTGGCCATCATCGAGAAGGCCTCTTCCAGCAGCTCCTTCTCGAACGGGACCACGTTGGACAGAATCTCGCGCGGGACCGGCTTGTCCTCATAGAACTGCCCCAGGAACGCCCCCAGGATGTCTGCGTCGGCGTCAGACTTGTCGACGCGCGGAAAGTAGGCCCGTCCGCCCCAATTCTGGCCTCCGCGATAGAAGAACACCTGCACGCACGCCTGCCCGCCGTCGGAATGCAGGGCGAAGACGTCGGCCTCCGCCACCCCTTCGGCGCTGACCGAGTTCTCCATCGAGATCGCCGACAGGGCCCGGATGCGGTCGCGCACGCGCGCGGCGGTCTCGAAGTCCATGCCGTCGCTGGCGGCCTGCATCTCCTGCGACAGCCGCCCGATCACCGCCCGCGACTTGCCGCGGAGAAACGCCTCGGCCTCGTCCACCAGCTCCGCGTAGTCCTCCAGCGAGATCAGCCCCGTGCACGGCGCCGAGCAGCGCTTGATCTGGTGCAGCATGCAGGGCCGCGTCCGGCTTTCGTAGACGCTGTCCGAGCACGATCGCAACAAAAAGGCCTTCTGCAGCGTGGTCAGGGTGCGGTTCACCGCCCAGGTCGAGGCGAACGGCCCGAAATAGTCGCCCTTGATCGTGTGCGCCCCGCGATGCTTCCTCACCTGGGGCGCCCGGTGGTCGCGCCGGATCATCAGCTCGGCGAACGACTTGTCGTCGCGCAGGACGACGTTGAACCGCGGCTTCAGCTTCTTGATGAAGTTGGATTCCAGCAGCAGCGCCTCGGTCTCGGTCGCCGTGACGACCAGCTCCATCGCGCGGGTCAGGCTGACCATGTGGGCGATGCGCTGGGTGTGGAACCGCCCTTGCGCGTACTGAACGATGCGCTTCTTCAGCGATCGCGCCTTGCCGACGTACAGGCACGCCCCGTCCTCGCCGTACATGCGATAGACGCCCGGCCTGTCCGGCGCCCGACGCGCCTCGTCGCGGATCAGCTCGGCGGCCTTCAGATCGGTTTCGGGGGCCGGAATCGCCTCGGTCATCGTGGGCGAATATAGGCCGACGTCAGCCGCGCCGCACCAGCAGCATGCCGCCGATCACCATGGCCGTGCCGCCCAGCCGGGCCAGGCTGATCGGCTGGCGCGGCACGCCCATCAGGCCGAAGTGGTCGATCAGCAGGCCCAGCACCAGCTGACCCGCCACCACCGCCGCCAGCGACGTCGCCACCCCAAGTTTCGGCGTCGCCCAGGCCAGGACGAAGACGAACAGCGCGCCGTACAGCCCGCCGATCCAGGCCCAAGCCGGCACGTCGCGCACGGCCTGCCCCTCCGGTCGGTGATTCATGGCGACGGCTAGGATCATCAGGGTGATCGTGCCGACGGCGAAGGACACCAGGGCGGCGTTCAGCGGCGTGCCGACGCCCTGGGCCAGGCGCGCGTTGGTCGGTCCCTGGATGGCGGCGGCCGCCCCTGCGGCGAAGACGGCGATCAGGGCGAGGAGATTGGCGTTCATGGCCCTCCGAACGTGGGCCGGGCCGCCGGGTTCTGTCCAGCGCGATCGTGTCCGGTTGACTTCACCTCGCGCGCCTGATGGCCTCGGCGGCGCATCAAGGGAGCTGAGACATGCGCGGATTCGGAACCACTCTGGCGGGGATCGTCGGCGTGCTGATCGTCGTGGTGGGCGTGATGGTCGGCCTGCCGACCTACAACGTCTATCGCAAGCAGATGGCGGGCAAGGCCGCCTATGAGCAGGCGGTGCAGGACCGCCGCATCCGGGTGCTGGAAGCGCAGGCGGCGCTGGATTCGGCCCAGCTGACGGCCCAGGCGGAAGTGGCCCGCGCCCGCGGCACCGACGAGGCCAACCGCATCATGGCCCAGAGCCTGGGCGGGCCGGAGAACTATCTCCGGTGGGCCTACATCGACATGCTGAAGGAGACGGCGGATCAGCAGGACCGCCAGATCATCTACATCCCCACCGAGGCCGGCATGCCGATCCTGGAGGCGGGCCAGCGCGGGGCGCGTCCGGCGGGCGGGAACTGAGGGCTCCCGCCGCACCAGGCGGCACGATCAATAGCGGTAGTGCTCGGGCTTGAAGGGCCCCTGCACCGGCACGGAGATGTAGTCGGCCTGGTCCGGCTTGAGTTGCGTCAGCTTGGCGCCCAGCTTGTCGAGGTGCAGGCGCGCGACCTTTTCGTCCAGGTGCTTGGGCAGGACGTAGACCTTGTTCTCGTACTTGGACTTGTTGGTCCACAGTTCGATCTGGGCCAGCGTCTGGTTGGTGAAGCTGGCCGACATCACGAACGAGGGGTGGCCCGTGGCGTTGCCCAGGTTCACCAGCCGGCCTTCCGACAGAAGGATGATCTTCTTGCCGTCCGGGAACTCGATGTGGTGGACCTGCGGCTTGATCTCGTCCCACTTGAAGTTCTTCAGGCCCGCGACCTGAATCTCCGAGTCGAAGTGGCCGATGTTGCAGACGATGGCGTTGTTCTTCATCGCCCGCATGTGGTCGACGGTGATGACGTCCTTGTTGCCCGTGGCGGTGACGAAGATGTCGGCCTCGGACGCGGCGTCCTCCAGCGTGACGACCTCATAGCCTTCCATGGCGGCCTGGAGCGCGCAGATGGGGTCGATCTCGGTGACCTTCACCCGGGCGCCGCCCTGGCGCAACGACGCGGCCGAGCCCTTGCCCACGTCGCCGTAGCCGCAGACCACCGCGACCTTGCCCGACAGCATGACGTCGGTGCCGCGACGGATCGCATCGACCAGGCTCTCGCGGCAGCCGTACAGGTTGTCGAACTTGGACTTGGTGACGCTGTCGTTGACGTTGATGGCGGGGAAGGGCAGCTCGCCGCGCTCGGCCATCTGATACAGACGGTGCACGCCCGTGGTGGTTTCCTCAGACACGCCGCCGATGGCGTCGCGGATGGCCGAATAGAAGCCGGGCTTCTCGGCCAGATAGCGCTTCATGACCTTGTAGAGGGCTTCTTCCTCCTCGTTGGTCGGGTTGTTCAGGACCGACGGGTCCTTTTCGGCCTTGGGTCCGAGCACGCACAGCAGGGTGGCGTCGCCGCCGTCGTCCAGGATCAGGTTCGGATAGCCGCCGTCCGCCCATTCGAAGATCTTGTGGGCGTAGTCCCAGTATTCCTCCAGCGTCTCGCCCTTGACGGCGAACACCGGCGTGCCGGCGGCGGCGATGGCGGCCGCGGCGTGGTCCTGGGTCGAGAAGATGTTGCACGACGCCCAGCGCACTTCGGCGCCCAGCGCTTCCAGCGTCTGGATCAGCACCGCCGTCTGGATCGTCATGTGCAGCGACCCGGCGATGCGCGCGCCCTTCAGCGGCTGGGCCGCGCCGAACTCGTCGCGCAGGGCCATCAGACCGGGCATCTCGGTCTCGGCGATGGCGATTTCCTTGTCGCCATAGGCGGCGAGAGAGACGTCGCGGACGATGTAGTCGGTCATGGCTCTGCTTTCGCGAGGAGGAAGGTCGCGCGCCTATAGACCTTCAGCCGCCAAGGGGCAATGTCGCATAAGGATATCCTTATATGATGCCCTCGCCGTCGCGTCACAGGCGTGCCATCGTCCCGTCGGGAGGGACGCGCATGACGATTTCGGATCGCCGAACGGTTCTGGGCGGGCTGACGGGCCTGGCCGCGCTTGCGGTCGGCGCCGGGCCGGGACGGACGCAGGACGCCCTCGATCGCGTGGGCCGGTCGACCGTTCCCGTCCGCCTGAACGGCCGGGATCTGATCTTCGCCCTGGACACCGCCGCGACGGCCTCGGTCGTCGCCTCGGACCTGGTCGGACAGCTGGAGCTGAGCCCGGCGGGCGCGGCTGTCATGCACACCATCGTCGGCGCCGAGCCGGTCGACCTGGTCCGCGCGGCGACCCTGTCGAGCGGCGCGCTGAATCGATCGGACGTCCGTCTCGCGGTCGGAGACAGGCGGGGGTTGATCGGGCTGGACGGCCTTCTGGGCCTGGACCTTCTGGCCGGGCAGCGGGTGGATCTCCGCTTGAGGGGCCGTCGGGGCACTTCGATCGGCCGCTCACGTCTCGACGACGACTCCTTCCTTCAGGCGGAGCGTCCGCGCATCACCTTCTCGCCGCCCCCGGCGCCTCCGGACGCCCCGGCGCGGGGTCTGATCACTCTGCAGATGCTGGCCAGGGGGCGCCCGGCCAAGGGCGTCGTCGACACCGGCGCGGCCGTCAGTCTGATAAATCCGGCTCTGGCGGAGGCGGCGCAGGCCCGGCCGCTGGCCGTTGTGGGCGCAGAGGATGGACATGTGGTGCAGTCGCCCACGGGCGCGTCCATCGCCGCCCAGCCCATGTCGGTCAACTCCGTGCGGATGGGCGGCATGCTGATGGACCGGCTGGGCGTCCTGATGGGCGATTTCCACATCTTCCGACACCTGGGTCTGGCCGACGAGCCCGCCATGCTCATCGGCGTCGACGTCCTGGGCGTCTTCGAGGGCGTGGTCATCGATCTGGATCGCGGCGAGCTGATCCTGGAGATCTGAGGCTTGCCCGGAAGCGCCGCCCGTCGCAGGAAGCGGCCATGTCGATCGAATCCGCCGCCCCCCGCCACGACTGGACCCGCGACCGGGTCGCGGCCCTGTTCGACCTGCCGTTCATGGACCTGGTCTTCCGCGCGGCGGAAGTGCATCGCGCGAACTTCGATCCGTCGGCGATCCAGAAGAGCCGCCTGCTGTCGATCAAGACGGGCGGCTGCGCCGAGAACTGCGGCTACTGCTCCCAATCCGCCCATTTCGACACCGGGCTGAAGGCCGAAAAGCTGATGGAGGCCCAGGCCGTGCTGGCCGAGGCCATGGCGGCCAAGGCCGGCGGCGCCGACCGCTTCTGCATGGGCGCCGCCTGGCGCGAGCTGAAGGATCGCGACCTGCCGAAGCTCGCGACCATGATCGCCGGGGTGAAGGCTCTGGGCCTGCAGACTTGCGCGACGCTCGGCATGCTGACGGCGGAGCAGGCGCGGGCGCTGAAGGCGGCGGGGCTGGATTTCTACAATCACAATCTCGACACGTCGCCGGAGTTCTACGGCGAGGTCGTGACGACGCGGACCTGGCAGGATCGGCTGGACACGCTGGAGCACGTGCGCGAGGCGGGCCTGGCGACCTGCTGCGGCGGCATCGTGGGCATGGGCGAGGGCCGCGAGGACCGGATCGGCCTGCTGCATGCGCTGGCGACCCTGCCGGTGCATCCCGACAGCCTGCCGGTCAATGCGCTGGCGCCCATCGTCGGCACGCCGCTGGGCGACCGGGTGGCGGCTCAGGGGACGATCGACCCGATCGAGTTCGTGCGGACCGTGGCCGTCGCGCGGCTGGTCTGTCCGAAGTCGATCGTCCGCCTGTCGGCCGGCCGCGAGGCGATGAGCGCGGAGATGCAGGCGCTTTGCTTCCTGGCCGGCGCAAACTCCATCTTCGTGGGCGGACGTCTGCTGACCACGCCGAATCCCGAAGACGACGCGGACGCGGCGCTGTTCGCGCGGCTGGACCTGAAGCCCATGGTGACCACGGACGCCGCAGCTTAACCGGGCGTCAAGCGGCGCCGTGCAGTGTGCCGTCATGGACAGACGCGCCCTTCTCGGACTGAAACGCGACGTGGCCGGCGGCGGCGGCGGAGGTGGCGGTGGGCCCGCCACCTATGTGCGATTGGCGACGGTCACGGCGAACGCCAGACGCCCCGGCGGCGCCACCGGCGTAATGACCGTGGAAACCGGTGTGGACGTTCCTGACGCCGCGCTTCGGACGCGCGCGACCCAGTCGGCCCCGCGTCTTCGTTCCGCCTATAACACCGTCGTGCAGCAGGCGGCGTCCGCCATGCTGCCGGGCGCGCCGCCGGACGTCGAGCGACTGGCGCGCGAGCTTCAGGCGGTCACCGACCGCACATTGGGACGGGCCGGGGCGCGGGTGCTGCTCGGCACGGTGATGATCGTCTGACGGAGACTTCCGCCAACCACATTGGCGGACACAAATGAGGGACATTCGCCTTCCCTCGATCGTGACAAGCGACACAAGCAGGACGACGCGCGTCAGTCCCGAGTCGGATCCGGCCGCGACGCGTCGCCGTAGGTCAGGGCGACGAAGACGTCTTCCAGATCGGGATCCTCGGTCGACACGTCCTGGATCGTCACCCCGGCCGCGCGCACGGCCGCCAGCACCTGTTCGACCGAGCCATGCCCCTTGCGATACGTCACCGCGAAGGCGCCGCCGGGTCGGGCGGACGCTTCGAAACCCTCCAGCTCAGGCACGGCCGCCAGCTCGCCCTCCGGCACGACCACGACGTTGCGCGTGTCCAGACGGCGCAGCAGGACCGGCGTCGGCTCGCAGGCGACGACCTCGCCCCGGTTGACGATGGCGATGGTGTCGCAGAGCTCCTGCGCCTCCTCCAGATAATGGGTGGTCAGGATGACGGTGACGCCCGCGGCGTTCAGCTCGCGCACATAGGCCCAAAGCTGGCGGCGCAGCTCGACGTCCACCCCGGCGGTGGGCTCGTCCAGGATCAGGATCGGCGGATTGTGCACCAGCGCCTTGGCCACCATCAGGCGCCGCTTCATGCCCCCAGACAGGGCGCGCACATAGGCCCCGGCCTTGTCGGCAAGACCGAGCGCGGCCAGCAGCTCGTCCGACCGCCGCCGGTTCGCCGGCACGCCGTAGAAGCCGGCCTGGACCTCCAGGGCCTCGCGAGGGGTGAAGAAGACGTCGGCCGAAATCTCCTGCGGCACGACGCCCAGCGCCGCACGCACGCCGCGTGGATCGCGGTCCAGATCGCGGCCCCACACCGAAACCTCGCCGCCCGACTTGTTCACCACGCCGGCCAGGATGTTGATCAGCGTGGACTTGCCCGCGCCGTTCGGGCCCAGCAGGCCGAACATGGAACCGCGCGGAATGGTCAGGTCGACGCCCTTCAGCGCCTCCTTCGGCGGCGCCGACTTCGACCCCGCATAGGTTTTGGTGAGGCCGCGAATGCGGACGGCGTCGGCGGGAAGCACGGAGGTGTCGGACATCATGGCCTTGGGCTGCCGCCGGGCCGTTTGACGCCGCGCGGGGTGCCGCATAGGTATGCCGCCGACCTCGTCCCGCCAAGTCGTGAGCCCCGAATGACCGCGCGCGTGCCCGCAACCGTCTCTCCCGAGGCCCTGCCCCCGCCGGAGCAGTTCGCCGTCACCGGCCACCGCGTCGCCTGCGACGGCGGCGGCGGCGCGCTGGGCCACCCCCTGGTCTGGCTGGAGCTGGGCGAAAGGCCGTTCGTCGATTGCGGCTACTGCGACCGCCGATTCGTGCGTCAGGAAGGCAAGAAGGCGCCGAAGGGCGTGAACGCCCACTACGACGATCCGTCGCCGCGTCACCTCGGCGACCACTGAGTCACATGATTTGACCGGGACCAATCCCCGGTTCGGCTACACGTCCTGCGCCCATCCCTCCCCGGAAGAGCTCATGCGCTATCTGCACACCATGGTCCGCGTGACCGACCTCGACGCCTCGCTGCGCTTCTGGTGCGATCTGCTGGGCCTCCAGGAAGTCCGACGCATGGACAACGAGGCGGGGCGCTTCACCCTGGTCTTCCTCGCGGCGCCGAAGGATCTGGATCGCTCGGCGGCCGAGCGGTCGCCGGAAGTGGAGCTGACCTGGAACTGGGATCCCGAGGTTTATACGGGCGGCCGCAACTTCGGGCATCTGGCCTATCGCGTGGACGACATCTACGCCGCCTGCGAGCGCCTGAGGGCCGGAGGCGTGACGATCAACCGTCCGCCGCGCGACGGTCACATGGCCTTCGTCCGGTCGCCGGACGGCATCTCTATCGAGCTGCTGCAGGAGGGCGAACGCCTGCCGCCGGCCGAACCCTGGGTCTCCATGCCGAACGCAGGCACGTGGTGAAGCCTGTCCTCGCCCTCGCTGTGCCGCTGCTGCTGGCCGCGTGCGCCTCGACGACGGAGACCTATCCGGGTCGGACGGCGACGGAGCAGTTGCTGGTCGCCCGAGCCGCCGACGACGCCGTGGACGGACTCACTCTGCCGGTGCCGAAGACGGCGCGCGTCTTCATCGACGACGCCTACTTCCGAGCCGAGAACGCGCCCTATGCCGTGAGCGCCATCCGCGAGTCCCTGTCCAAGGGCGGGCACGCCCTCGCCCGGACGCGCGAGGAGGCGGACGTGATCTTCGAGATCCGCGCCGGCGCCCTGGCCATGGAGCAGATGCGGCGGGTGTTCGGCGTGCCGGAGATGCGCATCCCCATCAACGACAGCTTCAACGTCGTCTCCTTGCCCGAACTGTCGGTCTACAGCCGACGCGACCGGGTCGGCGTGGCGGAGTTCTCGGGGTTTCTCTACGACGCCCGGACCGGCGCGCCCCTGGGCGTGGTCGATCCGATGACCGGCCAGTTCCGCATCCGCAGCCACAAGCTGTTCATGATCTTCGCCTGGGGCCAGCAGCGCCTGGACCCCGGCGAGCGCGATCCGGGCGACAGCTGGCGCGAGTTCTGATCGTCGACACGTCGGGAAGCGGCTGACGCGGCGACGCGGTCCGCCTATGTTCCGCGAATGACCGACGCCGCGACCGACACCGAAGACTCCCGCGCGCAGGAGGGCCCCGCGCTGCGGCTGTGGATGATCGACGCCTCGGCCTACATCTTCCGCGCCTATCACGCCCTGCCGCCCCTGACGCGCAAGTCCGACGGCCTGCCCGTCGGGGCGGTGCAGGGCTACTGCAACATGCTGTGGAAGCTGCTGCGGGACATGAAGGGGGCGGATGGGCCGACGCATCTGGTGGCGATCTTCGATCATTCGGAGAAGACGTTCCGGAACGATCTGTACGACCAGTACAAGGCCAATCGCAGCGCGCCGCCGGAGGATCTGGTGCCGCAGTTTCCGTTGGTGCGCCAGGCGACGGCGGCGTTCGGCGTGCATTGCGTCGAACTGCCCGGATATGAGGCGGACGACCTGATCGCGACCTATGCCTGCAAGGCGCGCGACGCGGGCGGCGACGCGGTGATCGTGTCGTCGGACAAGGACCTGATGCAGCTGATCGGGCCGCAGGTGGTCATGTGGGATCCGATGAAGGACCGCCGCCTGGCCGAAGACGCGGTGATGGAGAAGTTCGGCGTGACGCCGGACAAGATGATCGACCTTCAGGCCCTGATCGGCGACAGCGTCGACAACGTGCCCGGCGCCCCCGGCATCGGCCCCAAGACGGCGGCCCAGCTGCTTGACGAATACGGCGATCTGGACACGCTACTGGCGCGGGCGGGCGAGATCAAACAGCCCAAGCGGCGCGAGACGCTGATCGCCTTCCGCGACCAGATCCTGCTCAGCCGCGAGTTGGTGCGACTGACCTGCGACGCGCCGGCGCCGGAGCCGATCGAGGACTTCGCCGTGCGCGATCCGGACCCGGAGGTGCTGGGCGCCTTCCTGGACGAGATGGAGTTCCGCAGCCTGCGGGCCCGCGTCGGCGACGGCAAGGCCCCGGCGCGCGACGGCACGGCCTTCGTCGCCCGGCCCAGGCCCCTGACCGCGCCGGTCTCCACCCCCCGCTTCGCGCCCACGGAGGCCGCGCCGGTCGAGGCGCAGGGCTTCGACCACGACGCCTATCGCTGCATCCAGACGCTGGAGGAGCTCGACGCCGTCATCGCCCGCGCGCGGGAGGCGGGCGTGGTGGGCTTCGACACCGAGACCGACGCCCTGTCGGCGACGCATGCGGGGCTGTGCGGCGTGTCGCTGGCGATCGGGCCCAACGACGCCTGTTACATCCCCCTGACGCACGAGCATCCGCCGCTGGAGAGCGCGGGCGGGCTGGATTTCGGGGGGCAGGCCGACGCGCGCGAGCCGCTGACCCAGCTGGACAAGCCCACGGTGCTGGCCCGGTTGAAGCCGCTGCTGGAAGACCCCGGCGTGCTGAAGGTGGTGCAGAACGGCAAGTACGACCTGGCCGTCATGGCCCGCCGCGGCATCACCGTGGCGCCGATCGACGACACCATGCTGATCTCCTACGTGCTGGACGGCGGCCTGCATTCGCACGGCATGGACGAGCTGGCGCGGCGGCATCTGGGCCACGACCCCATCCCGTTCAAGCAGGTGGCGGGGACCGGCAAGGCGCAGAAGAGCTTCAAGCACGTCGAGCTGAAGCCCGCGACCGCCTACGCCGCCGAGGACGCCGACGTCACCCTGCGCCTGTGGCGGGTGCTCAAGCCCCGGCTGGCCGACGAGGGTCTGGTCACCGTCTATGAGACGCTGGAGCGCGGCATGCCCGCCGTGCTGGCCGACATGGAGCGGGCCGGCGTCCGCGTCGATCCCGCGCGGCTGAAGAGCCTGTCGTCCGAGTTCGGAATGAAGATGGCCGAGCTGGAGGAGAAGGCCCACGCCCTGGCCGGCCGCCCCTTCAACGTCGGCAGCCCGCGCCAGATCGGCGACATCCTGTTCGGCGAGATGAACCTGCCCGGCGGCAAGAAGACCGCGTCGGGCCAATGGGAGACCGGCGCCGCCACGCTGGAGACGCTGGCCCTGACGCACGAGCTGCCGCGCGTGCTGCTGGACTGGCGCCAGCTGTCCAAGCTGAAGGGCACCTACACAGACGCCCTGATCGAGGCGGCGGACCCCGACACCGACCGCGTGCACACCAGCTATCAGCTGGCGGCCGCCTCGACCGGGCGGCTGGCCTCCAGCGACCCCAATCTGCAGAACATCCCGATACGGACGGAAACCGGCCGCCAGATCCGCAAGGCCTTCATCGCCGCGCCCGGCCACGTGCTGATCAGCGCGGACTATTCCCAGATCGAGCTGCGCCTGCTGGCCCACATCGGCGACATTCCGGAGCTGAAGCGCGCCTTCGCCGCCGGCGCCGACATCCACACCGCCACGGCATCCGAGATGTTCGGCGTGCCGGTGGACCAGATGGACCCCGAGACGCGCCGGCGGGCCAAGGCGATCAATTTCGGCATCGTGTACGGCATCTCGGCCTTCGGCCTGGCCAATCAGCTGGGCATCGACCAGGGCGAGGCCGGGGCCTACATCAAGACCTATTTCGAGCGCTTCCCCGGCATCCGCGCCTACATGGACGCGACGAAGGCGCGGGTGCGCGAGACCGGGTGGGTCTCGACCGTCTTCGGCCGCCGCATCCACATCCCGGCCATCCAGTCGAAATCGGCCGCCGAGCGCAGCTTCGGCGAACGCGCCGCCATCAACGCCCCCATCCAGGGCGCCGCCGCCGACGTGATCCGCCGCGCCATGATCCGCATGCCCGGCGCCCTGGCCGGGGCGGGCCTGACCACGCGCATGCTGCTGCAGGTCCACGACGAACTGGTGTTCGAGGCCCCGGAGGCCGAGGCCGACCGCGCGATCAAGGTGATCAAGCGGGTGATGGAGGGCGCGGCGGAACCGGCCGTGGCGCTGTCGGTGCCGCTGGTGGTCGAGGCGCGGGCGGCGTCGAACTGGGATGATGCGCATTGATCAATGCGCGCCCACTTTCAGTCTCTAGATTGTGTCCTAAAAGGTAAAGACGACAGTTTGTTGTTGTCAATGCCACTGCGAAGCCATCTGACCATGTCCTCGTGAAATGCTTGCGATCTCGGTCCGTAAAAAGTTGCTGCCGTCAGTGGCTCCCATAAAGCCAACGTCTGCTTCAAGATTGAGCCGTCGATCTTGAGCCCTTGGCGGGAATGAATGGCGATCGCCCTTAAGCCGACCCACAGATCTAGCTGGTGCGGCCCAAGACCCTGATCGGGATCACGGTGTGGAAGACCTGTCGATACCAGCCACGACACCACCGGCGTCCCAATGCGATCCACAATGTCGAAGTTGATCGCCGACGCGATCATTGAGCACCATCCGCGCAGCCGAACCGCGTTGATCAGGGATTTGAATCGCCTCTCGCCATATACGATTTCCTCGCGGACGCGGTCGCGCAAAGCGGGCGTATCCAGTTGTCCTTGCAAGTTGTCGGGCAATCGTAGGCACGCGATTCTTAGAGCGTCGCAAAGGGCATTGGGGTCGGGAGATGCATTGGCGTAGTAACTGCTTATCCAAGGCTCGGACATTGCCGATCGGAATCTGGCCTCGGCGCCCGGAACCCCGGCGTCCAGGCCTTCAGCCGTGACCCAACACAGAAGTTTGAGGGCAGCCTGATCATGTGAACTTAGATTCGTCGGATGAGAATCCGCGATCAACGCCTGGACGAGCTGGAGTGAGCGGTCGACCAGTCCCGCAGATTTACAATGCATGGCGACCCACGCAACGCCTTCCGGCGAACTTTCCCATAGGCCTTGCCACGATGACTCAGGCAACTGTGAAAGAAGCTCGGACTTATTGTCTCCGCTAAGATTTTTGAGCAGATTCGCCAAGCCCGCATATGTAATCGGAAAGCGGGACTGCGTGAGCGCGGCGGCCCCCTTGATCGACAGAATCTTACCGACGTCCGTCAGATCAATTTTGTTCGCGCGGGCTCGATCGATCAGCCCGGCGACATCCGTAAGGGGCTCGTTCTCAAATCGACGCACGACGGCCTCTGCATCGCTCATCGCCCACACCACCACATCCCGCGCGAGCTTCGCATCTGGGGCCAGCTTTGTGAAAAGCGTGATTTGGTCCGATCTTTCCAGGGCAAGAACAGCCGGAGAGACGTCACGCGAGCCCAGAAGAAGCCGCCATAGAGCATCGGCGTCCCGCCCGTGCCGACGCGCGGCGTCGATCAGCTTCAAGCTCTTGCCGATGGGCTCACGACTGAAGCGGGACGTAAGAACATCGGACCGGCTTTCCAGGACCCTCCAGATCGCCGCAGCCGCAGGCGAGCAGCCGCGCGAAAGACTCATGCCCTGGTTACCCGACCGCAGGGAAGCGTCGGCAGTGTCCAAGAATCCGGCGAGATGGTCCAAGGGCGTGACGAGCAGCAACGCTTCGCCATCTCCAGCCCTATCGGCGACGGCGCGCCACAGGTGAGAAACGTCTCGGCGTTGCCCTTCAAACCTTTTGAGAAGCGTGCCGAGAACCGAAAGGGGCGGCTGAAAGGGCCGCCCGCCGAAGAAGCCATGCTCCGCGTTCAAGGAAGCCCAAACCCGGTCCACGAGATCTCGACGCTTCATCTCCGTGAGGCGGTTCACAAGAATGAGGATTGGGGAAGGCGCCGAGCGTCCGACGAGGTCGATGAAATCTTGATCGCCGAACAGCCGATCGATAAGAGCTGAAAGCCTATCCGCCTGCCCGCCCTGCTGCAACCGCCTCCACAACCTCAGGCTGAGGTTAAGGCTTCGGGAGGCCGAAGCGAACAGGTATTCGTCGTCCTCAGCGTCCCTATTAGAAGCCGCCAGTATCAGTTGGCCCCATCCCGGTTCCGCCAGGCGCACCCAGTTCGGGAACTCCGGTACGTCGACCACCAATCCCAGCTTCCTGACAAGGGTCGCGGTCTCCGGGAACGGCAAGACCCCCATCGGTACGCTGAGTTCCAGATCCTGAGCCGCAAACCTTGAAATGCAGACCAGGTTCTCCAGTTCGGGAGAGAGCGCATCCGACGTGCTCGTCATGTCCGCAAGCCAGTTCTCCCTGATCCAACGGTGCGCTCCGGCCATGCTCAGCGACGTGAAATTGCCCACATGGAGATCGCGCAGACTGTTTTGGATCGCCAGACTGAAGGCATGAAGCTGACCCGCGAATCGGGCGCGCCACGCTTCGCCAACCTCTGATGGAACCTCCAGTGAGACGCCGAAAGTGCGCCTGTATAGAAACTTGGCAACGGCCACGAGGTCGGACGCTTGATTCAACATCGTCACGGCATTCTCGCCAAGGCCACGCAACCTCGACGGTCGCTCGCCGTCTTCAGATCGTCGCACGGCGAGCATGATCAGTTTCGCCGTGCCTGGTTCACTCTTCCACGCGTTCCAGCAGCCGAACGCGAGCTCTTCGTCACGATGCGCATTGTCGATGATGACCAGTCCGTTCCGGCCCCGACGGTTCATGACGACGTTGATCACGTCCCGACGGGTCAGCCCATCCTCAATGGCGCCGACATCCAGGTAATGCGCCGCTCCGCCCGCTTGCCACTCCTTGGCGGCCAACCGAAAAGCCAGCGAGGACTTGCCGACGGAGGGCGCCCCATGGACGAAAACTCTCCCGCAGTCCTGCAAGCGCTGCTCAACCTCGGCATCAAATGCCAGCGACGGCACCAGCCCATCTCGATACTCCAAAAACGTCGGGAGCGGAGACATGCTCGATGGAAGGCTGAAGTCGGGGAAGTCTTCATCAACGATGATGAGTGGATGGGACGAATTAACGCCGTTCACCCTACTGATCTTTGCACTGATGCTCTCCACCACGGCCAAAGTCGTGCCGGCGGTATAGGTGAGCGAGCTCAACTCAGTTATCGCTTCTTGTTGCCGATCCCCAATTCGCTTGGACGCCTCTCGAACTTCTCCGACCACACCTTGAATATCGCTGAGCAGCCAAGTCTGTAGGTAGTTGCGGAACGGATCATTCTCTTTGATCTGACGACTAAGATGGGCGATGAAAGCGTCGAACCAGCGTTCCTTAAAGATGAATACAACCTGAGATGGTGGGTCGGCCGCCGCCTGAGACAACTCACTCCAGGCGGCCGCCTCCAGCTTCGCGCGCAAAAACGCGGCGGCATCTTGATGCGACAATGCCGAGGAAATTACATCGACGGCACTCTGGTCGTCGACGGCCAGATGAGTGTCGTCAGCCGCCCGTCCCTTCAGCCAGAGGCCAACCTTTTTGGCGTACGGGGGCAAGCTTGGAGAACTCTCGCCTCGTGCTTTCAGGGTGGCCACAAGATCCCACATGGCGCCTATGTGCGCCGTGAAGATCGCTTTCTGGACGTCATGATTCGTCGGCAAGCGCCCGCGCCGATCAGCTCGAGCGCGGCCAGCCGCGGAGATAAAGCCGCGCAATGCGTCCTTGGCTCCATCGCTGAAGAGGCCCACCAAGGCGTCCTCAGCGACCTTGCTTGCGGTTGGCGCCAGCCGCTCGGCCAATATCGCAGCCACGACTGCGCCCGCGGTGGCGGTGATCGACTCCATCTTCTTAGCCCATCAGAAGTTGCATCCGCATATAGCACGAAGGCGGTCAGCCCAAAACGAAAGTCCTTCATGGAGCGCTTGTCCAGAAAGAGCGGGCCCGCGACGAAAGTCGGGACCGGTGCTAGTCCCGCGGAATGATCGAGACACCAGACGTCCTGATCGTCGGCGCCGGCGCGGCGGGGATGATGTGCGCGGTGGAGGCCGGGCGGCGCGGGCGGTCGGTGCGCGTGGTGGATCACGCGCGGGCGCCGGGGGAGAAGATCCGCATCTCCGGCGGGGGGCGGTGCAACTTCACCAATCTGGAGGGCGACCGGGTCGAGCGGTATCTGGGCGAGAACCCGCGGTTCGCGACCTCGGCGCTGAAGCGGTTCGGGCCGCGCGACTTCATCGCCCGCGTGGACCGGGCGGGGATCGGCTGGCACGAGAAGACGCTGGGGCAGCTGTTCTGCGACGACAGCGCCAAGCAGATCGTCCGTATGCTGACGGACCAGATGGCGGAGGCGGGGGCGCGGCTGTCGACGGGGGTCTCGGTCGAGCGGCTGGAGCGGGTCGGGGAGCGGTTCGAGGTCGCGCTGTCGGACGGATCGACCGCGCGGCCGGCCTCCGTGGTGCTGGCCACGGGCGGCAAGTCGATCCCCAAGATGGGGGCCACCGGCTGGGCCTGGGACATGGCGCGGCGGTTCGGGCTGAGGGTGACGGAGACGCGGCCGGCGCTGGTGCCGCTGACCTTCGACCCGGACTGGCTGGCGCGGTGGAGCGGGCTCAGCGGGCTGTCGGTCGACGCGGTGGTCGAGGGCGGCGGGGCGCGGTTCCGGGAGGGGCTGCTGTTCACCCACCGGGGCCTGAGCGGGCCGTCGATCCTGCAGATCAGCAGCTGGTGGCGCGAGGGCGAGGCGATCACCCTGAGCCTGGCGCCGGATCGGGACGTGGGGGCCGAGATGCGGGCGGCCAAGGTCGGCAACGGCAAGCAGGCGCCGCACACGGCGCTGGGCCAGATCGTGCCGCGCCGCCTGGCCGAGGCGGTGGCCGAGCACGAGGGGCTGGGCGGCAAGCTGGCGGAGATCGGCGACAGGCGGCTGGCGGCGCTGGACGCCGCGATCAACGGCTGGCGGGTGAAGCCCACGGGATCCGAAGGATACCGGACGGCCGAGGTCTCCCTGGGCGGCGTGGCGACGGACCAGCTGGACCAGCAGACGATGGCCGCTAAGTCCGTGTCCGGACTGTTCGTGATCGGCGAGGCGGTGGACGTGACGGGGTGGCTGGGGGGATACAATTTCCAATGGGCCTGGTCGTCGGGATGGGCGGCGGGACAGGTGTGCTGATCCGCCGCTTGCTTTCCGGCGCGGCATACCCAAGTGTGAAGGCGCGGGACGGGCCCCTCTGGCGCGTCCGGGTCGGCTCTCTCCCTTCCAGCCGCCGCCCGGGCATGCGATGTCGGACCGCTTCGGGCGCCCCGGCGTTCGACCGGCCCCCTCCCGTGCGGCGCCGGGCGCCCGACCCCCATTCGGTCCTGACCCCGGCGGAGCCCCCATGCCCCTTCTGATGTGCCCCAACGACGATGCCGTGATGCAGACCGTGGAACGGTCCGGCGTGCAGTTCGACATGTGCCCGACCTGCCGCGGCGTCTGGTTGGACCGCGGCGAACTGGAGAAGCTGATGCAGGCGGCGGTGGACGACGCGCCCCGCGCGGCGCCGCCGCAGCCCACGACCGCCCCACAGCCGCCGCGCCATGCCGCGCCGCCGCCGCAACAGCAGCCCTGGGGCTACGGAGAGCGCGGCGAGTACGGCGAACGCGGCGAGTATGGAGAGCGCGGGGAGTACGGCCACCGCAAGAAGCGCGGCTCCATCTTCGACATCTTCGACTGAGGGCGAGCCGCCGTCAGGCCGCCAGACCGGCCTGACGCATCAAGCCCCTGAGCGCGCCGACCTCTTCCGGCGCGGACGACAGCGCGCCCCGGACCTCGGGCGTGCGCAGCAGCTTCATGACCTCGGCCTTGGCGCGATCGGCGCAGGGACCGGAGGGGCCGCTCTCGCCCGCCGCCAGCTTCAGCAGGACGCGCAGACGGGCCGGAACGGGCGCGGGAGAGCGGACCAGCTGGGCGACGATCCTGGCCTCGGCCTCGACCGCGCCGCCCACCGTGCCGACGGCGGCGAGAATCTGTTCCTCGTCGGATTCCGACAGGGCGCAGGCGCGCACCGAGCGTTGCAGCGCGGCCAGAGAGGCCAGGGCGTGGGAATGGCCGCCCGAGTGGCGCCGCATCTCGCTTTCGAACCTGAGGGAGCCGGCGCAGGCCAGCAGCCACCGCGCGGCGGAGCGCTTGTTGGCGACGCCGGTGACGTTCTCGCACAGCCGGGCCAGCTGTTCGGCCTCGCACAGGACGGTGTCGCAGTGCTTGACGTAGGCGGCGACGAAGTCGGCGGTGACGATGCTGCGGGAGCGCTCGGTGAAGGCGTTCTGGATCTCTTCCAGCGTCAGCAGGCGGCCCGCCGTGGCGGTCAGGGTCATGGCGAGCGCGCGCAGGATGTCGATCTCGCCCGGCGCGTCGCGGGGGCGCAATCGCCGGGGACTCATCAGCTCGCGCAGCACCATGCGCGCCAGCGATGCGCTGAGGATGGGGAACTCGCCCGTCTGCAGGCGACGGCCCAGGCGTTCCGCGGGCCCGTCGACCTTGGGGATCAGCAGCTCCAGCTTGGGGTCTTGGGCGATCAGAAGATCGATCTCGCGCGGGGCCACCATGCGGACCACCGCCGCCAGGCTGGCGCCCTGGTCCAGCGACGGACCCAGGATTTCCGCCAGGCCGATGCGCGAGGCCATGATCTCGCACAGGATCTGTTCGATCGGCACCATGACCAGGGCGCGCGGCGGCCCCTCCATGGGCGCGGCCTCGGCCAGGGTCATCAGCCGATCCAGCCGGGCCCGGGCGCCCTTGATCCCCTTGAGCGCGCCCGCGACGACGCCGCCCATGACGAAGCCGCGATCCGGCGTTCCCGCGAGCCGATGGGCGACGTCGGCGAGGCTGCGGTCGTCCAGGTTGGGAAAGAGGTTGCGTCGGCCCGCCGACACCAGCCGCTCGATCGTCTGGTCGGCCAGCTTCTGGTAGTGGCGCATCAGGTCGTGGACGGGCTGGCCCACGGCCTGGCTTTCCGGCACGGCGACCTTCTGCACGGCGTGCTGCAGCTCGACCCCGGCGGCCTCCAGCCGCTCGGCCAGGTCGGGGCGGTGGAGCAGTTCGAAGGCGGTGACGCCCTGGCGCTGCAGCCAGTCCTCAAGCACCTGGGAGACCGTCTCGCGGGCCTGAGGGGCATAGAGATCCTGCGGCGCGGCGCAGCGCGGGCCCGCCTCGGCCTCCGGCACCACCCGCTTCCGCTGAACCTCCGGCGCGCCCTTGGTGAGCAGGGTCAGGCTGGAGAACTCCAGCGTCTCCGGATCCAGCGTCTCCTTGGTCACCCGGACGGCGGCGGCGCGGTCGTCGCGCAAGGTGTCCTCCGCCGTTTCGACGGCGATCTTGCGATCCTCCGTCGCCATCAGCAGGGTCCACGGCGCGGGCGCCGTCTTGCGGATGAAGACCTCGTAGTGGACGGCCCCGGACATGCACGGCTTCTTTCGTGGAGGGCCATTGTGCCCCGCACGGCTTAAGGCGGGGTTTCGATAGGGCGCAGGGAAGTCTAGGTTCCGCCTTGCTCTCGCCGCGTCGCGTCAGAACGGTTACGCTTCCCGTGCGTTGACGATGCCGGAGACGGCACGGGCACGGCCCACAAGGAGACGGATTTGGCCAACATCACCCTGGTGGACGACGACGAGAACATCGTGGCGTCGGTGTCTCTGGCGCTGGAAAGCCACGGGCACAAGGTGACCGCGCACCACGACGGCGCGACGGGCCTGGAGGCGCTGGAGACCAGCCCGCCGGACCTGGCGATTCTGGACGTGAAGATGCCGCGCATGGACGGCATGGAGGTGCTGCGTCGCCTGCGCCAGACCTCCAGCCTGCCGGTCATCATCCTGACGTCCAAGGACGAGGAGATCGACGAGATCCTGGGCTTCAACCTTGGGGCCGACGACTACATCCACAAACCGTTCAGCCAGCGACTGCTGATCGAACGGGTGAAGGCCCTGCTGCGCCGCACGGGCGCGGACGGCGCGGAGCCCGAGACCGCGGGCGATTCCGCGTCGCGCGCCATCAAGCGCGGCAAGCTGACCATGGACCCCGCCCGGCACGAGAGCACGTGGGAGGGCAAGCCGGTGAAGCTGACGGTGACGGAGTTCCTGCTGCTTCAGGCGCTGGCCCAGCGTCCAGGGTTCGTGAAGAGCCGCGACAACCTGATGGACGCGGCCTACGACGATCAGGTCTACGTCGACGACCGGACCATCGACAGCCACGTCAAGCGCATGCGCAAGAAATTCCGGATGGTCGACCCCGAGTTCGACGCCATCGAGACCCTGTATGGCGTCGGCTATCGATACCGCGAGAGCTGAGGCCGGCGCTCCGGCGACCGAGGAACGTCCCCGTCCCCGTTTGCGGCTGGTCGGATCGCGCCTCGGCGCGCTGATCCTGATCCTGAACCTGCTCAGCCTGCTGATCCTGTTCGGCGGGGCCTTGGCGCTGAACGAATGGCGGCGCGGTCTGGTCGAGGCGCGCCAGGAATCGCTGCTGTCGCAGGCCGAACTCCTGGCCAACGTTCTGGGCGAACTGGAGATCACGCAAGGCGAACCGCGCCCGATCCTCGACGAGCTGGAGGTGCCGAAGTGGCTGCGCGACACCTTCATCCCCACCGGGCAGCGGGCCAGCGTCCACAACGCCGACGGCCTGTTCGTGGCCGACAGCTATCAGGTGTCGGATCAGATCCCCGGGCGGCCTCTGCCGCCCGTCGGATCGCCCGAGATGGACCGGCTGGGCGAGGCGGATCCCGCGACCGATCCGGACGTCGAACGCGCCCGCGCCGAGCTGGCGCGCGAGGTCGAGGCCGCGCTGGGCGGCGAGCCCCAGGTGAACCTGCGCCGGTCCGAAACCGGCGAACGGCTGGTGTCCGTGTCGGTGCCGATCCGACACGTGCGGCAGGTGCTGGGGGTTCTGACGCTGGAGGCGGCCGACGTGGACGCCATCCTGGCGGCGCAGCGGGCGGCGCTGGTGCCCTTCGCCCTGGTGGCGCTGGCGGTGTCGCTGCTGTCGTCGCTGATGCTGCACCTGTTCGTGGCGCGGCCGGTGATGCGGCTGTCGGCGGCGGCGGATCAGGTGCGGATGCAGCGGGCGCGCGCCATCTCCTTCCCAGACCTGGAGGGCCGGAGGGACGAGATCGGCGACTTGGCCCGATCGCTGGAGACCATGACCACGACCCTGTCGGAGCGGATGGACGCCATCGAACGCTTCGCCGCCGACGTGAGCCACGAGATCAAGAATCCGCTGACCTCGATCCGCTCGGCTCTGGAGACGCTGGACCTGGTCAAGACCCCGGAACAGCGGGACCGTCTGACCGCCCTGTTGCAGCAGGACGTGCGCCGCCTGGACCGGCTGATCACCGACATCTCCAACGCCTCGCGGCTGGACGCCGAACTGGCGCGCGACCGGCTGCGGCCGCTGGACCTGAACCAGCTGCTCAGCGAGGTGGTCGGCGTCTATCGCGACGCGCCGCGGCCCGACGCCGTGCCGGTCGTGTTCGCGCCGGGGGGGCCGTCGCCGGCGCGGATGGCCGGGCGGGACGGCCCACTGGGCCAGGTGTTCCGCAACCTGATCGACAACGCCCTGTCCTTCAGCCCCGCCGACGGGTCGGTGCGCGTGGCGCTGGCGCGCGACGAGGACGGCGAGGGCTGGCGCGTGGTCGTGGAAGACGACGGCCCCGGCATCCCGGCCGACAATCTGGAGACGGTGTTCGAGCGGTTCTACACCTCGCGGCCCAAGGGCACGGCCTTCGGCGGCAACTCCGGCCTGGGCCTGTCGATCGTCCGCCAGATCGTGGAGGCGCACGGAGGCCGGGTCTGGGCCGAGAACCGGGCGGAGGTCGACGACCGCATCGCCGGCGCGCGCTTCACCGTGGTGCTGCCGGTCGTCGGAACCCGGGCATGACCCTGAAGCAGCCCGTGCATGGAACCGGCGTGGCCCTGTTCGGACCGTCGGGCTGGTCCGGCGTGCTGCTGCTGGGCTCGCCGGGCGTGGGAAAGAGCGATCTGGCGCTGCGTCTTCTGGCCGAGGGGGCACGCCTGGTCGCCGACGACGCCACCCTGGTCTGGGCCAAGGACGGCGCCCTGCGCCTGGCGTGCCCGGAGACGATCGCGGGGCGGATCGAGGTGCGGGGTCTGGGCATCGTCGGCGCCCCCACGCGCCCGATCGCGACCCTTCGCCTCGTGGTCCAGTGCCTTGACGAAGCGCCCGAGCGTCTGCCCGAAAGGGAGACTTGGCGGCACGCCGGACTTGATGTTCCGCAGGTGCGGCTGAACGCCCGCGCGCCGTCGGCGACGGCGGTCGTGCGCGAAGCGCTCGCATGGCTTTAATCCTCCGCCGCTTTGGCCTATCAAGCGCCGCTTGCGGGCCAGGTCGGGCCCGGCTGCGGGGATCGCTCCCTTCATGATCGGTCTGGTGATCATCACCCATGGCGGGCTCGCGTCCGAGTTCCTGGCCGCCATGGAACATGTGGTGGGTCCGCAGCGCGGCGTGGCGGCCATCTGCATCGGTCCGGAAGACGACATGGAGCGTCGGCGCCGCGACATCGTCGACGCGGCGCGCGCCGTGGACGACGGGCACGGCGTCATCCTGCTGACCGACATGTTCGGCGGCACGCCGTCGAACCTCGCCATCTCGGTGATGGAGCAGACGGGCGCCGAGGTGATCGCCGGCCTGAACCTGCCGATGCTGATCAAGCTGGCGGGGGTGCGCGGGCGCGAGTCGATCGAAGCCTGCGTGGCCCACGCCCAGGACGCGGGGCGTAAGTACATCTCGGTCGCCTCCTGGGTTCTGGCGGGCGAAAAATGAGCGCTGCGGCCATGGACGAAACCTGGGTGCGGCGCACCGTGGACATCTGCAACCAGCGCGGCCTGCACGCCCGCGCCAGCGCCAAGTTCGTGAAGCTGGCCTCGGCCTATGAGAGCGAGATCCGCGTCACGCGCGACGGGGCGACGGTGAACGCCCTTTCGATCATGGGGCTGCTCATGCTGGGCGCCGGCAACGGCTGCGGGGTCGAGATCGCCGCCCAGGGCCCCGATGCGGCGGACGCGGTGGAGGCGCTGGCCGACTTGGTCCAGCGCCGCTTCGACGAGGGCGAGTGACGCCCACGCCAGCAGCGTGAATCAGGCTCTCAGGCGTGCAGGGCGTCGATCTCGGTCAGGCGACGCAGGTCGGCGACGGCCTTGCCGGGGTCAGAGCGCGCGACCTGGACCGCCGCCCGCATCAGCGGCTCGGAGTCCGGGCTGAGGCGCGGCATCGCCATGGACCAGTCCGGAAACTGGCGCTGGGCCGCGATCTCGCGCGACACCACCTTCAGATCCTCATGCCGGGCGTCGGCGCTGACGCGGGCCAGGAGCCGGTTCACGGCCTCCTGCGGACCTTCCACCACCTGCAGGAACTCGCCGTCGGCATAGGCCAGCGCCCCGGTGATGCCGTCGCGCCAGTTGTTCCGCTGCGACGCGGCCAGGATCTCGGCGATGTTCAGCAGGGCGTCCATCGGCACGGTCGCCCGGCTGACGTAGGCCAGTCGCTCCAGCTGCGACATGAGACGACCCCTCCGAGGCGACGACGTCAGGCGGGACAGGTGAATCCGTGAAAGTCGGATTTTTTCACAAGCCGGGGCGGCGCGCGACCAAAAAGAAACCCCGCCGGAGCGATCCGGCGGGGTTTCCAGCGTCAGTGCTCGAAGGATCAGTCCCGACGACGACGGCCGCGGTCGCCGCCGCCCCGTCCACCTTCGCCGTCGCGCTTGGGACGGCCGCCCGTGTCTTCCGACATCGGGGGCTCGCCGCGTTCGGCGCGCTCGGCGTTGATCTTGTCCGTCAGATCTTCGCCCGTGGCCTGATCGACGACCTTCATCGACAGCTTGGTCTTGCCGCGGTCGTCCATGCCCAGGAACTTGACCTTGACCTCCTGGCCTTCCGAGACGACGTCGGCCGGGTTGGCGACGCGCTCCAGAGCCATCTGCGACACGTGAACCAGACCGTCCTTGGCGCCGAAGAAGTTCACGAAGGCGCCGAAGTCGACGACCTTCACCACCTTGCCGGTGTAGATGGTCCCGACCTCGGGCTCGGAGGTGATCGACTGGATCCAGTTGCGGGCGGCGTCGATCTTCTCCTGGTCGGAGGCGGCGATCTTGATGGTGCCGTCGTCCTCGACGTTCACCTTGGCGCCGGTCTTCTCGACGATCTCGCGGATCACCTTGCCGCCGGTGCCGATGACGTCGCGGATCTTGTCGACCGGGATCTTGATCGACTCGATCTTGGGCGCGAACTCGCCCAGCTCGGTGCGGGCGCCGTCGATGGCCTTGTCCATCTCGTCCAGGATGTGAAGACGGCCGGCCGAAGCCTGGGCGATCGCCTTCTTCATGATCTCCTCGGTGATGCCGGCGACCTTGATGTCCATCTGCAGCGAGGTGATGCCGTCACGGGTGCCGGCGACCTTGAAGTCCATGTCGCCGAGGTGATCCTCGTCGCCCAGGATGTCCGACAGGATGGCGAACTCGCCCGACGGCTCCAGGATCAGGCCCATGGCGATGCCCGAGACCGGCTTCTTCAGCGGCACGCCCGCATCCATCAGGGCCAGCGACGAACCGCAGACCGTGGCCATGGAGGACGAGCCGTTGGACTCGGTGATCTCGGACACCAGGCGGATGGTGTAGGGGAACTCCTCCGACGACGGCAGCATCGGACGGATCGCCCGCCAGGCCAGCTTGCCGTGACCGATCTCGCGACGGCCCGCCCCGCCCATCCGCCCGGTCTCGCCGACCGAATAGGGAGGGAAGTTGTAGTGGAGCAGGAACTTCTCTTTGTAGGTCCCCGTCAGGGCGTCGATGTACTGCTCGTCCTCGCCGGTGCCGAGGGTGGCGACGACGATGGCCTGGGTCTCGCCGCGGGTGAACAGGGCCGAGCCGTGGGTGCGCGGGAAGACGCCGACTTCCGAGACGATCGGGCGGACCTTGTCGAGGGCGCGGCCGTCGACGCGGTGGCCGTTCTCGATGATGTCGCGACGCAGGACCTCGGCCTCGCACTCCTTGAAGGCCGTGGCGAACTTCGCGGCCTCGACGCCGTCCGGGTTCTCATCGGTCTTCACCAGCCGGGCGGCGGCGGTCTTCTTGGCGGCGTCGACGCCCGAGCGGCGGTCGTACTTGCCGGCGTGGGTGTAGGCCGTCTTGATGTCCTCGCCGACCAGCTTCTTGATCGAGGCGACGACGTCCGAGTGATCCTCGGCCTGGAAGTCGAACGGCTCCTTGGCGGCGTGCTCGGCCAGCTCGATGATGGCCTCGATCACCGGCTGCATGCCGCGGTGGGCGAACATCAGGGCGTCCAGGAAGGTCTCTTCCGACAGTTCCTTCGCCTCGGATTCCACCATCATCAGGGCGTCGGACGTGCCGGCGACGACGAGGTCCAGATCCGAGTCCGGCATCTGGTCCAGCGTCGGGTTCAGCACCAGCTCGCCGTCGATGTAGCCCACGCGCGCGCCGCCGATCGGACCCATGAAGGGCACGCCCGAGATGGTCAGGGCGGCCGAGGTGGCGACCATGGCGACCACGTCGGGATCGTTCTCCATGTCGTGCTGCAGCACGGTGACGACCACCTGGGTCTCGTTCTTGAAGCCCTTGACGAACAGCGGGCGGATCGGACGGTCGATCAGGCGGCTGACCAGCGTCTCCTTCTCGGTCGGACGGCCTTCACGCTTGAAATAGCCGCCGGGGATGCGGCCCGCGGCGAAGGTCTTTTCCTGGTAGTTGACGGTCAGGGGGAAGAAATCCAGCCCCGGCTTGGGCGCGCGGCCGTAGACGACGGTGGCCAGCACCACGGTCTCGCCATAGGTGGCCAGAACGGCGCCGTCGGCCTGGCGGGCGATGCGGCCCGTTTCCAGGGTCAGCGGGCGGCCGGCCCAGTCGATCGTCTTGCGTTTGATGTCGAACATTTTTCTTTTCTCTCGTCCCGCGGCCGTATTGCCGTCGGGGGCGGGCGGTCAGGGGTTCAGTCCGTCGGTCCCAGTGGACCCGGGCTCCGAATGAGGCCGGGCGGGTGAGCGAGGACCGTCAGGCCCTCCGTCTTGGTCGAACCCGGTCGGGTTCCTGCGCCGTACGTCCGGCGGCGCGCCGGTCCTTGAATGCGGAACGAGGCGCGGACGTGACCGTCGCGCGCCTCGAAAACTCTTTCCGCGATCCTGCGCCTCAGCGACGCAGGTTCAGCTTGCCGATCAGCGCCGTGTAGCGCTCGCGGTCGACCTTGCTGAGGTGGTCCAGAAGGCGACGACGCTGCGAGACCATCTTGAGCAGGCCGCGACGCGAGTGGTTGTCCTTCTTGTGGGTCTTGAAGTGCTCGGTCAGGTTGGCGATGCGTTCCGAAAGGATCGCGACCTGGACCTCGGCCGAGCCGGTGTCGCCCGCGCCGCGGGCGTTGTCGTTGATGACTTCCTGCTTGCGTTGAGCAGTGATCGACATCGGGAGTCTCCTTTTTTGCGGGCTATCGCTCGGGACGCGGTCCCTCGCTGCTTGAGCCCTGGAGGTTGAACACGCGGTCGGGTTCAAACCGACCGGCCCGCAACTGACCGAGCGCGACCAGCGTCTGATCCTGAAAGGCGGAAACGGTTCGCGACCCCTCCCGAAGGCGGGTCAGAAGCGTTTCGACCTGACGGGGGAGCAGAACGATCGGCCGTCCCTGCCGAAGCGAGAAGGCGTCTTGGTCCGTCACGGCCAGTCCCGGGATGTCGTCCAGGGCGGTCGCGACGGGAAGCAAACCTTCCGAGGCGGCGCCCCTATGCACCATTTGCTCCAGAGAATCCAGCGTCACCGCGTTTTCGAGGCCGAACGGCCCCACTCGCTCGCGCCGAAGCAGCGAGACGTGCCCCTCGGCGCCGAGCGCCGCGGCCAGGTCGCGAGCCAGGGAACGCACGTAGACGCCCTTGCCGGTCTCGATGCGGATCTCGACGTGGTCGGCGTCGGGCGCGGCGACGACCTCGGCGGAGTGGACGACGACGGGGCGGGATTTCAGCTCCAGCTCGACGCCCTCGCGCGCCAGGTCATAGGCGCGCCGGCCGTCCACCTTGATGGCCGAGAAGGCCGGGGGCGTCTGCTCGATCTCGCCGACGAAGGCCGGCAGCGCGGCCTTCACCTGGTCCACGGTCGGGCGCACGTCCGAGCGCGCGGTCACGGCGCCCTCGCGGTCCACGCTGTCGGTCGAGACGCCCCATTCGACGGCGAAGCGATAGACCTTCCGCGCCTCCATCATGAAGGGCACGGTCTTGGTCGCCTCTCCGAGCGCGATGGGCAGTATGCCGCTGGCCAGCGGGTCCAGCGTGCCGGCGTGGCCCGCCTTGTTGGCGTCGAACAGACGGCGGACGGCGGACACGGCCTGGGTCGACCCCATGCCCAGCGGCTTGTCCAGACAGACCCAGCCGTGGATGGGCAGGCCGCGCTTGCGGCGGCTCACGCCTCCTGATCCCCGTCCCGCTCCAGATCGGCGCGGACGCGGGGGTCGTCGAACAGCCGGTCGATGCGGCCGGCGGCGTCGAAGCTTTCGTCGTGGCGGAAGCGGAGGTCGGGGGTGAACTTCATGTCGATGTGCTTGCCCAGCACGCCGCGCAGGAATTTCGCATGGGTGTTCAGCGCCTTGACGATCTCGTCCACGTGGCCGGCCGTCGGCGCGGCCTCGACGCCGGCGCCGAGGGGTTCGACGAAGCAGGTGGCGTGCTTCAGGTCGGGGCTGAGGCGCACCTCGGTGACCGTGACCGACACCCCTTGCAGCGCCTCGTCGTGGATCTCCTCCTCGCGCAGGACCTCGACCAGGGCATGGCGGATCAGCTCGCCGGCGCGCAGCTGGCGCTGGCTGGGGCCCTGGGGGCCGGAGGCGTTGCGGGTGTGTTGCTTGCGGCCCATGGGGCGTCCCTCGTCATGTCGCCCGCCGGGGCTCGGACCCGGCTCGAAAAGCGAAGGGGCGCGGTCTAGTCCTCAGGCGTGCGGGTGTCCAGTTTCGCCCGGTCGATCGCGGCCAGCACCTCCGGCGAGACCACGGACCGCAGCGGCCGGACCGGCAGGCCCGCCGCGTTCAGCGTGCGCGCCGACCAGCTGTTGCACAGGTTCAGGATCCAGAAGTGACCGCGCGCGACATGGAAGCGGGCGTCGTCGCCCGGGCGCGCGGCGGCCAGGCGGGCCCGGCCGTCCTCCAGCGCCAGCGTGCCCTCGATGCGGGTCGCCAGCCGCTCGAATGAACCGGGAGGGAGACGCAGGGTGCGACGGCGCGCGGCGGGCAGTCTGGCGGCCGGGTCGCCGGCGTGCGGGTCCAGCATCAGGACGGAGGCGTTGCCCGGCCGGAAGAAGGCGCGGGCGCCGTCCAGCAGGCGGCCCTCGATCGGGCTCTGATCGACGTAGAAGACGGCGTCGCCCCAGCCGATCAGGATCCAGTCGCCCGGCCCCAGGGCGCGCACCGCCTCGGCCAGCGGCCCGGGCCGCGCCTCCAGCGCCGCGCGCGGCACGGCCAGATCGATGTGGAAGCCGTTGTCCAGCACCCGCACCGGCACGCCGTAGGGATCGTCCGTCAGCGCGGGATCGCCGGGCAGGGTCCAGGTCCAAAGGGCCGCGACCAAGCCGAGCAGGCCGGCGGCCAGGATCGCCCTCACCTGTCGGGACCCTCATAGGCGACGCGGCCGCAGACGACGGCGCCCGGCTGATCCGGCGCCACTCCGGCGGGCCAGACCTGGAGGAGCAACGACCGCCCCTCGCGCACGACCGCCAGCCAGCCCGGGATCTTGCCCCCGCACAGCGGCGAGGGGGCCGGGGGCGTGCGGGCGTCCAGCGGCACGACCTCGCGCAGCTCGACCTGGCGCTCCGGCGGCAGGTTCAGATCGCGCACGACGCTCTCCCGGCCCAGGGCGATGCGGTGCGGGCGGGTGCGCAGCGCCGGGGCGTCGTCGAACACCAGCACGGCGCCCTCGAACGTCAGCTCTCCGCCCGCAGCCTCGGCGTCAACGGGGCGGAAGGCCCCGAAGACGGCATGACCGCGCGCCTCGGGGGCCGGCGGGCGCACCACCGGGGCACGGCCACGCCAGCGCTGGACGGCGGGTTCGATGCGGGCGCGCACGACGTCCACGCCGCGCTCCACCTGACCCTCGTCGAAGGCCAGCAGCAGCAGGACGAGGCAGAGGAAGCCCAGAAAGGCCGCCAGTCGCTTCAGCATGTCGGCGGCCCCATCCTCCCCATCCGCGAAATCTAGTCGCGCAGGGCGAACGACGATAGGGCCGTCGCGTTCCGGGCGAGCGGGGTCAGTCGATCGCGGGGGAGCGGCCGTCCGGCGCGGTCCAGTCGCCGCGGAAGGCGTATTTCAGCTCCACGCAGTGACGATAGCGGCCGTCGGCCCAGCGCCCGACCGCGTGGATGGTCAGCGGCCGGCCGGCGCGCACGCGGCCCATCACCAGCCAGGCGGCGTCGGCCGAGGGGCACAGGGCGCGGACCAGACCGCGGCCCTCGCCCTCGTTCACCACTTCATAGACGTCGCGTTCACGGGAGCCGGCGGGAAGGACGTCGATGGCCTCATAGGGCCCGCCCCAGCGCACCTCGGCCGAGCCGCGGCTGGTGGTGGCGTACAGCTTCTCGACCGAGACGGCGCCGAAGAGGCCGCGCCGGACCTGCAAGGTGATCCCCTGCGTCAGGGCGCGGGTCACGCGGTCGGCGGCGTCGTAGGACCACAGCCGCACGTCGGCCAAGGCCGGACCGGCGGCCAGCACGACGGCCAGAAACGCGATGATCGCCTTCTTCATGCGGCCTTCCTCCGAAACGACTGCGGCGGAACCGGGGCTTCTCCCTCCCCGAATGGGGAGGGCGGTCGTCGCGTCAGCGGCGACGGGGTGGGGCGAATTCTAACGCACCCCACCCTGATCGCTTCGCGATCGTCCCTCCCCATGAAGGGGAGGGAGACCCTCAAATCAAAGGCTCCGCTTGATCTCTTCGACCGTGAAGCACTCGATGTAGTCGCCTTCCTTGATGTCGGTGAAGCCCTGGAAGTGCATGCCGCACTCCTGGCCCGACGGCACCTCGTTGACCTCGTCCTTGAAGCGCTTGAGCGTCTGCAGCGTGCCCAGCTCCAGCACCACGACGTCGTCGCGGATGATGCGGACCTTGGCGCCCTTGCGGACTACGCCTTCCGACACCCGGCAGCCGGCGATCTTGCCGACCTTGGAGATGTCGAAGACCTGCAGCACCTGGGCGTTGCCCAGGAAGGTCTCGCGCTGGATCGGAGCCAGCATGCCCGACAGCACGCCCTTCATGTCGTCCAGCAGGTCGTAGATGATCGCGTAGTAGCGGATCTCGACTCCTTCGCGCTCGGCCAGGTCGCGCGCCTGTTTCGAGGCGCGGACGTTGAAGCCCAGGATCGGCGCCCCGGCCGACTTGGCCAGGTTGACGTCGCTTTCGGTGATGCCGCCGGCGCCCTGCATGACGATGCGGGCGCGCACCTCGTCGTTGCCCATCTTCTCCAGCGAGGCCGCAATGGCCTCGCCCGAGCCCTGGACGTCGGACTTGACGACCACCGGCAGCTCCGAGATCTTCTTGGACCCCAGCTTGGCCATCATGTCGGCCAGAGAGGCGCCCGAGACGCCGGTTCCGGCCGCCTTCTCGCGCTTCTGACGGGCGCGGAACTCGGTCAGTTCGCGGGCGCGGGCCTCGTTCTCGACGGTGGCGAAGACGTCGCCCGGAGACGGCGCCTCGTCCAGACCCAGGATTTCGACCGGGACGGCCGGGCCGGCGCTGGCCAGCTGGGAGTTGCGTTCGTCCAGCAGGGCGCGGACCTTGCCCCAGGCGGAGCCGGCCACGACGATGTCGCCGCGCTTCAGCGTGCCGCGCTTGACCAGAACCGTCGCGACGGGGCCGCGGCCCTTGTCCAGCTTGGCCTCGATGACCACGCCCTCGGCCGAGCGGTCGGGGTTGGCGCGCAGATCCATGACCTCGGCCTGCAGCAGAATGGCGTCGGTCAGACCGTTGAGGTTGGTCTTCTCCTTGGCGGAGACCTCGATGATCTGCGTCTCGCCGCCCAGCGATTCCGCGATGACCTCGTGCTGCAGCAGCTCGTTGACGACCCTGGTCGAGTCGGCGCCCGGCTTGTCGATCTTGTTGACCGCCACGATCAGGGGCGCATTGGCCGCCTTGGCGTGCTGGATGGCCTCGATCGTCTGGGGCATGACGCCGTCGTCGGCGGCCACGACCAGCACGACGATGTCGGTCACGTTGGCGCCGCGCGCGCGCATGGCGCTGAAGGCCGCGTGGCCGGGCGTGTCCAGGAAGGTGATCCGCTGGCCGTCGCCCAGCCGCACCTGATAGGCGCCGATGTGCTGGGTGATGCCGCCGGCCTCGCCGCCCGCCACGTCGGTGGTGCGCAGCGCGTCCAGCAGCGAGGTCTTGCCGTGATCGACGTGGCCCATGATGGCCACGACCGGGGCGCGGGTCTCGGCGGCGCCCTCGTCGTCCGCCTCGGACAGGAAGCCCGTCTCGACGTCCGATTCCGACACGCGCTTGACCGCCATGCCGTATTCCTCGGCCACCAGCTCGGCGGTGTCGGAATCGATGACGTCGTTGATCTTCATCATCAGGCCCTGACGCATCAGGAACTTGACGACGTCGGCGCCGCGGATGGCCATGCGGTTGGCCAGCTCGCCGACCGTGATGGTGTCCGGGATGACCACTTCGCGCGGACGGTTCGGCGCGTCGGTGGAGCCGCCCTTGCGCTTTTCCTTTTCGCGTTCGCGGGCGCGGCGGACCGAAGCCAGCGAGCGCATGCGCTCGGCGGCGTCCTCGTCTCCTCCGGCCACGGCCTGGATGGTCAGGCGGCCTTCGCGGCGCTTGGGCTCGCCGCGCGTGCGCGACACGGCCTTGCCCGGACCGGCTTCCGAGAAGCGGCGATCGCGGTCGTCGTCGCGGCCGCCGGCGGCGGGACGCGGGGCGCCGAAGCCGGCGCGGACGGGACGGGCGACCTCGGGCTGGGCCGGGGGCGCGGAGGCGCCGCGCGGGCCTCCGGGTCCGGTGCGGGGCCCGCCGGGGCCGCGCGCGGCGCCCGGAGCGGGCTTGGGCGCGACGGCCGAATAGCGGACGGGCTCGCCCGGCGTGCGGGCGCGGGCCGTGGGGCCGGCGCCGGTCGAACCGCCGGGGCGCGGGGAATAGCTGCGCTCGCCGCCGCCCATGGCCTGCTCGCGGGCCGAGCGGCCGCCGAAGGCCGGGGGCTGGACCGGGGCGCGGCCGGGATTTCCGGGCTTGGGCACACGTTGGCCGAAGTTGACGGTCGGCCGGGCGGGCGCGGCCGGACGCGGCGGGGCGGCCGGCGCGGGGGCGGGGGCCTCGACCGGCGCGGCGGCGACGGGGGCCGGCGCGGGCTTGGCCTTGGGCGTTTCCGGCGCGGGGACGGCGGCGCCCAGCTTGGCGGCTTCCTGACGCGCGGCCTCGGCGGCGGCCTTGGCGGCGGCGGCTTCGGCCTGGGCGGCCTGGGCGGCCTCGGCGGCGCGGGCGGCCTGCTCCCGCTGAGCGGCGTCGCGACGGGCGCGCTCCTCGGCGGCCTGACGCTCGCGCTCGGCCTGCTGGCGGGTGGCCAGTTCGATGGCGCGACGGCGCGCCTCCTGCTCGGACTGCGACAGAGCGCCGGCGTCGGCCGAAGCGGACGGGCGCGGCGCCTGCGGGGCCGGGGCTTCGGTTCGCGGACGGGCGACGTCGAAGCCCTGCGGGCGCTGGTGACCGCCGCCCGGAGGAGCCCCCACGCGCCGCTTGGTCTCGACCACCACGGTCTTGGAGCGGCCGTGGCTGAAGCTCTGCTTCACCGTGCCGGCCGCCACCGCGCCGGCCTGGCGCGGCTTCAGGCTCAGCGGCGCGCGCGGACCCGTGGCCGAGGGCGTCGGGGTCGTCTTGCCGTCGTTGGTCTTGTCGTTCTCGTCAGTCATCCGGTCGCTTCATCATGACGGCGGAAAAGTCGCCGTCCTCAAACACAAAAAGCCGTGCGGCGCCCCGCCCCGCTAGGGAGCGAAACCCCGCCCGTCTGAAAATCCATCCGGGTCCTCAGCCGCGTCGCCGCGCCATCCGGGCGGCGTCAACGGTCGAAATCCCGCCAGTCGTTCGACCTCGGTGGTCCAGCGATCGGCCCGCCCGCCCTTCAGCAGGACGGCGTGTATCGCATTTTCCAGCCCCAGGGCCAAACTCAAATCGTCGGCGGGGAAAAGCCCGCAGACCTTGGGCGACGACGACTGATGCCCGGCCAGCGCCAGAAGCTTGCCGCGCCCGTCGGCGGACCCGTCCGCCGCCTCGACCAGCCAGGCCACGCGTCCCGAACGGATCGCGGCGGCGGTCTTTTCGAAACCGGAGATAAGCACGCCCTCGCGCCGGGCAAGACCGAGCTGGTCCAAGCAGCGCCGGAACAGCAGGGTCTCGACCGTCTCCGCCAGGTCGGCGGCCGGCCTCAGCGGCGCCTTGGCCGCCTTGGCGAACAGGTTCTTGGACGCGGCCAGGGCGACGGCGTCGCGGGTGGCCTCCACCCACATGCCGCGGCCCGGCAGCTTGCGCGCCAGGTCGGGGGCGACCGAACCGTCCGGGGCGGCGACGAAGCGGATCAGACGAGACTCGTCCATGACCTGGCGGGTGACCAGATCCCGGCGTTCCCTATCTGCCGTGGCGTCGCGCAGCCCCATGGACGGTCCAGGCCTCCATCACGCGTCTTGGGGCTGATCGTCGGCCTCTTCCGAGGCCTCCTCTTCGCCCGCTTCGGCGTCGCCGCCGCCGAAGACAACGTCGGGATCGTATTCGCCCTCGGCGTACTCTTCTTCATACTCCGGCTCGGGCTGCGGCAATTCCGAGGCGTCGATCCAGCCGGCGGCCACGCGGGCCTGCAGGATCAGCATCTCGGCGTCTTCCTGGGCCAGGTTGAAGCTCTCGAGCACGCCCGGAACCTTCACCCGCTCGCCGTTCTTCATCTCATGGCCGCCGCGGATTTCGTCGGTGGCCAGGTCGGCCAGATCCTCGACGGTCTTCACGCCGCCCTCGCCCAGAGCCACGGCGATGGGCAGGGTCACGCCGGGAACTTCCAGCACGGCGTCGTCGACGCCCAGATCCTTGCGCTTGGCGTCCTGTTCGGCGGCCAGCTTGTCCAGCCAGTCGCGGGCGCGGGCCTGAAGCTCTTCCGCGGTGTCCTCGTCGAAGCCCTCGATGTCGGAGATTTCGTAGGGCTCGACATAGGCCAGGTCTTCGACCGTGGCGAAGCCTTCGGTGACCAGCAGCTGGGCGATGACCTCGTCGACGTCCAGCGCCTCCTGGAACAGCGCGGTGCGCTCAGCGAACTCGCGCTGGCGACGTTCCGAATCCTGCGACTCGGTGATGATGTCGATCTGCCAGCCGGTCAGCTGGGAGGCCAGGCGCACGTTCTGGCCGCGACGGCCGATGGCCAGCGACAGCTGTTCGTCCGGCACCACGACCTCGACGCGGTCGGCCTCCTCGTCCAGCACGACCTTGGACACCTCGGCGGGCGCCAGGGCGTTGACGATGAAGGTCGGCTCGTCGTTGTTCCACTGGATGATGTCGATCTTCTCGCCCTGCAGCTCGGCGACCACCGCCTGCACGCGCGAGCCGCGCATGCCGACGCAGGCGCCGACCGGATCGATCGAAGAGTCGTTCGACAGCACGGCCATCTTGGCGCGCGAGCCGGCGTCACGGGCGGCGGCACGGATCTCGATCACGCCGTCGTAGACCTCGGGCACTTCCTGGGCGAACAGCTTGGCCATGAAGCCCGGATGGGCGCGCGACAGCATGACCTGCGGGCCCTTGGCCTCGGGCCGGACGTCATAGATGTAGGTGCGGATCCGGTCGCCGATGTTGAACACCTCGCGCGGGATCGAGTCGTTGCGGCGCATGATGCCCTCGCCGCGGCCCAGGTCGACGATGGTGTTGCCGTATTCCACGCGCTTGACCGTGCCGTTGACGATCTCGCCGACGCGATCCTTGAACTCTTCGTACTGGTTGGCACGCTCGGCGTCGCGGACCTTCCCCATGACCACTTGCCGGGCCATCTGGGTCTGGACGCGGCCGAACTCGAACGGCGGCAGGTCCTCGACGTATTCCTTGCCGACCACGGCCTCCGGATCGCGCTTCAGGGCGTCCTTCAGGCGCACCATGGCGCTGTCGTTGAACTCTTCCAGCTCGTCTTCCGGCTGCCAGTCGTCCTCCACGATGGTGACGTGGCGGGTCAGCGCCATCTCGCCGGTCTTGGGGTCCATCCTGGCGCGGATGTCGTGGTGGGCGCCGTAGCGGGACTTGGCGCCCTTCTGCACGGCCTCCTCGATCGCCTCGATGACGATCTCCTTGTCGATGTTCTTCTCGCGCGCGACCGCGTCGGCGATCTGGAGAAGTTCGAGACGGTTCGCGGAAACGCCGACGGCCATGGGTTCGGTCCTCAGTCTTCTTCGGTTTCAGTGCGGGCGGCGCGCTTTTCGGCCCCCGCCTTCATCAGTTGATCGGTCAGCACCAGCTTGGCGTCGGCCAGCCAGGCGAAAGGCAGAAGGGCGGTGTCCTCCTCGCCCTCCAGGTCGATGAGGACGTCGTCCCCCTCCACGCCGGCCAGCACCCCCTTGAAGCGCTTGCGGCCCTCGACCATGCGGTCGGTCTCGATACGGGCCTCGTAGCCTTCGAAGGTGTCGAAGTCCTCCAGCCGCGTCAGGGGGCGGTCGATGCCGGGCGACGACACCTCCAGCAGCCACTCGCCGGCGATCGGGTCGGCGGCGTCGAACACCTCGGACACGGCCCGGCTCAGCCTGGCGCATTCCTCGACCGAGATGTCGTGATCGAAGGGGCGCTCGGCCATGATCTGCAGGCGCCGCCGCTGGGTTCCGCCCATCAGCCGCACGCGCACGACCGCCAGGCCCAAAGCCTCGGCGATGGGCTCGATCAGCTCCAGCAGCTGGCGATCTTCGGCGGTTTTGGCCTTCAAGGCGGGCGCGATCCAAAACAAAAGCGGCGCCCGATCCGGACGCCGCTCGATCGGCGCCGCTAGGCCGCCGGTCTAACGATGTGAGCGGCCGTATAAACCGGGCGAACCGCCTTGTCAGCCCCTGAGTGCGACCGAGGCATAGATCGCGCCCGCGCAGGGGCCGGACGCTAGGATGCCCAGCATCATGAGCGTCCCCTCCAGCTGCGAAACCTCTCCCAGCGCCGATGCCCAGGGCGCGAGGATCAGGCCGGCGCCCGGCATCACGGCGTGAAGCCCCAAACTGGCCGCCAGGTATAGTCCGGAGGCAAGACCTCCGGCGGCCGTCATTCCGACCCGCGTCCGCAGCGGCCGGGTTCCGAAAAGCCAGAGCAGCACCGCGCCGCCGAAGATCAAACTCTGAACCGCGCCCAGGAAGGTCGCCAACATGACGAGGAACAAAAGTCCCGGCAGCGCGCGCAGAACGTCCTGCCAATCCGTGCCGGGCCCGATTTCGCTGATGCCGATGGCCGCCATGGCCCATACCGTGGCTATGCCTGGGGCCAGGATCGCCGCCGACAGCAGTCCTGCCAGGTCGAAATTTCGTGCGGCGCGATCGGCGGCCATCGTCACCCCACCACCGCGAACGCCCGAACCGGAAACGTACCGAAACCCTTCACCTTGGGAGGCGAAGCGGTGAAGCGGAAGCCGGCATCGGGCAACAGCTCCAGTCCGCGCATATGCTCCACTATGGGTACGCCGGCGCCCAGCAGGCGGGAATGGACCGGCCGGGCGCGGATGCGCGTGTCGTCGATGTTGTGCGAGTCGATGCCCACCAGCGCCGCGCCCGCCTCGACCAGTCGATCCGCCGCAGCCGCCGTCAGGAAGGGATGGCCCTCGTAATAGGCCTCCGTCCGCCAGTGCCGGCTCCAGCCGGTGTGGACCAGCACAGCGCGGCCGGCGACGTCCAAACCGTCGAACAGGTCGCCGTCGATCGCCATTCGGTCGACGACGCGCACCACCAGGCCCGGCAGATCGGCGACGCGCTCCACCCCGACCTGCGACAGATCCTCGCCGTCGGCGTACCGATGGAACGGAGTGTCCAGATAGGTCCCGGTATTGCCGACCATGGTGATCTGGCCGATCTGGAACTCCGTGCCCGGATCATAGGCGGCCCGCGACGCCTCGCGGCTCAGCCAGTCGCAGACGTGCGGCGCGGGCAGACCCTTGTAGGTCACCATGCCGTCCTCGATGACGTGGCTGAGGTCGATCAGGGTCACGTGAGTTCGAACTCCAGAAAGATCGGCGGGGTGTCGCCCAGCCGCTTCTCCTCATAGCGCGTGACGACGTGGTCGGCCGGGGCGATCCGCCAGTCGTCGGCGCTTTCGGCCAGCCAGGTCAGCCCCGGCGTCGCCCGCAGCCGCTCCAGCGCCCAGTCGGCGTAGTCCTTCCAGTCGGTGACGAAGCGCAAACGGCCGCCGGGCTTCAGCACCCGGACCAGCTCGGCCGTGAACTCCGGCTGGATCAGGCGGCGCTTGTTGTGCCGCGCCTTCTGCCAGGGGTCGGGGAACAGGATGAAGACCCGGTCCAGCGACGCGTCCGGCAGGGCATGGACCACGTCACGTCCGTCGTCGGGGTGGATGCGCACGTTCCTGAGGCCGCTCTCGTCGACGTGGCGCAGGGCCGAGGCGACGCCGTTGACGAAGGGCTCGCAGCCGATGACCAGCACGTCCGGACGGCGCGCCGCCTGCGCCGCCATGTGCTCGCCGCCGCCGAAACCGATCTCCAGCCAGACATGTGTCGCGTCGGGCATGAGGGTCGCCGGATCGATCGGCCCCGCCTTCGGATCGGGCACGCGGATGGAGGGCAGCAGGGTGTCGAACAGCGCCGCCTGACGCGGCTTCACGGCGCGCGACTTGATGCGGCCGAAGGAGCGGAGCGGCGGATGGGCGGACATCGGGCGGCTATAGCCGCCGAGGGTACTGGGGACTAGGGATTGGGGGCTGGGAAGGCCGGCGCTGGTCGCCCGTGACCTCACCGATCCCCAGTCCCCAGTCCCGGCCGCTTTCAGACCAGCGCCTTCAGCCTGTCGACCAGATCGGTCTTCTCCCACGAGAACCCGCCGTCGGCGTCCGGCTTCTGGCCGAAATGGCCATAGGCGGCGGTGCGGGCGTAGATCGGCCTGTTGAGGCCCAGGTGGGTGCGGATGGCGCGCGGCGTGGCGCCGCCGATCAGGGCCGGCAGTTCGCGCTCCAGCACTTCTTCGGCGATCTTGCCGGTGCCGTGCAGGTCGACGTGGACCGACTGGGGCTGGGCCACGCCGATGGCATAGGCCAGCTGGATGGTGCAGCGGTCGGCCAGACCGGCGGCGACCACGTTTTTGGCCAGATAGCGCGCGGCGTAGGCGGCCGAGCGATCGACCTTGGTCGGATCCTTGCCCGAGAAGGCGCCGCCCCCATGCGGGGCCGCGCCGCCGTAGGTGTCGACGATGATCTTGCGGCCGGTCAGACCGGTGTCGCCGTCGGGACCGCCGATCTCGAAGACGCCGGTCGGATTGATGTGCCAGACGGTCTGGTCGGTGATGAAATCGGCCGGAAGGACGTCACGGACCACCGGCTCGACGACCTTGCGCACGTCGGCCTGGGTCAGGCCCTTCGCGTGCTGGGTGGAGACGACGATCGAGGTGGCGCGCACCGGGCGACCGCTCTCGTAGAACAGGGTGACCTGGCTCTTGGCGTCGGGCTCCAGCGCCTTCTCGCCGGCGTGGCGCAGGGCGGCTAGGCGTCGCAGGATCTCGTGGCTGTAGGCCAGGGTGGCCGGCATCAGCTCCGGCGTCTCGTTCGAGGCGTAGCCGAACATGATGCCCTGATCGCCGGCGCCCTCGTCCTTGTCGTCGGTCGCGTCCACGCCCACGGCGATGTCCACCGACTGGCCATGCAAATGGTTTGAGAGTTCGAACGTCTTCCAGTGGAAGCCGTCCTGCTCATAGCCGATGTCCTTCACGGCCGCTCGGACCGCGTCCTCGATCTGCCGCTCGACGCCTGGGGCCCAGACCCATTTGCCGTGGGCGTCCGTCTCGCCGACGCCTCTCACCCGGATCTCGCCCGCGAGGATCACTCGGTCGGTGGTGGTCAGGGTCTCGCACGCCACGCGCGCCTCGGGGTCGCGGGCCAGGAACAGATCGACGATCGTGTCGGAGATGCGGTCGGCCACCTTGTCCGGGTGCCCTTCGGACACGCTTTCCGAGGTGAAATGAAAGGTGGTGCGGCTCACGGACGGCTCCGGCTCGGGGCGGGGAGCGCATACATATAAAGACATCCTTATATGTGCAAGGCGCGGTCAGCCGCGCGCGCGCGCGCTCCGGATCAGCTGCGCCGTCCGCTCCGGCCCCAGCTGGTGGTTCAGGCTGATGCGCGACCGGCCGTCGGGGCCCATCAGCCAGATCGCGAGAGAGTGGTTCATGGTGTAGCCCTCGCCCTCGCCGACCTTCTCGTAATAGGCGCCGTAGGCCCGGGCGACCGAGGCGATCTGGTCCGGCGTGCCGGTCAGGCCGATCACGCCGGGCGGAAAGCCCTCGCTGGAGAGGTAGTTCTTCAGCATCTGCGGCGTGTCGCGCTCGGGGTCCACGGAGACGAAGATCACCTGCAGGTCCTCGCCCTGGGCGCCCAGTTCGCGCTTCGTGACGTCGATCATGGCCAGGGTCGTCGGGCAGTAGTCGGGGCAGTAGGAGAAGCCGAAGAAGACCAGGCTCCAGCGGTCCTTCAGGATGTCTTCGGTCACCCGGCGCCCGTCCTGATCGGTCAGGACGAAGGGGCCGCCGACTTTGGGCTGGCCCGTTCCGCCGGCCTGGATCGACATGCCCGCCGCGCCGGCGGCCGGCGCCGCCTTTTCGCGCGCGCCGACCACGAGGAAGGTGACCAGGGCCAGGGCCAGGGCGATGCCGGAGACGGCGGCGGCGAACAGAACGACGGTGCGGCGCGGCAACGCAGGCCTCCGGGGCGGGGTCGTGAAGGGAAGTCGCGGCGTCTATACGGGCGAGGTGAGCCCTCTGGAAGCCGACTCCGCGCCGCACGCCGCCCGCCCGGGCTGGACCGACCTGCCGCGCCGCGGGCGGGGCCTGTCGCTGCGCACCCTGATCATCCTGCGCTGGATGGCGGTGACGGGGCAGAGCGCGACCGTCTTCGTAGCCACGGCCATCCTGCATTTCGATCTGCCGCTGATGGCGTGCATGGCGGCGATCGCGGCGGGCGCGGGCTTCAACCTTTACGCCACGTCGGAGCTGCGGAGCCTGGACCCGCATCCGGCGGACGGCCGACGCACGGCGCTGCACCTCGGCTTCGACATGATCCAGCTGACGGTGCTGCTGGCGCTGACCGGGGGGCTTCAAAACCCCTTCTGCCTGCTGCTGGTCGCGCCGGTGACGGTGGCGGCGGCGTCCCTGCCGGCGCGCCAGGCGCTGGCGCTGGGGGCGCTGGCCCTGCTGGCGGCGGTGGCGCTTTTCCACTGGTCGATGCCCCTGCCGTGGGCCAAGGGGACGGAGCTGGACCTGCCGCCGCTGTATCGCTTCGGCATCGGCCTGGCGCTGGTGACGGGCGTGGTCTTCACCGCCACCTACGCGTGGCGCGTGGCGGCCGATGCGGAGAAGCTGGAGCTGGCGCTGGCCACCACCCAGGACGTGCTGCAGCGCGAGCAGCGGCTGGCGGCGCTGGGCGGCTTGGCGGCGGCGGCGGCGCATGAGCTGGGCACGCCGCTGGCCACCATCCAGGTCGTGGCCAAGGAGATGCGGCGGGCCGCCTCGGCGGACCCGGCCCTGTTGGAGGACGCCCAGCTGATCCTGGAGCAGGCCGAGCGCTGCCGCGACATCCTGAAGCGCCTCAGCCAGGCGCCGGAGGACGACGGGGCGCTTTCGGGCGCGGTCAGCCTGCGCGCTCTGCTGGAGGAGGTGATCCAGCCGCATCGCGGCTTCGACCTGGACTTCGAGGCCGCGGTGCGCACCCGGTCGGGCGAGCGGCCCCCGCACGTGCGCCGCCTGCCGGAGGTGGTGCACGGCCTGTCGACCCTGGTGGAGAACGCCGCCGACTTCGCGGCCGGCGCCGTGAGGGTCGAGGCGACGATCGACGCCGGATGGATCGAGATCTCGGTGCTGGACGACGGACCGGGCTTCGCGCAGGACATCCTGCCGCGTCTCGGCGAGCCCTATGTGACCAGCCGACCCCAAGGCAAGGCGCGGCGCGCCCTGACGGCCCAGATCGCCGCCGCGGCGCAGGCCGCCTCCGGGCGCCGGGGACGCAAGGGCGCTCCACCGCCTGCGGCCACGCCCGTCGCGCCCAGCCAGGGCGGAATGGGTCTGGGTTTCTTCATCGCCCGCACCCTGCTGGAGCGCAGCGGGGGCGAGGTGTCCGTCGGCTCAGCCGAACAGGCCGATCCGCCGATGAGGGGCGCGCGCGTCACCGTCCGCTGGCCCCGGCCGGCGCTCGAATCGTCGCAGGCGGCCTGAGGCGCTTGCGTCCGGACGCGGACGGTAAGAGATGAACGGCCCGAAGGAGTTTCCCATGACCGACGCCGACGCCCGCGTGGCCGCGCTCGCCGACAAGTCGCTTCTCCTGCTCGACGACGATCAGGCCCTGCGCAACCGCATGGGCCGCGCGCTGGAAAGCCGGGGGTTCGAGGTTGTGACCGCCGCGTCGGTGGCCGAGGCCGGCGTGGCCCTGGCGCAGCGGGCGCCGGCCTTCGCCGTGCTGGACATGCGGCTGGAGGACGGCAACGGTCTGAAGGTCGTCGAGATGATCCGCGACCGGCGCGAGGACGCGCGCATCGTCATGCTGACCGGGTACGGCGCCATCGCCACCGCCGTGGCGGCGGTGAAGGCCGGCGCGGTCGACTATCTGCAGAAACCCGCAGACGCCGACGACGTGGTCAAGGCCCTGCTGATGACCGGCGAGGCGCCCGAGCCGCCCGAGAACCCCATGAGCGCCGACCGCGTGCGGTGGGAGCACATCCAGCGCGTCTATGAGCTGTGCGACCACAACGTCTCGGAAACGGCGCGGCGCCTGGGCATGCACCGGCGGACGCTGCAGCGGATTCTGGCGAAGCGCGCGCCGCGGTAGGGCCCAGGCAGCGGCCATCGGCCGGGGCCGGAGCTCGCATCTGGCAGTGCTGGTTCGTCACAAAGAACACCAAGGACCACTAAGGACACCAAGGAACCCAGCGCGGAGCGCCGCAGGCATTTCTTCGTCGCAGGACGATAAGGCGCTGCGCGCGGCCACGGGCACAGGCCCCTTCGTGTCCTTGGTGGCTTTCCTTCCTTCGTGTCCTTGGTGACGAACCAGCCGGCGTCCAGACCAGGCTCGACTCCTGACACCTACCCCCTCAGCGCCCGCATCGCCCCAAGCCGAGCGAACGCCAACGTCAGCGCCTTGCGGCGCGCCGGGGCCAGTGGGCTGAGGGTGGCCTCGCGCACCACCGCGCCCCCGAACTGGTCCGCGACGATCAGGCCGCAGTCGCTTTCGATCAGATCGTGGGGAAAGCCGGGGTCGACGGCGAACCAGAAGGCGTCGCAGAAGGGGCCGTACTCGCGCCACTTCCCGTCGCAACGGAAGTCTTCGACCCCCGACTTCACCTCGACGATGACGATCTCGCCGCGCGGGCCCAGCGCCATGACGTCGGCGCGCCGGCCGTTGGGCAGGCCAACTTCCAGCAGGGGCGCGTACCCCATGTCGCCCAGCAGGCGCGCTGCCCCCCGCGTCACCGCCAGCGTGGTCTCCGGCCGGGAGAAGACGAGATCGATCTGCAGAGCCGAGGCCGCCATGGCCGCATATGTTCCGGTTGTGTTCCGGAGGTCAAGGACATGTGCGTCCGGTCGAACGGGGGACGGGGCCGAGGCCCGCCCCCGCGACGTCATCCGGTCAGCATCTTCCAGAACACGACCTTGTCTTCTCCGGCCGCATAGAAGGCCGGAATGCGCGCCACCTCGACATAGCCGAGTTTACGGTAAACGGCCCGCGTGCGGTCGAACTCCGGCAGGGCCGAGGTTTCGACCAGCAGGAGTCGCTCTCTCCGGTTTGAAAGTGCGGTCTCAAGGTGAGCGGTCAGGCGCGATCCGACGCCCTTGCCCTGCTCCGTATCGAGGACGGCGATCAGAAGCAGGTTCCAGGTCCGGTCGGTCAGTCGTTCGGGGGCGCAGTAGACGAGACCTATGACCGCGTCGTTCCGTGACGCGACGAACCAGAGTTCGTCGCCGGAGTCAGCGCCCAAATAGGCCGCCGTCATGTCGTGGAGCATTTCGCCGGGAAAAAGGCCGGTCGAATCGACGACGGCCTTCGCGGCAATCAGATCTTCGGCCGCAAGCGGCCTGATGTTCAGGGTGTTCAACGCAGTTCTCGCTGTATGATGTCAGGCATGAAAAAGCGCGCGCCCAAGGGCGTCGCGGCATCCGGGCGCTCTCCCTTCGAAGAGCGCGCCTGAATCAGGCGGTGCGTGCGAGAACTGACAAAAAGTCTCCTGCCGTAAGGCAATCTCACCCTACGTCTTCGTCACGTGTCCTCGCAAGCCGCTTCACCCGCCCGTCGTCACCACTCGTGAGGTGTCCAGCCCCAGTTGCCGCGCGCGGGCCAGGGTCTGGCTGCGGACGGCGGCGGAGGGGCTCTGGCTGCGGTGCCAGATCCACCAGTCGGACTTGTTCGGCAGGGCCAGGATGGCCCAGCTGTAGTCGGGCGCGTGCGCATAGACCCAGTAGTTCTGGCCCGCCAGGCCGCCGAAGCTCAGCAGGCCGCGCATCGTGAATCGGAACTTGGCGTTGTTGTCCGGATCGATTCGGGCATCGGCGCGCAGGATCTCGCTGCGTCCGTCGGCGGCGCGAACGCAGGTGACCGTCAGGCCGTAACGGTCGGCGCGCGACGTCGGCGTGAAGTCGATCTGAGCCCGGCGGCAATCCTTTTGCACGTCGTTGGGGCTGCGGGCGATCTCGAACCAGGTCCCGTCGAACCGGTTCAGCTCCAGACCCGAGACCTGGGCCTGGGCGTCGGGGGCGGTCAGGGCCAGCGTCAGCGCGGCGGCGGCGGCGAGGACGTGTCGCAAGGGCGGTCTCCTGGTGTGGTCGATCCGTCAGATACGCGAACGCGAGCTCAAGGGTTGCCCCGCGCCCGCCACTGGTCCCGCGTCTGGCCCCACTTGTCGACCGGCGCGTCCTGAAACGGCGGCGGCAGCTGCGTCGGGCCCAGGTTGGTGGAGCCCAGCCGTTCCGCCAGCCGCTGCGACGGCACATTGTCCGGATCGATGCAGTGGATGACCTCGGTCCAGCCCAGCACGTCGAAGGCGTAGTCGAGCGCCGCCGTCGCCGCCTCGACGCCGTATCCCTTCCCTTGCGCGTCGGGATGCAGGCCCCAGCCGACCTCGGTCCCCGGCCAGCCCAGCGGGGTCCAGGGTCCGATCCGGCCGACCCAAAGGCCTGAGGACTTCTCGATCAGGCTGAACATCGCCACGCCGGTGGTCGCCCAGGCGCCGGCCATGGTCATGAAGCCGCGCCACGCCGTCTCGGCCGGCTGGACCCCGCCGATGAAGCGCGCCGCTTCCGGATCCGACATCATCTCCGCCCAGCGCGGGAAGTCGGCCATCGCCGTCGGACGCAGGATCAGGCGCTCCGTCTCCAGCGTCGGCCCGGGCGCGGTCCCGTCGGTCACAGCAGATACTCCCGTTCCAGCTCATAGTGGCTGCCGTCGTGGGTCAGGACGCTGGAATACAGCCCGAACCGGTCGACCCGCGCGGGCGGCGAGGCCAGAAGGTTGTGGTTGGTGATCCAGGCGCCGATGCGGGCCGGATCCGCCTGCGGCTTCAGATAGGCCAGGGTGACGTGCGGCCTGTAGGCGCGAGTTTCCAGCTTCAGCCCCGCCCGCTCGCCCGCCGCGCGGCAGCGCCCGGCCAGGACGTTCAGCTGCTCGTTGGCCGCGACCCCGGCCCAGATCGCGTGGGTCCGGTGGCCCTCGCCGAAGGCGCCGACGCCGCCGAGGACCAGCTCGAACGGGCCGCCGGTCGCGGCGCGCTCCAGTTCGGCCGCCAGATCGTCGGCCGACCGCTCGCCGACCTCGCCGTAGAAGGCCAGGGTCACGTGCAGGGCCTCTACCGGCCGCCAGCGCGCGCCGGGCAGGCCGGTCTGACGCCGCGTCAGCGGTTCGGCCAGGTCGAAGGGAAGGGCCAGGGCGGCGAACAGCCGGATCATGCGGCCTTTCGTAGCGCCCGGATCGCCGGCCCCCAAGTCCGGTTTTCCTTGCGTCAGCCCCGGCCGGCCACGATATTCACAACCGAACCCGGAGCCTCCGGGGAGTTTTGGGAGATCGAACTCGCGATGAGCGACTTCAACAACGGATACGCCCGCCCGCTGCCGCGCACGGCCGACATGTCCGTCGACGCCGGCCTGCGCGCCTTCATGCTGGGCGTCTACAACAAGCTGGCGCTGGGCCTCGTGGTCGCCGGCGCCTTGGCGTGGGTCACCGGCAACTACGAGCCGGTGCAGCAGCTGTTCTTCGCCCGCATGCCCGACGGCCGGATCGGCCTGACGGTTCTGGGCATGGTGGTGCAGTTCGCCCCGCTGGTCCTGCTGTTCGGCTCCATGTTCTTCATGAAGAACCCGTCCGCGCGCGGCGTGAATCTGCTGTACTGGGCCGTGGTCGCCTCGATCGGCGCCGGCATGGGCCTGCTGTTCCTGCGCTACACCGACGCCTCGATCGCCTCGACCTTCTTCGTCACGGCGGCGGCGTTCGGTGGTCTGAGCCTGTTCGGCTACACCACCAAGCGCGACCTCTCGCCGATCGGAACCTTCCTGATCATGGCCGTGATCGGCCTGATCATCGCCTCGGTGGTGAACATGTTCCTCGGCTCGGCCACCCTGTACTGGATCATCTCCGCCGCCGGCGTGCTGATCTTCTCGGGCCTGATCGCCTACGACACCCAGCGCTTGAAGATGACCTACTACGCCCTGGGCGGAAACCAGGCGGCCATGGCCGTGGCCACCGGCTTCGGCGCCCTGGCCCTGTTCATCAACTTCGTGAACCTGTTCCAGTTTCTGCTCGCCTTCATGGGCAACCGGGAATAGGTCGCGGACCGCCCTCGAGCGGCGAGGCCTCACGGGCCGCACGTCGGGGCGAAAGTTGCGAAGAACCCCCTTGCGGGGCGTGTGGCGGGTCCGCTATACGCCCCGCTCTCGACTGAGAGCGCGGGCGTAGCTCAGGGGTAGAGCATCACCTTGCCAAGGTGAGGGTCGGGCGTTCGAATCGCCTCGCCCGCTCCAGTCGAAGCATTCCGGCGCGCTACCGCTCACCACGCGGTCGCTCGCTTCTTGAGCGCAAGAAGGCTCCGCTCCGGCGGGGCCTTTCTTGTTTTCGCCCCCGGCTTGCGCCAGCCTCGATCCACGGGGACGGGAGGCGGACATGGATCATTCCGACGCGGTCGAGCGCGAGGCGGGCAGGAGGCTGGACGCCTTCGTGGACGCGGCCTTCGCCTTCGCCGTCACTCTGCTGATCATCGCCGGGGCCGAGCCGCTGACGTCGTTCGCGGACCTGGGGCGGGCGCTGTCGCACGTGCCGGCCTTCGCCGCCGGCTTCGCCCTGGTGACGATGTTCTGGGCGTCGCATCGCGGCTTCGGTCGGTTGACGTCCCAGCGCGGCGGAGCGATCGGCCTGATCAGCCTGGCCATCGTCTTCACCGTTCTGGTCTACGTCTTCCCGCTGCGCCTGCTGACCGAGACGGGCATGGGCTGGATCTCCGGCGGACGCTTGCCGGGGGGCGAGCTGATCCGGTCGATCGGCGACCTTCGCGGCATCTTCGTCTCCTACGGAGTCGGGTTCGCCTTTCTGAGCGGGCTGTTCGTCCTGCTGAACCACGTGGGCAGGCCGCACGCCCACGACGCAGCGGCCCGCGGCGCTCTGAGCGCGGCGCGAGACATCTGGATCCTGTGCGTGGCGGCGGGGCTGGTCTCGGCCGGGCTGGCGGCCTCGCCCCTGCTGGTCGCGGCGCCCTGGGCGCCCGGCTTCGCCTACTGGCTGATCCCGGCCGGCATCGGTCTGTATTACGGCCTGAGGCGCAGGTCGTCGCCCGAGGTCTCCGCCTAAAGACCCATCGCCGTCTTCACGTCGCGCCAATCGACGTATTTGAAGTTCTGCGCGCCGCCCGGGTTCACGTCGTCCTGGACCACGATCAGCCCCTGCGGGAAGGCGTCGCCGACCGGGCCTCCCAAGGCATCCAGGCCGTCGGTGCCCGTCACCCCGTCCACGACGCCGTCGTGCACGGCGAAGCGGCCGACCCATGCCGGGCCGTTCGCCTCCAGCCGCCAGACCGCGAAGCCGCTGTCGCCCTGGCTGGACGCGATCAGGTACCGGGTCGCGCCGTCGACCAGGATCGTCGCGCCCTCGACGTCGGCGGTCAGGCGGTCGCCGTCGATCGCCTGCACCTGGGTGCGCGAATCGCCGGAGGCCGGGTCGAAACCATAGCGCCAGACGCCGACCAGCTCCTCGTTGACGAACAGGGAGCCGGACGGCTCATCCACCACGCACCCTTCGGAGATCGAGCCGACCTGGAATCGGCGGACCACCCGCATGGCCGGATTCCCGTCGGCCCCGGCCGTGATCACCGACTGCACCACCTCACCGTCCTTGGAGACCAGGATCGCGTGGGTCTGGCCGTTCAGCCGGCCGAAGCAGAAGCCGTAGGGCTCGGTCACGTCATAGGGCACGACGCCCCAAGGCCGTACCGACGCATCGCCGGGCCCATAGAGATAGAAGGACACGCCCATCCGGCCCGGGCCCCGGTCGCTGGCGCCGATCAGGACGTGCGGACGCCCCCCGACAGAAAAGCCTTCGATCAGATCGACGTTGTTCAGAAGGCCGTCGGGCAGGAACTGCATCACCTGTCCGTCCAGGCCGTAAACATAGAGCCCGGCCTTCTTGTCGGTGCCCAGCACGAACCCCTTCGACGTGACCTCGCCGATCGTCACCGGCGCGCTGGAGGCCCAGATCGCCGGATCGTCGGCGGCGTCGGCGTTGTCCGTGCCGACGGCGGGCGTTTCCAGGCGGGCCTGAACCGGCGCTCCGGGGCCCGGAACCTCGACGGTCGAACAGGCGGCCAGCAGGGCGGCGGCGGCGGTCAGGACGGACAGGCGCATGGTGATTTCCCCCAGGTGACGCCGCGGCGGTCGCATCCGCGCCGCGCCGGGTCAAGGGCATGAGCGCGGCTTGGCGGCAACGTCACAAAACGGAGATCGGCGCGCGACGAGGGCGTCATGCAACCTTCGCCATAACGTCGTGATGCCCACCTAACGACCGGCGGTCAGGTCCGAGGCGGAACGTCGCCCGGCCATCGGGGAAGCACATCCATGCGCATCAAGCTGTTCATGGGCGCCGCGCTCGCGCCGCTCGCCATCGCCACGGCCGTCCAGGCCCAGGAAGCCCAGGGCCCGGTCACCGCCGTCGAGGACGTCATCGTCACCGGTCGCCCCGTGCTCCGGAACCGGACGGACGACACCGCGCCGACGCTGTCCTACGATCGCGAGTATTTCCAGCGGTTCGAGCCCCTGACCGTCGGCGACGCCCTGAAGCGCGTGCCGTCCGTCACCTTCCTGTCCGACGTTCTGGAATCCGACGGCGCGCGCCTGCGCGGCCTGGATCCGGGCTACACCAAGATCCTGATCGACGGCGAGGAAGTGCCCGGCGCCGGCGTCGACCGCTCCTTCTTCGTGGACCGCATCCCCGCCGAACTGATCGAGCGGGTCGAGGTGGTGCGCTCGTCCTCGGCCAACCGGTCGGGCGACGCGGTCGCGGGCACGGTCAACATCGTTCTGCGCGACGCCCTGTCTCTGGACGGCGGCTATGTGCGTCTGGGCGCCATCATGTTCCCGGACAGCGAGTACGGCGAATGGGGCGGCACCTATGGGCGGTCTGGGGCGGACAGGCCCTGGGCGGCCGCCTGCTTCTGGGCGCCAACGTCCAGGACCGCCGCAACCCCAAGGACAAGTACTCGATCCGCTATGACGAACCGGGCGGCACGATCCAGAACACCGAGGTGCAGACCGACGTGCGCGACGGCACCGACTACGCCTTCAATGCGTCCTACGCCGCGGACGTGGCCGGCGGCGAGTTCGAACTGGCCGGCGTCTTCGTGCGCACCGACCGGTATCAGGACGAAGACTCGATCGAATACCGCGGCGGGATCGAGACCAACGCCAACCTGCTGACCATCAACGACAACGACCTGGACATCCGCACCGACAACCTGTCGCTCCGCACCGGCTATGAGCGCGACATGCTGGGCGGCGAGACCGAGTTCAAGCTGGCCTATGCGTCGATCAGCGACGAGCAGTACGAGTTCGAGGGCGAGTCCGAATATCTGCGCGACGCCATCATCTTCCCGGACGAGGACCGCTACACCCTCGACTCGACCACCGTCGACATCCAGGACGAGGAGTGGAAGGCCGCGATCGAGCACGAGATCGATCTGTCCGACGGCATGGAGCTGGAGTTCGGCCTGCAGGGCAACTGGAAGACCCGCGACGCCCTCGTCACCGAGACGCCGCGCATCCGTTTCAACGTGCCGAACGCTCCCGCCCCGCGCCCGGCCGTGCCGGCCTTCGGGCCCTCGACCCCCGTTCCCGGCGGCGACGTGACGATCGAGGAGAACCGCCTCGACCCTTACGTCATGCTGTCCGGCGAGAACGGCGCCCTGACCTGGGAAGCCGGTCTGCGCTATGAGACGACCGACCTGACCATCACCGACCGCACGGCCGCTCCGGCCGATCAGGTCAACGAGAGCGACGAGGCGGAACTGCTGCCGTCGGCCAGCTTCCGCTGGGCGCTGAACGAGAACGACCGCATCATCTTCTCGGCCGCCCGCACCGTGCGCCGCCCCAGCTTCAACCGCCTGTCCCCGGCGGTCTTGGAGGAAGAGTTCGGCGACAGCGACTTCGTCGGCAACCCGGACCTGAAGGCTGAAATCTCGACCGGCTTCGACCTGGGCTTCGAGCGTCGCCTGGGCCGTCGCGGCGTCGCCGGCATCAACGTCTTCTACCGCGACATCCAGGACCTGGTGGAAGAGACCAACACGGGCGTGACCGGATCGGGCGGCGCGGGCACATTCGTCTACACCGTCGACAACGTCGGCGACGGCAAGGTCTACGGCGTCGAGTTCGACCTCTCGACCCCGCTGGACTTCATCGGTCTGGAATCGACCGGCGTGTTCCTGAACTACTCCTGGCTGGACTCCGAAATCACCGATTTCATCGGCGAGCGTCGCTTCAACAGCCAGTCCGACTACGTCTACAGCGTCGGCTTCACCCAGGATCTGCCGACCTGGGGCGCGGCCTTCGGCGCCAGCTATCGCAAGCAGGGCGACGCCTTCAGCCGCGTGCTGGCCGAGGAAGTCACCACCTCCTACGGCGCCGATCTGGAAATCTTCGTCGAGAAGCAGTTCGGCTCCAACGTCGTGGTCCGTCTGACCGGTTCGAACCTGCTGGACTCCTCCAAGGACGAGACGTTCGACAAGTTCGAGAACGTCGCCGACCAGATCTCCCGCGACTACGACGAGTACGAGATCGAAACCGAGGAAGCCGGACCGGTGTACCAACTGGTGATGCGTCTCGCGTTCTGAGCCTGATCCGGGGCGACCCGAGAGCGTCGAGGGGGCCGGGCGGCGACGTCCGGCCCCTTCTTCGTGTCGAAACGAGACGGCGACGCTGGACCGCGCCGCGGCCCCGTTCTAGTCGCCTTGGGGGCGAGCGGTTCGCCTCTTGCAAGAAGCCCGAGGGGCGCCGCCGGGCGCCTCATTTCGGGATGGAGCGCGCGACGTCATGGTCATGGAAGGTCAGATCGACTGGACCCTGGTCTTCGCCGTGCTGGCGGTGGCCGGTCACGTCGTGGCGCTTCTGGCCTGGATCTGGGCCCTGACCCGAAAGACGCGGACGGAGGCGACCGGCGGGGCGCTGGACGCCGCCGTGCGCCGCGCCGAAACGGCCGAGACGCGCCTGCTCGAAATCCTGAACGCCATTCCCGTGGCCCTGGTCGAGACCGACAAACAGGGCAAGTTCGTCTTCGCCAACCGCGCCGCGCATCAGCTGCTGGGCCGGCGCGACGCCGAACTGCTGGGCCTGCGCTTCCACTCGGCCACCTGGGGCATCACCTATCCCGACGGTCGGCCCATTCCACCCGACCTGCTGCCCAGCGCGCGGGCCCTGCGCGGCCAGACGGTCAAGGGGTTCCAGCACCTGCTGGCCAACCCGGCCACCCGCCGCAAGATGCTGGTCTCGGTCACGGCCATGCCGATCGAGACGGGGACGGGCGAGATCATCGGCTCCACCGCCGCCATCGTCGAAACCGACGGCCTGACCCAGCCGGTCATGGAGCCGGAGGCGCCCGTCGCCGCCGAGGCGTCCGCGTCCGACGGCCTGGTCCGTCGCGTGTTCGACTCCGCCTCCAGCGCCCTGGTGGTCCTCGACCCGGATGGGCGGGTGCGCGAGGCCAATCCGGTGGCGCGGTCGCTGAGCGGACGCGAGGACCTGATCCTGGGCGGCGACTTCGCCGACCTGTTCCTGGGCGAAGACGAGCGCGTTGAGGCGCGGCAGACGCTGCGCGCCGCCCTGGCCGCCCCGGCCGGCGAGGCGGAGCCGCTGGACGTCCGTTCCGGCCGAACCGCCGGCACGCGCTGGCGCCTGCTGCCCCTGATGTCCGACGACGGCGCCGTGGAGGCCCTGCTGGCCGCGGGTGAACGCGCCGGACCTGACGCCGACGCGTCGGTCGAACCGGTCCCGTCCGAGCCCGTCGAGGATCTGCGCCCCGAACTGGACGCCCTGCGCGCCCGCGTCGAGACGGCCGAGGCCGACTCCGCCCGCGCGCGCGCCGAGGCCCAGGCCGAGCTGGAGGCCGCGCGCCGGCTGGAGGGCGTCGGACGCCTGACCGGCGGCGTCAGCCAGGATTTCCACGCCCTGCTGGGCGTCATGACCAGCGCGCTGGACATGATGGTCCGTCAGGCCGACGAGCCCGAGCGCGTGCGTCGCCTCGGCCGCGCCGCCCTGGCCGCCGGCCAGCGGGGCGAGGCCCTGACCCGCCGCCTTGCCGCCTTCGCCGAGGGCGACGACGCCATGCCGGTGCAGATGATCGATCTCGGCGCGGTGGTTCGCGGACTGGAGGGCAAGCTGCGTCTGGTCGCGGGTCCGACCGTGGACCTGATGGTCGAGGCGCCGGCCGATCCCCTGGTCGCGCGCGTCGATCCGGTCGCGCTGGAAGGCGCGCTGGCCGCCCTGGTCACCAACGCCGCCCAGGCCACGGGCGGCGCGGGATCCGTCGCCGTGCGCCTGTCGCGCGAGGACGACGCGACCGTGCGCCTGACCGTCCGCGACGACGGGCCGGGCATGGAGGCCGACGTCGCCCGCCGCGCGGTCGAACCCTTCTTCACCACGCGCGAGGGCGCGGCCGGTCTGGGCCTGTCCCAGGCGCACGCCTTCGCCCGCCAGTCGGGCGGCGCCTTGGCCGTCGAAACCGCGCCGGGCGCCGGAACCGCCGTGACGCTGGACCTGCCCGTCGCCGGCTGACGGACTTTGCGGGCGCGGCGCTTTTGAGGTTTGATCGTCCCGAAACGGGAAAGGCGACGCCATGAGGCTTCTTCGGGTGGTTCTGCTGCTGGCCGTGCTGGCCTATGCGGGCTGGCTGGCCTGGCCCTTCGTCTCGCCGCTGCTGGAGGGCGCCGATCCTGGCGCGGCCCTGACCCGCGTGGGGGCCGAGATGGGTTCCGGCGGGTTGATGACCGGCGCCCTGTGGCTGGGCGCGGTGGCTCTGTACCTGATCGCGGCGGCGATGCTGGGTTCGGGCAACCCGCGCGCAGCGGTGGCCTATTTCCTGGGATTCCTCGCCGACGCCGCCCTGCGTCTGGCGATCGAGCGCGGGCGGGGCGGCGCGGCGTCGAGCCGATCCGCCGATTCCTTCGCCAAGGATGCCGGGCCGATGTCCGTGCCGATCGACGCAGGCGCTTCCGCGGGCATCGATCCGCTATGGCTGCTGCTGGGCGGGCTGGTCGTGCTGGGCGTGCTGATCGTCGTCGCCACGCGGCGGCGTCGACGGGCGCGCACGCCGGGGCAACTGGCCATCTGAGGCCGTCGCGCGGTTGATTCCGCGCTGCCGATGGTTAGGTTCCGCGCGCGCGCTCTCCCGCCGTTCGAGGATACCATGGCCGACGCCCAAACCGCCGACTACGACGTCATCATCATCGGCGGCGGGCCGGGCGGCTACAACGCCGCGATCCGCGCGGGCCAGCTGGGCCTGAAGGTCGCCTGCGTCGAGATGCGGCCCACCCTGGGCGGCACCTGCCTGAACGTCGGCTGCATGCCGTCCAAGGCCCTGCTGCACGCGTCGGAGCTGTTCGAGGCGGCGTCGAAGGACTTCGCCGGCCTGGGCATCGACGTCTCGCCCAAGCTGAACCTCGGCCAGATGATGAGCCAGAAGCAGGACAGCGTCACCGCCCTGACCAAGGGCATCGAGTTCCTGTTCAAGAAGAACAAGGTCGACTGGCTGAAGGGCCGAGGCCGCCTGGACGGCCCGGGCAAGGTCGTCGTCGAAGGCGCTGACGGCGCCGCCACCTACCGCACGAAGCACGTGGTGATCGCCACGGGGTCGGAGCCCACGCCGCTGCCGGGCGTCGCCTTCGCCGACGGCAAGGTGGTCGATTCCACCGGCGCCCTGGCGCTGCCGACGGTGCCGCAGAAGCTGATCGTGGTCGGCGCGGGCATCATCGGGCTGGAGCTGGGCTCGGTCTGGCGCCGCCTCGGCGCTGAGGTCACGGTGGTGGAGTTCCTGGACCGCATCACCCCCGGCATGGACGCCGACATGGCGACCGCCTTCCAGCGCGCCCTGACCAAGCAGGGCATGAAGTTCAAGCTGGGGACAAAGGTCACGGGCGCGACCGTGAGCGCGGGCGGCGTCGATCTGACGGTCGAGCCCGCGAAGGGCGGCGAAGCCGAGACCCTGACCGGCGACGTCGTTCTGGTGGCCATCGGGCGCCGTCCGTACACGGAGGGTCTGGGCCTGGAGACCGTGGGCGCAAAGCCGGACGCGCGCGGCTTCGTGGCCAACGACCACTTCAAGGTGGCGGACGGCGTCTGGGTGATCGGCGACGTGACCCACGGTCCGATGCTGGCCCACAAGGCGGAGGAGGACGGCGTGGCGGTGATCGAGCTGATCGCCGGCAAGGCCGGCCACGTCGACTACGACCTGGTGCCCAGCGTGGTCTACACCTTCCCGGAGGCCGCCTGGGTCGGCAAGACCGAGGACCAGCTGAAGGCCGAGGGCGTGGCCTACAAGTCCGGCAAGTTCCCCTTCACCGCCAACAGCCGCGCCAAGATCAACCACGAGACCGAAGGCTTCGCGAAGGTGCTGGCCGACGCCGCCACCGACCGCGTGCTGGGCGTCCACATCCTCGGCCCTCAGGCCGGGGAGCTGATCGGCGAGGCCTGCGTGCTGATGGCCTTCGGCGGCGCGTCCGAGGACCTGGCCCGCACCTGCCACCCCCACCCGACCCGCTCCGAGGCCGTGCGTCAGGCGGCCATGGGCGTCGAGGGCTGGACCATGCAGGCCTGATGGACGGCCGGGCGGGCGCAAGCTAGCGTCCGCCCGCAGTCTTCGGGAGCCGCATCCATGTCCGTTCGCCTCACCCGGCGTTCCGCCCTGTTCGCCTCGGCCGGCGCGGCCGCCGCCCTGCCCAAGGTCGCCTGGGCGCAGGACGCCGCCAACGACGACGCGGCTCTGGCCGACGCCGTCGACGCCTATGTGCGCCAGTGTCTGGAGGCGTGGCCCGAAAACCCCGGCCTGTCGGTCGCGGTGGTCAAGGACGGCCGGCCGGTCCTGACGCGCGGATACGGCAGGAAGGCCATGGATCGCCCGGCGCCGGTCGACGAACGGACCCTGTTCGCCGTGGCTTCGAACACCAAGGCCGTCACCTGCGCCGCCCTGGCCATTCTGGTCGACGAGGGCAAGGTGAAGTGGGACGAGCCGGTGCGGACCCACCTGCCCGGGTTCGCACTGTCGAAGCCGGAGCTGAACGACCTGATCACCGTGCGCGATCTGGTCAGCCACCGGATCGGCTTCGGCCTGGGCGCCGGAGACCTGCTGTTCTGGCCGAACTCGGACCGGACGCGCGCCGAGATCATGGCCGTGGTCGACAAGGTGCCGATCGAGGACCAGTTCCGCGCCCGCTACCACTACTGCAACCTGATGTTCATCGTGGCCGGAGAGGTGGTGGCCGCCGCCTCGGGCATGCCGTGGGAGACCTTCGTCCAGACGCGCATCCTGGATCGTCTGGGCATGGCCGACACCCTGCCGGTGATGGTCAACGCGGACCCGGCCAAGTGCGCCCTGCCGCACGGCCGCGTCGGGCCGCCGCTGCGCTATCAGGGCCCCATGACCCGCATCGGCGACAGCGTGCAGGAGGTCTGGAACTGGACCTCGGCCGGGGCCGCCGGGGGCTTCATGACCAACGCGGTCGATTGGGCCAGATGGATGGCGGTCCAGCTGGCGAACGGCGCCCTGCCCGACGGCACGCGCCTGTTCAGCGAGGCGCAGGGCCGCGAGATGTGGCGGCCCAACATCATCGTCGGCTCCTCGGCCGGCCCGACGCCCGATCTGCCCGGGCGCGCCATCGCCGCCACCTATGCGGCCGGCTGGCAGGTCATGGACTATCGCGGCGAGCGGATGATCACCCACGGCGGCGGGTCGCCGGGCGGCATCTCCGGCACCGTCCTGCTGCCCGGGCGCAACGTCGGCTTCAGCTATTTCAGCAATGCCGAAGAGAGCCTGCTGCTGCGCGCCCTGCGCTCGGGCATCGCCGACGTGGTCATGGGCCCGACCCGCAACGGCCCCGCGTTCGACTGGATCGCGGACTCCAAACGGCTGGAGACCGAAGGGAACGCCCGCTCGATCGCCGCGGCGGCCGAGATCGACGCCAAGCAGGCGGCCGGCGCCCCGCCGTCGCTGCCCGGCTCGGCCTATGCCGGAAACTGGCGCGATCCCTGGTACGGCGACGTGACGATCCAGGCGCGCGACACGCAGCTGTGGCTGGCCTTCACGCGGTCGCCGGCGCTGAAGGGGCCGCTGGAACCCTATGACGGCGACACCTTCCGCACCCGGTTCCCCGACACGCGGGAAGAGGACGTCTTCGTCACCTTCGAGCTTGAGGAAAGCCGCCCCGTGCGCGCCACGATGAAGGCGGTCAGCCCGGACGCCGACTTCAGCTACGACTTCCACGACCTGCGTCTGACGCGGGTCTGAGGGAGAAACAGACGGCCCAGACGGCGGGCGGGTGACGCTGGGCGGCCCATGTGCTAGGGTCGCCCTTCACGTTCACCCGATCGGAGTCCCCAGCTGTCCCCGTCTTCCGCGCCCCGCGCGCCCGCCGTGTCGAACATGGCGCACGAGTCCGAGCCTCTTCCGCCGCTGCGTCCCGAGGACGGGACCGACGCCCCCCTGCCGGTCGGGGCGACGTCGCTGGAACAGGCGCTGCTGACCAAACTCGACGAGGACAAGGCCCAGGAGATCGTGCTGATCGACCTGAAGGGCAAATCGTCCATGTCCGACGCCATGATCGTGGCGTCCGGCCGGTCGCACCGCCACGTCGGCGCCCTGGCCGATCACCTCCTGCGGGTGCTCAAAGATCACGGCCTGGGCAAGGCGCGGGTCGAGGGCCTGCCGCACTGCGACTGGGTGCTGATCGACGCCGGCGACGTGATCGTCCACCTGTTCCGTCCGGAAGTGCGCGCCTTCTACAACATCGAGAAGATCTGGGCCGTCGACAGCGGCCACCGCGCCGAAACCCGCGCCTGACGGCGTGAGGCTGGCGGTCGTCGCCATCGGCAGGGCCGGGCGTGGGCCCGAGGCGACGCTGGCCGCCGACTATGCCGAGCGCGCCGGACTTGCAGGCCGGGCGCTGGGCCTCGGCCCGCTGGACCTCGTCGATCTGGACCCCCGCAAGCCCGGCAAGGCGCCGGAGGCGGAGCTGATCCTGAAGGCGGCCGAGGGCGCCCACCTGATCGCCTGCGACGAGCGCGGAAAGACCTTTTCCAGCCGGGCCTTCGCCGAGCATCTGGTCGCCCTGCGCGACCGGGGCGAAAGGCGCGTGGTCTTCGCCATCGGCGGCGCCGACGGGCTTGACGAGAGCGTGCGCGCCGCCGCCGCCTCCACACTCGCCTTCGGCCCCCAGACCTGGCCGCACGCCCTGGCCCGCGCCATGCTGGCCGAACAGATCTATCGCGCCGTGACCATTCTGGCCGGATCGCCCTATCATCGCGATTGATGCGGCGGTTCCTGATCCCGGCCCTGTGCCTGACGCTGGCGGCGGTTCCTGCGGCCGGTCAGCCCGCGCCGCCCGAACGCGAGGCCGCGCGGCTTCAGGCCCAGTACCGCGACGCCGTGGTGCGGCTGCGTCGGCTGGAGGTGGAGGCCCGCGCGGCGGAGCGCGCCGCCGCCTCGACCCCCTTGATCGACGCGACCCCGTCCGCCGATCGGGCCCGACTGGACGCCGTGGCGGCGCGTGAGGCGCCGGTGCTGTCGGCTTTGGCGGGTCTGCGCGCGCGACAGGGGCGGCTGCTGGCGGCCCTGCAGCGCCTGATGCGACGCCCGCCGCCGCCGCTGATCGTGCCCGCCGCCCGGGCCGTCGACGCGCGACGCGCGGCCCTGCTGATGCGCGAGGCGGCGGTGGCGATCGAGGATCAGGCCCGGCCGCTGCAGGCGCGCCGGACCGCCCTGGCGCGCGAGCGCCGGACCGTGCTGCTGTCCCAGGCCGGAGCGCTGGCCGCCGACAGCGCGGCGGGCGAGCGGGCGGCCCTGGCCTCCGACCGGCGCGGCGACCGGCGTGCCCGCGCCGTCGTCCTGGCCGCCGAGGCGCGCGCCGCGCGGCAGGAGGTCGCCGCGCTGGAGGCCCGCCTGCGTCGCCTGGGGGCCGCCGTGCCCGTGGTCCCGCCCGACGCCGCCGCCCGCGTCTCGGCCCTGCCCGGCGGCCGGTCGCGCCTGACGCCGCCGACGTCCGGACCGCCCGCCGCCCGTTTCGGACGCGACGTGCCCGGCTGGCGCTGGGTCGGGACCGGCGGGCCCGCCGTCGCCCCGGCCCTCGCCCGCGTGGCCTGGGCCGGACCGCACGAGGCCTGGGGCCGCTTGGTGATCCTGGACCTCGGCGACGGCTGGCAGGCGGTGATCCTCGGTCTGGCCGACCTGTCCGTCTCGACCGGCGACCGGGTGGAGGCGGGCCAGGCGCTGGGCGCGACGCGCGCCGGCGAGCCCCTGCAGTTCGAACTTCGGCGGCAGGAGGCGCCGGTCGATCCGGGACGCTTCTTGGACGGCGGGTGACCTTTCGCGCGAAATCTCTGGCCCGCGCCGGATGACGCTGATTTTATGAATGCGACGCCGACGCGCCTTGTTTCCGCCGCGCCGGCCCCGATCATTCAAGTTTCCTCCCCCCGCGCGCCCGCGCGCCTTAGACGAAGATGCGAGACCCGATGCGCAAATCCCTCATCGCCGGCTGCGCCGCCTTGGCGATCGGCGCCGTCGCCGTGACCGCCGTGGCCCAGACGCCGCGCAACGAGACCTTCCGGATGCTGGAGCTGTTCGGCGACGTTCTGGCCGTGGTCGAGCAGGCCTACGTCGTGCCGGTCGACAACAAGAAGCTGATCGAGGCGGCGCTGGGCGGCATGATGACCGCGCTGGACCCGCACTCCAGCTATCTGGCCCCCGCCGGCTTCGACGACCTGCGCGAGCGGACGGAGGGACAGTACTCCGGCGTCGGCCTGACCATCAGCTCCGAGGCGGGGCTGGTGAAGGTCATCTCGCCCATGGACGGCGGCCCCGCCGCGCGCGCGGGCGTCCAGGCCGGCGACGTCATCTCCACCATCGACGGCGTCAGCGCCGCGGGCCTCAGCGTGTCGGACGTGTCGGAAAAGCTGCGCGGCGCGCCGGGCACCAGCGTGAACGTCACCTTCCTGCGCGACGGCTCGGACCCTCTTGAGGTCACCCTGACGCGCGAGATCATCAAGATCGAGTCGGTGACCGGCCGCATGGAGGGCGGCTTCGCCGTCATCCGCATCTCGACCTTCGACGACAACACGGTGCGCGACCTGAACCGCGTGATCGGCGAGCTGAAGACGACCAACCCCGGCATCGAGGGTTACGTCGTCGACCTGCGCAACAACGGCGGCGGTCTGCTGTCGGCGGCGGTGGGCGTGTCCGACGCCTTCCTGGAGCGCGGCGAGATCGTCAGCCAGCGCGGCCGCCGTCCCGACCAGATCGACCGCTGGTCGGCCCGGCCGGGCGACCTGACCGACGGCAAGCCGGTCGTCGTGCTGGTCAACTACGGCTCGGCCTCGGCGTCGGAGATCGTCGCCGGCGCGCTGAAGGACCATGAGCGGGCGACGATCGTCGGCCTGACCAGCTTCGGCAAGGGGTCGGTGCAGACGGTGATCCCGCTGCGCGGCGGCCAGGACGGAGCCCTGTCGATCACCACGGCGCGCTACTACACGCCTTCCGGCCGCTCCATCCAGAAGATCGGCATCGAGCCGGATCTGGAGGTGTCGCGCTCGGCCGCCGAGGCACGGATCGTGTCGCGGTCGTCGTTCGTCTATTCCGAGGCGGCCTACGCCAACTCGCTGGACGCCTCGATCGGCGCGGAACGTCGCGGCCCCCACGTGCCGCAGGAAGCGCCGGGCGAGGAATGGCCCGAGGACAAGGACTATCAGCTGGAGCGCGCCTTCGACGTTCTGCGCGCCGGCGGGAACCTCGCCGCCCTGGCGCCCGCGCCCGCCGGCATCGTGGTGACCCCGCCGAACCAGCAGAACGCGGCGTTGGCGACGGAGGAATAGAGAGCGCATCGGGCCGTTCATGGCTAACGCCGCGTTAGGCTTTCTTAACCGGCCCGGCGGCATTCTCGCGCCGTGACCATGTTCGCCAAACGCCAGTCCGCGCTCGCCGCCTCGGCCGGGCGTCCGCCCGAACGCCGCAGTGTCAAGCCGGCGCTGGGAACCGTGCTCGCCTTCCTGAAGCGGCCGCCGGTGGCCGTGGCGGCCTCGGCCGTGCTGCTGTTCGGAGCCGTGGCCCTGTTCGTCTCAGTGCTGGGCGACCCGTCGGCGGGCGCCCCGTCGGCCCGGATCGGTCTGAAGCGCGAGGCGCGCGTCGAGACCGCGCCCACCGGCATGGAGGCCTTCACCGCCGGCATCGGCGGCGCCTATCAGGACCTGGCCGCCGGGCCCGACGCCCTGGTCGGCGAGGCGACGATCACCCTGCCGGACGGCGCGACCGTCTCCGGCGCCGGCGCCGCGATCACCGCGCCGCGCCTGATCCCAGCCTCACCGCTGGTTCAGGCCCCGCTGGCCGGACTGACCGAGCCGGGCCCCAACGGCGCCCTGCCCGTCATCGGCTCGGACGGCCGCGTGCCGGCCCAGGCCTATGCCCGGCCTTTCCGCGGCGACGGACGGCCGCGCGTGGCGCTGATCGTCGGCGGTCTGGGCCTGAACGCCGTGACCACCCGCGCCGCCATCGAGCGCCTGCCGCCGGAGATCACCCTCAGCTTCGTGCCCTATGCCGAGGGCCTGCAGGGCTGGATCGACCTGGCCCGCGCCCATGGCCATGAGGTGATGATCGAAATCCCGATGGAGCCGACCGGCTATCCCGACAACGACCCCGGCCCCTACACCCTGCTGGCGTCCGGCGGAGCGGCGGACGTGGAGGCCAAGCTGCCGTGGCTGCTCAGCCGCGTGACCGGCTATTTCGGCGTCATGAACTATCTCGGCGACCGCTTCGTCACCTCCGACGCCGGCTTCTCGGCCTTCATGAGCGAGCTGCGGCGACGCGGCGTGGCCTTCGTCGACGACGGCGTGGCGCGGCGCCGGCCCGGCGCCTGGGCCCGCGCCACGGCGGACCACGTGGTCGACGAGGTGCAGACCCCGGCCGCCATCCTGGGGCGGCTGAACGCGGTCGAGGCGCTGGCCAAACAGCGCGGCGGGGCCCTGGGCGCCGGCTTCGGCTACCCCGTCACGGTCGAGGCCGCGGCGCGCTGGGCCGCCGGGTTGGACGCACGCGGCCTGCAGCTTGCGCCGGCCAGCGCCATGACCCGCGCCGGCTGAGGTGGAACGGGATCTTTCCCTCTATCGCCCCAACGTCGGCGTGGTCCTGTTCAACGGCGACGGGCGCGTGTGGCTGGGCCACCGGATTCACACGCCCGGCCCCTGGCGCTGGCAGTTCCCCCAGGGCGGCGTCGACGACGGCGAGGATCTGGAGACCGCCGCCCGCCGAGAGCTGTTCGAGGAGACCGGCGTCCGCTCGGCCGCGTATCTGGACCGGACGCCCGGCTGGATCGCCTACGACTTTCCGCCCGATCTGGGCGGGCCGCGCGCCAAATGGGGCCACAAGGGCCAGAAGCAGGTCTGGTTCGCCTATCGTTTCACCGGCACGGACGCCGAGATCGATCTGGAGTCGCACGGCGAGCCGGAGTTCGACGCCTGGCGCTGGGCCCGCCTGGACGAAACGCCCGCCCTGATCGTGCCGTTCAAGCGCGCGGTCTATGAGCAGGTGCTGACGGCCTTCGCGCAGTTCGCCGGCTGACGACCCGCGCCCGGCCGGGGCGTCAGTGCGCCCCGCCGCCCGTCGCCGTCTTCCGCTCCTTGGACTTGCGGCTCCACATGTTCAGCCCCTCGACCAGGGCCGAGAAGCCCATGGCGGCGTAGATGTAGCCCTTGGGCACGTGCACGCCGAAGCCGTCGGCGATCAGAACCATGCCGATCATCAGGAGGAAGCCCAGGGCCAGCATGACCACGGTCGGGTTGTTGTTGATGAAGTTGGCCAGCGGGTCGGCCGCCAACAGCATCACGGCCACGGCCACGAGAACCGCCACCACCATGATCGGCAGGTGATCGGTCATGCCCACCGCGGTCAGGATCGAATCGATCGAGAAGACCAGATCCAGCAGGATGATCTGGAAGATGGCCGAGCCGGCGTTGTTGATGGCCACCGACTTCTTGTCCAGCACGTCGTGGTCGGACGGGACGGGGTCGACCGAATGGTGGATCTCCTTGGTCGCCTTCCACACCAGGAACAGGCCCCCGGCGATCAGGATCAGGTCCTTCCAGCTGAACTGGGTCTCGAAGGCGGGTTCGCCGTGCTCTCCGATCGGGCCGACGATGCCGAGGTCCACGACCGTGGCGGTCAGGCCCACCAGCCAGGCGATGATGGACAGCAGGGCCAGACGCATGACCAGCGCCAGGCCGATGCCGATGCGCCGCACGCGCTGGCGCTGGTTTTCGGGCAGCTTGTTCGACAGGATCGAGATGAAGATCAGATTGTCGATGCCCAGCACCACCTCCATCACCACCAGGGTCACGAGGGCGGCCCAGGCGGCCGGGTCGGAAAGAAGCGGCGTGATGCTGTCGAGCATGGTCGTGGCGGGATCCTTGGAGACGGGAGGCTAAGCGCTAAGCGGCGCCGCGGCCCGGATCAAGGACCGTGTTCGCCCGCCGCCGTCGCCCACACGTCCGCGGCCACCGGAAAATGGTCGGAAATGGCTTTCCCGCCGATCGTGTCGGTCAACACGCCGACCCTCAGAACCGACAAGCCTGGACCGACGAAGATGTGGTCGATGGCCGGGGCGCCCTGTCCTCTGGTCGCGTCGAAGGCATTGTAGGTGCCGGTGGGACCGAACGCCGCAGGGCTGACCACGCGGGCGTCGCTCAGGCCCGAGGCGATCAGGGCGCGGTAGGGGTCGGTCTCCGGTCCGGTGTTGAAGTCGCCCATGACGATCAGCCTGGCGCCCGGTGCGGGCTCCAGGCTCGCGATCTGCTCTGCGCAGCGCAGGCGGGCCTCCTGGCCGACGTGGTCGAAATGGGTGTTGCGCACGTCCCAGACCTCGCCGTCCAGTCGGTCGCGTAACACCACGCGGGTGATGGTGCGGGGCAGGGCGGCGTCCCAGCCCTTCGACGGCCGGTCCGGCGTGGGCGAACACCAGAAGGTCTCGCGGCTCAACGCCTCGAACCGGTCGCGGCGCCAGAACAGCGTGGTGGTCTCGCCCGCATCCGCCCCGTCGTCCCGCCCGACCCCGTAATGATCGTGCCCGGGCAGGCCCTCGGCCATATGCACGACCTGGTGCGGCAGAGCCTCCTGCACCCCGATCAGGTCGGCGTCGAGGAAGACGAGCTGTGCGACCAGATGAGGCCTCCGGACGGTCCAGCCCGGGTCGTCGGCCGCGGCGTCGTAACGCACGTTGTAGGTGACCGCCCGCACAGGATCGGGCGCCTGGGCGAGGGCGGGGCCGGTCAGGCACAGGACCAGAACGGTCAGCAGGGCAGGCATACGCATCGGCGGCGCTCGCGGGGGGTGAGGGGCGGGCGTCCAGCATAGGCCGATCCGTGACGTCCGCGCGACGCCGGCCGCATCGGTTGCGGTCGAGGGGCGAGGGTGCTATCAGGCGCCCGGCTTGCAAGGGCGGGACCGCGAGGCCGCGCCCACGGCGTGCTTTTACCCGAGCATTTTCAAGCCTTTCGGCCGGAGCGGGACACCTCGCTCCCGGTCTTGATGCAAACGCACTGGCGGAACGGATTCAGGTGGCCGACGAATTCAGAACGACCGAAGTCGGCGACCGCTACGCCCAGGCGCTGTTCGACCTGGCCGACGAGACGGGCGCGCTGGACGCCGTGCGCGCGGACCTGAAGTCGCTGCGCGCAGCCCACCGCGAGAGCGCCGACCTGCGCCGCCTGCTGACCTCGCCCGTTCTGAAGTCCGAAGACGTGTCGCGGGGCCTGCTGGCCGTCGCCGACAAGGCGAAGTTCAACGTCACGACCCGCAACTTCCTGGGCCTGCTGGCCCAGAACGGCCGCGCCCGCGACCTGATGGGCGTGATCGTCGGCTTCGAGCGTCTGTACGCCAAGAAGACCGGCGTGGTGGCGGCCGAGGTCGTCTCGGCCCAGCCGCTGTCGACCGCGCAACTGACCCACGTCCGCTCGGCCCTGCTGAAGGCGCTGGGCAAGGCTCCCGAACTCACCGCCCGCGTCGATCCGTCGATCCTGGGCGGCCTGAAGGTCAAGGTCGGCTCGAAGCTGTTCGACGCCTCGCTGAAGACCAAGCTCGATCAAATGAAGTTCGCGCTCAAGCGCGCCTAACCACTCGGCGCCCCGGCGCTCGCGAAGACGAAGACGAAAGAGACCACGATGGACATCCGCGCCGCTGAAATCTCGGCCATCCTCAAGCAGCAGATCGCCGGCTTCGGCGTCGAGGCGGACGTCTCCGACGTCGGCCAGGTGCTGTCGGTCGGCGACGGCATCGCCCGCATCCACGGTCTGGACAACGTCCAGGCCGGCGAGATGGTGGAGTTCCCCAAGGCCGGCGTGAAGGGCATGGCGCTGAACCTGGAGCGCGACAACGTCGGCGCGGTGATCTTCGGCGCCGACGCCCAGATCGCCGAGGGCGACGAAGTCCGCCGCCTGGGCGAGATCGTGGACGTGCCGGTCGGCAAGGGCCTCTTGGGCCGCGTCGTCAACCCGCTGGGCGAGCCGATCGACGGCAAGGGCCCGATCACCTTCACCGAGCGTCGTCGCGTGGACGTCAAGGCCCCCGGCATCATCCCGCGCAAGTCGGTGCACGAGCCGATGCAGACGGGCCTGAAGGCCATCGACACCCTGATCCCGATCGGCCGCGGCCAGCGCGAGCTGATCATCGGCGACCGTCAGGTCGGCAAGACCGCCGTCGCCATCGACACCATCCTGAACCAGAAGTCGGTCAACGCCACCGACGACGAGTCGGCCAAGCTGTACTGCATCTACGTGGCCATCGGTCAGAAGCGCTCGACCGTCGCCCAGATCGTCAAGACGCTCGAGGAGTCGGGCGCGCTGGAATACACCATCGTGGTCGCCGCCACCGCGTCGGAGCCGGCCCCGCTGCAGTTCCTGGCCCCGTTCGCCGGCACCGCCATGGGCGAGTTCTTCCGCGACAACGGCATGCACGGCCTGATCGTCTATGACGACCTGTCCAAGCAGGCCGTGGCCTATCGCCAGATGTCCCTGCTGCTGCGCCGTCCGCCGGGCCGCGAAGCCTATCCGGGCGACGTCTTCTATCTGCACTCGCGCCTGCTGGAGCGCTCGGCCAAGCTGAACGCCGACTACGGCTCGGGCTCGCTGACCGCCCTGCCGCTGATCGAGACCCAGGCCAACGACGTGTCGGCCTACATCCCGACCAACGTGATCTCGATCACCGACGGCCAGATCTTCCTGGAATCCGACCTGTTCTACCAGGGCATCCGCCCGGCCGTGAACGTCGGCATCTCGGTGTCGCGCGTGGGCTCCTCAGCCCAGACGAAGGCGATGAAAAAGGTCGCCGGCACCATCAAGGGCGAGCTGGCCCAGTACCGGGAAATGGCGGCCTTCGCCAAGTTCGGCTCGGACCTGGACGCCTCGACCCAGAAGCTGCTGGCCCGCGGCGCGCGTCTGACCGAGCTGCTGAAGCAGCCGCAGTACAGCCCGCTGACGATGGAAGAGCAGGTCGTGTCGATCTATGCCGGCACGCGCGGCTGGCTGGACGGCATCGCGGTCGGCGACATCGGCCGCTTCGAGCGCGAACTGCTGGCCCGCATCAAGTCCTCCAACCCCGGCCTGCTGGAAGGCATCCGGACCAAGAAGGATCTGACGTCCGAGCTGGAAACCGAACTGAAGGACGTGCTGGCGGCCTTCACCAAGACCTTCGCCTGACCTGACCCCCGGAAGCTGAAAGAGTAGCGCCCGATGGCCAGCCTCAAGGAAATGCGCAATCGGATCGGAAGCGTGAAGTCCACGCAGAAGATCACCAAGGCCCTGAACATGGTCGCCGCGGCCAAGCTGAAGCGCGCCCAGGACCAGGCCGAGAGCGCGCGTCCCTATGCCCGCAAGATGGCCGCCGTCATCGCCAATCTGGCGGCCGGCGTGTCGGGCGACGGCGCGCCCAAGCTGCTGGCCGGCACCGGCCGCGACCAGAAGCACCTGATCGTCGTCGCCACGGGCGACAAGGGTCTGGCGGGCGGCTTCAACACCAACGTCATCCGCGCCGCGCGCGAGCGGATCAACACGCTGGTGGCGCAGGGCAAGGACGTCCGCATCGTCGCCGTCGGCCGCAAGGTCCGCGACGGTCTGACCCGCCTGTACGGCGACAAGCTGATCCGCACCTTCGAGATGAGCGAGCACAAGACCGTCGGCCTGCCCGCCGCCGAGCCGGTGGCCCAGCTGATCGCCGAGGAGTTCGAGGCCGGGAACGCCGACGTCGTGACCCTGTTCTACAGCCGCTTCCAGTCGGTCATCGCCCAGGTGCCGACCGCCAAACAGCTGATCCCGGCGGTGGTGGACGGCGACGCCGCCCCCATCGACCTGAACGGCGCCGTCTATGAGTACGAACCGTCCGAGGAGGAGATCCTGGACGTCATCCTGCCGCGCAACGTCACGACCCAGGTCCTTGCGGCGATGTACGAAAACCAGGCCAGCTTCTTCGGGGCCCAGATGGGCGCCATGGACAACGCCACCCGCAACGCGGGCGACCTGATCCAGAGCTTGACCCTGCAATACAACCGCAAGCGCCAGGCCCAGATCACCACCGAACTGATCGAGATCATCGCCGGCGCCGAAGCGCTCTGATCTGACAGCATTGACAGCAACGCTAGCAAGACCTAACTTACGACCATGGGCGTCCTGACGGTTCGCAACATTCCGGATGAAGACCTCGCCGCCTTGCGCGTGCGGGCCGCCCAGCATGGGCGCAGCATGGAGGCTGAGGTGCGCGAGCTGATCCACCTCGCCATTCCCCGCACGCGTCGGGCCGAGGTTCCGCGACTGGAAGACCTGCCGCCGGTTCCCCCCGAGGTGCGCGAGCGTGTGGCGCGGGTGCAGGCGATGGTTCGAGAGGCCTTCGGCGGAGAGATGCCGAAGGGTCGCGTGGACGCCTTCCTCGCCGAACGTCGGGCCGAGGCGGAGCGCGGCGAATGAACGTCTTCGACACCTCGGCCCTCCTGGCGATCGTCTACGACGAGCCCGGCCGCCCCAATGCGGAAGCGCGCCTAGCCGGGGCCCTCGTCTCGACCGTCAACGCGGCTGAAGTGATGGGTGACTACGTCGCAAGCGGGCGCGGCGACCTCGCCGCCGCGCGTCGCATCATCGACGGTCTAGGCATCGAACTGGCCGCGCCGGACTATGATCAGGCCGCCCGCGCCGCCGAATTGAAACGCCCCAAGCTCTCGCTGGGCGATCGCTTTTGTCTCGCCTTGGGCGAGGCGCGCGGGGACCGGATCGTGACGGCCGACCAAGCATGGGCGGCACTGAACAACATCCGCGTCCCCCTCGAATTCATCCGTTGACCCCTTATATCCCAGACGACCCCGAAAGCACCTCATGACCGACGCCGTCGCCAAGAAACCCGCTGCCCGCAAGCCCGCCGCTCCGAAAGCGCCCAAGGCCGCCGCCGCCAAGCCTACGGCCGCCGCCACGGGCCGCATCGCTCAGGTCATCGGCGCCGTCGTGGACGTGGAGTTCGACGGCCACCTGCCGGCCATCCTGTCGGCGCTGGAAACCCAGAACATCGACCAGAAGACGGGCGAGCCGTTCACCCTCGTGCTCGAGGTCGCCCAGCACCTGGGTGAGAACATGGTCCGCACCATCGCCATGGACACCTCGGAAGGCCTGACCCGCGGCCAGCCGGTGACCGACACCGGAAACTCCATCCTGGCCCCGGTCGGCCCGGGCACGCTGGGTCGGATCATGAACGTCGTCGGCGCGCCGATCGACGAGCAGGGCCCGATCAAGACCACGATGTTCCGCCCGATCCACCGCGAGGCGCCCAGCTTCGAGGAGCAGTCGACCAGCTCCGAAATCCTGGTGACGGGCATCAAGGTCATCGACCTGATGTGCCCCTACACCAAGGGCGGCAAGATCGGCCTGTTCGGCGGCGCCGGCGTGGGCAAGACCGTGACCATGCAGGAGCTGATCAACAACATCGCCAAGGCGTACGGCGGTTACTCGGTTCTGGCCGGCGTGGGCGAGCGCACCCGCGAAGGCAACGACCTGTATCACGAGATGATCGAGTCCAACGTGAACGTGGACCCGACCAAGAACAACGGCTCGACCGAAGGCTCGAAATGCGCCCTCGTCTACGGCCAGATGAACGAGCCTCCCGGCGCCCGCGCCCGCGTCGCCCTGACGGGCCTGGCCCAGGCCGAATACTTCCGCGACGAGGAAGGCAAGGACGTGCTGCTGTTCGTCGACAACATCTTCCGCTTCACCCAGGCCGGTTCGGAAGTGTCGGCGCTGCTGGGCCGCATCCCCTCGGCGGTGGGCTATCAGCCGACCCTGGCGACCGAGATGGGCAATCTGCAGGAGCGGATCACCTCGACCAAGAAGGGCTCGATCACCTCGGTCCAGGCCATCTACGTGCCCGCCGACGACCTGACCGACCCGGCGCCCGCCGCCTCGTTCGCCCACCTGGACGCGACGACCGTGCTGAGCCGCGACATCGCCGCCCAGGCCATCTTCCCGGCCGTGGACCCGCTGGACTCGACCTCGCGGATCATGGACCCGCTGGTCATCGGCGAGGAGCACTACCGCGTCGCCCGTTCGGTTCAGGAAGTGCTGCAGCAGTACAAGGCGCTGAAGGACATCATCGCCATCCTGGGCATGGACGAGCTGTCGGAAGACGACAAGCTGATCGTGTCGCGCGCCCGCAAGATCCAGCGCTTCCTGTCCCAGCCCTTCTTCGTGGCCGAGCAGTTCACCAACTCGCCGGGCAAGTTCGTCTCGCTGGAAGACACGATCCGCTCGTTCAAGGGCATCGTCGCCGGCGAATACGACCACCTTCCGGAAGCGGCCTTCTACATGGTCGGCGCCATCGAGGAAGCCGTCGAGAAGGCCCAGAAGCTGGCCGCGGACGCGGCCTGATGAAGACGACGGCCGTCATCCCGGCGATGATGGCCGCCTCGCTGTGCGCCACGGTCGCCGCGGCCCAGGAAGCCCGCATCGACCCCGTCGAAACGCCGCGAGTCTTCCGGGAAGCGGTGCTTGGCTTCTGCGCCGAGCGCATCCACGGAGAAGCTCTGATCCCGCACTCCGTCGATCCGACGGCTGAGGGATGGCTGGACGTGCGGCGTGACGCCCTCGTCACCGGTGGCCAGAGAATCTTCTCCGGACGGGTGCACGCCGCGACGGGCGTGATCGTCGACGTCGCTCCAAGCGGCAACACCTGCTTCGTGCAGATCAACCTCGCCACCCCGGTTCTGGGGGTCGTCGATGAGCTTCGCGCAGAAATTCTCGGGCGCCCCGGCGCGACGCTTCTCGACGAACGCAACATGCCGGAAGGGCATCACACGCTGTACGGACTGCTCGATGATCAGTCCGACGCTGTGCCGATCTTCGCGGTGAACGATTCTGGAGCTGAAGGACCCGTGGCGACGGTGATCGTCGCGATGGGCTCCAAGGAAAACTGACATGGCCGGCAAACTGAACTTCTCCCTCGTCTCGCCCGAGCGCGAGGTCTTCTCGGGCCTGGTGGACCAGGTCGACGCCCCGGGCGTGGAGGGCGACTTCGGCGTCCTGGCCGACCACGCGCCCTTCATGACGGCGCTGAAGGAAGGCACGGTCGTCGTGATCGACGGCGGCACGCGCCGCCGGTTCGAGGTCCACGGCGGCTTCGCCGACGTGACCCCCGCCGGCCTGACCATCCTGGCCGAGCGCGCCCAGGAACTGACCGAGGCGTGATGCGCGCCGCCGCCCTGGCCGGTCTGGTCTGGGCCTCGGCGGGCGTCGTCCAGGCGCAGACCGCTCAAGAGACGACCGACGCCGCCGTCCGCGGTGCGCTGTGGTGCGTGGGCAAGGCCGAGGAAGCGTTCAGGCCCGAGGTCGAGCCGACGACCTTTGAAGAGATCGTCGCCGATGGCCCCGGCGCGGGTTTTCAACTCGTCTTCGGCCAGATGTCGATGGCGTGGGTCTTTCATCCCACGCCGACGGGCGACGACGCCGCCGTCATGATCTTCGGCATTCCGGGCCAGTGCGGTGGCCAGAGCCTCGATGTGGGCGACGTGCGTCAAGCGGTGGAGACGGCTTACCTGAACGCGGGCTTTGCGACCGTCTTGGTGGACGGGCCGGACGGGGAGCGGATTCAGCTATGGCACAGGACGTCCGCTCTCGGCGGCGTCTACGCCGGAGTCGTCCCGGCCGAGGAGGCGCCGGATCGGGTGAACTTCTTCGCCGTGGAAGAGCCTCTCTTTCTGGAAGGCCTTCAATCGGCCGAGACGGACGCGGACTTTCAGGAGGAAGGCGGGCCCCCGGAGTGAGCCGTCGGTCAGGCCGACGGGCCCCTCTTGACCGCGTGTGCTCAGAAAGGCCTGATGGGTCCTTCCGCAGCCGGAGGTGGCCGTTTGCGCGTCCTGACCCTGTGCGTCGCCGCTCTTCTGGCGACCGGATGCGCCGCCCTCGGCGAGCCGGTGCTGGACGCCGACGGCTGCCGGCCGGCCATGGCCATCTATCAGCCGCCGGTGCGGCTGGGCGGCACGGGCTCGATCCTGCACATCCCCCGCGCCTGCCCCGCGAAGACGCCGCCCGCCGCGCCGTCAGGAACCGAAGCTTCGCCGGAGTGAACGAAAGCGGCTAGGCTCGGGCTCAAAGCTGGAGGAACCGCCCATGCGCCCCATCGCTTTCGCCGCCCTGATCGCTTTGTCGGCTTGCGCCGCCGCCCCTCGGCCCGCCTGCGGCTGCCTGCCGCCCCGGCCGGACCCGACCGCGCCGACGCCCGTTCTGTCTCCGGAAGCCGAGGCCTTGCTGGTGATCGAAGCGCTGGAGACCGGCTGTCGCGACATGGGCACGCCGGCCGCCCCGACGCGCGAGGCCCTGTCCAACGGCTGGGTCCGCGTGATCCCAGCGACCCCATACGTGCCCTGCGCGGTGGAGGTGGACGGCCCGTCAGCGCGAATCACAGCCGTGGACGAGGCGCTGCTTGCCCATGCCGAGGCCATGGACCTGACGTGGAACGTCCGGGACTCCTATCCGCTGTGGACGGACGGTCGGCGCGTGGTCCGACGCGTCCGTGGCGAGAACGGCCTCGGCGAGCCGGAAATGGGCTGGACCTTCACCCAGTTCGAGGCGCCGTCCCAGACGACGACGACCCTGCGGATCGAGTGGCGCCCCGCGACTTGACGGCTTGGGGCGGCTTGCCGCGCCGCCCCTTGCCCCTGTGGCGTTTATGGCGGTCGTCCTCGTCCTTGTGGCCGCGAATGTCCCGCTTTTGTCCTGCCGAATGTGTCGCCCGCCTCAGCGCCCGTAGGCCGGCGGATACGCCCCCTCGCCGCCGGTGCGATAACGGTCGCGCAGCAGCAGGTTGCGCGCCGTCAGCGGCTGCTCCTGGCCCCGCACGAACACCGCCACGGGCTGGCTCAGCGGCTCCAGCGGGTCGCCGGACCAGACCACCACGTCGGCCTCCGCCCCCGCCGACAGGGTCCCGAACCGGTCCCCCATGCCGAAGATGCGCGCCGGATTGGTGGTGATGGCCGCGATCGCCGCGTCGTGCGGCAGGCCGTGCGACACGGCGTTGCCGGCGTTGTAGCGGGTCTCGCGCGCCCGGTGGTTGGAGCCCTCGTTGCCCTTGATGGCGACGACGACCCCGGCGGCGTGCAGGGCGGCGGCGTTCTGCATCCGCGCGCCGCGCCGTTCCAGATTGCCGGGCAGGTTGGTCAGCGGATTCAGCAGCACCGGTACGTTCGCCGCGGCGATCTGGTCGGCGACCATCCAGCCTTCCTCGGCGCCGTCCAGGATGACGCGGATGTTCTCCTCGTCCGCGAGACGCAGCACCTGCAGGATGTCGGACGCCCGGTGCACCGTGACGATCAGGGGCATGCGCCCCTCGGCCACGGGGATCAGTGCCTCTAGATCGGCGCGGGACAGGCTGAGGTCACGCAGGCCGCCGCGCTCATAGGACGACCTGTTGCGGGCATAGAGGCGGACCTCGGCCATCGTCTCCTTGAACAGGGTGAACTCGGCCCCGCGGGCCCCGCCCGCCACGCCGGCTCCGGCGTCGCCGAAGGGCGCGACCATGGCCACGCGCGGGCGGACGAGAATGTCGCTCCCCTGACCGAGATGGATGACGGCCGCCTGACCGGCGAACAGGCCCGGCGTGTGATAGCCCCCCTCGCCCGCGCCGGCGGTGTCCTCCTCGTGGTAATGGCCGCCCGAGGAGCCCGGATGGTTCGGCACCACGATGGCGCGGGTCACCCCGCCCAGACGCGCGGTCGGCAGGGTGATCGACCAGGGGTCGAGCCCATACGACACGTCGAAGGCCGCGCTGAGGGTGTTCGACGCGTTCGACAGGTCATTGCCGACCGACGACACCTCCGACCCGCCCAGGCCGGAATCGACGGCCACGATGCCGGGCGTCACCACCTTGCCGGCGGCGTCGATCACGCGGGCGCCCGAGGGGGCGGCGCCGGTTCCGACCGAGACGATGCGGCCGTCGCGCATGACGACGGTGCCGTTCTCGATCACCGACGTGCCGGTGTGGACCCGGCCGCCGACGATGGCGGTCACTTCCTGCGCCAGGGCGGGTCCGGCCACGGCCATCACGGCGGCGGCCATCAGAAGGGTGCGACGGATCATCAGCGGGCTCCCTGGCGGACGCCGGCGGCCGTCCGGCCATATCCGGGCTGGCCCAGTTCGAAGTCGGACAGAGGCTGGTAGTTCGGATCGTTCCGGTCGAAGGCCAGGCCGCCGTCCACGAACACCTGATCGGCGCGGGCGTAGACGCTGAACGGATTGGCGCTCCAGATCACCACGTCGGCGCGCTTGCCGGCTTCCAGCGATCCCGTCTGGTCGTCGATGCCGATGGCGCGGGCGGCGTTGGAGGTGATCCAGCTCATGGCGTGCTCTTCGGAGATCGTCATGCCGGCGCGGCGTCCGGCGGCCAAGGCGGCCGCCGCCTCCTGGTTCAGGCGCTGGGTAAGTTCCGCGTCGTCGGAGTGGACGACCGCGCAGCTGCCCTCCGGCGCGTCGACCAGGGCGACGTTCTCCTCGATGCCGTCCAGCGACTCCATCTTGAAGCCCCACCAGCCGGTCCACATGGCCGCGCAGATGTTCTCGCGCGCCAGCAACGGCGCGACCTTGTAGGCCTCGGTGGCGTGGTGGAAGGTCGTGATCTTGTAGCCGAACTCGCGCGACATATCGATCATCAACGCCATCTCGTCGCCGCGATAGCAGTGGTTCTGGATCAGGATCGACCCGTCCAGCACGCCCACCAGGGTGTCGAGCTCGAGGTTGCGGGTCGGCGGCGTCCCCTCGCCCGTCTCGCGCCAGCGGTCCCATTTGTCTTTGTAATCCCTCGCGGAAATGAACGCGGCGCGATAGCCGGCCATGTTGCCCATGCCGGTCGCGGGCGAGGAGTTGCGGCCGCCGTAGACGCGGCTGGGGTTCTCGCCGCAGGCCATCTTCACGGTGTAGGGAGCGCCCGGGAACTTCATGCCCTGCATGGTCACCGACGGCACGTTGCGCAGCGTCACGCCGCGACCGCCGAACAGGTTGGCCGAGCCCGGCAGGATGTGGAGCGTGGTCACGCCGCCGGCGCGGGCGGTGTTGAAGCCCGGATCCTGGGGCCAGACCGAATGCTCGGCCCAGACCTCGGCGGTGTTCGGCTGGGTCGCCTCGTTGCCGTCGCTCATGCCAGTCACGCCGGGCGAGGGATAGACGCCCAGGTGGCTGTGCACGTCGATGATTCCGGGGGTCACGAAGCGGCCGCGCGCGTCGACGACGCGGTGCCCGCCGGGCACGGGGGTCGAGGCGTCGCCGACGGCGGCGATCTTGCCGTCGGTGACGATGACCACGCCGTTCTCGATCTTGCGGCCCGCGCCGTCGAAGACCGTGCCGCCGACGATGGCCATGTTCTCGCGCGGCAGTCCGCGATAGGTCGAAGGATAGGCGTCGGCGACCGTGGCGGGATCCAGCCCCTGGACCAGCGCCTTGCGCTCCTTCGGAGCCTCGGCGGCCGCGCCGTCTTCGGACGAACCGGTGCTGGCGCAGGCGGACAGAACCAGCGCGGCCAGGCTGACGCCCAGCAGGGAAACGGATCTCATGCGGCAACCCCCGAACGGTCGGCCCCCTCGGCCGAGGCGGGGATTACAAGAGCGTCCGGCCCCTGACGTCGAGGCCCGATTTCATTACAAGTCCGTAAGGCGACGTTTCGCCTCAGGCCGCGTCTTCAACCCAGCGCCTTCATCAGCTCCGGCACGACGGTCTTGTAGTCGCCGACGAGGCCATAGTCCGCGACCTGGAAGATCGGGGCGTCGGCGTCCTTGTTGATGGCGACGATGACCTTGGAGTCCTTCATGCCGGCCAGGTGCTGGATGGCGCCGGAGATGCCGATGGCGATGTAGAGGCCGGGCGCCACGACCTTGCCGGTCTGGCCGACCTGATAGTCGTTGGGGGCATAGCCGGCGTCCACGGCGGCGCGGCTGGCGCCCACGGCGGCGCCCAGCTTGTCGGCCAGCGGATCCATGACGGCGTGGAACTCTTCCGCCGAGCCGAGCGCGCGGCCGCCGGAGACCACGATCTTGGCGGCGCCCAGTTCCGGGCGGTCGGACTTGACCATCTCTTCGGAGACGAAGTCGGTCTTCGGCGCCGAGCCGCCGGCCACCGTCTCCACGGAGGCCGAGCCGCCCTCGCCCGCTGCGGTGAAGGCGGTCGGACGGACGGTGATGACCTTCTTGGCGTCGCCTGACTTGATCGTCTCCAGCGCGTTGCCGGCGTAGATCGGGCGCACGAAGGTGTCGGGGGACACGACCTCGATGATGTCCGAGATCGGCGCTGTGTCCAGCTTGGCGGCCAGGCGCGGGGCGAAGTTCTTGCCGTCGGTCGTGGCCGGGGCCAGCACGGCGTCATAGCCGCCGGCCAGCGGCAGGACGGTCGCCTCGACCGCCTCGGCCAGGGTCTTGCCCAGCTCGGCGCTCTCGGCCAGCAGCACCTTGGAGACGCCGTCGATCTTCGCGGCCTGGTCGGCCACGCCCTTTGCCCCCTGCCCCACGACCAGAACGTGGACGTCTCCGCCCAGGGCCTTGGCCGCGGTCACGGTCTTGTGGGTGGTGTCGCGAACGGTAGTTCCGTCGTGATCGGCGATGACGAGGACGGCCATCAGAGCGCTCCCGCGGATTTCAGTTTGGAAACCAGCTCGGCGGCGTCGGCCACCTTGATCCCGGCCGAGCGCTTGGGCGGCTCGGTGACCTTGACGACCGTCAGGCGCGGCGCGACGTCGACGCCCCAGTCGGCGACCGATTTCACCGCGATCTCCTTCTTCTTGGCCTTCATGATGTTGGGCAGGGAGGCATAACGCGGCGTGTTCAGGCGCAGGTCCACGGTGACCACCGCCGGCAGCTGGGCCGCCACGGTCTGCAGGCCGCCGTCGACCTCACGCGTGACCACGGCCTTGCCGCCGTCGATCGCCAGCTTGCCGGCGAAGGTGGCCTGGGGCCAGTCGAGCAGGGCGGCCAGCATCTGGCCGACCGCATTGTTGTCGCCGTCGATCGACTGTTTGCCCATCAGGACCAGGTCGGGCTTCTCCTCCTCGACCACGGCCTTCAGCAGCTTGGCGACGGCCAGCGGCTCCAGGTCCGCGTCGGACTGGATCAGGATGCCGCGGTCCGCGCCGATGGCGAGCGCGGTGCGGATGGTCTCCTGCGCCTGCGACGGGCCGATGGAGACGACGACGATCTCGGTGGCCGTGCCGGCCGCGTGGCCGCCCTTGCCTTCCTGCATCCGCACGGCCTCCTCGACGGCGATCTCGTCGAAGGGGTTCATGCTCATCTTGACGTTGGCCAGATCCACGCCGGTCTGGTCGGCCTTCACGCGGGCCTTGACGTTGTAGTCGATCACCCGTTTGACGGGGACGAGAACCTTCATCGGATCATCCATCGAAATGCCGAAATCTGGCGGCAGGGATTGGACCGACCGACCGGGCCTGTCAACGTGACCCGACGTAACGGCTGGGAGCGCCTATGCATCGTCTGCTGACCTTCAAGCGCCTGAGCGTCCTGTTCCTTGTGGCCTTCGCCTGCTCGTTCGGCTTGGTCCTGGCCTATGACCAGCTGGTTCGGGCGCCGGGCGACCGCTGCGAGGAACAGGGCAAGTGGTGGGACCGCGAGGGCCGCGTCTGCGCCCAGCCCATCGCCATCGCCGAGATCACCGGCCGGCCCAACGGCGTCAGCCGCGAGGAAGCCTCTCGCCAGAAGAACCGCGAGCTGGTCGCCATCGAGCGCCAGCTGGCCGCAAACGAGAGGGCCGTCGCCGCCGACGCCGAACGCCAGCGCGCGGCGCTGGCCGCCGCAGAGGCCGCGCAGTAGCGCCGCCGCGAGCGTGAGAGTCGAAAAAAAAGACTCTCATTTCCATCACCGTGGCGTCTCGCCAACGCCGATCATGCAAGCATGGGCGACGGGTGCGTCAGAAACGGACGCAGCGTCAGCGGGTCGCGCCGGGAACCCACTTCACGTCGTCGGCCCCGTTCGCGTTCGCCCGTCGGGCGGCGACGAACAGCCAGTCGGACAGGCGGTTGAGATAGCGCAAGGCCGCCGGCGTGGCTTCGCGTCCCGCCTCGACCATGGCTGTGGCGTCGCGCTCGGCGCGGCGGCAGACGGTGCGGGCCAGATGCAGATGCGCCGACAGGGCCGAGCCGCCGGGCAGGATGAAGCTGTCCAGGGACTTGAGGCTCTCGTTCATCCCATCGATCTCGGATTCCAGCCGCTCGACCTGGGCGTCGACGATGCGCAGCGCCTCCCACTTGGGCGCGGGCTCCAGCGGGGTGGCCAGGTCGGCCCCGAGGTCGAACAGCTCGTTCTGGATCCGGCCCAGCGCCGCGTCGATGCGATCGTTCTGGCCCGAATGCAGGCGGGCGACGCCGATCATTGAGTTCAGCTCGTCGACCGTGCCGTAGGCGGCGACGCGCGGGTCGCATTTGGACACCGCCTCGCCGGTCGCCAGCCGCGTCGTGCCGTCGTCGCCTGTGCGGGTGTAGATGCGGTTCAGGACGACCATCTCAGCCCCCCTGGGTGGATTTCCACCACATGCCGACGACCAGCAGGAGCACCGCCACCGCCTGCAGCGCGACGCGCAGGCGCATCAGCCTGTTGGACCGCGACCGGGCCCCGGCGTCGGTCTGGTAAAGCGAGCGGATGCCGAAGCCGAGCGTGATCGCCACGGCGACGATGACCCCGATGGTGAGGATGTCGAGCAGGTCCATGCTCGCAGTCTAGGGCCGTTCCTGCGGCATGGCCACGCTCACGGCGTCGCGGCAGATCGCGTCGTCGAACCGAAGGCTTTCGGCTCAACCCGTTGAAAAGCTGACGTTAGGGAACTGGAAAGTGTGGCGCGGGAGCCGCAGGCCGGCGCGTTTCGACCCTCGGAAGCGCTTCGTTCAGCGGACCGTCATCCCCTTCGCGTCAGGATGAGGGAACGATGTCGGAGCCGCGGGCTTAGAAAGGGCCATGCCGATGCGACTGAAATCCCTACTCGGCCGGGTCGCCGTTCCCGACGCCCTGGACATGGAAGAACACTATCGCACGCCTGCGGAGAAGACCGCCGATCTGGTGGTGCACGTCGTGGGCCTGACTCTGGCGGCCGTCGGCGGCGTGGTCCTTGCGGTGTTGGCCGCGATCTATGCCGGCGTGGGGACCGTGGTGGCGACCGCCGTCTACGCCCTGTGTCTGATCGCCATGCTAGTCGCCTCGACCGTCTACAACCAGACCCGCCCCTGCGCCGCGCGGCCGGTGCTGCGGCGGCTGGACGAGGCGGCGATCTTCCTGATGATCGCCGGCAGCTACACCCCCTTCACGACCCAGAGGTTCGAGGGCGGCTGGGCGATCGGCTTCACCCTGCTGGTCTGGGCTCTGGGCATCGGCGGCGCCTTGGCCAAGCTGTGGGCGCCGCGTCTGTCGGACGCGATCTGGAGCGCGGTCTACGTCGCCTTCGGCTGGCTGGCGGTGTTCGCGCTGAAGCCCATGCTGGACACGGTGCACCCCGCCGCCCTGATCCTGCTGGTGATCGGCGGGCTGATCTACACCGCCGGGGTCTTCGTCTTCATCAGTCCGAAGGTGAAGTTCCGGCGCGCCATCTGGCACGGCTTCGTGGTGACGGGCGCGACGGTGCACTGGACCGCGGTCCTGGTGGGCGTGGTTCTGGCCCCGGCCATGGCCTGACCATTCCGGGCTGGCGTCCGGCGCCGCGCTGCGGGATAGTGCGGGAACCGACCGTTTCGAGGGGCGCCGCGTGACCGATGCCAACTCCGGGGAAACCCGGCCGATCGTCATCAAGAAATACGCCAACCGGCGGCTCTACAACACCGCCACGTCCGCCTACGTCACGCTGGAGGACCTGGCCCGGATGGTCCGCGCCGGTCAGGACTTCACCGTCCACGACGCCAAGTCGGGCGAGGACCTGACCCGGCAGATCCTGACCCAGATCATCTTCGAGGAGGAAAGCCGAGGCGAGGCCCTGTTGCCGGTGCAGTTCCTGCGTCGGCTGATCGGCTTCTACGGCGGGCAGATGCAGTCGGTCCTGCCCAGCTATCTGGAGATGTCGCTGGACACGTTCGCCAAGCAGCAGGAGCAGCTGCGCGGCCAGTTCAAGCAGGCCTTTGGCGGAGCCCCGGGCGCGGGCCTGCTTGACGAGGCGGTGCGGCGCAACATGCAGATGTTCGAGCAGGCCATGCGGATGTGGCCCGGCTTCGCCGCCGGGATGCCCGCCGCGCCCAAGTCCGAAGAGACCGCGGCTCCTGCCGCCGACGACGGCCTGGCCGAGATGCGCCGTCAGATGGACGAGATGCGCGCCCAGCTCGACCGTCTGGCCGGCGACGCCGCCCGAAAATGAGCGACGAGGACCGCCGCGAGGCCGATCGGCGCGCGCGCGATCGTCGAGCGTCGGGGCGGGCCCTGGCGCCGGTCGATCCGCCTGCGACCGAAGAGGCCGCGCCGATGGCGGCCGGCACCCGGAAATCCACGCCCGCGGACCCGGCGTTTTCCGCCCAGTTGATGGGTCAGGAGGGTCAGCGGCGCGGCCTGAAGGGCGGGCCGCCGGTGCTGGACGCGGCCCGCAGCGGCTATCTGAAGGCCCAGCATTCCGGCCCCGCGGAACGGCGTCCGAAACCGGGGACCGTCACCAAATCCGACGTCTGAGACCCGGCACGGTCCTTGCTGTGAGGGCGGCGAACGCCTCCATCCCGGGACCGCCAAATGCTCGCCTTCCTCGCCCGCACCGTCGACGTGACCGTGATCGCGCTGATCTTCGTCGCGTTCGGCTGATCTGGAGCGCGGACCTCCAGGTCCGCGAAACCCGAGATGCGACGATCCTTGGCGGACCTGGAGGTCCGCGCTCCTTTGGAAACTCGTCAAACCGCCCCGAAGTCGAGGTCCTTACGGGCGGCGATGATCGTCACGATGAAGCCCGCCAGCACGTCCAGCATGACCATCGCCACGATCAGGAAGAAGGTCGAGGTGGCGAAGCCGCGCAGCAGCAGGAACTCGACGAGGCAGATGACGAACAGGATCATCGACAGGGCGTGATTGACGATCGCCACCTTCTGGCTGGAGGTCGACTTCAGCAGCTCGAAGAACAGAAGGATCAGCGCCAGAAACAGGATCAGGTCGCCCGCCCCCACATTCCACTGGGCGCCCGAGGCCATGCCGATGGAGAACATCGGCTCGCGCAGGCGCTCGTCCGCCAGGGCCGCGCCGCCCGTAAGCGCCACGATGTTGTAAAGGATGACGGGGATCACCAGCAGCGGAAGGGCGATGAGCATGGCTCGGTCCTCTCTGGCCCACAGGCAGGGTTAACGCTGGATACCCGCGTTCGTGCCCAACCGCCAAGCTGAATCGCCGCGCGGGCGAGGCCCTCAGACCTCCTGGACCGCGCCGGGGTTCCGGGCGCGCGTCTTCAGCCACATGACGCCCAGCAGGTCGGACAGCGACGCGATCAGCCGGTCCAGGTTGGTGTACTTCGACCGGCCGGTCTCGCGGTGGCGGTGGCCGACGTCGAGGTAGAGGTTGCGCCATCCTTCGCGGATCATCAGCGCCGGCAGATAGCGGTGCATGTGATCGAAGTAGGGCAGCCGCAGGAAGGCGTCTCGACGGAAGGCCTTCAGCCCGCAGCCGGTGTCCGCCGCGTCGTCGCCCAGCAGGCGGCGGCGGATGCGGTTGGCCCAGACCGAGGCCTGGCGCTTGGCCTCGGTGTCCTGGCGACTGGCGCGGACGCCGCCGACCAGGGCGACCTCGGGAGGCGCGTCCATCAGCGCCTGGACCAGACGCGGCGCGTCGGCGGGCGGATTCTGGCCGTCGCCGTCCATGGTCACCACGATCGCGCCCCTCGCCGCCAGCACGCCGGATCGCACCGCCCGGCTCTGGCCCGCATTGGACGGATGGGTCAACACACGAAGCTGGGGGTGAAGCGCCTTCAGCGCCTTCAGCTCGATCAGGGTCGAGTCGCGGCTTCGGTCGTCGACGAAGATCATCTCGTAGTTCCGCCCCGTGAAGGCGGCGGCGATCTCCTCGACCAGCGGGCCGACCGCACCGGCCTCGTCGTGGACGGGCACGACGACGGAGACGTCGGGGGCGGCGGTCTGGCTCATCCCGCGTGAATAGCCGCCCCGGCGACGCCGCGAAAGCGCCCGCTGACGCGCGGGATCGAAGCGTGTAATCAGACCGTCATGGGACGGCTGGACTTCGACCGCATCATCGCCGGCTGGCGCGGACCGCTGCTGGCCGCGCTCGTGGCGCTGCTCACCGGCCTGCCCGGCCTGCTGATGCTGCCGCCGCTGGACCGCGACGAGAGCCGCTATGCCCAGGCCACGTCGCAGATGCTGGAGAGCGGCGACTACGTCGACATCCGCTTTCAGGACGAGCCGCGCTGGAAGAAGCCCGTCGGCATCTACTGGGCCCAGGCCGCGGCCGTGGGCCTGACCACCGGGCCCGAGGCGCGGGCCATCCAGCCCTATCGTCTGCCGTCGCTGCTGGCGGCGATGATCGCGGCCTTCGCCTGCGCCTGGGCGGGAGCGCGGCTGTTCGGCACGCGCGCCGGGTTCCTGGCCGGGGCGATCCTGGGCGCCAGCTTCCTGCTGTCCAGCGAGGCGGGCATCGCCAAGACCGACGCGGCCCTGTGCGCGGCGGTGACGGCGGCGATGGCGGCGCTGGCCCGCATCTACATGTCGTCGCGCGCGGGCGAGGCTCCCGACCGGCGGCACAAGTTCGTCTTCTGGCTGGCGCTGGGCCTGTCGATCCTGATCAAGGGTCCGATCGGCCTGATCGTCGTCGCGCCGGCCATTCTGGCGCTGTGCCTGTGGGACCGCGACGCGCGCTGGCTGAAGCGGCTGGGCTGGGGCTGGGGCCTGCCCCTGGTGGCGCTGATCGTCGGTCCGTGGGCGCTGGCCGTGACCATCGTCACCGACGGCGGCTTCTGGCGCGAGGCCATCATCGGCGACCTGGCGCCCAAGGTGGCGGGCGGCCATGAGAGCCACGGCGCGCCTCCCGGCGTGCATCTGCTGCTGCTGCCCCTTCTGATCTTCCCCGCGGCCCTGATGCTGCCCGCCGCGGTCTCGACGGCGTGGAGCCGACGAAATGAGCCCGCGATCAGGTTCCTGATCTGCTGGCTGGTCCCGGCCTTCCTGATCTTCGAACTGACCCCGACCAAGCTGGTGCACTACACGCTGCCGACCTATGGCGCGGTCGCGCTGCTGGCGGCGGCGGCGCTGACGCGGCCGGTCGGCGTGCTGTCCGGCCGAATCGGGGCGGGGCTGCACCTGCTGTCGGCGGCGCTGATCGCGGCGGTCGCCGTGTACGGGCTGAACAATTTCGGCACCTCGACGGCCCAGACTTGGGCGACGTTCACCGTGCTCTGCGCCATCGCTGCCGGCGGGCTGGGGGCGTTCCTGATGCTGAACCGGGCGCCGGTCGCGGCGTTGGCCCTGTCGCTGGTCTTCGGCGTTCTGGCGCACGCCGCGCTGGTGGGAGAGATCCGGCAGCTGCGGCCGCTGGCGATCGCGCCCCAACTGACCCGCGCGCTGGAGGCGGCGGCGCTGCACCCGCGTCAGGGCGCGCCCGGGCCGGTGGCGATCACCGGCTTCCACGAGCCGAGCTTCGTCTTCCTGACCGGCCGCGACACCCAGTTGACCGACGCGGCCGGCGCCGCCCGCGCGCTGATGGAGGGACGCCCCGCCATCGTCGAGGCCCGCGACGCCGCGGCCTTCGCCGCCGCCGCCGACGGCATGCCCGGCCGCGCGGTGGCCGAGGTCAGGGGCCACAACTATTCCACCGGCGACGACGTGACCCTGACGGTCTACGCCCCCGTCGTCCGGCCGTGAGGCCCGCATGAGCCGTCCGATCACGATCGTCGAGGTCGGCCCTCGCGACGGGCTGCAGAACGAGGCCGCGGTGCTGGAGCCCGCCGTGCGCGCGGAGCTGACGCGTCGGCTGGAGGCGGCTGGCGCGCGCCGCATCGAGGCCGTCAGCTTCGTCCACCCCAAATACGTGCCGCAGATGGCGGGCGCCGAGGAGGTCATGGCCGCCCTGCCGCCGGAGCCGGGCCGCAGCCGGATCGGACTGGTCCTGAACGCCCGCGGCTATGACCGGGCGCTGACCACGGCGGTGGACGAGGTCAACGTCTCCATCGCGGCCACCGACGGCTTCGGCCTGAAGAACCAGGGATTGGACCGCGCGGGCCAGATGGCCATGGTCGAGGAGATCGTGAGCCGGCGGAGCAACGCGGTGCCGGGCGGTGAGGCCCCTTCTCTGTCGGTCACCATCAGCTGCGTCTGGGGCTGCCCCTTCGACGGCGAGGTGGGCGTCGATCAGGTCGCCGATCTGGTCGGCCGGCTGGGCGCCTTGGGGATCGGGGAGATCGCGCTGGCCGACACCATCGGCGTCGGCGATCCGTGGAGCGTCCGCAGGAAGGTCGAGGCCACTCGTAAAGCCGCGCCGGACGCGACGCTGCGCCTGCATTTCCACGACACGCGCAACACCGGCGTCGCCAACGCCTTCGCCGGGATCGAGGCGGGCGTCGATGTGCTGGACGCCTCCGTCGGCGGCATCGGCGGCTGCCCCTTCGCGCCGGGCGCGACCGGCAACGTGGCGACCGAGGACGTGGTCTACATGCTGGAGCGGGCGGGCTTCCCGACCGGCTACGACCTGGACGCCCTGATCGAAACCGCCCGCTGGATCGGGGCCAAGATCGGCCGCCGCGCCCCCAGCGCCCTCAGCCGCGCGGGCGGCTGGCCGAGGCGATGAGCGCCCAACGCCAAGTTCATGTCGGTAGGGACGACACCAAGACGCGCCGCCGGCTTCTCGCCGCCTTGAAGAAGGCAGGCGCACGTCGGATCGGATCCTGGTGGGGCCTCGGCGGCTCTCAGGAAATTACCACGTGGACATTTGCGCTGCGCAGCGGCCACTTGCGCGTGGAAGCCGAAACCTACGTCGGACTGTCGCTGATGGGAGACGAGGCGGCAGTCGACGCCGTAGTTCGTCATCTCTGACGGCCAATTCTCACCACTTCCTCAGCTTCCGCTCATGCCGCGCGGCGGCGCCCGCCTCATTCTGTCCCCGTCCAAGCGAAGGAGACGGGACATGACGACGGTGACGCGGGCAGATCTGGATCGGCTGTGGGGGGCGCTGCGCCTGCTCGGCTGGGGCGCGGTGGCGGTGGTGATGGCCGCGCCGGCCGTGGCCATGGCGCTGGACGCCCCGGGCGTGAACTGGACGGCGAGCGACTTCGTCTTCGCCGGCGTGCTGCTGATCGGCGGCGGCGCGATCATCGAACTGGTCGCCGCGCGGGTGAAGAACCCCGTCCTGCGCATCGGTTTCGCCCTGTTCGTGGTGGCGATCGTCGGCCTGATCTGGATCGAGGGGGCGGTGGGGATCTTCCACTGAGCCGGGGCGTCAGAGGTTCAGCAGCGCCGGGTCGCCACCCTGGGCGGAGATGTTGTTGCTGATGGCCTTCTCCGACGCGTAGCGGATCAGGCTGTTGGGCCCGCCGGCCTTCGGGCCGGTGCCGGACAGGCCCTCGCCGCCGAAGGGTTGCACCCCCACCACCGCGCCGGTGACGCCGCGGTTGATGTAGACGTTGCCCGCCGGCACCAGCCGGATGACCTCTTCCGCGAAGGCCTCGATCCGGCTGTGCACGCCCAGCGTCAGCCCATAGCCGCGCGCGGCCAGCTTGCCCGCGACGGTCTTGAGTTCGGCCGGATCGTAGCGGTGGACGTGCAGAATGGGACCGAACACCTCGCGCTCCAGGAAGTCCGGAGTGGGGATTTCGGCGATGGTGGGCGCGAACAGGTCGCCCCTGTCGGCGCCGGCCGGCAGCTCGGCGCGGGCGACGATCCTGGCTTCCGTGTTCAGCCGCTCGACGTGCGCCTCCAGCGCCTTGCGGCTTTCGGCGTCGATCACCGGGCCGATGTCGGTGGCGGGATCGGTCGGGTCGGCCACGACCTGCGCCGCCAGCGCGCCCTTCAATCCCTCGATCAGGGCGTCGGCCGAGTCCTTGGGCACGTACAGCACCCTCAGGGCCGAGCAGCGCTGGCCCGCCGAGCCGAAGGCCGACAGGATCACGTCGTCGATCACCTGTTCCTTCAGCGCCGTGGTGTCCACGAACATGCCGTTCAGCCCGCCGGTCTCGGCGATGAAGGGGATGATCGGGCCCGGCCGGTTCGCCAGTCCGCGGTTGATGGCGGCGGCCGTGTCCGTGCCGCCGGTGAAGGCGACGCCGTCGACCAGCGGATGGGTGGTCAGCTTCGCCCCCACGGTCTCGCCCCGCCCGGGCAGCAGGGCCAGCAGGTCGGCCGGAAGCCCGGCCTTGAAGAACAGGCGCACCGCCTCGGCCGCGATCAGGGGCGTCTGCTCCGCCGGCTTGGCCAGCACGCCGTTTCCGGCCGCCAGCGCCGCGGCGATCTGGCCGGTGAAGATGGCCAGCGGGAAGTTCCACGGGCTGATGCAGGCGAAGACGCCGCGCCCGTGCAGGACCAGCTGGTTGATCTCGCCGACAGGCCCCTTCAGATCCTGCCGACCGCCGAAGTCGCGCTCGGCCAGCATGGCGTAGTAGCGGCAGAAGTCGGCGGCCTCGCGCACCTCGGCCACGCCGTCGTTCAGGGTCTTGCCGGCCTCGCGACTGAGCAGCGCGACCAGCCGGTCCATGTCGGCCTCCAGCGCATCGGCCATGGCGCACAGCACCGGGGCCCGACCCGAACCCATGCGGCGGTCCCAGGCGACCTGGGCATTGGCGGCCAGTTCGGCGGCGCGGTCGACGTCGGCCTCGGTGGCCTCCGACACGTGGCCCAGCACCTGGGTCCGGTCGAACGGATTGGTGACCTCCTGCGACCCCGTCCCGGCCAAGAGCTTGCCGCCGACGATGGGGCCGGAGGTGAAGCGCTCGGCGTCCACCTTCTTCAGCGCCTTCAGATGACGCTCGCGGTCTGCGGCCTGGCTGTAGTCGCGACCCAGAGAGTTCTGGCGGTCCATGTACATGTCCTTGGGCACGGGGATCTTTGCGTGGCGGTCGGGGTGGGCCTCGACCTGCGAAATGGGATCGGCGGCGACGGCCGAGGCCGGCACCCGCTCGTCCAGCAGGGCGTGGACGAAGCTGGAGTTGGCGCCGTTCTCCAGCAGGCGGCGCACCAGATAGGGCAGCAGGTCTTCATGCCCCCCGACGGGGGCATAGGCGCGCACCGTGACCGGGCCGAAGGCGGCGCGGGCGGCGTCGTACAGCGCCTCGCCCATGCCGTGCAGACGCTGGAACTCGATCTTCACCCCGCGCTCGGTCGCCATGGTGTGCACCGCGGCCAGCGAGTGGGCGTTGTGCGTGGCGAACTGGGCATAGATGTGCGGCGACGCCTCGATCATGGCGCGCGCGCAGACGAGGTAGTTCAGGTCGGTGGCGGCCTTGGTGGTGAAGACCGGATAGTCCTCGCGCCCCGCCACCTGGGCGCGCTTGATCTCGGTGTCCCAGTAGGCGCCCTTGACCAGCCGCACCATCAGCCGGCGGCCCGACGTCTTCGCCAGCTCGGCGACGCGGGCGATCACTTCCGGACAGCGCTTCTGATAGGCCTGCACCGCGAGGCCCAGCCCCTTCCAGTCTCCGAGGGAGGGCTCGTGCGCCAGCCGGTCCAGCAGAGTCAGCGACAGGGCCAGGCGGTCCGCCTCCTCGGCGTCCATGGTGAAGTTGACGTCGGCGTCGGCCGCGATCTTCGCCAGCCGCAGCACGCGGGGATACAGCTCCTGCCACACGCGCGCCTCATGCGTCGCCTCATAGCGCGGCGACAGGGCGGACAGCTTGACCGAGACGCCGTGCCCGGCCTCCGGCCCCTCCTTCGCCACCTTGCCCACCGCGGTGATGGCGTCGGCGTAGATGCGCTCATAGCGTTCGGCGTCGGCGGCGGTGCGGGCGCCCTCGCCCAGCATGTCGAAGCTGCACAGCCAGCCCTCGCGGTTGGACCGCTTCAGCGCCGCCTCTATGGTGCGGCCGACCACGAACTGCTCGCCCATGATGCGGACGGCCGCGGCCACCGCCTCGCGGATCACCGGCTCGCCCAGCCGGCCCACGATTCGCTTCAGGAAGCCCGGCAGGTCGGTGCGGGCCTGATCGTCCACGTCGACCAGCTTGCCCGTCAGCATCAGCCCCCAGGTCGAGGCGTTGACGAACAGGCTGTCGGACTGGCCCAGATGCCCGGCCCAGTCGGCCGAGCCGATCTTCTCGGCGATCAGGCGGTCGCGCGTGTCCTCGTCCGGCGTGCGCAGCAGGGCCTCGGCCAGGCACATCAGGGCCAGACCCTCGCGCGTGCCGAGACTGAATTCCTGCAGGAAGCTCTCGACCACGCCCTGACGCTTGTTGCTGGCGCGTGCGCGTTCGACCAGATCGATCGCCTGGCCCAGTACGGCGGCGCGTTCCGTCACGTCGAGCGGCGTCCTCGCCAGCAGGCCCCGCACAGTCGCCGTCTCGTCGGCGAACTTGCCGTGGTCGAGGGCGTCCCAATCCTGCGTAAGCGAAGGGGTCGAAGCGGCGGTCGCGATCATGGGCGGCTCTCTACTCCCTTCCCCACGGATGGGGGAGGGGCTATTCGTGCGGACCGTTCAACGGCGGAGCCATCCGGCCCAATGCGCATCGTTCTGGCCACCGACGCCTGGGAGCCCCAGGTCAACGGCGTCGTCCGCACCCTGTCCCGCATCACGGCCGAGTGCCGGGCGATGGGACACGAGGTGGAGGTGATCCAGCCGGGTCAGTTCAAGACCATGCCCATGCCGACCTATCCGGAGATCCGGCTGGCGCTGGGCGCCGAGGAAGAGATCCGCGAGCGGCTGCGCGCTTTCGAGCCCGAGGCCGTGCACATCGCCACTGAAGGACCGATCGGCATCGCCACGCGCCGCATCTGCGTGGAGTGGAAGCTGCCCTTCACCACCAGCTATCACACCAAGTTCCCGGAGTACGTCTCGGCCCGGTTCCCGGTGCCGGTGCAGCTGGGCTACGCCTACATGAAGTGGTTCCACCGGCCGTCCGGCCGGCTGATGGTGGCCACGCCGACGCTGCGCGACGAACTGACGGCGCACGGGTTCAAGAACGTCTCGCCGTGGACGCGGGGCGTGGACACAGAGCTGTTCAACCCCGACCTGGCCCCGATCTATGAGGAGCTGGGCGGCAAGGACTGGCCGCGGCCCTTCTTTCTGAACGTCGGCCGGGTGGCGGTGGAGAAGAACATCGAGGCCTTCCTGGAGCTGGACCTTCCCGGCACCAAGATCGTGGTCGGCGACGGCCCGGCCCGGGCCGAGCTGGAAGCCAAGTATCCGAAGGCGAAGTTCCTGGGCGCCCGGTTCGGCGAGGAGCTGGCGCGGTGTTTCAAGGACGCCGACGTGTTCGTCTTCCCCAGCTGGACCGACACCTTCGGTCTGGTGATCCTGGAGGCCATGGCCACCGGCACGCCGGTCGCCGCCTATCCGGCGCATGGTCCGATCGACATCATTCCGGGATCGGGCGCGGGCTTCATCGACGACGACCTGAAGACCGCCTGCCTGAAGTGCCTTGAGATCGACCGCAAGGACGTGCGCGCCTACGCCGAGAAGTTCAGCTGGCGCGCCTCGGCCGAGGAGTTCATCGCCAATCTGGAGCCCTATCCGGAGCCCGAGCGGGGCCGCTTTTGGCGCCGCCTGCGCCGGATCACGCGACTGCGGAAGAAGGCCGCCGCCTGACCGTCACTCTTCCGGGCGGACCATTGGGGTGCGGGCGCGCACGGCCTGGCGCTGGGCTTCCAGTTCCGGGGCCGGAAGCGGCACCAGACCCCGGTCCTGCAGATAGCCGCCGCGGCCCGAGGCGGCGTCGGACAGGTATTCGGTGACGAACAGGTCCAGCCCCGGCGTCACGCCGATGTGAGCCTTCTTCACGTAGACGTACATGGAGCGGGAGATCGGATAGTCGCCCGAGGCGATGGTCTCGAAATTCGGCGCCACGCCGTTGACGGTGGCCGCCTTCACGGAGTCGGAGTTCTGCTCCAGGAAGGAATAGCCGAACACGCCCAGCGAGCCCGGAGTGCGGGTCAGGGTCTGGACGATGGCGTTGTCGTTCTCGCCCGAGTCGACCCACAGGCCGTCCTCGCGCAGGGTGTGGGCACGGGTCTCGAAGGCGTCCTCGTCGCTTTCGGCCAATGTGGCCAGCGCCGGCACGGCCTCGGCCGACGGGGTCATGCCCAGCTCCAGCCAGCTGTCGCGCGTGCCCGAGGTGGGCGGCGGGCCATAGGCCAGGATGCGCACGTCCGGCAGACCGGGCCGCACTTGGGACCAGGTCACGTTCGGGTTCGCGACGAACTCGCCGTTCGGACCCGGCACGCTCTTGGCGAAGCCCAGATAGAAGTCGGAGGCTTGGAAGTCGTAGTCGGCGCCGGATCGGGCCACGGCGACGACCAGGCCGTCGTAGCCGATCTTGATTTCGAGGATGTCGGTCACGCCGTTTCTGGCGCACTCGTCGAACTCCGACGCCTTCATGCGGCGGGACGCATTGGCGATGTCGGGCGTGGCCGGGCCGATGCCGGCGCAGAAGGCCTTGATGCCCCCGCCGGTGCCCAGGCTCTCGACCCGCGGCATGGCGAAGTCGTTGGCGCGCGAGAAATTCTCGGCCACCCGGGTGGTGAAGGGGAAGACCGTCGACGACCCCGCCGCCCAGATCCCCTCGCGCGATCCACCGCCGCCGTCGCAGGCGGCCAGGACGAGCGCGGTCAGGGCGACGACCGGAACGGTCAGGCGACGGACGGACTTCACGGACGACTCCAGGCGGCGGCGATTCCCCCCGCTTAGAGCAGACGTTTGCGCATGGCTTGTGACAGCAGGTCGATCAGCGTCACGGCCACGACGACGATGATGACGATCGCCGAGACGTCGCGGAAATCGAAACCGTTGATGCTGTCGAACAGAACCTGACCGATGCCGCCCGCGCCGATCAGGCCGAGCACCGTCGCCGACCGGCTGTTGGACTCGAAGCGGTAGAGCGCGAAGCTGGTCCACAGCGGCGCCACCTGCGGGATCACGCCCCAGACGATCTCATGCAGCTTGGACGCGCCGGTGGCACGCACGCCCTCGACCGGTCCCTTGTCGATGCTCTCGACGGCCTCGGAGAACAGCTTGGCCAGAACGCCCGCGGTGTTCAGCGCGATGGCCAGCACGCCGGCCAGTGGGCCGAGGCCGACGGCCACGACGAACAGGATGCCGATCACGAGATCCGGGATCGATCGCAGGATGTTCATCACCCAGCGCACGGGCTGAACCACCCAGATCGGCGCGATGTTGCGCGCTGCGGCCAGACCCATGGGGATTCCAAGGAAAATGGCCAGGAAGGTGCCCCAGAGGGCGATCTGCACCGTCTCCCACATCTTGCCCACGAACGTGCGCCAGTTGGTGAAGTCGGGGCGCGCCAGTTCGCTGACCAGATTGTTCACCACTTCGGACCCGGCGAACAACTTGGGAAGGTTTTCCAGCTGGACCGCGTCGAAGCTGTAGATCAACAACGCCGCGACGCCGCCCCAGATCACCAGATCCAGCAGCCAGGCGGTCAGCGACTTGGTCGGCGGGGCGGGGACCGCGCCCACCGAGGCGGGGCTCGTCAAGGCTGGACCTCACGCTTGGCTCGCAGGGCGTTCAGTTCGGCCTCGGCCGCGGTCACGCCGGCTCGATCGCCGGCGGCGCGCGCCTCCTGCATCTTCTGGTCGGCGACCAACTCGCGCACGGGGTCGAGATAGGCGTCGTCGGCAGCGCGGAACTGGGAGTAGTTGAGGCCCTTCAGCACGGTCTTCTGACGCTCGGCCTCGGCCCCGTCGCCCTGGCCGTATTCCAGGAAGAAGGCGCGGACCTTCTCCTTGACCGTCGGGTCGAGATCCTCGCGCACCAGAATCCCCGATTCCGGGATGGGCGGCGACTTCCAGATTTCCTGGATCTGAGCGGCGATCTGCGGGTTCTGCCGCTCCAGAAAGACGGTGTTGACCGTGTTCGAGGTCGCCACCTGCAGCACGCCGGAGGCCACGCCGAAGGCGTTCGCCTGATGATTGGCCGCGCGCACGGTCTTGAAGCACGCCTGAGGATCGACACCACGCTGATTGAACAGGAAGGTCATGGGCGCCAGCGTGCCCGAGGTCGACTGGGCGTCGCCGATGCCGAAGTCATAGCGCTTGCCGCAGGCCAGCACGTCGTCCAGCGTGATGCCCGAACCGGCCTTCACGATCAGGGTCGATTGGTAGGAGTCGCGGCCCTCGACGTCCACGGTGCGGGCGATGACCTCGGCGCCGGCACGGTCGATCGCCTCGATCGCGGACTTGGCGGCGAACCACGCGACCTGGGTCTGGTTGCCCTCCATGGCCTTCACCAGCACGGTGTAGTTCGAGCCGAAGAAGGGCTCGACCGGAATGCCGACGGCCTCGGCCAGGTCGTCCAGCAGCGGCTGCCACAGCGGGCCGGACGACGCCTGGCCTTCGGCCGACAGGATCGAGAAGACCAGTTTCGACGGCGCGCCGGACGCGGCCTCTTCGCCGCCCCCGCAGGCGGCCAGGGCGCCGGTCATCGGCAGGGCCACGCCGGCGGCCAGGATCGCGCGGCGCGAAAGGCTGAAGCGGCTCATTGCTTGGTCTCCCAGAAGGCGTCCTCGAACTCGGGGCCGTAGATGTCCACGAGGGTCCTGGTGTCCAGGCCGGTCGCCGGGCCGTCGTAGACGACCTTGCCGGCCTTCAGCGCCACCACGCGCTCGCAATAGCGGATGGCGTAGTCGACCTGGTGCAGGGTCACGATGACGCCCAGCCCGTCGCGCTTGTTCAGCTCGACCAGCAACTCCATCACCTTGCGGGCCGACACGGGGTCCAGCGAGGCGACGGGTTCGTCGGCCAGGATGGCCTGGGCGCCCTGAACGATGGCGCGGGCGATCGCGCCGCGCTGCTGCTGACCGCCCGACAGGGTGTTGGCGCGCTGGGCGGCGTAGTCGGCCACGCCGACGCGGTGCAGGGCCGCCATGGCCTTCTTCTTGTCGGCGCCCGGCCACAGGCCCAGCGCCCCCTGCCAGCCGGGGATGCGCCCGAGCGCGCCCAGCATGACGTTGGAAAACAGGCTCAGCCGGCCGACCAGGTTGAACTGCTGGAAGATCATGCCCAGCCGGGCGCGCGACCGGCGCACCGCGCCGGTGACGCGGCCGTCCTTCTGCACCGTCTCGCCGAAGACGGCGATCGTGCCGCCGGCGTCGATCGGCTGCAGGCCGGTGATCGAGCGCAGCAAGGTGGATTTGCCCGATCCCGACGGCCCGATCAGGGCGACCATCTCGCCCTGCGCGACCTCCAGGGACACGCCGTCCAGCGCCTTTCGGGCGCCGAAGGTCTTGGACACGCCGCGCACGGAGGCGACGGCGGAGGCGGCGGCTGCGGTCATGAGGACGGGGGTTCGACGGTTGATCGGACGACGCCGCGGATCACGCCGGGCGATCCTTAATGCCATGCCTGCTGCGAGCGCGTCCAGCGTCGCGACATGCCGCGCCGCGCATCGTCTCCATTCGGATTAAATCAGGCCCCGCTTGGGTTCGGCACGCGCGCCGCCCTGAAAAAACCGCTTTACATGACAGTCCCGTGACCCCATATGGCCGCTTCCGGCGGACCCCGTAGGTCCAATCTGCGCCGCTAACGCCGGTCTGGGTTCAACAACTAACAGGGGGCTACGTGAATTGCGCACGTACCATCTTCCCCTGGACCTGGTCCGTGAGCGGTCTCCGGAGCGTCCCGTCGCCCTTGTGCGACCGCGCTCCGTCTCCGTAGCGGCGCGCTGGTTCCAGGACAATCTGAAGGCCGACGTCTTCTATGCGGTGAAGGCGAACCCGTCGCGCTGGGTCATCGAGACCCTGATCGACGCGGGCGTCACCGCCTTCGACGTGGCCTCGATCGCCGAGATCGAGCTGGTCCGCTCGGTCAGCGCCGACGCGCGGCTGGCCTTCATGCATCCGGTCAAGAGCCGGGGCGCGATCACCAAGGCCTATTTCGAGCACGGCGTCCGCACCTTCTCGCTGGACAGCCATGACGAGCTGGCCAAGATCCTCGACGCCACCGGCGGCGCCGCCGATCTGAACCTGCTTGTCCGCATGGCGGTGTCCGCCGACGGCGCCCAGTACAGCCTGTCGGGCAAGTTCGGCATAGGCGTGGATCAGGCCCCCGCCCTGCTCCTGGCCACGCGCCAGGCGGTGAAGGACGGCCTGATGGGCGTCTGCTTCCATGTCGGCAGCCAGTGCATGCGCCCGTCCGCCTATGAGGCCGCCATGGCCCAGGTCGGCCGCGCCATCACCCGCGCGGGCGTGTTCGTGGACATCGTCGACGTCGGGGGCGGCTTCCCCTCGGTCTATCCGGGCATGGTCCCGCCGGACATGAGCGAGTACGCCGACGCCATCCATCGCGGCTTCAACGAGATGCCGGTGTCGGAAACGACCGAGCTGTGGTGCGAGCCCGGCCGGGCGCTGGTGGCCGAGTCGTCCTCGGTCCTGTGCCGCGTCGACCTGCGCAAGGGCGACGCCCTGTATCTGAACGACGGCAGCTACGGCTCGCTGTTCGACGCCACGCATTCGCGCTGGCCCTTCCCGACCAAGCTGGTCCGGGACGGCGAGGCGTCGTCGGAGCTGAAGCCCTTCCGCTTCTACGGCCCGACCTGCGACTCGATCGACCACATGCCGGGGCCGTTCCACCTGCCCGCCGACGTGCAGGAAGGCGACTTCATCGAGATCGGCATGCTGGGCGCCTATGGCGTGGCGATGTCGACGGGCTTCAACGGCTATGGCGAGCATGAGGTCGCGGCGGTGCAGGACGCCCCGATGGCCTCGCTGTACGGCCTGGCCCCGCGCTCCATCCCGACCGTGCGCACCACGGCGGAAGAGCAGGCCCGCAAGGTCGTTCGCCTGTCGCGCCCCAAGGGCAAGGCGGGCGTCCGGAAGCAGCGTCGGCGCTAAAGCGTCACACGCGCGTTCTAATCAGCAGCGGCCCGTCGCTCCGTCCGGGCCGCTGTTTTCTTTGACGACGGGCGCTCACCAGTAAGGGAAACCAAACCGATGAACGCTCCCGTTCAATCCAACCAGAAGGCCCAGCTGCTCCAGAACGTCGTGGAGCACGTCGACATCACCAGCTTCGATGCCCGTCCGATCATCGACTCGATGCGCAAGATGTCCTTCTCCAGCCGCGACACGGCCCGCGCCTCGGACATCTTCAACATGGCCATCGAGGACCAGGACTGCTCGCCCTGGCTGATCCTGGCGGGCTCCACCTCGGCCGGCGGCTGCATGCACGTGTACCGCGACATGGTGAAGTTCGGCATGATCGACGCCGTGGTCGCCACCGGCGCCTCCATCGTCGACATGGATTTCTTCGAGGCGCTGGGCTTCAAGCACTATCAGGCGGCCGGTCCGGTCGACGACAACGTCCTGCGCGACAACTACATCGACCGCATCTACGACACCTACATCGACGAGGAAGAGCTCCAAGCGTGCGACCACACCATCCTCGAGATCGCCAACCGGCTGGAGCCGCGCGGCTATTCCTCGCGCGAGTTCATCTGGGAGATGGGCAAGTGGCTGTCGGAGGGGAATGCGAAGAAGGAAGGCAGCCTGATCCAGACCGCCTATGAGATGGGCGTGCCGATCTTCTGCCCGGCCTTCGTCGACAGCTCGGCCGGCTTCGGCCTGGTCAAGCACCAGAAGGAGCGGGCCGCCGCCGGCCAGCCCTATATGATGCTGGACGCCATCGCCGACTTCCGCGAGCTGACCGACATCAAGATCGCGGCGGGCACCACCGGCCTGTTCATGGTCGGCGGCGGCGTTCCCAAGAACTTCGCCCAGGACACCGTCGTCTGCGCCGAGATCCTCGGCGTCGAGGCCGACATGCACAAGTATGCGGTCCAGATCACGGTCGCCGACGTCCGCGACGGCGCCTGCTCGTCCTCGACGCTCAAGGAAGCCGCCTCGTGGGGCAAGGTCTCGACCACCTATGAGCAGATGGTCTTCGCCGAGGCGACGACGGTCGTGCCCCTGATCGGCTCGGACGCCTACCACCGCGAAGGCTGGAAGAAGCGCGAGCCGCGCCGCTGGCAGAAGCTGTTCGAGACGGCGGCGTAAGCGCTTTTCGACAGCGACAAGGACCAAGGGGCCGCGAGCGATCGCGGCCCCTTTCTTTTGTCTGACGGCTCACGCCTGCTCGCTGTCCATGAACCGCAGCAGCTGTTCCGGATAGCGCGCGCCGGCGACGGCGTCCTTGGGCACCGCCGCCTCGATGGCCGCGAGGTCTTCCGGCGTCAGGGTCAGGGCGACGGCCCCGAGCGACTCCGCCAGCCGATCCCGTCGCCGCGCCCCGACCAGGGGCACGATGTCCTCGCCTTGCGTCGCCACCCAGGCGACCGCGATCTGGGCCACCGTCGCGCCGCGCGTCTCGGCCACGCCGCGCAGGGCCTCGACCAAAGCCAGGTTGCGGTCCAGGTTCTCGCCCTGGAAGCGCGGGCTCATGGCGCGGAAGGTGCGGTCGACCGACCGATCCCTCGACCAATGGCCGCTGATCAGGCCGCGCGCCAGGACGCCATAGGCCGTGATGCCGATGCCCAGCTCGCGGCAGGTCGGCAGGATGGCGGCCTCGATGCCGCGCGACGCCAGGCTGTATTCGATCTGCAGGTCGACGATCGGGTGGACGGCGGCGGCCCGGCGGATGGTCTCGGGGCCGACTTCCGACAGGCCGATGTGGCGGACGTAGCCCTTCTCGACCAGCTCGGCGATGGCGCCGATGGTGTCCTCGATCGGCACGGCGGGGTCCAGCCGCGAGGGCCGGTAGATGTCGATGTGGTCGATGTTCAGCCGCCGCAGCGAATAGGTCACGAAGTTCCGCACCGACTCCGGCCGGCTGTCATAGCCGCGAAACCCCATGTCGGGATCGCGTAGCGCCCCGAACTTGACGCTGAGCAGGGCCTGCTCGCGTCGCCCCTTCAGGGCCTCGGCGATCAGCATCTCATTGTGGCCCATGCCGTAGAAGTCGCCGGTGTCGAGCAGGGTCACCCCGGCTTCCAGCGCGGCGTGGATGGTGGCGAGGCTCTCGTCGCGGTCGGCCGGGCCGTAGAAGTCGGACATGCCCATGCAGCCGAGGCCGATCACGGAGACCTCCGGGCCGGTCGCGCCCAGGCGGCGGGTGGGGAGGGTGGTCATGGCGTCGCTCCTCTGAGGGTGAGCCCGCTAGATGCGCCCTGTTCGCCTGTTCGATAATCGGGCAATCTCCGCATGAACTGTGCGGATCAGCGAACAATGACGCCGTCCCTCGACGACCTGGCCCTGCTCTCCGCCGTCGCCCGACATCGGGGCTTCCGCAAGGCGGCGGCCGAGGCCGGCTTGTCGCCGTCCGGCCTGTCGGAGCGCATCCGGGCGCTGGAGGATGCGCTGGCCGTCCGCCTGCTCAACCGCACGACCCGCAGCGTCAGCCCGACCGAGGCGGGCGAGGCCCTTCTGGCCCGCATCGCGCCGGCGCTGGCCGACATCGAGGGCGCGGTCGCCGCCGTGGGTCTGGCCGCCGACGCGCCGGTGGGCCGCCTGCGCATCAACGCGCCCGACGCCGCCGAGATCGCGCTTGGCCCGCTGCTCGGCCCGTTCATGGCGGCCCATCCGGGCGTGTCGATGGAGGTCGTCTTCGACAACGCCTTCACCGAGGTGGTCGCTGACGGCTTCGACGCGGGCGTCCGCTACGGCGAGGCTCTGGCCAAGGACATGATCGCCGTGCCGCTCGGCGGGCCCGAACGCTTCGTCCTAGTCGCCGCGCCGTCGCTGATCGACCGCGTGGGCCTGCCCTCTCATCCGGACCCGCTGCGGACCCTGCCCGCCATCCGCCTGCGCCTGCCGGGCGGCCTGATCGCCTGGGAGTTCGAGAAGGCCGGAGAGGTCATCCGCTTCCAGCCGCAGGGGCGTTTGACCGTCACCTCGGCGGACCTCGGCCTGCACGCCGCGCGCGACGGCCTGGGCTTCTTCGCCACCTTCGAGGCCTGGGCGCGCGACGATCTCGCCGCCGGTCGGCTGGTCGCGGTGCTGGACGACTGGCAGCCGCCGTTCGACGGCCCCTTCCTCTACTACCCCTCGCGGCGTCATCCCCCGCCCGCGCTCAAGGCCTTCGTCGATTTCCTCCGGGCCCGGAGGAGGGAACCCGCCGGCTCCGGCGACGCTTCCTGAGGCGAAGGAGCGATCCCATGACCGACGCCAGACCCGACAGCCTTGAGGCGCGCGAAGCCGAGGACATGGGCGAGCGCCCCGACCTCGGCCGCGCCTCGGACGCCCTCGCCGACGCCCTGACGGGCAGCGACATGGGGTCGGACACGCGGGCCGGCTCGCTGCGCGGAGGTTCGGCGTCCGGCTCGGACGTCGATCCGGACCAGGATGAGGTCAACCGCAGCCTGGCCGAGCAGGGCCGCTCCGGACCCGACGCCCAGCCGAAGCGGGCAGACGCCGATCCGGTGAAGAACACGGGCTCCGACGGCGCGGACGCCACCAATGGGCCGCGCGGCGCCGACGCCGCGACCGGTTGACGCGGCAGACGACCGCCGCACCGGCGCCTTGCTGGCGCCGCGAGTCTGGGCCAACGTGACGCTTCGGTTGAATGGGAAAGTGACCTTGAGAATGAAGGGGATGTGGCTCGCCTTCTTGGTGACGGCCGGGCTGACCCTGGGCGCCTGCTCCCAGCCGGCGGAGGACGCGGCGGCCGAGACGGCGGCAGCGACGGAGTCACCGGCCGTTGAGGTCGGAGCGCCCGCCCCGACCGGACGACCGGCCGCGGCGAAAGCCCCGGCTTATGCCGTGCTGCCTGAGGACGGTCGGCCGGACGGCCCCGCCACCGTCGCCGACGGACCCGATGGGCCTGGCGGCATGGTCATCTATGAGACGGCCTTGTCGCCCGACGCCGTCGTCGACTTCCATCGCGGCCACGCGGAAGCCGCCGGTTTGTCGACCGTCATGACGATGACCCAAGGCGAGGCGCGCGCTTACGGCGCGGCGGCGCAGGACGCTTCCGGCGCCGGCATGCAGGTGATCGCCTCGCCCGTCGCCGGCGAAGACGGTCCCGAAACCTCCGTGCAGCTGTCTTGGACCGCCGGCGGCTGATCCTGACGGGCGCGGCGGGCCTGGCGTCCGCCTGCGCCTCGCCGCCGCCCGGGCCTCTGATCGCGCCCGCGCCCGACGATCGCCTGCTGTTCGCCCAGGCGCATCTGGAAGTCCGGCCGGAACTGGCGGCCCAGCATTTCGACTGCGCGATCGGAGCCCGTCTGACGGTCCGGCGCCTGCCGGCGCTCACGAAGGTGCTGCAGGCGCTCGCCGATGAAGTCGCCGTCCGCGTGCCACGCGACGTCGGCCCCGCCCCGGCCGGCGTCTGCGTCCGCCTGCTGCCCGGCGAGGGGGCTCAACGGGGCCCGTCCCGCCGCGCCGCCCTGGTCGAGGCGTATGCCCAGGCCCTGCGCCGCCTCGCGCCCGACCGTTCGCAGGCCGTCTCCGCTCGGGCCGGGGACGTGGCCAGCGCGGAGGCGCTGTGCGGCCTGGCGGATCAGGCGGCGGTCGATCAGGGGCGAACCGTCGGCCGAGAGGCGTTCGACGTCCTGTTCCACACGCGCCCGGCGTTCCGCGACCTGGTGGATCAGGCCGCCGTCGAAGTGGCCGAGGCGCGCAAGGACTCGATAGAAAGCCCCGGCTGCGCCGCCGAGCGACGGACGCTCAGCCCCCTGCCGGGCGGGGGCTGACGAGGCCGCCGTACAGGTCCGTCCGCCGGTCGCGGAAGAAGCCCCACGCGGCGCGGTGGCGGTCCAGGAAGTCGAGGTCGAACGTGTGCGCCAGCACGCCCTCCTCGTCGCGGCCCAGGCTCTCGACCAGGTCGCCGCGATGATCGGCGATGAAGCTGGAGCCGTAGAATCGCTGACCGACTTCGGTCGCGTGCTCCAGGCCGATCCGGTTGGCTCCGACGACCGGCACGACGTTGGAGACCGCATGCCCCTGCATGGCGCGCCGCCATGGCTCGGCGGTGTCCAGCTCCGTGTCGTGCGGCTCCGACCCGATGGCGGTCGGATACATCAGCACCTCGGCGCCCTGCAGCATCATCGCCCGCGCCGTCTCGGGGTACCACTGGTCCCAGCAGATGCCGACGCCGACCCGGCCGAACCGCGTGGTCCAGACCTTGAAGCCCGTGTCGCCGGGCCGAAAGTAGTATTTTTCCTGATACCCGGGGCCGTCGGGGATGTGGCTCTTGCGGTAGACGCCCAGCGCGCGGCCGTCGGCGTCCAGCATGACCAGGCTGTTGAAATAGTGCGGCCCCTCGCGCTCGAATATCGACACCGGAATGGCCACGCCGAGTTCGGCGGCGACGGGCTGCAGGGCCGTGACGCAGGGATGTTCCGCCCACGGATGAGCATCGGCGAACCAGCGCTCCTCCTGGCTGACGCAGAAGTACGGCCCCTGGAACAGCTCCGACGGCAGGATCACTTGGGCGCCCTTGGACGCCGCCTCGCGGACGAACTCCACGGTCTTGGCGATGTTGGCGGTCAAGTCCTCGCCATAGGACGTCTGGATCGCGGCGACGCTGATGGTGCGGGTCATCACGCGGGCTCCTGCTGGGAGATACAGTGGAAGGATCCGCCGCCGGACAAGATGGCGATCGACGGCAGGGCGATGATCTCGCGGTCGGGGTAGATGGTCTCCAGACCTTCGCAGACCAGGCGCGCGGCCGTCTCGTCGCCGTACGTCGGCACGATTACGGCGCCGTTGGCGATCAGGAAATTCATGTGGCTGGCGGGGATCGGCCGCTCGTCCTCGTCGCCGACGAAGCCGGGCGACGGCAGGGGCAGCAGCTTCAGCGCGCGGCCGTCGGCGTCGGTCATGGCCGCCAGCGTCCGCGCCACCGCCGAGTAGACCTCGTCGTTGGGATCGCCGCGCCCCCAGGCGACGGGGTGCGCCACAACGCTCGGTGCGACGAAGCGGGCCAGGTTGTCCACGTGGCCGTCGGTGTGGTCGTTCAGCAAGCCTTCGCCCAGCCACAGCACCTTGCGCGCGCCCAGCGCCGCCGCGAGCGCGGCCTCGGCCTTCGCCTCGGTCCAGCCGGCGTTGCGGTTGGGATTCAGCAGGCACTGGCGCGTGGTCAGGATCGTGCCCGACCCGTCGTGATCCAGGGCCCCGCCCTCCAGCACGAAATCATGCCGGTCCAGGGGCGTGTCGGACGCCGCGCCGATCTGGTCCGCGACCTTGTCGTCGTGCGCCAGTTCATACTTCCCGCCCCAGCCGTTGAACCGAAACGCCGCGGCGCGCGCCGAGCCGACGCCGAAGATCGGACCGGTGTCCCGCAGCCAGATGTCGCCGAAACGGCCGTCGATCACCTCGACGCCGCCCACGCCGTCGAACCGCACTCGGGCGCCGGCCAGAGCCTCCGGCTTGCCGACCATCAGCTTCACGCGCTCCCGGCCGGGCCCCGCCAGGGCGTGGACCAGCGCCTCGACCTCGGCCTGGGCCGGCTCGATGTCGTCTTCCCACAGCTCGGCATGGCTGGGCCAGCCGACCCACATGGCGCGGTGCGGCGACCATTCGGCCGGGACGGGGGCGGGCAGGGTCATGGGCGTGCGGGTCCGGTGCGGCGAGCCGCGCCATATGGCCACGACGCGCCGGGCGTTCAACGCCTGAACGTGCGGCGCCGCTCGCCCTCAAGCGGCGAGCGACCGCATTGCGAGCGGTAAGGCAAAAAAGAAAGGGCGGCCCGTCTCCGGACCGCCCTTCCAAAGTCGCGTGTTGACGCCTGGATTTAGAAGGTGGTGCCCAGGGTGATCGACACGGTGCGCGGCGAGGCCACGCCCGAGGTCAGGTTCTGGGCGGCGCGGCCCTGGTTGCCGGCGGTGACCGGATCGACGTCGACGATGGCGACCGCGTTCGTGACGCTGTTGCCCAGTTGGTACTCTTCATCCGTCAGGTTGGTGACGTTGAACTGGATGAAGGCGTCCTTCAGGCCGAAGGTGTCGGTCAGATCGTAGCGAGCGTCGAAGTCCAGCACGGTGTACGACGGGAAGATCACGTCGTTCACGTCCGAGCCGAAGCGGTCGTCGGTGTACTTGGCCTGCAGACCCAGGCTCAGGTTCTCGGTGGGGCTCCAGTCGGTGCGCAGCGACACGGTCCATTCCGGGTTCAGCGGCACTTCCTTGCCGGCAGTCGGCAGGCGCTGGGTCGTGGACAGGAACAGATCGTTGCTGATCTCGGTGTCGATGTAGGACGCCGAACCGTAGACCGACCACTGCTCGTTGATCTCATACCCCGCGAAGAAGTCCACGCCCTGGGACTCCACGTCGCCGATGTTGCGGTCGACCGACTGGCCGAAGAACTCCGACGACGGGTCGTTGTCGAACGAGGACACGATGCGGTTTTCGAACTGGTTGAACCACAGGGCCACGCCGGCGATGCCGCCCTGGCCGGTGTAGCGATAGCCCAGGTCGTAGTTCGTGGCCGTTTCCGGCTGCACCTGCGAAAAGCTGATGCCGCCCGACGGCGTGCGGACCGGCTGATACAGCTGGTCGGTGCGCGGCACCGAGATCGTTTCCGCGTAGGCGGCGTAGATCTGGTGACCGTCGCCGAAGCGCCAGGAGACGTCCGCGGTCGGCAGAACCTTGTCGTAGTTCAGCTCGACCGAGTAGGGCGCGATGAACTGGGTGGTCCCGGTCGAGGCGAAGGTGACGTTGCCGTTGGCCAGGGTCGCGGTCGGCGTCTCGGCGGTGCAGCGGACGGTCGAGGAGCCGTTCTGCGAGAAGCAGAACTGGTTCAGTTCGCGGGTGAACTCCTTAGAGGTCACGCCCAGGCGGACCACCACGGCGTCGTCGAAGAACTGACCGCGATACTCGGCGGCGAACTGCTGCAGTTCGGCGATCGAGGCGCGATCGCGGGTACGGAAGAAGCTGTTTCCGTTGAACGCCTGGATGCGGTCGTTCGGATTGCCGTAGAGGCGGTTGCCGGCGAACACGTTCAGCGGACGACCGAAGGCGTCGACGCGGGCGCCCTCGCCGGTCTGGCGATGGCGGCCGTAATCGACCGTGTAGGCGACGCGGAAGCGGTGATCGTCGTTCACATCCCAGATCAGCGACGTCGCCAGGCTGTAGCGGTTCGTGTTGGTGTTGGACGGGGTGTAGATGGTCACCGTGTCAAGGGTGTCGCCGTCGCCGTTGATGTCGCGACCGGTCGGGCCGCCCAGGTCGAGCCGGTCGTCCCGTTCAGACAGGGCGGTGAAGCCGCCGCCGTTGGCCATGACGAACTGATAGGTCGGGTCGAAGGTGAAGCGCAGGTTGTCGGTGATGCCGTAGCTGAACTGGCCGCGGATGTTGCCCGTGTTCGACGGATTGATGCGCAGGTCGTGCAGGTTGGTGCAGCTGCCCAGCGCGGTCGTGCCGTTCGACAGGATGCGGGTCGAGCCGGTGTTCTCGTTCTGCGCCGTGCCGTTCACGCCGACGGGACGGATGCAGGCGATGTCGTTTTCGAGATACCCGCCCGCGGCGAACTGCGCCGGGGTGATGAAGTTGTTGTAGAAGGCGTTGCGGTTGCGGTTGTAGTGGCCCGACAGGCTGGCGAAGTTGCCGTCGCCCAGGTCCTGGTACAGGCGCCCGTTGAACTGGATCTTCTCCATCTCGCCCGGTCCCTTGAACTTGTCGTAGTTCAGGTAGGAGATCGAGGTGTAGGCCGTGGTGCCCCAGGGGCCGAAGGCGCCGGTGTCGGCGCGCAGGAAGACGCGGCCGAAGTTGAACTCGCCCAACGAGGAGACGACCTGGACCTGCGGATCCTGGGTCGGGCGCGAGGTGGTGTAGTTGATCAGGCCGCCGGTGGCCGCGGCGGTCGGGCTGTCGACGTCGGTCGTGCCCTGGTTGACCTGGGCTCGCTCGATCAGCTCGGGATCGACCTGCTGGTTGGGATAGATCTGATAGTTGCCGGTGTCGTTCAACGGGATGCCGTCGAACGTCAGCGAGATGCGCTGGCTGTCGAACCCGCGCAGGCGGATCGAACCGCCCGACGAACCGTAAGGGTCGTTGTTGGTGAAGTTGACGCCCGGGATCAGGTTCAGGGACTGCAGGATGGTCTGACCCGCCTGCTGGCGGCCGATGAACTCCTGGGTGATCGAAGAGCGGGTCTTGCCGATGGTCTCGCCGACCACGACCCCGTCGACCGTCGCCGGACCCCGACGGCCCGTGACGACGACTTCTTCGACCTCGGTGGCTTCCGTGGCGATCGTGCCCGACGACTGGGCCGACGCGGCCCCGGCGGCCATCAGGCCGGTGAAGAGGGCGGTGGTCGCCCAGAACACGCGCTTGCGGTTCATCATGGTTTTCGTATCCCCGATGGAAGGCATGCGGCCGCACAGCGCGGTCCACGACCCGAAATCACGCCCCCTCTAGGACCGGGGTCAGAAGGTCCGGCGACAATCATGTGACAGACGCGTGACAGCGCCACAGGGTGTCGCCGCGGCCACACACAGCATTTGGGGTCAGCCGGCCGCTTGGTCGCCCCATATCGTGCGAAGCTGCGAATCTCGACCGCAGAACCGGCTGTAGCCACCGTATCGTACGGGGTTGCGCCGGGCGAAATCCTGATGCTCCGGCCCGGCCGGCCAGAAGCGGGCCGCGTCGCGAACCGGCGTGACGAAACCTCGCACCCGCGACGCCGCCTCCGATCGCGAAGCCTGGGCGATCGGCTTCTGCGCCGCGGTGGCGAACACGGCGGTCCCATAGGACGCCCCGCGGTCGCAGAACTGACCGCCGACGTCTGTGGGGTCGATGGTGCGCCAGAACCGGTCGACCAATTGGCGATAGGTGATGCGACGCGGGTCGAAGGTCACCTGAACCGCTTCAAGGTGGCCGGTTCCGCCGCGAACCACCTGCTCATAGGTCGGATTGGAGACCCGCCCTCCGGCGAAGCCCGAGACGGCGGAGACGACGCCCGGGACGTCCTCGAAATTCTTCTCGACCGACCAGAAGCAGCCGCCGGCGAACACCGCCGTCTCGACCGGCCCCTGAACGGGAGGCGCGGCTTCGGGCGCCGGATTTGGGCCGCAGGCGACGATCAGCCCGAGGGCGGCGACGACGGCGATCGTGAAGCGACGGCGCATGGACGGTTCTCCTGGACGGACGACCGACATACGACGCCGGGGCCGTCGCGGTTTCAAGCGGCGCTCATCCGCTCGGCGATGCGTTCGGCGGTGCGGCGGCGCAGGCGCGGCCCCTCGAAGCTGCCGTTGATCTGGGTCCTGGCGATGACCGACGCGCGAAAGCGGAGGAACAGGTCGGGATCCGGGACGGCGGGTCGGGTCCAGAACGACGCCAAGGGCCCCTGGTGGGTCAGACCGTCGAAGTCGAAGAAGGCTCGACCGAGCACCTTCACGGGCGTGCCGAACCCCAGAGCGGCCAGGGCGGCGCTGGAGTTGTTGACGACCAGTCCGCGGGAAGCCCGGCAAAGCGGCGCCATGGTCCCACCGTCGATGAAGCTCACCCGATCGGCCACGGCGTGTCGGGCGGCGACGGACCGCGTCGAGAACGCCTGATCGATCACGCCCGGGTCCAACGGATGGTTCTTCACCACCAGTCTCAGATCCGCCGGCGCATGCCGGGCGAAGTCGGAGATAACGGCGTCGAGGAACGCGGCATTGGTGGTGAGGTCGGAGTGCCGCGTCAGCTGGCTGTCGCCCTCGCGCTGAAGACAGACGAGAACGAACGGCCCCTTGGCGGCCACCGCTGCGGCGTCGATCTTCGGGGAGAGACGCAGGCGCAACCAACGCAGAACATGCCCCGCCGCCTGTCTCCAGGGCGGAGGGTCGAAGCCCGAGTCCGGTCGCGGATAGATGGGCAGGAACCTCTCCGCCAGCCAATATCGCGCCACCGCCATGACCAGCGGTCGGGTCACGGGGCCGACCGGATCGGACTCCGGCTCTTGGAGCAGGCGACCGGCATACGCCTGGGCCGATCGCGGCAGGACGGGGCTTCCCGCGGCCACCCCGTCCCGCTCCAAGGTGATCCAGTCGGGCCGGAAGTATCCGTTCTCCAACACCCAGACCCGCGGGTGGCTGCCCGCCGCGTCCAGAACGGGACGTGTCTGCCAGCGCCCCTCTCCATAGACCACCACGTCCGTCCATTGCGGCGCCAGGGCGCGATAGGTGGCCGGCCAATCCGTTGAAGCGCCGCGATATTCGATCCCGCCCGGCCCGCGCCGCGAGATCACGTCGCCGGCGTTGAAGATCATATGCCCGACGTCGGCGCCCCGTGCCCTCAAGGCGGCGCAAAGCTCCCGACCGAAGGGGCCATAGGGAAGATTGACCAGCAAAAAGCGTCGACGCACGCGGAGCCTTTCAGGCGGACCGGGAAACCGCGTCCCGCCTTTAAATCGCGGGCGGCCTTCCGCCAAGGCGAAGGGCCCGCCGGAGTGATCCGGCGGGCCCCTGCTTGGTGTTTCGACCTGGCTTCTGAGCTTGGGCTTAGAAGTTGATGTCGATTGTGGCGCGGCGGTTCAGCGGCTCGCGCACGCCGTCGGCCGTGGCGCGGGCCAGGTCGCGCTCGCCGCGGGCGTCGACGCGCAGGACGCCGGAGTTGACGCCGCGGGCGACCAGGGCGTCGGCCACGG